>OKLL01000017.1_pt1 | contig 149068 bp, 135 predicted proteins | sample 1614761 | NCBI WGS metagenome assembly OKLL01 (sample SAMN04436967, study PRJEB24849) | human gut metagenome | biome: human gut; feature: NICU; material: stool | host: Homo sapiens | place: USA: Saint Louis, MO | collected 2010-03-23
ATAACATTCAGTACCATCCTTACATACATAAAAAATGTATTTTTAGCTATGCGTTTAGAATTAGCAGTTGTCATAATTCATAAATTCAATTCTATAATATTCTACTTATCAAGAATTGAGAATTTCAATACCTTACTTTCATTTTTAAGAACTATTGCCTTCATCTTTTTAACGTAAATCACCAATAGAGCGTACCCACTGTTTATCAATGGAATAACTAGTAAGCCTTCCATTTTTCTGCCACGACAATTTTATCGGATATTTTTCAGCCAATAAAATAAAAAAGTCCGTAAGAAAATAATTTGGTTTTAACATTCCAATTCGTAAAAACATGGCAGAAGCACCCTTCTTATCACAATCTTTGCCATAAAGAATACATTTGAGCAGGTTCCTCAGATAATTTTGGGATATCATTAAGCTTATGGCTTTCTATCAGCGAGAAGATGAATACCATGTTTTCCGCGGAAAACTCACAGCCTATGTTCATACAGTTCTTGAGCAACAGCTTTCATCCTTTATTCACAAAAATTGTTCGACATTTCCGCTGAACCGTCCTTGTACCACTGCCACCGACAAGTACGATATCCTTCATTATTAATTTTTGATTAATCAGTTTAACTCGTTAATTGCTAATCACATCTAAAGATATCACGCGTATAAACCTTGTTTTCTATATCACTCAAGCAATCATCGAAGCGGTTAGCAATAATCACATTCGATAAAACTTTGAACTTTACTAAATCATTCACTACCAATGAACCGAAGAATGATTCGCCATCTGCAAGAGTTGGTTCATAGATAATAATGGTAGCACCTTTAGCTTTAATCCGTTTCATGATACCTTGGATTGCCGACTGGCGAAAGTTGTCAGAATTACTCTTCATTGTCAAGCGATAAACACCAATAGTAACAGATTCTTTTGAGCCATCATACTGGTTATTGCTATAGTAGTCATACCATCCAGCCTTGCGAAGAACAGCATCTGCTATATAATCCTTACGAGTGCGATTTGACTCTACAATCGCTGTCATCATATTTTGGGGTACACTCTCATAATTTGCAAGGAGTTGCTTAGTGTCTTTTGGTAAACAGTAACCACCATAACCAAATGATGGGTTATTGTAGTGAGTGCCAATACGAGGATCGAGACCAATTCCCTGAATGATGGCAGCTGAATCCAAACCTTTTACTTCAGCATAGGTATCAAGCTCATTGAAGTAACTTACACGAAGGGCAAGATAAGTATTGGCAAAGAGTTTGACTGCTTCGGCTTCTTTCAGTCCCATAAAGAGAGTATCAATGTTTTCTTTAATGGCACCTTCCTGAAGAAGCTTAGCGAATATCTCAGCAGACTCTTTCATGTGATTACCTTGAATCTTGCGGATTGCTTCGTTCTCCTCCTCCCATTCAGCAGACATCATCTTTGGATAACCCACGATAATACGTGAAGGATAGAGATTGTCTTCAAGGGCTTTCGATTCACGAAGGAACTCAGGAGAAAACAAAAGGCGGAATTCACGACGTTTTCCATCTGGCAATGGTACCATCTGAGCAAACTTCTGAGCATACTTCACATAGAGGGAACGACAGTAACCAACTGGAATGGTTGACTTGATAACCATTGTTGCTTCAGGATTCACTGATAGTACAAGGTCAATAACGTCTTCTATATGATGTGTATCGAAGAAGTTCTTAGCCGGATCGTAGTTTGTAGGAGCTGCAATAACCACAAAGTCTGCATCCTTATAAGCAGATGCCCCATCAAGAGTTGCAGTGAGGTTCAGTTCCTTCTCCGCAAAATACTTCTCTATATATTCATCCTGAATTGGAGATATACGATTGTTAATCTTTTCCACCTTTTCAGGTATTACATCAACGGCTGTCACCTTGTGATGCTGTGACAACAAAGTAGCAATGCTCAAACCTACATAACCGGTACCAGCAACTGCTATTTGCAAATCTTCAAAGTTTCTCATATTTCTGTCTTTCTTCAACCTTATGCTTTCATTCCTTCAGTTCTTCCCACGGATAAGGATTATCCACCACATTCCAAAACTCGTTAACCGCTTCTTGCTGTTCTGCCGTGAGCGATGCGAAATTCCAGGAAGCAATGATAGAACGGCCCTCGTCGGCCAAAGGCTCATCGAAAACCTCTCCATAACAAGCCGTAAGCAAACGGAGTTTCAACAAAGAGGAAGGAAGGGTATCAAGGGTATCCCAGCAACGCCTCAATACCTCCTGCACATGCTGTTGTTTTTCACCATGGTCAATGAACGAGGCACTATACCCCTTCAAGAGCGCAAGACATACATTTGCCTGCTCTTCCACCGTGGTGCCCCAAGTGCCAGAATTATACAAAGTTGTGGTCAAGCGATAGACTTCGCTGTTACGACGAGACAAGTCATCGCTATAGATAGGACTGCCGTCCATACCCAAATACATCAGATCGTGCGCGGCACGCTGAAGGAGGAGTGCTTCTTCTAAAAGAGACATGCTATTTTGATTTATGATTTCAGAGTTATGATTTTATCACCAATGACTAATCATTGATTATCGACGATTATTTGATTACTTCGATGAGGTCTGGATGGATGGTCGCCATGGCAACGGCGATGATACCTTGTATAGCAATCACTACACGACGATCACGGGCACCTTTTACCTTTAGAAAAACACCTTCTTGACCCTCGAAGTCGCCACCGGTGATACGGACTTTCGTACCTTTGGAGAGATTCAGTTCTTCGGGCTGGAAATAGAGAAGATGGTCATTATAGGTACCGGCAACGGCTATGAAACGCTGCATATCATGGTCGGGAATGATTATTTTCTGGCCGCTACGGGTATCAGTAATATATTGTAAATAAGTAATTTGAGACTTAAATCGCTGCACTTCGGAAGGACGTGCGTGGACAAAAACCAGATTACGGATGACGGGAACCAAAGCACGGACTTTCCTGCCCCTACGGATACTTATCTTATATTGCATGGGAATGAAACAGCCAAGATTTGCCTTTTCGAGAAGATGCATAGCTTCAAGCTCCCTGCGGTATGTGGCACGCATGGCAAACCAAACTTCGGTCTCTTTATCCATTTCTATTCTTGCTAATTTTACTTAGAAAAAGGTATTCCTTGGGGGCTTTGAACTACCATTACAGAACTGTAGTTCAATCACTTGCGAGCATTTTATGGGAAGTTTGACAAGCACTATGCTCTTCTTGTCAACAGATTCTCTGCAGTTGTTCATTACCTTTTGGTAAGAGACTATAAACGAACGCATTAGAAACAAAAAAGCGTTTTTTAATCGTACGTTTAATGAACGCAAAGATAGAGACGTTTTTTGTAATGGCAAAATGTTTGATAGAAAAATGTTCCTAATAATAAATAATGATAAGTATATTGCATTGAATTTCAGTAGTATATACAATATATGTAATCAGTTAAAATCTTCTTATTTTTAGCTCTTTGAGTATGTCTTGTATAAGTTCGAAATAGCTGTTTTTTAAACGTACGTTTTTTAAACAGCATATCATCTTATATATCAACCATTTACAACTCACCCTTCACATTTCCCTCCAAAATTCCCTTATTTCTCCCACACTTTTTATACTTTCGCATTTTTTAACCAGAATAAAAAACAGTTAAACGAACGAAGAATTACACAAATGAAAGAACTCAAAAAAAGAAGCATCTCAACAGTAACGAGCAGAGAAGCATGTCGTATCAATCTGATACACAGAAGATAAGAACAACGAAAGTAAAGGAACACAGCTCCATAGTGGACGAAAAGCTATTGGCAGAACGGGTTTACTACGGAGACCAGACCCATGTTTATGTAGGTTACTTAAGAGCCTTTAAATCAGGCTATTTTGAAGGCACAAAAATTAGAAAAATAACGGATATAGCCAAACTGCTCGTAGCATCCGAAAACTTCACAAAGAGAGCCAGAGGAGAGCAAAAGCCTTTGACTTACAGTACGATAATCACCGAATTGGAGAAGGTATGGGCCATCATAAAACGGAAAGACACCACACTGATTGACCCATACGGATATGATGTAAGGATAAATCACTGATAGTTCAGTACCTGGAAAGGCAGTAATTTTGCCGCCGTCAGCAACCGGACAGAAGGGCTACACCTTTCTTGTCGGATGGTGTAGCCTCAACAAGGCAAGGGCGTAGCCATCCGTACTGAAAGGAGTAGCCCTTTTTCATTGCTGATTATCATACATTTACTAACCCTAAAAACATAAAAAATGGGAAAAGAAAAAACTGAATTTGAGGAGAAATTTGTATCCAAAACAGAAAAAACAAAAAAGCTATGGGAAAAACGGATTACGGAAAACACGACATTGAGCATGGAGTCTGTACAATGGATGGCACAACGCATAAATTCCCTATTGGAATACATGCGATACGGATATGCATTGATAGCCTACCGAAAGCAGGACGGCAGCTTCTACATGGGAAGAGGAACCCTTGTTTCCTACGAAAGCGACTTCAAAAAGAAACATGACATGACAAGCATTAAAGCTCACGTAGCCTATTGGGACGCGGAACAACAAGGCTGGCGGACTTTTCTGATTGAGAATTTTATGGAGTGGAGACCGATAGTAAACTAACAAAAAACATCAATATCAAAAGCTATGGAGGCTTATTTACTACATGATGCCAATGCCGGCAGCAACCTAAAATTAATGATTATGATACAAGAAGAAGGTATGAAAGGATATGGCATTTACTGGACAGTGCTCGAATTCCTCAGATTGCAGAATGAATATAAAGCCAGCCTGAAAGTGATTCCCATACTGGCACAAAAAGCAAGGGTGACAACCGCCACACTGAAGCGAATCATCTATGACTATGCGCTGTTCGAGGTGAACGAGACAAGCTTCTCATCCCCCGGACTAAGCCGCCGCATGGAGCCATGGGACGCCCAACAAGAAGCTAAAAAAGAGGCCGGACGTCGCGGTGGACTGGTTAACCAGCAGAGAATCAGGGATGCCAAGACAAGCAGCGCTTTAGCAAATAAACTAAATAAAGAGAATAAAGAAAACCCCTCTCTATCTCCCCAAGGGGAGACGGGAAGAAGGAAGGAGGAGATTCTTCTGACTCCACCGGAGTACACGCTCAACAGACAGACGCATAATTACCAAGGCCTGATGGAAGAGCTGGCAAGGCAGAAAGTAACCGACATCCACGATTTGAATGCCATCCTGAGACTGACAGATTTTGGAAAACTGGGAGGGAAAATCTGGAAAATCCTATATGAGTTGAACAGCTCACCCCAACTGAAAGCCCGCATCGTGATGCCCGGAAAGTACATACTGAAATTACTCAGGGGTTAGATTTAATAAAAGAAATATAAGTTCTATCTCTGGAAAAATCTAACGAATGAGGGAAAATAATGATGGCAGCACTGGTGTTCAATGACTTATGAGGACTTATGAGGACAGCCGCGCCGAAGCAAAAGTGCAAGGAAATGAAAGGTAATGCGTGCGAACGGTTTTCAAATCATTACCCAATAGGGAGGTAAGTTTATAGGTCGTTGGAGTTTATTTCTACTCTCTGCCACATTCTGCATAACAATGTACAACTCGCTGATAACTAATTTTGTAACCAAAAAGAATTGGATTATGCGAAGTACATTTAAGGTGCTGTTCTACGTGAACGGAAGCAAGGAGAAAAACGGTATTGTCCCCATCATGGGGCGAGTTACAATCAACGGTTCTGTGGCTCAATTCAGTTGCAAACTGACCATTGCAAAAACAATGTGGGATGCAAAAGGCAATCGGGCAAAAGGGAAGAGCAAGGAATCAAGAGACATCAATTTGGCTTTGGATAACATCAAGGCTCAAATCATCAAGCACTATCAACGCCTGTCGGATAGAGAAGCCTATGTAACTGCCGAAATGGTACGCAATGCCTATCAAGGTATCGGAACGGAGTATGAAACATTGCTGGGTGCATTTGATAAGGACAACGAGAGCTTCAAGAAGCGCATTGGTATTGACCGTGCTGCAAGTTCCTATAAGGTGCGTGTAAGGTCAAGAAATCATTTGGCTACGTTTATTAAGAAGTGCTACAAGCGGAGTGATATTTCTATGCTTGAACTTACTCCCGACTTCATCAAGGAGTATGAAATCTATCTCTCTACCGATGCAGGGTTACACAATGGCAGTGTGTGGTCGCATTGTATGTGGCTGAAAACAATAGTGTCAAAGGCTCATTACAACGGATTAACTCCGAGAAATCCATTTGCTCAGTATCGGGTTAATCAGAACATCAAAGAGCGACAATACCTTACCGAAGATGAAATCAAGGCTGTAATGACACACGAGTTTGCGGATAAGAAGTTGGCTTATATCCGAGATCTGTTCGTGTTTGCAAGTTTTACAGCCTTATCATTTGTGGGTATTAAAGAACTGACAACCGAAGATATTGTAGAGATAAACGGCGAGAAGTGGATTCTATCTAAGCGACACAAGACAAAGGTCAATTTCCAAGTGAAACTATTGGATATTCCATTGCAGATAATCAAGCGATACGAGAGATTCCAAGAGGACAAACTCGTATTCCCCAATCTCAACTATTGGAATATCTGTAAACCATTGAAAAAGATGATAAAAGAGTGTGGGATTTCAAAGGATATTTCATTCCATACCGCACGTCATGGGTTCGCTACGCTTGCTCTAAGTAAGGGTGTTCCCATTGAGAGTGTAAGCCGAGTGTTGGGGCATACAAACATTACTACGACACAAAAGTATGCTAAGATTACAACCGAGAAAATCGACAAGGATTTGACAATGTTTGGCAACAGACTTAATCAATCGTTTAGTGAAATCTCAATAGCAATGTAACTATGGAACGAGCAATTATAACAATCAGCGAAAGCGGCAGAGTGAATATCCCAATCGGCAATGTATGGATGTCTGAAATGGAATTGGTGGAGTTGTTCGGGGTGATAGCCCCGACACTCCGAGCCGCCATAAAAGCGATATACAAGAGTGGAGTACTTTGCCCTGTTACTACCCAACGATGCGATTTGGCAACGCCTAAAAGTTGGGCTACATACTACAATCTTGAAGTGGTTATTGCCCTTGCGTTTCGGTTTAACACTTATGAGGCAAGTAAGATAAGGCAAAAGGTGTTGGAGAGTTTATGCCAGCGAAAAGAGAACGGGATTAGCATACTACTATCGTTGTGGAGTATTGGGCATCAGATTTCACCCAAAGGGATATGCTAATAGACAACGAGACCTGCTATTCTCACGAACGGCAGGTCTCAATCGTCTTATATGTAAATATCTATCAAGGAAATGATAGAGTTTCTTAATCTTCTCTATTGTGCCTCATTATTCAAAAGCCACACAGTCTGTCAATGTTCTGTTAGCTGGAAGCTCAACACTTATATATGTATTATAATTTTCTGCTGTGATTTCTACCTCACCACATACGCAATCTTTAAGTGTAATCTTTGCATTTGCAGCAAGAGCTGATAAGTCTAAATAGTAACCTTTTTCAAATACACATTCAGTAAAAGTTGTAGAAACATATGGGCGGATAAGACGGTCATAGTCTTGGTCATAGCCATTGTTTTGCCAATATTTAGATGAGTTCTCTCCAAAATTACATTTTGTGAATGAAACGGCATCAAGACCTGCAAGACTTGTCCACCCTTTCACTGTAGAGTTTATCACTATCAGATTCTTCCCATTATGCTCAGTAGTATTGATTGCATAACCAGGACCATCAACAACTACATTATCAATATAAATATCTTGTTTAGGCGATGAAATAACAATACCACGACCGACAGGGGTGTCAATTGTTAAATTCTTGATTGTACCTCCATATGTTTCAACAGCATAACCATTGTATTGAGGATTTTCAATATCCAAAGAGAATCCATTGCCATCAAGAACACCACCTTCTTTCATAACTACAGCAACAGGAGTTCCATAAATAGCACTATTTGCAAGAGGAGCGGCTACATCTTCAGCAAATACAGTTGTATATCCTTGACTAAGAGCATAATTTACGCCATTAGCAGTACCTACTGTTGCAATATTATTTTCTACAGTATAAACATTTACAGTTACATTGTTAGTAGTATTTGAAGAAAGATCTGCGTTTGGTCTGTTATCACCCACAACTGCACCAGCAGCTGATTCCTTACCTGTATCTGCATATTCAGCAATCATATCTGCAATTACATTAGTATTATTAACTACGCAGTTTTCAACTTTAGCACCAGTCATTAAGCGTCCTGCTATACCACCAACACTTCTGTAGGCTGTTATATCAAGGTTGTTTACAGTACAGTTTGTAACAGAATAGCCCGTTTTGCTATTCTCAGAAACATATCCAACGATACCACCAACGTTATTAGCATTATTTTTCTGGCTGTTAGGAGTTGAGAGAATCTTACCACCATCTACATGACAATTCTCAATATTACCATAGATAGAACCTACGACTGCACCTGCTTTGTAATGTCCAGATATATTAACATTAGACAATTTTACATTCTTAATGTTACCAATTACATTACCAAACAAGCCAGCAGAATTTTCATCATCAGTAACCTTTACAGTCAAATTACTTATTGTCTTATTACCACCATCGAAAGTTCCCATGAATGTTTTGGTTGTACCGATAGGAGTCCAAGCAACATTTTTCATATCAACATCAGAAGTCAATTTCACTGTATAACCAGAGAATTGGTTGCTATTGGTATTACTTTCTGTTGATAACCAGTTAAGACCATCTACTGAGTAGAGATAATAGGTCTTGGTCGCTGCATCATATTTAACTCCATTTGTAACCTCTTCAAATTCAGGATAATTATAATCATCATCGAATCTTTCATCAATAACAATATTGAATTGAATATCGCCCGTCAGAAGTTTACCAAGAATATTTGTTCTCCAATTACGTTGTACGGGAACTGCATGTAAACCTTCATCGAAAACGATGTCTTCACCACCTGACTTAAATGTAAACTGCAGACCATCTGCTTCCAAAGTAGTTCTCTTTTCATCGTTATCAGTCAAAATATAGCTCATAGAAAGATACTTGTACTTCTCGTTTTCCTGAATAGTACCATCTCTATCCACATCAACTTCCAAAATTGCAGGGTCTGTAGGGATTGCTGCAAAATCATATTCAACTGCCTGTTCGCCTTTTACAGTACCATCGAGCAAGTTGATAGAAGTAGCAGCATTCTTGATGACAACCTTTGACGCGGTAATTTCTATACCTGATTCTACTGCTGCTTTCCAATCAGCTTCTGTTACACCCACATTGATTTGAGCAAAAGGACGCTTCAATACAACATCAATTTCTGTATTGCCTGTTACCTTGAAAGTTTCAGCCTTGAAGAATGCGTCACGAGTCTCATCGTTATTGTCACCCTCATAATCTACGGCAACTTTTAGTCCGTCAGGTTCTGCAGTAACTGTGTAAGCATTGCAGCTTGCATCTTGTGCCCAAAATACGGCTGTGTACTCCTGTCCCTTTGCCAATGTCACTTCTACTGCATCTTGCTTACTTCCATTAGGAAAAGCTTTTGGCTTTGTCAACAAGCCGTTTGTAGAGCCTGCAATAGTTGTAATCAACTTTTTGTCTGCATCATAGATAGCATAGTACAGAACATCTGCACTTTTACCATCACTGATAGCACGGGTAGCGATACCACCTTCGGCAGCAAGTGAGAATGTCACCTGAGCCTCGTTTCCTGACTGAACCACATCCAGTTCGTCATTCGAACACGATGTTGCCAGCAACATACCTGCTGCTGCGAACATACCTAAGAATAATTTCTTGTTCATTTTTTTTGATTTTTAAATTTAACAATAAAGTTTACTTGTTTCTGATTTTCTGTTTTTGTAATGGTTGCCACATTCCTTTGAATGTCGCCTCCATTGTTTAGGGCTGTCCTGCGTGAGCAGAACGGGAGTTTATCATCAATCGTTGTTGCCTGCACCGATGCAGGGTAAAGGTCTTGGGAACTATCCCTTACCTTTGCGGATTCTGCTTGATTTCTGTTTTCTATTCGGCTTTTAACTCGTTAATTAGGTTTTACTTATATGTCAATTCTCTTATTCTGTTGCTGTGAAATTCCCTGCGATGTTGCTTCGTTGATTGGCTTCAATTTCCACCTGTGGAAATTGTATCGTCTTGCTTGCATTGCCATCGGTCAAGATTAGTTCAGCAGAAACCTTTGTTGCTGTGGTCGGAGCAAACAGATAGCCCATAGCGAGGTAGTTATATACCGTTTCATTACCGTCATTATCTTTTACAGAGAATGTTTCGGTTGTGGTATCGCTGAAATTCCAAGTGTAATCGGTTACACCGCTTGCGGTATTGGTAAATGGGTGGAATGTGTCGGGAACATCTTTTGCTGTAAATGATGCCTGCATCGGTGTTCCTATAGTTCCTACATTGATTTGAGCCAACGGACGGACAAGTTCAACGGGATAACTGCAATCTCCCGTAATGGTAATGTCTCCCATTGTGGCGAAGAAAGCATCAGCGGCTTCCGCTTGGGTGAATGTTATCGGATTAGGTAGAGCGTTCATTTCGATAGCGGTCAGATCATCTATATTGTAGATGTTCTGATTGCTATCATACGCCCAAAAGATAAAACTGTATGTCTGCTCCTGTGCCAATGTGAGTTGTACATCTGCCGAAGTGTCATATATTGGGAATGACTTGCGGTCTATTTCGTGATAACTCCAGTTGCTACTGCTGTTGGTATGCACATCTGCAACGCCCTTTTTGAATATTCCCACCACAAGGGTATTTACTTGTTCCGCTTTCCCGAATGAACGGGTACGAGTGTCAGTAGGAAGTGTGGCAGTGAAACTTACTCGAACATCGCCCACCTCTTGCCAATCATCTGAACAGGATTGTATGCCTACCATCATCAGGGCAAGCACCGCCAATATTGATATGTTATGTAGTAGATTCTTCATCGTTTCTATCTGTTAGGGGAAAATCAGGTTATGGTCTCCGTCAAAGTCAGGATTGATGGTTACACCTCCCGATGCCTCCGACATCAGGAACATACCCGTTAATGTGGTATGGTGGCTACGCTTCAACGGCACTTCTATCGGCTCGGTCAATGAAAGTTGTGTGCCCTCATTGTCATAAATACCTATCTGCACCGTTACAGCCGACTTCTTGCCGTTTACAAATACATAGTCAAATCCCATTGAAGCCTCCGATTCGGAGAGTTTCCTCAAGGTGGACTCGAACATCACTCCCGTAGAGGAATCCACGGGCTTGTCGGTGTACATACTATAAGCGTGAGGCATAAATCCCACATAGTAGAACACGACCTTGTAATCCTCGATATTTACGGCTCTTGTCGGAGTGTCATCGACTGATTTGTTTTTGTTTTCGTTAGCTTTGGATGCTATACGGGTGGATTCCTTGTCGATGAACTCCACCACATCGTTGGTGATGAACTCAAACTTCGCCAAAGGTCGTTGCATAGCCACATTGAGCGTATCAGGCAAACGCTCCATAATATCTGCTATGAGGGTAATGTTGTTAGAGCCTCTGAACGAATCACGATGGTCTGTATTACCCTTATGGTCGCCTTGCAGAGTAATCTCTGCAAAGTTGTCGGCATTATAGAAATGGCTGTCACCACTTGTCTGTACCAAATCCGACCATACCATAAAGTTGTAGTTGCCGGGCAGAACATTGAGCGTCACTTCGTGGTTGTAACCCTCTGCTATATCCTTCGTAAATACGAATTCCTGTGTATAGTTCGATGTGGTACGCTGTTTCTCCGATACAGGATAAGTGCGGACGATATAGCGTATCTTACCATAATCCTGATGGTTGTCGTATGTCTCGCCTAAACCCTGCTCGATAACCGAAGCGCCATCGTAGAGGTGTTCCCATTCTGTCATATCCGTTTCATAGTTCAAACGAAGATGCAGTTTTACAAATTCGGGAGTCTCAGGCCACTCGTGAACATCACAAGCCGACAGAAGCAGTATCGGCATAGATATAATAAGGTATAGAATCTTTCTCATCGCTTGCCTCCTTTCTTCTTTAAGTCAAACATATATGAGAACGATACCGCAGCTTGGTCTATACCCCAATAGGTCTTCTTGATACTCTCTATCATCAGACCGTCTTTTGTATCAGGTGTATTGTGGAACTTATCGTAATGATTTGAATATACACCTGCTCCGAGAGAGAACTCCACTCGCCAACGGTTGTTCTTACTGATAGGCATACGATAGCCTACACTCACACCTCCACCGATGGCAGGTGTTTCACGGTTATGGTCTTGGTAGCGGTAATCACCGTCAAAAGCAAAATTGTAGTATGCCAATCCGAAATGTGCTCCGGCAAAGAATCCGTCATTATCTCCCTTCAACCAATAGCGGAACTCAGGCTGAATGGCTGCTGTGCGGAACTTGATGGTGGTCTTGAAATAGTCCCAAGCCGAATAATAGATAGGCAATGCAAACGACCAATGCTTCGCTAAATCAATCTCAGCGGCTACATTGGCGATACCCATTCCCAAACCGATGGCATTGGTCTTCAAATGCAGTTTGCGGCTCCATTCCTCCACTTCGGGAACAATAGTTTCTACGACTGCTGTTGTATCAGGTGCAACTTCAATAACAGGTTCAGGCTCAGCCACAATAGTGTCGGGTATGATGACAGGCTCTTGTACAGGTGGAAGTTCCTTCTTGTAGGTCACGAATACCGCACAAGCGTTTCGCATACGTCCAAAGAAGAGTATGTTCATCTGTTGCCACACCTTGCCGTTATCCAACTGCTTGAGTTTTACAATACGGTTGTCGATGTGAGTATTCGGATGATGATAATCCACCAATAAGGATTCTTCATTCAAAATGGCTATGACTTCATCCTTACGGATTAGTTCTGAATCCTCAATCTGAGATTTCAGATAGTCCCAAGGGATGTAGCTGTCATTACGGGTAATGAGGCTGTCGGGAATATCCATCTCCTTGCGAATAAGTCTTTCAAGGGCTGTAAGACGACCTCGTGCCAACTTGCGGTTGAGTTGGTCGCTGCCTTCGGGAGAGGCTGCACCACAGAAGGACACTTCAACGATGTTGATGGTACTGTCCTGACGGATTGTCCGTAGGAAATCAATTATCTCCTGCATACGGGCTGCATTGTCCGAGTATGCGGAATCTATAACCGTGCTGTTTACACGGAAATAAACACATATTTCCGTGCGGTTCTCTTGCGAATGTGCAATACCTGCACCAAACAGCAAAAGCATCAGCGTTATACAATATTTTCTAATGCGCATCTTTCAATATGTAATCATTGGCAGATTGCAGTTGCCTCATTAAGTGGCACCGAGTCGTCTGATTTATATTCTTGTTCGTTATTTCTCTTGTTCCTCACCTTTGCAGAAGCAAGCAATGATTTATGTTTCTCTATTGCCTCTGGATAGTTACGGCGGATAAATCCCCCAAGACTGTTGTATGTAAGTCCCAATCGTTGAGCGATGGATTTCAGCGGTTCGGAAGTAGTCTGATAGATGTTTAATGCCTCGGCATACTTCTCTGCACTGCGGTTGGAGACGGTCTTCCCATTATCGGCCTTTATCATTCCACGAGCTGTCGTCAATTCGGGATAATGCTCCTTGACATACATACGAAACACCTCTGGATTCAACCCGAATTCGGCTGCAACCTTTGAGGTTGGCATATCGGAGTTTTTCAACCGCTCAATGGCATCGGCATATTTCTCTGCCGTTGATTTCTTGTAACGCTTCGTCTGTTCCAAGTTCAAGCCTTTGTCAAACCCTCTCCGTTGTACCATCAGTTCAGGATGCCAGGTTCTTAAATGATAGCGGAAGCCTCCAAGATCTACTCCAACCAAGCGAGCTATCTCCTCAACATCCGTTGATGTTGTCCTGTAGATTTCTATCGCTTCCTCATATTTCTTAACCGAACTCTGGTCGGGCTCGTGCATCGCCCAACAGCCGTTACGCATACCTCTGACATTCTGCCCCTTGGCACTCGCACGTTTTTCCTCCCTTTGCAAAGTGATTTGTGGATAATATGCCAAGATATGCTCACGCAACCCCGTATGGGAGACACTGCAAGCATTGGCTACTTCCTCAATGGTCATATCCGATGACTGCAACATCTCTACAGCAGTGGCATAGCCCTCTTTACTCCATTTCCGTGCGCCATATTGCAGGTTAATGGTAATACCCATTCGCTTGCGCTCCAATTCTCTGCGAGGTACGATTTCAGGATAATGTCTGCGAAGCTGGCTTGCCAACGAGGAGCAGTCCACATCGAAGATGCGTGCTATCTGAGATATATTGTATTCGATATATTCCGTACTATCGCAAGCGGCAATGGCATCCTTGTATTTGTAGTGAGCCGAAGTGGTCTGACCTTTGCAGCCACGAAGCTTCACATTCGCATATTCGGTAAGGCTGTGACGCCTGATGATAAGGTTACGATGGTGCTTGGAGAGATATGAACTGAATGCACAAAATCCCACTCCCGTTCTTTCGCATATATCCTTTATGGAAAGATTGGAATCCGAATACAGGGATATGGCTTCCCTATATTTCAATTCTGCACTTATGTTCACTCTCTGACCTTGCACAATTCACTCTTTGTTTTGGTTATGATATGTTTATCGTTGTTAATCAGCATTATACACCCCGATTAACAAGCGTTATACATAACTTCTCTTTGGAAGAGTGATTTATGTGATATTCAATAGTTGATTATGAGTAGGTTATTTGAATAGGTATAATGTGTTTTGCTCAACAATCCATATTGCCTCTAAACAAAATTAAATTTACGCATAATATTTTTTAGTGTAATTTGGTGATAATTGCCGAAAAATGTGTAATTTTGCAGCGGTAATCATTTCTCTTCCAAAGAGATAAGTTTTCTCTTCCAAAGAGACCTTTTATTTGCTCAACAATCCTCCACTTACAGCGATTTCAATATCATACTGTTGGCCTTGTCTATTGCCATTGTGTCCAATGATGCAAGATAGATGCGAGTAGTAGCCTCCGAGTCGTGTCCCATTCCCTCACTGATTACCGATAGCGGTACATTCTTACTCTTGGCGATGCTCGCCCAAGCGTGCCGGGCAACATACAGGGTAAGCGATACAGACAATCCGAGTTCCTTACCAATGATTTTCAGACAGCGGTTGATGTTATGGGCTGCATAGATATACTGCTTGCGTTCGTCAATATTGCTAAATGGCTTGATGATGGGTAACAGGTAGTTGGACTGTGAAGTATCGTACTTATCCACAATCTCCTGCATACATTTCTCCCATTTGACAAAGAGCTGTTGTCCCGTCTTGCGTCTGCGATAGGACAATACGCCATTCTGTAAATCCTTTTTTCGTAGGTATGCCATATCCACGAATGACATACCACGAGTATAGAAACTCATTAGGAACATATCTTTGGCAAAATCAAAGGTCGGATTCATCGTAAAGTCCATCTCCTTGATTCGTTTGATGACTTTAAGAGGTACGGCTCGCTTGATGGTCTTATCCACTCCCGTATAGACGTGCTTGAATGGGAATCGCTGAGCCGTCAATTCCTTTTCAACCGCACGATTATATACAGCCCGAAGATTGCGCATATAGAATGATGATGAGTTAGGACTTACTCCATTATTCTTCAAATAGGCTTCGTATGCCATCATCATATCGGAGTCCAAATCATCCAATGGCACATCTCTGTCCTCTCGGAAGCGTTTGAAACTACATAGGGTTGCAGCGTATGTTTCCGATGTGCGAATCTTGCCCAATGTTTTCAGATTGGTGATAACACTCTCCATAAACGAAAAGAGATAATTTTCAGGGTTATCCGTTACAAACTCCGCTATCACATCATCGGCAGTGTAATCGCAACCGCTGTGCTCAAAATTTGCAATAACCTTCTGGAAATGCTTTAAATCTATTCGGATTTTATCACCAATCTCCAATAGATAGCGTTTTCGGCTCTCGTTGAACTTAGGCAATACCACCTCCGACAAGCGGCTGTTCCACTCGTAGCCGTAGAGACGGTAGCCCGTCTTTTGCTGACGGGCTACACGATTATGGATTACTTGATAGAAGATTGTCCCTTGTCCGCCATCAACCGTTGATGGGCGGAACTTAATCTTTACTGTTGCCATATTACAATCAGGGTTTTGATTTATTATGATTAACTTTACTATTGTCCTGCTTGTTCTTTATGGACTTGGCCTTGCTCTCTTGTTCCTTTGCCGCTTGCTCTTTTAGTCGTGCTTGCTCGGCGAGAGCTGCTTGTTTGCGGACAGCCTCTTCGTAAGTTTCCACATCTTCACGCATCTGCTCAATCTTTTGGTTATCTCGGTTAAGCTCAAAAATGTCTTCCAATGTGGCTATCTGCTCTGACGAAGCATCGCCTTTCATCTTTATGTAGCGGTATTTGAGAGCATCATCCTCTTCATCCTTATTTTGTTGCGACTCAGAGTAATATGCAGACGCCAAGAAAACGATGACAATGGTGTTTAGCGTGAGCATAAACCAATCAAGTTTGGAATTGAAATTCAGATTGAAGTTATAGTCATTCTCTCTATGAAGAACTTTGGACTCCTCAATCATCGGTATAAATGATGCCGTCAACTTTTTAAGGTTTTCAAGTTCATTTTGAATGGCTGCAAAATCGGGCTTATTCTTACCCGAAACACCTTTTACATTATCATTGACAACACCAAGGTTTTCACTCAAAGTCTTTGTAAGTTCCTGAATCTTGCATTCTGTGTACTTACAATTAGCACCTGTGGCATTCTCAATAAGGGTCTTAATTTCTTGAACTAATGCCGTGTTATCCACATTAGGAACTGTAGAATTACCCTCACTTGGTTTAGCCTTTTGTAATTCAATTATACCGGCTTCAATTCTTTCCATACATCCGTAGATGCCTTCCATAAACGACTCGTGGTCGTTGTGGTTAAAGTTTTTATTACTCATATCAATGTTGTTTTAAGTGTGAAAAATTTGTTTGTTTAGAATCTTATTCCTCGATTCTTTTTCTTCTTGTCTTTCTTCTTTTGTTTCTGCCAAGAAGGTACTTGCTCGTCCTCTGGTGGTACATCCGATGGAGTCAATAAGCCTAATCCGTTACTCTCAATAAGGCTATTAGTAACGCTATAATTTTGCTCTACCTCTTGCCTTATCGGTTGCTGTTTAGGCTCAATCTCAGTCTGCATTTTCGGAATATCCCAACTTAATTGTGCGTTAAGTTTTGAATAACTGAACTGCCTACTCACATCGGAAGCCTTGAAAGTGTAGCCATCTTTGGTGAAACTCAATCCCTCGTTTTTACCCGTTCTGCGGTTAATCTTGAAGGTCATACCAATCCCTTGCTTTTGAAGTTGCTTGCCCAAGTCCCACCAAGTGCGACTATGCTTCAGTGTGGCCTTGACAGCATTATGAATCTCATACTTCACCCGTTCAGGATCGTGGAGGTTCTTCACATTGGTCTTGCTCTTATCCTCTGCGTAGGTCAATCCGTATTTATCTTTCAGCCTCTTTGTTGCAATTTCATTACGCTTAAAATCGTTCTGCGAAGAGATTACTTTGCCGTTATAATCAATTCGATTATAGACTAAATGACAATGTGGATTGTCGGTGTTATGATGCCTTACCAAGATGAATAGTGTGTTCTTAATTCCCATTAGTTCCATATACTCCAATGCGATTTTAGTCATAAACTCATCGCTTAATCGTGGCGCATCTTCAGGCTTAAAACTCAATGCAATATGTCCTAACGGTTGCTTAATCTTCGGATTTAAGAGGCATTGACAGCTGAAACTATCAATCATCTCCTTGTTTGTACCAAGCAACACACCGTCCGATTCAAGGATTTTGGCATTGTCTTTACCCATCACATAGCGTATGCAACCACCAAAGGATTTTCCCTTCTTGATTTTCCCTATCATCTGCACCTCCTTTCCGTTGCCTTGTAATCGTTCATTATCAACTTAAGTTTTTCCAACAGTTCCATTACGACATTCTTTGTTCGATAGAATCCCGTCTGATGCGACAGCTTTGTCAATTGATTGAGGTTATTTGCCATACCCGTAAGGTTGCGGATTACGGCTGCATCCTCAGAGGAATGTTTGGCCACTAATCGGGCATTGAAGGCTGAATCTCTAATGTACTCGGCAAGCGTGCGATTAGCGTTCTTGCTTCGGTGTCGTAACATCTCATAGTCGGGCTTTGAGAACTTCACTGTTACCGACTTTGTAAGTCGTTTCAGAGTGCTTACCTGTGGTCTGCCTCTGGTTTTTGTTTTTGTTATTTTCTTATTATTCATCATTGCGATTTTTTACTTGGTTATTGATTTTTCAATTCGGTATTTCACAATCTGCGACCATCGGGAGCGGATTGCCTCCACCTTCGGGGTGGAGCGAGGTTTTTCGGGTGCAATGGCGGCTTGTCCGACATTTTTCGGCATCCCGAAAGATAACCTCGCTACACCCCAAGACTGAGGTCTTGCTGCGTCCACCGTCATTGACGGTTTCCGATAGTTCAAACAGCATTTTCTAATTTAGTTGCTGTAATGCAGTCCGTTCAAACTACCGTTGGGTGGTAGGGTTGGCATTGCAGCATGCCGTTCTACATTACATTCCTTTCCAATGCTCGAAATCTTCTGAATAGAGTTCGATGTGGTGGCGAACGATATTCTCCAATAATCCCGACATACTCATTCTGTCCTCACCGATTTTGCAGGCGAACTTGTCAAGCATCTTGCGTAACTTACCACTGATGAATACCGGCTTGCGGTCTTCAATCTTGTAAGGTCGCATAAAGGTGTTGCGATACTCCTCCAATGAGAGTTTGCGTTGCTTGCTACTCACTCTGCGTTGGATGGTTGGGGCTGATGGCTGTTCCTCTGCAAAGGGAGGTTCTGCTTCCGTTTGGACTTGTTCTGCCACCAGCGGAATGGATTCTGATTTATTGTCCTCGACGGGCAAATTCCCAAATGCGGCATCTACTTCCATCATTCGGCTCTCTTCTGTTTGCGAGTTCTGCTCGGAAAAATCCAAGCCTGTCATTTCTTGCAACTCGGCTTTACTCAAAGTCTCTTTTTTGCTCATTTTTGAAATGGTTTTATAAGTTAAACATATGGTCTTTGTGCACAATCTTGACCGATTATCTGCTGCAAAGGAAATGTGCATACAATTCTACCACAACTAATTAGGTCTATGTAGGCAATTATGAATTGTATTGCTTTTCAGCGTGATTTGTAAGCAGTGCCGACTGCATAATTCTTCCCAAGTTGAACGGGGTATGATGGGTTAGAGCAAAATGCTTATTTGAGAAAATTAAGGACTAAAATCAGATAGCGGATAGACACAGACTGCCGAAACATCGGGAGTTGGTCTATCCGTTATACTGCTATTATAGAATTAGTGGCTATCCGTTTCGGCTGTTCGGAGCAGAAGTTTGGCAGACGAATAAGCATCGGTCTGACAAACGACAATGCTACTGACAATATCCGAAACGGGTAGCCGCTTAGAGAGACTCTTATATAACACAGATTACAATGTGATGTATGATTAGAAATGTATCACTATATACATCTAAGAGTGCCACGAACTGTGCCACATACTGCAACAGGCTCACCGTATGATTGAGGTGTGATAACTTATCTATTACTTCGCACCAAGAAAACGAAACTGTGTATGAGAAAAGAGACTATTTCAATAGCTGATTATCGTGTCTATGATGAAACGATATGACAAGCAAGGACACCTATTGTTAGTGCCATTGAAGTATGAAAATCTCTTCCTTATTTAGTAGTGCGAAACAAGAAAACAAGTGTAATAAATTAAAATAAAGCGTATGGATTTAATCATTTTTGAGCGAAAGGCATTCGAGGAATTTGCCACGAAGATTGAGCAGTTCATTCTGCGAGTATCAAACTCACCCGTTGTAAAAGGTGGTAGGAAAAAGACAAACAATTGGCTCGACCATCAGGATGTTTGTCAGAGGTTGAAAATAAGCAAGCGTACATTGCAGACCTTGCGTGATAATGGGACGCTTGCCTATACCAAAATCGGCAATCGTACCTACTACCTTCCCGAAGATGTGGATAGCATCATCACTAAGGTAGAGGACAGACGAAAAGAAGCCAAGTGGAAAGGGCGGGAAATCTAACCAATGTATAACACTAAAACCATTTGAACAATGTATCAAGAGATGAGAACAAAAGATGATGCGTGGATGCAGTCCATTCACGATAGTATCGACCAACTATCGGAAATTCTCGATAGTATGCCAAAAGACGGGACTACCTCACATAACGATGATGAGTATCTATGCGATAAGGAGGTTGCATATATGCTTAAAGTCAGCCGAAGGACATTGAGCGAGTATCGCAGTAATGGGACATTGCCTTATTATGTACTCGGTGGTAAAGTTCTGTACAAGCGAAGTGAGATTGAGCAGGCGTTGAAACGGGAGTACAACGGCAAGTATCTAATGAATGGCTGCGGATAACCCCATCTATATTTTTGGAGGGAGTGAAATTTACCGCTTGCCATATATTCATCTGCTAAAAAATAATAGTGCCCCTATGGATAGAAACAAGAACAGCATACAAATGGGTTATCAATGTAAGAACCCGTTTGTATGCTGTCTGTTTATTTTTTTTACATTTTCGTCAGTCGCTCATTTCCGTTGCCGTCTGCATTTCTAAGTATAGACATTGAAAGGGGAAAGGTTTTCGGGCTGAATACTCTCCGCAGGAGGAAGATTCCGACCGAAACGGCTTGCCGCTCGACCTTTCAACTTTCAAGGGCTATTGTACTACCTTCGCAGATGAGCAAAGGAAAGGGGCGAATGACGGAATCGGGAAACTCATAATATCACAGATTGATGATAGACCAATTTCAAATATTACCCTGCAACAATGGAAAATGCACCACCTTTTTGCTCGTTCATAAAAAAGTTGTACCTTTGTTCCAAGATGAGTTGTACATCAATGCAAATCACGCAAGTATGTAGAAATCAGAACAGTTGCCAACTCATTACCTCGTTCTCAAACATTCCGCATAAATATTTTATTCTTAGCGGATTATAAGATTATTCCAAAAATAATACTTATCTTTGTGTTCAAAACAAAACACCCTAATCATTATGAATCTGAAAAAACTATTTTTTGCTTCTGCCCTGCTCTTTGCTGCATGCGGCACTATCCAGGCCCAGGAAGTCATTGCCCACCGTGGTTTCTGGACTACAGACGGTTCGGCTCAGAACTCCCTTGCCGCACTTGTAAAGGCTGATTCTATCCACTGCTACGGCTCCGAGTTCGACGTTTGGCTCACCACAGACAATCAGCTGGTTGTCAATCATGACGCCACCTTTAAAGGCGTGACTATGCAAGATGCCACAGCCAAGGTATGCACCGCCGTACAACTGGACAACGGCGAACAACTCCCTACCCTGCAACAGTATCTGGACGAGGCAAAAAGCCTGAAAACCCGCCTTATCCTCGAACTGAAAGCCCACAAGACTCCCGAACAGGAAACACGAGCCGTAGAGGGTATCGTAAAAATGATAAAGGACAAAGGGCTGGAGGACCGTACGGAATATATCACCTTCTCCCAACATGCCACCAAGGAATTTATCCGTCTGGCACCCAAAGGCACCCCCGTCTACTACCTGACCGGTGACCTTACCCCCAAGGAGTTGAAAGCATGGGGTTGTGCCGGTCCCGACTATCACTTCAGTGTCTTCCAAAAACATCCCGAATGGATAAAGGAATGCCACGACCTCGGCATGAAAGTAAACGCCTGGACCGTAAACGAAGCCAAAGACATGGAATGGCTCATCAGCCAAGGAGTAGATTTCATCACAACCAATGAACCGGTAGTGCTGGAAGAAATTTTAAAGAAAAAATAGCCGCTCCTTATACATTTAGAAACAAAAACCAAACAAACCGCTTCATTATGTCCGCAATGGAGCGGTTTCTTGTTTTCAAAAAGATAGCAATTAGTCTTATAAAAAATCTTTTTTCTTATTTTGAATCAAACTAAACTTTCACATGGATTACAATTTATATAAAAACAAAGCCATATGCTTTTAAATTGAAAGCCTGACAGTAGATATTCTCATTGAATGAAAGTTTCGCTAAAAAATAATAGAAAATAGATATGCTTTACAGTTAATTATAAAACAAAACGTCGTATATTTGCATCGAAATAAAACAAAAGGATATATTAACCAACTGATAAAGGACAAAATGACAAGCGCTATAAAATTCACCAAGATGCACGGTGCCGGAAACGACTACATTTATGTAGATACGACCCAATATCCTATCAGCCATCCGGAAGAACTTGCGAGGGCATGGAGTGCACCGCATACGGGAATTGGAAGTGACGGTCTGGTACTTATCGGTTCTTCGGACAAGGCCGATTTCAGCATGCGGATATTCAATGCCGACGGCTCGGAGGCCCGGATGTGCGGCAATGCAAGCCGCTGCATCGGAAAATATCTTTTTGACTACGGACTGACCTCCAAAACAGAAATCGCACTCGATACACTGTCAGGTATAAGGATGCTAAACCTGCACTTGGCAGACGGAAAGGTCAACTCTGTAACCGTAGACATGGGCATACCTGCCGACGAACCGGCAGACTACGACGGCAAAGGAGCCAAACCGATGAAAGAACAGCCCATCGAAATGGACGGAGAACGATATGTAGGGACCACCGTATCCATGGGAAACCCGCATCTGGTAATCTTTGTCAATGATATTGAAGCCATCGACCTTACAGTCATCGGTCCCAAACTGGAGAATCACCCTCTCTTCCCCGGACGCATCAATGTAGAATTTGCCCAGATATTGGGAGAAGGAAAAATAAGGATGCGTGTCTGGGAACGAGGCTCGGGCATTACCCAAGCCTGCGGAACCGGAGCTTGTGCCACCGCCGTGGCAGCCTTCCTCACCGGACGCGCAGGAAGGGAATCCATCATCATCATGGACGGAGGCTCACTCACCATCCGATGGGACATCGCCACCAGGCATGTACTGATGACGGGAGAAGCCACCAAAGTATTCGACGGCAAAATTGAATTAATTGACTAATCACCAACTATCAACCAAGAAAAGATTATGGCATTAGTAAACGAACATTTTTTAAAGCTACCGGGTAGTTATCTGTTTTCAGACATAGCCAAGAAGGTAAATACTTTCAGGATAACACATCCCAAGCAAGAGGTCATCCGTCTGGGTATCGGAGACGTTACCCGGCCACTGCCACCGGTCTGCATCGAAGCGATGCACAAGGCAGTGGAGGAGATGGCTGACGCACGGACATTCCGTGGATATGGTCCCGAGCAGGGATACGACTTCCTGATAGAAGCCATCCTCAAGCACGATTACCTTCCGCGAGGCATCCATTTCGGTCCTACGGAAATCTTCGTGAACGACGGAGCAAAGAGCGACACAGGAAACATCGGCGACATTCTCCGCCACGACAACAGCGTGGGAGTGACCGACCCTATTTATCCGGTCTATATAGACAGCAACGTGATGTGCGGACGTGCCGGAGTACTGGAGGAAAACGGCCAGTGGAGCAACGTCACCTACATGCCTTGTACCGCCGAGAACGACTTCATCCCGGAGATTCCGGACAAGCGCATCGACATCGTCTACCTCTGCTACCCCAACAACCCCACGGGCACCACCCTGACCAAGCCCGAGCTGAAGAAATGGGTGGACTATGCGCTCGCCAACGACACGCTGATTCTGTTCGATGCCGCCTACGAAGCCTTCATCCGCGAAGACGACGTGCCCCACTCCATCTATGAGATAAAGGGAGCGAAGAAATGCGCCATCGAGTTCCGCAGCTTCTCGAAGACTGCCGGATTCACGGGAGTACGCTGTGGCTACACCGTTGTGCCGAAAGAACTCACTGCCGCCACGCTGGAAGGCGAACGCATCCCGCTGAACAAGCTCTGGAACCGCCGCCAATCTACCAAGTTCAACGGCACCAGCTACATCACCCAGCGAGCGGCGGAAGCCATCTACACACCGGAGGGACAGCGGCAGATAAAGGAAACGATAGATTATTATATGGACAATGCCCGGACCATGAAGCAGGGCCTTGAAGCGGCCGGGCTGAAAGTCTACGGCGGTGTGAACGCTCCTTACATCTGGCTGAAAACACCCGACGGAACAAGTTCCTGGCGGTTCTTCGAACAGATGCTGTACGAAGCCAATGTAGTGGGCACACCGGGTGTAGGTTTCGGCCCCAGCGGTGAAGGATATATCCGGCTGACGGCCTTCGGCAAGCACGAAGACTGCGTGGAAGCCATGAAGCGCATCCGGAAGTGGCTGAAATAAAAAAACAATTGAATTAGCGAGGTACTTGCTATAATCGAGTCGGACTGATCATCCGGAATTTTTCTAAACTTAAAGGTAAAAAGGTATGAAAACAAAAAGTGTAAAATGGGGAATAATGGCAATGGCGCTGTTATCAATGGCAATGCCTTTCACGGCAAAGGCTCAGGATAAAGTGGAAGCGTCGGCAGGCGTCGACCTCGTAAGCGGTTACGTGTGGCGTGGCCAGGATTTGGGAGGGGTAAGCCTCCAGCCGAGCGCATCCATCGCCTACAAAGGTTTCTCTCTGGGAGCTTGGGGCTCCGTAGGCATCGAGAGTTCGGACACGAAAGAGTTCGACCTCATACTGGGATATTCAACCGGAGGCTTCAGCGTATCGGTGACGGACTACTGGTACAATGTGACCGGAGATGGGGTGACAGCCAAATACTTCCAGTACGGTGCACACAATGCTGCCAACTCACATCTGTTCGAAGCGCAAATCGGCTATGATTTCGGCCCCGTAGCCATAAACTGGTATACCAACTTTGCAGGCGACGACGGTGTTGACAAAGACGGTGACCGTGCTTATTCATCCTACATCTCCGTGGCAGCCCCCTTCACACTGGGCGGACTGGACTGGACGGCCGAGATAGGCGCTACCCCTTGGGCCACGGACTTCTATGGAGCCAACGGATTTGCCGTATGCGACGTCAGCCTGGGAGTATCAAAAGACATCAAAATCACCGATTCCTTCTCCCTCCCGTTGTTTGCCAAAGCAACCTGGAATCCAAGGTCTGAAGGTGCCTATTTCGTAGTCGGACTAAGTTTCTAAGATGAAAAACCTATGATTTACACACACCGAAAGGCAAATAGTAAATAGTAAATCGTAAATTGTCTAATCGTAAATTATTTAAGGTATGAAAAAGATTGAAGCTATTATCCGAAAGACCAAGTTCGAGGACGTGAAGGACGCGCTGCTCGAAGCGGACATCGAATGGTTCTCCTATTATGATGTACGGGGCATCGGGAAATCCAGACAAGCCCGTATCTACCGTGGTGTCATGTACGACACCAGTTCCATCGAGCGCATCCTTATCTCCATCGTGGTGCGCGACAAGAATGCGGAAAAGACCGTACAAGCCATCATCAAATCTGCACAAACCGGTGAAATCGGCGACGGACGTATCTTCGTCATCCCCATTGAGGATGCCATACGCATACGTACTGCAGAGAGAGGCGACATCGCACTCTACAATGCCGAACAAGAAAGATAACGGGCAGCTACAAACCACAACCAAGAAAATACAATACAACTAAAAGCAACAAGAAATTATGGATAAACTTATTTTAAGTGAACTGACCAACGGACTGAACACTGTATGGATGTTGCTTGCAGCCATGCTGGTATTCTTCATGCAGCCGGGCTTTGCACTGGTCGAAGCCGGTTTCACCAGAGTAAAAAATACGGCCAATATCCTGATGAAGAACTTCGTTGACTTTATGTTTGGCAGCCTGCTCTACTGGTTCATCGGTTTCGGACTGATGTTCGGTGCAGGCGGATTCATAGGAATGCCCCATTTCTTCGACCTCTCGTTCTACGACGGAGGCGGGCTTCCCACGGAAGGTTTCCTGGTATTCCAGACTGTATTCTGCGCAACGGCTGCCACCATCGTGTCCGGCGCTATGGCAGAACGTACCAAATTCTCCATGTACCTGGTTTACACCATCTTCATCAGTGTGCTGATTTATCCCGTTTCCGGTCACTGGACTTGGGGCGGCGGCTGGCTGATGAACGGTGAGGCAGGTTCCTTCATGATGGAAACATTCGGAACAACTTTCCATGACTTCGCAGGTTCCACCATCGTCCACTCCGTAGGCGGCTGGATTGCCCTGGTAGGTGCGGCCATCCTCGGCCCGCGCATCGGGAAATACGGCAAAGACGGCAAGTCAAGAGCCATTCCGGGACATAACCTCACGATTGCGGCACTGGGTGTATTCATCCTTTGGTTCGGATGGTTCGGCTTCAACCCCGGTTCACAGTTGGCAGCAGCCACTACGGACGATGCAAGGGCCATCTCGCATGTATTCCTCACCACCAATCTGGCAGCCTGCGCAGGCGGTTTCTTTGCATTGGCGGTAAGCTGGATGAAATATGGCAAACCCTCCTTGTCTCTAACACTGAATGGCATTCTGGCCGGATTGGTAGGCATCACGGCCGGTTGTGACATGGTTTCTCCCTTCGGGGCGGTAATCATCGGCACCATCTGCGGCATCCTGATGATTTATTCGGTGGAATTCATCGACCGGACACTGAAAATTGACGACCCCGTAGGGGCCAGTTCCGTACACGGCGTCTGCGGTTTCACGGGAACCATCCTCACCGGACTGTTTTCCACCAGTGAGGGACTGTTTTACGGTGCAGGCTGGAGCTTTCTCGGAGCGCAGGTATTCGGTGCACTCGTAGTAGGCGCATGGGCAGCAGGCATGGGATTCATCATCTTCAAAGGACTCGACAAAATCCACGGCCTCCGCGTTTCCAAACGTGTGGAGGAAGAAGGACTCGACATTTACGAACACGGCGAGTCTGCCTACGGTGTATAATGATTTTATATTTTATTAAACCAACAATTACAACTCTAAGGTATTATGTCAAAATTGAGATTCAGAGTAGTAGAAACGGCGTTCAAGAAGAAACCCGTTGCAGTGGCAGTCCCGGCGGAACGTCCGTCAGAGTATTTTGCCAAGTATGTATTCAACAAGGAGAAGATGTTCCGCTATCTGCCGAGCAAGGTGTATGCCAAACTGACGGATGTGATTGACAACGGAGCTCCGCTGGACCGCAGCATAGCCGATGAGGTTGCCGCAGGTATGAAGAAATGGGCGGTTGAAATGGGGGCGACCCACTATACGCACTGGTTTCATCCGCTGACCGAAGGTACTGCCGAAAAGCACGATGCTTTTGTGGAACACGATGGCAAAGGCGGCGTGATGGAGGAATTCACCGGCAAACTGCTCGTGCAGCAGGAACCGGACGCTTCCAGTTTCCCGAACGGCGGTATCCGCAATACGTTCGAGGCACGTGGCTACTCGGCATGGGACCCCTCCTCCCCGGCATTCATCGTAGACGACACGCTCTGCATCCCGACTATTTTCATCGCCTATACCGGTGAGTCTCTGGACTACAAGGCACCGTTGCTGAAAGCCCTGCGTGCCGTAGACAAGGCTGCCGTCGACGTATGCCACTATTTCAATCCGGAAGTAAAGAAAGTGGTTGCCTATCTGGGCTGGGAGCAGGAATATTTTCTGGTTGACGAAGGGTTGTACGCCGCACGCCCCGACCTGCTGATGACCGGACGCACGCTGATGGGCCATGACAGCGCCAAGAACCAGCAGTTGGAAGACCACTACTTCGGGGCCATCCCCAGCCGTGTGGCCGCTTTCATGAAGGAGCTGGAAATCGAAGCGCTGAAACTCGGCATCCCCGTCAAGACCCGTCACAACGAAGTGGCTCCCAACCAGTTCGAGCTGGCTCCCGTCTTCGAGGAATGCAACCTGGCGGTAGACCACAACATGCTCATCATGGCCTTGATGCGTAAAGTGGCACGTAACCACGGTTTCCGCGTACTGCTGCACGAAAAGCCCTTCAAGGGTGTCAACGGTAGCGGCAAGCATAATAACTGGTCGCTGGGTACGGACACCGGTATCCTGCTCCACGCACCCGGCAAACTGCCCGAAGAGAACCTGCGTTTCATCACCTTCGTAGTGAATACGCTGATGGCCGTATACCGTCACAACGGATTGCTGAAAGCCTCCATCTCCAGTGCGACGAACGCCCACCGGCTGGGTGCCAACGAAGCGCCTCCGGCCATCATCTCTTCCTTCCTGGGCAAGCAGTTGAGCCAGGTGCTGGAACACATCGAAGAGAGCACCAAGGACGACCTCGTCAGCCTCAGCGGCAAGCAAGGCATGAAGCTGGACATCCCGCAGATTCCGGAACTGATGATAGACAATACCGACCGCAACCGCACCAGCCCGTTCGCCTTCACCGGCAACCGCTTCGAGTTCCGCGCCGTGGGTTCCGAGGCCAACTGCGCCAGTGCCATGATTGCGCTGAACTCCGCCCTTGCCGAGCAGTTGGTGGAATTCAAGAAAGATGTGGACGAACTGATTGAAAAGGGGGAGCCGAAAATCTCCGCCATCCTCGAAGTCATCCGCCGGTACATCAAAGTCTGCAAACCCATCCACTTTGACGGCAACGGTTACAGCGATGAATGGAAAGCCGAAGCAGCCCGCCGCGGTCTGGACTGCGAGACAAGTGTTCCCGTCATCTTCGACAACTACCTGAAACCGGAGAGCATCCGGATGTTCGAGTCCATCGGTGTCATGACGAAGAAGGAACTGGAAGCCCGTAACGAGGTGAAATGGGAAATGTACACCAAGAAAATACAGATTGAAGCCCGCGTGCTCGGAGATTTGGCCATGAACCACATTATCCCCGTAGCTACACAGTATCAGTCGGATTTGATTGACAACGTCTACAAGATGAAAGACCTGTTCCCCGCAGAGAAGGCTGCAAAACTGTCTGCCAAGAATCTGGAACTCATCGAAGAGATTGCCGACCGCACCGCCTTCATCAAGGAGCATGTGGATGCCATGATCGAGGCGCGCAAAGTGGCCAACAAAATTGAGAGTGAACGTGAAAAAGCCATCGCCTACCACGACAACATCGTACCGATGATGGAGGAAATCCGTTACCACATCGACAAGCTGGAACTCATCGTCGACAATCAGATGTGGACGTTGCCCAAATATCGCGAGTTACTGTTTATAAGATGAAAAATGGAGGATGAAGGATGAATCCTTAATCCCTATCTCATTCTTTTGTTGGTTGTTTTAAGTTTGCAGGGGGGAGAGGTGCCGCGAGGCAGTTCTCTCTCTTTTTTTCGTCCATGCCAACTGTTGGCGGTAAGCGAGAAATAACCTATCTTTGCCCGTCAGATAAAACAATCCTGTCATCATGAAGAATTTACGTAACTGCTATGCAGCGTTCCTGCTGTTTGCCTTGCTGTTCGTTTCGGCTGCTGCCCCGGCACAAACCGATCTGCAGCAAAAACTGGGTCGGATTTCCGCCATTACGGAAACCCGTCCGTTGGAGTCCACCCGGTTCTCCGAGAAGTATGTAACCTATTTTACCCAGCCGTTGGACCACCGTCGTCCCGAAAAGGGCAGTTTCCGCCAGCGTGTGATTGTCTCCCACGTCGGCTTCGACCGTCCCACGGTGATTGTAACCGAAGGCTATGGAGCCGCCTATGCCCTCAATCCCAAGTATCGCGAGGAACTTTCAGAGTTGCTCGATGCCAACATGATTTTTGTGGAATACCGTTATTTCCTGGAATCCACCCCTGAGCCTAAAGACTGGCAATACCTCACCGCCGAGAATTCTGCCGACGACCTGCACGCCGTCCGCAACGCCTTTAAAAGCATCTATCCCGGCAAATGGATTGCGACCGGCATCAGCAAGGGCGGACAGACTACCCTGCTCTACCGCACGTTCTATCCGGACGACGTGGATATTTCCGTGCCTTATGTAGCTCCGCTCTGCTACGGGGTGGAAGACGGACGCCACGAGCCTTTCCTCAGGAAAGTGTCTACTCCGGAGGACCGCAAACGGATTGAGGACTTCCAGTTGGAAGTGTTGAAACGGAAAGCCGCACTGCTCCCCCGCTTTGAGAAATATTGCGATGAAAAAGGACTCAAGTTCCGTGCGCCCGTTGAAGAGATATACGACTATTGTGTGCTGGAGTATTCTTTTGCCCTTTGGCAGTGGGGAACTCCCGTCAACAGCATTCCCGCAACCACGGCCTCGGACGATGAGATATTTGCCCATCTGCTCGACATCAGTAATCCCGACTACTTCATTGCCGACAGTCCCACAGCCTCGTTCTTCGTGCAGGCCGCCCGCGAACTGGGCTATTACGGCTACGATACGAAGCCCTTCAAGAAGTATCTTTCCATCCAATCGAGCAAGGGTTACCTGCACCGCCTCATGCTTCCCGAAGAGCTGAAAGACATGCCCTTCGACAAGACCCTAAGCAAGAAAATCACGAAATTCCTAAAAGAGAATGACCCGAAAATGATATTCATCTACGGACAGAACGACCCGTGGACAGCTGCCGGAGTGACCTGGCTGAAAGGAAAGAAAAACATCCATGTATTCGTAGAGCCCGGGGGAAGCCATCGGGCACGCATCGGCACACTGCCCGACGCTCAAAAACGAGAAGCCATTTCACTGATAAACAAGTGGCTGCAAGAATAAAAAGAACAGATGGTCCGCTTGATTGAAACAGACCATCTATTCAATGCCAACAGACCATGCGTTCAGGGTAAACAGACCATCTGTTTACAACCAACGCATGGTCTGTTTTTTTATTCTACGATTTCAGCATCTTCAATGTTATTGATTTCTCTTGAAGAGGAGTCCTTTGTACCCGGTGCTTTGGGGCGGCGACGCGTAAACTTGAACCAGTTCAGCAGTTCCGAAGCCGCATAGACCAGACTGCTGATACCGATAATGATAAATGCCGTGGAGCGTACTCCCGTAGGATTGAACAGCGCAACCAAGCCGGCAAGCAGAATCAATACCGGAACCACATAAAAACCTCCCGGTACCGGCATCCAGCGACGGGCAGCGGAAAGCGAGGCAATCTGTTGCACTCCTCCCATCACCAGGATAAATCCCAATACAAATGTCAGCAAATCGGCAAAGAAACCGGGCATGATAATCAGCCACAAGCCAAACAGCAGGCTGCCCACTCCCTCGATAGGGAAACGGCTGCGCATCTCCGTGCTCTGTGCAAAGTAGCCTATGATGCTGATAAGCGAAGGCACCAGGAAAATGACACCTATCGTAATCACAAAGTAATCACCCGCCTGGTCGGGAAACATCACCAGCACCAAACCGATAACCAGCGCACATATAGCACGCAAAAATGAATAACTTAATCCTTTCATGAGTCTATGTTTTTTTGCGAAGATACATCTTTATCCGAATAACTCCACACGAAAATCCCGAAAAATCAGTTTACATTCAGCCAGGCATTCATATCTTCGGCCACAAAAAGCCAGTATAATAACAACAGTACAGCAATAACCACGCCTATGGCAACTAAATGTTTTCTATTCATAGTTTGTTCCTTTCTTTTTTTGAATGAATATTCGTTTTTACTACACTTATAAGAACAATATTTCAAGAAAAATGTTCTTATCCAGAAAAAAAGTCATATTTATTTTGGCAGTTAAAACAAAGTGCTTATATTTGTCGCGAAAACGAAGACAGGCTGCACCTCAGCATAAAAAATGAACAAGTTCATTTTATTATACATTCGGTTTGCACTGTCTTTGCCCCCGATAAAACAAAAAAAGTCAATGAAAACAATGTTAGTAAATACATATTGGTGGTGGCACCCGTTACAACTCCGACAGTCGTAAGGGAGCAGCGCTCGTATGTATATATGTAATATATAGTAAAAAACAAAAAGAGCCCTGTCGCACCAAGCGACGGGGCTTTTTTCGTTTAAGCAATAATGCGTTTTAATTTCTGAAATAGTAAATAGTAAATCGTCAAATAGTAAATAACATGATGAATTTCTTAGTTGACAAAGAAGGTTATTACGGAGAGTTCGGCGGGGCATACGTTCCCGAAATCCTCCACAAATGTGTAGAAGAGTTGCAGAACACCTACCTCAAGGTGCTGCAAAGTGAGGACTTCAAGCGTGAATACGACCAGTTGCTGCGCGACTACGTGGGACGCCCTTCCCCACTCTACTTGGCACACCGCTTGTCCGAGAAGTACGGTTGCCGGATTTACCTCAAGCGTGAAGACCTGAACCACACCGGTGCCCACAAAATCAACAACAGCATCGGGCAGGTATTGCTGGCACGCCGCATGGGCAAGCGCCGCATCATCGCCGAAACCGGAGCCGGGCAGCACGGGGTGGCCACAGCCACCGTCTGCGCCTTGATGAACATGGAATGCATCGTCTACATGGGTAAGACCGACGTAGAGCGCCAGCGCGTCAATGTGGAGAAGATGAAGATGCTCGGCGCCACCGTCGTTCCCGTCACCAGTGGCAATATGACGTTGAAGGACGCCACCAACGAAGCCATCCGCGACTGGTGCTGCCATCCGTCGGACACCTACTACGTGATAGGTTCCACCGTCGGCCCGCATCCCTACCCCGACATGGTGGCACGCCTGCAGTCCGTCATCAGCGAAGAAATAAGGAAGCAGCTCCTTGAACACGAGGGACGCGAATGCCCCGACTACCTCATCGCCTGCGTAGGTGGAGGAAGCAATGCAGCCGGCACCATCTATCACTACGTCAACGACCCGCACGTGCAAATCGTCCTCGCCGAAGCCGGCGGAAAAGGCATTGAAACGGGAATGACAGCCGCCACCATCGCCCTCGGCAAGATGGGCATCATCCACGGCTCGCGCACCTACGTCATCCAGAACGAGGACGGACAGATAGAAGAGCCCTATTCCATCTCTGCCGGACTGGACTATCCGGGCATCGGCCCCATGCACGCCAACCTTGCCAAGCAGAAGCGTGCCATCGTCCTCGCCGTCAACGACGACGAAGCCATCCGTGCCGCCTACGAACTGACCCGGCTCGAGGGCATCATCCCCGCATTGGAAAGCGCCCACGCACTGGGTGCGCTGGAGAAGATGAGGTTCAAGCCGACGGACGTGGTGGTGCTGACGGTGTCGGGACGGGGGGATAAGGATATAGAGACGTATTTGAGTGATGAGTTATAAGTGATGAGTTATTTGAAAATACGAGATACAATGAAATAAAATACAAGATACAATGAAACAATATGATTATAAAACAATCAGCTGCACCATGCTCGGTGACTTGCATACGCCGGTGAGCACGTATCTGAAGGTGCGTGACATCTTTCCGCAGAGCGCACTTATGGAGAGTTCCGACTATCACGGCAGTGAGAACAACCGTTCGTTCATCGCTCTGTGTCCGCTGGCAAGTGTCAGCATAGACCACGGCACGGCTATCTTCCGCCTGCCGGACGACAGCCGCGAAGAGCATCCCATAACCGATGCATACCGGGTGGAGAATGCCTTGAACGATTTCCGCGCCCGCTTCCGCGTGGAGGGCGAATACAGCAATTACTGCGGACTCTACGGATACACCTCCTTCAATGCTGTCCGCTACTTCGAGAATATCCCCGTGAAGGACAGCCGCGAAGCTACCAACGATGCGCCGGACATGCTGTACATATTATATAAGTACCTCATCGTCTTCAACGACTTCAAGAATGAGATGCTGCTCCTCGAGATGCTGGCGCCCGGCGAGACCAGCGGACTGGACCAGGTACAGAAGGCCATCCATAACCGTAACTACACCGCCTACGATTTCCGCGCCGTCGGCCCCACCACCTCCCCGCTTACGGACGAGGAGCACAAGGCGAATATCCGCCGGGGCATCGCCCACTGTCTGCGCGGCGACGTTTTCCAGATAGTCCTCTCCCGCCGTTTCGAACAGCGCTTCACGGGCGACGACTTCAAGCTCTACCGTGCCCTGCGCAGCATCAACCCTTCTCCCTATTTGTTCTATTTCGACTTCGGGGGCTTCCGCATTTTCGGCTCGTCCCCCGAAACCCATTGCCGCATCGAAGGCCGCCATGCCTACATCGACCCCATTGCCGGAACCACGAAGCGCACCGGCGATGCAGAGCAGGACGCCATCAATGCCCGGTACCTGCACGACGACCCCAAAGAGAACGCCGAACACGTGATGTTGGTGGACCTTGCCCGCAACGACCTCTCCCGCAACTGCCACGATGTAAAGGTGGACTTCTATAAGGAGACGCAGTATTACAGCCATGTCATCCACCTCGTCAGCCGTGTCAGCGGAACGCTCCGCGAAGAGGCCGACCCCGTCAAGGCCTTCATCGACACCTTTCCTGCCGGTACCCTGAGCGGCGCCCCGAAAGTACGCGCCATGCAGCTCATCAGCCGGCTGGAACCGCACAACCGTGGAGCCTACGGCGGCTGCATCGGTTTCATCGGACTGAACGGCTCGCTGAACCAGGCGATTACGATTCGTACTTTTGTCAGCCGCAACGGTGTCCTCTGGTTCCAGGCAGGCGGCGGCATCGTAGCCAAGAGCAACGACGAGTACGAACTGCAAGAGGTGAACAACAAGCTCGGCGCACTGAAAAAGGCGATTGAGATGGCAGAAAAAATGTGAGTTCATGTACCATGTATAATGTACAAAGTACAATTTGCCATGCGGCGTACATTGCGCAGCTAAATGGTACATTGTACATTGTAAATAGTAAATAAATAGATGAAAACAGTTATCATAGACAATTACGACTCCTTCACCTACAACCTTGCCCATCTGGTGAAAGAGCTTGGCGCAGAAGTGGATGTGCTGCGCAACGATAAATTCCGGCTCGAAGAATTGGAGCCATACGATAAAATCATCCTCTCACCCGGCCCCGGTGTCCCCGAGGAAGCCGGACTGTTGCTGGATGTCATCCGCACCTATGCCGGACGGAAACCCATACTCGGTGTCTGTCTGGGCGAACAAGCCATCGGACAAGCGTTCGGTGGAAAGCTGGTCAATCTGGAAGAGGTGTTCCATGGGGTACAGACGGAGATAAGGAGGAAGGAGGAAGGATTAAGGATTAGGGATGAAGGATTAGGGGGAAAGGATTATGAAGGTATTTCTCTCGAAGAAGACTATATCTTCTGCGGTTTACCCAATAGGATTCCCGTCGGACGATACCACTCCTGGGTAGTGGATACGAAGGACTTTCCCGAAGCGCTGGCCATTACCGCCATCAGCCCCGAAGGACAAATCATGGCGCTGAAACATCGGGAGTATGACATACACGGCATCCAGTTCCATCCTGAATCGGTACTGACACCCGACGGAAAAACAATCGTAAAAAACTGGCTTTTCAAATGAGGCACTTCAGAAAAAGAGTAAATTCAATCGTCAAATCGTAAATCGTCAAATCGTAAATAAATAGATGAAAGCAATACTCACCCGTCTCTTCAATCACGAAGAGCTTACGTCGGAGGAGACCAAACAAATCCTCCTCAACATCACCAAGGAAATGTATCCTGAGGCGCAGATAGCAGCCTTGCTCACTGCCTTCCAGATGCGAAGCATCACTGTGGACGAGCTTATCGGTTTCCGCGAAGCACTGATGGAGACACGCCTTCCCATCGACTTCGCCCCCTATCGCCCCATCGACATTGTGGGTACGGGAGGCGACGGAAAGAACACCTTCAACATCTCCACCTGCGCTTGCTTCGTGGTGGCGGGAGCCGGCTACAAGGTTGCCAAGCACGGCAACTACGGAGCCACTTCCGTGAGCGGAGCCAGCAATGTCATCGAGCAGCACGGCGTACGCTTCACCAACAACCCCGACACACTGAAACGCAGCATGGAGGAGTGCAACATCGCCTACCTTCATGCCCAGCTTTTCAATCCGGCGATGAAGTTTGTCGGTCCCGTACGCAAGACGCTGGGAGTACGCACCTTGTTCAATCTGCTCGGCCCGTTGGTGAATCCATGCTGTCCGGCATACCAGCTGCTCGGTGTGGCAGACCTCTCGCAGATGCGCCTATACACCAACGTATTCTATAAACTCGGCATTGACTTTGCCGTGGTCAACAGCCTCGACAGCTACGACGAAATCTCCCTGACGGACGAGTTCAAGGTGATGACCCGCAACTATGAGCGCATCTACCGTCCGCAGGCCCTCGGCTTCAAGGATGCCCGTCCCGAAGAACTCTTCGGCGGCGTATGCAAGGAAGATGCCGCCCGCATCTTCGACAATATCCTTACGGGGCATGCCACACCTGCACAAACGCAATGCGTCATTGTCAACGCCGCCTTTGCCATCCAGGTGATGGAGCCGCAGAAAGAGATTGAAGAGTGCATCGCCATCGCACGCGAATCGCTGGATAGCGGACGGGCGCTGGCGACACTGAAAAAATTTATCGAGATTAATAAATGAAGCAATGAAAGATATACTGTCCGAAATCATCGCCCATAAGCAAACAGAGATTGAACTGCAAAAGCAAACCGTCTCTCTGGAACAGTTGCAGGAGCAAGCCGGAATCATCATCCGGGAGAATGCAGCCCACCGCCGCAGCATGAAGCAGGCCCTTGCCGCTTCTTCTACAGGAATCATCTCCGAGTTCAAACGCCGTTCACCCTCCAAAGGCTGGATAAACGAGGCTGCCCGGGCAGAGGAAATACCCGCCTCCTACGAAGCCGCCGGCGCCGCCGCCCTCTCCATCCTGACGGATGAGAGGTTCTTCGGCGGTACGCTGCGCGACATCCGCACGGCCCGTCCGCTCGTCCGCATCCCCATCCTGCGCAAAGACTTCATCATCGACGAGTACCAGCTTCTGCAAGCCTGCATTGTAGGTGCCGACGCCGTATTGCTCATTGCCGCCTGCCTCAGTCCGGAGCAGTGTAGCACCCTCACCGCCCAAGCCCACGAACTCGGGCTGGAGGTATTGCTCGAAATCCACAGCCCTTCGGAACTCTCCTATATAAATAAGGAGGTCGACATGGTGGGTGTCAACAACCGCAACCTCGGCTCCTTCGTCACCGATGTAGAAAACTCCTTCCGGATAGCCCGGCAACTGCGCGAAGCCACCCACGGACCGGCATCCCCGCTCCTTGTCTCCGAAAGCGGCATCTCCGACCCCGAAACCATCTGCCGCCTGCGTGCCGCCGGCTTCCGCGGTTTCCTCATCGGCGAAACCTTCATGAAAACAGCCAACCCGGGCGAAACCCTGAAAGAGTTCATCCAAGACAGTCTCTTAATTGATAATTAAAAGTTGAAAGTTGATAATTGAAAGTTGATAATTGTAAATACAAAAGTCTCTCATACAGCGTTATATCGCGCAGCCAAATTGTAAATCGTAAATAAAATGTCTCCTCTCATCAAAGTATGCGGAATGACCGAAGCAGAAAACATCCGCAATGTAGAACTGCAAGGTGTAGATATGATTGGTTTCATCTTCTACCCCAAATCTCCCCGTTGTCTGTGCCAGATGCCCGGGTATCTGCCAGCCTGCGCCAAGCGCGTCGGCGTCTTTGTCAACGAAAGTAAGGAAAACATCCTAATGTATACCGACCGTTTCGGCCTTGACTACATCCAGCTGCATGGCCATGAAGCTCCCGAATACTGCCGTTCCCTGCGCAATGCAGGCCTGCACCTCATCAAGGCTTTCTCTATCTTGCTGCCCAAGGACCTGCTTGCCGTATCTGCCTACAATGGTCTGTGCGACTACTACCTCTTCGACACCAAGACCCCGCAGTACGGCGGTTCCGGCAACCAGTTCGACTGGAACCTCCTGCACCGCTACAACGGTCCCACCCCGTTCCTGCTTAGCGGTGGCATCAACCCCTACAGCGTAAAAGCCCTCCGGGAGTTTCGCCATCCCTATTTCGCAGGTATCGACATCAACAGCCGTTTCGAAACGGCACCGGGAATAAAGGATGTGGAACGCATCTCAAACTTCCTGAAAGAACTGAAGGGAGGTATGATTTGACGATTTACTATTTACTATTTGGCTGCGCAATATACGCCGCATGGCAAATTGTACATTGTACATGGTAAATAGTAAATAGTAAATTGTCAAATAGTAAATAGTACCATGCAGCGTTATTGCGCAGCCAAATAGTAAATAGTAAATTGTAAAATAGTAAATAAAAATAGTATGTTGAACCGCATTAACCAACTTTTCCAGGACAGCCCCAAGAATCTGCTGTCCATTTACTTTTGTGCAGGCTGTCCCACCCTCGACGGTACAGCCGACGTTATCCGTGCCCTCGAAAGAAACGGAGTCAGCATGATTGAAATCGGAATTCCGTTCAGTGACCCCATGGCCGACGGCATTGTCATTCAGAACGCCGCCACCCGCGCCCTGCACAACGGCATGTCCCTCCGCCTGCTTTTCGAACAATTGCGCGACATCCGTCGCGATGTCCGCATCCCCCTCATCCTTATGGGGTACCTCAATCCCATCATGCAGTTCGGCTTCGAAGCCTTCTGCCAGAAGTGCGTGGAATGCGGCATCGATGGCGTCATCATTCCCGACCTCCCTTTCCGCGATTACGAAGAGAGTTACAAAGCCATCGCCTCGAAGTATGACATCCGTGTCATCATGCTCATCACCCCCGAAACCAGCGAAGCCCGCGTCCGCGAAATAGACGCCCACACCGACGGATTCATCTATCTGGTGTCCAGTGCCGCTACCACCGGTGCCCAAAAAGACTTCGACACCCGGAAGCAAGCCTACTTCAAGAAGATAGAGGATATGAACCTGCGCAATCCACGCATGGTAGGCTTCGGCATCAGCAACAAGCAGACATTCGATGCCGCTTGCGCCCACTCATCCGGTGCCATCATCGGCAGCCGCTTCGTCACGCTGCTCAACGAGAAGGAAGGAGATACGGAAAAGGCTATCAGGCAGTTGAAGGAAGATTTGAAACAGTGAGCTTATTCAAATTTCATACAATATATTTTTCGCAATGAAAAAATAAAAGAGACAAAATCTGCAAAGACTTGTCTCTTTTATTTTCTCCCCATCTCATATTTCACTATCTTTGTGCCCGAAAAAAGCTCTAATACGAATATCATGAAAGTCGATTGCCCTTCCGTACTATTGATTTACACTGGCGGAACTATCGGAATGATAGAAAATCCCGAGACCGGTGCGCTTGAGAACTTCAACTTCGACCAACTGCTACAGCATGTTCCCGAACTGAAGCGCTTCAACTACCGCATCTCTTCCTATCAGTTCGACCCACCGATCGACTCTTCCGACATGGAACCTTCCCTCTGGGCAAAGATTGTAAAAATCATCAACTACAACTACGACAATTTCGACGGCTTCGTCATCCTGCACGGTACCGATACGATGGCCTATACAGCCTCCGCCCTCAGTTTCATGCTCGAGAACCTTTCCAAGCCGGTCATCCTCACCGGTTCCCAGCTTCCCATCGGCACCCTGCGCACCGACGGGAAAGAGAACCTCATCACCGCCATTGAAATAGCCGCCGCCAAGCATCCGGACGGTACTCCTATCGTCCCCGAAGTGTGCATCTTCTTCGAGAACGAGCTGATGCGGGGCAACCGTACCACCAAAATCAATGCCGAGAATTTCAACGCTTTCCGCTCCTTCAACTATCCCGCACTGGCAAAGGCAGGCATCCATATCCGTTATAACGAGCACCTCATCCACCGTCCCGACCCGTCACGCCCCATGAAGCCGCACTACCTTTTCGACACCAATGTCGTAGTGCTCACCCTCTTTCCCGGCATCCAGGAAAGCATCATCAACTCCGTGCTTCATGTTCCCGGTCTGAAAGCTGTTGTCCTCAAGACCTTCGGTTCCGGCAATGCCCCCCAGAAAGAATGGTTCATCCGCCAGCTGAAAGAAGCCAGCGAACGTGGCATTGTCATCGTCAACATCACCCAATGCCAAAGTGGCGCCGTCGAGATGGGACGTTACGAAACCGGTCTGCAACTTCTCCAGGCAGGCGTCATCAGCGGCTATGACAGTACCCCCGAATGTGCCGTCACCAAACTCATGTTCCTCCTGGGGCATGGACTGGACCAAGCCGAAATCCGCCACCGCATGAATTCCGACCTGGCAGGAGAAATCACCAAGATTTAGTAAAGCGGCAATACAGAGGGCATTTAGTAATATTGATAATTTTCAAGACAAACTTGCATTATCTATCCATACAAAATCGTTAAAAAGCGTTAACCAACACGCTTTTATCCCCCATTAATAAAGCTTATTAGTTTAAATAAACGTACTTTTGCTTACAATCAAGCAAAACAAATGTAAAATATGGGAGAGAATATCCAATACAAACGCTTTCTGCCGCTTGTTATTCTTGCAATGAGTATACTGCTGCAGGGTTGTAAAGACGATGTTTTTAACCCCGAGAAAGTGAAAGCAGCCTATCAGGATAGGTTTCCGGTCAAGAACATAGACCCGGCTATGGATTGGAAAATGACTCAGCAGGTCCGGGTCAATGTTTCTGTATCCGAAGATACCGGCATCGACTACACCATACGTATTTACGACAAGAACCCCTTAATCAGCCGGTCATCTGCCAAACTGCTGGCAGAAGGCACCACCAATAATGCAACTGTATTTACTACCGTCATGGACTGCCCTTCTGTGCTGACGAGCGCTTTTGTGTGCCGCACCGATGCACACAGCCGCAACATAGTAAAATACGTATCCATCCAAAACGGTCAGCTCCACGCCGCTTTCGGCAGTTCCCCTGCAACTACACGTGCCGCATGGACACGCAGTGTCAGCATCGAGACCTATTCACCGGAAAAGTCCGAGGCGGAAATCACCGCAATGCTATCAAGTGCCGAAGAAATAAGGCCGAATACCGATTTTCAAAACGGAAAAGCCTACAAAATCTCCAAAGACAATATATATAGGAATAAAATCAGCAAGGACGGCATGGGAAGTGACAATCCGGCCATCATCATCATTGAAGGCAGCTGGGAACCCAATGGAAACAACATGACCGTTGAACGAGGCTTCGAATTCTATGTGATTGACGGAGGGGAAATCGTGATACCGGACGAGCACACCTTCACTTTAGTGCAATCCAGCCGGTTTATCGTCTACGCGGGTGGAACCATCAAAGGGAACGACATCGAATTGACCAATGCATCCGGAGGCAGCTACAACTACAATGCCGGCACTATGGAAATAGATGATTTCCATGTCAGCCAGGGAGGAGCATTCTATAATTGCGGTACTGTGCGTGTCGATGAAATGAATTTCGACAGCGGATGCAAATTCATCAACCAGGGCAAAGCCTATATCGGGAAAACCGACAGCAACATCACTATAGACAACGGATGCTATCTATATGCGGAAGAATTTGTAGGCACACTGAACATGGGAGACACCTCTTCTGCAGAGATAGAGGATTTCGGGGACCATAGCAACAATTACAACACCCAAATCACGATGGGTGACAACTCCATGATAACCGTACTTGATGAAGCAGAATTGTCACAAGCACAATTTATGGGTCCAAACAATGAATATGCACTGGTAAAAATCAATAAAATTGAAGATATAGGAAATTTCTCCAGCCAGGGAAACATTCATTATGAAGTGAAAGAAATTGACGATGATATCACCGAGGATATCTGGTGGGAAGCCAAATTCCTTGATGCCATCAAGAACACCGAAGGAACCATATCCAAATGGGGAGAATCCCCCATCACCATTCCTGCCGGAGACTGTACGGGCGAAGGCAATACTCCGGACGAGTCCGGCTCAGAAACCCCTACAGACCCGGTCTCCTATACGTACGTATTCGAAGACAACTTCCCGTTGGTAGGCGACTATGACTTCAACGACGTGGTCTTGGACGTGAAGACCTACTATCACCGCGAGAAAAAGACGAACCACATCAAGCGCATACAGCTCGACGTGACCCTTGCTGCAGCAGGAGCAAGCAAGCCGTTGGGCGTAGGGCTCCGGATTACCGGAATCAATAAATCCGATATCCGGGAAGTCAAGACCGGAGGCGACGATTCGCGTTTCCAGGAGTCATTCAACAGCTCGTACAACAAATTCAGGTACAATAACGTTACTTATATGGAAGATTCCGATCCGAGTGTCGTAATCCCCATTGCAGGCGAAGTACACAATGTATTTGGAGTCGAACCGGGTGAGATGGTAAACACCGGCATTGGAGTAACCGCCAAAGAGTATACTTATGAAGTCATTATTGAACTGACAGACCAAACTCGGACAGAGCCCCTATTCTCAAAAGACAATCTGGACTTCTTCATCTGTTATCAATATAAAAGCATGGAACAACGCATGGAAGTTCATCTTTACGAATTTTGGGGATATGGCGCCACTGCCGCCGGAACCATACAGCAAGAGAATCTTGACTTAGCGGGCAACAACACGTGGGCAATCTGCGTGCCGTATGGCTTCCGCTATCCCAAGGAAACCATCAATGTTTCACGTACTGACATCCCCGAAGCAAGCGCATATCCGGAATTCATCTATTGGGCCCAAGACAGAACCCAGTATACGGAATGGTACGAACACCCGGTAGAAGAAAATGTATATAGATAAATATAGCAAACAATTATCATAAACAATGAAACAAATATTATTTGTAGATGACAAACCTGCCATAGGCAAGGTACTCTCGGTCTATTTAGGGAAAGAGAATGAGCTGGTTTATTTCGAAGATCCCGTCAGGGCCATAGAATGGCTGAATGAGGGGAACGAACCCGCTCTCATCATTTCGGACATACGCATGCCCAAGATGACCGGCAGTGAATTCCTGGCATATCTGAAAAGCAATTCACTTTTCAAGGACATTCCGGTTGTGATGCTTTCCAGTGAAGAAAGTACCACCGAGCGCATCAACCTGCTCGAAGCCGGGGCCGAGGATTTCATACTGAAACCTTTCAATCCTATGGAGCTGAAGGCCCGCATCAAGAAATTTCTCTAAACAACAAAATCAATGGATATGTTATATTATATCTACATAGGTAGCAACCGCGTCACCATCGACCACTTGAGCAAAATTACGGGAGGCATGTTCATGGCTGTTTCATCCTGCAACAAAGCGGCGAAAGTCATCGACGGTATCCGCGAACGGTACAACACATCCATTCTTTACGAAGAAAGTACCCCTCAAAAGGACAGCCAGAACATCACTTTCCTGCACAAGCGCTTCCCCCGTGTCTACATCATCCTCATCACCGAAGGACTGCAGAAGGAACACCGCAAGCTCTATCTGCAGGCAGGTGTCAACAACACCCTTTCCCCCATGGCCAGCGAAGAGAGCCTCCTGCAAATGGTAAAATTCCTCCGGTTGCGCAAGGAGCACAAACTGCAGGAATTCAGCCAGTCACACCGTAAGATATTCAACACCTTCCACCTGCCTGTGTGGAAGCGCATATTCGACATCCTCTTTGCCGTTGCCGTACTGATTGTGCTGTCTCCCATACTCATCGCGACAGCCATAGCCATCCGCGTGGAAAGCAAGGGAAGAGTGATTTACAAGTCCCAGCGTGTGGGCAGCAACTACCAGATATTCAACTTCCTGAAGTTCCGCTCCATGTACACCAATGCCGACAAGCGCCTGAAAGAGCTGAACGCCCTCAACCAATATAAGATAGAGGAAGAGCTTACGGACGAGCAGCCCGATATCCGCTTCGACGACCTGACCGGCACTTCTGAAGAAGAGGCTACCCTGCTGATTTCGGACGATTTTGTCATCTCTGAAGAAGATTTCCTCAAAAAGAAGGCCCAAGAAAAACAGAATACGTTCGTCAAGATAGAGAACGATCCCCGTGTCACCCGCGTAGGCCGTTTCATCCGCAAGTACAGCATTGACGAACTGCCGCAGCTGTTCAACGTCCTCAAAGGAGACATGAGCATCGTGGGCAACCGCCCGCTCCCCCTCTACGAGGCCGAGCTGCTGACCAGCGACGCATATATCGAGCGCTTCATGGCCCCCGCCGGACTGACGGGACTGTGGCAAGTGGAGAAACGAGGCGGCGCCGGGAAGATGTCGGCCGAAGAGCGCAAGCAACTGGACATTAAGTACGCCCAAGAATTCTCATTCTGGCTGGACATGAAGATACTGTGCAAGACGCTGACGGCGTTTGTGCAAAAAGAGAATGTATAAAAAGATAATAGGAATTATATGGTTTTAGAGATGATAAAAAGATATATCAAGTCCATCATTTACAGTGTAATCCTTTTAGGATTGTTGGGGGTACCTTTGTCTGTGGCTGCGCAGCAGGAGTTGACACGGGAGGAGCGCATCAAGATATTGGAGCAACTCAAGATGGAGGATAAAAAAATAGAAGTCAACACATTGGGTTTAATCAGTCCGAAGACATCAATAGATATTGAGAAATTAGAATTGCCCCCTCTATCTGTCTTTCTTGATGCAGTGACAGAGAATGCGTCAGTAAAAAGAGCCCAATCCCAAGTAGAGCAACTCAAGAACCAATATCGCCTGGAAAAGCGGAACTGGTGGAACTACTTCAGACTGAACGGTAACTATTCTTACGGACGCTACAATATTATAGGCAATGCCAGTGACGAGTTCACCCCTATGTACCAGACAACCATGTCGAGTGCCCAGCACAACTTCAATGTCGGGGCCAGCTTCGGCATCACCTTAGGAGACTTGTTCAACCGACCACTGAAACTGAAAGACTACCGCTATCAGATAGAACAATTGCAATATATGCAAGAAGATGTCATGGAAGAACGGAGACTAAAGGTATTGGAAGCCTACAATGCAGTTACCGAACAATTAGCCACTATAAAAGCCAAAGCAGAAACGGCCGCCTTGTATAACGCACAGATGAAAATTTCAGAAAACAACTTCATACAAGGAGCCATTGATATCATTGCACTTTCTTTGGAACGTGCACGCCGCACCGGTGCCGTGACTAATTATGAGCAAAGCCGCGTAGCTTTACACAATTCAATCGTATTGTTAGAGATGCTGACTAATGTTAAAGTTATAACAGACAAGTAAAACTAATTATGAATATAGTACAATTTTTGGCAAGCTTCTTTTACCGCATCCGTTATTGGTTATTGTGGGGAAGCCTCCTTGTTACAGCATTAGTCATATACTTTACACAGTTTTTACCATACAGTTATACGGTAAACAGCAGTCTATATGCAGGTGTAACCAACAGCACCAATCTGGACGGAAGCCAGCTTATCAATATCAACAGTACCTTCGACAATATCATTAATATAGGCAAGTCCAAAAACACTTTGGCAAAGGTTTCGGTACGTCTGCTTGCAACCAGCCTCGTATACGGTGATGAGTGGAAAGACAACATGTACATTCAAGCCAAACATTATAGGCAGCTCGTCCAAATCCTTCCTAAAGAAGTGCTGGCTTTGGTAGACCGTTCCTCTTTGGATAAAACTACAAATAATCTGATGAATTACCGGAAAGAGAACAGCAGTAATTTTGTCTATTCCATATTCAACCGTCCCTACCCTTATTACAGTTATAGCGCATTAAGCACAATCACCATTAAACGACTGGGTACCAGCGACCTGATAGAATTGGTATATACCTCCTCCGATCCCGGTATTACGCAAAACACCCTCAAGATATTGGAAGATGAACTGTTAAAGGCTTATGAGCAACTCCGGTTCAGTGCCACGAACAGTGCTATCGCCTATTTTGAAGAACAAGTGCGCATAGCCAAAAAAGCACTTACTGCAGAAGAAGATGATTTGACAGACTATAGTGTTCAAAAACAAGTCATCAACTACGACGAGCAATCCAAGGCATTAGCTTTGACCAAATATGCGACGGACGACCGTATGGAAGAAGTGCAGCGAAACTATGGAAGCGCAGTGGCTTTACGCCAGATGTTAGAGAATAAAATGGACATACGTGCCAAGATTATACGCACAAATACTAATTTGTTGCAAGAACTGGAAAAAGTTAGTACCCTGAACCAAAGTATTCTTGAGCAAGAAATATTCACCACAGAACAGAGCCAGCAGAATAGTGATAAACTTCAAAGAGAAAAAGACGCTCTGCAAAAGGCAGAAGAAAAGATAAGCCATCTCTCCGATAATTTAAACGAGTATGGTTTCTCCAAGGAAGGGGTAGGCATTCAAGAAATGGTGACAGAATGGCTGACGGCATGCATCAATGAGGCGAAAGCCAAAGCTGAAGTGAAAGTATTGGTTGACCGCCAACGGGACATTATCGACCAATACCGGGAATTCTCACCCGTAGGCACTCAAATCAAGCGGAAAGAACGTGCCGTAGGCATTGCCGAAGACAATTATCGCCGACAAATAGGAGGCCTTGCCGAAGCACACCTCCGTTTGCAGAATATCAAGATGACAACTGCCAACCTGCAGGTCATAGCATCCCCCGAGTATCCGCTGACAGACAATGGCAGAAAAAGAATTATCTACGTCCTTGCCGCATTCTTCGGCAGTATGATATTCATAAGCGGCTACTTCCTGCTGATTGAATTGTTAGACCGCACTCTCCGCGACCCGGACCGCAGCAAACGCCTGACCGGACTCTCTGTCATTGCAGCATTCAACGGTGTAAGCAACTTGAAGTATCGTGGATTCCTCAAGGCCTGTAACCGGCTTGCCGCTGCCTATAGTTGCCGGCAATTGAACAACTACCTGCACCCGGACCGTCCTACTGTCATAAACCTGCTCAGCATGGAGAAACGTGAAGGAAAATCATTCCTTGCCAAATATTTCATTGATTACTGGGAAACTGAGGGGATAAAAGTGCGCCTTGTAAAATATGACCACGATTTCGATACCCAAAACAAGGGATATGTACAAGCTCAAGAATTGTCTGACTTCTGGGTTCTGAATGAAGCAGAAGAAATACCGGACATCATTTTAGTGGAATATCCTGCTGTCAGTACCGCAACTCTACCTATGTCGGTATTGAAAAAAGCAGATTTCAATTTGCTGATAGCCAACGCCGCCCGATTGTGGGGCAGAGATGACGACACCCGGTTGAAACCGTTAAAGGAAGAATTGGAAGGAACTCCTCTATTTATGTATCTCAACAATGCAGACCGCGAAGTGGTTGAAAGCTTCACCGGAGAATTGCCTCCTCACACCCCGGTTCACAGCTTCTTCAGCCGGTTGGCACAATTAGGTTTAACATCAAAATCAGCAGCTGTCAAATAAATGCAAACGGATATCAAAGGACATAGCATATCTCCCTTGGCGGTAACATTATTAGTGTTCATCATCGGACTGGGTGCGCTCATCTATAGCATATTATTCAGTACTTGGGATATCACTGCATACGTTTGCCTTTCCCCTTTCTTCCTGATAATAGCAATACAAGCATTAAGAAACCCTTTTGCCGGTGTATGTTTCCTATTCACATTCAATTACTTTTTCATTCCCTGGTACAGATACACGCAGGGCAGTGGGTTGAGTGTCTGGTATGATGTCGCAACCGTCACCCTGCTTGTGACGCTCCTGATATATTCCTATCACCAACAAGGTAAGATTGCATGGAAATACACCAAAAACATTCTGACGTTCGGAGGTTGCATATGGGCCATATATACTGCGGCTGAAATCATGAATCCAACAGCTCTCACGGAAGCTTGGATTTACTCTCGTGGAATCATATACAGCACCCTTGTCATGTCATTAATTGGCGTTTTAACAATGACCTCCTACAAGCGGTTGCGCGTCATTATGCTTTTTCTGTCCATATTCACATTGACAGCCGTAGCCAAAGCTGTTTACCAGAAATATGCAGGTTTTGATGAGACAGAAACAACCATGCTGATTGAAACGGAAATGTACAAGACACACCTTTTATCCGATGTCACCCGATATTTTTCCTTTTTCACAGATGCCGGAAATTTCGGTTCCAACATGGGCTTTGCCGCCATTCTGTTCGGTATCTCGGCTATCTTCATAAAAGAACGTTCCATAAGAATCTATTATGCAATTATTGCCGTCTGTTCCATATATGCCTTGTTCATTTCCGGAACCCGCGGTGCACTGTTTGTCCCCATCGGAGGAATCATATTGTTAACTTTCCTCAGTAAAAATATCAAGCTCATGGGAGCTACAGTCTTCTTCGGATTGTTTTTTTATGTCTTTTTCGCCCATACCTATATCGGTGAAAGCAACACTTCCATCAGACGCATGCGTACAGCTTTCAGACCTACAGAAGACGCCTCATACATTGTCCGCAAAGAAAACCAAAAAAGATTGGCTGAATATCTAAAATACAAACCTTTCGGAGAAGGACTTGGTTTGGGAGGGGTAGAAGCCAGAAAATATGGTTCCCGTCTCACAACACTCATTCCCCATGATTCTTTTTATGTCAAGATATGGATGGAAACCGGCATTGTAGGATTAGTGCTTTTTCTTACCATATATGTCTGTACATTGTTAAGAGGTTGCTATCTTATCATGTTTCGGATTAAGAATAACGAGCTACGTGGAATACTCACGGCCATTGCTTGCGGTATTTTCGGACTAATGATAAGTGCCTATGGAAATGCCTTTTTCTTTCAATTCCCTACAGGATTTATAATCATTTTATTTTTGTCAGTTCTGATTAACGGGGAGCATATCGACCAACTGCTGACCCAACAAAAAATGAAAAAGAAATAGAAAATATTAAATAGAAAACATATATGAACGACATTTTTTCCATATTCAATCCCGACTGGTGGATGGACGAGAACAACAATGCCTTGCAAATGACAGACGCGGTTCTTTTCTTATTGCTGGCCATCCCCGTAGCCTACTTGTTTATCTATGCATTGGCCTCCTTGCGGAAATACAAGAATCCCTATCCACCGTCCCCCAAACAACATCGTTTCCTGGTCCTCTTTGTTGTATTGAAAAACGGCAAGGAAGTGATAGAGTCCATCAATCATTTCCTTGACACGCAGACGTATCCGAGAGAAAAATACGACATCGCAGTGGCTGCCACACAACTGTCCGAAGAAGATTTGGTTACGCTGCTCCAGATGCCGGTCAACATTGTCGTGCCCGATAAAGAACATTGCACAAAGATATATGCCATACAGCAGGTCATGGAGCGCTATTCTCCTCATGAGTACGATGCCATCACCATATTCAATTCAGACAACAAAGTTGTTCCTAACGCATTAGAGCTTTTCAACAATGCCTACTACTCCGGATGCGATGCCATCCAAGCCCACCGCATGACGGAAAACCTGAATACCAACATCGCCGTATTAAACGCCACCAGCGAAGAAATCAACAACCACCTCTTCCGCAAGGCACATACGGCACTGGGATTCTCCTCTGCCCTCATCGGTTCGGGCATGATGTTTGATTTTGAGATGTTCCAGGAAATCGCTCCCAGGTTATCAGGAAGCGATTTGGCCAAAACTGCAGAAATGGAACTCCTGAAGGAAAACATATATACCGAATACATGGAGGAAATAGTCTGCTATTGCAAAAAGACGGACGATACATCGGGGTACAGCAAAGAACGCCAGCGCTGGTTGGGCTCACAGTACCGCAGCTCCATACTGGCATTGCAACAATTTCCGATAGCATTCTTACAAGGAAAGTGGGATTTATGCGAAAAATTATTCCAATGGCTACTTCCATCCCGTTTCCTGCTCATCTTATATATCACGATATGTGCCGTGGCAATGACGTTTCTGGAGTGGCCGCTTGCTACAAAATGGTATGCACTTTTAGCCGTTTTATTCATCACTTTTCTGATGGCCATGCCCGAAGGGGAAATCAGCCGCAAATTCCGGAGCGCTTTCTGGTCTCTGCCCATATTGGTAGTCACCTCTTCCATGAGCCACATCACAAGAATCTTTAAACGGAAAAAGAAAAGAAAGGCAGCAAAATGAGAATCGCCATCGAAGCCCAACGCATTTTCCGCAAAGACAAGCATGGCATGGACTTTGTTATCCTGGAGACACTGAAAGAACTGCAAAAGCGGAAAGACGGTAATGAATATTACGTATTCGTTGCTCCGGGGGAGGACTGGTGCCTGGAAGAATCGGAAAACCTCCATATCATTGAGCTTCGCTGCCCTACTTATCCTTTGTGGGAGCAGATAGCATTGCCCCAGGCCGTCAGGAAACTGAAAGCGGACTTGCTGCATTGTACATCGAATACAGCCCCGTTATGGTGTCCCGTCCCTTTGGTGCTGACGCTTCATGACATTATCTATTTGGAGCCGCGTCAGCATCGCAGTCCTTCCTTCTATCAGGAAATGGGATGGCATTACCGTCGCCTGATTGTTCCCCGCATCCTGAAGAAAGCAAGAAATATTATTACAGTTTCTCAGTTCGAGTGTACCCGCATACGCGAAGCGCTGCAACTTCCCAAAGAAGTCATTAAAGCCGTTTACAACGGCTACAGCGCTTACTTTACGATGCAGGAAACACCCGATGAGAGTATTGTGCAGAAATACATACCGCACCCAGACTTTCTTTTCTTTCTTGGAAATACAGACCCCAAAAAGAATGCGGCACGTACCCTGAAAGCATACGCGTTGTATCTGAAAGCATCCCAAACGAAACGCCCCCTTCTCATTGCCGATTTAAAAGAAGAATATATCGACCAGCTTCTTCAGCAAGAAGGAATCACCGGGATAAAAGAACATCTGTATTATCCGGGATATATCGGCAACAAAGATTTAGCAACCCTTTATAATGCAGCATTTGCATTTCTCTATCCTTCCTTGCGTGAAAGTTTCGGGATTCCGATACTGGAGGCTATGGCTTGCGGCACTCCAGTAGTGACGGGCAACGTTTCGGCAATGCCCGAAGTAGCCGGTAAAGGTGCCATTTTAGTCGACCCTCAAGAACCGCAAAAAATAGCAGATGCCTTGCTACGCCTGGAAAATGATGCGACACTCTATCAGCAACAAGTAAATTACAGTCTGGAACGTGTAAAACTGTTCTCCTGGAAACACACTGCAGAAGAATATGTAAAGATATATCACTGTATTCACCAGTAACCGGCAAACATCATGAGAGACTTCATCATCACCAGCCTGCAAACATGGGACATCGAAATAGGTAGTACCATCAAGAATACTGCATTGGAAATTTCAAAGCAGAACCGAGTGCTCTACATCAACACTCCGATGGACATTTCCATCCGGCTGAGAGGGAACAGACAATCTCCGTCCTACATCCGGCGCATGGACGTCATCAAGGGAAAGGCTTCACCGCTCCGGCAAATCAACGCCAACATGTGGGTGCTGGACTGTCCTTTCATGTTATTTTCGGCCAACTTCCTGCCTGCACCGCTTTTCAACATCGTCAACAGAAAAAACAATGCCCGCATAGCCCGATGGATTGTAGAGCAGGCTGCCGCGCTCGACTTCAAAAATTACATCCACCTCATCGATACAGACATTTACCGCAGCCGCTATCTGAAGGAGTATATCCATCCGTCTGTTAGCATCTATTACCGGCGCGACTACGTCATAGGCGAAGCCTACTGGCGCAGGCACGGCACCCGTCTTGAACCGGAACTGGCTGCTTCGGCCGACCTTGTTCTGGCAAACTCCACCCGTTTTGCCGCAGAGTTGCAAGCCTACAATCCCCATACCTACCCCATCGAAACCGGCGTAAACCTAAAGCTGTACAATCCGGCCAAGAAATACGAAACACCCGGTGACATGCAAGACATTCCACGCCCTATCATCGGATATATGGGTACGATAAACAGTACCCGCCTTGACGGAGACCTGCTCTATCAAATAATAAGCCAGCGTCCCGATTACAATTTTGTGTTCACCGGACCGGAGGACGACGGTTTTCGCCAACACCACATCCACAGCCTGAAAAATGTGTATTTCACCGGGCAGAAAAAGGTGGACGAGTTGCCCGCTTACATCACAGCCTACGATGTCTGCATCAATCCGCAAATGGTGAACGACATTACCGACGGTAACTATCCATTGAAAATAGACGAATACCTGGCTATGGGTAAACCCACTGTCGCAACCAGTACCCACACCATGCGCAACATATTCGCAGACCACACGCACCTGGCCACCAACCTGGGAGAATGGCTTTCGGCCATAGACCGTGCTGTGACCGAAGCTGACGACAAAAAGCTCGCCAAACAGCGCATAGCCTTTGCCGAGACCCACAGCTGGGGGCACAGTGTAAAGAAAATATACGACATAATCGATAATTTTTTGAAGGAGAAAGCTACATGAACTATCGTAACATAGACGACCTAAACCATTGCATCCTGCAACATCTCAGCATTCTGCCACGGGATTTCGACCTCATTGTCGGCGTGCCCCGCAGTGGCATGTTTCCCGCCAACCTGCTGGCGCTCTACCTGAACCTGCCGGTCACGGACATAGACTCTTTCCGCAACGGGCATATCTATCAGACCGGAGAACGGGGGAAAACTTTCAACATGAACAATATACATAATGTATTGGTTGTGGATGATAGCATAGCCACGGGAAAAGCCATGAAGAAATGCCGCGAGCTCCTGAAGGACATAGAACATTTATACAACATCCAATATTGCGTCATTTATGCAGTCCCACTACACTCCCATTCCGTAGACTATTTTTTCGAAATAGTCGATTATCCCCGTTTCTTCCAATGGAACATAATGAACCACTCCATCCTGCAAAAAACGTGTATGGACATTGACGGCGTGCTTTGCGCAGACCCCACTCCGGAAGAGAACGACGACGGCGAGAAGTACCGTCATTTCCTGCTGAACGCTCCTCCGCTATTCATTCCCAAAGTCACCATCGGCACACTGGTCACTTCACGCTTGGAGAAATACCGTCCGGAGACGGAAGCCTGGCTCCAGAAGAACCATGTAAAATACAATAAGCTCGTCATGCTGAACCTGCCGGATATGGCTGCACGCCAACGGGCGAATTGCCACGCCTCCTTCAAAGCCAAAGAATACGGTTCATCCACAGACAACATGCTGTTTGTAGAAAGTTCCATGACACAAGCTGTCGAAATCAACCGCCTGACCAAGAAACCGGTACTCTGTACGGAAACGTTCCAGATGATTTATGAATCCAAATCGTTGTACTACAACCTGAAGTCGGGAGAAACATTCCCGTGGCTGCGGCGTTTTATGATAAGGATGCGCAACAAATTAAGCTCTCATTCAACCTCTTCCACCTGTAATAATGGCTGTAAAATGTGGAAAAAGTTTTTTCAACGAAGCGTATAACAAAAGATTAACAAGAATAATCACCAAAGGGCTAACAATATAAATAAGCATAAATTGCCAATCAGAAACGGGAGACATAAACTTAAACAGAATACGGACGAACATATTCAAGGGAAGCTGGTGACATGCATACACTAAAAAACAAGAGCTTATCAAAAAATAAGAAGATTTCCATCTTTCCCGTTCCACAAAGTAAGCAGTCAAAGCTATAATCGATACAATGCCCAATAATATGCCGGCATTGGCTACATATAGAAATCCATCTGCTCCTCTTACGCCAATTGTACCTATAGCAAAAAGAAAGTACAAGGCTACTCCCCAAGGAAAAAAAGATTTAAAGTCAGCAACAAAGTTACGTCCGGTAATACTAAACCATGCTCCCACAAAAAAGAAAAAGACAGCATCCATTCTAGGAATCTCCAAAGTTCCCCCTACCAGCCAAATACAACCAAGCACTAACAATATATACCAACGAAAATAACGAAGACACCAATATACTAATGGAGAAAAGACCAACATGACCATTAAATCACGTATAAACCATAAAGCTCCATTTACCGGCATTCCATTAATATTCCAAAAACTAATCAGATAATCACAAACAGTATAATCGCTCACTTGTTTATAAGCACCTGATGTCAATTGTACCGGTGATAAAACTGTAACAATCCAATGTCCCACAAGTACTACAAAGTTCCAAAACAAATATGGTATTAATAAGGTTTTAATCCTTGACTTTAGCTTCTTTTTATAGACATCAACAGAAAAGGTGGTGCGAAAGAAAAAGAGATACCCTGAAATAAAAAAAAATAAAGGAACTGCCACTGAAGCCAAAATACGTGATATAAAAAAAGAGGTAGTATGATATATCGGTATCCCTGAATCCGGAATATCCAATCCCATAATACCTTCAAAAAAAGAATGCCACAGAACGACTCCAACAATCATAGGAAACCGCAGTACATCTATAACTTTTGATTGCAAATTTTTTTTTCCATTTGATTTAAATAATCATGTACAAAGTTAATGTTTTATAGATGTTTTACAAATTCTCCCCCCCCATTTTTTTCATGCACTTTTCTTTTTCGTATAATAAATGGTAAAATACCAATAATTAAGTATCTTTGCCAAGATATTTTTTAACTAATAATGAACATAAAAAAACGACCCTGACCCTCCATAGCGAGGGCCAAACCGCAGTAAGCATCGAAAAGAATACTGCACACAGTAGAAATCCATTATTGGATAAGTTGGAAATCATTGCAGAGGCAATTGGCGGCTTGCTGGAAGGAAAATCGTCTTTCTCCCAAAGCGAACTGCGCAGTCTGGCCCACATACGGCAGATGACACGCATGCACAAAACAAAGTCCAGAGAACAATAGCTACTGTGAGTCAAATGTTTACGAATGTAGCAAGTGAAGGAACCCACAAAGAAAGAGCTCCACCATCAACTTTTTTTAAAAAAAATCACATATTTCACCATTGTAGGCTTCAGTTCCCCAGACGAAGGCCAGAACACCCATACAATAGCTTCTGGACACGCCAAAGCATGCGTTAAGCCTACAAAAGTCCATTTGCAGGCTTATCCTATTATCCCTACCTTTGCATCACTGAACAAAGAGAAAAATACTACGAAAAACGCCGTCGCCACAACAAGCAGCCCCGCTTTACGCACTACTTTTCCCCTCTAAAAAAATATATATGAAAAAGAATTTTTATTTCCAACACTCCTTAATGTCAATGTTCGACCCCAGAATGAAACACTTGGTAGACAACGAAGGACTCAGAGGACTGGGTGCCTACTGGATTATCATCGAAAAACTGTCAATCTTGCCAGAACCGCGCGCGCAACTGGATTATCTCCGTGCCTACTGCGACAGCAAGAAAATTACCTTATGCTATCTTAAGAAAATCATCCTGGAATACGACCTTTTTGAACTGGAAGAAGACGGATACTTTATGCCCAAAGAGTTGAATCCCCTACACAAAAAAGGCGAAAAAACGGAAAAAACTACTCAGGAAAAGCCGGATTCCAAAGCAAAAAATGACGAAAAACAGCAAAAAGTATCGAGGAATAAAAGCAAAAAACAGTCTGATTTGTCAAGCAATACACTAAACAACAAGTATTTAGCTAAAAACGCCACAAATACTAATAAGAAGACTATAGATATTAATAAAACAACAACAGCAACAACAGAAGAAAAAGAAGCTGCTGCTGCCGATGCACTTTCATCACCCCAAACAACACCCGCTCCCATCGAACCCTGGCATACGCTGATAGACAAACTCACCGAAGAAAGTGCCTGGCTGGACGTGGCCTGCATGCACAGCGGCTATGGCAGCTTGCTGAAGACGCACATCAAAGAGGCTGTGGAGGTATTCAGGCAGCACGTCATACTGCACGACAACGGCAATGTGCTGCTGAACATGAAAGACACCCGACAATATTTCGTCAACTTCGTAAGGGCCGGCCAGCGCACCTCGCAGGAACTGCATATGCTGTTGCAGGGCCTCGAAAAGCAGCAGTCTGCCGCCGCACCGCCCAACCCCTACCGCTACGAGCAGCTGGTGAACGGACGGCGCACCTACCTGGGCTGCCCCATCCCCGACGGAGCACCGCCCCGACCGGACAATACTGCCTTCTGGAACGAAACGACCCGTTCGTGGACTTCGCAAAACCCGCCGCCGTCATCGAAAAAGCCGAAACAGAACCCCGGCTGAAACGCCACACTCCGGCATCCGGAATGCCACACGTCAGTGTTCCGAATGCCACACGTCAGCGTTCCGAATGCCACATGTCAACGTTCCGAATGCCACACCTCAGCACGTCCCAAGTGTGGCATTTACCCTCGTGAAGTGTGGCATTTCAACCCGCTAAGTGTGGCATTTCAACCCCTCAGGCTGCCCTGAAACTAAAATCTGCGTCTAAAAAATTATCAGAAAACTACTAAAGCAAACCTATATGAGAAATTTCCATCAACGCGGCATTGACACCCGCGGCCGCATCAGCGGCAAAATCAAGACCATCTGCCCGCAATGCAACGACACCCGCGGACACAAAGGCAACAAGTCACTCTCCGTAGACCTGGACAAAGGCCTGTGCTACTGCCACCACTGCGGCTACAAGCTCTACGTGCCCGACGACGCCGAAGAACGCCTCAAGCAGCAACGCCGCGACATGCACCGGAAGCCCGCCGCACCGCCCCAGCACTTCCGCCGTCCCACCTTCGACCCTGCCCGGATGCAACTCTCCGAGAACCTGGAACGCTACTGGACCACCGTCCGCTGCCTGCCGCAGGAGCTGCTGCGCACCCTGCGCATCACCGAAGAGACGGTGCGCCTCCCGGAGAGCAGTCAGGAGGAGAACTGCATCTGCTTCAACTACTTCGAGAACGGGACACTCGTCAACACCAAGTACCGCAGCGCCCTGAAGCACTTCATGATGGTGAAGGGCGCCGAGCTCATCCCCTACAACGTGGACAGCATCCTCGGCACCCCGGAGTGCATCATCACCGAAGGCGAGTTCGACACGGCAGCCGTCATCGCCGCGGGACGCAAGGACGTCGTCTCCGTGCCCGCCGGCGCCCAGAGCAACCTCACGTGGCTGGACCGCTTCGTGGAGTCGCACTTCGAAGACAAGCAGGCCATCTACATCGCCGTAGACGAGGACCCGACAGGGCAGTCGCTCCGGCAGGAACTCACGCGCCGCCTCGGGGTGGAACGCTGCCGCATCGTGCACTTCGGCGAGGGCTGCAAGGATGCCAACGAGCATCTGGTGAAATACGGCGCCGAAAGCCTCCGCATCTGCATCGAGCAAGCCGAAGAAGTGCCCCTGGAAGGCATCTTCACCGCCGAAGACTGCCGCGACGACCTGCGCTCCCTCTACGAGAACGGCCTGCAGCGGGGTGCCGACACCGGCTGGGACAACTTCGACGAACACTGCACCTTCGAGCCCCGCCGCCTGCTGGTGATGACCGGACGCCCCGGCGACGGCAAGTCCGAATTCACCGACGAGCTGGTGCTGCGCCTCTGCCTGCGCCACGAGTGGAAAATCGCCTTCTTCAGCCCCGAAAACATGCCCATCGCCTACCACCTGCACAAGCTGGCGGAGAAGCTGACCGGCCACCGCTTCACCCCCGGACCGGGCATGACGGAAGCCCTCTACGGGCAGGCAGTGGGCTGGCTGGACCGCAACGTGTCGCACATCCTGCCCGACGACGGGAGCTACGGCATCGACCACATCCTGGAGAAAGCCCGCCAGGTGGTGCGCCGCAAAGGGGTGCGCATCCTCGTCATCGACCCCATGAACCGCCTGGAACAACGTCTGGAACCGGGGCAGACGGAAATGGACTACATCACCGACACGCTGAACAAGCTGGGACGCTTCGCCACCCGCAACCAGTGCCTCGTCATCCTCGTGGCCCACCCCCGCAAGGTGAACCGCAACGAAAAGGACGGCACCCTGCGCCGCGTCGAGATGAACGACATCAACGGCTCCGCCAACTTCGCCAACATGTCCGACTTCTGCCTCGTGGTAGACCGTAACGACACGAAACAGATAGCCACCATCTACATCGAGAAGGTCCGTTTCAAACACTTGGGCAGTGCCCACACCGAAGCCAAGTTCGTCTACAACCACCTGAACGGACGCTACTGGCCCTGCGAGGAAGACGTCATCCACACCCCCCCCAAGGAGAGCAACTGGGACCGGTGAACACGCAGTTCGACAATGAGAATTGGTTGAAAAATAATGAAGAACAAGGCAGGTTATTCGAGTAAAAATCCGTATCTTTACAAGACGGAAAGAAGAGAATAGGTGCAAGCATGTGCAAACTGTGCAATCACGTGTTATCCCTATTAAAGAAAACATACAACCTGAACTTTAAAGAATATGATGAAACAGAATGATTCCTTTGCAGAGCCACGCTTCCCCGTCCGCAGTTACGGGAAAGGCGAACTGGCCATGTACTACCTTCCGGGCATTGCCCAGCAGACTGCCGTCAACCGGCTGAACGAATGGATACGCACCGCCCCCGGGCTGGAACAACGCCTGCTTGCCACGGGCATGAACCCTTATTGCCGACGGTACACGCCCGCACAAGTGCAGCTTATGATTAATGTCTTCGGGGAGCCTTCTTAGAAGGTTCCCCCCTTTTCACATAAATCCTCACCCCCACTCTGTCTATATGCTCACGCAATGCCTCGTTTTCAAGATTGGCATATACCACCACTTCACGCACTTCATCAAAACGAGCTAAAACAGCACATATCCTGATTACTGTTTTCCAACATATTCCATGTCTTTTTATTCAGTTTACGCACATCTATGCGAATACAAATATACCTCCTATTTGTCACAAATCCAAAACAAAAGAAACAATAACCTCCCTTATCCTCTCCCAACCTCCTCCTACCTCCCCCAACCTCCCATCCTCCCTGCCCCATGTACTATCTTTGTATCAACGAAACGGAGCAGAGGCCATCGCCGCGGAGACACCTCCTTTCCCCTTTCGGAATGAAACATTAACCATTAAACATCAACCATCATGCCAACAGCATTAGTAGTGCGCACACAGCGCCACAAGAAAATCGGGGACAGCAGCTCCCCCATGGTCTACACCCTGAAACGCAAGCCCCAAGATGCCAAAATCTTCGACCTTGCCCGTATCGCGCAAGACATTGAAGCACTGGGAGCCATGTCGGCCGAAGACGTGGAGCACGTAGGCAAAGCCATCGTACGACAGATGCGCCAGACGCTGACGGACGGCAACAGTGTCCGTCTGGACGGCTTCGGCATCTTCCACACCACCTTTAAATGCCGTGCCACCGAACTGGCCAAAGACTGCACCGTGAAAAACATCGAGCGCGTCAACATCCGCTTCAAGGTAGCCAACACCCTGCGGCTGGTGAACGACAGCAACGCCACCACCAAAGGTGGAGCAAACAACCTCGTCTTCGAGCTTGTAACTGCCGACAAGGATAGCACCGGCGGAGGTTCCGGCGGCAATAATCCCGATGGCGGAGGTTCCGACGGAGACCAGGGGGAGAATCCGCTGGGATAAAAAAGAGGGATTAAGGATGAGCTTGTGTTCATTAATCCTTAATCCCTAATCCTTAACCCTTAATCCTAATCCTTAAACATCAAACATCATGAGTACAAAATCATCAGCCTGGGACAAGATTCTGAAAGTAATCATCGCTGTAGCTTCGGCACTTTTGGGTGCATTCAGCGCACACGCCATGAACAGCGGTGGTCCCTTTTAGCGAACAGCCCCCAAAGGCAAACAGTAAAGAAAAATGAGAAAAATTGATTTGATTGTGATACATTGCAGCGCCACGTGCGAGGACCGTCCCTTTACCGGGCAAGCTCTGGAAGCCGCGCACCGCCGACGTGGATTTGATGGCACGGGCTATCATTTCTACATCCGCCGTGACGGACAAATCCTGACTACCCGCCCGGTCGAGAGGGCCGGCGCCCACGCCCGCGGCTACAATGCCCACTCTATCGGAATCGCCTACGAAGGCGGATTGGACCACTATGGGAATCCCAAAGACACACGCACGGAATGGCAACGCCACTCGCTCCGCGTATTGGTCCGCGCTTTGCTGATGGACTATCCGGAAGCAAAAGTGGCGGGACATCGCGACCTCAGCCCCGACCTGAACAACAACGGAGAGGTGGAACCAATGGAATGGACGAAACAATGCCCGTGTTTTGAGGTGAAAAAAGAGAAGTGGTAACCAAGAAAAGAGAGGTGACAAAGCATGACAAAAGCTTTGCCACCTCATTTTTTATTCATACATTTGTTCTAATTAAGCAAAATGCGCATCAAACAAAGTTCAGCCGTATGAAGTACCCTATTGGAATACAGAGTTTTGAGAGCCTTATCAATGACGGATATTTGTGAAACTGCTGAAAGACAACAACTTCTGTCTGCCCGACCTTACGAGCGAAGGAGTGACTGCAGAGACACTGACAGACGTGGAGCCGTTCAAGGATAATCCCATTGCCGTGATTTACCAAAGCGGCTACCTCACGATAAAGGAATATGACGAAGAATTCAACATCTATCGGCTGGGATTCCCTAACAAGGAAGTGGCCGAAGGATTCATCAAATACCTGGTTCCCTACTACATGCCGATAAAGGACAGTGAGTCCGTCTATTAATAGATGAACAACAATGCCACTTGCTAAAAATGAAGCCAGCGCTTCACCTTATCCTTCAGATTTATATTGACCATGAAGCCAACCATCCACTTTTTAGCGGCCATAGGCATCATATAGAACAGAAGAAAAGGAAGCAGTTTCATCAAATTTTTATCCAAATGCCAATGTGACGGATAGGAAAAATGGCGGGATAAAAGATTTTCCAGATATTGCCGCTTCTTCTCCGGCGAAATACATGCAGAAGCATATACCCGGTTGGCATGATAAAGGCTCATTTTCAAGATGTCGAGCATCAGTCCGTTATAGAAGGGTTCGCCAGTCAAAGAGTGTATATACCCGGACTTCAACAACTGCGTACCGATATATTGTTCTGCCAAGAACTCGGAATACCCTTGCCGCTCTTTCACACTGGTCACCGATTGAGGATTATAAGTAAAGAACAGTGTACAATCCGGCAACAAGCGGCAAGAACGGGCCCGCAATATCACTTGATACGTAAACCAGGGGTCATCAATCAGGTAATGAGGAATACAACGAACCTCGTTCTTGCGCAGAAACTCCGTCCGGTAGAGCTTGTTCCAGGTAGCTACAAAAATATTCTGTCCCCGTCCGTAACGATATTTAGCCACAGCATAATCTCCATCAGCAATCAGAGTATCCGCGTACCGGCATCCACCGGGATACACTTTTCCTTCCAAATCACGCCGGACGAAAGATGCCGCCACAAAATCCACCGGATGTTCCTGCATCTTATTGTATAGTAATTCGATGCACTCCGGTATAAGAACATCGTCGCAATCCATCGTAAACAGATATTCTCCCGTCGCCTTCTCCACAATGGCATTGCGTGCCGCCCCCGTACCCTGATTGACCACTTGGTCGATAATACGGACAGCACTTCCACGTGGATGTTCCCCGACTACCCTGCGAACTATATCCATACTATCCCCTTTATCATCGACAAAAACAAATTCAATGTTCGGATACGTTTGATTAAGGGCGGACAATAATGTACGCTCTATAAGACTCGCAGCATTATAAATAGGTATTCCCAGCGTTATGAGCGGAAAAGTATTCATCTTTTTATCCATCGTTTCATTGTACGTAAAAAACGTTGCACATCCAGTATCAATAAAGGGGAAAGCGAAGCCAGGCATAAGACAGCATAATCAATGGACAACCGGAAAGGCAACCGCTTCAACGCCGACCTTAGAGCCGACCTCTCCCGGCAAATGAACCCGCTTTTCTCTTTCCTATTACCACTAGCAGTATCCAGCCAAATGTGTACCCGTCGTATATCGTGTACACAAACCCTCATCCAGAAACCAGGGGCCGGATGTTCTTTCATATAGTCACTGTGGCTTTCGAGCCCTTCTAATAAAGACTCTATAATTCTTTTCTGATTATCAACATGATGAGACACCGACTGACTGCGCATCCGATAATAATAAGCATCGACCGGAAGTGAACAGACAGCATTGGCATGATAAAAACAAAGAGGATTCAGCACACAATCCTCTGCCTTATTCCCCGGAATATAACGCAAACGGTGCCTTGTCAGCAGGTCACGGAGTATCAAGCGATTGGTCAGTACCGGATTGTAATAGAAATCCTGATAGAGTTCTATCCCCGTCTTTATCGGTGATTCAGGTACGTCAAATCCGACAAAACGCCTGCATTTGCCGTCTTCAAAAGCCACATTATTGAATATCAGCATGTCCAAATGGCTTTCGCGGGTCTTCTCATAAAAACGAGACAACAAGCCGGGAGCAATGAAATCATCGCTGTCAACAAACCAGATGTATTTGCCGACCGCCTTTTCAATGGCTTCATTCCGAGTTTCAGCCGCTCCGGAATTAAGATGGGTAAAAACACGGATATTAGCATAATCAGCCCCATATTTCTGTGCTATCCGCAGACTTCCGTCAGTAGACCCGTCATCATAGAGTATTATCTCATATAGCTCTGACGGAACATCCTGATTCAACAAGCTATCTACACATTCAGACAGATAATCTTCCACATTGTATACCGGAACAATAAAACTCAGCCATTTCTCCATAAATTCATTATTCAACCATTTACCTACAAAAATACACAAAAAAAGGGAGCATACTATTTTTTTGTGTACTTTTGCTGGTAATAACAAAAAACTTATGCCTCAGGAGTCACGCCTTAAAAAATCATTGCTCAATGCGCGGGTTAATCTCATTTTTTATTTCCTAAGTTTAGCCCTATCATTTTTTTCCAGAAAAATCTTTCTGGATGCATTGGGCGCAGACTTTATGGGGCTGATAGGTACACTGAACAATCTCTTGGGTTTTCTGAACCTTGCAGAATTGGGTATCAGCACAGCCATCGGCTACGTTCTGTATAAACCCCTCTTTGAACACGATGAAAAGAAAATCAATGAAATAATTTCCGTTTTCGGTTTCATCTACCGCCGTATCGGTTTTATCATTCTAAGTGCAGGATGTGCCTTGGCATGCTTCCTGCCCTTGATATTCCCCAATAATGTCTTTGATTTAGGCGTCATCTATTTTGCATTTTTCTCGTATCTGACCACTTCACTAATAGGATATTTTGCCAATTACAAGCAAACCCTTTTGGGAGCAGACCAGAAGAACTATGTAGTGACAGCCTATTTTCAAAGTGCCGTACTGATAAAGACTTGTCTGCAAATGGGATTAGTCTATTATACGGGCAACTATTACCTATGGATTAGCCTGGAACTTCTGCTGGGCATTGTCTATTCCATTATCCTGAACTGGAAAGTCAACCAGGTATACCCTTGGCTGAAAAGCGAAGTGAAACAAGGAAAGCTGCTTTTCAAGAAATATCCGGAAGTAACCCGGTATACCAAACAGCTCTTTGTCCATAAACTGGGCAGTTTCGTACAGTTCCAAACCACTCCCTTTCTGGTATATGCCTTCGTCTCACTCAAAACTGTGGCTTACTATGGGAACTATACGCTCATTATTGATAAGATAAGTATATTTATCAGCAACCTATTAGGGAGTACCAATGCAGGAGTAGGTAACCTAATAGCCGAAGGTGATTCCAAACGTATCCAGCAAGTATTCTGGGAGTTGATGGGTATCCGTTTCTTGATAGCCGGAACCATTTCATTTGCCCTGATTCGACTGACCGGCGCTTTTATTTCATTATGGCTGGGAAGTGAATACGTATTGCCCCAACATATTCTGTATCTGATTATCATCAACTCGTTCATCAGCTACACCCGAGGTGCCATAGACCAATTTACCTATGGGTATGGTTTATTTCAAGATACTTGGGCTCCCATTGCGGAAGTAATCATCAACCTGACTGTTGCCATCATTGCCGGACATTTTTGGGGACTGCCGGGAATTTTGATGGGCAACATAACCAGTCTATTTCTCATCATAGTCATTTGGAAACCTTACTTTCTTTATTCGCAAGGATTCAAAATACCCGTTCTTCACTATTGGATGGGCTACATCAAGCATCTGCTGATTATACTGCTGCCGGGAATAGTATGCTACCATCTCTATCCAAGCAATGACTTTACACCGGAAAGCTCTTTTACACATTGGATTCTCTATGGAATGATTCTGATTTCCACTTATGGGATATTGACCTGCTCGTTGCTCTATCTTTTCACTCCGGGCATACGTGCATTCGCTCACCGGATACTGAAAAGGCATCATTGACGAGCTGTTGATTTCAGTCGGTCAAAGGCATTTTCCCACTCGTCCGCCACATTCTGTATGTCAAAGCGCCTCACATACTGCACACAATTTTTTGACATCTCCCTGCGCAGTTCTTCATCTTTCATCAATGAGCCCAACTTCCGGGCAAACTCCTTATGCGAGAACGGAGGAACCAACAATCCGTTCTTCCCATCATCAATAATATCTGTGATAGCTGCATACGAATTGAACGCCACCGGAACCGCCCCGAATGTCATGGCTTCGGTCAATACCATTCCCCACCCTTCAAAGTCACTCGTCAGACATAGGATGCTTGCATCCCGGTAAAATGGTTCAGGGTCTTGCCAACCGGTGAAAACAACCCGTTCCATCTTTAAGGCTTTCTGTTCCAATGTCTGCCTTATCGGCCCGTCTCCCACAATGACCAACTCCCAATCGGGAAATTTTTTATATATACGCTTCCAGATATCAATCAGCCGTCCTACACGCTTCTGGCGCCACTCTATCCGGCCTACATACAATATCTGCTTCTTCTTGAGAAAATCTGTATTTTCTTGAGCAGGATATGTATTCGGATTGGGGATGGCAATCACCCGGCTCAAATCTTTTGAATATATCTGCCACAAATCAGGAAGAAATTTCAAGGAAAGTAAACATAATGCATCTGTATATCGAAAAATGCCTCCATAATCTGATTGTAATGTACGCTTGTAATCATACTTAAGCATGGGAATTTTGAGGATACGGGCCACCTTTCTGATTTTTCCCATGATTGTGTTTTTTCCTGATACCCACATTACGAACTCTCCCAAATGATGATATATGCCAAGAGGATTATAATGTATCACGGAAATAATATACACGTCCCGCAAGGTTTTAGAGAAGGAATATAATGTATAATAAGTCTGCGGGTCCTGGTCTATGACCATATCAATACGGTGCTCTTGCAGGAAACTACGGAAAAACAACCCGTTCTTTTCTACTTCCCGAACCTGATATGGGAAAAAATAAGAGGATGCAGGATATGCATAATCCATGCGGCTTTCATCCCGCACACTATGTAAACAAAGAACATGGTGTCCCCGTCTTATGAATTCACGGCACAAAAGGTCACTTACTCTTTCAATCCCTCCCCGTTGGGGATGGAACATGACAGGATGTATAAACAAGATATTCATAATGCCCTCCGTTATTTCGCTCCAAACATTTTCTTGAATTTTATACCTGACAAGAAACGCATCCACCCATCAAAAGCCGATGCCCCCACCCTGCAAAGCAAGAATTTGCCCAACACATCCGCTTTATACTGTGGAAGAAAAAATCGTCTTATCCATTCTTTGTCTGATAAAAGGACTTGATGTAAAAAAGACAACCGTTCCTGCCGGGTATACCTATGCTCTAGTTTATAGATGGCCAAAATCACTTTATGGAAAAAGACAGTCAATGAATTCCATGTTCTATCCAGTGAGCTATCCTCCAAATTAAATTTCTTTTGATACACATAGACCCTTTCCAAAAAATTGGAGAATGCTGCATATTCTGCCGGAAAGCTGTTTATACGCACAGACAACACATCTACAGAATACCCTACTCTATAAACGTAATTATTGTAATCACGAATAACCATAAAATCCGCATACATCAGGTAGTCCAACATAAACAGCATATCTTCCAGTCCGGAAACAAAAGGAACAAAGCCCACCCGGTATTGCTTGATAATCCGATGGTCGTATAGCTTGCTGCCTGCGTACGCAACACGCTTGTCTATCAAGTCTGTCAATATAAGATACATCTGTTCCGAAGCTATATCTTGTTCGGGAACGTGAAACGTTTGAAAGTCCCCATTTGGCAGATACGCATCAAGAGAACCGACTATTACTCCCTCCTTCGTTTTATCGGCAGGCAATGCACCGTACAGCCTTTCAAGATAACAAGGCTTTACATAATCATCTGAATCAATAAAGGTTACATATCTTCCACGAGCATTCATCAAACCAGTATTCCGGGCACAGCTCAATCCTGCATTAGCCTGATGGAACACCCGTATCCTCGTATCCTTCCCGGCATACTCTTCACAAATCTCCCCGCAACGGTCTGGGCTCCCGTCATCTACCAGCAACAACTCAAAATTCGTAAAGGTCTGTGCAAGAATACTGTCAATGCACTGGGGCAAGTACTCTTCCACCTTATAAACGGGTACTATAATGGATATTTCCGGGACATGATTCATATTCGCTCATTTTGTATGCAACACTGCCTTCATTTTTATAGACAACACCAACAAATAGTAGGCTGACTTTACAAAAGCCTTAAAATACAGATAGCCGGCATACGTAGGAAGCACATAATGGATGTTCTGCAGCATCAGCTTCCATTCGAGGCACAGCCCCGTCATCTCCAACAAAGACGCATACTTTTTGTTCCTGAATACCAAATAACTCTGATAATGAAAGGATGTGTCTTTCGTGAAATACAGAATACGGTCAAAATATTTTGCCTTCAGAGTCTCAAAATAGATATATATATGCCGGTTATCCTGCAAACACCGGGAAGACCGGATAAAATCGTAGATATAACCCAGCACCAGCACACGACATTCCAAATTACGCATAGACGGCGCCCGCATGATGGAGTCTGGCTGCATAGAATAATAGTAAGTGGTCTCACCGACGACATACATACTTTGAGCCATACATGCCAACTTAAATGACCATAAATCATCCTCGTGTACAATGCCCTCCTGGAAGTAGAGTTTATGCTGCAAAACGAGGGGACGACTCACCAGTTTGTTCCATGCCATGACATACCATTTTCCCTGCACATAAGTGGAAAGTACAAGAGCATTCCCTTCATAAAACCCGGTGCCTAATGATAAAGGAGGAGCCCAACGTCTGGCACCGGTCACCTCGTAATTGCCTATCACAAAATCCGGTCGCTTCTGCACCGCTGCATCTGCCAAAAGCTCTATTGCATTCGCAGAAATATAGTCGTCGCTATCCAAGAAGTACAGATAATCGCCAACAGACGCTAAAATACCGGTGTTTCTTGCAGCAGAAAGCCCTCTGTTCTCTTCATGTTCCAGACATCTCACCACCGCTCCGCGCGGATGCGAAGCCACCACCCGTCTGACTATCTCCATAGAGTTATCCGGAGTGCAGTCATTCACAAGAATAACTTCCAAATCCGGCCAGGTCTGGTTCAACACAGACAGCAGACACCGTTCTATGTACTTGGCAACATTATAAACCGGAACAATAATGGAAACTTTCATACTTTCAATCATATTTTCAGAATTTCACCTCATGGCCTTCCACAAACTCTTCCCACCACACAACAAGCGTCAACAGATTGAAATATTGCAAAGCCTTGTTCTGCCTATGCCAGAACCAACCGCCCTCCTTCTCTGCAACTTGTTCATAATCTGTAAGAAACTTCTTCACTGCATCACGACGCAGATAGTTGTCCATAATGCCGGAAGCAAGAATGAATTCCTTAAAGAAAGCACGTCGGGCCCTATCACGGAAGAACAGTGGCATAGGTGCAAAACCGCCCTGCTTCTTCTTCAAGGTAATGGCCTCGGGAAGTAAAGGTTTATAATGGTACTTTAACAGATATTTAGAAACGGAACGACCCCGCGCAATGTCCAGTACACTGTTGCCCCTGCACTTCAACCCTACCGGTAGCTCCTGCAGGAAATGGAAAAGCTCCAGGTCCATAAAAGGATACGTCAGATTGTTACCGAACATGCGTGCCATGCTGGAAGCCTTGAAAAGAATGATACGGTTGATTACAGTCTCCAAATCGGAAAGAATGGCATGCTGCGCATAAAGATGCTCGAAACTGTGGATATCGGGCCGTAGTGATTTTACCGGCTCAAAATCTTCTTTCGGATTTTGCAGAAGGGCACACAAGGCAGAATCGGAGAAGCCGAAACGCTCCCCTTCCAGAATATGAAGTATCTTATCCAAATGGAAATTGATGCGGGAAAGCTTTCCGCCGGTATCAAAGGTTTCATGCTCCAGCAGACGGCTGATGCCACGCAGCAAGGGACGCAATCCTATGCGGGCGGATAGATAATGCAACGCCACTTCGCGGCCGGAAGTACCGAAATACTGGTCACTGCCGTCACCTCCCAGAATCACGTCGGGCTTGTCATCGCCTATCATGCGCATGGCACAATAGTTTACCATCAGCCCGCCTTCCATAAAAGGCTCACCCAGAAAACGGACAATGTCGGGCAAGGCACTGGTTTCCGTACCGTCAATCTCGTACTCATGATGGCGCGTGCCGAAGGTTTCGGACATCAGACGGGCCATGGGCAGCTCCGTCCAGGCATCTCCTTTAAAGCCCACGGAATAGGAGTCAATCTGGCCGTCGTAAATGCTGCGCAGCGCAGCAAGGTTTGAACCGGAATCATAGCCGCCACTCAGCAGGATACCTACCCTGCGGCTATGGCCGATACGCCGGCGGATGGCTTGCGCATGCAATTCTCCATAACGGCGGGAATAGGCCTCGACATCCGGATTCCGTTCAGTCGCCACCTTGGGTTCATGCTCAAAAACGCTGTCGCGCTTCAGACAATAAATGTCATCTGCCACCTTTTCATATAAGCCGGGATTTCTTTCCTTCAGCGAATCAAACATGGAATGTACGTTCGCTTGTGTCTCTAACTTTACAGAAGCCCAAACCGGCATCAGATAACCAAGCTCTGTCAACATGTAGAACTTTTCGCCGGCACCTAAAGAATGAACATCGAATAGGGCGAAATTATTCTTCTTCAAAATGCCACGCTGAAGGAATGTACTCAATGAAACCAGATTAGGCTCGAAATTTTCTTCCAGTTGGTCCTCTAAAAATTGCCAGGAAGTGGCAAAATTACCATCAATGTGACAATAGACGGGATAATGCGTGCCATGATGGTCGCGCACCACTCCGCATTCATTTTCTGAATAATATACTATGGTGAACGAACCGTCCAGGCGTGAAAAGCCATATGCCGGATCGGATAGAAACGCATCAGCAGCAAGCTTGGCATTGGTATCATCCGGAGTTGCCTGCAAGGTGTCCCGATTATACAAAGTTCCGAAAAAGAAAAGTCTCAGATTATAACTTTCAAAAGAAGATTCCGGCTCTTCTCCCTCTACACAGACTGTACGCCAATCTTCTAAAGTGATTTTTCCGTATATCATTTGTTTGCTTATAGACTTGTTTATTGTGTATCCCTTTCTATTTTTCCGCCACCCCATGCCTGGTATGTATAAAGGTCTTGTTCGCCCCCCTCAGCTTGAAGATGTTTCCTGCCATCAGCAGGAATGTATAGGGTATCTTTTGCAGGGCCATTGCCAGGCGGCTGGTGCAGAACCTTTTGGGAACGGCAACGAGCAGTGCGACAGCGAGCAACACCAAGAGCAGCCACCACTTCAGCCCCCATGTCCAGCGATAAACCGTAAACAACACGGAGAAGAGGAACGTGAACCCCATCAACAGCAGGCGGGGAATGGAAAGCTGCTGGAAAAGCTTGTCGCAGAAGTCCCAGTTACGCGCGGCAAGCGCCTTCCACAGAAACTTGGCGAAGGTCTGGCAGTAATGCCATTGTGCCGAAAGCCAACGGCGGCGCTGACGGGAGAAATCACCGGTGTTCTGTATCTTCTCATCGAACACAAAGGTTTCGGGCAGATAATAAAAACGTTTGCCGCGATAGAGCAGGGTCAGCTCCAATTCACGGTCGAAACCGCCCACAGCCTTGATATCCGCCATCGTATCACGAAACAAGTCATAACGGAACGCCATACCGGAACCGATAAGGGCAGCCGACAAGCCCAGCTTGGCATGCCCCAGACGGAAAATGGTATTGTTGATTTCCTCACTGATGGCATCGAGCAGGGCCATGTCATTGTTCAGGTTCTTGGCACTCCGGTGGGTCTGCACAATCTCGACTTCCGGATTGGCGAAGAGGTCGTTAATATCACTCAGATAATCGTAAGGGATGACATTGTCCGCATCGAGCACCAAAGCGATGTCATAGTCATTGCCGATGGCAGCCATGGCGGCATTCAGAGATTTGGACTTGGTGCTTTTCTCAAAATGCACTTCAACCAGGCGGACAGGAAGCACAGCGAGGGAAGCGTTGGTTTCGGGCTGCATACGGTCCGAAATGACAACCGTATCAAAACAGTCGGCGGGATAATCCTGCTCCAGACATGAATGGACGCACTCGTGTATCACGGCATCTTCGCGGTAGGCAGGAATCAGTATGGCAAAACGCTTGTGTTCCTTGGCTGGAGGGGGCAGAGGCAGGTCACGCCGGCGTGACGCCAGACTGTAAACCAATAGATACAGTATGTTTATTGCAAACCATATGTATAAAAGCCAATCGAATATATTCAATATATGTTCCAAATTCAGAGCTATTTAAGCTTTAGAGTTGCTGCTTGTTTTTAATGGGTATCCGACACAAAGATACAAAGAACTCGCAAAAAAACGACAAAATTTGGATAAATAAAGTAAGTGTTTGGTATTGAGGAGAGTTAAGCCAAATTCTTCTATACCTTTCCAAATCGCTAAAATGCAGGATAATGAAAGGTTAAGAGAAAGATTTGCTACTTATCCGTTGCCTTTTTTAGCCCCGGATAATCCGGCAAAATAACGCTTGACCACCTGCGGTTTTACCGTTCACCATGCAAAGAACCCTATATTTTGCTCGTAAAGATAACCGTTTTTTTCCGTTTTTCATGGAAATACAGGTTATGTTACCGGCATCCGGGGTTTTATTCTTTGTTCCGCTATAATTTTCATAACTGTAAATAACTCTATATCAAGTAATTTTGCAACATAAAAAAATAGAGTTATGAAACAGACGGATGTAACGGTTACGTTCTACCTCAAAAAGAGCGAAATGAATGACGAGGGACATTGCCCGGTCATGGCGAAACTTGTTGTCGGCAAATTTTCAGAAGCGGCTTTTAGCGCGAAAATGTCCGTACCCGCTGCACTGTGGGCATCCGGACGTGCCACGGGTAAAAGTAACGCCGCGCGGGAAATCAACCGGCAACTGGACGATTTGCGAGCTTCAGCCATTTCCATTTATGCCGAACTGTCAGCCACCCGTGAGAATGTAACGGCTGAAGAAATAAGGAATCTGTTGTTGGGGACAGCTTTCGGGCAGGAAACCCTGTTGGGTTATTTCCGGACGTTCATCGAACATTTCGAAAAACGTGTCGGCGTGAACCGGGAAAAGGGAACAGCGCAATCTTACCGCTATGCTTGTAACTGTGTGGCCGCTTTCATCCAGGAGAAATACAAGTTGTCGGATGTTCCTTTCACGGCCCTGAACCGTTCATTCATCGACAACTATGACCTCTACCTACGCACGGAGCGCCGCTTTGCCCTGGGAACTATCGTGTTGCTTGTCACACGGTTGAACACGATTGTCGGGGAAGCCATCGCGGAAGGGATTATCACTGCCGACCCGTTCGCGGGTTATGAAGCCGAACATCCCGAGCGGGAACAGAAATACCTTACCGCCGTGGAGTTACAACGGCTGATGACCACACCCCTGCACGACCCGAAACTCTACCATATCCGCGACCTGTTCCTCTTCTCCTGCTACACGGGTATCCCTTACGGGGACATGTGCCGCCTGACGACGGAGGATCTGGAAGTGGCCGAGGACGGTGAGGTATGGATCAAGACCGCCCGCAAGAAGACGAAAATCGACTATGAAGTGCCGTTGCTCGACATACCGTTGCTCATCCTCGACAAGTACCGGGATATGGCCCCGGAAGGAAAACTGCTGCCGATGTACAGCAACAACGAACTCAACCGGACGCTGAAACGTATTGCCGCCATTTGCGGAATTGAACGGAAGCTCGTCTTTCACTGCGGACGCCATACCTACGCCACCGAGATCACGCTTTCGCATGGTGTCCCGCTTGAAACCGTCAGTAAAATGCTGGGGCATAGCCGCATTTCCACGACGCAGATTTACGCCAAAGTGACCGATGACAAGATCGACATGGATACCCGGTCTTTAGAGGAAAAGATTGCCGGTCGCTTCTCCGTAGCTATTTAATCTATCATTGACAATCAAATTCACAACGATTATGGAACCGAATAATAAAGAGATAAAACGTCGCAGCACGTTCTCCCTGCTGTTCTACATCAACCGCACGAAAGTCCGCAAGGACGGAACATGTAAATTGTTATGCAAGGTAAGCATCGATGCCAAGTCGGCCCCGATCAATATCAACGCGTTTGTCGAGCCATCGCTTTGGAATCCGGAAACCAAAAGGGCGAACGGACGAAGCGAGAACGCCCGAACGGTAAACCTGGCAATAGAGAAACTGACCGAAAAAATCACCGGACATTACCGTCATATTCGTAAAAGCCTCGGTTTCGTGACGGCCGAGCTGGTCAAAAACGCCGTGGAAGGAATCGGGCAGAAACCGTTCACCCTCCTTGCCTTGTTCCGCGAGCATAACGAGGAGTTCCGCAAGCGTGTCGGCGTGGATCGCAAGGAAGAAACCTATGAAAGTTACGAGAACTCCTATAATATTTTAGCCTCCTTCGTGAAAAAAAGGAAGGAAAAGGAGGATGTAGCGTTGCGGAGCCTTGACCGGGAGTTCTACGATGATTTTGAAATATTCCTGCGTACAGATCGTGAAATGAAACCCAAGACAGTACACGAGCATCTTTACCGGTTGAAGAAAATGACCAAGCGGGCTGTCAGTCAGGGTACACTCCGGCGCGACCCTTACGGGAAGCTGCACCCGGAACTGCCCCGGCGCAAGAGCCGCCATTTGAAACTCGAAGACCTCAAAAAGCTGATGGAAACTCCCGTCGATAAACCCAACCTCCAGCGGGTGCGGGACTGGTTTCTCTTCGCTACCTTCACGGGGTTGTCCTACGCCGACCTGAAACGCTTGTCCGAAAAAGACATCACGCAGTCGGACGACGGAACGTACTGGATACACATCCGGCGCCAGAAGACCGAAACGCCCTCGGCCATCCGCCTGCTGAACGTGCCGTTGCAGATCATCGAGAAATACCGCCACGAGCGTAAAAGCGACAGGATTTTCAATCTCTATTGCCGGGGGTATCTCATCAAGCTCACCAGAGAACTGGGACGGACATACGGCTTCGACATGACCTTTCACAAGGCGAGGCACAATTTCGGGACACATATCACGCTCTCGTTGGGTGTGCCTATCGAAACTGTCAGCCGCATGATGGGACACAAGAGCATTTCCACCACGCAGATTTACGCCAAAGTGACCGACCGCAAGGTGGACGAGGACATGAAACGGCTGAAAGAACAGACCAAAGGCCGGAAAATAAATCTCTACGAGGAGGACGAACCGGAAACGGCAGATATTATAACGGTAAACGGTTGAACAGTATAACAAAATTGATAAATTTGTATGACTATGACGACAAGAGAACCTATCAGCATTGAAAACGGGCGGGTGGAAATCCACACGCCGGAGAACCGTGTATGGCTCACGCGCCACCAGATTGCCGACCTGTTCGGAGTCTTCGTTCCTGCCGTGGGGAGCAACATCCGCTCCATACTCAAAAGCGGCATACTCTGTGAGGAGAGGGTTTACCGCCGGGAGCGCAACCGTGACGGCGGTATTGTCGAGCTGTATTCGCTCGAAATGATCGCCGCGCTGGCTTTCCGCTTAAAATCCGGGAATGCCGAAGCCTTCCGACGGTGGCTTGTCCGAAGGGCCACGACGACTGCTGTCGTCTGGCAGCTCCCCGGTATGAACACGATATTGAACTGAAAAAGAAGAACAGCCAAAACGTTGGCCGTTCTTCTTTTATACCCATTCCTGTCCCCCGATACATTTCTTCCGGGAATCTTCCAGGAATTTCTGTATCTCGGATTCCATGTATAGTACCTTGCCCTGAATCAAATAATAGGGAATGATCCGCGCCGTACGGTATTCCTGCAATGTACGCCTGCTGATTTTCAGCAGCCGGGACAATTCCTCGTCGGTGACGAACCGCTCTCCCTTGAGTGTCCGGCCTCCGGAGGATTCCAGTTTATCCAGTGCCTTGCCGGCCTTTTCCAAACGCCGGAAGAGATCCGCCACACGCGGATCGTGCTTGTCGATGAAATAATGGCTCATAACGCGGCGGTATTAGGATAGTGCGACGATTGCAGCAGTTTCCCGACATCTTCCGGTTTGTAGAAGATTTTGTGACGGATGCGGCTGAAAGGCAGCAACCCTTTCTCCCGGTAGGTTTGCAGGGTACGTTTCGATATACCCAGTACGTCACAGACATCCTGGTTGTCCAGCCATTTTTTCAAACTCACGTCCTCTTGCCTGCGGCATAACGCCTCGGCTTTTCTTTCAATGGCTTCCACGTGCCCTGCCAGCGCGTCGAAAGCCTTCACGTCCATACTTATTATTTCCATGTTCTGTTTCATTTTTTGTTTCCCGGATGCCCAAAAGTACACAAATGGACAGTATCTTGTTATCAGCCAGTGGTATATGGACGTATCCGTCTTAAAAGTGGCAGCGAGTGGCGCCATGTCCGGCGGAAACAATCCTCCGCCGATACGGGATCGGCACGCTCCGATACGCCAATCGCCCGTGAAAGGAAATGTTCGCGGGCGATTTATCATTCCATGCAGGGTGAGCCGTGAACCGACTTTCGCGAGCGTTCACGGCATATCGTTTTCTCCCCGTTTCTCTCCCATAACCTTTTCCTCTCTTTTTTTTCATGCCGCGGAGCGCGGTATGGAAATCTGTTGTCAGTAGCAAAGGTAGTTACGGGGCTCACGCTGCTGCAAGATCGGGCCGCGGGGCGGTTTGCCGCAAAATCTTCCTCTTTCCCTGCGGGCGAGCGTATTTTCCGACAAAATCTTGCAGCAGCTATCCCCGACACCTTTTGATGCTACCGAAACAGATTCCATCCATACCGGCTCCGCTACGGCATAAAAAAAAAGTCAAAGGTTATGAGAAACGAAGAGAAAAATAAATGGAAACAGAAATCCTCCAACCTTCCACTTGGCATAAAGGCAAAGGTCGGGTTGGCGGTAAAGGTCGGGGCGGTGGCTTTGGGCTTCCACGTGTGGGGTATCGACTTTATTTGGGTCGTTTTGGGCTTCACGTTCTGTTATGACATCCTGCGGGGCATTTTCTCCTGCCTTGTTTCTCTCGTGGCTCTAACCGGCTTTTTCTATTTCCTATTCACTCACATCTTCTAAATTATTACAGGTATGACAAAGTACATTTCATTATTCGGAGCGACTACCACGGACACACGGGTGCAGGTAGTCAAGGAAAACCAGGTAATCATCGGTATCGGTGCGGGTGCGAGCAGAAAGCGTTACGTCGTTTACAAGGTGGAACACACCGCCCGTGGCTACGTGTACCACATGGTCGATACCGAAACAAAGGAAATCAGCCAAACGGACATTCTGCGACCCCTCTCGCAAACATTCGGTATCGGCAGGTACTACGACGACGTGAACCCCGAGTTCATGGACGCTTTCGAGGTGGCTTTGCTCGTGGGGCAGGCGGAAGAGCAAGCCACGGCGCAGGCCATCGCCGCCGCCAAAGAGAAAGCCGAGCATGACCGCATAGCGGAAATAGGAGCGCAGAGGTTACGCCGCATCATGCCCGAAGGGGTGCAGGGCGTAATCATCGCCGAACTCAACGAAACGGAATACACTGACCCCTCTTACGAGTGTTCGACCACCCGAAGCGTGCGTACCGTCATTCTCGGCTTTTCGGCCACCTCCCGCAACGGCTTCGGGGAGTTGAGAAAGGCGGCGGCCAATTTCCCGCAAACGGCGCACCTCTCCGAATACGACCCCAAGAACGAACACCGCTATCCCGTTTTCACGCTCGGCAAAAGTCCGAAATACGGGTGGAGTGTCTGCAAACTGACCCACTACACACGTGAAGGGTACATCGACAGGCTGGCATATATCGCAGGAAACGAGGAGAATATATGTCTGCCCGAGCCGAAAGACGAAAAACGGGCGGAACGCACTGAAACGAGCGTGCAAGGCGGGTTTATCATCGTGGACTATTCCGAGAAGGCGATAGCCGTATTCGGGGACACCAAGCCCGTCAAGGACGCCCTTCACGCACTCGGGGGACGCTTCAACGCACGGCTGACGCATGACGGGCAGAAGAGAGCGGGATGGATTTTCCAAAAGACCAAAGAGGACGAGGTGCGGCGGCTTCTCGGAAAGGACGAATAAATGTTGAACACGGGGCGGCTCGCCGCCCCACAATACCAAAAAATCATGGCACAAGGAACAGATTATTTCAAACTGACGATACAGAACTATCTCGACGCACGGGCACGGGAGGACGAACTTTTCGCACCCCGATACGCCAACCCGAAAAAGAACATTGACGATTGCTGCACTTTCATCATCAACCAAGTACGGCAGAGCGGTTGCAACGGGTTTGCCGACGAGGAAATATACTCTATGGCACTCCACTATTACGACGAGGAGGACATCGACATCGGCAAACCCGTCAGTTGCAAGGTAGTGGTCAATCACACCGTTGAACTGACCGAGGAGGAAAAAGCCGAGGCACGGCGGAACGCCATACGGAAGGCCGAGAGCGAAGCCTACGCCAAGTTGGCGAAAGCCAAGTCCAAACCCAAGAAAATCGAAGATAACAAACTAATGCCCAGTCTATTTTAGTTATGAAACCGAGAACAAAATTCCAACAGAGCGTTGTGGCGGCAAGTAAACACCTGCCGCCGCTTACCCCCGCACAAATCGAATGGGGGTACAAGAACTGCATCGAGCATATCGGACGCCGCACGCCGAAAGGACTTATCACCTGCACCGAGTGCGGCCACACGTGGCAGAGCGAAAACGGAGAACTCACGGACAATCTGTTAGGGTGCGAGTGTCCGCACTGCCACACCCCGCTGAAAGTGGAAACCACCCTGCGCCGCAAGTTCAACGATTACGAGTATTTGTGCATCGTAACCCGCTGCAAGGGTTTTCAAGTCCTGCGCTTCGTCTATATCGAGTGTTGGGCGAAAGTGGGACAGACGCCCGTTTACACCCATATCGAAGCCGTACAGCGGTGGATTGCCCCCGACGGACGCTCCGCAACCTTCGCACGGCTGCGCCCGATGGGCTTCTTCGTTCACGGGTGGAGTTGGTCGAGCGCATTGGAACTGCGGGCGGAGAACGACGGGAAATACAACATCACGCCCACACGCATCTATCCCCGACAACGGCTTATCCCCGAACTGCGCCGAAGCGGTTACGGCAAACAACTCCCCGATGTAACCCCTTTCGACCTTATCCACCTGCTGCTCTCGGAGAACAAGGCCGAAACGCTGCTTAAAGCGGGACAAACGGCACTCGTGCGATTTTTCGCCCGTTCCTCCCGCAATATCGCAGACTATTGGCCGGCAATCCGTATCGCCATCCGTAACGGGTACGCTATCGGGAAACCGACGGAATGGTGCGACTACATCGACCTGCTGCGATTTTTCGGGAAAGACCTGCATAACGCCCATTTCGTGTGTCCCGCAGACCTGCCCGCAGCGCATGACCTCTACATGGCAAAAAAACGGCGGCACATGCAAATGGAACGGCGGCAGGAGGAACGGCGCAAGGCGTTGGAACAGGAAGCCTCGTTTGTCGAAGCCAAAGGGCGGTTTTTCGGAGTGGAGTTTTCCGACGGGGAAATCCGCATCAAGGTATTGGACAGCGTTGAAGCCATACGGCAGGAGGGCGAGGCCATGCACCATTGTGTGTTTACCAACGAATACTACCTGAAAGCCGACTCGCTCATACTCTCGGCCACAATCGACGGCAAACGTATCGAAACGATAGAGGTGTCCCTAAAACGCATGGAGGTCGTGCAGAGCCGTGGCGTGTGTAACAAGAATACCCCGTACCACGGGCAAATACTGAAACTGATGAAGGGGAACATGTCCCTTATACGGAAACGAATGACAGCATAAAAATCGGGGCGGCGAAAGCCGCCCTACAAAAAAAACAAAACAATGAAAATCATCTATAAAAGCTACATGGCACGCCCGCCCAAACCCTTCGGGGAGTGGGATTGGGAAGTTCGGGAAGCAGTCAAGACGGCCCTTGCGCTCGTCGAGGGGAAAAACGGGTTCAGAACCCATTCCGAGATATGGCGAAGGTGCAACCTCGTCATTACCGTGGGACACAACATCTACACCACGAGTATCGAGATACGACCACCCGAGCAGGACGTGATACGCCGCAGGAGCAACTGGCATAACGGCTACGCCTACTACTGCAACGGCGTGTTCTGGGCGAACATGAGCAGGGTTAGAGTGGAACTTGTCTGATTAAAAAATTTCGGGGCAGCAAAAGCCGCCCGTAAAAGCGAGAATATGAAAACGAATGAAGTAAACAAGGAAATCTCCTATGAAACGCTGCTCGTAACCTTCGGCGAGGGTATCGGGCGGCTCGACACCATGTTCGACGACCCGCAGGTGTGGGGCGTTGCCACGCTGAAGCAGTGGATCGACGGGGATGTTATGTAAATTTTTGCATAAGATATGCCCGCTCCGCCTTTCTGGGTGGAGAAGGCCACGAATTTCGTTTTCTCTTTCATTGTTCCATGCGTTTTTAGTTATACAATCGGGTAATCGTTCATCTCTTCACGTATCCGGGCAAGTGACGGCATGAGATTTTATGCTGGTATGCCGGCACGCATATATGCTGGTGCGCTGGCAGGCTGTTACGCCGGTATGCCGGTGCATGGGCGCGTGTCCGATTTTATACTCACGCGCAACCGCATTTGCTTATCCGGACAAAGACCCGCTTTTTCCTCTGCACACGGTGTTTTCTGCATCCGTCCACACGTGTGCGGACAGGGGGATGTGTCATTACCCGTATCCGTTCTCACGTGCAAAGTAAACCCTTAAAAACACGGGTTGTATGCTCTTTTTCCGCTATGGCCGCGTGTGGCGTCAAAGTGGACGCAAGTGGCATAATCGATTATAGTACAAGCGATTGAATAGGTCGGTATCTTTGCCTCGTGAACGATCCCGACGCTAATGAAGCCGTCCTTGCCCCGTTTTACGGCGGCTCTTTCAATGTTCTGTCCGCGAGCGGGCAGAAGGTATTTGCAAAGGGCAAATAGCAAGCTGTGTTTTCTGCTGCACGATTCTCGTTTTGCAGCAGAAAACAGCTTGCCCGCAAGGGGGAGAAAGCACCTCCGGAGTCGGTGCTTTTCAGAAAGGCGGCAAGCCGCGAAGGGATCGGAATTTTCAGGAACCGGTGGGGCCCTGGCCTCTCCTTAAAATTTCGATGCGATGGAAAAGAACAGAAAGCCCCGAGGGGGCAAAGGGGGACGACCCGCGAAAAACGACCCGGCCGTTTACCGCTTTTCGGTAAACTTTTCAGCCGTGGAACATGCCCGTTTCCTCGACCTTTACGAGCAGTCCGGGCTATTGTCAAAAGCCGCTTTTATCAAAGCGAGAGTGTTCAACGAGGCGTTCCGGGTGGTAAAGACCGACCGGGGAACGCTCCTTCAGCACACGGCGGATTTCCGTGAGGGAATAATACAGCTTCCGGTTGATGGTCGAATAGGTGATCACGTGATCCGAGCGGAGGCGTTGAAGGGTACGCCCGCTGATGCCCAGGTAACGGCAGACCTGCTCGCCGTCCATCCATTCGTTGTTTATATACTCCTTATTCCGTACACGCTCCTTTCCAGGGGGAGAGGCGATTGCGGCCCCTCTATTTTCTCTATACGTCCGACAAGCTCGTTATAGGCTCGCGAACCGAACACTATGATTTTCATACTCTTTTTTTTTAGTCTGTTACAAAGGTCGGGGTTATATGGACAGCTTAAGACGAGGTCGGTACGACTTTTTTTTGATAATTTGCAGTGAACTGATTCTCAACGGTTCATGCGGTGAAGACATACGGGTGCAAACACGGGTGTTCAGAAAAGTTCCAAAGACAGTTACGAGGGAAAACCGACCTCGGTTTTTTTGTTATATACAACGCTGATTATCAGTGCTTCTATAAGGGATAAAGTGCCTTACCGGTTCATGTTCTACTCGGAATTGCCGTTTTTCTTGTTTCGCTTCCACGTCTGCATACGTTTAAGCAGGGCCTCTTTCGCCTTGTCAAGCCACGGTGTCGGGTTGTTTCGGATTTTCATATCGCAGAATGTCCTCGAAAGGTTCATGTCGAGGTGTACGTTGAAAGCGTTGGAAATGTAGCTGGCAAGTTGCGTGAGTGGCACATTGCCGAAGCAGCCTTTACTGTCGAGCAGGTAAATAAGTTCCGTCAGATCCGTCTTCGAGTCCTGCCATGTCGGACGCACGTCAGACAATGGCAGAACCATGTTCCGGAGGTTCGTGCTCTCCAGTGATTCCAATTCGCCCATAAGATAAACCGACAACATGTCGTTGGCCAGGATTTTCGCCACCTTGAAATCCGCGTTTGTCGAAAACTGCGGGTCGAGTTCATAGTAGAAGGTTTCCAGGTATTGCTCCGTGTCGGTCTGCCCGCGCAGGAAATAGAGGCTGTCCAGGTGTGTAGCGCCGCTGCGGAAATAGCGGATAAAGTCGAGGCGTTTGTGTGTGTACCGACCCAGATCGTCCATCTCTGCCAGGAGGTACTCCTTCTGCGATTCGATACTCCCCACCGGACGGTTCATCTCAATATTGTAAATCTTCCGGTAATATATTAACCGGAAAAACAGGCGGGGCTTTATCTCCTTGAAAAACAATATTTCTTCCTCCTCGCTGGCGAACTCGTAAGAGATGATGAACTCTTTCAGACCCTTGAACGCATCGCCCAAAACGCGTGATGCCTCGATAGACTTGTTCAGTATGCTGTGATCGGAAGTCTCTATCTGGACGATTTTACGCTCGATCTCTTTCTGGAGTTTTTGTGCGAACCCTATCATTTCCATGGCTTTGAATCGTTACAAGTGAATTGACTGATAATTTGAAAGCAAAGCGGCGGACGGTTGCCGTACCGTCCGCCCCCCTGCGCTCTACATTTTATTAGGCTTGAACCAAGAATGACATGCTACATGAACAGTCCCCATCGTTAGTTCCCTTGCGTCTTTGGCTGATTTCCACTATTTTTCCCTCACGGGACGCACCGCGAAACCGCTGGTGCGACCGTTGTTGACCGGCCAGATTGAAGTCCCGGTAAAGAATAGGCTATAGCCTTCATCATTCGAGAACGGAGAAGCCGCCCAGTAGTAGCCAGTGTCGCCAAGGAGGTTCACCGAGCCATTCTCCCGGTGGCGATAGCACAAAGCCGGAAAGAAGATCGTACCGCCCGCGGTGTCGTAACTTCCCTCGCCCGTCATCTTGTTACAATAGAACTCCCAACCGAAATTATCAGTATAATCGGTAGTGGAGGTATAGGGTGAATTGAATCGGGAGAGGAAGTAATTCCCGGAAACATAGTTGCCGTTATACGTAAAGCCTTTAAATGCGTCCTGCAAAGGCAGCTGGTAGCCGACAGGAGAAGGATCGTAAATTGTCTTAGGCCCCGAGATGTGCCAAAGATTGTTATAGGTCGTAGCGCTCCAATCTTGAGGCTTAGCGCTGCCATAATTGAAGAATACATGCGGTTTTTGGATGGATGTACCGATGGTGACTTTGCCTGTTCCCGACTTGTCGAAGCTATAGCTGCCGGGATAGAAGGTTTTGTCGACTGTGGAGCCGTTAACGTCACGTATAGCGCCCAGCATCGGATCCTTGCGTCCGAACTGGAAATAAGTCTGATTACCGGAATTTACGACTGAATGTGATGCCTGGGTGAGCGTTATGACCTGTGTGGATCCGGTTTCCGCCTGCGTGAAGCGAACCTTCACGCTGCGGTCGTCGTAAGTAGTGGTTCCCGCATCGCACCAGCCGATGTTTGCTCCCATAAAGGTATATTGCGCCCCTTGATAATTGGTCACGACCTTGTCGCGCGGAGTCTTAACGGGATCGTAACGCTCCTCTACGGTCGGGTCGAGCCCCGGCACAAAATCCGTCACCCAGATATGCCAGCTCCACATGATACGGCTGTCCGTGTCACGCACGGCCACGATAGCGTTGCCCTGTTTGATCGTCGCTTGCGGCACGTCGAAGATCAGGTTGTGCTTGTCAGGCGAAAGTCTAACATTCGTCACCAAATTCTCCTCGTCCTGCCATACAAGGACGGCATCGTCGGGCGTGCAATTTGCGTTGTTGTAGATATAGGGATTGCCAATGGCCATGTCGAGGTGATTGACGAATTTCTGCGGCGAGAAGAGATAGGCCGAGAAGTTTTCGTTCCCCTCCTTGATGGCGTTGCCGTAGACCAGCGGCAGGCTGTAGGAGCCCGGGGCGTTGATCGCGTAGCAGTTGGCCGTGTTCATCGCCGTCGTGCCACCCTTGGTCGAAAGGTCGTAGGTGCCGGATACAGGTGCCGCCGACTGTAAGACTTCGTTATGCGCATTGGAGGTCACCCCCTGTTGAGCCATGACCGTAGCCGGGAACGTCGTGGCAGACGTACCGCCGTTGCCGCTCGCGGTAAAAGCTGTGAGCCATTCCGGACGGGCGATCACGTTGTAGCCTCCGCTGCCGTCATCCTCGACAAATTCGGCGATCCAGGCCACCGGAACGGTTCGCGTAGCATCGCCCGGCCGGGAAACGGCGGCACAGCTGGTCACCGAATAATTTTCGCTGCCTCCGGCATAAGTAAAATCGGCCGGAGCCGTCACGGTAAAAGTCGGAGTGATTACGATGCTCGACGTCGAAATCCGGTAAGTGACGGTTCTGCCCATCGGCCATTGGCTGCCTGCGATAGAGGCGGTTAAAGTTCGTTGTGTCGAAGTCAGGTCGTCCGTATAGACGACCTCGATCGAAGCGCCCGACGGAAGCGTCTGCGGCAACATCATGAAGGTCGCTGCGACAGGAGTGACCTCCTGGTTCGCAGCCCCGTCCACAGCAGCCGCAAGTGTCTGCGAAAAGTCTGTCGTAGCGCCGTAACCGTTCCACGAATCGGAACCCATCGTATGCGAACCGGAACCGTAAACGCCCTTGAGCGTGATTTTCGTAATGCGCCCGGCCATCATATCGTCGCCCGTAGTGAAGCGTACGGCAGTGAGCGCGTGAGCGAAACTCAACGGAGCCACCGCAGCGGTATTGCCGGCCATCCCGGAGGTAGCAGCGACCAGCAAATCCTGCTGGTCGGCGACGTCTGTCGGGACCGTATAGGTGATCGACGGAGTACCGGCCGACGTCTTATCCGAAAGAACGATCCCCTGGCCACCGTAGGGCGCGTAAGCGAAGAAACGGATGTTGCGTCCGGCGCCTGGCCAGTAATAGGATGTCGTCCAGGCCGATGCTTCGGTCACCTCGACATCGTACATATAATCCGGCAGGCAGGAATCCTCGCTCCAAGTCCCCGTATAAACCGAAGCCAATACGCCGAACGAATCGTAAAAGTTGTCCGCTCCGACGAGAGAGCCGCGGGTCTGCGGTTCGTCGGTTTGCCCATTCGCACCTGTCACTTCGATCCCGTCGGCAATCATGGCGTGCAGGTACAACCCCTCGCCGCCGTCCGCGGCCTGCAGGGGTAGCACGCCCAGAAGGGAATCCCTCGGTGTCGTTGCTTCTGCCGGGCTACCCGCTGCCCGCGTGGCATGCCATTCCTTATCTTCGGATACCGAGAAGCGGATACCGGGCCCCGTGTGTACACTCGTTTGCAGGTCGTCCTGGCACGAGGCGAACAGGAGAACCGAAAACAACACCGGCAGGCTCCGGTTCCCGAGCCCCCGGTAGAAATTCTTTTTTACATCCATATTCATGTCTTTTAGTTATTATATCATGTTTCATTATCACTACAACTGGCCGGGGCTGCCGCGGGGGAGACTGCCGTTTTACAGTTCACAGCAGTCCCGGGCAGGCTCGATGCCCCCGGGGGAAGAAAGGGCCCGCCTCTGGTTGATTCATTTCTTCATGACCGCCTCCCGAAGGGTTTTCCCGGGGGAGAATTTCACGCTCTTTCGGGCCGGGATCGTGATAGCGGTACCCGTGGCCGGATTATGTCCCCGGCGGGCCTTGCATTCCTTGCTGAAGAAGGAGCCCACCCCGGGCCACGTGATTCTTTCTCCTTCCGCCATGCATATTTTCAGGATATCCCCGAAGGCGCTCATCGCCTTGGCGGCATCCGTGACGCGCAGCCCGCCCCTGGCGGCCACGGCTCTTATCAATTCCTGCTTGTTCATCGCTTTCGTTTTTTACTGTTCTTGTCTTATATTGTACGCGAGATTCTCGTGCCCGCGTGTTAGTGGCCGGAAGGAGACAGAGAAAGCCCCTTTCGAGGCTCTCTCCCCGAACCGTGTCGCGCGTGTGCCTCTTCACATACGACACGGTTACCCGGTTCAACCCCTTCCGACCCGTTTGCCCGGCCGTCCTGCGGCCGGAGGGTTTGTTACATGGTTATATCCTGCGCGCCTCCATCTGCCCAGTCGGTAACAGTAACCGTGAACTTGATCGGGCTGCCCTGGATATCCTCGCCCGGCTTGAAAGGATCCGCAGGATCCGAAGGAGTCGGCTTCTCGGGATCGACCTTACCGGCACCGGTCGAGAAATCCAGCGTATAAACGTACTTCTGACCGGGCTGCCAGTCGGTATCGATAGCTACTGCGACCCAGTCGTATTCGCCGACAGAGGTTACCGGATAGACGCGTGCACCGTCCTTGGTCGTGATGTTCACCTTCACGGCAAGGTAAGCGCCCTTGTTCGCGTTGGACTTGTCATTCTCGGCATCCCATGCCGTGAGCTCCTGCGGAAGAAGCATCGCGTTCCCGCCGTCGGCCATCAGACCCTGCGCGTCTGCCGCCAGCGTCTTCTCGGCGCCTTCATAGAGTACCTCGTAGTTCACCTTCTCCGTACCCAAGCTCCACGTGTTATTGGAGAAGTCGAAAGTCCCTTTTGATACCGGCTGCGCGATACGGACACCCTGAATCTTGTAAACATAGCCTTCGTTAGCGTTCTTGGCCTTGATCTCGATCTGGGAAAGTCGGTGCTCGAACGTCAGGGCGACACCTGCCGTCTCGTTGGTCTTGTTCCCCGTGGCATTGGCGGTCACGAAATCTTTTTGCTCCTGGATATTTGCTTTCGGCGAGAAATCGACGAGCGTCTTGGTCGTCGAGTTGATCGTCACGGCAGCGCCCAGATCTGCAGCCGAAGGAGAGTAAGCGTAGAACGAGAGGTCGCTGCCGTCGCTCGGCCAGTAATAGACGGGAGTGGAGGTGAAGAAAGCGTCGTTCTTCGTGAACTCCGCGTCGGTGAAGTAGTTGGCGTCGTTCTTGTCGATGGCCGTCACGACGATCTTGTCAAGGTTGGCCGTCGTCGTTTCAACGGCGCGGGTTCCCAACGCGGCGCGGAAGTCGATCGCGTTGCCATTGTTGATGCCCGTGGATTCGTCCTGCGAGCACGATGCCATGCCCATGGCGGCCACGGCAATGAAAAACAGTTTCTGTTTCATTTTAAAAAATATAAAAGGGTTAAACAATAAATGATATGACATCTTTCTGTCCATAACATGGACGATCATCACATTTTTAAATCTATCTCCACGGGCTTCCACGGCTCCACCTCGGGCTGGAAACCGCCGCCGTTGGTGATGGGCTTGGGCAACGGAAGCCCGTCCAGCACGATATGCACGTTACGGGGATCCGGCGCCGAGTGGATCTGCCCCGTCACGTCGTAGGTGTAATACCATTTGCTCCCGTCGGAGAGGACGGCGTAAACGGTCAGCTGGTGCGCCTTATCCACCGCGGGGGAGTGGCCGAAGGTGAGAAGGCCGCCCGTGACGACACTCTTTTCCCCGTTTTCCCCCTCGCCGACAGCAGCGTCGAACGGGATCGTGACACGCTCCCCCGTGAGGGCATCCGGCCCAGTGCCGGGCAACAAACCTCCCGCGAGGCCCGAGATCGAACCACTGACACCAAAGACATATTTCAGGTTCTCGGCGTTGCGGATCTCGACCGTGTACCTGCAAACCGACTGTTCCGGGTAAAGCGTGATCCTCTGCCGAGCCGGGATATGTTTCAGCTCGATGCTTTCCGCGTGGTCGCTCCAAAGCATGTCCGGGGACAGCGCGACGCGCTCGTCTCCAGCCCCGTCAGCCCTCGGGGCACCCTCGGAACGCACGCCCAGGGCGGAAAGGCCTCCTAACAGCGGGCTCGTCTGGGTCGTCACCTCGAAAGTGCCCTTGCGTTCCGTGTTCCGGTAACCGATATTTTCGGTGTCGGAATTCAGGCACAGCGCCTCGTACTTTCCGATAGGAACGCGGATGGTGCCGCCGTCGCGACCCGTGAAATCATAACGCAACGCCTCGCCGTCACCCGGGAACAGGTAGAGCGACATGGAAGCCGGGGCGGCGTCGGGAGCGTTACGCCAGTCGAAGACCACCTCCACCGCGTGCGCGTGGTCGAGGCACAGATCCTTGTGCTCGCAGGATGTCGCGGCGACAAGGAGTGCCGCCATTGTCACTGTATTCAATATCTTTTTCATCGCTTGCCTCCTTTCTTCTCGTTGTAGTTACCCCGCCCGATCAGCCACACGAGGGAGATTTCCGCTTTCGTGGGGCCGAACCAGTGGCGCTGCCTGGTCTCTTTCCGGACATAATGATCGTCGACGGGGTCGTATGTATGGTATTCGCCGCCCCAGTAGCCCACGCCGATGACGAAATCCAGGTTCAGGCGACGGGCGACGGGCAGCGAGTAGCCGTATTCCAGGCCCACCGCGTAGTTCATCTTCTCCCAGAGCGTGCCGCCCGGCTTGCCGCCCATGTAACCCGTACCCCCGAGCTCGAAGTCGTACGTGAACAACTGCCCGTAGAGTCCGAGGTGATGCCCCGTAAGCGGTTTTTCGGCCGCGCGACGGCCGAAGTATTTGCGGATCTCCAGCTCCCCGCCGTAGAGGCGCCAGTAATTATGGCGCTTATTGCTGTTCCACCACGCGTACATCCAGTTGCCGCCCAGCGACCAGCCGCGGCCCAGGTAGAACTCCGCACCGATATTGGGCACCAGGGCCACGTCGTAAAGCAGGTTCGTTTTCAGTGCCATGTAGAAAGGTTTGCGAGACGGAACAACGGGGCCGGGTACGACCACCGTGTCGCGTCGAACGACCTCCACCGTGTCCCGATGCTCGGCGACAACGGTATCGCACGACGGGACGACAGGTTCGGGGCTGGGTGCCTCCACCTCTCCGGTCTCGAAGACGACCTGCACTCCCGAGGCGCGCAGTTCCGGGAAGAAACGCTCTTCCATGTAATGCCACGGCTGTCCGCCGTGCAGCATGCCCAGCTGACGCTGGCGGCTATCCACGACCTCGCCCTCACGGAGCACGAATTCGGGCGTATGATACAGTATCTCCAACACTTCGTCCCGGTTAGGCATATCCGAGGATTCGACCAGGGCGGCGAGCCCTTCCCAGTTCACGCCACGGGATTCGACATCGAAAGCGTAACCTTCCAGAGAAACCCGCTTTTCCAGGTACGACCGGATAGCCGCGGAACGGCGTTCCGACAAGCTCCTGTTGATTTCAGAGGAACCCTCAGGGGAAGCCCCGGAAACGACGCGAACCGATCGAATCTGGAGGGCGGTATCACCCCGAAACGAGGACAGACGGCGGGAGAACGAGTCCAGGCGGGAGCCGTTGTCCCGGAACAAGGAATCCAAACTCGCGTGACCCTGGCGGAAATAAACCTTGACGCCGACCGTGTCACGCGGTATCGACTCCCGGGCCATCGACGGCCCGGGGGCCAATAGCAAGAAAAATGGCAAGAAAAGTAATTTGTTTCTCATGCAATTAAAAATTTTACAATCCCCGGGGATAACCTGAACAGACACGTGTTATCCCCGTCCATACTTTTATTACAAACACCTGAAAACGAAAGGACAGAACAGACACGACCGGAGCGATTCACTTTTTATCCTTCGTTTTTTAGTTAAACCATTATTGTTTTGATTAATACTTGGTTATGATTCGAGTAAAAGAGCATGACGCTCTATTACTCAATATTTTGCGTGAAATGCTTTGCTACTTCGAATAAATGTGGTATTTTTGCCCCGCAAAACGAACGATTTATCGTGCAAATAAATAGGGTGATTATACCTTTCAATTGTCGGGAAAAGGCAATTTCGTGCTTTTTTAATTTTTCCGACTATGGTAGTAGCTTATTTAAGGGTCAGTACAGGAAGGCAAACGCTGACCAACCAACGACACGAGATCGCGAGGTTTGCCGGGAGTAAAAACATGGTGGTGGATTGCTGGGTCACGGAGGTCGTGAGCGGCAGGAAGAAAAGATACGACCGAAAACTGGGGGAAACAGTAAAGCGCTTGCGGGCGGGAGACACGTTGATCGTGACAGAACTTTCCAGGTTAAGCCGCACGCTTACAGATATCATGGTGATTGTGGGGGAACTGCTCGAGAAAGGAGTGCACCTGCATAGTACCAAAGATCGCTATTCTTTTGATGATACCATTAACAGCAAGGTGTTGTGTTTCGCGTTCGGACTGGTGGCCGAGATCGAGCGAAACCTTATATCCGCTCGCACCAAAGAGGCTCTGGCGGCACGACGCGAGCAGGGCGTCATACTCGGGCGAAGGAAGGGAAGCTATACCAAGCTCCAACGCCTGATCAACGCGGGGGAAGAAATAGCCAGCCTGTTAAATGACGGGAGAAGCATCGCCATGATATGCGAGCGGTACAAGGTGGCACGAAACACGTTCGATCGTTTCAGGGCGATATTTCTGCAATTTACGGTAAGAGAGGGCAAACGAAACTACAGTTTCGATCCCGAAAACCGGACAAACGCGTGAAATACTATATTAACTATGGGGAACGGATCCGACACGCAATAACCAAAATATCATGTGAAAGTCTCTCTTGCCATGCCGAACGGGTGCAGTCAACATAAAAAACGTTCGGCAGGGCAAAAGATTTTCATTCTGATAAAAAACTCCTTGAAGCAGAATATCGTGTAATTTAACCAAAGAAAAAGAAAACTCCCGGTTAACGTTTCCGTTTTTATCGATTGTACTATTGTGTTTTCTGTTTGTATTACGTACTTTTGCTCACAATTAAGAGTTATTTGACAGTATTGAGAAATGCAGTGCTTCCAAACTCTTTCTAATTTCTTATCTGTTGCCATTTCTCGTGCAAGCTCCTCGCAATCTATTAGTATTCAACCAAATAAATCACAGTCGCATCTAAGATTCGAGGCAAAAATGAAAATAAACCGCGTTATTTCTGATTTTTACCTGAAATAATATTATATTTGCAAACAAATAAGAGTTGTTTGACAGCATGAGAAATATAGTGTATCAAAGCACTTTACCAATTTCTTATCCGTTGCCTATTCTCATGCGAGTTTCTTTTAATCTATTTGTAGTCAATTAAATACCTTCAGACTACATCAAATATACAAAAAAGAAGTAGAGTCCGGACAAAATATACAAAAAATGCGAAGAATATAGGAATAAAAAAACGAGCAAGCTCTCACGAACCCCTCGCCCCTGTAAGAAAAGCCTTAAAGGCTTTTCTTTTAAACTGCGTCAATGTTACCTAAAAATCAATCTTTCTCTTTACCTGAAAAATAAAACTTCAATTACCTATTCTGAAAACTTCAAAATCCAATTTTTACCTTTACCTAATTTACCTATTTATTCAAAACATTTAGCTTATGAAAAAAATCTATTTTCAATCCTTTTACCTAACAACTAATATCCTTTATTGAAAACTGTTTTTATTATTTATCAAATCCAAATGCAGTTTCCCAACTGCACTGCAAAGGTAAGTGTTTTATCCGCACGCGCAAAACGCCGGCACATTTTTCGCGCGTTTTATAACATTGTTTTAGAGTTTAAGAGTACAGTTTACACTTATAAACATTTTATTGTTCATCGGGAGTATACTTTCCAGTAAAAAACAAACCACCGAAGCGCCGAAACGCTTCGATGGCTGTCCCCTTTAAACACCTTTAAACAAAATGAATTTCTTCTTTATTTTCTTGCTTCGGCAATATAACCTAACGCTTCTTTACATTTTTCCGTAACATAAGTCCAGTCTTCAGCAGCGACCTTATCCTTCGGGAAGAGTTTGGAACCCATACCTACGCAGAACACACCCGCCTTAATCCAGGAGGTCAGGTTTTCCTGAGTCGGCTCCACTCCACCGGTCACCATCAGCTTGGACCAGGGCATCGGAGCCAGCAAACCTTTCACGAGTTTGGCACCAAGCACGTCGCCCGGAAATATCTTGCAGAGGTCGCAACCTGCTTCTTGCGCGAAACCTACCTCTGAAACGCTGCCGCACCCCGGAGTATAAGCTACCAGACGACGGTTACAAATCTTAGCAATCTCCGGGTTGAACAACGGGCCTACAACGAAACATGCACCCAACTGCAAATACAGCGCCGCAGTAGCAGGGTCAACGATGGAACCTACACCCATAGCCATCTCCGGGCACTCTTTTGCCGCAAACTTCACAACCTCCGCAAACACCTCGTGGGCAAAGTCACCACGGTTCGTGAATTCGAACGCACGAACACCTCCATCGTAACAAGCCTTTACAACTTTCTTTGCAACTTCTGCATCCTTATGATAAAAGACGGGCACCATGCCGGTAGAACCAATCTTATTCAATACTGCGATTTTATCAAATTTACTCATCTTTTTATTTACTATTTACAATGTACAATGTACAATTTACCATGCGGACTACTTGTACAATGCTTAATTGTCATATTACTTATATATTATACTTACCTCTATATATTATACTTTACCATTTACTTTATCACGCATAGTGAGTATAGATTTTACTACAATCTTCAAAAGCTCCTTGTTTTCAAGATACAAATCCTGCAACAAATCAGGTTTAACAAGTTCCAATTCCATTATAAGCTCCAACCAATAGGCCGTTTCATCAAGTTCTTCCTCTACCATTTTTAATTTGTTTAAGAAATCCTTGTCTGATTTTCCAACACAAGCTGCCCGATAATTGGCACCGGGAGAAGTACCGGAACGGACAATCTGGTTGCCAATAGCTCTACCTGCTGATGTATTAGGCAACTTGTCTACCAGCCTTATTATTCGTACCGCAAACATCTTCAAGCGGTTTTTCATATCATCTCGATTCATCAGCAGCACAAATTGTACATTGTAAATGATAAATTGTAAATGAACTTATCTCTGCACTCGTCCGCTTGCATCCCCTCCTGCCAGCGCTTCTACCTCTTCTGTGGAAACAAGGTTGAAGTCACCGTTGATAGTGTGCTTCAAGGCGGAAGCGGCTACTGCAAATTCGAGGGCGGCACCCTGGTTGGGTTTTGTCAGCAGGCCGTGGATGATACCACCTGAGAAAGAGTCGCCGCCACCTACGCGGTCGACGATAGGATTGATGTCGTAACGCTTTGACTCGTAGAATTCCTCGCCGTTGTAAATCATTGCTTTCCAGCCGTTGTGGGTAGCGGAGAAAGACTCGCGCAACGTAGAGATTACGTATTTGAAGCCGAATTCCTTCGCCATCGCCTTGAAGATTCCCTTGTAGCCTTCAGCGTCCGTCTTGCCGCCTTCCACGTCTGCATCGGGCTTGAAGCCCAGACAGAGTTCAGCATCCTCTTCATTGCCGATGCAGACATCCACATACTGCATCAAAGGCTTCATGATGGACTGGGCTTTTTCTTTGGTCCAGAGTTTTTTACGGAAATTGAGGTCTACCGACACCGTAACGCCGTGACGTTTGGCAGCCTCGCAAGCCAGGCGGGTCAACTCGGCGGCCTTGTCGGAGATGGCGGGAGTGATACCTGACCAGTGGAACCAGTCTGCACCTTCCATGATGGCATCGAAATCAAAGTCTGCCGCATCTGCCTCAGCAATGGCAGAGTGTGCACGGTCATAGATTACCTTACTGGGACGCATGGAAGCACCGGTCTCAAGATAGTAGATACCTACACGGTCACCACCACGCGCAATGAAATCCGTCTTTACGCCATACTTGCGCAATGCGTTGACAGCCGACTGGCCTATTTCATGTTTCGGCAACTTGGTTACAAAATAAGCATCATGCCCGTAGTTGGCACAGCTGACAGCCACGTTGGCCTCGCCGCCGCCATATACCACATCAAAAGAGTCGGACTGCACAAAACGGGTGTTTCCCGGAGTAGACAGTCTCAGCATGATTTCACCTAATGTAACTACTTTCTTTCCCATAATCTTTCTATGTTTTATTTTAATATGAAATTAATTTGTTTCCTTTCAATTTATCATTTCGAGGTATAAACAGAACCTAAACACCTGAAACTATGGAGAGTAAATCAAAATAATATTCGTTCTTCATAGTCTTCGTGTACGGGCACAAAGATACAACAATTTTTGAAATACAAAAAATTATCATATATTTGTATCGAAAATATTAAGATTATAATTGTGTGCGAGCACAAGAAGATGTACGATGGGACGATTTACGATTAGACGATTGAGATTACATTGTAGAATCGTAGCCAAAGCAACATCAATCGTACATCGTAAATCGTTAAATCGTAAATATACAGATGGAAAGAGTCAGAATAAAGGATATCGCCAAGATGGCCGATGTATCCGTGGGAACCGTCGACCGTGTGATTCACGGGCGTAGCGGTGTGTCCGAGTCCAGCCGGAAGCGGGTGGAAGAAATCCTGAAACAACTGGATTACCAGCCCAATATGTATGCCAGTGCACTGGCTTCGAACAAGAAGTACGCATTTGCCTGCCTGCTGCCGCTACACGAGAAAGGCGAATACTGGACAGACGTGGAAACGGGCATACACAACGCCGTAGAGACTTACTCTGACTTCAACGTGGCCGTGCACCTCTCCTACTATGACCCGTATGACTATCATTCATTCGCGGAAGCCTCCGGACAGATTCTGGCACTGGAGCCGGACGGAGTGATGTTTGCCCCCACCGTTCCGCAATACACCAAGCCCTTCACGGATGAGCTGACGCAACATAATATACCTTATATATATATAGACTCCAACATAAAGGAAGAGCCCGCCCTCTCCTTCTACGGGCAGAACTCGCACCAGAGCGGATATTTTGCCGCCCGCATGCTGATGCTGCTTGCCGGAGAAGACGCGCAGGAAATCGTCATCTTCCGCAAGATAAATGAAGGCATCGTGGGGTCGAACCAGCAGGAACGCCGCGAAATAGGCTTCCGCGAATACATGCAGGAGCATCATCCCGCCTGCCGCATCTGGGAACTGGACCTGCATGCCAAGCGCGACAGCGAGGACACACTGATGCTGGACGAGTTCTTCCAAGAGCATCCTACCGTAAAGAACGGAATCACCTTCAACTCCAAAGCATACATCATCGGGGAATACCTGCTGAAGAAGCAGAAAAAAGACTTCAACCTGATGGGCTACGACCTGCTGCAACGCAACGTAGACTGCCTGAAGCAGGGAAGCATCTTCTTCCTCATAGCACAGCAGCCCACCCTGCAAGGATTCGACGGCATCAAGGCCTTGTGCGAATACCTGATTCTGAAGAAGGAAATCACAAGGGAGAACTTCATGCCGATTGACTTGCTGACGAAGGAGAATATAGAGTTTTATTACAACAAATAGTTGCATGTACAATGTACCATCTACAATGTACAATTCGGCCATGCGGAAGGGGACTAATACTAATGCAGCGCAGCCAAATTGTACATTGTAGATGGTAAATGGAAAATTTTAAAAGATGGAGGCAAAGTACCTGAAAATCAACCCTGCCGACAATGTTGCAGTGGCTATCACAGCACTCCCGGCCGGTGAAAAACTCACGGTGGACGGAAAGGAAATCACTCTGAACGAGGATGTTCCTGCCGGACACAAATTTGCACTGAAAGATTTTGCGGAAAGCGAAAACGTCATTAAATACGGATACCCCATCGGCCACGCCCGGAAAGCGCAGAAGCAGGGGGACTGGATGAATGAAAACAATATCAAGACCAACTTGTCCGGGTTGCTGGAATACACATACAACCCCGTCAACGTAGACCTCAATACTACAACTCTAAACCTCAATACCGGCGCGCCAAACCTGACCTTTAGAGGGTACAAACGTAAGAACGGCGACGTAGGTGTACGCAACGAGATATGGATTATTCCGACAGTGGGCTGCGTGAACGGAATCATCAACCAGCTTGCCGAAGGCCTGCGCCGCGAAACGGGCGGAAAGGGCGTGGATGCCATCATGGCTTATCCCCATAACTACGGCTGCTCCCAGTTGGGCGACGACCACGAGAATACAAAGAAAATCCTCCGCGACATGGTACTGCATCCCAATGCGGGAGCCGTACTCGTGGTAGGCTTGGGGTGCGAGAATAATCAGCCGGATGTGTTCCGCGAATTCCTGGGAGACTATGACCAGGAGCGCGTAAAGTTTATGGTGACCCAGAAAGTGGGTGATGAATACGAAGAAGGAATGGAACTGCTACGCGAACTTTATGCCAAAGCCATCCAGGACCAGCGCGAGGATATTCCCTTAAGCGAACTGCGCGTAGGCCTGAAGTGTGGCGGTTCGGACGGTTTCTCCGGTATCACCGCCAATCCGCTACTGGGCATGTTCTCCGACTTCCTCGTAGCACAAGGCGGCACCAGCGTACTGACGGAAGTGCCGGAAATGTTCGGCGCAGAAACCATACTGATGAACCGCTGCCGCACCAAAGAGCTGTTTGAGGACACGGTGAAGCTGATTAATGACTTCAAGGAATATTTCCTTTCACACGGTGAACCGGTAGGTGAAAACCCGTCTCCGGGAAATAAGGCGGGAGGCATCTCGACATTGGAGGACAAAGCCTTGGGATGCACACAGAAATGCGGCACGAGCTACGTGGAAGGGGTACTTCCGTATGGCGAACGCCTGAAAGTAAAGGGACTGAACCTACTGTCTGCTCCGGGAAACGACCTTGTAGCCGCCACTGCCCTTGCCTCTTGCGGATGCCACATGGTGCTGTTCACCACAGGACGCGGAACGCCCTTCGGAACCTATGTGCCGACCATGAAGATTTCCACCAACTCCACTTTGGCAAAGAACAAGCCGGGCTGGATAGACTTCAACGCCGGAGTTATCGTCGAGAACGAACCGATGGAGAAAACCTGCGAACGCTTCATCGAGTATATCATCAAAGTAGCAAGCGGTGAATTCGTAAACAACGAAAAGAAAGGCTACAAGGAAATAGCCATCTTCAAGACCGGAGTAACTTTGTAAATTGAAAATTAAGGGCTGATAGATGGAGGGCGGGACAAAACCATTTTGTGCCGCCCTTTGTTTTTGTTACCTTTGCGGCGAAATTGATTTCACCACAGATTACACCGATTAACATGGAATTGATTGAAAGATAGAAATCTGTGGTGAAACATTAATCTCAACCAAACAATACAACTATGTCAGCAACAACCGATACAACCCCTAAAACCAAAGGCGGCTGGTGGGCACTCAGCCCATTGGCGGTATTCCTTTGCCTCTACCTGGTGACCTCGCTCCTGGTGAACGACTTCTATAAAGTCCCCATCACGGTAGCCTTCCTCGCCTCGTCCTGCTATGCCATCGCCATCACGCGCGGCCTGAATCTGGAACAGCGCATCTACCAGTTTTCCGTAGGCGCCAGCAACAAGAACATCATGCTGATGGTATGGATATTCATCCTTGCAGGAGCATTCGCCCAAAGCGCCAAGCAGATGGGCGCCATTGATGCGACCGTAAATCTGACCTTACATATACTGCCGGACAACCTGCTACTGGCGGGCATCTTCATTGCCGCCTGCTTCATCTCCCTCTCGATAGGAACAAGCGTAGGAACTATCGTCGCACTGACTCCCGTAGCCGTGGGACTGGCGGAAAAGACGGGCATCGACCTGCCCTACATGGTCGCCATCGTGGTGGGAGGCTCGTTCTTCGGAGACAATCTTTCCTTCATATCCGACACCACCATTGCATCGACCAAGACGCAGGACTGCGTGATGAGGGACAAGTTCCGCGTCAACTTCATGATTGTAGTCCCCGCAGCGCTTGTCGTGCTGGGCATCTACATCTTTCAAGGACTGTCCGTCTCCGCCCCGCCCCAAGTGCAGACCATCGAGTGGATAAAGGTAATCCCCTACCTCATCGTGCTGGGCACGGCCGTAGCAGGTGTCAACGTCATGCTGGTACTGCTGCTGGGCATCCTCTCTACTGGAATTATCGGTATCTATACCGGTACCGCCTTCTTCGACTGGTTCGGAGCCATGGGAACGGGCATCACCGGCATGGGCGAGCTCATCATCATCACCCTGCTGGCCGGAGGCATGCTCGAGACCATCCGCTACAACGGCGGCATCGACTTCATCATCTCCCGGCTGACCCGCCACGTCAGCGGCAAGCGGGGAGCCGAATTCAGCATCGCCGCCCTGGTCGGCATCGCCAATCTCTGCACCGCCAACAACACCATTGCCATCATCACCACCGGCCCCATAGCCAAGGACATCGCCCTCCGCTTCCACCTGGACCGCCGGAAAACAGCCAGCATACTGGACACCTTCTCATGCCTCGTGCAAGGAATCATCCCCTACGGAGCGCAAATGCTGATAGCCTCCGGACTTGCCGGCATTTCACCCATCAGCATCATCGGAAACCTGTATTACCCCTTCTGCATGGGAACATGCGCCATACTCGCCATTCTGCTGAGATACCCCAGGAAATACTCGGGAGAAGGATGAGTGACAAGTGATGAGTTATGGGTGACGTTGTGTGAACATTTAAAAAAAACACCCCTCGTGCCAACAAATAACTCATAACTCATAACTCAAAACTCAAAATCTTTTCTTACCTTTGCACTCGCTATTACGAGATAGTAGCATAATTCAAATCATTAACTAAAAACATTTTAATTAAATGGCAACAAAAATCAGATTGCAAAGACATGGACGTAAAAGCTACGCTTTCTACTCTATCGTTATTGCAGACGTAAGAGCACCACGTGATGGTAAATTTATTGAGAAGATTGGTACTTACAATCCTAACACCAATCCTGCCACAGTAGATTTGAAGTTCGACCGCGCACTTGACTGGGTGTTGAAGGGTGCACAACCTACTGACACAGTTCGTAACATCCTCTCTCGCGAAGGTGTTTACATGAAGAAGCACTTGCTGGGCGGTGTAGCGAAAGGCGCATTCGGCGAAGCTGAAGCTGATGCTAAGTTCGAAGCCTGGAAGAACAACAAACAAAGCGGTTTGGCTGCTCTGAAGGCTAAGGAAGACGAAGCTAAGAAAGCTGAAGCAAAAGCACGTCTGGAAGCTGAAAAGAAGATAAACGAAGAAAAAGCAAAAGCACTGGCTGAAAAGAAAGCTGCTGAAGCTGCTGCAAAAGCCGCTGCCGAAGCACCGGCCGAAGAGGCTCCTGCCGAAGAAGCCCCTGCTGCTGAAGAAGCTGCTGCCGAATAATAGTAAGCACAGCGTTATCGCTAAAAATGGGATTAAAACTATAAAAATCCTCTCCGGTTCATATCGGAGGGGATTTTTTATTACTATATTTGCAGCTATAATCATTCATTAAAAAAACAAACAATGAAAAAGTTTACTTATCTGCTCGCTGTAGCCGCTGTATTTACAGCTTGTAACAGTGGAAACAACGGTTACACCGTAACCGGAACTGTAGAGGGTGCAGCCGACGGCGACACCGTATATCTGGAAACCGTGGAAGGACGCCAATTCGTAAAATTGGACTCTGCTGTCATCAAAGATGGAACATTTACCTTCAAGGGTACACAAGATACTGCTGTCAACCGCTACATCTCCTACAAAGCCGAAGGAAAAGACGGCGCAGCCATCGACTTCTTCCTGGAAAACGGCAAGATTAAAATCAACTTGTCGCAGGAAAACAACTCTGCCACCGGTACTGCCAACAATGATGCCTACCAGGAAATCAGAGCCCAAATCAACGGTCTGAACAAACAAATGATGAGCATCTACGAATCCATGTCGGACACCACACTGACCGACGAACAACGCGAGGCTAAAGGCAAAGAGATGGAAAATCTGGAAAACAGCATGATATCCGCCATCAAAGCCGGCATCAACAAGAACATCACCAACCCGGTGGGTGTACTCCTGCTGAAGCAGAACTACTACTACATGGATGTGGCAGACCTCGACCCGCTGATGCCCCAAATCCCTGCAGCTTACGACAACGACGAAGCCATCGTCAAGATAAAGAACAACGTTGAAAAGATGAAAGCCACTGCCGTAGGCCAGAAGTTTACAGACTTCGAGATGCAGACGCCGGAAGGAAAAACGGTAAAACTGTCCGACTACGTAGGCAAGGGCAAAGTTGTCCTTGTTGACTTCTGGGCAAGCTGGTGCGGCCCCTGCCGTCGCGAGATGCCCAACCTGGTGGAAGCTTACGCCAAATATAAGAACAAGAACTTCGAGATTGTAGGCGTATCTCTGGACCAGAGTGCCGACGCATGGAAAGAAGCCATCAAGAAGCTGAACATCACGTGGCCGCAAATGTCCGACCTGAAATACTGGAACTGCGAAGGCGCACAGCTTTATGCCGTAAGCAGCATCCCCCACACTGTGTTGATTGACGGTGAAGGAACTATCCTTGCACGCGGACTGCACGGTGACGAGCTTCAGGAAAAGATAGCCGAAGCTGTCAAATAATAAAACCGGACACACCGGAGACTAAAAAAGGAGTGCCACACTTCGTCAATCGAAATGCCACACTTCACGAGGCCCAATCAATGGCATTTGCCTCTGTGAAGTGTGGCATTTCCCTTGCTGAAGTGTGGCATTCGGAATGATGGAATGCGGCGTTTTTCAAGAGAAGATACGCGCAGCCATTTCCATCCCCAACCTTACGGTTTCCCACTGTTTCTCCTCATCGGCCTCCGAAGGCGAAAGAAGCGCATTGGCATCCGGCAGACATAAAGTGAAACGTTTCAAAGGAATATAGTTCAATACACTTTCGGTTTTCGCCTGCAATTCATCCAATTCGTCTTCCTGAGGATAATGGGACAGCACGAAACCGAACACCGCTTCCTTCTCGTGTATGAACCAGAGCAGACGGTTACGGTCGCACGCGCCACAGTCGTAATTCAGGAAATAAGCATCGGCCCCATGCAGTTGCACCAGCATATCCGTAGGTGCATGGAATGCAACATACATCCCTGCAGGACGCTCACGCAAAACCCGGTTGTTGAGCCGGATGGTATCTTCCATTATCACCGAATGTACCCCGTCGAACTGGACGTAGCGGCAGCCTGCATCATAAAGTTTGGTAAGCAAAAATTTGTAGCAGGAAGCAATATCATCCGTCAAAAGCCGGATGTCGGAGTAAACGGTTTCTATCTGAGTCCGCTCCACACGTTGAATAATCTGGGTCATAACCTCTGCCGGCGAAGGGATATGCTGTTTTTTCATCACCCCTCCGTCCACAATGGAATCAAGAAATGCGAATTCTTCCAGAATAGGATGCCGTAGCAAACTGAGCCGTCCTGTAATCTCCAAAGGAGAGCCTTCGGAGAAAGGCCGGCCGTCTTTGGAACAAATACCCTCCCAGCTTTCCAAAAAATCGCGACTTCGGAAACCACCATCGGAAACAACCTTCATGCCTCCCAGCTCCAGCCGTTCCACCAGACTGCGCACTTCCGCATCTTCAACAGCCTGCAATATCTGCCGGCTCACCTGCCCGTTCTGATATTGCTCGCGGACATCCTTCAATGCACGAGGTACACAAAAAGCCCCAGCTATATCAATTTTAAACGGAGGAAATACATTTGCCATGTTCATCCTTTCTTTGATTATTATAATAATGATACTTTTGCCCCAATACCATGAGCAGCAAAGCAATACAATCGAATGGCAACAAGAAGTATTATCAAGGACTAAAAACCTTAAATAAACCAATTCGTTGCAAATATAACTAAAAAAATCGAAGATTCACAATCTGCCCAAAAGATTTATCTTCATTTGACACTTCGAAATCAGATGATGTTTATGTATGCAATAATAGTCAGTAATGAATAACTTTAAAAGTTATTTTTCATTAGAAGTTTTCCACTTTAAACAATTACATCATTAACAATCAATAAATTAACACTTTTTAAACCACAAAAAGTTTTCCAAAAAGCAAAACCTATCAATAACTATAATATCTTTGTTTCCGCAATTAAACTAAAAAAGACAGTCACATTTAAGCATAAAAGGTTATGATACAGACAGTACTCAAGCGCGACGGGCGCGTCGTCGGATTCAACGAAGAAAAAATAGCAACGGCCATCCGCAAAGCCATGTTGCATACAGACAAGGGGGAAGACCTGCAACTGATACACCAGATTACGGACCGCATCTCTTTCAAGGGAGATTCGCAGATGACGGTGGAAGCCATCCAGGATTTGGTGGAAGTGGAGCTGATGAAGAGCAGCCGCAAGGACGTTGCCCAGAAATACATCGCTTACCGCAACCAGCGAAGCATTGCCCGCAAAGCAAAGACGCGCGACATGTTCCTGGAAATCATCAACATCAAGTCCAACGACATCACACGCGAAAATGCCAACATGAATGCCGATACCCCGGCGGGCATGATGATGAAGTTTGCCAGCGAAACCACCAAGCCTTTTGTGGACGACTATCTGCTGAGTGAAGAAGTGCTGGATGCTGTCACCCAGAACTATCTGCACATCCATGACAAGGATTATTATCCCACCAAGAGCCTGACATGCGTGCAACATCCGCTGGACCATATTCTGAAATACGGCTTCTCTGCCGGACACGGCGAATCGCGCCCGGCCAAACGCATCGAGACTGCCAGTATCCTGGGATGCATCTCGCTGGAAACAGCCCAAAACGAGATGCACGGCGGACAAGCCATCCCTGCATTCGATTTCTACCTTGCCCCCTACGTGCGCAACAGCTTCATCGAGGAAGTCAAGAACCTGGAAGAACTGAATGGAAAAGACTATTCCCATCTCTATCAGAAGGAACTGGCCGACTATCTGCTACAGCCGTTGGACGGACTGACGGGCGAGGACCGCATCGTACAGCATGCCGTCAACAAGACCGTATCGCGTGTGCACCAGTCCATGGAGGCGTTTATCCATAACATGAACACCATCCACTCACGCGGCGGCAACCAAGTGGTGTTCAGCTCCATCAACTACGGCACAGACACCTCTGCCGAGGGGCGCTGCATCATCCGCGAGCTGCTGAAAAGCACCTATCAAGGGGTAGGAAACGGAGAAACCGCCATCTTCCCCATCCAGATATGGAAAAAGAAACGGGGTGTGAGCTACCTGCCTGAAGACCGCAACTACGACCTCTACCAACTGGCCTGCAAGGTGACGGCACGGCGTTTCTTCCCGAACTTCCTGAACCTGGACGCCACCTTCAACCAAAGCGAGGACTGGAAAGCCGATGACCCGAAACGCTACCAGCATGAAGTTGCCACCATGGGATGCCGTACCCGTGTATTCGAAAACCGTTTCGGACCGAAGACCTCCATCGGACGCGGCAACATCTCTTTCTCTACCATCAACATCGTCCGTCTGGGCATTGAGTGCATGAACATCGAAGACAAAGAACAGCGCATCGCCCGGTTCTTTGCCAAGTTGGATAGTATGCTCGAAGTGACCGCACGCCAGCTGCACGAGCGCATGGAGTTTCAAAAGACCGCCTTCGCCAAGCAGTTCCCGCTACTGATGTCTGCCTTGTGGATAGGCAGCGAGAAGCTGAAACCGAACGATACGATTGCTTCCGTCATCAACCAGGGAACACTGGGAATCGGTTTCATCGGGTTGGCAGAATGTCTCGTGGCATTGCTCGGAAAACATCACGGCGAATCTGGCGAAGCCCAGGAGCTGGGACTGAAAATCGTGACCTACATGCGCGACCGTGCCAACCAGTTCTCGGAGCAATACCAGCACAACTACAGCGTGCTTGCCACTCCTGCCGAAGGGCTGTCGGGCAAGTTCACCCGCATCGACCGTAAAAAGTTCGGCACGCTGCCGGGCATCACAGACCGTGACTACTACACCAACTCCAACCACGTGCCCGTATACTACAAATGCAGCGCCCGCCACAAAGCGGAAGTGGAGGCTCCTTATCATGAACTGACCCGCGGCGGACACATCTTCTATGTGGAGATAGACGGTGACGCCACCCACAATCCGGAAGTCATTATGCGTGTAGTGGACATGATGGACCAATACAACATCGGCTACGGTTCGGTAAACCACAACCGTAACCGCTGTCTGGAGTGCGGCCACGAAAACTCCACCCCAAACCTGGAAGAATGCCCGAAGTGCGGCAGCAAGCATATCGACAAGCTGCAACGCATCACCGGCTACCTGGTGGGGACAACCGACCGCTGGAACAATGCCAAGCTGGCAGAGTTGAACGACAGGGTCGTTCATAATTAAAAATTGAAAATTAAAAATTAAAGGGCTGCGCAGTGCAAAGCGGAGCTTCATTTTTAATGGTTGACGTTTAATTTTTAATGATTAATGTTCAGCTTCCTACCTGCGATGTTTAATTTTTAATTATTAATTCCCTACTCATGCTTTCTATTCTCGACATTTTAGAAGATACCACAGTAGACGGTCCGGGCTTCCGGACCGCCATTTATGCTGCCGGATGCCCCAACGGTTGTCCCGGTTGCCACAATCCGGAGTCGTGGGACATCAACCGCGGGCACTGGATGAGTACGGAAGAGATTCTGGAAAAAGTCCTTGCCGACAACTTTGCAGACGTCACCTTCAGTGGTGGAGACCCGATGTTCCAGCCGGAAGGATTCACCCAACTGGCGCATGCCATCAAGGAGCGGAGCCGGAAAAACATCTGGTGCTATACGGGCTATACTTTCGAAAAACTACTGCGCAACCCGCGCCAAGCCCAACTGCTGAAGTACATCGACGTACTGGTGGACGGCAAATTCAAGAAAGAACTGAGGGATGAGGAACTCTATTTCCGGGGAAGCCGCAACCAGCGTCTGATTGACGTACAAACATCCCTGCAAAAAGACGAAACCGTCATTTACCACTATAATCCGAAAAAGGGCATTTAAAAAAGAAGAGAAGTTTTCAAAAATATATGAGCACTTTTATAATGTTATAATATCAGGCGCGAATTACACGGAATAACACGGATTCAATAAACAAAATCCGTGAAATCCGCGTAATCCGCGCCTAAAAGAAAGTGTTAAGAGTTTTTTGACACCCTCCACCTATATCACCATTCTATAAATTTCCCTCTTTCCCTGCGCTTCTGCAGCTCCTCCTGAAGAAAGCGCTGCCTATCCTTGGCAATATACCGGCGGGCAAAGATATTGGGCACCGCCACTCCCAGCGCTATGCAGAGAATAATCAGTGAAGCCGTGATGCCGTTGGAAACAACCGCCGTCACCTCGCCTACCACACCGTGCATATTGATAAGCCCGAAAAGTGCACGATACATCAGCACTCCCGGAATCATCGGGATGACAGAAGGAATCGTCAGTACGTGATTGGGAACATGGAACCAATGCACTGCCTTCACGGCTATCAGGCTGACAACCATGCTGCCCATGAACGAACCTATCACCGGTCCGTAACCCAATTCGAAATTGACAAAGTTACGTGTACAAACGGCAATGATGCCGCCCACCGCAACAACCCACAACAAACGCCGCTGTATGTTGAATATCATGGAAAATCCCATGGCAGCTATCGCCGCCGCAATGGCATACACCAGATAACTGTCATGAGGCACCATACTCAATTCGCTGAACTTCTTGTCAATCACGACATCCTCCACCGTCAACAGGCGCATGGCTATTACAATGCCGAAGGCCATTGCACAGACCATCAGCACCGTATTCACAGCCCGCACAATGCCCACCTGGATATAATTGTCAATCATATCATCCACAAAGTTTATCAGCGGCACCCCCGGAACGATGAACAGTGCACACGCCAACAACGGATGATAGGGAGTTTCCGAGAGCCCGGCAAACGAAGACACATAGGCCAGACAGGTAGAAATCAATGCGGCAATGGCAATACTCATATAGTGATTGATGCCGAACTCCATGCAACGGGCACGGACGCGGAAGCCGGCAAAAGCGCAGATAGAGGTAAACAGAAACGCCATCCAGTCACCACCGAACAGTTTACAGAAACCTCCGCAGGCAAAGCCGGCACCGATGGCAACAACGTATGGCACATAGTTCCGCTTCTTGTTTTTGATTCTTTCCAGTTCCTCCTCATACTGGTCGAGGGAATAGTCATTCTCAATAGCCCGCCAGGACAGTTTGCTGATTTCGGAAATGGCAGTCATGTTGATGCCATGCTTTTCACATTTCTGGAATTTGGAGAACGAATGCAGGCCGTCGCTCACATTCACCACCAGCATGGTATAACTTACGTCGATGTGGAGCTTTTCTTCCGGCAGCCCCAGATAGGCGGCAACACGGTTCAGGTTACGAACAACACGGTTCGTATCAGCCGCACTCTCCACCAGCAGCTGTCCGGTACGAAGCAATAAATCGAGTTTCCTGCGCAGCAGGGCAATCTCTTGTTCAGTCAAAGTCTTATCCATGAATCTTTTTACCTATTTTTTTGGAGGCACAAAGATAGGCAAAATGTAGAAAACGATTTCATTCTTTCGGCAGAAAACTCTACCTTTGCAGCCGTTTTTTTAATGGACACAAATGGAAATATTCTGGAATACTATCGCACAATACAACGAGGCCACCTGGTGGACACAGCTCCTCATCACCGCAGCAGGTATCCTGCTCACCACGCAGCTCTACCGGAAACCGACCTTATGGGCAAAACGCTCCATGAAAATCTACATGGTATTTCTGAACGGGTGGATATCCGTCGTGTACTACATGATGTATTGCGGAGCGCGCGGACACCACCATATACTCGCCATCTTCTGGGGAGTGATTGCAGTGTTGTGGCTATGGGATTTGTTTACCGGCTACACTCCGTTCGAGCGCAACCCGAAATACAAGGTACTGGTGGGGGTACTCTATGCAATGCCTTTCCTCTACCCGCTCCTTTCGTGGGCACGCGGAATGGAATTTCCCATGATGACCACCACCGTGATGCCCTGCTCGGTAGCAGTTTTCACCATCGGGCTGCTGCTGGCTTTCTCGCGCAGGGTCAACCTGCTCGTCATTCTGTTCCTTTGCCACTGGGCGCTCATCGCCTTTTCCAAAGTCTACATCTACAAGATTCCCGAAGACCTGCTACTGGCAAGCGCCACCGTGCCTGCCATCTATCTGTTCTTCAAGAACTACTTTGAACAGAACTTGCACAAGGAAACCAAGCTGGGCGCACGGCTCATGAACTGGTTCCTTATCCTCATCTGTATAGTGGTCGGGGTACTGCTCAGCATGACGCTGCTCCATGGGATGAGAGGATAAAGAAATAGCGCGCTTCCGCGCGCCAAAATCATTTCTTCTTTCCCTGATTGGCCACAGCCTCCATCAATTTCTTTATCTCCTCGGGATCACCCAAGAAATAGTCTTTCGTCAAGTTCAGCTCATCGTCAAACTCAAAGACGTAGGGCACCGCCGTAGGCAGGTTCAGATGCACAATTTCATCGTCCGAAATATGCTTCAGATGCTTGATAATACCCCGCAGGCTATTGCCATGAGCCACTACCAGCAATTCGTCGGCCGTCTTCAGATTCGGGAAGATGACACATTTCCAGTAAGGCATGATACGCTCAATCGTATCTTTCAACGACTCCGTACGGGGCAGTTCGGCATCGGGCACTTCTTGATAACGGTCCTCAAAACGCGGATTACGCGGGTCATCCTCGGCCAATGCATGCGGAGCCACATCAAAGCTCCGGCGCCATACCAACACCTGCTCGTCACCGTACTTGGCAGCCGTCTCTGCCTTGTTCAGCCCTTGCAACTGGCCGTAGTGTTTCTCATTCAACCTCCACGATTTCTCCACCGGAATCCAGTCCTGGTCGAGGCGGTCCAGCACACAATCCAGTGTCTTCACGGCACGCTTCAGATAGGAAGTATACGCCTTCTTGAAGCGGAATCCCTTTTCTGCCAGCAGCTCACCCGCCCTTACAGCTTCAGCAACACCTTTCTCTGTCAAATCAACATCCGTCCACCCCGTGAAGCGGTTTTCCTTATTCCATGCACTCTCGCCGTGGCGAAGCAAAACAATCTTTTTCATATAGTCTCCTTTCAGTTTTACCTATAGAACACCCGGCTACCTCCTCTTGTTCATGCAATAGCGGACCACATATACCAAAAGTATCAGAAACGCCACCCACACCATGCTGATGACCGGCAGGTAGCAGTTATACAAATATTCCCCTTCCTTCGGGACACGGTTGAAAGTACAGATTATGCAATTACAGCACGCATCGAGTGCATCATGCGAGAATACCGAAAAAACAATGATAGCCACCCCCGCAAGAAGCATCATCAAAGTCCCCCACACCAGCCACTTACCAGCCACGGAAGGATGGAATTGCGAATGAGTGGAATGTACGAATCTAACCATAAACACTTGTCTATTATTACCGGTACAAATGTCCTTCATTTTTAACAATCCGGCAATACCTACTTTTCATCAAAAAGAGAGTCTGCCATCCCAATTAGTAGGTAGCCGCGACCTCTATAAACCACGCCACAAGCTAACCCGAAATGGGGAGCGGCACAACACTAAAAGCCCTACATGTAGGTATTTCACGTTCTCCGGCAAAGCCTTTACTTTGCAGCAAACAATTTAATCACTTTATTTACAATGAAAAAGACTGGTGTTTTTTATGGTTCCAGTACCGGAACCTGCGAAGAGTTGGCTAACCAGATAGCCGAAAAGTTGGGAGTTTCCTCCACCGACGTACATAGTGTTGACAAGATGACCGCCGATAAAATCAAGGAATATGAAGTGCTGGTTCTAGGTACCTCCACTTGGGGAGACGGCGAACTGCAGGACGACTGGTATGACGGTGTAAAAGTACTGAAGAGCGCCGACCTTTCCATGAAGTTCGTAGCCCTATTCGGTTGCGGTGACTCCGAATCCTACTGCGACACATTCTGCGACGGCATCGGAGTACTCTACGAGGACCTGAAGGATAGCGGGTGTACCTTCTTGGGCAACAAAGTCAGCACGGACGGGTATTCCTTCTCCTCTTCCATCGCCGTGGTAGACGGTGCATTCGTAGGACTTCCCCTCGACGAAGTGAACGAAAGTAACAAAACCGCCGAACGCATTGACGCCTGGACAGCCGAAATAAAAAGCAAGCTCTAGAAAAGAAACAGACCATCCGTTTACTTTAAACGGATGGTCTGCCTGCATCATGCAGATGATATCTTTTATCTGAACAGATAATGTGTTCCGCCATATCCGCAGGCACATTATCTTTTTTATGCTCTTATACGAACCAGCGAACGTAGCAGAAGTCCTGACGGTGAGGCAGGTCTGCATTCTTCGGGAACATACGGTAAGAAACCTTGAAGCTACCCGCATTTTCCATCTTGTGCTTAGCTTGGAAAGTATAAAGGTTACCTTCTTTCTTCACTACATTGAACGGTTCTACGGAGTAAACATGCTGTTTGCCATCCTGAGCCGTATAAGTAGTCACCAGTTCCAGACCGATAGCATCGTTCAAGCCCTTCTCGTCGATAACGTAAGTAATGGTGTATTCCTTACCGCTCTCGATGGAGCCTTTCACCAGGTCTTCGGTCTTTTCGCAAGACACCACTTCAATGCTGTCCCACTTCTCGGCAACTTCTTCCTTCCAAGCAGCTATTTCCTTAGCCTTGGCACAACCGTCGGCAGCCAGCATCTTGAAACGTTTGGCCTCCTTGATGTAGAACTTGTCGTAATAGTCATCCAGCTGACGCTTCATTGTATAGTGGGGAGCAATCTGTGCGATGGAGTTCTTGATAGTCTTCACCCAACCTTCAGAATATCCCTTCTTGTTGCGTGCATAGAACAACGGCAGAATTTCTTGCTCAAGAATGCTGTAGATAGTAGCGGCATCGAGCTGGTCCTGATGTTCCTGGTTCTGGTAAGTACGCTTTTCGGTCAATGCCCAACCGGCACCTTCACGATAGCCTTCCAACCACCAGCCGTCGAGTACGGAGAAGTTTACAACACCGTTCATCAACGCCTTTTCGCCGGAAGTACCGGATGCTTCGAGCGGACGTGTCGGAGTGTTCAGCCAGATATCCACACCTGAAACGAGGCGACGTGCCAACTGCATGTCATAATTTTCCAGGAAGATAATCTTGCCCAGGAACTCCGGACGACGGGAAATCTCGATGATTCTCTTAATCAAGCCCTGGCCGGCACCATCGTGCGGGTGAGCCTTACCGGTAAAGAGGAACTGTACCGGATAGTCGGGGTTGTTCACAATCTTGGCCAGACGGTCGAGGTCGGTGAACAGCAAGTGTGCACGCTTGTAGGTAGCGAAACGGCGTCCGAAACCTATCAGCAGAGCGTTCGGATTGATTTTGTCCAGCAGGGAAACGATGCGTGAAGGGTCACCCTGGTTCTTCAACCAAGTTTCACGGTATTGCTTGCGAACATAGTCAATCAGTTTGTTCTTCATCACCATGCGCGTCTTCCAGATTTCTTCGTCGGACACGTTATAGATAGCCTCCCAAATCTTGGGGTTGGACTGGTCGTAGAGGAAGTTCTCATCAAAATGCGCAGCATAGAGATGTTTCCACTCCGTAGCGCTCCAAGTGGGGAAGTGTACACCGTTGGTAACGTAGCCCACATGGCTTTCTTCGGGGAAGTAACCCTTCCAGATGGAAGCGAACATCTCCTGGGAAACCTTTCCGTGCAGCCAGCTCACACCGTTCACCTCCTGAGAAGTGTTGCAAGCGAATACAGACATACAGAAACGTTCACCCTTGTCGCCCGGATTGTTACGTCCGAGGTCCATCAGGTCGTCCCAGCTGATACCCATTCTTGAAGGATAGCCGCCCATGTACTTGCCGAAAAGGCCTTCGTCGAAGTAGTCGTGACCGGCAGAAACCGGAGTATGTACAGTATAGAGAGAAGAAGCACGTACCAGCTCGATAGCCTGGTCGTAAGTCAGACCTTCGGCCACGTAGTCACAGATGCGCTGTACGTTGATTAAAGCAGCATGTCCTTCGTTGCAGTGATAGATATCTTTCTTGATGCCCAGCTTCTTCAGCGTCAGAATACCACCGATACCGAGCAGGATTTCCTGCTTCAAGCGGTTTTCCCAGTCACCGCCATACAGCTGGTGAGTGATGGAACGGTCGAACTCGCTGTTCATTTCATTGTCAGTATCAAGTAGATAGAGAGAGATACGTCCAACGTTCACTCTCCACACATAAGCATGCACGTAGTAGTCCAGATAAGGAACATCCACTACCATCTGCTCGCCCTTCTCATCCAATACACGGTCGATGGGCAACTGGCCAAAGTTCTGTGCCTCGTAATTGGCAATCTGCTGGCCGTCCATAGACAATGTTTGTGTAAAGTAACCGTAGCGGTACAGGAAACCGATTGCACACAAGTCGGCGTTGCTATCGGAAGCTTCTTTCAGGTAGTCACCGGCAAGTACACCCAGACCGCCGGAATATATCTTAAGTACATGGCTCAAACCATACTCCATACTGAAATAAGCCACGGACGGGCGCTTGCTGTCAGGCTTCACATCCATGTATGTGCGGAACTTGGAGTATACGTCATCCATTCTGCGCAGAATAACTTTGTCATTTGCGAGTGCCTCGAGTTTAGCATAACTCATACGTTCCAGCAGAAGTACGGGGTTCTGTCCCACTTCTTTCCAGAGAGCAGGGTCAAGGTCTCTGAACAGTTCGGTGGCTTCATAATTCCATGCCCACCAGATGTTATGTGCCAGTTCAGACAGTTTCTCCAGTTCGGCGGGAATGTGCGATTTCACATTCACATCTTTCCAGTTAGGAGTGTTTACATTACTAACTTTAATCTTCATTGTATGATAACTAATTGATTAATAATTCTTTTATTTTAGTTGACGCTTCATGGCATTGCGCAGTGCAATGTCGTAAGCCTCGTAATAATATTGTATAAAGTGCTTCCACAAAGCCTGCTCTGCCACCTGGCCTGCACGCTTGCGTATTTCCTTGATTTCGGCTTCCGTCTTGGTAGAGAACAAGGCTACGGTGTCCTTGATGCCGTCTGCCACTTCGGAATAGTTATAGTCCGAACGGTGCAGCACTTCCACTCCGTCGTTTATGCCATGCTGGTTTTTCAGGCTGTTCACCCAAAGTCCGAAACCGGCAAGGTCGGTGGTGATGGTAGGCACCCGGAAAGCCACGCTCTCCAGCGGGGTATATCCCCACGGTTCATAATAGGACGGATAGACACTGAGGTCCTCGCCTAAAATCAAGTCATAATAATGCTTGTTGAGGATGCCATCGTGACCATCCTGATAGCAAGGTACAAAAATTACTTTCACCTTATCTTCGGGACGATTGCCCATACCGAGGTATTTCAGCATATCCAGCACCTGGTCGTGCGTCATATTGTGCAGCCAGTGGGTGATGAAAGGACACTGCAACGGTTCGGTGAACTTATCTTTGCTCTTCAAGCGCTTCTGCAAGTCCTCGCGGGGGTCTCCCACCCAGCTGGGCACGTTGACAAACGCCAATACTTTCTTCTTTAAATCTTTATCGCGGTTCAGCCGGTTCAATGATTCCAGGAACACATCGATACCCTTATTTTTGAACTCATAGCGTCCGCTGGTACCGATAATCAGCGTATCGTCGCCCAAGTCCTCACCCAGTAGGCAGTTTGCCACACGCAGCATGGTGGAACGGGCACGTTTGCGCTTGCCGGTAAAGGTGGCGCCTTTCGGTACAAAATCATCTTCAAAACCGTTCATCAGCACAACATCCGCAGGCTTGTCAAGCAATTCCCTGCATTCGTTGTTTGTGATTTCGCTCACAGTGGTGAAACAGTCCACATAGTGGGCCGTCTGCTTTTCAATGGAATGTTTGGACTGCATGTTCAGCTCCTCCGCCATCTGGTCGCCGTTGTAGGCGAAAAGATAATCGTAAAGCGGCTTGTTGTTGCCAGCTATGGAGCGGCCGATGGACGTGGCATGGGTGGTGAAGATAGTCCCTATCTCGGGAACGGCAGACTGAAGATAGAGGGCGGCCATGCCGGTCATCCACTCGTGTGCCTGGAACACCACTTTGTCCGTTTCCGTCAAATTATAGCGATAGAAGCTCTCTATCACCTTGCCGGTAGCGAAAGCAAACATGGATGCTTCGTCATAATCACCATATCCATGCAGTGAATCCACCTGATAGCGGTTCCACATTTCTGTATAAATCTCATTTTTTTCTGCAAAGAACGGTTGGAAATCAACCAATATAACAATAGGTTCTCCCGGAATGTTCCAGCGACCTACGCGGACGGAAAGATTGTCTTTCAACGCTGCATGTTTTTTCCACGCTGCACAAAGGTTATCAGACTCAATGAACAAAGGGTTCTCTTTTCCCTGCCAGAAATCCGGCCCTATAAAGAATAATCTATCGCGAAATTTAGTCTGTAAAGTATTTGCCCTTGTAGACAAAACTGTATAGATACCGCCTACTTTATTACACACTTCCCAACTCGCTTCGAAGATGTAATCGGGGGTAAGTAGTTCTTTAGTCATATTATGTTATAATCTCTTTATCTTAATTACGGCTGCAAAAGTACGTATTATTCTTTGAAAAATAGCCTTTTAATCGAAAAAACTGATTAAATATGCATAAACAATCGTTTGCGGAATGTCATAGTTTAGCCACAAAAGCCCCATTGACTCGCCCATCCATGCATTTTTCGTCTAAAATTCCCGAAGTTTCAAAAAAGAATTTCTGGAGTTTTCAGTTGAAGCCCCAGGAATTTAAACAAAAAACCCCAGGGATTTCAATTGTAAATCCCTGGGGTTTATTTTCTTATAATCCGGATTATACCATCAATGCAGCTACCAGCGCCAAAATAGCGTAGAATTCAGGAAGCGCGGCGTAAATCATTGTATTGGTCTGTACGTCGTGTCCCTGGGAGATACCCACAATACCGCTAGCACAAATCTGTCCCTGACGGATAGCGGAGAACAGACATACCAGTCCGACACCCAATCCGATGCCCAGCATCAAAGGACCGTCCGTAGCAAAATCCCTGCCCATGGACATCAGGAAAGCCACGAAGCCGTAAAGTCCCTGCGTAGCCGGAAGGGCTGACAAAATCATATAACTTGCTGACTTGGAAGGGTCTTTCTTCAACGCACCTTCTGCCGCACTACCGGCGATAGTTGTACCGAAGCAACTGCCAATTCCTGCAAGGGCCAACATCAGGCCCAGACCGAGATAACCTAAAATTTCATTCATAATGTTTCTATTTTTATTTGTTTTTTAATTTGTTTATTTCTTTACTACTGTAAAAGGTTTATAGGCTTCGCCCTTACCTTCGTAACCGGAATTCTTGAAGTATTCCACAAATGTCAGACGGAGCGGGTGTACAAAGGCACTCAGACAAGACATGGCAATGTTCAGCGTATGCCCGAATATCAGTATCAGACCGCAGAACAGCCATCCCAGGGCCGGACCTGCAGCATCGTTCACCATGAAGGCAAGCTGGTTGAACACGCCTCCAAGCATACCGCCTGCCAAGCCGAGGGCATAGAGACGGATGTAGGAAAGTATATCGCCCATCAATCCGGTTGCCATGTTATAGGTATCCCATACTCCGGCACCGATGTTGACAAATACATTCCGGTGGATATTGTTCAGCAGGTAGATACCGATGGCGGAAACACCGCCAATCACGATAAATGCCCACGTAGACACGTCTTCCGAAATTATCTTGAAGAAGGAAAGTCCGCCGGTGCAGATAAATCCCACCACCAGCAACAGCCATCCCCAGGCACTGAGCGACTCCTTGAAGCCGAAACGAACGGTCTGTCCCACGGCCTTCACCGTCATGGCAATGCAGATGTGCACCGCACCGATAATCAACGCCAGCAGCATTTGCTTGTCATAGGTAGTCTCACCTATCTTACCCACAATCATGAATTCCTTCAGTTTGGCGGGTATCTCCAGGTCAAAGAGGCTTACACCGAAAAAGGTTCCCAATATGGCACCGATGACGGACGTAAATATACCCAACGTAATCACCAGGTTCATCATGCCTTTCATGGACTTGGACATCTTCCTTTTCAAAATGAACCCGAGTGCAATCAGTACCAGACCGTAGCCCGCATCTCCCATACAGAAAGCAAAGAAGAGCGAGAAGAATGGCGCAAGTATCGGTGTCGGGTCGAACTCGGCATATTCGGGCATACCGTACATTTTGGTAAGCACTTCGTACATGCGTGTATAGGCGTTGTTTTTCAGCTTGATGGGAGCATTGTCCTCGCGCTTGGCAGCCCTTATCTCATAATAAGTGCCGCTTTCATCGAGAAGTTTCCTCACATCCGCCTCGCAGTCTTCGGGAATCCAGCCTTCCATCAACACTACGGCACCTTCTGCCATATGTTCGCTGTTCAGCTTGACTTTCAGCAGGTCTATCTCTTCCTGGAGCTGTAGGTTGTACTTCTCCAACGTGCAGTAATTCGCTTTGCAGAATTCTTTCAATCCGGCATGTGCCTGCACAAGGGCCTCTTCCGTATCGGCTTTCTTCCGGCTCAGTTCGGAGAGGCTGAGTGAAGGTAGACGGAGCGGTTCCACATCCAGTTCTACCGGTTGGGGAGTGACGGTCACGAAATAAAGATGTCCGCCGTTCTCTTTCACCACGATGGCATTGTAGTCCTCTGCCCACGCTTCGTTATAGTCTTTCTCCGGGCAGGTATAGAACTGCACGAACCAACCAGCATCTTCCAGCCTGCGGATGGCTCTCCAATCGAAATCGCCCCAGACTTCCATCTGCGCCACATCCTTGTCGATGGCGGGAATCTGCTGGTTCAAGTCTTGTATCCGCGCCTGCAAGTCCTCGTAGAATTTCACCAGAGCATCGGCCGACAACTCTTTATGCACCTTTTCTTCCGGCTGTTTGTCTGCCAGGGTGTGCATGCTCTGAAGCATATTCTTGTAGAGCGTACGCTTCTGCATGAATTGCTGCAAGGTGTCGTCCATCTCGCCGCACTGCCTTTCCACAACGTGCACCACGCCCAGTTCCCGGATTTGTGCCAGAAATGCTTCGTACTCCTTATGATACACAAGGAACGTGAGCTTCTTCATTTTCGTAATCATGCCTCTGCCTCCTTCCTTTTCTCCTGATGGGATTTCATGATTTTCTGCGATGACTTGGAAAGGTTCTCCTCGTCTTCCATAAACCGCTTGATTTTGCGCAGAGCATCCTGATAACCCGGAATCTGTACTTTCTCAAAAAGATTCACCTTCTGGGTGGTCTTTTTACGCGCATGTTCCAACAAGTTCAACTTGGCAACAGTAAATTCACGCTCGATGGCAGTATGTGCCAGTGACTTAAGCAAATGCAGCCCGTCTGCATACCATTTGGGCGCATTGAACAAGCTGTAAGGGCGTATCTCGAAATCTACATTCTCGAGCAACGGCACCCGTACACCGGCAATCTTCTTTACACCGAGATGAACATCGCTGACCTTTATCAATGAAGCGTCGAACTCATTCCAAAGGGCGAACATGGCTTCGTAAGCTTGGATTTCCTTTTCCAACCTCGCGTCCAACGCGGCAGCGTCTCCCTTGCAGCGCTTCACTTCCATACGCAGGGCACTCTCCTTATTCTTAATAATGGGGAGTGTACGCACGCGCACCTTCAGTTGCTTTTCGAGTTGCTGAAGCGAGGTTTTGTTATATTGAAACTTAATAGCCATTTTATTTACGATTTAACGATTTACGATTAGACGACTGAAGCTACTCAATTTCTCAATTTACAGATTTACAATTTCAGTAATATCAATCGTAAACCGTAAATCGTCTAATCGTACATTTATTTAGTTTGCTTTCGGCCAGAACTGGTCCACAAGCTCTTTCTTGATATTCACCTCTTCCGGACGGAAATACTTGCCGAACAGACTCCATGCCACATCGAGCATCTCTGTGGTATCGAGGTTGACATCGATGGCCAGTAGCTGGTTGGAGTAGTCCTTGGCAAAGGCAAGGGTACGTTCGTCGTAGTTCGTCAGGTCGAAACCGTTTTCAAGCTTGGTTTTGGCGTTGGCGGCATCGGCGTACAGACGTACGGCGGCATTCATCACCTGCGGATGGTCCTTACGTGTCTTTTTGCCCGTAACAAGCTGTTTCAGACGGGACAAGGAACGGAACGGGTCAACGATAACCTTACCGATGTCGCTGTCACGACGGAGGAACAACTGGCCTTCCGTGATATAACCCGTATTGTCGGGCACGGCATGCGTAATGTCGCCACCGGACAGAGTCGTCACCGCAATAATCGTGATGGAACCGCCGCTTGGGAACTGCACCGCCTTTTCGTATATCTTCGCCAAGTCCGAATAAAGGGAACCCGGCATGGAGTCCTTCGAAGGAATCTGGTCCATACGGTTGGACACGATGGCGAGCGCATCGGCGTAGGAAGTCATATCCGTCAGCAGCACCAGCACCTTTTCATTATTGTTTACAGCAAAATACTCGGCCGCCGTCAGTGCCATATCCGGAATCAGCAGACGCTCTACCGGAGGATTCTCGGTGGTATTCATAAAGCTGACGATACGGTCGAGCGCACCGGCATTGGAGAATACGTTCTTGAAGTAAAGGTAATCATCGTTCGTCATACCCATACCGCCAAGGATAATCTTGTCAGTCTCCGCACGCAGAGCCACATTCGCCATCACCTGGTTGAAGGGCTGGTCGGGGTCGGCAAAGAACGGAATCTTCTGTCCGGACACCAGCGTATTGTTCAAGTCGATACCTGCAATACCGGTTGCAATCAGTTCCGAGGGCTGCTTACGGCGCACCGGATTCACGGATGGACCGCCAATTTCCACCTCCTCGCCTTCAATGGCCGGACCACCGTCGATGGGGTCGCCAAAGGCGTTGAAGAAGCGTCCGGCAAGCTGCTCGCTCACTTTGATTGTAGGAGCCTTGCCCAAGAATACTACCTCTGCATTGGTGGGAATACCTTCCGTACCCTCAAACACCTGCAAAGTCACTTCGTCGCCGGCAATCTTCACCACCTGGGCCAGCTTGCCGTTTACGGTCGCCAACTCGTCATACCCCACTCCGGTTGCCTTCAGCGAACACGTAGCTTTCGTAATCTGAGTAATCTTGGTATATATTTTTTGAAATGCTTTTGTTGCCATCTATTTATTTACAATTTAGCAATTTACTATTTACTATTTAAATCTCTGCCATCCTATTCTACTATTTTCCTATCTACAACCTCCGTACACCTGCATCCGCAAGGCAAATAGTAAATTGTAAATAGTCACATAGTACATCCTTAGGCTTTACGTTCCTCAACCAGTTCCTGCAACTGCTTATGGAACTTGTCGTATTCTTCCGACTTAAACTTCGAGTAGTTCATCTGCTTACAGATGTTAATCATTTTCTTGAAGTAATCCATTACTTCGTTGAAGTTGTCGAACTCAAATTCTGTATGACAGATTTCTATTACCATATTCAGAATCTCCTCCTGACGCTCCATCGGGGTCACGGCATCAATTTCATCAAAGGCATCCTGCTGCAGAATAACGAAGTCAATCAATTCCGATTTCCAGAAAGTCACGTGATACTCTACGGGCACACCGTCGTCACCCAAGATGTTGATTTGCTCGGCAATCTCCTTACCACGCTGCAAACGGGTCTTGATTTCATTCACCTTGCCAATCCACTCACCGTTGATGTGCTTGGTGATATACTCTTCAAATTCAGGGTATTCTATATATTTGGAATACGAGTCAATCGGGTTTACGGCAGGATAACGCTTCTTGTCGGCACGGTCTTGCTCAAGGGCATAGAAGCAGCGTGCCACCTTCTTCGTATTCTCGGTTACCGGCTCCTTCAAGTTACCACCGGCAGGCGATACCGTACCGATGAAAGTAATGGAACCGGACTCGCCGTTGTTCAGCTTCACATAACCCGCACGGCCGTAGAAGTTGGAGATGATGGAGGACAAGTCCATCGGGAAGGCATCGGGACCGGGCAACTCCTCCATACGGTTGGACATCTCGCGCAATGCCTGCGCCCAACGTGAAGTGGAGTCCGCCATCAGCAGTACCTTCAATCCCATGCTTCGGTAGTATTCTGCAATCGTCATAGCCGTGTAGACAGATGCCTCACGGGCAGCCACCGGCATGTTCGAAGTATTGGCAATGATAATCGTACGTTCCATCAGCTTCCGTCCCGTATGCGGGTCAACCAATTCGGGGAATTCTGTAAAGATTTCCACAACCTCGTTGGCACGCTCACCGCAGGCAGCGATGATTACGATGTCCGCTTCCGCTTGTTTTGAAATGGCATGCTGAAGCACCGTTTTTCCAGTACCGAACGGACCGGGGATAAAACCCGTACCACCTTCCACAATCGGGTTTACGGTGTCGATTACACGCACACCGGTTTCCAGCAATTTGAAAGGACGCGGTTTTTCCTTATAGTTGGTCATGGCGCGCTTCACGGGCCATTTCTGTATCATGTTCACCCGGATGTCATTACCTTCGCTATCCGTCAGCACTGCAATGGTATCCTCAATGCTGTAATCACCTTCCTTTGCAATTGATTTCACGGTGCACACACCTTTCTGTTCAAAAGGCACCATGATTTTCAGAGGTTGGAAGTTTTCGTCCACTTGTCCCAGCCAGGCAGCGGCTTCCACTTGGTCGCCCACCTTTGCCAAAGGCACAAAATGCCATTTGCTTCCTTTATCCAGCGGATAGGTATATTGCCCGCGTTTCAAGAAAACACCGTCCATCTTATCGAGGTCGTTTTGCAGACCGTCGTAGTTTTTCGAAAGCATACCGGGCCCCAGTGTTACTTCGAGCATATGTCCGGTAAACGCAGCTTCGGCCCCCACTTTCAGTCCGCGGGTACTCTCAAATACCTGCACGTAGACCTGGGTACCTACTACCTTAATCACCTCCGCCATCAACTTGTCTCCTCCGGTCGAGATATAACAAATCTCATTCTGCGCTACCGGTCCGTCGACGACGAGGGTCACCATGTTGGCTATTACGCCACTAACAGTTCCTTTTGTTGCCATATATTTTTAGTTGTTTATTTTATCTGAATTCTGCGGGTATCTGCACCTCGTCTTTCAAGGCAGCGATAATGCTGCGGAACAGTTGGTTACCCTTCTCTTTATCCAACGAAATCCACCGTTCTATCATCTCCAGCTGTAGCAGGAAGACAAACAGACGTTCCACGGTAAAGTAATCGAAGAATGTGGCCTCCTCCATCCAGTCCCAGCGAAGCTGGTCCAGTTTCTTTTCCCGGTCCACCAGTTCCTCCGTCTCACTGATTTTCACCAGCTGCTCCAGATAATCCACCTCAGTACCCAGACCGAAGTCACGGGCATTGGAAGTACGCAGAGCCTCGCACACTTCCGTATCACCCACAATCAGCGGAGCAATGTCCAGCTTGAACTTACGTGCTGTGAGCGCCACCAATATATTATTGAGAGTGAGGTTGAAGCCAAACCAGGAAGACACAAACTGATTCCTGGATTCCATAGCATAGGCGTAATAGAGCGCTGCCAGGCGGTCTTCATACAAGAAACCGTCCTCGGCAGGCAGGCTGAAGTATTCGGAAATGAACGTAGAGAGATAAGATGGGAATACACTGTCAGAGACTTCGTCGCCATCCTTCAGTTGTGAGATATATTCCACCAGTTCCTCCGACGAATAGTTTCCGCGCGGGTCGATGGCAGCATCCTTATCCTTCAATAGTTTCAAGACATTCGCATTATCGAATTTCAGATAAAACAAATCTATCAACTTTTTATCATCTTCCGACAAGGCAGGATATAGTTCCGTCTTGAAATCGGCTACTGTATAGCTCAGTTTACTGTCTTCCAGAGTAAGTTCAGGCAAACCGGCTACCAAGTAATAGTATTTACTCATAATCCTGTGGGAGTTTTTAGAACAGCATTTCCACTAATTGCGGACGCAGGAATTCCTTGAAGTAATTCATAAATTCTTCTTCGCCAAAGTTCACCTTGTACGAACCATCGGCAGGCGATACGGAGAACAAGGTTTTGATGCCATTCACTTGCTCAATCTTCACACCCTTGTCCAGCAGGTCTTTCGCCTTCGCTGCGAAATATTTTGTCAAGCCTTCCGCATCGGCAGTAGAGATAACGATTGGTTCGTTCACACTCCATTTGGACGCCAATGCAACGATGAAGGCATTAAGATAATCCTTGTTTGCAGCAAATGCCTTTACATCGGCATTCACAATGTTGTCCGTCACCAACGTAGCGATTTCGGACTTCAGAGCATTCACAGCCTGACCGGCAAACAACTTTAATTCAGATTTTGTATTCTCTGCCAGTTCATCGGCAGACTTATGAGCGGTAGCCACGATAGAATCCGCTTCCTTGTGAGCATCCTCTATAATTCTCTTGGCTTCTTCCTGAGCTTTTGCGATAAGTTTCTGTGCCTCTTCGTTTCCTTTCTCTACGCCTTCGCGGTAGATCTTATCGGTCAGCTCTTGAATCTTGTTTTCCATATTTGCAGGAGTTATTATATGATTTATATTAAATTTTAATCCATTAGATAGAGTGAATTGAAAAACAAACACTTAAAAAAGTTTCGGAAAGTTCAAGGTAATGATTTAGAGATTGTGCTGATTTCAGCATTTTACAGCCATACTCATGAGGCAACTCTTTTCAAGACAAAGGTAAGAATATTTTTGAAATAAGAAAAATAATTTCATGTTTTTGGGGAAGGAGATTTGGTCTGATGACAAGTCGGCAGCTCCTTGCTTGTACTATTACTGAAGTGTTCGAATACATTGTTTATACCTCCCTTTTGGCTGTTTGCCTAATGTGTATTAAGAATCGGTATATCATTCTTAAGCCCGGAACATATAATTTTTTATGTGTGAATAATCAGATAAAAAAGTCCTAAGAAAAAATTGTTTCCTCTGAAGTGCCTGACGAACTGCATGAAATGTCCGAATTGTCCCGTTCTTCGAACAGGACAATTCGGACATTGACATCGACGACATTTCAATGGTTTTGCTAAATGATCATCTAGTGAGGGTGGATAACCGTTTGTTGTAGTACTTGTTTGGCATACTTTTATTGGAGATACTTGACCAGATAAATTGCTCACCAAGCCCTTGGAGCATCGCACGATTAGGAATATTGCCGCCATGATGTTTTTTGTAAGAATCCCTGCAATTTTTTCTTTATACACAAATCGATACAGTCACACTCCTTTGTTTACAACATCGGCTAATAGTCTTTTTACTGTCCGGTCACTGGGGGATTGGTTAGTCCAAGCGTTATTTTAACCCTATTTGGTAAGGAATGATAGTGCAGATATTGGAGGATTTCAAATTCAATAGTCATTAATTCTTTTATCGGAACAAAAATAGGTAATATTAAGCATATATCGAGACAATTTGGCCTAATATTTATGATCTTGTTTATTATTTTGTCCCGATAGAGATAGTTTTGGGATAAATTAAAGAATGTTATTGGGTAAAGGGAGTTCCGGATAAATGACCATTTGCCTGTCTTTCTTTTATCCGGAAGTATTTTGTTTACTTCCCGGATATGAAGGTGTATTTGGGATTGGTGAAGTTACAGGAGATGTATTTATTGGGATAAGGAAGAGGGTGAATCATAGTGTCCAATTTGAAAGGTTCATCCCTACCACAGGTAACTGAAACAGGGATAGCACTTTCAAAAAACGAATTTAGAATTCATTTACTGAATATCCTTATTTATTAGAACAAAAACACGAAATATAGAGTAGAAATCTGAGAAAGTTGGTCTGATATTTATTTTTGTTTGGATAGATGTTAAGTGAAGAAAGATTATCTGAAAGTGTTTTTTTATTTAGAGTTTCTTTCAGAATAGGATTTCGCCAAACAGAAATATATTGAAAATTGTTTTTTATGCGACCACAATGCTGCGAGATTAAAGGCCAATCTGTAAGCCGGATATCTTATACATTTATTCCTGTTTCCAACCTTTCATATAACACAACTGCTTTTATCAGGGGAAAATTCTCCTTACAGAACCATGGGAAATCTATACATCTGAAATCGATATGGCTCTCCTCCAGAAGGTTGAGAAAACGGATGTCACTTATCATGTCTTTTATGGAAATGAATAGAAGTGGTATTTTCTTTCTTTTGCAAAAGAACAACGCCTTTTGCAGTTCTGCGTATGCGATGACTTGTTCATCCTTGCAGGTAGAGTCATTCTTATTATCAAAGAAAGACAATTGGACTTTTAATGAATCATGCCGTTGGAGGTATTCTGCCAGCAATTTCTGTGTTTCGGGAGAGGTATTATCGCCATATAGTATTATATCACTGTATTGTCTCATATCAGGTATTTGTTCCGGTTGTACGCTTCTTTTTTCCAAAAGTAGTCCTGCGTATTCTTTTAATAAATGTTGTTTCGTAGCCTTCCTGGGATTCTCAACGGAGTAGAATGTATATCTGAATATAAACTGCATCCTCTTCTTCTGTACAGATTCATGTTCCAAGAAAAAAGAGTTCAGTCGTATCTTATTTTCTTGAAGAATATGTTTTGGAATATCTTCCCAATAGGTATTGGTCGTGTATTCAAGGACTGTCTTTTTTATCTATGATTAAATATGTTTATTGCAAACCTGTTTTAATATTGTCATCTTATTATTTACGTCCTGTAATGAGAGGATTCTTACCGTTATATTCCGTACTATTATACTATTGTTCCTTATTGGTTTGTGTATATCTTTCAGATGTTCTATTACTTTCTTTACAGTAAAAATATAGATTATGTCGAATATATCGACTACTTGACTAATTGATATACTGAATTTAAATTCCGGTAATATCCATCTAAATCTAAACCATAGCCCACTACAAATTCGTCTTTGATCGAAAAGCAAATATATTTGAGTGGGTGATTTTCTTCTTTTAGTTTCTGGGGCTTATACAAAAAAGTAGCTATTTGTATCGATGTCGGATGATATTTGGACAATTTATCCATAAGATATCGGGTGGTCAGACCTGATTCGACAATATCTTCCACGATAATGACATGACGATTCGTGATATTGACGTCAAGCCCTGATACTTCATCGATATATCCTTTGGATTCCATACCTTGGTACGATTTCAATTTTACAAAAGATATCTCCAACGGAATATCAATTTGTTGAATCAAATTCGATGCAAACATAAAACTACCGTTTAAGACAGGAATAAAAATAGGCTTTTTTCCCTGATATTCGGAATTTATCTGTCGGGCAACCTCTGAAACTCGTTCCTCTATTTGTTTTGAAGAAATGATTTCTTCAAATATAAAACTGTTAATTTGAATTCTTTTCATCCGAATGATATGGCGACTCTGTTAAATTTATGGGTTATTGACTCTTGAAATGCAGCTAAGTGTTCTTTCTTTGAATAAATCTTCAACGATAATATTTTATAAAGATCATTGTGTCTCGAAACAAAAGAAACGGCATCCTGAAAATTTCGTTTAGTATGGGCAATACTTCCATGAATCTTGATTTCTTTGTAATGCACTTTATTGTAATCAATGCTAACAACCGGTTCATTCGCTATAGACTGGAACAAAACAATCGTTCCACCCCGTTCTATCATATTTGAAGCATATACCAGACCTTTTTCTCCATACTGAGTACAAAAAAACGCATCGATTTGTGGTCTCATAGAGCCTTCTGCATAATCATCAATATTTATGTATGTATCAATCATGCGACATATCGGTTGATTATAAATCCGTTCTAATCCAAATAAGATTACATTATATCCCAATTGTTTTAACACAATAGAATGAAGTATTCCGAATGTCCCTGTACCGATAACCCCGACATTTCGACCGATAGATCCAGCCACCTCTATGCTTCTTATGTGATGCTAACGCATTCACTAAGGTACTTTTCCCGGAACAAAAGCTCCCCGTAATCAAAATTTTATAAGGTTTCATTTTCTATTGATTAGTTATTTAATCTTTGCTGTTTTTAGAGCGTTGATTATTACTGATACAAACAATTATAAAACACATAGTTACCATTTCCAATCGAACCGTTCGATATCTTCTTCGACAAGCAAATCTCCGGCCTGTATCTCGATGAACGTCAAGTCGGAGATAGTCCTGACTGCATGTTTAAGTCCTTTCTTGATCGTAACCATATTGCCTCTGTTGATAACCGACCTGATATCATCGAGTACCAGTTTTCCCTCGCCATCGATAAACGTCCAGACTTCATTGCGATGGCGGTGTACCTGATAGCTGATACCTTTACTGGATTTGATTTTCAGTTAGTTGCTTGGTAAGGGATTTGTAACTACCGGAGAACTCGGCGATATCAATAACTTTGTATTCACCCCAGCGATGTTCCTCAAACATCAGCCGATGTTGCAGATGGTCGGCGTAGGTCTTGGTATTCTCGCTTTTATTCTTGTCCGAAATTTGGATTCCGTCATTTGTGGTGCCACAATGACCAGATTCCGTGCGCCGATACACATGATTGGCAGTTCGAGTTCGTTGATGACGTGTGTATTCTCGGATTCTTCATCCGTGATAACATTGCCCATGGTGTGTTCCGATAGTTCATCAGTCAGCGTGTTCCATGTACCAAGGTCTTTCCACTCCCGGCAAAAGGTACGACAGCTACCGACTGCGTTTTTCAGCAACTTCGTCTTCCGCAAATTGCAGTACCATTGACGTAAGCAATCTTCACTTCTCTGTTTGGAATGAGAAGAGGTGTATTCCCTGCCGCTATTATCACCATATTATTATTGAGTATATTATCGTTCTGCTCTCATCGGATTATTCAGGAAATCCTCATAGGAAAGGCGTATGCCTTCCTCCAACTCCGTCTTGTAAGTCCATCCGAGCGAAGTCGCTTTCGACACGTCAAGCAATTTGCGAGGCGTACCGTTGGGTTTCGTGGTGTCCCACTTGATTTCACCCTCGTATCCGATGATTTTCGCTACTAGTTCTGTCAATGCCTTTATGGTCAGTTCCTTTCCTGTCCCGGCATTCACAGTCTCGTTACCGCTGTAGCTGTTCATCAGAAACACACACAGGTTGGCGAGGTCGTCCACATAAAGAAATTCTCTCAAAGGACTGCCGTCGCCCCAGCAAGTAACGAAAGGCATGTTTTGTTCCTTCGCCTCGTGGAAACGGCGAATCAGAGCAGGGAGTACGTGCGAGTGTTCCGGATGGTAGTTGTCATTGGGACCGTAGAGGTTGGTCGGCATGACGCTGATATAGTCTGTGCCGTACTGACGATTCAGATATTCGCAATACTTCAACCCGGAAATTTTTGCCAAAGCATACGCCTCGTTAGTCTTTTCTAACTCCGAGGTTAGCAGATAACTTTCCTTCATCGGCTGCGGTGCCATGCGCGGGTAGATGCATGACGAGCCGAGGAATTCCAATTTCTTGCAACCGTTCTGCCATGCCGCATGGATAACATTCATTTCCAGCACCATGTTCTCGTACATGAAGTCGGCCAATGCAGACTGGTTTGCCACTATACCGCCGACTTTGGCTGCGGCGAGGAACACGTATTCTGGCTTCTCTTCGGCAAAGAAATTCTCCACCGCTTCCTGTCGTGTCAAGTTAAGTTCCTTGTGCGTCCGGGTAATGATGTTCGTGTAACCCTGCCGTTTCAGTTCACGGACAATGGCCGAACCTACCATGCCCCGGTGGCCTGCCACGTAGATTTTAGCTTCTTTCTCCATACCATCCATCATTTCACGATTCCTTTCTCCAAATATTCTTCCAAATTGGTACACACATGTTCTCCGGCACGCTCCACGGCCACTTTGGCCATATCCGCATCCACCATGATCTTTACCAGTTGCTCGAATGTCGTCTTTTGCGGATTCCATCCCAACTCCCGCTTGGCCTTTGCCGGATTCCCCCACAGATTCACCACATCGGTCGGACGGTAAAAATCGGGCGACACTTCCACCAGTACCTTACCGGTTTTCACGTCTATTCCTTTTTCGTTCTCTCCTTCTCCTTCAAAGCGCAATTCGATACCGACATAGCGGAAAGCCAACAGGCAGAACTCGCGCACGGAATGTTGCTCGCCGGTAGCAATCACAAAATCCTCCGGTTTGTCGTTTTGGAGAATCAGCCACATGCACTCCACATAGTCTTTAGCATATCCCCAGTCGCGCAGCGAAGAAAGATTTCCCAAATACAACTTTTCCTGCTTGCCCTGCGCAATACGAGCGGCAGCAAGTGTAATCTTGCGGGTAACGAAAGTTTCTCCACGGCGTTCGCTCTCATGATTGAACAAGATACCCGAACAGCAGAACATATCGTAGGCCTCCCGATATTCCTTCACAATCCAATAGCCATAGAGCTTGGCCACAGCATAAGGAGAATAAGGATGGAACGGAGTGTCTTCATTTTGAGGAACTTCTTCCACCTTGCCGTAAAGTTCGGAAGTCGAAGCCTGATAAATGCGGCAAGTATCGGTTAAGTCGCATTGGCGGACAGCTTCCAAGATCCGCAATACGCCGGTGGCATCGACATCGGCGGTAAATTCAGGCGAATCGAACGAAACCTGTACATGGCTCTGTGCGGCGAGATTGTAAATTTCATTCGGTTTCACTTTCTTTACCACTTGCAGAATGCTCATCGAGTCACCAAGATCTGCATAATGGAGATGGAAGTGGGGATGTCCTTCCAAGTGAGCAATGCGTTCACGGTAATCCACCGACGAACGCCGTATCGTGCCGTGTACATCGTAACCTTTTGCTAAAAGGAACTCGGCCAAGAACGATCCGTCTTGCCCGGTGATACCAGTAATAAGAGCTTTTTTCATATTTCTTGAATTAGTGATTTCCCGTTATGTTTCCTTCTCCACTCGCTATAAAGCAATCCGGGAAGGGTTGCCACAATCCAGGCACAGCGTTTCATTTGTTTTTTAGGATTGCATAAGATGCGGTATAAAAACTCCAAATGAGCCTTAACTACCCATTCCGGTGCCCGCTTTTCTTCCAAACCACTGTAAAATTTGAAGGCTGCACCGACAGCGATCATTACCCCTTTCTGGAGATACGGCTTAAGCTTGCTCATGAAAATCTCTTGTTTAGGTGCTCCTAAAGCTACCCATACAATATCGGCCCCGTCCTTGTTTACCCGCTTGGCAATATCCCGATAATCGAAATCATCCACGTGCTTGAAAGGTAATTCATAGAAAGACATGGCGGCCACATCCGGGTTGATGATCTTCAAGTTTCGTTTCAGCCCGTCAAGCACGGCTTGCGAAGTGCCCATGAAAAACATCCTGTACTTTCGCATACGGACAATATCCATGAATATCTGGCTTCCGCAATATTGTTGGTATTTTCTTCCATATATCCATTTGAGGTACAATGGTACATAACTGCTGTCGCAAATGGAAAACATACCTCCATTCACCACTTCTAGGTATTCAGGATTGCGGTTGGCAATGTTCAGGATTACTCCGTCGGCAACGCAGATATAATCTGCTCCTTTATTTATCTGTCGGGCAATACAGTGATGTACGGACTCTTTGTCGAGTTCGTATCTTATGTTGAAATAAGTTTGCATGTTAGTTATTAACAGAAGATGTTTATCCCAATTTAGAAGTATTCAAAAAACAAGTTACTTCATTTGGGATAGTAAATAATTTATAAATGAATAGATTATGACTAAAAATGAGATAACTTATTCTCTGAATATTACTTACCTGATAACTCAGTATACAAATCATCAAGTTGTTGATTGATTGTATCAATATTAAATTTATGATTTGCAAATTCATAAGATGCTGCACTAATGTGCTCCCGAAGCCTATTATTTGTAATCATCCGTTCTAACTGAATGGCCAACATATCTATGTCTCCAGGATTAAATAATAGCATATTTTCACCGTCTATCGCAACGTCAGGGATTCCCCCAACAGGAGTTGTTATGACAGGTAATCCATATGCCCATGCGTCCAATACCGCCATTGGAAAACCTTCTGCATAACTAGGAAGACAGAAAACAGAAGCTTGTCGGAAAATTTCATCTTTATTCTGTCCTGACACCCAACCTAAGAAAACGGTTTGTGATTCTATTTGAAGAGATTTTGCCAACTCCTTGCCTTGCTCTATTTCTCCATTCCCTGCAAATACAATTTTCCACGTTGGATATTTAAAAGCTATTCGGGCAAACGCTTTAATTAAATCAGCATAGCCTTTTCCAAGGTACAATGTTCCTGAAAACAATATAATATTTTGATGCCTTGAAAAAGAATGTCCCATTATTTTAGGGGATGGATTATAGCAGACTCTAAAATCTTTTTTTACCGAAAAATATGTCATTACCTTTTTTCTCAAACAATCTGAAAGAAATAAACTTACATCAGCAACATCGAACAAATAGTAATAATTATTATTCCATATTTCGTCTATCTGAGTTCCACAATGCAAATGCACTATTACTTTTTTTCGAAATAATTTTGCTAATTCGACAAAAGGGCGTTTTCTTGATGCAGTTGTACGTAAACTAAAATGAACATGTATTATATCATAAAAAGGTAAACGCATTGTGTAGTCTATCCATGCAATAGCTAAATAAAATATTTTCCGCCAAGCCGCTCCATCTCTATGCGTTTGTATCCAATGGCAATGAAATTTTTTCCATTGTTCACCTGTTTCATGAGCCTTAATTACCGAAGTGATTCCTCCCCTTGTTTTGCGGCTGGTTGCTACGATTAAGACTTTTGTCATAATTATATTCTCTGGAAATAAAAATCAGACTTTCATTTTTTACTCTATCCAATCCATATATTACCCACAATCTTCCGAAAGAACATTGCTTCAAATCCTATGATGAAACATTATTCCATCATTTATACACCAAAAAACCGGATAATAGCTATTAATTGAAGATCCTTTACGTTGATACGTATTTGTCGGTCAACTTGTACACAATGTGAAGTATTCTTCTTTAGAAATCAATTCACTGACTTTCCCCTGATAAATGAGTTCCAGCTTTTTTGCATAGTCTCTTGGGTCATGGAACTTGCGTATTCTCTCTAAACAAGCAAATGATTTTTGTTTTACTTCCTGGCGATGGGTTAACACATATTCGCATTTCTCTTGTAAACCTTGTAATAGCATACTACTGAATTTTTCTTGTAGTTCAGAATTGTAATGCAATGGATTATTTAATTTATTAACTGGAACTTCTATTAGCCATCCGACATCTTCACTATTAGTTTCATTCAATGCGCGTTGAGCAGTAGTTATCAGTGGAGTTCCACAGGCTTGGCTTTCTAACACAGAATAAGCGTATGTATCCATCCAAGTAGGTAAAAGACAAACATGTGCTTTTTTAAGTTTCCGTAACACCTGGTCATTGGGAAGCCCTTGATAAAAATCGATCCAATCAGCATTAGCCGCAATCATTTTCCTTATTTGTATTTCATCGTTTGTACTACGCATATATCGGCTTTCATCAGGTTCGAGAGCAGATATTAAAACCAATCTGAAATTATTATATTTTTTACGCAGGTTAGCTAAAACGGAAACAGACTCACGCCCACCTTTTCTATAAAAATTTTTTCCTACATAAAAAAATATAAACTCCTCATTATCATCCCATGTCAAACCTTTTTCTTTCAAATCATTTATTATTAACTGTTGCGGTGGATGTAATGTATATGTTTTAGCCTTTATAACGTTCTCATACGCAGGGAATTGTTTCAATATTTCCATCTGAATGCGGTAGGAACAGTTACACAAGGGCAACAATGCTAAACATTTTGGGTTTGCAAGAGCTTTTATGCACTCTATTATGTGAGAATTGTTCTTTATTTGTGATAAATCAACATTCTCTTTTTCTACAGCTCGTGTTATTTCAATGGTCCAAGGCACTCCGCTTTCTACACTTAATACCCAAGATGTTTTAGGAGTATGATTAATGCAATTAAAAAAATGAAAAATATCGCATCCAATAGGCCATAATTCTTCATAATCATAAAACAATTTAGCAACAATTTCTTCTGGTGACATCTTAAGTTGATGCAAAATGTGTAAAATCCAAAGATGGGTATTTTTCCACATATATTTGTTGGCTATGCGAATATCTTTATATTTTGCATTGGCCATTTTATTCAAGAATAGTCGTTGGGCAGCATAATTAAAGGAAAGGACTCCAATCGTTTTTACCTTGTCAGGACTTTTAAAAACTGTACACATAACTTCTTGCTTTATTTATATTTCAATAATATTTTCAAAATACGGATTCGTTTTTTTTGAATCAATCTGACAAATAGACGTTGTTTTAGAGGGGCGACATGAATAGGATAACTTAGCCAAATAATATTCCAAACAGGATCGTTTACTATCATTTGTATAATCTTGATCTGTTCTGATATAGACGATTTTGATCGGCAAACAACTCGTATGTAATTACGTACATACCCGATAAAAAAACGTTGTATTCGTTGGTATATATTTTCTTCAATTCCTAATATTTGGCATTCCTTAAGTGTAAAGAAATATAATGATTTTATTCTTTCGAATTGATCTAAATCTACTTTTTGAGTGATAGACCCTGTTGTGCAGCGATAATTATAAAAGAACCTGGGCACTACACAGACACATTGGCTATGACTAAGCATGTTCAAATTAAAGTGCATATCCTCTGACATAACTTCACGTTCAGAGACAAAGCGCAGATGATTTTCATCTATTGTACTTTTACTATATAGAACCACTTTTGCCGACATCTGTAATGTACGCTCTGCCGCAAGAGAGACTTCGGAAGCTACTAAATCGCAAGCCAGTCCGTCTATTTCATTCTTTCCTTCATAGATTTGGAACTTTTCTTTATGAGTGAGATATCCTATCACATTGCCATTCGTATCTACCCGTCTCAACCCCGTAAACACCATTTGTGCCTGATGCTTTTCAGCAGTATCATACATGGTCTGATACATATTGGCATCTATCCAGTCATCCGAATCCAGGAAAGCGACGTACTTGCCCGTAGCCACTTCAATCCCGCTGTTGCATGCCATTCCTAAACCGCCATTCTTCTTATGTATAACCTTTATCCGGGCATCTTTCAGAGCCCATTCATCACATATTTCTGGAACATGATCTGGGCTTTCATCGTCTACAAGGATGATTTCCAGATCTTTTAGCGTTTGATTAATGACAGATTCCACGCACCTGTCCAAATACTTTTCAACCTTGTAGCAAGGAATGATTACAGAAACTTTGGGCTGTATCATAATTTTATTTTTAACTAAACTTTCCCGGCAAATTCCATCAGCCGTTCTGCCGCTTTCTTCAAAGAGGTCTTTTCCCGGTCGATACTATGGATGATACGATGATTGTTGGGGTGGTCAAGTATATATGTAATTTTTTCCTGGATTTCTTTTATATTCGTGAAATCATTGATGACATCCGTCGGCTGAATGCCGGGAATGATGTCGATGGCCCCTACATTCTTTGACAAAAGGATGTCGCAACCTCCTATAATAGCCTCTATTGTTGCCAGTCCAAACGGTTCAATTCGCGAATTCTGGATGAAAAGACGCGATGTTTTGTATTTTCTCAAAAGTTCGGCATGGGGAATCAGTCCATGATAGGTAACGCAGGAAATCTCTTTGATGCGGGGAGAATCGTCTTCTTCATTATATGTCCCATATACACTGACATGCAGGGACATTCCCCTTTCCATATTGATTTGCTCTATCGCCTTGCAAACGATCAGATTCCGTTTGATTTCTCTTCCTCCACCTATCAAGATGACTTCATTGCCATCTCTTTCCACATCTTCATTTGTGATTTCTTTTTCTATTTTCTCCCATGCCACGCCATTGGTAAGTACTTCCATTTTATCGGCATATTGCGGAAAATGCTTTTTAGCAAGACAGCAAAAAGGAGAACTGACGCAAAGAATTTTATCTACGCAGGGTAAAAGAAGAGTTTCCATCCTATATATAAAAGGTCCATCATCCACACCAAATCCGTGCATGATATAAATAATTTTTCGCTTCAACAGTCTGGCCAACTTAATTTCATATCGTTTGTGCCCTATTGCAGAAAGAATTAAAATATTACACCTGCATATTTTCCATAAACATTCGATGCGTATCAAATACCGATTTCTGCTTTTCAAACGAGCCACATCATTAGGTAAATAGGATACAATATTCTTATTAACTTCTGCCGGTCCATTTTCTCCTCTATATAGGCCAGCAAAAAAGATGCGTTTCTGCATTCCGTATGCTCTATTTTAATAAACGATTTACTTGATTTAGATGTAAGAAAAACACCTTGTAAGTAGTGCTTTCACGTTTTAATCCATAAGATTTAGTTACATCCCATGAAATATTCGTCCAAAGGATGATCATCAGAGAGACATATAATAATTGGTTCCGGAACTCACTATATTTGAATTCATAAAGCAGTAATGAAACTATTATCATTTGGAATAATTCGAAGTACTGTACAGGTCTGATAAAAATATGGCTGATGTTACACACCAAAAAGTATGCACATATATAAAAGAAACTCAAATTATACCATAAGTTAAAATAAGGGAGCTTTTCTTCATAGCGTTCTTTTAAAAAAGGCCCAAACCAAATTGTAAAATAGGCAGTCAGCAAATAAGAGAGCATCATCGGGCCAAAAGCCAAAGCTTCATTCGTTTTACCTTGCATGAGGAATACGGAAGTGCGTTCTGCGTATCCTCCATACCCAAAGAAAGTGGCAAAATCACTTACATACTCTGCAAGATTTTGGAAAGCAGGGGTTTGTCCTGCCACAAAACAACAGGTGAAAAACACCAACATCATCTTCCTCTTATCGGCAATTGTTATTCTGTCAGCGATGAAATAGAATGGTATCAACATATAAGCTGATTGATGAATAGTGGCTCCCAACAGAATAAAAACTGTATAATGCCATGGCTTTTTGTCAACAATGAATCGACTGGCGTATATAAACATGGATGCCACTATCATCTGGCGGACACCGTTGTTCAAATCCAAAAAAAAACGGCTGCCAAACAAAACAAATGGCAATACTATTAATACATATTTATGTTCCTTCAATGCCTTTGTGATTGGATAGATTTGGAAAAATGCACATAAACCCATACCTATCACGAAGGGAATGCTTAATTGGGAAGATAATTTAGTCAGTCCGTAAAATAGGATTTCACCATTTATTTCACTCCATTTGCGGTAATCTCCGTTTTCAAACATAAAGGCATAAGTAATGGCATCGGCACCTACATTCCATCGGACAGCGCAAATAACAGTAAAAAAAGCGACATACCATTTCAAGTATTTATCCCAATTTTCACCTCCCGGAGAGATACAATATGACCTGTATGCCAAGCTACTCATTGCCAAAGCAAAGCCCACATAAACCAATATGCCAAATAGAAACATAATTATCGCAGTTCTACCTATATGTGTAAATTCTTCTAACTCTTGATTCGTGTTATTGTTATACGCTTGTCACATATATTTATTCATGTTTTTTATCTTACATAATGGCCAGAAAGTTTATTCTTGATTTTATAAAGCTTTGTTGCAGCATGATAAAACCCATGACATGACAAATAGAAGAGCGAACGGTTGATCAATGATGTGTTTTTCTCCATTATTTTACAGTTCAGTTCAGGATAGACTAAACGATACTCTTTGGATGTAAGTATAGGGTGCTCAAAAGCTTCATATTTTACACTCATTTTTTTTGAATTTATAAGTTCATGTCTGAAAGGGATTGAATCTGGGATTATTTCTTCCATCTTTTCAATCACGGCGTAACTCATTTTCAAAAAAGAGCGACTATAATTAGCCGTTATGCTTTGATGTGATTGATCTACATAATAATGATAGAATGCACGATTCAAATATGCAGTTTTGACATCAAGGTATGCGTAGATTTGTATCCAAAAAAGAAGATCTTCGCAATAATTGATTCCTGGGAAAAAACACGCTTTCACTTTGTTGTAACAAGCTCGTTTGACGAGCTTGTTACAACAACTGCCATGCAGTTGTTGGAACAGTTCTTTTAAAATATTTTTCGCGTCCAATGACGCAGGCTGCTGTTTTACCAAAGATGTTTTTTTCTTTGTATCTACATAATAATCGCAAATGACGACATCGGCTGCTTCCGCAACAGCTTTTGCGTATAACTCCTGAAGCATCGTCGGTTCGACCCAATCATCAGGATCTGCATGAATGACGTATTCGCCCGTCACGGCATCCAGGCCTGTCTGACGAGCCGCACCGACGCCTCCGTTTTCCTTATGGATAACGATGACTCGTGAATCCCTTGCCGCATATTCGTCACAGATAACACCGCTTTTGTCCGATGAACCATCATCGACCAAAATCAACTCCCAATCTTGGAATGTCTGAACAAGAATGGAATCCAAACATTTTACAATGTATCGTTCTGCATTATATACAGGAGATATAATGGAAATTTTGGGTGTAATGTCTTTCATTATGATTTCTGTCTTTTATCATCAGGGTAAATCCATTTCATGATAACTATTGGAATACCTTTTGCCATATGCCACTTATTTTTCGTTTCACGGTTTGCTGGACTTCTTTGTTCAAGCCACCATAGAAGACAACGACAACAGTAATCAATATCGATGCAGAACAAACCACACAAAAACGGACAACTCCATTAGGCATTATAGAGTGTAAGTATAATGGCAAAATGGCAGAAATAGCGACTAAGAGTAAATTCTTCATGAATATCTTTACAAAATACTCTCCTGCCGGAAAAGCTGCATATTTGGCCAAAAGGACAAGGTTGACTATGAATCCTGCCAATACGCTCATCATGGATACAATATAGACCGACCAAGGAGCGAAACCGATTTTCAAAGCGAGGTAAACTAAAGGGACATTCAACAAATAGATGGGGGCAGTAATCAAGGAGAGTTCTTTCACACGCCCGATAGCCGTCAGTCCTTGGTCGATCATTATATTGGAATACTTAATCAAGTAAGTAATGATGGTTATTTTGATGAATACCGCAGTATAATCAGGCACTGTGCCCAACCATAGTTGCAAAACAAAATCGATTTCAAGCAATACAGGGATGGCAATAACGGACATCAAGAAAAGGGTATATTGGGATACATTAAAAATCAACCTTTTGAAATTCTCTTGTTCTCCTGCACCATAGTATTTTGTCAGTTGGGGAACAGATGCCGTGATAAATCCCATTACAAATTGCTCGATTGCCGACAACACAGTTCCAGCCAATCCTCTGGCTGCGTTGACGGCTGTGTTGAAAAAGATGTTTAACAAAACCGTAGTACCTTGCTGATTCAATACCGCACTTAAATGCCCTAATGTTGTCCAGCCGGAAAAAGAACACATCTGCCGGAATAAAACCTTGTCAACTGACAAGGAGAACTTGCATTCTGCAAATTGCCGGATACAATAGATTCTATACAGCACTATGGTGAACATGTTTACCCCCATTATTAAGGCAGCATAAACGATTAACTTATCCCCAGGTGATACATACAATATGTACAATACTGCCAATTTGGCCACGACATCATATATGCTCAAATAAGCATAAATATTGAATTTTTCATGTGCCGTTACCGCTGCTACAAAAGGAGTTTGTGTGATATTCAAGAAAAGGCTGACGACAGAAAATTGGAATACATAATTGGCTGCCCGCATCCTGTCCGGCTCTATATTCAGATGCGTATTCAAGAACCATAGGCCAAAGGTCTCCAACAACACGACAACAAACAATGCTATAAAACAATGTATGACAAAAGCCGTAGAAAATGTCCGTTTTAAGAGTAAAGCATCTTCTTTACCTATGTTCAGTGCCAGGAATCTTCGTGTGCCGGTCTGTAAAATACTATTCAACAGCGTAAACATGGCTACAAGCCCGCCAATTACGTTGTTGACACCAAAATCAGATACTCCCAATATATTCAATACAATGCGTGTTGAGAAGAAACTCAATAGCATCATTACCAACATCCGTATGTAAAGGTAGAGCGTGTTTTTTACAATGCGTTTGTTGCTTTGCTCCATACCGATTCCCTTACTTGAAAATAGTTTTTAAATGATTGAATAATGCGGAAGAGAAAAACCTCAATTTCAAAAAGAGTGTCAGTTCATTTCGAAAGTAAGGAAGTAGCTCATTATAATATTCGTCATTCCTGAACTTCGCATCCAGAAATAATCTTTTCAAATAAAAGAAACGGTTTTGTTTATAAGCATCAACGTTAAAGACTTTTGAAAACTTGTCAATTCCACCTAATGCGTCGATAGTCATAATAGTACGGATACATTTGAAGCAGATTCCATCATTCTTCACTTCGTTGACACAGACGTTCAGGTATTTTTGAGCAGGCTCGTAATCCAACAGCGCACAGGTCTTTTCTATTCTGGATTTATCGCTTCCTGTTGAGTAAAGCTTCATTTCGCCAACCGAAGCGCAAAACATCAAAAGCAAATCATAATGTGCGCAGTCTAATATTCCTTTCTCGTCAAGAAGCATGGTAAATTTGTTATATGGATAACCTGATGAATAATAATAAGCCTTCAAGCAGGGAGAAATCGTATTCAGGCAAAATAAAGCCATATACGTATGGTACTCAAGATGAGAGTATGGCGCGTATTTATTGATTATCAGATGGAGATTAGACTCTATAAACAGAAATCCGAAACCATAATCTTTTGCGAAATTTCTTGCAAGTCGAAGTCTTCCTTCGACCAATGGTGTCCGAAGTATCCTCCCACCTTTCATTGATGAACCTACATTGAAGAAAGCCAGACTATTGATACGTCTGCTTGATGGGAGTGTTTCCTTGGTATGCTGTTGTATGGTATATAAAGAATCAATGCCACAAGAGATTCCTGTCGCTACTGTTTCTGCCATGCGCTTAACAGGTGATATAACAGGTGCATCTATGCAAGTACGATGGAAATTTTGATTCGTGTTACAAAGAGGAGAAATCAAATGAGCTTCCAAATTGTACTTCAACTCATCAGTAATAGGCAGCTCTGAAGTAAAATCATAACCGTTTTTAATGGCGAACATCAGTAATCCTAAAACAAATGAATCTATTCTGTCTGTTACCGCATATTGAATAAATTCCTCACATATTTCAGTTCTGACAATTTCTGCATTTCCATCAATCGTCAGTTCTCCAATGACAAAAGGACCTTCTTTCTTTATCGATTTGATTTGTATCTCTTTCATTACTTGTTATATTTAAGAAAAATAACATTTAAAAGGGGATTGTTTGATAAGTGGCTCCAAGTCAATATAACCCGCCACCCACGAATCCAATGCCTCACTTAAGCTCTCCTTAGTCGTTTCAGCAGTTATTTGAAGCGGCAACGCCCTGTCCCTGCCTATTGAAAGGAAGAAATCATGGAATTTGAAATGTCCCCCTAACAGAGTTCCTTCTATTTCTATCCAGCAATTAGGTATATGGTAGGCTTCCGACAAAATAAGGCCATGCAAGGAAGATGATGCAATGGCTTCACAAGACAAAATCAGATCCACCACATCCGTCCATTGGCGGTAGCCTTCCATTCGGATAAATAATATGCCGGGGTCTTGTTTCAGTTTATCCAGCAATGGAGAGCCGTAGTCAGAATAATGAGGAATAATACCCAGCTTGTACTTTTTTGTAACAGATGGGTGATATACTTTAGGCACCAATAAAGCCGGATCGCCATATACAGCCGGGCACTCGATACCCCTATCCAGCAAATATTTCCTGCTTAAAGGCCCTCTCACAGCCAATACTTTTTTAGGATGGGCGGGAAGCTCTTTCGCATCATCGATAACTCCCGCTCCCCACACTATGGACTGCCTGTTGCAAAGTAAAGTAAGTGACGATCCTATAATTAGATAATTAGTACGCTTGAAACGATGGGCCAGGGAAGAATAGTCATAACAGACAATGGCTTTATGCCAAAGTCTTTGGAGGAAAAAGTAGTTAATGTCATCCCCCCAGTTCCGGCTCAAGACTTTCCTTCCGTCAAAAAAGACAAAAGCATGGACTATGACCGACGGCATACACACCTCGCGAGCCATATTTACAAATTTAGCCAAACTTCTTTTGGAAAAAGGCTTCTTGATATTCATGTTTGCTTATCTGCTTATTTTACACTTACATTCCCATTTATCCATCGTGTTCTCCAGGCTGAAAGTTTCCGCCGATTTCAACGCCGCAAGTTGCATCTTCCTGCGCAACTCGGCATCCGTCATCAGGCAAGCTATTTTTTCCGCGAACAGTTTGATATCATTGTTAGGAGTGATGAACCCATCAATACCGTTTTGAATCATTTCGTTAAACACCGGGCTTGAATTCATGACGACAGGAACAACCCCTCGTTGCAATCCTTCTGTAATGGTCAATCCCCATCCTTCTGCACTCGAGGTCAGTAACAACAAACTTGCTTCCTGATAATAAGGTTCCGGTGATTGTTGCCCTTCAAAATGCAAATGAGAGATTTTCCTTATACGGACATACTCTTTGAAATAATCCAAATCACTTCCTTCTCCTACTATCTTCAAGTCCCAACTGCCGGCAACTGGATACTTTTTTTGAAGAAGTCTCCAAGTCTTCAATATCAATGAAATACGTTTGTGATATTCAGACATGCGGGCACATACTAATACTATATTCTTTTTCTTTCCCAAAATATCCGGTGTAGATATAGTACAAAATGTCAATGGATTATTAATGGCAACAAGCTTATGATAATCAGCCCGCCTCATTACCTTGCGGAGATAAGGGAAGTGGGTCGGGGATAGCGTAACAAAATAATCTGAATGCTCATAGATATGATTATAAATACTACCCTCTTCTTGCTCTTGCCTAAGTTTATAATACTTTTGTAAGACAAAAGCCTTCGCAAGATATAGCCGATCTCTCCATGTTTTGTGGTATTTACTTTTTAGCAAATGGAGAAGAGACGGATTTTTAGGATCAAAGTGCAAGCATGAAATGACTTTTCCACCTTCTTGTTTCCATTTTTCCCCACCTTTATCCAAAAACATATCTAGCAGCCATTTACTATATGCAATTTGATTTATAACAATATCCACCTTGTGCTTCTTCAAGAACCCATACAAATCCACTATGGATTCCGACCGATAACTCATCATTCCGGTATGCTCATCGAAGACCAAGATATCCATGCAATGATAACCACGCAAAGAGAATCCTTTGGCCACTAAGGAAGTGATACGTTCCGTTCCACCAGATTCAGGCTTTAGAGGAAGATTGTAAATCCAAAGAAGTGTCATAAATATTAAATAATGTAATTTTGCTTCTTATGAAACATTGTCTGTATGAGGTATAGAATCGGTTATATGCTAACATGCACGTTTACGATTATGCAGTTCTCTATCTTATTCCATGATAATCTCAAGAAAAACCATTATTTAGGGAAACTCTGTTTACCAAAATAAAAATAGTATAGAAAAGGATGGCGATACCTTGTGGGTCCATCGTTTATATAGCTTGCAATTTGTAAACTTCAGGAATTTTACTTCTCAGAGTTTTTACCCATTCTCTATACGCATTCATGGTTATTTTCTCCGGCATTATGATTCTGATATGAGAATCTATCTGTTCGGTTATGTCGGTCATATTTTGTAATAATTGCATAAACGCATTCTTTGCTATTATCAGACATGGCATTTGCATTTCTTGGGAGAAACTTTGCAAGGTATTGTATCCGTTTGACTTACAGAATAACCATAATCTGTATGCCGAAAAGCCGTATGCACACCATTCACCTATCGATTCATTATAATACAAATTGATTAATGAACCGTCGTTATTGTATTCGTCTATTGTTATAGTTTGAGTATTCATTAACCGTATTCAATAAGATGAGTGGCAATAATCAGATTAAAAATCGAGCAGTTTTTGTACATTTCTTGTGATGCTTGTACAAATGAACTTTTGAAATATATTGTAACAGTGAGTGTCTGTTCCTATATGAGTGATAGCCTTTTCACTTAATAGCAGCATAGCTTTTTTCTTAATCCGGTCGCCATACATACCCGCTATTGACGGAAGATTGAGCTGGAACTTCACCCCCATGTCTTTTAATTGTTGATAATCCGACTCACCCATATAAACATACCGTTCCGGATGGGCTAGGATAGGGTGGTAACCTTTAGCCTTGATGCGGAGCAGGATGTTGCTCAATCCCATCGGTGGGCTGAAATAAGAGGTTTCCACCAACAGGTGGTCTCCATTCTCGCCCAAGGGCAGCAGGTCATTTCTCTCCAACCGTTCCTCGAAGAGATTGTCGAGCATGTTCTCGGCCGCAAGATACAGTTTTATCGGGCCGCTGTAGGCGGCTTGAAGTTCAGCGTGACGTTCCCGGAGGTGCGTTGTGGTGTTTGGCATATCTTCCATGATATGCGGCGTAAGCCATACGGATTTTATGCCCAACTCTTCATACAGGCGCAGTGTCTCCAACGCCTCTTCCATCGTCTGGGCACCGTCGTCCACACCCGGCAGGATGTGCGAGTGATAGTCGGTAAAACCCTCGAATATACCGCTATCTTTCAGCGGGATGCGTTTCTTGAAAGGCCACACGATGATATGAATGATTCTATTTGAGAATCTTGATTGCTAATTATTTGATAACCAACTATTTACCCCCCCCGTTTTTTTCATCGGAGCCGTAATGGTATCCCGAGCCGTAACCGTAGTGATAGCCATAGCGATAGCCGTAACGGTATCCGTATCGACCACCGCTTCCCTCGGTCCCGTTCAGGATCAGGGACATGTTTTTGTATTTTTTTTCATCGTAGATCTTCTCCAATTCCGAGAGCATGCTCCGTTCGAGCAACCCTGCGCGGACTACGAAAATGGTACGGTCAGCCAGTTTCTCGATAATTTGCGTGTCGGCCACCAGTTCAACGGGCGGACAGTCGATCAGCACATAGTCATATTGCTCCCTTACAGTATCGATTGTCTGCTTTAACCGCTCGTCGAACAATAATTCCGTTGGGTTAGGAGGAATCGTTCCCACGGGTAGTATATCCATAGATTTATGTTTCGGATCGGGTACGATGATCTCATCCAGATTATCGATACGACCTCCCAGATAGTCGCTCAATCCCTTGTCGGGAGAGTCGATATAGGATGATGCAGAGGCGTGGCGCAGGTCTCCGTCGATTACCAGCACTTTTTTTCCTTTGATGGCAAGGCTCATGGCAATGTTCATGGTCAGAAACGATTTGCCGCTGCCCGGATTGAATGAGGTCATGATGATGACATTCGAAGTCTTGTCCTTGCCGGTCATAAATTCCAGGTTGGTACGCAATACGCGGAACGCCTCATTGATGATGTCACGGTTGCCCTCCTTGACGACAACGGCCTTGACTTCCTGCGGCTTTTTCCCGAATATTCTTTTCTTCTTTCTTGTAAACAGCGGAATCTCGCCGATGAACGGTACGGTCACACTCTCCAGGTCTTTCCTTCCCCGTACACGGGTATTCATATTCTCGCGCATGAAGATAATGACTATCGGAATGAGCAGCCCCAGAGCAAATGCGACCATAAAGATGTTCTTGCGTACAGGGGATGTCGGCAACATGCTGCCGTGTGGCGGGGTAACAATGCGGGTATTATAAGCCGTGAACGCCTGTGAGAGTTCGTTCTCCTCGCGTTTTTGCAGCAGGAACAGGTAAAGAGCCTCCTTTACCTTCTGCTGGCGTTCCACCGAAAGCAGGTATTTGGCCTGTGTAGGGTTGGCCGCTATACGTGATGTTGTCTGTTGCTCCGTCTGCCGTAAACTTTTTATCTGCGAATTCAAGGTTACTATCTGATTGTCGATAGACCTGATTATCGCCCCACGCATGGATGCCAGAGCCTGATCCATATCCACGACCAGCGGATTTTCTGCGCTGCTGTTCGCAACCAGGCTGTTACGCTGCAACAGTTGTTTGTTGTATTCGGCAATCTGCGATTCGATGTTGGCACTCTCTATACCGGAATTGGCCGGAAGCAGTTGGGTACGGTTGGCATCGTTGGCTAAATAGTTCCTGATGTAACGGGTCATGTAAAGCTGGTTGTTCAAGGCCAGGATCTGTGCGTTGGTCGCACTGCTTTGGGCCATGTACATGCTCGATGCCGCCTGCACATCGGGTAACAGGTGTTCTGACTTGTAAGAGGAAATATCCTCGTCCACGTTCCCCAGCTCCTGTTCGATTACTCCCAGACGTTCATTGATGAACATTGAGGTACTGACAGCAATCTGGTTTTTGTCCTTCACCCAGTTCTCGTTATAAACGGAAATCAACATACTCAATATATCTTCCGCCCGCTGTGTAGAGTTATCCTTGAATGCCAGGTCTATAACCGACGCTTTCTCGTTATTCAATGAAACGGACAGATTGGATGAGCAGGAGTTTACAGCGTTATACAAATTGGATTTGCCTACATATAATGTATATGCCTTGCCTTTCACGTAATTGGGTGTTGTATTGATAATGATTTTCCCCAATGGTGTAGGAATGGAGTCGAGCAAGTTTCCCTTTATATCCTTTTCGTCAAGATCCGTCCCGTTACGTATAAAGTCGGATAGGAATAACGTGCCGTCCGGCTGCACTTCCAGCGTGAAACCGGCTGATTCATTTTCAGGCAAGTCATTTATCGTTACATCCACTGGTAATGTCAGTCCATAGGCCACCTGACGGTGGAATTTTCCTGGAACGAAGTAATTCATATCCAAACGCAACCGTTTAACTACCTCAGTCATTAAAGACGGTGACTGAAAGGTGATAAGTTCGTTATTCACATTTGTACCGGATTGGAACAACCCGAACTCCGAGAAGGATTCCAGATCCGAGGAAAACGACTTACCTTTGGAATCTTCTTTGACCAATACCGAAGCGGTACGTGTATAAACGGCAGGGGTACGTAACAGATGAACGGTAGCGGCACCGACCGTTACCACTAAAGACAAGACGAACCACTTCCACCTTGCGAGACACAGATACAACAGATCCTGTATCCGCAGGAAATCATCCTGCTGTCCCGGTTTTATATTCTTTTGATTTATGGCCATATCTGATTTTATATTTATTTCACAATTAACACGGTAATGGTAGTCAGCAGCGAGGCCAACGACATCCAGAAAGAAGCAGAACGGACGTTATTGCCGTTGACAGTCGCCTGCCGTGCTTTCATTGAGTTAGGTTCCACATAAACTATATCGTTCTGCTGTAAATAATACACGGGAGAGGCATAAAGGTCGTATCCTGAATTCAGGTTAACCTGATACAAGGTCTGTTTACCGTTTTCCTCCCGTTGTACCAGCACATTCTCCCGTTTCCCGTAGACGGTAAGGTCTCCGGCCATGCTTAAAGCATCCAAAAGCGTCAGCTTGTCCTTATCGATATTGAAGCGTCCGGGGTTGGCAACCTCACCCAACACGGAAACGGTCAGGTTCATGAACTCAACTGTAACGACAGGGTCTTTCACGAGATTCTTCGAAACCAGTTCCTCTTTTATATACGAGGCGATTTCCTCGCGTGTCATTCCCGCCACATGGATATGTCCCAACACTGGAAAATCGATATCTCCATCCTTGTTGATCGTATATCCTGATATCCCCTGGCTATTGGATGTTCCCGATGTCGTACCGATCTGTCTGGATATGATCGGAAGGTTGAAAAGGTTCATCAACAAGGGGTCCTTGCTGTTGACTAGTATTGAGATCTTGTCTTCGGGACGCACCCGGATTTCCAGCGGGTTCAAGACTTGTTCTGCGGTACCCCGTTTCAGGTCCGTGAAATAAGCGACTTTCGGCGTGGCACATGATCCCAGCAGGAAAGCCACGGTCAATAAGAATAAAATGTATCTGATTTTCATATTTCATTGATTTTTATTTGTTGGTTTTCTGTTCCGATTGAAGTTGTCCGATAGATTTCGTCAGCCTGATGTTGGCAAGAGTCCATATCAGGATATCGCCCAGCACGATCCAGTTCACATTGAGATAAAGGGACAGAAGAATATTGAGCAGTATGAATATTGTTGATACGGAAACAATGATAATCATGGCATTGCGCTGCTTTATTCCGAGAGCAAGCAGCTTATGGTGGATGTGGTTCTTGTCCGGCAGGAACGGTTTCTTCCCGTTGCGTACCCGATGCAGGTAGACCCGGACCACATCGCAGCATGGAACCAGCAAGGGTGAGAAGGCTAGCACCATCGGATGTACATTTCCTGTATTATCGTCTAGACCGCACATGGTCAGTTTGAGACTGAGGAAACAGAGCATCATGCCAACGGTCAAACTACCTGTGTCACCCATGAAGATCTTCCTTCCGTGCTCGGCGTTCCCGAAAACATTGTAATAGAAGAACGGTACCAACACTCCCAATGTGGCGAACGCCAGTATGGCATAGACATGCTGGTGGAGCATGAAAAAAGTCAGACCGTAAAACAGGCAGGCGACACTGCATAGCCCGGAAGCCAACCCGTCAATGCCGTCGATCAGGTTGATGGCATTGATGATGAAGACCACGATTAAAATGGTCAAAGGATACCCCAGCCATAACGGAACCGCATGAATACCTAGGATGCCGTGCAGGTTATTGATATATATTCCACCGGCGATAAGCATCACGCCACACAGGATCTGAATGACAAACTTGGCACGATAACGGATACCAATTAGGTCATCGGCCATGCCGACCAGATACAGTACCATGATGGAGCAGAAAGCAAAAGCCAAAGGCCGTACATTGTTTCCGATTTCAGACAACATTTCCGAATGCCCCAGTGCCATATTGATTCCCAGTAACAAAGCTATGGTGAAAAACACGACCGGTTTGAACGCGATACCACCCAATCGTGGCACCGCACAATGATGTATCTTCCGTTCATCGGGAAGGTCGAACAGCTGTTTGCGAAAAGCGATTAGCAGAATCTGGGGAATGACGATACTCGCACAGAGAACACAAAGCAAAAATGCCAGTGAACAATTTACAATCCAAAAATACATATATTCAGATATTGTTTTTTATTTGCGTAAAACCGTGAATAAGGATTCCAGACTTTTCCATATCAGGAAATGACTTCAATCAAATCGGGATGAACCTCAGCCGATATCCCCATAATCCCCTCAAGCATCACGACCACCCGGCGGTTGCGTTTCCCTTTTACCCGCATAAACACACCCTTAACTCCATCAAGCTTGCCGCCGTGGATACATACACGGGTACCTTTCCGTATGTCGATTTCATCCGGCTTATAATAGACCGTATCCTTCTCATGCAGGGAAGCTATTTGGATGAAACTGTCCATCTGGTCGTCCGGCACGGTGATATATTCCATACCCATGCTTTTTTTCCACATGGCGAATTGCAGGAAGTTGTACCGTTTCTTGAATTCGGTGATCTGCGAGTGGCTGGCGTGGACGAAAACCAGACTCGGTATGACCGGCACCAACCTTGTCGACTTCACCCCGTGGTAGATCCTTACGGCGTAATGTTTCGGAATGAAATATTCCAGACCGTATTCCTTGTCCTTCAGCCTGTCCTCCGCCATTTTCTCATTCTTGTAGGCGCGCATGACGAACCAGCGGACCTGCTTTTTTTCTTCCGCCGTAGAAAAACTCATACCCATATTGCCGGGATTATTTTATAGGTGAGGATATACCCCTAGTTCATGCCAATTCGTATATTGGTATGTATTACAACGGATTACATTTCCTTTATTTATAATATCCACTGTCAGTCCCATACTTTTGACAAAGTGTACAGACCTCATTTCCGGGGCTTCTGCCGCTGCTTCTCTTGGCAAGAGAAATATCCGGGGATCATATTTTACGTAAATGACTGACGGACAGATAGAAATACAGAACGGCATTATGGTACTTATCCGACATATGTTAAGCAAATACACTCTGTATGAATGTTTTGGTTAATTTTATTACCCGTTTTCTATTGTTTTTTCAATATTTTACGTAACTTTGCACATTGTAATAATTCTCTTGCCAAGAAAACGAGCCGTATGCTCAACAATTTTTATTGTATTACAAAACGTCTTCAAAAATCCATTTTTAAAAACATCCGGTTTTAAATTGTCAATAAGAATATCTCCAACGGTATCCTGCCGCTGTATTGACAGTTCATGGATCTTTTCCGGTACTTTTCTTTTTAAGAGAAATATCGGGAAGGGATAGCATCTGACAATCAGAATTATATATAAATCCTGAAAGTGATCTGTTCAACAATCATACCGGCATTTGAAACATTTTCCTTTGGAGAAAACAGTTTTTTATCATACGGACGGGTACTTTCCCATATTTTGATTATCTTTGCAATGTGTAATATTTCTCTTAAAAAGAGAAGCAGGAACGGCACAGCCTTTGTCCGTTATTCTGCGTGCCGCATCCGTCCCCGTTATAAGGATTTGAGTATGATGTTGTTTGCCTTGTCCACTTGTGAGGTGTCCAGCGAGGCGAGGTAGATTCTGGTCGTGTTTTCCGAATCATGTCCCATCGCCTCGCTGATGGTTGCCAGCGGCACATTCTTGCTTCTGGCGATACTCGCCCATGCATGGCGTGCTACATACATGGTGAGCGGCATACCGAGCCCGAGCCGTTTCCCGAGTTCCTTGAGTTTTCCGTTGATGAAATGCGCTGCGCTCCTGTACTGCCGCACGGCATCCTTGGCCGTATCTCTGATGACCGGAAAAAGGTAGGGGCTGTCATTGTGGCCATACCTGTCCAGGATCTCCTGCATGGGCTTCTCCCATTTAATGGACAGACGCCGGCCGGTCTTCCGCCTGCGGTAGGTCAGCACGCCGCTCTTCAGATCAGCCTTTTTCAGGTAGGCGATGTCGACGAACGACATGCCCCGGGTATAAAAGCTCAGCATGAACATGTCCCTGGCGTATTCCATGCCCGGGGAAAGGCGCAGGTCCAGGTCACGTATCATGCGGACCGCTTTCAATGGAACAGCACGTTTTACGGTCTTGTCTATTCCGGTGTAGACATGCTTGAAAGGGCTGCGCTGTACCGTCAGTTCCCTGTCCACCGCACGGTTGTAGACGGCACGCAGGTTCCGCATGTAATAAGAGGTGCTGTTCGGACATATCCCCTTGTCCTTCAGCCATGCCTCGTATTCCAGCATGAGGGTGGAGCCGATATCCTCCAGCGGGATGTCGCCGTCCCTGCCCCGAAAGTGCGTGAAGCTGTTCAGTACGGTGGTGTACCTCTCGGCGGTGCGCTTCTTGCCGACACGCTCCAGTTCCTCCACGAGCCTCTTTCCGAAGGCCATGAAATTATGGCTGTCCTCAGGGGGCGGGTTGTGAAAAAGTTCGACAACCCTGCCGGCGGGATAGGTACCGCCGGAACGTTCCAGTCCGGCAATGATACTTTCCAGACGGCGGATGTCTTTTTCCATCCGCTCCTTTAACGCAAGCAGGAGGCTTCTTCTGGAATCACCGGATACCGGCAGTATGATTTCCGACGTGCGTCCGTCCCATTCCGAAGGGAACAGCCTGTAGCCGGTGTTTATCTGGCGCGCCACCCTTCCGTGGATGATCTGGAAATAGAGCGTCCCCTCCCTGCCTTCCACGGACGAGGACCTGAATTTGGTTTTGATTGTTGCCATAGTGCAGTCATTTTGAATTAGGATTGTCCACTTGCTTCCTGATTTCCTGTGCCTCCCTGAACAGCCGGTGCGCCAGACTGTCCTTGTAGGCCGCCATTTCATGATTACGGATGCGGTTCCTGACCGAGTCCTCAAAAGCGGTCACCAGCCTTTCCACACGCCGGATCTTTTCCTCGTCCCGCTCGATGGTGAAATGCTTCTCCAGGAAGGCGATGTCGGGATCATCCCCCGGCAGGCAGATCCTGATGGCACGGTATTTCAAATCGGCATCCTTCAAAAGCCGGTTCGTGCGGTACTGGTTACAGTTGGTCCAGACGGAAACGACCAGTGCCAGGATCAGTGCTGAAGCTGTCGTTACCACCGCCTTGGATGCGCTTTCCAGACGGTAGGTCACCAGTTTGTGTACCGGTTCCTTTTTCAACAGGACCATTCTCTCATCCAGCCGTCTTACCGTTTCCTTTACCGCCTAGCTGTCCTGCCGCAGGCTGTCCCTTGTCTTTTCCATTTCTCCGGCAAACGTTTCGGCAGACAACGGCCTGCCTTCCGACAACCGGGCGGTATGGCTACGTACCGCTGCTATTTCCGAACTGTTTTTCTCCACTGCGGATTGCAGGCGTTCCAGACGGATTTTCAGTTCCGCAATCCCTTCAGGGGAATTGGTCCGGTTTTCAACTGCGGGGCTTGTGCCTTCCACGGGCAGCGTCTCCACTTTCTTCTCGATCCTTTCAAGGCATCCGTAGATGCCTTCCAGATAATTTTCCTCTTTCATCTTTCAAAGTTTTTTCGTTATACATATGGTTCACAAACTTCTTCCTTTCCTGCGCTTCTTCTTTCTCCGCAGGCGTTCCGCCTCTTTCTCGTCCTCCGTCGGTGGCACCGACGGCATGAACACGCCACTTGTACCGGTGACTTCGACCAGGTTATCAATAATAGAACCATGACTTTGTTCATGGTACGGTTGCTTTTGGGAAACGTCATTTTCCAGGGACGTGACATGGTTATACTCCAATGCCGCATCCAGCCTTGACCAGCTGAAACTGCGGTCAATCCCACTCCCCTTGAATGACAGACCGTTCTTGATAAAGCGGATGCCCTGCACCTCACTGGTATTTCCCTTGTACTTGAATTCCATTTCCACGCCCATTTTTAAGAGCCTATTTTGAAATTCTTTCCATGTATCTGCACTCCTCAAAGCTTCCTTGACCGCACGGTATATCTCGTATTTCACCCTCTCGGAAGCGTGCAGTTTTTCCGTTTTAACGGCCTGTTTGCCTTCGGAATAGGTGAGCGAATACTTCTCCTTGAGCATTTTCGTCACCCTCTCGTTGCGCCTGAAATCGTTGCTGTCGGAAATCACCTTCCCGTCAAAGTCCACCCGGTTGAAGACGATGTGGCAGTGCGGGTTGCCCGTCCCGTGATGCCTCACCACGATGAACTGCGTGTTCCGTATCCCCATCAGCTCCAGGTATTCCTCCGCTACCCTTGCCATAAAGGCATCGGTCAGCTTCGGTGCGTCCTCCGGCTTGAAGCTGAGCGCGATGTGCCCCACCGGCTTCGTCATGTCCGGATTCAGCAGGCATTGCCACCGGAAACTTCGCGCCATCTCTTCTGCCGTTCCCAGCAGCACGCCTTCCGAGGCGATGATTTTCGCGTCGTCCTTCTGCGTCACGTAACGTATACAGCCGCCGAACGAGCGGCCTTTTTTGATCTTTCCTATCATGAGGCTATCCTCCTTTAGGCCTGTAATCGTCCATGATCCGCTTCAGCTTTCCCAGCAGCCCGTCTATCAGCAGCCTTGTCCTGTAAAAGCCTGCCTGGTGCGAGAGCTTTGTCAGCTGGTTCAGGTTGTTCGCCATTCCCGCCAGGCTGCGCAGCAGCGCATTCTCTTCAGGCGTATGCCTTGCCGTAACGGTGGCCGCCAGTGCCGCCTCCCTGATATAGACCGCCAGACTCCGGCCGGACTTCCCTGCCCTGAACCTGAGAGCCTCGTAGCTGACGGGGGAGAACTTCACTGTCACTCCCTTGGTCAGCTTCCGCATCCTGCCCAGTGCCGGACGGCCGCGTTTTTTCTTCATCCCATTCATATCCTTTGTCATATGTTTTTTCTTTTTCGTCCGTACTTCTTTCATTCCAAAAATCTGCGACCGGCGGGAGCGGATTTGCCCTCCCTGCAACCGCCGGAAGCGGGGAGCAAGGGTTTTCGGGAATCCGGAAACATAACCTTGCTCCCCCCACAGA
>OKLL01000105.1_pt1 | contig 61268 bp, 60 predicted proteins | sample 1614761 | NCBI WGS metagenome assembly OKLL01 (sample SAMN04436967, study PRJEB24849) | human gut metagenome | biome: human gut; feature: NICU; material: stool | host: Homo sapiens | place: USA: Saint Louis, MO | collected 2010-03-23
AATTATATTTTTGTGTGTGCGTGTGGAGACGAGGTTGATCCTTGTCTCCACACGCACTTTTTTCATACCCGTATCCGGGCCGACTATGAGGTCGTCCTCATTGTTGGGCCACATTGTGCTTCGTGGCAGATAACAATGACGTCTGGAATTCGCAACAATTGATGTAGGCGATTTTCGTTCAGTACCGTGCTCTGGCGAGAAAGAGGGGAAAATCCAAGATCTTTCCCTCTCGCTCTCCTTTGATGGTCAGGGGCACCTGGCCATGTCATCTGGCTGAACCCAGCCTCCATGCAGGATCCCCTCACGGTGTTCTCGCTGAGGCCACCATGGTCGTAGCGGGGACCATCGTCATCATGAGAGTGATGACCGTGGCATGCTCATCCTTCCTTCCGTGCGACATCAGTGGCGATGAAGGAGGTGAAGCCGTCAATGTGCCCTTTGATCAAGGGGACGTCGTTGATCCTTGGAATTCGCTGGGAACTGGAAATTTGGATGACGTCCTTCTCAACGCGCTTTACGTCATCCGGATGGCGGGAGATCGTTCTTACCAGGTAGCTACCCTGTCCACCTGGACGACCACGACTTTGAGGCGGGAAATACGGCCAACATCATCATTTCGACGTTGGTCCCTGGCCGAATGCGCAGCCGTTCCACGGCGTCGTGCCCGACTCCGACTGGGCTGGCAGGACTGTCGCAAATGCGGCACTGCTGCACTAAGGGATTCTTTTCTGGAGGTGGACTTTTCGGAAACACGGTGCTGACGAGACCAGGCCCGCCTGGCTCCGATCTCGGTTCGCCATGAGGGCCGAGTGTGCGGGACAATGGGAGACATGGCAGATTCTTCCTCCCCCAACAACGGTCGCTCCAGCGGAGACCGACGAGGCCAGGGCCGCAATGGATGGTCCGGCAAGTCGGGCGGACGCGGCGGTTGGAACTCGAAGTCGAATGGTCGTGGCGGGGGTCGCCGTGACCGTCGATCCTGGTCGGACGACGGCGATCGTCGCGGTGATCGCAGGCAGGGACACGGGGGAGACGGCGGTCGTCACTGGGACGAGGATCGCAAGCCCCGTCGCGACGGTGGCTCGGGGCGTTCCTGGCGAGATGATCGCAGGTCGCGTCGGGGCGACCAGGACCGGGACGACCGCTGGAATGACCGTGATGATCGTCGCCGCAATGACCGGCGCTGGGAGGATCGCCGTGATGATCGGCATGACGAGGGTGACAACCGACGTCATGAAGGCCATGGCCGTGGCGATCGTCACTGGGACAAGAACGGTCGCAAGGACTTCCGCAAGACGGACCGCAAGAACTTCCGTCATGACCATCGGGATGATCGTCGCAATGATCACCGGCATGACCATCATGGTGACGATGCTTCGCTCGAGGAGAAGGTGACCCAGGCCCCTGACGAGCCGATGGCACCGCTGGACTTCGACGAGAAGGCCCTGCCCGCCTCGGTACGGGCGGAACTGCGTGGTGTTCCTGCTGACACCGCCCATATCATCGAGGGCCATCTGGTTGCTGCAGCCGAGCTCCTTGACGAGGACCCGGCCCGGGCCAACGCCCACGCTCAGGCTGCGCGTCGACGCGCGCCGCGTCTGCCCGTGCTGCGAGAGGTGGCCGCAGAAGCGGCGTACCAGGCCGGTGAGTACGCCTCGGCCCTGAACGACTACCGGGCCCTTCGGCGCATGACCGGTAATGACAACTTTCTGCCGGTGATGGCTGACTGCGAGCGTGCTCTCGGTCGCCCCCAAGCGGCGCTTCGACTCATCCGCGAAGGCCAGCAGACCGACCTCAGTCCTGCTCAGCAGGTCGAGCTGGTGCTCGTCCAAGCTGGTGCCCGTCGTGATCTCGACCAGAAGGCCGAGGCTGTGCGCCTGCTGCGCGACGCCGTCAAGAACCTTAAGGCACCGACCGAGGCAACGGCCCGCCTTCACTACGCCTACGCCGAAATTCTGCTCGAGGATGGAGACACGGCCGGGGCCCGCAAGTGGTTCGTCTCCGCCCAGAGTCACGATCCAGCCAATTTCCTGGATTGTCAGGACCGGATCGACATCATCGATGGTCGGGAGCCGAGCAGGAATCCTGACGACGACGCGGACGACATGGTTTTCATCGAGATGGACGAGGACGACGAGGAGACGAATCAGTGAGCGGCGCCCTCATTGACGGACATGACGCAGCCCTCTTCGACCTGGACGGAGTCGTTTACCTGGGACCCCATCCAGTACCTGCTGCCCCGGACACGATTGCGGAACTGCGTCGTCGAGGGGTGAAGGTTGGTTTCGTCACCAACAATGCGGCCCGGTCCGCTGAGGTAGTTGCCCAGCATTTGACCGACATCGGTATCCCCACGGAGGCCAGTGACGTCGTCACCTCAGCTCAGGCCATCACCGATCTTGCCGCCGAACAGCTGTCTGCAGGGGCCAAGGTGCTCATCATCGGTACCGAGTCGCTGCGTGTGGAGGCGCGATCTCGCGGGCTCGTGACGGTGGAATCGGCGCAGGATGATCCGGTGGCGGTCATCCAGGGTTACGACCCGCACATTGACTGGTCGTTGTTGGAGGAGGCTGGGTTTGCCCTGCAGGCTGGAGCCAAGTGGTACGCGGCCAACCCGGACATCACCCGTCCCACCGATCGTGGCATCGTCCCCGGCATCGGCGCCCAGCTCCAGGTCGTCGCGACGACGTGTGACGCCAAGCCGGTCATCGCTGGCAAGCCCTACCGTCCGCTGCTGGAGGCCACCGTTTCGCGTCTCGGGTGCAAGGCGCCGATCTTCGTGGGGGACCGGCTGGACACCGACATTCGTGGTGCCAACGCCATGAAGATGGACTCCTTGTTCGTCTTCACCGGGGCTCACGGCGTCGCTGATCTGCTGGCTGCAACACCCGAGGACCGACCGCGGAACATCGCTGTGGACCTGTCGGGCCTGCTGGAGCCTGCACGGACGGTTGAGATGTCGGACGCCCACGCTCGCTGTGGTGAGGCGGAGGTCTCACTGACGACTGACCGCGAGATCCGCGCTGACATGGTTCCCGGCGACGTCTCCGGACAGCTCGATGCCGTGACCGCCATGATGACTCTCGTCCACGAGTCCGGTGCGACAGTTCCGGAGAAGCCTGAGGAGTCTTTCGACAAGCTCCACTGAACAGTGTTCAATTGGTTGTGGCGGCCGCTCATCTCGTGCGGCCGCACGATCTCTTCATGGGAGAAACCCAATGTCATCACGCAGAGGATTCCAGGCCACCGACCTGGCACTCGTCGCCGTCTTCGCTGCCCTCATCGCAGTGCTCGCGGTCATTCCGCCGATCTTCATGGTGGGGGCAGTGCCCTTTGCCCTGCAGATGATTGCCGTCATGCTGACGCCGATGGTGCTTGGCAGCGTCCGCGGCGGATGCGCCATTGGTCTGTACATCCTCGTCGGTGTCCTGGGGCTTCCGGTCTTCAGCGGCGGTGCCAGTGGTGTCGGTGTTCTCGTCGGCCCGACCGGTGGATTCCTGTGGGGCTGGTTGCTGGGAGCATTCGTCGCCGGCGCAGTGGCGACTGTGGTTCTACGTCGACGCCCGCGCAAGTCAATGCTGCCGGTCTGGCTCTTTCTCGTCGCACTCGTGGACCTGGTGTGCGTCTACCTCGGCGGCATCCTCGGGCTGATGGCCTTCGCGAAGCTCAGCCTGAATGCAGCACTGGCTGCCAATATCGCCTTCGTCGGACTCGACCTGGTCAAGGGGATCTTGGCCTGTCTCATCGCCACAGCGGTGCTGACGGCCTTCCCGCGTCTCATGCCGTGATTGAGTTCAAGGATGTCGGCGTCGACGTCGACGAGTATGACGTCGAGGGTCATCACCGACGGGTGACCATCCTCAGCGGGGTCAATGTCACCGTGCCTGAGCGTCGGGTGGCGGTGGTCGGCCCCAACGGAGCGGGCAAGTCAACCCTGCTCAAACTCGTCAACGGGCTCATGGCGGCCACCAGAGGCACCGTCACTGTCGACGGAATTGATCCCAAGTTCGACGGCAAGGCGGCGAGACGGCGGGTGGGGTACATCTTCACCAACCCCATGAGCCAGCTCGTCATGTCGACCCCCGTTGCTGACGTCGAGCTGTCCTTGCGCCAGCGCATCCGCAATCGTACGGAGCGTCACGATGCTGCCTTGAAGATCCTTGCCGACCAGGGGTTGGAGGCTATCGCTGGCCGCAGCGTCCACGCCCTGTCCGGGGGAGAGCGTCAGTTGGTCTCCCTGGCGAGCGTCCTCGCCGTGGAGCCGTCAGTCATCCTCGCCGACGAACCGACGACCTTGCTCGACCTGCGTAACCGAGAAATGGTCCGGCACGCCTTTGAACGCCTGGATCAGCAGATCCTGTGTTGCACCCATGACCTGGAGCTGGCGGCCTCCTTCGATCGGGTGCTGGCTGTCGAGGACGGCAGGGTCGTCGATGACGGGGACCCTGCCAAAGTCATTGCCGGGTACCGCCGACGGATGATGACCGAGGAGCTGTCCCGATGAAGGCTGACATCTCGGCCTTCCTCGGGGGTTACCGTCCTGGTCACAGCCTGGCCCACCGGATGCCGGTGTGGTCGAAGTACCTTCTCGTGTTGGTCGTAGGTGTCACCCCGTTCTTCGTCAAGCAATGGTGGTTCTCGTCGGGCTGCCTGATCATGGCCGTCGGCATCGACCTGGTCGTGGCAAGGATGCCCGTCCGCACTGCGCTGTCAATCGGCGTGCCATTGTGGATCGCGAACGTCCTCATCCTGGCCTATCACTGCTTCTTCACCACCTGGCAGCGAGGAGTGATCTATGTGGCAGGCCTGCTCGCCTGCCTCTACATCGCTCGGCTCGTCACGTGCACCACGGATCCTGGCGCTCTCATGGACGCCATCGTCGCGATGGTGGGTCCGTTGCGTCCGCTGGGAGCCAAACCTGAGAAGTTCGCCCTCACCTTGGCCTTGATGTGGACCACAATTCCTTATCTCATCGGATCAGTCGGGCAGGTGAGGGAAGCCGCCAGGGCGAGGGGACTGAGACACTCCAGCTGGAGATTCCTCATTCCGATGTTCGTGGGCGCAGTGGGCCATGCCCTGGAGATGGGGGAGGCCCTCAAGGCCCGTGGGCTTGGTGACGATGAGTGACCTCTTCAGCGCGTCGCATGTTCAGGTTGTGGAACGAAAAGCTCACAAATTGGGAACAATCTGCTGAAACCGTGGGGGGACTGCACATCCTTGATGCATGGGTGCGTCAACTATTCGTTCAGAGCAGTAGCCATTCGTCGCTTTGGGAGCCCCAATGACGGCGCTTGCTGTATCACCCCTGGTGCGGCGGGTCACCGTAATCACACGATTGCCGCTGTTGTTAATGACGAGTATCACCCCTGGTGCGGCGGGTCACCGAGAGGTGGCAGGCTGTCCCCGTGAGACTTGACCAGGCCCTCGTCGACGCCGAACTGGCGCGTTCACGCACCCTGGCCACCCGATTGGTGCGTGAAGGACGGGTGACCGTCAACGGGGTGGTCGTCACCAAGCCCGCGGCGAAGGTTGGCCCCTCGGACGACCTGGTGGCGGAGGAAGAGGTGTGGGTCTCCCGGGCGTCCCACAAACTCATCGGGGCGCTGGACGTTCTCGATGTCGAGGTGCCCGCCCAGGTGCTTGACGCCGGAGCATCCACCGGTGGGTTCACCCAAGTCGTCCTGGCGAGGGGAGCTCAACTCGTTCACGCCGTCGACGTCGGCCATGACCAGCTCTCCCCGGTGCTGCGCGAGGACCCACGGGTCATTGTTCACGAAGGCCTCAACCTGCGTGACCTCACGCCTGCCGACCTGGTCACTGACGATCGCTTCGAGCCGGTCGACCTGGTGGTCGGCGACGTCTCCTTCATCTCCTTGACGATGATCCTGGAACCGATCTCGGCCGTCCTGAGCCCAGAAGGCCTCATGTTGTTACTGGTCAAGCCACAATTCGAGGTCGGGCGCAAGGCCCTTGGTGCCCACGGGGTCGTCACCGACCCGCAGCTGCGCGCTCAAGCCGTCGCAACCGTCATCGCCAAGGCTGAAGAACTGGGTTGGTCAGTGCGCGACGAGTGCGACAGCCCCTTGCCCGGACAGGACGGAAACGTTGAGCACTTCGTCCTGCTGGAACGGTCTGGTCGGTGAAAGCGGGCCGGACAGGTCACACCGGGCCGCTACTGTGGTGACGTGAACGACACGAGCCCTTCCAGATACGTTGTCGTCGTCACCCATGCCACTCGTGACGACGCCTTTGACGCGGCCGCCGAGTTCATCGCCGAGATGGATAGCAGGAATATTGGCTGCGCCGTTCCCGACGATCAGGTTGAACCGATGACGGAGAAGCTGCCCGGAATTCGGGTTCAGGCTCTCGGAGAGTTCACCCACGAGGCTGAGGTCGTCGTCGTCTTCGGCGGTGACGGTACGATCCTGAGGGCGGCGGAGTGGTCCCTCCCTCGGCACGTCCCCATGATCGGCGTCAACCTGGGACATGTCGGATTCCTGGCCGAATTGGAACGCTCCGACATGGCTGACCTGGTTAATAAGGTCTGTTCGCGCGAATACACCGTTGAGGACCGGCTGGTCCTCAGGATCGCCGTCACCGAGCATTCCGGTCAGCATCGCTGGAATTCGTTTGCCGTCAATGAGCTGTCCTTGGAGAAAGCAGCTCGACGCCGCATGCTCGACGTGCTGGCATCCGTCGACGAATTGCCCGTGCAGCGCTGGAGTTGTGATGGGATCCTCGTCTCTACCCCGACCGGCTCCACCGCCTATGCCTTCTCCGCCGGCGGCCCAGTCATGTGGCCCGATCTCGATGCCATGCTCATGGTGCCGCTCAGCGCCCATGCTCTTTTCGCTCGTCCCCTTGTTATGAGCCCAGCCGCTCGCGTCGACCTCGACATCCAGCCAGATGGTTCGGAATCCGCGGTGCTGTGGTGTGACGGACGCCGCTCCTGCACGGTGCGACCGGGGGAGAGGATCACCGTCGTGCGTCATCCCGATCGTTTGCGCATTGCCCGCCTGGCCGCACAACCCTTCACCTCCCGTCTGGTCAAGAAATTTGAGCTTCCGGTCAGTGGGTGGCGCCAGGGGCGCGGACGTAATCATCCGGGGGAGAGCTCGTGATTCGCAGTGTCCGGATTTGCGGGCTGGGTGTCATTGACGAGACTGTCTTCGAGCCTTCTCCCGCGTTGACAGCGGTGACCGGCGAGACGGGTGCCGGCAAGACGATGGTCGTCACCGGCATCGGCCTGCTGCTGGGGGACAAGGCCGACACCGGACTGGTTCGCCATGGTCGCGACCGAGCCGTCGTCGAGGCCGTTCTCGATGTTCCTGACGCTGATCGCATCAATGACCTGGGCGGAACCGTTGAGGACGGTGAGGTCATCTGCGCCCGACACATCACGACGCGTCGCTCCCGGGCTTTGCTGGGAGGGGCCCAGGTCGCCGCGAACCAGTTGGCGGAGGTCGTCGGGGAGCAGGTGACGATCCACGGACAGTCCGAGCAGGTTCGCCTCGTGGATGCATCGCGTCAGCTCGATGTCGTGGACCGTGCCGCTGGTAAGGAACTGGCTGCGCAGTTGGAGCGTCACTCCCAGTTGTGGATGCAATTTCGCACCGCTTCCCAGCGTCTCCACCGCCTCAATGAGGATCGTGCCGGGGCCGAGATGGAGCGCGAGGTGCTGTCCCGACGGGTGGGGGAGGTCGATGCCGTCGATCCACAGCCCCATGAGGACGACGACCTCATCGCGGAGATGGCGGGGCTCCAAGCAGCTCAGTCGATTCGAGAATCGCTGCGCAGGGCCGATGTCCTCCTCAACGGTCTGGAGACGTCCACCGGGCCTCAACCGGGAACGCTGGCCCTCCTGGAACAGGCCGTTCACGAGCTCGACTGCACCGGGGACGTCGATCCTGAGGCTGCCGAACTGGCTGAGCGCGCTCGCCAGATGTCGTACGACCTGACCGACCTGGCCGCATCAGTGGCCGGCCATGCCGCCCGCGCCGAGTCCGATCCGCAGCGTCTCGAGGAACTGGGGGGACGGCTGGCGGCGATTCAGCGCTTGTTGAGGGCCCGCACGACGACCCTTGACGATCTGCTGGAGACCACCGCCGCGGATCGACACCGTCTTGCCGAGCTCGATCCCGCTGCCAATGATCTCGACGCACTGGGACGTGAGGTGGAGCAGTTGCGTTCCCAATTGCGGGAATCGGCCGACCGCATCAGCGCTGTGCGACGCCGGACCGCCGTCCGGTTGGCTGCCGAGGTGAAGCCGGAGTTGGCTGCCCTGGCCATGCCACACGCCCGGCTGGAGTTTCGCGTCGAACCGGCTCCCATGGGGCCGCGAGGTGCCGATGCCGTGACGATCATGCTGGCGGCCAACCCAGGTGCGGATCCGGCGCCGCTGTCCAAGGCGGCCTCAGGTGGCGAATTGTCGCGAGTGAGGCTGGCCCTCGAGGTCGTCGCGGCACAGACTCAGTCCCCACAGACCTTCGTCTTTGACGAGATCGACTCCGGTGTCGGAGGTGCGGTCGGGATCGAGATCGGGCGGCGACTGCGTCAACTGGCACGTCGTCACCAAGTCGTCGTCGTCACCCACCTGGCCCAGGTCGCCGCCTTCGCCGACACCCATGTCGTCATCACGAAGGCTTCTGACGGAGCCGTCACCAGCTCTGGTCTGAGAGAGGTCGGCGGTTCCGAGCGTGAGATCGAGTTGTCCCGGATGATGAGCGGCATGGTCGACTCGGAGTCTGGTCTGGAGCACGCTCATGACCTGTTGCACGAGGTTGCAGGACAGGACTGACAGGCTGCGCCGGTTGTCCGCCAGCCGGGCCGTCTTGGCCGAGACCTTGGGCCATCCGTTAGGCTGGAGGTCCGTGGGCACCGACAATCACTCCAGCAAGCACGTTTTCGTCACCGGAGGAGTCGTCTCCTCCTTGGGAAAGGGGCTCACGGCCTCCTCCCTCGGGTCTCTTCTCAAGGCTCGTGGCCTCAAGGTCACGATGCAGAAGCTGGACCCCTATCTCAACGTCGATCCGGGAACGATGAACCCGTTCCAGCATGGTGAGGTCTTCGTCACCGAGGACGGTGCCGAGACCGACTTGGACATCGGCCACTACGAGCGATTCCTCAATGAGAACCTGTCTGGCCAGGCCAACGTCACCACCGGCAAGGTCTACTCGGCCGTGATCGCCAAGGAGCGTCGTGGTGATTACCTGGGTGACACGGTTCAGGTCATTCCTCACATCACCAACGAGATCAAGGAACGCATGTTGGCGATGGAGGAGGGCAACCCCGACGTCGTCATCCATGAGATCGGCGGCACCGTGGGTGACATCGAGTCCCTGCCCTTCCTCGAGGCTGCCCGTCAGGTTCGTCACGAGATCGGCCGGGAGAACGTCTTCTTCCTGCACGTCTCCCTGGTTCCCTACATCAAGCCGTCCGGTGAGATGAAGACCAAGCCCACCCAGCACTCCGTGGCAGCCCTGCGGGAGGTTGGTATCCAGCCCGACGCCATCGTCTGCCGCTCCGAGCGCCCGCTGGGCAAGGGCATCAAGTCGAAGATCGCCCTCATGTGTGACGTCGAGGGGCCGGCCGTCGTGTCCTGTCCGGATGCTCCGTCGATCTACCTCATTCCCAAGGTCCTGCACCGCGAGGGCTTGGACGCCTACGTCGTGCAGAAACTCAGCCTGTTTTTCCGCGACGTCGACTGGACGACCTGGGAAGACCTGCTCGACCGAGTCCGCAAGCCGCGCAACGAGGTGACGGTGGCCCTGGTCGGCAAGTACATCGACCTGCCGGACGCCTACCTGTCGGTGACGGAGGCCTTGCGTGCCGGAGGATTTGCCAACAAGGCCAAGGCCAACGTGGTGTGGGTGGCCTCGGACTCCTGCGTGACCCTTGAGGGCGCTGCACAGCAGCTCAAGGACGCTGACGCCATTTGCGTCCCAGGCGGATTCGGTATCCGTGGGGTCGAGGGCAAGATCGGTGCCATTCGCTACGCCCGCGAGCACAAGGTGCCCTTCCTGGGCCTGTGCCTGGGCATGCAGTGCGCGGTTATCGAGGTCGCCCGAGACCTGGCCGGTATCGAGAACGCTGCCTCCAGTGAGTTCGACCCACAGACCACCGACCCGGTCATCGCGACGATGGCCGAGCAGGTCGACGCCGTCTCCGGCAAGGGAGATCTGGGCGGCACCATGCGCCTGGGAGCCTACCCCGCCAAGCTCGCCAAGGATTCCCTGGTGGCCGAGCTCTATGGCACGACGACGGTCTCCGAGCGTCACCGGCACCGCTACGAGGTCAACAACGCCTACCGAGATCGCCTCGAGCAGGCAGGTCTGAGGATCAGCGGCACCTCTCCTGACGGCGGTCTGGCGGAGTTCGTGGAGCTCGACCGCGAGGCTCATCCGTACTTCGTCGCCACTCAGGCCCATCCGGAGCTCAAGTCCCGCCCGACGCACGCCCACCCGCTGTTCCGTGGGCTCGTCGCCGCTGCTGTCGAGCATGCCAAGGCTGCTGCCAAGGAAGCCCCCAAGGAGACAGCCAAGAAGGAGGCCGACAAGTGAGCCAGGAGCGCTGGGACCGCGACGAGTGCTGGCAGGTCGTTGACCACCAGGTGAAGGCTACCGGTCGGGTGTGCAACTTCGTCGATGACGCTGTCGTCACCCCGTCCGGGGAGCACATCAATCGTCAGTACATGAGCCATCCCGGCGCGGTGGGCATCATCGCCTTCGATGACCAGGACCGCGTCGCGGTGGTGAGGCAGTACCGTCATCCGGTGCGCATGGTTCTCGTCGAGCCGCCTGCCGGTCTGCTCGACGTCGACGGCGAGGACTTCCTGATGGCAGCTCAGCGGGAGCTGGCCGAGGAGGCCATGCTCGCTGCCGATGACTGGCGCGTCCTCGTCGACATCGTCACCACCCCGGGTGGATGCCAGGAATCCTTGCGGATCTACCTGGCTCGTGGGCTTCACGAGGCGCCTCGTCCCGAAGGTTTCGTGTTGGAGGGCGAGGAAGTGTCGATGAAGGCTGGTTGGGAGCCGCTGGACGACCTCGTCGAGGCGATCTACGCCGGTCAGTGCCAGTCACCGACCCTGGTGACCGGGGTCATGGCCCTTGAACTGGCTCGTCGCACTGGCCGGATCGACCAGCTGCGTCCTGCCGATTCGCCGTGGCCGATTCGTGAGCGTCCCGGTGGCATCAACGGAGCCCTTGCCGAGTGAGGTCGACCGTCGGTGAGCAGGCCGAGGACTACCTGCGTCACCTTGTCGTGGAGCGAGGGTTGTCCGACAACACGGTTCAGGCTTACCGACGCGACCTTGCGCGCTATCAGGACTTCCTCGACTCGCGCGGGATCCGATCTCTCCCGGAGGTCACCCGCGTCGACGTCGAGGAATTCCGCCGCCATCTCGACGACCTGGGACTGGCCCCGGCATCGGTCACCCGATCTGTGGTTGCGGTGCGCAATCTCCATCGGTTTGCCGCAGGTGCCGGGCAGACTCCGACAGATGTGACGGCTGGCATCTCTCCGGGAACTCACTCCCGTCGACTCCCCAAGGCCCTGTCCATGGACCAGGTCGAGGCGCTGCTGGCGGCACCTGACACGGAGACCGTGGAAGGCCTGCGCGACGTGGCGTTGCTGGAATTGCTCTACGGCACAGGTGCGCGTGTCTCGGAGGTCTGCGCCCTTGACGTCGATGACATTCGTCCCGTCCTGGACGATCCAGAACTCGGCTTGAGGCTTGTCGGCAAGGGAGACAAGGAACGCATCGTCCCGCTGGGGAACTATGCCGCGAAGGCGGTGAACGCATGGCTGGTGCGAGGACGTCCCTCCTGGGCCGGGGCGGGACATGGCGACCACGCCCTGCTCCTCAACACTCGCGGACGGAGGTTGTCCCGGCAGTCAGCGTGGGCCGTCATTCGTCGCGCAGGTCAAGCCGCGGGTCTGGATGTCGAGCACCTGTCACCGCACAGCTTGCGTCATTCCTACGCCACCCACTTGCTCGACGGCGGGGCCGATGTCCGAGTGGTGCAGGAACTCCTGGGGCATTCCTCGGTGACGACGACACAGATCTACACCTTGGTGACGGCCGACCATCTCAGGGAGGTGTACCGGTCCTCTCACCCCCGAGCCCTCTGAGGCCAGTCTCGAGGATGGGGTGAGGTTGTCGGGTTCGCCCACTATCGTTGGTGCGAGCATGGATTGTTGTCGTGACGTCGAGAGGAAGGTCACCACGTGTCCGAGACTGACCCCGAACCGCTGTTCCGCGTCCCCGGGCCGGGCCGAGAGGCCCAGGAGGCTGCCGAGAACTCCGTTGGTCCGACCGGACGCGCGCTTCCCGACCTTCCCGAGCCGACGCCGGTTCCCGACGGTCCGAAGCATGCCACCGTCATCTCGATGTGCAACCAGAAGGGTGGAGTCGGCAAGACGACGACGACCATCAACCTGGGTGCTGGGCTGGCCGAATATGGCCGCAAGGTGTTGCTCGTCGACTTCGATCCGCAGGGATCCCTGTCGGTGGGTCTGGGAGTCAATCCACACACCCTGGAGAAATCGATCTACACCCTCTTGATGTCCCGGCACGACGACGTTCATGACGTCATCCAGCCCACCGAGACCGAGGGCATGGATCTGTTACCGGCCAACATCGACCTTTCGGCGGCGGAGGTGCAGCTCGTCAGCGAGGTGGCCCGTGAGCAGACCCTCAAGCGGGTCATCGACCGTGTCCGTGGCGAGTACGACATGATCCTCATCGACTGCGCCCCATCGCTGGGTCTGCTCACCATCAACGCCTTGACGGCTTCTGACTACGTCATCATGCCGCTGGAATGTGAGTTCTTCGCCCTGCGCGGTATCGCTCTGCTCACCGACACCATCGAGAAGGTGCAGGATCGCCTCAACCCGGATCTGGAAATCCTCGGTATCCTCGGCACGATGTTCGACCCGCGTACCCTGCATGCTCGGGAAGTCATGGAGCGCGTCGTCCAGGCCTTTGGCGAGGTCGTCTTCCACACCGTCATCAAGCGCACCATCAAGTTCCCCGAGACAACGGTCGCGGGGGAGCCGATCACCAGCTACGCCTCCTCGTCACCGGGCGCTCAGGCTTATCGTGATCTGGCCAAGGAGGTTCTGGCCCGATGCCGCGTCGAGTGAGCCTGCCGGGAGCCAACGAGCTCTTCCGGCCCACCGCTGGCAACCACGAACCGGAACGTGCGAAGGCCCCTAAGAATACGCAGGCGAAAACTGCCAAAGCGTCCCCGTCGAGCGCATCGGGAAGGAAACGAGCTGGTAGCGGGCGGGTCCGCCATGATGAGAAGATCACCGTCTATGTCTCCACCGAGGAACTCATTGCTCTGGAGACCGCCAGGTTGGCCCTGCGATCCCAGGGAATCAACGCCGATCGTGGCCGTATCGTGCGCGCATCGGTAGCCATGGCCCTGGCCGATCTGGAGGAGAACGGTCAGGACTCCCGACTAGCCCGTCTCCTCACCACTGACTGAACAACGCGAGGAAGAACATGAGCGACGAGCAAGGTATCCGGCTTCAGAAGGTGCTGGCCCAGGCAGGGCTGGCATCCCGCAGGGCTGCAGAAGAGATGATTGCGGCAGGACGAGTCGAGGTCAATGGTGAACTCATCATTGAGCAGGGACGGCGTGTCGATCCCGAGCACGACGAGATTCGCGTCGACGGGTCCCGTATACCTACTGCCCGACGTCACGTCTACTATGTGCTCAACAAGCCGCAGGGCGTCGTGTCCACGATGGACGATCCAGAAGGGCGCCCCTGTCTGTCCGACATCGAGGGAGTGCCACACGGCATTCGTCTGTTCCACGTCGGTCGTCTCGACACCGAGACCTCTGGCCTGATTTTGTTGACCAACGATGGTGAATTCTCCAACCGCATGACCCACCCGTCGTACAAGGTTCTCAAGACTTACCTGGCTGACGTCGAGGGTCGGGTCGATGCCAAGGTCATTCGTCGCCTTGCGAAAGGCATCACCTTGGAGGACGGTCCGGTCAAGCCCGATGCCGTGCGACTCGTGCAGGCCAACGATGAGCACTCCTTGGTCGAGGTGAGCCTTCACGAGGGCCGAAATCGCATCGTGCGCCGCATGATGGACTCGGTTGCCCACCCGGTGCGTCGGCTGTCCCGGACGGCGATCGGCCCGGTCAGACTAGGGCGTTTGGGACGTGGCGACATGCGCGAGCTCACGCGCGAGGAGCTGGGGCAGCTTCTCGACCTCGTCGAGTTGTGAGGCGCTTCAGTGACAGGAATTGTGCTGAGGCATCCCTCGGGTAATCTCAGGCAGGTGAGTTCGAACAAGCATCGTCCGGTCAGCGCCGCGGCACTTGCCGCCGTACTGTGCGTGTCGTCACTGGCCCTCGCCTCCTGCAACAAGTCATCCTCCGACGCCAAGCCGTCGCCGAGTGCCTCGGCAAGCGCCCCGGCCTCCGCCTCCGCGAGCGCGAAGGCCTCGGCCACTCCGACCAAGAAGCCGACCATGGTCACGAACCTTGATCGGATCAAGGTGTCCGGCGAGGACGGCAAGTCACCCAAGGTTGAGGGATCATGGCCGCTGGCCATCGCCAAGACCCAGTCCAAGGTGCTCAAGAAGGGCGACGGCGAGAAGGTCGACAAGAACGCCACCGTCAAGGTGAATTACCTTGGCGTCAACGGGCGTACCGGAAAGGTGTTCGACTCCTCCTACCAGCGTGGATCCACCGTGGACTTCCCGCTGTCCCATGTCGTCCCAGGATTTGCGAAGGGTCTCGCCGGCAAGCACGAAGGCGATCGCGTCCTCATCATGATGCCGGGTTCTGACGCCTACGATTCTCAAGGTGGTGCCCCGCAGGCTGGCATCATGAAGGGTGATTCCCTCGTCTTCGTCGTCGACATCGTCGGTGTGCCGCTCACCAAGGCCAAGGGTGAGGCAGTGACCCCGGCGTCCGGCCTGCCAACCGTCAAGGAGGTTCATGGAGCCCCGGTCGTGACGATCGGCAACGCCAAGAAGCCGTCAAAGCTTGTCGTCCAGCCCCTCACCAAGGGAGATGGCAAGAAGGTCACGGCCAAGGATGCGATTGACGTCAAGTACCGCACCTACGCCTGGTCCTCGAAGGAGCTCATCGAGGATGGGTTCTCCGGCGAGGCCGTCACCGGTTCCATGAACTCGGTCATCCCGGGGTGGAAGAAGGGCCTGGTGGGTCAGACGGTCGGCTCGCGCGTCATGCTCATCGTCCCGCCTGCTGATGCCTATCCGGAGGGCAACACCAATCCGCCCGTGAAGAAGGGCGAGACCCTGGTGTACGTCATCGACATTCTCTCGGCTCAGAAGGAGTCTTGAGACACTGATCTGAGGCACTGATTCGGTCGGTCCTGTCAGACAGGACCGACCGAATCAGTTGTCACAACTCGTCCACGGAGAGAACGGCGTCACTCCACCACCCCAATGGGCCATCGAGGGAAGCGGGATCCAGCGGGGCCGTCACGGCCGGGGGTGAGGGTGGGGTCAGAGCCACCGACCCGATGAGGTCATGCGGGTCGCTGACTTCCGGAAGCCCCAAGGACCGACACAGCCATGCCATGATGCGGTTGCGGTCGATTCCCTCAGTCATGAGCCGGGTCAGTCCTGCAGCTCCCGCCGATTTGGAGAGACGCTCACCACCGGGGGCAGTGACGAGACCGGTGTGCGCATAGGTCGGGGTCTCAAAACCCAGCAGTGCGGCCAAGTGAGACTGACGCGGCGCCGAGGACCACAGGTCCCGTGCCCGAACGACCTGATCCACCCCCTGCAGCCCGTCGTCGACGACCACCGCGAGGTTGTATGCGGGGGTGCCGTCGTTACGCACCAGGACGAGATCGTCGACTCGTCCTCGGCAATGTCCCCGGGCTAGGTCGGTGGCCTCGAAGGAGTCGACCTGGCTGGCCAGGCGGGTGGCGGGAGGACGTTTCGTCGCCCGTTCCTCGCGCTGTGGTGCAGTCACGGTTCGGCAGGTCCCCGGGTACGGACGCCAGTCGGCCTCGTTGGGGGCGGTGGCCGCTGCCGCGATTTCCTTGCGAGTGCAGAAGCAGGGGTAGGTGTCCAAGCCCGCGACGGCGTCGGCGTAGAGGTCACGACGCTCCGACTGCCGGACCACTGGTCCGTCCCAGTCGATGCCAAGGGTCTCCAGATCCCGTAACTGGGTCGAGACGATGTTTCCGGCGGCCGCCACCCGTGCCTGATCCAGGTCCTCGATGCGCACCACGAATCGCCGTCCCGAGGATCGAGCCAGCAACCAGGCCACCAACGCGGTGCGGAGGTTTCCCAGGTGGAGGGTCGAGGTGGGGGACGGGGCAAATCGTCCCGCTGCCGCGGATGGCTGCGGAGAGGAATGGGTTGCGGCAAAATCGGTCACGAGCGGCAGTGTAGGCAAAAATTGTTGTGACGGAATGGGCATGCCCGCCCACGTGGGTAGGCTGTGACGCTGGAAGGGAGGGTGCCGATGGCTGCGCAGCGTTCGGAGAGGTTGGTCAACCTCGTCATTGCTCTCCTTGTCACTGACCGTCCTCTCACTCGTGCCCAGTTGCGCGACATGATCGAGGACTACCGCAGGGTCTCCGAGGTCGCTTTCCAGCGCTCCTTCGAGCGCGACAAGGAGGAACTGCGTCGGATCGGCATCACCGTCGAGTCCGTGACCCTCGACACCTTCTTCGGCGACGAGGTCGGTTACCGCATTCCTCGTGCGGACGTCGAGCTGCCTCCCGTGCAATTCACCCAGGCCGAGGCCGACGCCTTGGCCACTGCGGCGAGGGTGTGGCGGGAGTCCGTTCTTGACGAATCTTCCACCTCCGCGCTGGTGAAGCTGCGGGCTGCTGGTGTCGAGCCCGACACCGAGGCCGGTATTGCCACGCAGGTCGTCACCGGAGCTGACGCACCGTCCTTCTCTGATCTGTGGCGGGCCACCATCGACCGGTCTCGGGTGAGGTTCGGGTACCGAGGTGGCAAACAGCGCACCGTCGATCCATGGCGGATGGCTCTGCGCCGGGGACGTTGGTACCTCGTTGGACGTGACGTGGACCGCGACGAGCCGCGACTGTTCCGTCTCTCGCGCATCAGTTCTGCGGTGACGACCGTGGGGGAGCCCGGTACCGTCACCAGTCCCGAACCTGAGGTCATCGAGGCCCACCTCAATCGCCTTGAACCGCCGGAGCCCGAGGAGGTCGACGTCACCATGGCCGTCGCTCCCGGTGTGCGTCTGGGAGTCATGACGACTCGCGCAGAGTGGGACGGGCCCGTTCCTGAGGGGTACGAGGTCGTCACCGGAGGGTTTGGCGGATATGACGAGGCCGCCACCGCGGTACTGCGCGCTGGTGGGCGGATCATTCTGCTCGCCCCGGAGAAGGCCCGCACGGTGCTCGCCGATCGTATTCAGGCCGTCCTGCGGTTGGAGGAGGATGCCTCATGACCGCCCGTACTGACACCGCCAGACTGCTCGCGCTCATCCCGTATCTGCGTTCCCATCCCGGAGTCGCTGTTACCGAGGTCGCTAGGGTTTTCGGAGTGACCACCGACCGGGTGATCGCGGATCTCAAGATCTTGTGGATGGTCGGACTGCCCGGCGGCATGCCGGACGATCTCATCGACATCGACATGGATGCCGTCGACTCCGACGGCACCATCACGATCACCAATGCCGACGCCCTGCCGCGTCCCATGCGTCTGACACCTGACGAGGCGTGGTCCTTGCTGGCCGCCCTGCAGGTCATCGCCGATCTGGCCGACGACACCGTTCGGCCTGCCGTGGCGTCGGCGGTCGAGAAGTTGCGCCAGGTCTGCCCGCAGTCCGGTCCGGATCCGGTCGAAGCCAGCGTGGAGGCCGATTACGACCCGCGTTCGGAATGGTTCACCGGAGCCTGCGCTAACAAGTGGCGCATCGAGATCGTCCACAAGCGAGGCGACGACCCCACCCCGCACACCCAGGTCGTCGATCCTGTCCGGGTGGAGGTTCGTGACGGTCATCGTTACCTCGTAGGGTGGTCGATGGCCCGCAAACAGTGGCGAACCTGGCGTCTGGATCGCGTCGTGACTGGCAAGAGGGTGGGTCACGCCACAAATCATGGCCGTCCGCCCAAGACTCTTGAGTGGTTTTCCGATGTCGTCGATGAAGTGACACTGACCTTGGCCCCGCGTGCCGGATGGGTCGCCGAATACCACCCGGTGCGTCACGTCGAGAAGGACGGGGACGTGTGGAAGGTGACGTTCGCAGTCGCCTCACCGACCTGGCTCGCCGAGCTCATGGTGGGTCTGAGCCCCGATGTCCTCGCCGTAGATCCGCCTCGTGCGGCTGCTCCGGCGATTCAGCTGGCACGCGCGGCCGCCATCGCCAACGGTATTGAGGTGCCACAGCGTGAGGCTGGGGGCGAGTCCTGATATGTGGTGGATGTGGGCCCTTGTTCTCGCATTCGTCCTGTTCGTCGTGGAGATCGTGGTCGGCACGATCTGGTTGTGGCACAAGGTCGTCGCACTGCTGAGCGACGTGGAACGGACGACCGGTCGGCTCGACGAGTTGGCTCACGTCCTGGAGGATCTCGACACCACTGCTGGTAAGGAGTCGATGAGGTCCGATGTACGGTGAGCGTCGTGGTAGCCTGAACGCCGATCGTCGAGCTGGCGGCCCTCCTGTGTGGTGCGGGAACGGGTGCCAGCCAAGTCTGGAAGGAGAGCCTCAATGGCTCCTCTGCTCATCGCGAATGAGATGACCATCATCATCATCGTCGTCCTCGCGCTTGTTCTCTTCGGTGGTTCCCGCATCGCCGGTGTTGGCAAGGGTGCCGGTCGCGCCATCCGTGAGTTCAAGGAAGAGACTGCCGGTCTCGACAAGGGCAAGGACAAGGAGGCCGAGAAGGACATCGAGGCCGTCGAGGCTGACGTCGTCAAGGATCAGAGTAAGCCGACCGAGTGAGTCAACTCATGGCCACAGATACTCCGGTCGAGCAAGCTGAGGTGGGGCAGACCGTCGGTGAGGATCACCGTCGGTTTGCCCGATTCCGTCCGCCCGAGGCCGGGGAGGGCGGCACGATGTCTCTCCTGGATCATGTCCGGGAGCTCCGGTACCGAATCATCGTGTCATTCATCGCGGTCGTCATCACGAGCTCCGTGGCCTTCGTGTTCTACCGACCGCTGGTCGAGATCGTCATGTATCCCTACCAGCAGGCCAGCGCCGCGATCAAGGAAAAGAATCCGACGGCCTCCTTGCAGGTCGTCAACAACGGTGTCGTCGCCCCGTTCGTGTTGAACATGAGGGTGGCCATCGTCGCCGGACTCATCGCAGCCTGCCCTGTCTGGTTGTACCAGATCTGGTCCTTCATCGTCCCTGGTCTTCTCGTCAACGAGAAGAAATGGGCGCTGCGATTCCTGGGATCGGCCATTCCGTTGTTCCTCATCGGCTCCGCGCTGGGATATTGGGTGCTACCCAAGGGCATCGCCCTGATGTTGAACTTCACTCCCCACGGCATGGGCATCACCAACCTGCTTGACATGAATGCCTTCCTTGCGTTGGAGATTCGCGTCATCCTGCTGTTCGGGGTGAGCTTCCTGCTGCCGGTTGTGCTGGTCCTGCTCAACCTGGTCCACGTGTTGTCGTCTGCGCAGTTGAAGTCGGCACGCAAGTGGTCCATCTTCGGCTTCTTCTGCCTGGGCGCCTTCGTCAATCCGTCCGGTGACCCGATCTCGATGTGTGCCCTCGCGGTGCCACTGAGCGTGATGTACGTCATCGCCGAGTGGATCTGCCGCAGCAATGAGCGAAAGCGCAACACCGATGACCTGGGCATCGACAAGTCCGAGTTCAACATTCAGATCGACTGATCCGTGCCCACCTCTGCGTCGCGGCAGGAGTGCGCCGCATGACAACCCGTCTGCTTGTCAATCCGGCCGCCGGTGGCGGCCGCGCTGATCGTCTCCAGCCCTGGGTGGCAGCACAGTTGCAGCGGGCCTTCGGTGACGTCGATGCCGTACACACCACCAGCTTTCAGAATGCCGACGAGGCATTGGCTGAGTTTGCGGCCACCGACGGTGAGGGGGACCGCGTCGTCGTCATGGGCGGAGACGGCATGGTCCACCTGGGACTCAACCATCTCGCAGGGACCAGGATCCGGCTCGCCATCGTGCCGTCGGGGACCGGGAATGACTTTGCCTCGTCGGTGGGCCTGCCCTCCAGGGTTGACGATGCGATCAGGCACATCGTGGCTGATCAGCCCACTCGGATCGACCTCGCCGAGGTCACAGGTGCCGTATATGGCGGGCATTGCTGGGTGGGATGCGTTGTCTCCACCGGATACGACGCTATCGTCAACCGACGTACCAACCGCATGACGACGAAGTTCGGTCCGCTGAGTTACGGCTGGGTCGCGCTGTCAGCCCTGGCCGAGTTCACTCCCAGGCACTACCGGATCAGCATCGATGGACAGGACCGAGAGCTCGACGCCATGCTCATCGCCGTCGGCAATGGCGGACACTTCGGTGGCGGGATGAGGGTCTGTCCGACGGCCAGCGTCGTCGACGGGTTGCTCGACATCACGATCATCCATGCCGTACCCCGCCGGACACTGCTCAGCTGTCTGCCCCTGCTATACGCCGGCCGGTTCACCCATCTCGACTTCGTGGAGACCCTGCGCGCCCGACGCGTTGACATCGATGGGGATGACATGTTTGCGATGGCCGACGGAGAAGAGATCGGGGACGTTCCACTGACTGTCGTCGCCCGTCCATCCGCGGTCAACCTCGTCGGTCTGCCGTGACGGTCGTACCTGGCCGCTAGGTTGGAGACATGAGCGAGACTCTTGACCGGTTCATCGCAGGGCTGTCCTTCGAACCTGACGACTACCAGGTGACGGCTTGTCAGGATCTCGACGACGGTGCCGGGGTCCTGGTCGCCGCGCCGACGGGGGCCGGTAAGACGGTGGTGGGCGAGTACGCCACTGACTTGGCTCTGGCCTCAGGTCTGAAGTGCTTCTACACCACCCCCATCAAGGCGCTGTCCAACCAGAAGTTCCATGATCTGGTGGCTCGTCACGGTGAGGACCAGGTGGGTCTGTTGACTGGTGACGTCACCATCAACTCGGAAGCTCCCGTTGTCGTCATGACGACTGAGGTGTTGCGGAACATGATCTACCGCAACTCCCACACCCTCGACACCCTGGGTTGGGTCGTGCTCGACGAGGTGCACTACCTGGCTGACCGTTTCCGTGGCCCGGTCTGGGAGGAAGTCATCCTCGGTCTGGAACCGCAGGTCAAGATCGTCGGACTCTCGGCGACCGTGTCCAACGCGGAGGAATTCGGGGAGTGGCTGGACGAGGTGCGCGGGGACGTTCGTGTCGTCGTCTCCGAGCGTCGCCCTGTCCCGTTGACCCAACACGTGGCCGTTGGACGGCGACTCCATGATCTCTTTGGCGACAGGCGTCTCACCGACGTCAATCCGGAGCTGATCTCCATCGCCAAGGAGGAGTCCAGATTCCAGCGGGACGACTCCCGTCGTCCCCGAGGCCGCTCTGGCAAGGGGAAACGCAATGTCTCCTATGGCAGTGGCCGGTTCGGTGGTGCCTCCGCCCAGCGTCGAGGACGAGGCGGACGTGACAAGCCGCGCGGTCCTCGTAACCAACCCAGTCGCATTCAGGTCGTGCGGTCCCTCCAGAGGGCAAATCTGCTGCCCGCCATCATCTTCGTGTTCTCCCGGGTCGGATGTGACGCCGCCGTCAGCCAATTGCTCAACACCGACCTGGTTCTCACGAGCCAGCGGGAGGCCCGCCAACTGCGCCGGATCGCGGAGCGCCACGGCGAGGGATTGACAGACGAGGAGCGTCGAGCGGTGGGCTGGAACCACTTCGTGGCGGCCTTCGAACGCGGTATCGCCGCTCACCACGCAGGACTGCTGCCGGTGCTCAAGGCCATCGTCGAGGAAGGGTTTGTCGCAGGGCTCCTCAAGGTCGTCGTCGCCACGGAGACGCTGGCTTTGGGTATCAACATGCCTGCTCGCACCGTCGTGCTGGAAAAGCTCGTCAAGTACAACGGACAGACCCATGCCGACATCACACCGGGCGAGTACACCCAGCTCACCGGTCGCGCCGGACGCCGTGGCATCGACACCCAGGGACATGCGGTGGTGTGCTGGCAGGCCGGGATGGATCCTCGTGCGGTGGCCGGTCTGGCGTCGCGACGGACGTATCCACTCAACTCGGCCTTCGTCCCGACCTACAACATGGCCGTCAACCTCGTCGGATCGATGGGGCGCGAGAAGGCCCGTGACTTGTTGGAACACTCCTTCGCCCAGTTCCAGACCGATCGCAGGCTGGGTGGTTCGGCAGTGCGCAGCCGTAAGACCCAGTCCGAGATCGATGCCTATCTGAAAGCGGCCCATTGCGAGCACGGCGATTTCGCGGAGTATGCCCGCATGCGTGAGGAGATCGGCGAGCTGGAACATGAGCAGGCTCGGCTGCGCAAGGGGGAGCGGCCCAGCCAGGTCGCCGATTCCCTGTCCCGTCTCGACTCGGGTGACGTCATCGCGGTGCCGTCCGGTCCGCACGCCGGGTGGGTTGTCGTCGTCGATCCCGGTACTCACGGAAAACGGGGTAAGCGTCCGCATCCACTTGTCATGACCCCGGGCCGCACCGTGATTCGCCTTGGCCATGAGGACGTCGACGCCCCCGTCAAGCGGGTTGCCGGGGTCACGGTTCCGCGCCATTTTCACCCAGGAAATCAGGCCGATCGTCGATCCCTGGGTAAGGCCTTCGATCGAGTCCTTGACGGTCTGGGGCAGCCGGTCATCCAACCGAAACGTCCCGAGGTGGACGCGGAGCTGGCCGAGCGCATCCGTGAGCTGAGGGCTCGGATGAGGCAGCATCCCTGCCATTCCTGCCCGGATCGGGAATCCCACGCTCGCTTTGCCGAGCGTGCCATGAGGCTGTCGCGTCGCAGCGAACGAGAGTTGGCGAAAGCGCGGGCCAAGGCCACGTCGATCGCTACCCAGTTCGAGCGGATCGTGCTCGTCCTGGAGGCACTGGGATACCTCGGTGAGGGGGGCCAGGACGTCACCGACGCCGGCCGAATGTTGTCGGGGATCTACTCCGAGCTTGACCTCGTGACGGCCGAGGCCATTCGGCGTGGTGTCTTCGACGAACTGGACTATCCCCAGCTGGCCGCGGTGTTGTCAACCATCGTCCACGAATCACGTCCTGGTGATCGTGGCCACCTGCACCGCATGCCCGACCACGACAGCGAGTCGGCGGAATCCCAGCTCCGAGCCGTGCGAGCCGAAATCGGCCTGCTGGAGCGCGATCACCGTATCGAGCGTCCTCGCGATCTCGACATCGGATTCGCGGAGATGGCCTATGCCTGGGCTGCTGGGGCCGGGTTGGAGACGGTGCTCGACGACATGAGTGCCGGTGACTTCGTGCGCCGGGTGCGCCAGGTCTGTGATCTGGCGGGCCAGATCGCTCATGCCGGAGTCTCTGAGGAGCTTGCCCACACCTGCCGTCAGGTGGTCGGTGCCATGCAGCGCGGAGTCGTCACCATGGACCGCGAGGAGGAGTGAGACCGCCGCTCACCCTCGACGGCACCTGCTCGCCAAGGGGCCACGCCCGGTAGCCTGTGGCCATGGCTGTGGCTGTGCGTGTCATCCCGTGTCTCGACGTCAAGGACGGACGAGTCGTCAAGGGCGTCAACTTCGTCGGTCTGCGCGACGCCGGTGATCCGGTGGAATTGGCGGCTGAGTACGGACGCCTGGGTGCTGACGAGGTGACCTTCCTCGACATCTCCGCCTCGAGCGAGGGACGAGCCACCACCCGCGAGGTGGTGACCCGCTGCGCCGAGACGATTTTCGTACCCCTCACGGTGGGTGGCGGGGTATGCGGGGTTGACGACGTCGACGTCCTGCTGCGCTCAGGTGCCGACAAGGTGGGGATCAACACCGGAGCCATCGCCAACCCGGGGATCATCGACGAGGTCGCCGACCGATTCGGCAACCAGGTCATCGTGCTGTCGGTCGACGCACGACGGGAACCAGACCAGCCCTCCGGATTCGGGGTGACCACCCACGGTGGAAGCCGTTCGGCCGGTCTTGATGCCGTCGAGTGGGCGCGTCAAGCCGTCGACCGAGGAGCCGGCGAGGTCCTGCTCAACTCCATGGACGCTGACGGCACCACGGATGGTTTCGACATCGAGATGATCGAGGCGGTACGCCGGGCAGTCGACGTCCCACTCATCGCCTCGGGTGGGGCCGGCAAGGTGTCTGACTTCGTCGAGGCGGTGCGAGCCGGTGCCGACGCCGTCCTGGCTGCATCGGTGTTTCACTACCGCACCCTGACGATCGCCCAGGTCAAGGACGGCTTGCGCGAGGCCGGTTTCGAGGTCCGCTGAGCGAACATCGCCATCGGGGAGAGCCGTTGTGGTAGTCATGATTCATGGACTGCCTTTTCTGCTCAATTGCTGCGGGGGACATCCCTGCGACGATCGTTGATTCCGACGACACCTCGGTCGCATTCCTCGACATCGAGCCCTTCCAGGATGGCCACACCCTCGTCATCCCGCGGAAGCATGTCACGAGCGTTCTCAACGACGACGGGGAGCTGGCTCGTATCAGCCCGATGGTGACGAAGGTGGCTCGGCGTCTCGTCGATTCGCTGGGAGCATCCGGGGTCAACATCGTCTCCAACGCCGGTGAAGTCGCAGGTCAGAGCGTCCATCATCTCCACGTCCATGTCGTTCCGCGGTATGACCGCGAGCCCGGGATCAATGCCATTCGTTCGACCATGCCGCGGCGTCCGGTCGAGGAGGTTGCCGCCATGGTGACCGGAGAGCCGAACAGAAGATAGTCCACAGTGTGGGACGTTTGTCCGAATTGGTTGACGGCTGGCCGCTCATGCACGAAGCTCAAAGGCATGAACGGCCAGCTTCTTGTTATTGGTTAGCGTCCTCATCCTCGGATAGGACGCTCCCTCGTGTGCCACATCGGCAGCGAGGGTTTTTTTCTTGTCCAGGACCTTGGCAGCACCAATGAAGGGCACCGTTTCGCAACCACGGATGGAGGATGGCATGACCGAGAAATCCCGGCATCAACGGATGATGACTGGCGCACAGATCGTTATCGAGAGCCTCGAGAAGCTCGGTGCCGAGGTTGTCTTCGGGCTTCCCGGTGGTGCGATCATGCCAACCTATGATCCGCTGATGGATTCCTCGAGGGTGCGGCACATCCTGGTGCGCCATGAACAGGGAGCTGGCCATGCCGCAGAGGGGTACGCAGTCGCCACCGGAAAGGTGGGTGTGTGCATGGCGACCTCGGGGCCAGGCGCGACCAACCTCGTCACCCCGCTCTACGACGCCTACCTGGATTCGGTGCCGCTGGTGGCCATCACCGGTCAGGTCGGTACCACCCTCATCGGAACTGACGGTTTCCAGGAGGCCGACATCCGCGGCATCACGATGCCGATCACCAAGCACAACTTCCTCATCACCCGTGCCGAGGACATCCCGTTGGCGATGGCCGAGGCCTTCCACATCGCGTCGACCGGACGACCCGGCCCGGTCCTGATCGACATCACCAAGGACGCCCAGACCTCGGTCGTCCCGTTCACGTGGCCCAAGCAGTTCGACCTGCCTGGCTACAAGCCGACGACTCGTCCCCACAGCAGGCAGATCAAGGAGGCGACCGACCTCATCCGGGCCGCTCGTCGTCCGGTGCTCTACGCCGGTGGCGGCGTCGCCAAGGCCGAGGCTGCGGGCGAGCTGGCTCGGTTGGTCGATATGACGAGCATCCCGGTCGCAACCACCTTGATGGCCCGCGACGTCTTACCGGCCACACATCCGTTGGCCCTCGGCATGCCCGGCATGCACGGCTCGGTGGCTGCCGTCGGGGCGTTGCAGCGCGCCGATCTCCTCATCGCCGTCGGCACTCGGTTCGACGACCGTGTCACCGGGCGTCTCGACACCTTCGCTCCCGGCGCCAAGGTCATCCACGCCGACATCGATCCCGCTGAGATCGGCAAGAATCGTCATGCCGATGTCCCGATTGTCGGGGACGCAAGGCTGACCCTGTCGCGCCTGGCGGAGTCCCTGGAGGGCAAGGAGCTGCTCGACATCTCCAACTGGGTGCGTCAGCTGCAGCGGATGAAGGAGACCTATGCGCCGTCGTGGGAAGAGGTGCCCGAGGGCGAGATCTCCCCGCAACAGGTCATCCAGCGCATCGGCGCCCTGGCACCCGAGGACAGCGTGTTCGTGACGGGTGTGGGCCAGCACCAGATGTGGGCCTCCCACTTCCTGCCGCACGACAAGCCGCGGTCCTGGTTGACCTCCGGCGGCGCCGGAACAATGGGGTACTGCGTCCCGGCAGCCTTGGGTGCCAAGGTCGGGCGTCCTGATGCCACCGTGTGGGGTATTGACGGTGACGGCTGCTTCCAGATGACCAACCAGGAACTCGTCACGGCCGCCCTCAACGATGTACCGGTCAAGGTCGCCATCATCAACAACAACGTGCTCGGCATGGTGCGTCAGTGGCAGAACCTCTTCTTCGACTCCAGGTTCTCCCATACCGACCTGCACTCCGACCGTCTGCCGGACTTCGTCAAGCTCGCCGAGGCAATGGGCTGTGCGGCCTTCAGCGTGACCGATCCGGACAAGGTCGACGAGACGATCAAGACTGCCAACGAGATCAACGACCGTCCGGTGGTCGTGGAGTTCGTCGTCCACACTGACGCCATGGTGTGGCCGATGGTGGCCGCCGGGACCAGCAACGACGACATCAAGATCGCTCGCGACATGGCCCCCGACTGGGGAGACGCCGGGGATGATATCGCACCCGTCGATGACGAGGACGACGCAGACGACGGGACCGAGGAGAACTGAGATGACCAGACACGTGCTGTCGGTGTTGGTGACGAACCGTCCGGGCGTGCTGACCCGGGTGTCGGGCCTGTTCGCCCGCCGGGGATACAACATCGAGTCCCTGACCGTCTCGCCGACCGATGATCCCAGCGAGTCCCGGATGACGATCGGGGTGAGCGTCGCCTCGGCCCAGGCCCTCGAGCAGATCGTCAAGCAGCTCAACAAGCTCATCGAGGTTCACAAGATTGTCGAGTTGGATCCCGGTGCGGTCACCCGTGAGCTCATCCTCGTCAAGGTGCGCTCCAACGTCGAGAATCGTTCCAAGATCATCGACACCGTCGAACTGTTCCGGGGCAAGACCGTCGACGTCTCACTGGAGTCGCTGACGATCGAGGCGACCGGGGGACGTGAGAAGCTGGACGCATTGCTGCAGATGCTGGAGCCGTTCGGAATCATCGAACTCGTTCAGTCCGGACAGGTGGCCCTCAACCGTGGTGCCGCCGCTCTCGGGGCAAAACGCTCTGGATGACCAGGAATTCCTCCAACCGAAATACAACGAGGCCGAAACACAACAAGGAGATAAACACACCATGGCAAAGATCTACTACGACGATGACGCCGACCTGTCCATCATCCAGAACCGTCAGGTTGCCGTCATTGGTTACGGCTCCCAGGGGCATGCCCATGCCCTCAACCTGCGTGACTCCGGCGTTGACGTGCGGGTCGGTCTGCGCGAGGGTTCCTCGTCGATCGCTAAGGCTGAAGCCCAGGGGCTGCGCGTGCTGTCCATCGAGGAGGCGTGTGAGGAGGCCGACGTGATCATGGTCTTGGCCCCCGATCAGAACCAGCGTCAGCTGTACGCCGAACAGATCGCCCCGCACCTCAAGGACGGCGATGCCCTCTTCTTCGCCCATGGCTTCAACGTCCACTTCGGCTACATCGAGGCCCCCGAGGGCGTCGACGTCTGCATGGTCGCCCCGAAGGGCCCTGGTCACATCGTGCGTCGTGAATACGCCGACGGCCGCGGTGTCCCAGTGCTTGTCTGCGTCGAGAAGGATGCTTCTGGCATGGCCTGGGCTCTGACCAAGTCCTACGCCAAGGCCCTCGGCGGTCTGCGTGCCGGCGGCATCGAGACCAGCTTCCGCGAGGAGACCGAGACCGACCTCTTCGGTGAGCAGGCCGTGCTGTGTGGTGGCCTGTCCCACCTCATCCAGGCTGGTTTCGAGACTCTCGTCAACGCCGGTTACCAGCCGGAGATGGCCTACTTCGAGGTCTGCCACGAGATGAAGATGATCGTCGACCTCATCATCGAGGGCGGCATATCCAAGCAGCGTTGGTCGATCTCCGACACCGCTGAGTACGGCGACTACGTCTCTGGCCCGCGCGTCGTCGACGACCATGTCAAGGAGAACATGAAGGCTGTCCTGGATGACATCCAGACCGGCGCCTTCGCCAAGCGATTCATCGACGACCAGGACGCCGGTGCTCCGGAGTTCAGGAAGCTGCGTGAGGAGGAGGCCAAGCACCCGATCGAGGCCACCGGCAAGGAGCTTCGCAAGATGTACTCCTGGTTGGCCGCCACCGACGAGGACTACACCGAGGGCAGTGCTGCTCGCTGAGCTCGAGGTTGCTGATAAATGCCGAGGGCCCGTGGACATCCACGGGCCCTCGGGCTGTGTGCAGGAGGTGTGACGAACGGTTGCTCAGCCGCGCGGGGACAGGCGGCAGGCGACGATGGCCGCCATGTCGGAGGCGAGCTGAATCTCGGTGGCATGGATCTTCGGGTGGGTGAGCCACGCCAGCCTGGTGGTGTCGACGGTGCCGTTGATGTCGCGCGGGGGGAATCCGTGGCTGGGGGGCATGTCGTCGATGACGACCAAACCGCCGACGGCGACAGCCTTGAGGATGTCGTCGACCTCACGTACCCGAGCCACTCGAATCGGGACGGAGAGAAGGCCGAAGGGTCCGCGTTCCAACAGGTCGTCCCAGGTGCCCTCGATGATGTCGATGTCGAGGTCAGCCAAGACCTCGCGGGCACGGGCGCACACCGTCGGATCAGGCTCGTAGCTGATGACCTTGGTGCGCTTGCGGGCCCCCAGACGCAGCCAGGCAGCTCCGGCACCGGATCCTGTCTCGCATTCCCCGATGGAACCGTGCACCCCCGCAGCCAAGGTCGCCATGAAACGGCCGGTCTCATTACGGGTGGTGGTGAAGTAGCCCATCTCCAGCGCATTGTGGAGGGCCTTCGTCACCGGTTCGGGAATCTCGGGAATGGATAGCACGGGGACATTGTGCCAGGAGGGCACATCCTCCGGGATGGTGGCGGCCGACAACTGGACACAGGAAACCCCGGCCCTGTCGGGTCAGGGTTCTCGTTGCGGCTCAGAGACGCTCGGCGATGCCTTGCCCGATCTCGCTGGTGGTACGGGATGGCCCTGACGCCCTGGCAGCGACATCGGCCGCAACAGCCTTGCGGATGCGTTCAGCGTCGTCGGCGTGACCGAGATGGTCCAGGAGCAAGGCCATCGAGAGAATCGCGGCGGTGGGATCAGCCTTACCGGTTCCGGCGATGTCAGGAGCAGAACCGTGCACCGGCTCGAACATCGACGGGTACTCACCAGAGGTGTTGATGTTTGCGCTGGGGGCCAGGCCGATGCCACCGGTCACCGCTCCTGCGAGGTCGGTGAGGATGTCTCCGAAGAGGTTGTCGGTGACGATGACGTCGAAATGCTGGGGCTCCTTGACCAGAGCGATCGTCACGGCATCGACGTGCATGTAGTCGGTGGTCACCTGGGGGAACTCCACGGAGACCTCGTCGACAATTCGACGCCACAGCGAACCGGCGTTGACGAGGACATTGTGCTTGTGGACGAGGGTGAGGTGGCCACGACGGGCAGCTGCTCGCGAGAAGGCGTCGCGAACGACCCTCTCAACCCCGAAGGCAGTGTTGATGCTCACCTCGGTGGCAATTTCGTGGGGGGTTCCGGTCCGCACCGATCCGCCATTGCCACAGTAGAGACCTTCGGTACCTTCTCGGCAGACGATGAAGTCGATGGGTCCGGCCTCGGTGATCTCGGGAGCCAACGGAGTGGCGGTGCCGGGGTACCAGGTCGAGGGCCGCAGATTGACGCCATGGTCAAGGGCGAAACGAAGTTTGAGCAGTAGACCTCGTTCCAGGAGTCCTGAGGGGACCTCGGTCGAGCCGGGAGTGGCACCGACGGCTCCCAACACGATGGCGTCTGCCTTCGAAATCTCGATCAGGGTGGAGTCATTGAGGACCTCCCCGGTGGTCTTCCAGTGCTCGGCGCCGAGGTGGTACTCATGGGTGGTGAAGGTCTCGGTCCCGATCGTCCGCTCCAACACGTGGAGAGCCTGCTCGGTGACCTCGGGGCCGATTCCGTCGCCACCGATGACGGCGAGCTGCATCACGTCGTTCGTCATGGTCGAAACCCTACCGGGATGGTCCACGATGTGATCATGCGATTTCACGAATTGGAACAGCGGGTTCTTCCTCGGTGTAGCGTGTGGCCATGAGTTTGCGCTTTGCTTCTGCTGATGATCTGACGTGGTCCTCCGACGAGCGGATCGCGCTGGAACATGCCACTCCCCGATTTGGTGAGGTTTTCATCGACCACATGGCCCTTGCCACCTGGCAGGCCGGTGACGGCTGGGGAGACGACGCCGTGGTCAATTACCGTGGTCTGGACATCAATCCTGGTGGCGCTGTTCTCCATTACGCCCAGGAGATTTTCGAGGGCCTCAAGGCCTACCGTCACGCTGACGGGTCCGTATGGCTTTTCCGTCCCGACCAGAACGGTGAGCGTTTCGCCCTGTCGGCTGAGCGCCTTGCCCTGCCCAAGTTGCCGATTGAGGACTTCGTCAACGCCTGTGTGCGGTTGGCCGAGGTCGACGCCCGCTGGGTTCCTGATCCTGGGGAGGACGGCGAGAAGTCCCTCTACCTGCGTCCGTTCATGATTGCCAACCAGGACTTCCTCGGCGTCGCTCCTGCGACGAGGGTGCTGTTCTCCGTGATCGGTTCACCAGTGGGCGCCTACTTCGTCGGGGGAGTGAAGCCAGTGCGCATCCTCGTCGAGCGCCAGCAGGCTCGTACTGCTCCCGGCGGCACAGGCGAGGCGAAATGCGGTGGCAACTACGCTGCCTCGCTGCGCTCCCAAATCGAGGCCCAGGCCCGCGGCTGCGCCCAGGTGCTCTTCGTCGACGCGGTCGAGCATCGCTGGATCGAGGAACTCGGCGGCATGAACTTCATGGCCGTCAGCAAGGACGGCCAGCTCATCACCCCGGAGCTGACCGGCACGATCCTGCGCGGTATCACCCGTAGGTCCATTCTCGAGGTGGCCCCGGATCTCGGTCTGGAGCCGGTGGAGCGCAAGCTCGGCATCGACGAGATGCTTGACGGAGTGCGCTCGGGCGAGTTCCCGGAGGTCTTCGCCTGCGGTACCGCGGCGGTTGTCACCCCGATCGGATCCTTCCTCGACGGCGACGACGAGGTGACGGTCGCCGAGCCGACCGGAAAGACCACGATGGAGATTCGTCGTCGTCTCCTTGACATCCAGTTCGGCCGTGCCGAGGACACTCGTGGTTGGCTCAAGCGAGTCTGTTGACCGGCACAACGTCAAAACTGTCCTGACGACACCGGGGCCGGTTCACCAGAAGTGGACTGGCCCCAGTCGTCGTCAGATGCCCTAGGTGCGATGCGCTCAGGCCGTAATGGTGTCGACGACGATGGTGCGGGGCTGGAAGGACCTCCCGACGGTGAAGGCGTCGGTCAGGTCGTCCTCGGCGCGCGAGATGGTGTCGGCGGTGTCGGTGAGCAGGGTTGCCAGCGGCTGGCCAGCGACGACCCGATCACCCGGGCGAACGCGCAACATGACGCCGGCGGCAGCCTGTACCGGATCCTCCTTGCGAGCTCGTCCCGCTCCCAGACGCCAGGCGGCCAGGCCGACGGACATCGCGTCGATTCCGGTGACGACGCCAGCTTCGGAGGCGATGACGTCCTGGGAATGGTGAGCCACCGGCAGCGGAGCATCGGGGTCGCCGCCCTGGGCGCGGACCATGTCGCGCCAGACGTCCATGGCCTTGCCGCTGGCAAGGACGTCGGCCGGGTCAGTGCCGTCCAGCCCAGCGGCCTTGACCATCTGGCGGGCCAGCGCGACGGTGAGGTCGACGACGTCGGCAGGTCCACCGCCGGACAGCACCTCGAGGGACTCGGCCACCTCGATGCCGTTACCGCAGGCATACCCCAGCGGGACGTCCATCCTGGTCAGCAGGGCGGTGGTGCGCACGCCGGCGGACTCGCCCAGGCCGACGAGACGACGTGCCAGCTCGCGGGCGTCCTCCTCGGTCTTCATGAAGGCTCCCGAGCCCGTCTTGACGTCGAGGACAAGGCTGTCGGTGCCCTCGGCGATCTTCTTGCTCATGATCGAGGAGGCGATGAGGGGGATCGACTCGACGGTGCCGGTGACGTCACGCAAGGCATAGAGCTTCTTGTCCGCGGGGGCAAGCCCGGGCCCGGCAGCGCAGATGACGGCGCCGACAGTGTCGAGCTGGGCAACCATCTCGTCGTGGGAGAGGTCGGCTCGCCACCCGGGAATTGCCTCCATCTTGTCGAGGGTGCCGCCGGTGTGGCCCAGGCCGCGACCGGACAGCTGGGGAACGGCTGCACCGCAGGCAGCGACGAGGGGAGCCAAAGGCAGGGTGATCTTGTCACCGACTCCACCGGTGGAGTGCTTGTCGACGGTGGGACGAGACAGCCCCTTGAAGCTCATTCGCTCGCCGGACTCGATCATCGCCGTTGTCCAGGTCGAGAGCTCCTCGTCGTCCAGACCCTGGAAGAACACCGCCATGGCCATGGCGGACATCTGTTCATCGGCGACGACACCATCGGTGTATGCGCGAATGAGCCAACGGATCTGATCGGAGTCGAGGGTCTGACCTCCGCGCTTGGCGCGGATGAGGTCGAGGACGGAGTAGGTGGTGGTCATGCCGGAAAGTATGGCAGTACCAGCGGGTTCTCGGTGTGTGGATGCCCCGGTTATGTCGTGTGTCGCCATTACTCTTGACCCATGCGTATTGCCCGGTTTGTCACAGCTGGTTCCGACCCCGCCTTCGGGATCGTTGAGCTCGCCGCCGATCACGGAGACCATCCCGACACCATCGCCGTCATCACGGGAGATCCAGTAGCGGCTCCGGTTCAGTACACCGGTGCTCGTCACGACCTCGCTGACGTCCGGTTGCTGTCTCCGGTGATTCCGCGCTCCAAGATCATCGGAATCGGCCGTAACTACACCGAACACGCCAGTGAGCTGGGTAATGAAGTCCCATCCCGGCCTCTGCTCTTCCTCAAGCCCAACACCTCGGTCATCGGACCTGACGAGGCCATCGTCCGGCCGGCCGCATCCTCGAACCTGCACTACGAGGGGGAGCTGGCCATCGTCATCGGTCGCATCTGTAAGGACGTCCCCGAGGAAAGGGCCCAGGAAGTCATCTTCGGGTTCACCGCGGCCAACGACGTCACCGCTCGCGACATGCAGAACTCCGATGGCCACTGGGCGCGTGCCAAGGGGTCGGACACCTTCTGCCCACTCGGCCCGTGGATGGTTACCCACTTCTCCGTCGCCGAGGCCTCACACCGACAGATTGTCACTCGTCTGGACGGCGAGGAGGTCCAGCACAGCAACACCGACCAGATGATCCACACCATTCCCAAACTCATCTCCCACGTCTCGTCCTTCATGACCCTGTTGCCCGGCGACGTCCTCCTCACCGGAACTCCTGCTGGAGTTGGGCCCATGGAACCCGGTCAGCGCGTCGAGGTCGAGATCGAGGGGATCGGTACCCTGGCCAATACCGTCGTGGAGGCCTGATGGCGACTCGTGCCGTGTCCCGCCGCTCGACGGTGACCGACCCTGAGCCGCGAGCGGACTACACTCGGGTTCTCGTCGATTCGTCGGCTGGACCGGGTCCCGGTCTGCTCGGTCTCATCGGGCTGTTACTGGGGTACGCGATCATTGTCCCCGGGCTGCTGTACGCCTTCCTGGGGATCGGTTTCCTCTTCGAGTGCAACGACGGGGAAGGGTTCAGCACCTACTACAAGCGAGCAGCTGGCTATCACACCGTCGGAGGCCTCATCGCCACCCATCTGGCGCTGGCAAGCCTCATCGTCGTGGTGTTGGTGCTGGCGCGGTATCTCAACCATCGCGCGCCTCGGTGGGTGGCATCAGTCCAACCAGGCATTCGATGGCGTTTCGGTCTGCTGGTGGCTGTGGTCGCCGTCGTCGTGCTCAACCTGACCCAGCTGCTGGTGCGCGGGGGAGCGGACGCCCATTACACCGTTCCCCGGTACTGGTGGGTGTGGCTGCTGGCGATCATCATCACATCGCCCTTGCAGGCCCTTGCCGAGGAGATGTTCTTTCGGGGGTATCTCATGAACGTCATCTCCGGACTGGCCTTGAACCTGCCTGAGAAAGCGGGTCGATGGCTTTCGGTCGTCGGCTCCGCCCTCATCTTCGCCTTGATGCACGGCACCCAAAACGCCTGGCTCTTCGCCGACAGACTCGCCTTCGGATTGCTCGCTGGATGGCTCGTCATCGTCACCGGCGGCTTGGAGGCCGGGGTTGCTGCCCACGTCGTCAACAACCTCTTCGCCTTCGGCTATGCGGTCTTCCTGGGAGGGGTGTCGCAGGCTCGCGGCATGACCTCGATGGGTTGGGTCGACGCGGCCTGGGACATCGGCGGATTCCTGACCATTGCCTTGGCCGGGTGGTGGATCGGGAACCTCATGAGAGTCGCTCGAAGGACACCCTCACGGCAAGGCATTTCGTCCTGATTTGCAAAGTGGGGGGAGAGTTCGTTAAAGTTTCTCGTCGTTGCGCCACTGAGGTACACCGAGGTGGAACGGCAATGGGGTATAGGGTAATTGGCAGCCCGACTGATTCTGGTTCAGTTAGTCCAGGTTCGAGTCCTGGTACCCCAGCTCGGGAGACTGAAACCATGAAGTTGCGAAAGCGGCAGAATGATTGCTAAGGTTTTCCAGCCTGGTCCGGAAAGGATGCGGGAACAACAGAAAAAGGTTGTCAAAACCCGAACTCGACGGGCATTGATGTCCGTATGGCCCCGTAGTGCAGCGGCCTAGCACGCGGCCCTCTCAAGGCTGAAACGGCGGTTCGAATCCGCTCGGGGCTACCACCAAGTAATGGCCCGGATCCGTCAGGATCCGGGCCATTACTTTCACAGCGGGAAATACCGACGCGGCCATTTCCGAGAATCAAAAAAGGATGGAAGGGAATTCCCCCGCATCCCAGGCGCACACCGGGACGACCGGCCTCACTTGGCGGAGCGCCGCAGCACCTCGGACAGGCGCCCTCCGGCAGCGACGACCGCAGGAGCGTGAATACGTCCGGGCTGGCGGGTCAGACGCTCAATCGGTCCAGAGACGGAGACGGCCGCAATGACCTTGCCGGAGGGGGACCGCACCGGGGCGGAGACCGAGGCGACGCCAGCTTCGCGCTCGCCCACCGATTGGGACCAGCCGCGCTTGCGTACGGCAGCGAGGGTGACCTCGGAGAAGGCGGAGTTGCTCAATCCACGACGGATCTTGTCGCTGTCCTCCCATGCCAGCAGAATCTGAGCCGCTGATCCAGCGTCCATGGACAGGATGGATCCCACCGGGATGGTGTCCCGCAATCCGGTCGGACGCTCGGCGGTGGCTGCGCAGACGCGGCTGCCAGCCTGGCGACGGTAGAGCTGAGCGGATTCACCGGTGATGTCTCGAAGTCTGGCCAGGATCGGTCCAGATGCAGCCAGGAGACGATCCTCGCCGGCTGCCGCTGCGAGCTCTGAGAGCCTCGGGCCGAGAATGAAGCGGCCTTGCAGATCACGACTGACGAACCGATGGTGTTCCAGCGCGCGGGCCAGACGATGGGCCGTCGGTCGGGCCAATCCGGTCATCTGAACCAGTCCTGCCAAGGATGCCGGACCCGTCTCCAGGGCAGCCAACACGAGGGCGGCCTTGTCGAGCACGCCCACACCACTTGATTCGTCCATATGGCGATATTAGCGTTCCAAATCCTGATCGTCGAGTCAGAATGGGTCTCGCCAACCGGTGGGGGCTGATGACATGCCACACAACATCGGTGACGAACGACCAGCGAAAGGGAAGACGCGATGGGGAGAACGCTGAGCGAGAAGCTCTGGGACGCCCACGTTGTCAGGCATGGACAGGACGGGGAGCGCGACCTTCTCTACATCGACCTCCACCTTGTGCACGAGGTGACCAGTCCCCAGGCCTTCGACGGACTGCGGTTGGCGGGACGCAAGGTTCGTCGCCCGGATCTGACGATTGCGACCGAGGACCACAACATCCCCACCCTCGACATTCTCCAGCCCATCGCCGACCCGATCTCGCGGGCACAGGTCGCGGCGTTGCGTGAGAACGCTCCTGAGTTCGGGGTGCCGCTGCATCCTCTGGGTGACGCGGACCAGGGAGTGGTACACATCATTGGCCCCCAGCTGGGGCTCACCCAGCCGGGTATGACGATTGTGTGTGGTGACTCCCACACCTCGACCCATGGTGCCTTGGGTGCTCTGGCCTTTGGCATCGGCACCAGCGAGGTCGAGCACGTGTTGGCGACCCAGACCCTGCCGCAGGTCAAGCCCAGGACCATGGCGGTGACGGTTGACGGGGAGCTGCCGGAAGGCGTCACCCCGAAGGACCTCATCCTGGCCCTCATCTCCAAGACCGGCACCGGCGGTGGCCAGGGCCACATGGTCGAGTATCGCGGTGAGGCCATCGAGAAGATGTCGATGGAGGGCCGCATGACGATCTGCAACATGTCGATCGAGTGGGGAGCCCGCGCCGGCATGGTCGCCCCCGACGAGACCACCTTCGCCTACCTCAAGGACCGTCCGCATGCACCCAAGGGCGAGCAGTGGGACGAGGCCGTCAAGTATTGGCGCACCCTGCGTACTGACGACGACGCCACCTTTGACGCCGAGATCCGCCTCGACGCATCCAAGCTCACCCCCTTCGTGACGTGGGGGACGAACCCCGGCCAGGGGGTCCCGCTGGGCGGGGTCGTCCCTGCCGCCGAGGATTTCGAGGATGAGGTGGCTCGTAGCGCCGCTGCTCGCGCCCTGGAGTACATGGACCTCACACCAGGTACCAAGATGCGCGACATCCCCATTGACACCGTCTTCCTGGGATCGTGCACCAACGGTCGCATCGAGGATCTCCGGCTGGCCGCCGAGGTCATCAAGGGGCGTCACATCGCCGAGGGCACCCGGATGCTCGTCGTTCCCGGTTCGGCGCGGGTACGGCTGCAGGCCATGGAGGAGGGTCTGGACGAGGTCTTCACCCAGGCCGGAGCTGAGTGGCGCGGAGCCGGATGTTCCATGTGCCTGGGCATGAACCCTGACCAGCTGTCACCGGGGGAGCGCTCGGCGTCGACCTCGAACCGAAACTTCGAGGGGCGTCAGGGCAAGGGGGGACGAACCCACCTCGTCTCCCCGGCCGTCGTCGCCGCCACCGCCGTCACCGGACGGCTCTCCAGTCCCGCCGATCTGCCACCCGTTTCCCAGGAGGCCTGAGATGGACGCTTTCACCACGCACACCGGAGTTCCTGTCCCGCTGCGACGGGCCAACGTCGACACCGACCAGATCATTCCCGCGAGCTACCTCAAGCGGATCACCCGAACCGGTTTCGAGGACGGTCTGTTCTCCTCCTGGCGCTCCGAACCGGACTTCGTGCTCAACAAGGAGCCGTGGAGCACCGGCTCGATCCTCATCGTGGGGCCCGACTTCGGTATCGGATCCTCCCGTGAGCACGCGGTGTGGGCACTGCAGAACTACGGGTTCAAGGTCGTCGTCGGATCGCGGTTCGCCGACATCTTCCGCAACAACTCCGGAAACAACGGACTTCTGCTCGCCCAGGTGGACCCCGAGGTCGTCGAGAAGCTGTGGGACTTCGCCGAGCACAACCCCGGCGAGAAGCTCACCGTCTCCCTCGAAGACAAGACCATCAGCCTACCTGACGGTACGTCCCACCCGTTCGAGATCGACGACGCCACCCGTCAGCGTCTGCTTGCAGGCCTGGATGCCATTGGCGAGACCCTCGAGTACGCCGACGACATCGCAGCTTACGAGGCTCGTCGGCCATCCTTTATGCCGACAACGGCCTGACCCGTTGATCAACCCACCCATCGATCACCGATGACAGTCCCAGGGAGCCGATAGGGTGGGTTGATCCACATCACTCAGGAGGGACACCGTGGCGCTGCCCGCCGTGACCAATCCAGCCGACACCCCTGGTCTCATCTTCCGGATGGGTGTGGGGACGCTGTACCCGCTGGCTCGTACCTTGACGCGGTTCGACCACCACGGTGGTGAGAATCTGCCCGGACCAGGGCCGGCCCTGGTCGTGAGCAACCACGTCTCCAACTACGATCCCATCGTGCTGGGGTCCTTCTTGGTGGCCAATGGTCGTTGGCCGCACTGGTTGGCCAAGAAGGAGCTGTTCTCGGTGCCGATCGTCGGATGGGTGGCCTCGGCCAGTGGTCAGATCTCGGTGGACCGGAAGGGTCCGAATCCGGCCAAGGTCCTCGACGACGCCAAGACTGCCTTGGACAAGGGCATGACGGTGGTCATGTACCCGGAAGGCACGATCACCGCGGATCCCCTGCACTGGCCGATGACCGGACGAACAGGGGCCGCACGCCTGGCCCTGGAGACCGGTGTACCCGTCATCCCCGTGGGGCAATGGGGACCCCAGGAGGTCATGGGATACAAGGAGATGACCTTCCCCAAACTGTGGCCGCGCAAGACCATGAAGCTGTACTGCGGGACCGAGGTCGAACTGTCGGACCTCCATGGCCATCACGACCGCGCGTCGGTCCGCGAGGCCACCAATCGCATCATGGATGCCATCGACGCTCAGGTTGCCCGTGCTCGCGGAGAGCTCCCGCCGCCGGACCGTTACGACATGCGCAAGGGGAGACGGGTTCCCAAGTCGGTTGCTCCTGCGCGGCCAGTCGTCGACCCTCGGTGACGTGATGCCTCGGTAGGGTGGGGTGCCGTCATAGCGAAAGGACCTCACATGAATCGCACCCACGTTGCCGTCATCTTCGGTGGGATGAGTTCGGAGCATTCGATCTCCTGCCTGTCAGCGGCGAACGTGGTAGCTGCGATTGACCGTGAACGATTCGATGTCTCCGGTGTGGGCATCACCCCCGATGGTGTCTGGGTGCGATACGGGGTTGACGAGATCCTTGGCCTGCCCAGCACCGGCCAGCTTCCCGTCGTGGAGGTGGGGGATCGTTCCTTGGTGTCGGTCAAGCAGATGCCGGAGGGTACCTGCATCGTTGACACCGAGGGCAACGCCGATCTCGTTCAGGTGGTCTTCCCGGTACTCCATGGTCCTTTCGGCGAGGACGGGACCATCCAGGGCCTGCTGGAGATGGCCGGCGTGCGCTATGTCGGGTGCGGCGTCGCGGCAAGTGCCAACTGCATGGACAAGCACCTCACCAAGATGATCCTGGCCGAGGCCGGGGTTCTCGTGGGTCCCTATGTCGTCGTCCGTGACCATGAGTGGCGAGAGGACCGCAATGCCGTCCTCAAGGCCGCTTCCCGCTTGGAGTATCCGTTGTTCGTCAAGCCAGCGCGGGGCGGATCGTCAATCGGCATCTCCAAGGTGATGAGCCCCGACAGGCTGGAAGCCGCCGTCGAGGTGGCTCGCGAGCATGACAACAAGGTCCTCATCGAGCAGGGGATCCGAGGCCGCGAGATCGAGTGCTCCGTCCTCGACGGTCACCATGGTGCCGCCCCTCGAGCTTCCGTGCCTGGCGAGATCGTCGTCCATGACCCGGATGGTTTCTATGACTTCGAGGCCAAGTACCTCAGCGGGGAGCAGAAGGCCTCCGTACAGGCCCGAGCCAAGCTCGATGACGAGATCCGCAACCGGGTCCAGAAGATCGCGATCAAGGCGTTCCGGGTGCTTGGCTGTGAAGGACTCGCCCGCATCGACACCTTCGTGGCTCCTGACGGCACCGTCTACGTCAACGAGCCCAACACTATGCCGGGATTCACCCGCAGCTCGGGGTTCCCGCTGATGTGGCAGGCCAGTGGCATGACGTATGCCCAGATCGTCAGCGAACTCATCGAGCTTGCCCTGGAACGTCCGCTGGGACTGCGCTGATCTGAGCCCTCACTGACAGGGCTGCACCACTGGCATCTTCTTGACGGCGGCCGACAGATCGACCAAGGCATCGGCCTCCGGGGCGTACCTGGCAGGAACGGTCACCTCGACGTTGCCAGCCCTCCCGATGGTCGTGAAGCGCCAGCCGTCCTCGATCTGCTCGGCGAACCAGCCCACGTCGTTGATGACGTCACATCGCGACGTTGGTTCGAGCCTGGCGGGCTTGTCCACCCCACAGCGCAGCACGATGCGGGGATCACCCCAGGTCGCCACCGTCCCATCATGATCCTCGAGGCTCGCTCCGGCAACCGTCTGCGGCAGATCGGCCATCACGGCCCGACATCCGGCAGCGGCTGAACCACGGGGAGACGGATGGGTGATGGGTTCCTCGTTCGAACACGCTGCCGTGCCGGCCAACAGACAGACAGCCAGCATGGTTGCGCACCGGGTTGCATGGATGGGCACGCACTCACGCTAGCGTGTTCTCGACCACCCCAGTCCGGTACCAAGGAGATCCAATGGCCAGCACGACGACCATTTCCCAGGTGGGGGAGTTCCCGCTCATTTCCTCCATCGTCAGGGATCTGCCCATGAGCCAGGCCGTCACCCTGGGGCCGGGGGACGACGGTGCCGTCTTCCAGGTTGACGGATCTGCCGTCGTCTCGACCGATGTCCTCGTCGAAGAGGTGCATTTCCGTCGCAGATGGTCGACGGCGACCGATGTCGGTCGGAAAGCCGTCGCCGTCAATGTCTCCGACATCGAGGCGATGGGCGCTGTCCCGCTCGCCCTCGTCGTCGGATTCTCCGCGCCGGGAGATCTGCCTGCGGCCTGGGCCCGGGAGTTCATGGCAGGAATGGCTGCCGAGGCCGAGCAGGCCGGGGTGAGCGTCGTGGGAGGTGACACCACCGCTGGACCTGTCATCAGCATTGCGGTCACCGTGATAGGCCAGACAGCTGGGATGGCTCCGGTCCGTCGTGACGGTGCCGTGCCCGGAGACGAGGTGGCAGTCGTCGGCCAGCTTGGCCTGGCTGCTGCTGGACTCGTGCTGCTCGGTCGAGGATTCCGGTCACCGCGTGCAGCGGTCTCGGCCCAACGTTGTCCTGAGGTCCCTTACGGGCAGGGACGGGTGGCGGCCCAGGCAGGCGCCCACGCGATGATTGACCTCTCGGACGGCTTGTTGGCCGATCTGGGCCACATCGCAGAGGAATCCGGATTCGCCATCGACGTCAACACCTCGGTTCTCGACATCGAGGAATCAGTGCGGACCGTCGGCATGGCCACCGGGATGGACCCGCTCGACTGGGTGCTGGCCGGAGGGGAGGACCATGCCTTGGCGGCAACCTTTGCTCCCGGCACCGTTCCGGAGGGATGGACGGTCATCGGGCGGGTCCTTCCGCCCGACCAGGTCGCCGACCCCACGGTTCTCGTCGACGGCCAGCCGTGGCAGCGTGAGCGAGGCTGGACCCACTTCCATTCCTGAGATGACCACGGCATTCACATCGCGTTCGAGCGATGGCACTCGCTGATCAATCATCTGACTCTCCGCCTGGCCTGTCGGCTGCTGGTGGCCATGGTTGATAACGTCAATGACATGGCGACCCGTGCGTCTTCCCCAGCGCGGTCCCGAAATACGACGGCGAAGAAATCGTCACGTGGCTCGGGCACACGCTCGAACGGAAGCAACAAGAAAACGTCGACCAGCTCGAGGAGCAGGTCGACGCCACCGAGTGCACCCACTTCCACGAATCCGGTGGCCCGAGCGCTGTCGGCAACCTGGTCGGGTATTGCTCGCGGACTGGGAACCATGGTCCGCGGTATCGGTGGACGCCCCGCGGAGCCTGAGGTGACCCACGACGGTACCGGGCTCATGCTGCTGTTGCTGTCGGCCCTGGCAGCCGCTGGATTCTGGTTCGATCTGCCCGGTGGCTTCGGCAACGGCTTGCGAATGGGTGTGGCGACGATCTTCGGGTCGCTGTCCTACGCCCTGCCACTGCTCGGGCTGGCCATGATGTGGCACACCCTGCGTCACCCGGCGACCAACGGCACGGGTGGACGCCAGGTAATGGGCTGGGTGTGTTTCTTCCTCGGCCTGCTCGGCGTCGTCAACATTGCCCACGGCCTTCCCCGCCCGGATCGTCCTGAGGCGGTCCGCGCCGCCGGCGGCATACTTGGTTACATCTCCTCGAGTCTGCTGGCTGACCTGCTGACGAAGTGGGTCGCCTTGCCTCTGCTCATCCTCGTGACGGTCCTGGGTGTGCTCCTCATCGTGGGGCGCCCCCTCGTCGACGGGGCCGCACGGGTGCGTAACGCCTCTCGTCGCGCGGTGGCCAAGCCTCGTGAGATCGAGTCTCGCCGGGCCTACGACACTCCTCTGGTGACAGATACCGTCGTTGACCACAATCCTGACGAGATCGCCACACAGGAGATGCCCCCTGTCAAAGGTCGTCGTTCCAAGAAGCGTAAGAGCAGCTCCGAGCGCACCGATGAGAGTCTTGACGCGATCTTTGACGCCGAAATCGTCGATGAGCCCCCTTCCGACGTGGCCGGGGATTCCTTGCCGCTCGACCTTCCGACTGAGGACGACGAACCTGCCAAGGAACGCACGACTGCCGGGTTGCCGCAGGGATTCACCGTTCACGAACATACGGACCTCGAGCCCCCGGCCCATGAACCGATGCCAGCTCGCGTCGAGCAATTGCAGCTCTCCGGTGACATCGCCTACACCCTGCCGGCCTCTGAGCTGCTCCATCCGGGATCGGTCCCGCAGGCTCGCACGGAGGCCTCTGACGCTGTCGTCTCCAAGTTGTCGTCGGTCTTCGACGAGTTCGGGATCGACGCCCAGGTGACTGGCTACTCCCGCGGCCCGACGGTGACCCGTTACGAGGTCGAGCTCGGAGCAGCCGTCAAGGTCGAGAAGGTCACCGCACTGAGCAAGAACATTGCCTATGCGGTGGCATCCCCGGACGTTCGCATTCTGTCGCCCATACCCGGCAAGTCGGCCATCGGCATCGAGATACCCAACCGCGACAAGGAAATCGTCTCCTTGGGCGACGTGCTGCGCTCCTCGAAGGCTCGCAATGACCACAACCCGTTGGTCGTCGGCCTGGGCAAGGACGTCGAGGGCGGGTTCGTCATCGCCAATGTCGCGAAGATGCCGCACCTCTTGGTGGCCGGTGCGACGGGTTCCGGTAAGTCAAGCTTTGTCAACTCCCTCATCACGTCTGTGATGATGCGAGCGACCCCCGACGAGGTCCGCATGATGCTCGTCGACCCCAAACGAGTGGAGTTGACCCAATACGAGGGGATTCCTCACCTGGTCACCCCCATCATCACCAGCGCCAAGAAGGCTGCCGAGGCCTTGCAGTGGGTGGTCCGCGAGATGGACCAGCGTTACGACGACCTGGCCGCCTTCGGCTTCCGCCATGTCAAGGACTTCAACAAGGCTGTGCTGGCGGGAGAGGTCACTCTTCCGCCCGGTTCCGAGCGGGTGCTGGCCCCTTACCCATATCTGTTGGTCGTCGTCGATGAGTTGGCTGACCTCATGCTGGTGGCCCCGCGTGACGTCGAGGACTCCATCGTCCGCATCACCCAGCTGGCCCGAGCTGCCGGCATCCACCTGGTACTGGCCACCCAGCGGCCGTCGACCGACGTCTGCACTGGCCTCATCAAGGCAAACATCCCATCGCGGCTGGCCTTCGCGACCTCCTCGATGACGGATTCTCGAGTCATCCTTGACCAGCCGGGTGCCGAGAAGCTCGTCGGTCAGGGCGACGGACTCTTCCTACCGATGGGAGCCTCCAAACCCCTGCGCGTTCAGGGGTCCTGGGTGTCGGACTCCGAGATCCACCAGGTCGCCGCTCACGTGAAGTCCCAGATGGAGGCCCATTACCGCGATGACGTCGCCGCCCCCACCGCCGAGAAGAAGGTTGCCGAGGACATTGGTGACGACATGGAGCTCGTGCTCGAGGCGGCCAAGCTCGTCGTTGAGTTGCAGCTGGGATCGACGTCGATGTTGCAGCGCAAGCTGCGCGTGGGATTCGCCAAGGCCGGTCGTCTCATGGACGTCTTGGAGACTCGCAATGTCGTCGGGCCGTCGGAGGGCTCGAAGCCTCGAGACGTGCTCGTGCGTCCTGACGATCTCGACGACGTCCTCGCGAATCTGCAAGCTGAGGCCTGATGGGTGGGGCACGCAAGAGGGGTCCGAACGACGTGGTTCGGACCCCTCCTCTTGATGTTTGGCAACTGACGCGTCACTCAGTGGCGGGCAGTGGCTCCTTGTCGTAGGTCTGCCACGCATTTTCGTCGGAATCCTGGATGAAGTAGACCAGCAACCAGATCCAACCAATGACTGGGAAGATGAAGAGGAGCAGCCACCACCCGGAGCGATGGGTGTCGTGCAGACGGCGCACGGCAATCGAGAGCCCGGGGATGAGGGTGCCCAGGGACCAGATGGTGTTCAGCACTGTGTAGACCGTCGACGGGTCGTCGGGAGATCCTCCCGCGGCGACGTTGAGGACCCCCAAAAACCATCCCGACCAGCGATGAGAAGAGGATGACCCACCAGTACTCGGAGCGCGAGGCTCGACCATTGAAGACGGCGTAATTCTTGAAGAACAGCTTGACGGCCCGTCCGAAGCTCACGTGGGGACGTCGGTGATCGTCATTTACCGGGTTGGTGAATCCCGCGTATGGGTCGGGATTCTGATAGGGGTTTTCCCGTCGAGAGCTGACCGTAGCGGTCGCGTTCGGCGTGCGTACGGCTCTCGCTGGGCCACTCTGCGGTGCCAGAACCGTCAGAGCGCTGCGGAGGGTTTGGCTCGGTCATGCAGACTCCTCATCAATCGATGGTAGTGATATTCGCCATACCTGAATGGCACCGCCCGCCACAGCGCAGACAAATAAGTATGCAACGACCAGTTCTCTCATGCCGAAAAGTACTATTTGAATACAAGATTTGAGGGTGCGTGTGATGGAGAGGTGGGCGCAGCCGGGCTCGAACCGGCGACCTCCAGCGTGTAAGGCAGGCGCTCTGACCAACTGAGCTATACGCCCCGGAGGCACACTGTAGCGAGTCATGAGCGTGAGCACACCGTCCGGGTCGGCGTCGTCACGGCGGAGTTGTCGTCGTGTCCCTGTAGAGTTGGTCGACGTGGCATTGGTAGACCTTCAGCAGACCGTCGAGGAGCTTGGCGCATCCCTTTCCTCGATTGAGAACGTTCTCGACCCCGAGGCCAAGAAGGCCGAGATCGCGGACCTTGAGGAGGAGGTGGCCGCCCCCGATCTGTGGGATGACCAGGAGAACGCCCAGCGGGTGACCTCCAGGCTGTCTGCCCTGCAGGCTGAGATCGAGCGCTTGGAGCGACTGCGTTCTCGCATCGAGGACGTCCAGGTTCTGCTAGAGTTCGCAGCTGACGGCGATGATGCAGAGTCCCTGGCGGAGGCGACGAGTGAGACGGCCAAGCTTCGTGAGGATATCGACGCTCTCGAGGTTCGTACGCTGCTGTCCGGTCAGTACGACGAGCGTGAGGCTGTCGTCACCATCCGTTCGGAGGCTGGTGGCGTCGACGCGGCTGACTTCGCCGAGATGTTGCTGCGGATGTATCTGCGCTGGGCTGAGCGTCACGGTTACAAGATCGAGGTCCTTGACACCTCGTACGCGGAGGAGGCGGGCATCAAGTCCGCGACCTTCGTCGTCCATGCTCCCTTCGCCTACGGCACCTTGTCAGTCGAGCAGGGTACTCACCGTCTGGTGCGTATCAGCCCCTTTGACAACCAGGGACGTCGTCAGACCTCCTTCGCTGGTGTCGAGGTGCTCCCCGTCGTCGAGGAGACCGACCACGTCGACATTCCGGAGTCGGACCTGCGCGTCGACGTCTTCCACGCGTCCGGCCCCGGTGGCCAGGGAGTCAACACCACCGACTCGGCTGTCCGCCTGACCCACCTTCCCACCGGCATCGTGGTGAGCTGTCAGAACGAACGTTCCCAGATCCAGAACAAGGCTGCCGCCCTTCGAGTCCTGCAGGCCAAGCTGCTGGAGAAGGCTCGCGAGGAGCAGGAAGCCGAGATGAACTCGCTGAAGTCGGAAGGCAACTCGTGGGGTGCCCAGATGCGCTCCTACGTGCTGCATCCGTACCAGATGGTCAAGGATCTGCGTACCAATCACGAGGTTGGCAACACCGACGCGGTCTTCGACGGCGACATCGACGACTTCATTGACGCCGGCATCCGTTGGCGTCGCAAGAACGAGACTGACTGACGGGACAGACGTGATCACCTTCGAAAACGTCACGAAGACATATTCCGGACAGAGTCAGGCCGCTTTGTCCGACGTCAACGTCGACATCGACAAGGGGGAGTTCGTCTTCCTCGTCGGCCAGTCCGGTTCGGGCAAGTCGACCTTCATTCGACTGATCCTGCGCGAGTACCGCCCGACGAGGGGAACCCTCTACGTCGCCGGTAAGAACCTCAATCAGCTGAGGTCGTGGAAGGTGCCGGCCCTGCGTCGTCAGATCGGTACGGTATTCCAGGACTTCCGCCTGCTGCCGGGCAAGTCGGTCTACGACAACGTCGCCTTCGCGATGCAGGTCATCGGCAAGTCGACCAAGGAGATTCGTACCGTCGTCCCCGAGACCTTGGAACTGGTCGGCTTGGACGGCAAGGAGAAGCGGATGCCCGATGAGCTCTCCGGTGGTGAGCAGCAGCGCGTCGCCTTGGCCAGGGCTTTCGTCAATCGTCCCAAGATCCTCATCGCCGACGAGCCGACCGGAAACCTCGACCCTGATACTGCCGTGGGCATCATGAAGGTCCTTGATCGCATCAACCGCACTGGTACCACCGTTGTCATGGCCACTCATGACCCGACGATCGTTGACCAGATGAGACGACGAGTCATCGAGCTCGAGTCCGGACATGTCGTCCGGGACGAGAACGAGGGCGTTTACCGCAACTCCTGAGATCCCCGACACGAGACAGAACGAGGAAATACATGCGTCACACCTTGCGAGAGACGTGGTCCGGGCTACGCCGCAATGCGACGATGACCCTGGCCGTCATCGTCACGATGTGGGTTTCCCTGTCCCTGTTCGGGGCGGCCCTGCTGGCCACCCAGCAGGTCGACCTGCTCAAGGGCAAGTGGTACGACAAGGTCGAGGTCTCGGTCTTCCTGTGTGTTGACGGCGTGTCGGGGGCGCAGTGCTCGGGGGAGAAGGCCGCCACCCAGGCTCAGAAGGACGAGATTCGTCAGGCTCTGCAGACCAATCCCCAAGTCTCGCATGTCTACTACGAGTCCAAGCACGAGGCCTTCCAGGAGTACCAGCGCATCTATGCGGATTCACCGGTCAAGGACGTTCTCACCGAAGACACCATTCAGGATTCCTATCGCGTCAAATTGGTCGATCCCCAGCAATATCAGGGGGTGGTGACGGAGGCGCAGGGCCTGCCCGGTGTGCAGTCGGTCGTTGACCTGCACAACGTGTTGGACCCGATATTTCTGTGGATGAATGCCCTCAAATGGGTGACCTTCGGAATGTCGGTGCTCTTGTTGGTCGCTGCGGCCTTGCAGATTGGCAACACCATTCGGATGGCTGCCTTCGCCAGACGTCGCGAACTGGGCATCATGAAGTTGGTAGGTGCTTCGAACGCCTATATCCTCATGCCCTTCCTCCTGGAGTCCCTTATCGCGGGTCTCATCGGAGCGTTGCTGGCCTGCCTCACCCTCGCCCTGGGCGCCGACTTGGTGGTCATGCGCAAGATGGCTCATTCCATCACGACGGTGGCGTGGATTGGGTGGCCCCAGGTGTGGATCTCGATCGCGTGGATGATCGTCGTGGCCATCGTGTTGTCCGTGGCACCGGCCTACATTGCGACCAAGAAGTACCTCAGGGTCTGAGTTCCTCCATATAGGATGGAACGTCCTGTGTCGAAGGAGGTCCGCCATGCCCAGGGAACAGGGAGTCAAGGTCGTCGCGCGTAATCGTCGCGCCACCCACGACTACACCATCGGTGACAAGTGGGAGGCCGGGCTCGTCCTACAGGGCACTGAGGTGAAGTCCCTGCGCGCCGGCAAGGCCACCTTGACCGACGCTTTCGCCCAGGTCGATGACAGGGGTGAGGTGTGGATGTACAACCTGCACATCCCCGAGTACGCCTTCGGAACCTGGCGCAACCACGACGTCATGCGCAAGCGCAAGCTGCTTCTCAACAAACGCGAGATCGCCAAGCTGTCGCGGGAGGCTGACGGCCCGGGCAAGACGATCGTCCCGCTGCAGCTGTACTTCAAGGACGGTTACGCCAAGGTCGAGATTGCCGTCGGTACCGGCAAGAAGGACTGGGACAAGCGTCAGGCCATTCGTGAGCGTGACGCCAAGCGTGAGGCGCAACGAGCACTGGCGAATCGCGTGCGCAACCGCAAGCGCTGAGTCGTTCACGACTGCCACCGCGCTCACAGTGCGGTGGCGGCATTCTGGCTCCACATTGTGAATGCGAGTTGGGGGAACATGCATTCCAGTGTATAAATATGCACATGAGCGCAAAAGGATTCACCGTCGCGGTGGTTGGAGCTTCCGGATACGCGGGAGCTGAGGTCGTGCGCTTGCTGGCCCGACACCCCGAGCTGACGATGGGGGACCTTGCCGCGCACCGGCAGGCTGGCCTCCGAGTGGCCCAGGCGATGCCACACCTGGCCGGGGTGGCGGGGGAACGGACGCTGTCCGAGATTGACGTCAATCGGTTGGCGAGCCATGACGCCGTCGTGCTGGCCCTTCCCCATGGCGCCTCCGGCAGGATTGCCAGTGGGCTCAGCGAGGTCAATCCTGATGTCGTCATCGTCGATGCCGGTGCAGACTTCCGGCTGTCGTCGTCCTCGGATTGGCAGCGCTGGTACGGCGGCGATCATGCCGGCACCTGGACCTATGGTCTTCCGGAGCTTCCGCTGGCTGCCGGCGGTTCGCAGCGCAGCAACCTCGTCAGGGCCAGGCGGATCGCCGGACCCGGCTGCAATGCCTCGGCGGTGGCCCTCGGTTTGGCGCCGCTGGTCGACCTCGTCGACACTTCTCAGACGGCAGTGACGCTGGTGGTGGGGACCTCGGGGGCCGGGAAGTCGAGTCGTCCGGACCTCACCTTCTCCCGCATGAGTGGGGGAGCCCACCCCTATTCCGTCGGCAATGCTCACCGGCACATCCCCGAGATCATGCAGTCCCTGCGTACCTCAGGTGCCACGGATCCGCACCTGAGCGTCAGCGCCGTTCTCGTCCCCATGACCCGTGGAATTCTCGCGGTGTGTACCGCACCGTCCCAGGCCTCGACCGCGACACTCGTCGGACGCCTGCGCGAGGTCTACCACGACGAGCCGCTCATCCACGTCACCAATGCTCACCCTGATACCCATGACGTCGCCGGATCGGCGATGGCGCACATCAATGCCGTCGGTGACCTCGACAACGGTCTGGCCACCGTCGTCGTCGCCCTCGACAACCTCGTCAAGGGCACCGCCGGTGCTGTCGTCCAGAGCCTCAATCTGGCCATGGGACTCCCCGAGACAGCGGGGCTTCCCATGGTTGGCCTCAATCCGTGACAGGAGGATTCATGTCCGTTACCTATCCGCTCGGATTCCGCGCCTGTGGCGTCCAGGCCGGGCTGCGAACCAAACCGACCCCGGATCTTGCGTTGATCGTCAACGACGGCCCCCGCGACACCGTTGCCGGAGTGTTCACGACCAATCGCGTCAGTGCCGCTCCCGTGCAGTGGTCTCGTCAGGTTGTTTCTGACCACAAGGCACGAGCGGTCATTGCGAATGCAGCTGTCGCCAATGCCTGCACCGGAATCGACGGCCTGACGGACTCCCAGTGCGAGGCCGAGCACGTCGCAACCCTGGTCGGTTGTCAGACTGACGAGGTGGTCGTCGCCTCGACAGGAGTCATTGGTGTGCGACTCGACATGCCCTCAATCTTGGTGGGAGCCACGACCGCGCACACCTCCTTGGACAGGGGAGACGCCGTTGACGAGTCGGCGGCACGAGCAATCATGACGACCGACACCGTTCCCAAGGCCGCCACCGTCGAGAGGAATGGGACACGATTCGGAGGTATCGCCAAGGGGGCAGGCATGTTGGCTCCCCAGCTCGCGACGATGCTCGTCTTCCTCACCACCGACGCCGTCGTGGACCCCGAAGAATTCCAGGACGCCCTGGCCCAGGCGTGCGACGTCACGTTCAGCCGCGTTGACTCCGACGCCTGCATGTCGACCAATGACACTGTCGTTGCGATGTCGTCCGGGGCATCCGGCGTCAGTCTCACGGGTGACGCCCTTGTCTTTGCGTTGACCGACTTGTGCGCAAACCTGGCTCGTCAGCTCGTCGCCGATGCCGAGGGATCCCACCACGACGTCAAGGTGACCGTCCACGGAGCGACGAGTACCGAGGCTGCGGTGGCCGTCGCACGCGAGGTCACCCGATCCAATCTCGTCAAGACCGCCATTGCCGGCAACGACCCCAACTGGGGACGAATCCTGGCAGCTGTCGGATGCGTGCCTGAGGACGTGGCCCCCTACGATCCCGACGCGGTGGACGTCTCGGTCAACGGCATCCAGGTGTGCAGGTCGGGAGGGATCGGCGACGACCGCGATCTCGTCGACATGAACCCGCGAGAGGTCCACATCGACATTGACCTGCACGCTGGTGACGTCGAGGCCGCGATGTGGACCAATGACCTGACCCACGAGTACGTCGAAGAGAACAGCGCATACACATCATGACCCTTACTCTTGACATTCCCCTCAACGATTCACAGTTCTCGGCTCAGCGAAAGTCCGAGGTGCTGGTCGAAGCGCTACCTTGGATCAGACGGTTCCAGGGCCGGACCGTCGTCGTGAAGTACGGTGGCAATGCCATGGTTGACCCGGGCTTGCAGCAGGCCTTTGCCGACGACATCGTCTTCATGGCGTCGGTGGGTATCCGTCCCATCGTCGTCCATGGCGGCGGACCTCAGATCAACGCCATGCTCGCCGAATCCGCGACACCCGTGGAGTTCCGCAACGGTTTGCGGGTGACGTCTCCCGAGGTCATGGAGGTCGTCCGGATGGTGCTCGTCGGCCAGGTCGGCCGTCAGCTCGTCCACCGGATCAATTCCTACGCGCCACTTGCGGCTGGCATGTCGGGCGAGGATTCCGGACTGTTGGCGGCGCGGAAGTCCCGGGTCATCGTTGATGGGGAACGGATCGACATGGGCCTGGTCGGAGACATCGTCGACGTCAACACCGAACTCATCAACTCCATGTTGGATCGCGGGCAGATCCCCGTCATTGCTCCGGTGAGTCCCGAGGTCGACGAGGTCAGCCGACCGACCGGGCAGGTCCTCAACGTCAACGCTGACGCCGCTGCAACCGCCATCGCCCAAGCTCTGTGTGCCGAGAAACTCGTCATGCTGACGAACGTTGCTGGTATCTACGGCGCCTGGCCGGATCCGCACACCCTCATCTCGGAGATCTCGGACACGGATCTGCGCGCCATGATCCCTCGCCTGGGGGAGGGGATGCGGCCCAAGGGCCAGGCCTTGCTCGACGCCATTGACGGCGGGGTCGCGAGCGCGGCAATCGTTGACGGACGAATCGAGCACGCCTTGTTGTTAGAGATCTTCACCACCAGGGGAGTCGGGACGATGGCCCGGCGCGATGACTATGTCTGAGGGGATGACGATGACTGACGACCAGACGACTGGAACCTGGCGGGAGCGCTACCGGCGCGATCTGCTTGGCGTGTTCGGCAGCCCCCAGCTGTGCCTGGAACGCGGTCACGGTTGCGTCGTCGTCGATAGTGACGGCAAGGAGTACCTCGATCTGCTCGGTGGTATTGCCGTCAACGCCCTGGGCTATGCGCATCCCGTATGGGTTGAGGCCGTCAGCCATCAGGCCGCGACCCTTGCCCACGTCTCGAACTTCTTCACCACCGGGCCGCAGCTCGGCCTTGCCGAGAAGCTGTTGGCCCTGGCCAAGGCTCCACAGGGATCCGCGGTCTTCCTGTCGAATTCGGGTGCCGAGGCCAACGAGGCCGCGATCAAGATGTGTCTTGCCCGCAAGCCAGGCGGACGTATCATCGCGCTCGAGCACGCCTTCCACGGTCGGACCCTGGGTGCTCTCTCGGTGACGCACAAGATCGCCTATCGTCGGCCCTTCGGCCCCTCAGCCGTTGACGTCACCTTCGTCCCTGCGGAGGACCCCGATTCTCTCGCCGCCGAGTTGGAGGAGGGGGACGTCGCCGGGGTCTTCGTCGAGCCGGTTCAGGGAGAGGCCGGGGTCGTGCCGCTGTCAGTGGAGTACCTGCAACGGGTACGTGAGCTGACGGCCTCCCACGACGTCCTGATGGTCGTTGACGAGGTGCAGTGTGGGATGGGACGCACCGGTCACTGGTTCGCCCACCATGGCGCTCACATCACACCCGACATCATGACCCTTGCCAAGGCTCTGGGCGGCGGCTTCCCCATCGGGGCGACGATGGGCTTCGGACCCGACGTCTCCTGCATCCTCTCCGCCGGACAACACGGGACGACCTTCGGTGGCGGCCCGCTGGCCTGTGCAGCTGCTCTCTCAGTTATCGACACCATCGAGTCGGACAACCTTCTCTCGCAGGTCCGTCAGATCGGTACCTTGCTGTCGACCACGCTGAGGCAGTGTCATCCTCGCATCACCGAGGTGCGGGGGAGTGGCGCCTTGCTCGGTGTCCAGTTCGATTCCGAGATTGCTGCCGACCTCGTCGTTGCGGCCCGCGAGGCTGGGTTCATCGTCAATGCGGCCAATCCGTCGACGCTGAGGCTGGCTCCTCCTTACATCCTGACCACGGAGCAGGCCCAGTCCTTCGTCGACGCCCTCCCCGGCCTCGTCGATTCGGTGACAGCCTGACGTTCCACTGCGGATTCTCGGGAAACGCCACAGATGAACGGGGACGGTCATGGTGGTGGGTAAGCTGAAAATCACGTCCCCGAGCGAGGAGTTCTTCTTGACTACCGAACCGCATGACCACAACCGGAACAGCTCTGCCCGTCCGATGGCATTGTGGGGTGGACGCTTCTCCGGTGGGCCGTCCGACGCATTGGCGGCCCTGTCCGTGTCGACCCAGTTCGACTGGCGGTTGGCACGCCACGACATTGCTGGTTCCAGGGCCCACGCCGGAGTTCTCCACGCCGCGGGTCTGCTAGACGACGAGCAGTACCAAGGCATGATTGAGGCTCTCGACAAGCTTGAGGACGATGTCATCTCCGGACGATTCGTCGCCGGCCCTGATGACGAGGACGTTCACACCGCCCTCGAGCGCGGCCTCATGGAACGAGCCGGTGAGGATCTCGGCGGACGTCTGCGTGCTGGTCGCTCTCGTAACGACCAGATCATTGCGCTGCTGCGTCGGTATCTGCGTGAGGAGGCTCGCAGTCTGGCCGGCGAGGTGCTGGAACTGGTTGACGTGTTGACGCAACGGGCCGAGGAGGCTGGTGACGCCGTCATTGCTGGTCGTACCCACATGCAGCACGCCCAGCCGGTGCTGTTGGCCCATCATCTGCTTGCTCACGCCTGGCCGCTGGTGCGTGACGTGCAGCGTTTCCGCGACCTCGATGTCAGGATGGACTGCTCTCCGTACGGCTCGGGGGCCCTTGCGGGGTCGTCACTCGGTCTGAATCCGGAAGCCGTCGCACGGGACCTCGGGTTCTCCTCGTCTGCTCCCAACTCGATCGATGGCACTGCGGCTCGCGACGTCGTTGCCGAGTTCGCCTTCGTGGCTGCCCAGGTTGGGGTTGACCTCTCGCGGCTCAGCGAGGAGATCATCATCTGGAACACCCGCGAGTTCAGTTACGTCACCCTTGACGACTCGTTCTCGACCGGGTCGTCCATCATGCCGCAGAAGAAGAACCCTGACATCGCCGAGCTCGCCCGTGGCAAGGCGGGCCGACTCATCGGCGACCTTGCTGGTCTCCTGGCTTCCCTCAAGGGCATGCCGCTGGCATATGCGCGGGACCTGCAGGAGGACAAGGAGCCGGTCTTCGACCAGATCGATCAGCTCCATCTGCTGCTTCCTGCCGTGACCGGGATGATGGACACTGCGGTGTTCAACACCGAGCGCATGGCCGATATGGCTGGTCAGGGATTCTCCCTGGCCACCGATGTCGCCGAGTGGCTGGTGCGACAGGGAGTGCCGTTCCGCATCGCCCATGAGCTTTCCGGGGCATGCGTGCGTGAGGCCGAGTCCCAGGGCAAGGAACTGGCCGATCTCACTGACGACGAGCTGGCAGCCATTGATCCCCGACTCACCCCGCAGGTCCGTGAAGTCATGACGGTCGAGGGGTCGGTGCGCTCCCGGTCCGGACGCGGTGGCACCGCCCCCGTCCGCGTGGCCGAACAGATTGCTGAGTTGCGAGATGCTGTTTCGCAGTTGAGCGATTTCGGGAGGGACGTGTCCCGATGAGTTCCGGGTGGCAACCGGAGAATGCCTCGTTGCGGGTGACCAACAAACAACGCGAGAGAGTCCTCGACCACATCAATGACGCCTACGCCCACGGAGTGATTGACGACGCGGAACGAGAGCGTCGCACCGAGATAACCTTGTTGGCTTGCACCCGGTCCGAGCTTGACCAGGGCTACCGCGGGCTGCCGTCCTTCAAGCCATCGGTTCCCGAAGCCATCAGGGCACCCCTGTCTGACATTCCTGCCGAGAGGACGACGAAGGGCGTCGGGCTGTGTGCCTTGTCAGCATTCATCAGCGGACCAATCGGTCCGGCCATTGGTGTTGCGGTGACGAGAAGGGGATCCTGGGCGCGACGCAAGGTGAAGCGCCAGTTCATCACTCAGGTCATGTTCTTCGCCTTGATGGGCTTTTTCGGTGCGTTCTCTCCGCTCGCATTCTCTGGTGACAGCGCGGCGCTCGGTACGGTCGGACTGATCTGGATGATCGTGACCATCGCCCAGGCGATTCGCGGATTCGAGGGACAAGACTGAGACGCTGGTCTGTGTTCATGCCGTGGCCCTATGACCGCGGTCGATGTCGAGGTGGCCTTTATTGGTTTGGGCAACGGACCGGATCATGATGGATGCCGTGAACAATTGTCAGTCGTGGCAGTCGGGAGAGGATCAGTGGCTCGTCAACGACGCTCAGCGTGATCGAGTCGTTGACTTCTTGCGAAATTCCTATGTCGACGGTCGGCTCTCGCCTGCTGACTTCGAGGACAGAGTGAGTCGTGCCCTGGCTGCGGTGACACGAGCTGATCTCAATGCGACCCTGGCTGGTCTGGCTGTTATCGGTGGTCGGGTCCGTTCCTCCCAGACTGCACGTATCGCTCCTGGGGAATCGTTGGCTGCCGGGCTGATCGGGTTGTCCCCGCTCTTCCTCGGGCCGCTGGGTCCGATGTTGGGTGTGGCGATTTCGCCGCGAGGTTCTTGGACTCGTCGTCAAGTTGCCCATCAGGCCAATTTCCAGGTGCTTGCCTTGTTGTTGGCCATGGTTGTGTTGGGGGTTGTTGCCAAAACGGGCATGCTTGTCATCGCCGTCCCCCTCGTCGGAATGGCGTGGTTCGCCGGGACGATCACTCACGCCGCTCGTGCCTTCGAGGGTGTCGAGTGGACGAATCCGCTGCTCGACGCGATCCCGCTGAAGTTCTTCGACGACGGTCGGCGTCGGCTGACGGGTTCGGTGACTCGGGGCCGATGAGGTAGACTTGACTAATACAACACCATAGAGGGGATGACTGGTTTCGACTTGGAATGGTTGTTCCAGGAGAAGCGGGCCGAGGACCCAGGGTCAACTCGTTAACGACCCCTGGAAACCTATAAGTGCCGAGAACACTCGCACTGACTTCGCTCTCGCTGCCTGATCAGTGATCGAAGGGTCAGCCCGGATGTAGCCTTCCGTCCGGATTCTGGCCTCGTTTAGAAGGCTTGCTGTACAGCCGTGGTCACGGAGGCTGTACGGGACTTTTCCGTGACTGGGCTTGTCTGCACCATGTCGGTGTGAGTGCAGGAGCCGAGTAACAACGACAGCATCGACTGCGCCCGGAGAATGTCTGTACGGTCTTTCAAGGACGCGGGTTCAATTCCCGCCATCTCCACCCCAGGGGGAAGTGTTGAACTCTCGTGAGAGGGTCAGCACTTCCCCTGTTTGTTGTGCTTGGATGAAGTCGTCGTGGGTCATCAACTCGGTGCTGTCGTAGAAGCGTGAGGCCACGGAGATGGTCTCGGGGCCGATCCAGACCTTGTCGATGAAGTACTCGAAGAGCATGTCGCGTACCTCGGGGTCGTCCATGCGGGCATGGGCAAAGCGTTGGTAGAACGCGCCGATGGATGTCTCGTCTTCGTACAGCGTCTCTTTGACGTGCTCGGCCTGGATGGCTGTGTCCAGCTCGGCTTTGCGTTCCTCCAGCGCGCGCATGGCCCTAGCGGTGGTGTCGTTGATGATGCCCATGCTGATGGCCTTGACGAAGTTGCCCAGCTGGGTCTCGACGTCGCGTCGCATGGTCTCCAGGCCTTTGAGTACCTCGTTGCCGTTGGTGTGGGTTTTGCGGTAGTGGTCGGCCATGTCGACGGCCAGGCTCGCTAGCATCTCGGTGTCGTGGAGGAACCACTTGACGACACGCGTCACCAGGTCCTCGGCGTCGTCCTTGCGCACCGGCTTGGCTGTGCACTGCTTCCTGCGCTGGGCCAGGCAGTAGTAGTAGCGGTGCTTGCGGCCCGTCTTGGACGTGCCCGAGACGCCTTCCATCGGTGCACCGCATCGTTCGCAGAGCATCCGCGTCGTGAGCCAGTAGTCCGTGGCCTCGTTGTCCATGGCGTCGAGCTGGGTCCGTGTCTTGGCGCCACGGCGCTTGTTGACACCCATCATGCGCTGGACCTTGTCGAAGGTGTCGTCGTCGACCAGGCGGGGCATCCCTTCTGCCGTGATGTACGTGCCGTAGGAATATTCTCCGATGTAGGCACGGTTCTTGAGTATCTTGTTGAGACTCTTCGGCGTGAACCTGTACCCGCGAGTGGTGCGCATTCCTTGAGCGTTGAGCCGGTCGGCGATCTTTTGCATCGAGGTGCCGTGGGCGTAGTCGTCGAAAATCTGTGTGATGATGGGCGCGGTCTCAGGGCTTGGGATGTAACGCTTGTCGGCGTCGACAGTGAAGCCGAAAACCTTGTGCCCATTGCTCAGGGCTCGCTCAGCGTTGTAGCTCTGTCCACGACGGATGTTGGCCGACAGTTGCAACGAGTAGTACTCGGCGAATGCATCCGCGACCCCCTCCATGAGCACCGAGTCGGGGGAGTCGGTGGGGGAGATGCCCTCGATGTAGTGCACGCGAGCACCCACAGAACGAATCGCCTGCTTGCCGAGCAGACCAAGTTTGGAGATCGCCTGCTCACACTGCACATAGCGGGCAAACGCCTGCACATACGCCTCAATCAGCCTGTGTGCCACAAACTGCGAACACCCGCGCTGATCGAGTCGCTGCCACGTCTCCCGATACACCAAGTCAGCGCCAAGCGGCTTGCCATCACGCTGTACCTCAGACAGATACTCCGACGGTTCGGGCATCACCTCCCCGGCAAGCACCGGCCCCTCACCCACATCACAACCAGTGAAATCAAACGCTTCCTCAAGCGAATCATGCAACCGAGAAGCAGGCGCTCCCTTGGCGAGCTTGTCATTCAAAGCATCCGGCTTCGCACCAGCTCGCGGGTGTCCTCCTCGGTTGGTGCCGTCTTTGTCCATGGGTTACCTCCTCGCTGTAAAATAAACGTGGTTTCGGTGCTGGAGTCTGTGGGAGGTAGGAGTGATTGAGTCTTTCAAACTGGTTATTCGTACTTACGTGTATTGGGTAGGACTCATCCTCGGCTTCGCGATATTTCCCGGTTATCTGCTCTTTACTGTTGGAGTCACCCCGGTGAACCCCTTATTGTGGCTTGCACCTCTGGTCGGACTGCTGTTTCTTGTCATTGATCGACCATCAACATGGGAGACACCGCTGTGGAGATCATGGTTAATCCGAGTGTTTGGTGCAGGATTTGCGACCTCCATACTCATCGCGTATGTAACTGTTTCCTCCCGCTACGGTTCTCAACACTGGATTGAGACGCCCCTATCTCTCGGTCTCGGTTGGATCGCCTTCACTGTCGTGGCAGGATGCATGCTCATGAGCCGCTCAGCCCGATCCAACATACCTGCTCGCACGAACAGGGACGCACTCCGCACATACACGACATGGGTTGGAATCTCCTTCGGGATTTTCTATATCCCGGCTACGGAACTCTCTGCGGCTGGCACTCTTTGGATGGTTCTTCCCCTTTTTGGAACGTTCATAGCCGGTATAGTTCTTTTAGTGGTTGACCCGCCACACCGATGGTCGCAACCCCGAGTCGTATCACTGTGGATACGACTTTTTGCAAGCGGATCTGCGGCATTCCTACTCGCTGTAACAGGCTCGATCTATCGTGATAATCGCACACATGAGGTTTTCATCGGGGATTGGCAAGAAAATCTGATCTTCTATATGGGTGCCTGGGGACTTTATGCCGCAGTGGCTGGAGTTGCATATCTTATATGGACCCCCAGCCACGAACCATATGACAACCTCAGTAGATGAAATTCAGCTAGGGCTTGACATGTCGCTTTTTTGACCTCTTCGTTGGGTTCAACGCCTGAGTGGCTGTATGCACCATTGGGGCCATCTGTGAGAAGGTCAGCATGCCTGTCATTCAACGGGTCATTAATCTCTTTGGAGAACTTGTCCTTTGCGGTTCCTTCATCACTTGCACCAACGCTCTCCGAGATCGCCTTGAATCGCTGCGATAGCGAAACTGGATTGTTGTAGTAGCTCCTCAACGTGGGGGACAGAAGGTTGGGGTCATCGGCTCCTGAGCCTTTCAGCATCGCAGCCAGTTTGATGGCGTCCCCGTCGCTACACAGGTCAGAGTAGTTGCAGGTGTTCGGCAGATCATTGGGGTTAGTCAAACCTTGAAGTCTCGTATGATTCTTATAGTTCTTCCCTTGGCTAACAAGAACCCGCGCGATCGCGACGGCGTTTGAGTCCGGGTTCAGGTCGACTACCTTTTGAATCGGGCCGAGCGCTGACGCTAAATCACCTGCCCAGCCAGCCCATTTATCCGGAACAAGCGGGTTAAGGTTGACGTAGCCCAGAGTGGTCACGCTCATATGGGCGACATCTACTGCACCACTCGCGGGATCCGTCCATTCTTTTCGATCAGAGGCGATCCACTTATTCAAGGCGGAGATTATCAGGGACACTTGAGCGTCCTCTTCTAATTTTTTCGCGTCCGCTTCCCGATATGCTTCGGCTGCCGCGGACAACTTTTCACTTCCCTTGAGTAGACCGTTGATAGGTAGTTGAAAACACGTCACCAAGGTGGAACGTTGACCCATGTAGCGTAACCTCCAGATGTGATTGGGCCCTCTCCAAAAGCGTAGTCCTTATAAACCGCACGCAATTCCTCGAACCTATTTTCGAGGGCCTCGGTCAGATCGGGGAATCCTAACGCGCTATCTTCCGTAGAAGATACTGGGTTGACCGAGGAGGCCGCAGGTCTACGGACTGAGTATGCTACGCGATCAAGATCCCACCCTCCTCGGTATTCGCTAATTTAATGAGATTAGTCGAATACCCAGTTTTCAGGAATCGGGAATTCCAGTTTTCCTGAGAATCTTGTGGACACGTCTGAAACAAATTATGATGCCTCGTATCCTTCTCGTGATACGCGATTGCAAATGTTTCTTGGGGTATAGATACATACGCGATATCCTGTGCCCAGGCTTTGGGTTACAGCCTCGAAGTATGGAAAGATGTGGCTGATCCACTTCAGGGTCTGTGGCGTCGTAGTCGACAGCGAAGTAAATGATTGTTGGTGGCACGCCAAGACGTTGAGCGGCAGCTTGTGCTTCTTTTGCGTGACGGTGTCCGTTGGCAACGGTGAAATGGGTAATCTTGGTTGATTTTTCTTGGAACCTTGGAATTACTTCAACTCATGCTTGACAATATGCTCGAGTTCGCCAGTGTGCAGCGCCTTGGAATAGTCCGCTTCCGACTTTTCTGCCTAATTGTGTTCACTGAGGTAACGACCAACGATCTGGTATCCATCGGCTTTAAGGTACTGAGTAAGTTCTTCGGTGATTTCAAAGCGCGTGTCACACGCAAAGCATTCATGATCGGGGTCACCTTTAGAAGTAAGTAGGGTCATCCATGTGGTTGGATCGACAACACTAGTTACAGGCAGGGAATAGGCTTGTGCGGATTGCGGCTGTTGCGTTTGGCCACGTTTTCACGGGTCCTTCCGTTTTGACTCGTAAAATGAGCAGAAACAACAGCGATTCTAAGTCACCAATAGCAAATGATCTCCAGAAGCCAAGTGTTCTACACGTGCACCCCATTCTCCGCCCGGGGGGAGGTGCTGAACTGAAGTGTTCGGCGTTTCCTCCTCTCATCGTGCTTGGCCTGGAGCTGGCCACCGCGTCATGACGCTCGCTCACGTGCGCATGCCTGCTGTGGTTTCAATCTCTCTTCCGCCTGGAGTTCGGGACACTTCACTTGTGGCCAGGCTGACACAAGGCTTGTACAGGAACGTCGAGTGATGTGAGTAGTTCCTCGACACGCTGCTTGACATCGTCGCGGATCTCGCGAACGGTCGCCAGGTCCTGACCGGCCGGGTCAGCGACGTCCCAGTCCTCGTATCGCTTTCCCGGATAAACCGGACAGGTCTCTCCACAACCCATCGTGATGACGATGTCAGATGCCTTGACAGCTTCCGGGACAAGCAGTTTCGGCGTTTTCGTCGAGATGTCGATCCCGTCCTCCAGCAGTACGTCTCGGACAAGGGTGTTGATCGACCCCGCAGGTTCGGATCCGGCCGAGAGCACCTCTACGCTTCCTCCGGAGAGATGGTGCGCATAGGCAGCACCCAGTTGGGACCGGCCGGCATTGTGGATGCAGGCGAACAACACCGTGGGCCGCTCAGTGGTGTCCGTTGGCTGTGCTGAATCCAGGTCGTCGATGTCGCTGTGGTGGGCGAAATTCATGGACCTCATTATGAGGCACGTGGTCACGTCGCCGATGACGCCCGTTCGTCAAAACTTGTTGTCCACAGGGGGGATGACGACCCAGCCGTGAGTTGTCCACAGAACTGAGAAAGAGTGACTGAAATCCGAGGTTCGGACGACAACTGAAGGTATGCGTCCCCCCTCTTTCTCCCCTGTCTGACTTGGGGT
>OKLL01000107.1_pt1 | contig 59305 bp, 54 predicted proteins | sample 1614761 | NCBI WGS metagenome assembly OKLL01 (sample SAMN04436967, study PRJEB24849) | human gut metagenome | biome: human gut; feature: NICU; material: stool | host: Homo sapiens | place: USA: Saint Louis, MO | collected 2010-03-23
GATGTGAAGGCTGACCACACGGAGACCATTGGTAACGACCAGAAGATAACGGTGGGGTTGGGCCAGACGGTGAATGTGGGGAGCAAAAAGGAAGGTGGTCATGACCAGAAAGTGACGGTAGCGAACGATCAGCATCTCACGATAAAAAATGACCGGCACAAGGTTGTAAATAACAACCAGACAAGCAAGGTGACGGGAACTGATACCGAAGAAGTCGTCAAAAAACAGAGTATTAAAATAGGTGATAATTACGAACTGAAAGTTGAGCATGGTACAAATATCATATCTGGGGACAGTATTGAGCTAATTTGTGGGCAGGGAGAGAGCGGGACTTGTTCCATAAAACTGGAGAAAACAGGAAAGATAATAATACGGGGGACGGAGTTTCTATTTGAGGCTACCGGTCCTGTAGATATTAAAGGAAAAGATATTCATCTGAACGGATAGTGCAGGATATAAAACATGGTGATTGTATTTGCTTTATACGCCTGTGAATCACCATTTGTGATTGTTTAAATTAATCATAGCATGACTTATTCAGGAATCAATAAGCATGATAGAAATGAAAAATAACACGCCATTTCCTTTGTTGTCATTTGAAAAATATGGTCGTTATGGTCTTTTGTTTGATGTTATTGCTATTAAAATGTCATTGCGAATTAAAAATGGATTTTATGCTGATCTTGCTGAGTTTCAAAAAGAATTGTCCATGTCTGATGAATACTATGGGGAGTCTGAAACAAGTAGTCTAAAATCTGAAACAGACTTAGTTCTTTGTAAAAGAAATACAGATATTCACGTGACAGGTAGTGCTCATGCCCCTTCAGGGGATAAGTCTCAGTGGAAGGCTTGTGTGAGGGTTAATAGTTTTTCTAAAGAACTGAGTTTATCTGGTGTCCGCTACTTACAATATGAGCGAAATCGTTGGCAGATGAGCTTACCAGATAAAATTATTAATGTTCCTCTACGCTATGAGCTTGCTTACGGTGGTATTTGGCAACCAGATGGTATGGAGAAATTGGTTTTTTCAGCAAACCCTGTAGGTTGTGGATATTATCCTGATATTTCTCAACTTAATACAAGTTGTCAATATAAACTCCCACAAATAACCAGCTCTGCTTTGTCAGAAAACGCTACCATTTTTAATGGGGAATCTGACTTTTTTCAAGGTGTTGGCCCTGTATCTCGATGGTGGAAAAGTCGCCTCCAGTATGCAGGAACCTACAATGAAGTATGGCGTGAAAAGCGCTATCCCTATTTGCCGGATGATTTTGATGAGCGGTTCTACAATAGTGCTCATCCGGATATGATATACACGGGGTTTCTCTCTGGCGATGAAAACATCTCTCTTGAAGGTTTTTTTAAATTTGAACAGGTTGTTAAGACAAAATTGCCAGGTATACGACCTGTACTTATATTAAAAACCAAGCATAATACATCACATATGTTCTTACCTGTTGCGGATACAATGGTTATCGATTTAAGTCGACAGGAAATATACCTTACCTGGAGATTAACAATACCTGATTTTTTTGGAATGAAAGAAGGAGTGCTGAGTTGTATTATTCCTGAATGTATAGGGAAAAAATATTATGGGTAACTATCATATCGGGGATGGTGAATGTAGATTTAGAGTCGTGTGTTCTTCACCAGATGTATGTGAAGTAGGAGGTTACAAGGTTCCTTTTGACAGTTACCAGACTTTAGATAGTGAAAGACAGTACAGTTCAACGGTATGGGCGCGTGGATGCAGAGCTTTAAATGTTGGTTCAGTGATTGCTGGAACTCAAAGTAATGCCGGTAAAGGTGTCATATCCGGTACATCTCAAGGAACGGGTGACTGTGTTATTTTAACGGGAAGTCCGACTGTAACAATAGAAGGGAAACCTGTTGCTTATCATGGTTCAGTTGTTGGGATTAATAACCACAACTGCCTTGGTAAATTGTATACCAAAATAAAATCACCAATGATTTCTGTCATTGATAGAACTTTTAATTATGAAAGGACTGCTGAAGTAATACACGATTTACTGCTTCTGAAGGATCTCCTCTCTGTTGGTAATATTTTTGACGGAGATATTTCACCTGAGGTTAAAAATGATTTATTTCAAATAAAAGATCCTGACCAATCATGGGGGGAGTTTTTTTCAATAAAGAATATCAGAGAATCTCTCAGGAATGGTATTGAAGGAGATAAATCTCAGATCAGAGAATGGTTTGGAGAGAACACACTTACTCAAATGGGGAATGGAGCAATCACCACTTTACATGGTGTGGCGGATTTAGCCTTAGTTACATTCGATGCTCTGTTAGATACGGCAACGGCAACGGTTGCTTGCCCGATAGGCGAAGATGGGTTATGTGAACAGGCAAATATAAATTTAAATGAAAAAGAACAGGCTTTATTTAATATTAGTAATTCATTGATAAATGGGCAAGCATGGGATGCACTTAAAAAAATGATAATGGATACAAATAATGGTGATCAGATTGCTCTGGAGCATTTTGCCAGCTTTTTATGGGGCTTTATGATACCCGCAAAAATACCAGAAGAAAATATCTCTGGGAAAGTATTTGTAGAGCCAGTAGTTTTAGAAGGTGGTGCTGGTGGCAATTGGACAGTATTTGATGAGGTTTTAGATTCAAATGTAATAAAGCAATTGACTTTAACAGGCTGTGGAGCGGCCTGTGGGGAAATGTTGCTTAGGGATAGGTATATTTTTGTCACGCAAAATGTAATTGGAACAGAATTAACATCTATGACGTCGCTGGCAAACAAGCTTAATAAATTTGATGTCGGCTGGGAAGGGAATGCAGTGAACGAATCTAGTTTATATGCCCTCAGTAATACTGGTTCATGGGGAGCAATGATGTGGGATTCTGGAAGTAAAGTAGGGCATTGGGTACTTGTTAAGGGTGTTGATGATGCTGGGAATGTGATAATATATGATCCATATCAAGGGAGTCGATATCTGATGACTGAACAGGAATTTAAGGAGGTATGGAATGGGCATAGTGTTTACAAACCATAATATTGATTTGTTATCGGTTGAATTTGATGAGATTACAAAAAATTGTAATTACACTTTTAGTGTAGATGGAGAGACGGCTATCTTTACTGCTAGAATATCAATAATAAGAAATATAAAGGGAATTAAATATAGCGAAGAACTTGATAAATTTATAATGTCAATAATGCCATTGCAGCCTAAAGTATCAAAAATTTTGGGAGGTGTTACTTGGGATTGTATTTGTGGTAAGGAAGTTGGATTTCCTGTGAGATTAATTGGTAAGTGAAGGGTGGTGAGGTATTTCTATATTTTTTTCGTGAAAGTCTTTAAAACTGAAATTATCTTGTTGGGAGCCCAAGGTGAGATCATAAAACGTATTATTTTATAAATATTGTTATGCAGGGAAAGGTCAAGTAATGCTGCTTTTTTGTACTAAATAATTCGCATTTTATGTTCAATAATTGAGGTGTTCCTTATTACCTAAAGCTGTTTTTCATTGCTTATACATGATCAAATACTCATTGCCTAATTAAGGGGGACAAAATGGAACTTAAAAAATTGATGGAACATATTTCTATTATTCCCGATTACAGGCAAGCCTGGAAAGTGGAACATAAATTGCCAGATATTCTATCTGTTAACTATTTGCGCCGTTATTTCTGGTGCATAATGCTGGGAAGATATAGAGGATTTGGGGAAACACATCTCGATTTTTTGAAGTGATATGGTGATTTTGAAAATGGTATTCCTGTTCACGATATCATTGCCAGAGTTGTATCCTGTATCAGTCCTGCAAAATTTCATGAGTGCTTTATTAACTGGATGCGTGACTGCCATTCCTCAGATGATAAAGATGTCATTGCAATTGATGGAAAAACGCTTCGGCACTCTTATGACAAGAGTCGCCGCAAGGGAGCGATTTATGTCATTAAAATCCGTCTTCATATTATTTGAGATGTCCCTGATGAACTTATTGATTTCACGTTTGAATGGAAAGAGTTGAAGAAATTATGCATGGCAGTCTCCTTTCGTTCAATAATAACAGAACAAAAGAAAGAGCCAGAAATGACGGACAGATATTATAGCATTTCTGCTGATTTAACCGCAGAGAAGTTCGCCACAGCGAACCGAAATCACTGGTACGTGGAGAATAAGCTGCACTGGCATCTGGACGTGGTAATGAATAAAGACGACTGCAAAATAAGAAGAGGAAATGCAGCAGAATTATTTTCAGGGATACGGAAGATCGCTATTAATATTTTAACGAAAGATAAGATACTCAAGGCAGGGGCAAGATGTAAGATGTGAAAAGCAGCTGCGGACAGAGACTACCTCGCGTCAGTCCTTGCGGGGGCGGGCTTTCGTATTCTTGCTCTGCAAGGGATGATAAAAAGTGCAACTTTATTCCACGCAGCTATTTAGACAGCGTACAGTAAACAAACGAAAGTTGTTATTTCAATGGTCAGGGCAAGAGCATGAAGTGTTTACTACACACTATGCTCTTGTCCTGGAGTCAGGTCTTGTTTGGAGGGATAAATGGTAGATATTGTCGAGGCCGATAAAACGGATATTTATTTCATTCAGGAGAGTGTTTATGGCAAAATCGGGTTGCCAGCTTTTGGTAATACAATAGGACCATCCGCACAGCAAGTTGTTAAAAAGGTATTCGCTGTCGTTAAAGAACGAGATAAGACACATGCAAAACAGAGATTATTGTTGGAATATAATGGTAACAAACTCTGGATGAATGCTATTGATGGCAGTGAAGCTATCCTACCAACAGAATTTTCTAAGCGATACGAACTTTCATTATTCAATACTACTAATTTTGGAGAAGATCCTTTTCCTGATGTTAATTTATATAATAATATGAAATCAAGTTTTTTTGTAAGGTTTGGTGGAACATCCCATCCCGAGGCTTGGGCTATTTATAATGCAAGTACGAAAGAGGTTAAATATATAGAAACTGCAAGAGAAATTGATAAAATATTCAGTGATTTTAACTTGAGTGGTACATTGCCAATTCACATTGGTCAATGATTTTTTAAATTGTGTGATTAAATAATTGAACATTAATGATGATTTATAGCATCATTATTATTCTATAACATGAATAAACGGATTGAATGTGTTATGTTAAAAATGAGTTTATACGTAATAATATTGTTATTTTCCCTTCAGTTTAGTGCAGCCATTACTGGCAAGGAAAGTGAGGTTGTTTCACCATTATTAATGGATGTTAATCCTTCACTAACAATGGAAAATATTTCTGAATTATCCACATCATCGGAACCATCGCAACAGGGGGTATTTCCTGTAATATGTACTCGACTTCATCCTGGCTCCGTAATGAAACGTCAGTTATTAACCGGCTGGGGGCCTGTTTTTATAATTGGTGATGATCCTTTTTCTCTGCGCTGGATGAGTGAACATCTGGAGATCCTTAAATCGCTAAATGCCCTTGGTTTGGTTGTTAATGTTGAATCAGTAGAACGAATGGAGGTATTACAGCAGCGGGCTGATGGGTTATTGTTATTGCCAGTTATCTGCGATAATTTTGTGCAAGCTCTGCAATTAAATGCTTATCCGGTATTAATCACAGAGATGGAAATATCACAATGATTAATAACATAATTACTGCTAATAATATGGTGATTTTGAAAATGGTAATCCTGTTCACGACACCATAATCAGAGTTATGTCCTGTATCCGTTCAGTAAAATTTCACGAATGCTTTATTAACCGGATGCGTGAATGTCATTCTTCAGACGACATAGACGTCATTGCGATTGATGGAAAAGCACTTCCACACTCCTGTGATAAAAGTCGTCGCAGGAGAGCGGGCTTTCGTAGTCTTCCCCGACTCTCCCCGGCCCTAAACACAACCCCCACTCACCACAACCTAAACTCATCCGCATCCCGCCATGCCGGAAACTTTTCTCTATATTCCCGCAATGCCATCATCGACAGCTCCGCATCAATGCGCGTTGCCTGATGCGCGTCGGCAGTAGCGATAATCTCGCCTTGCGGATTAATCACCCGGCTGTCACCGCGATAATGGCAGCCGTTGCCATCGCTGCCGACGCGATTGCATCCCGCCACATACGCTTGATTCTCAATCGCGCGGGCTGTCAGCAATGCCTGCCAGTGCAGAGAGCGCGGAGCAGGCCAGTTGGCGACGTACAGGGCGAGGTCATAATCGTTGAGATTGCGCGACCACACCGGAAAACGTAAGTCGTAGCACACCAGCGGCAAAATACGCCAGCCGCGCCATTCCACAATCACTCGCGCATTGCCCGCTTTATAATGTAGATGCTCATCTGCCATGCGGAACAGATGACGCTTATCATAAAAATGTACCGTGCCGCCCGGCTCAACCAGCAAAAAGCGGTTAACCGAACCAGACTCCGTTTGTAATGCAACACTGCCTGCAATCAGCGCATTGCACTGCTGCGCTTTAGCGGTCATCCAGTTCACTACGTCATCTTGTGCTAGCGACGAAGCTGCCGCTTCCATGGCAAAGCCGCTGGTAAACATCTCCGGTAGAACGATCACATCGCGCCCGGTAATACCTTCCAGTTGACGATCAAAATGGCGCAGGTTGGCAGGACCATCCATCCACACCAGTGGTTGCTGCAAAAGCGTAATCTTCAAACCAGGCACGGTGTACAACTCCTTTATGCGAAGGGTTTTATAACTCTAACACCTTATCAGGCAGTTGCCTTAGCGCAGAATAAATTGATAACAAATGCTGATATTGGAAATATCTGATTTGCAAATTATCGTGTTATCGCCAGGCTTTAGGGAGTTAATCACATGGGCAGGATAAGCCCGGGAGGAATGATGTTTAAGGCAATAACGACAGTCGCCGCTCTGGTCATCGCCACCAGTGCAATGGCGCAGGATGATTTAACCATTAGCAGTCTTGCAAAGGGCGAAACCACCAAAGCGGCGTTTAATCAGATGGTGCAAGGGCATAAGCTGCCTGCCTGGGTGATGAAAGGCGGTACTTATACTCCCGCACAAACCGTGACATTGGGAGATGAGACGTATCAGGTGATGAGCGCGTGCAAACCGCATGACTGTGGCTCGCAACGTATCGCTGTGATGTGGTCCGAGAAATCTAATCAGATGACGGGGCTGTTCTCGACCATTGATGAGAAAACGTCGCAAGAGAAACTCACCTGGTTGAATGTGAACGATGCGCTTTCTATTGATGGTAAAACGGTGCTGTTCGCGGCGTTGACCGGCAGCCTGGAAAACCATCCGGATGGCTTTAATTTTAAATAATTAGCCGATAAAAAAACGGAGCCGAAAGGCTCCGTTATTCAATTACGCGGCTTCAACTTTCCGCACTTTCTCCGGCAACTTTACCGGCTTCGTCGCCAGCTCTTCCGGATCAAAGTCATCAACGTTAATACTGCGCAGACGGCTTTCTTCAGCTTTCACCAGAATAGCGGCTTCATCTTTATCAATCAGCACCTTCGCCAGCGCGTTGTGCGCCAGTTCATCCAGACGGGTAAACGGCAGGTTTTTACCCAGCTCTTTACAGATCCGCTGATGAATCGGGTCGGCGGCAATCACATCCACTAGCGCCTCTTCCAGTAAACCAACCGGGTTATGCTCGCTCGGCGTCAGGTACTGACCGCGACCAATGCGGGAACGGGTGGCGTTCGGCACTTGTAAAATCTTCGCCACCTTATGATCCAGCTTGTCAGAAGGTGCCAGATAATGACGTCCGGTCGGGAAGATCACCACATTCAGCAGCCCGGCAACCACGCGGTTCGGGAAGTTTTGCAGTAAATCGTCCATCGCCTGTTCTGCCTGATACAGCGCATCCTGTACGCCCCAGTGCACCAGCGGCAGATCGGCTTCATTACGGCCTTCGTCGTCATAACGCTTCAGAACGGCAGAGGCGAGGTAAAGCTGGCTTAAAATATCCCCCAGACGTGCCGAGATACGCTCGCGACGTTTCAGGCTGCCGCCCAGCACAGCCATCGAGACATCAGAAAGCAGGGCGAGGTTGGCGCTCAGGCGGTTCAGGTGCTGATAGTAGCGTTTAGTGGCATCGCCGGTTGGCGTGCTGCTGGTTAAACCGCGCGTCAGGCCCAGCCAGAAGCTGCGAACTTTGTTGCTACCGACGTGACCGATATGTTTAAACAGGAGTTTATCGAACGCGTTGACGTCATTGTTCTTCGCCGCTTCCATCTCTTCCAGCACGTACGGATGGCAACGAATCGCCCCCTGACCGAAAATCATCATGCTACGGGTCAGAATATTTGCCCCTTCAACGGTGATGGCAATCGGTGCCCCCTGGTAAGCACGGGCCAGGAAGTTGCTTTGCCCGAGCATAATGCCTTTGCCACCAGTGATATCCATCGCATCAATAATCGACTGCTGCCCGCGGTGGGTACAGTGATACTTAACGATAGCCGACAGCACGGCGGGTTTTTCACCGAGCATAATGCCGTAGGTAATCAGCGATGCCGCAGCATCCATTACATAGGCATTACCGGCAATACGCGCCAGCGGCTCTTCAATCCCTTCCATCTTACCAATAGAAATTTTGAACTGACGGCGAATGTGCGCATACGCACCCGTTGCCAGTGCTACCGATTTCACGCCGCCGGTTGAGTTGGAAGGCAGGGTGATGCCGCGGCCTACCGAGAGGCACTCCACCAGCATCCGCCAGCCTTGCCCGGCCATTTTCGGCCCGCCGATGATGTAATCGATCGGCACGAACACATCTTTACCGCGCGTCGGTCCGTTCTGGAACGGTACGTTCAGCGGGAAGTGGCGACGACCAATTTCCACGCCCGGCGTGGTGGTCGGGATCAGCGCACAGGTAATACCTAAATCTTCTGCACCGCCGAGTAATTTCTCCGGGTCGGAGAGTTTAAACGCCAGACCAAGCACGGTCGCAATCGGTGCCAGCGTAATGTAGCGTTTGTTCCAGGTCAGACGCATCCCCAGCACCTGCTGGCCCTGCCATTCGCCCATGCAGACAATCCCGGTATCCGGAATCGCGCCCGCATCGGAACCCGCTTCCGGGCTGGTCAGTGCAAAGCAAGGGATCTCCTGACCACGCGCCAGACGCGGCAGATAGTGATTTTTCTGCTCGTCAGTGCCGTAATGTTGCAGCAGCTCGCCCGGGCCTAATGAGTTCGGCACGCCGACGGTAATCGCCAGGATCCCGCTCACGCCGGAGAGTTTTTGCAGCACGCGAGACTGGGCATAAGCCGAGAACTCCAGCCCGCCGTACTCTTTTTTGATGATCATCGCGAAGAAACGATGCTCTTTAAGGTACGCCCATAACTCCGGCGGCAGGTCCGCCAGCTCATGAGTAATCTGGAAATCATTCGCCATCCGGCAGGCTTCTTCTACCGGACCGTCGAGAAACGCTTGCTCTTCAGCGGTCAGGCGCGGCTGCGGATAGTTATGCAGCTTTTTCCAGTCCGGCTTGCCCTGGAACAAGTCGCCCTCCCACCAGGTGGTGCCCGCATCAATCGCTTCTTTCTCAGTGCGCGACATCGGCGGCATCACCTTACGGAAACCGCGAAATACCGGTGCGGAAATCATCGACTTACGCATAGGCGCAAAGTTAAATGGCACGAGGATAATGGCCAGAGGCACTAGTACCCACGCCGACCACAGACCAGCAACGCCGAGGACGGCTGTCCAGGCGAGCAAAATCAGACTGCTGATAAATAAGCTCACGCGGTGATAGAACAATGCGCCGAGCAGGACAACCGTAGCGAGAATACTCAAAATCATCATAACGAAAAGCCCCTTACTTGTAGGAGGTCTGACCACTTGTGATGATATGGTTGTAGTGGATGTAAAAACATTTAGCAATGTGTTTACAATATAATTACAACAAAGCTCACATTGTTGCTGTTTTTATCCGCACTTCAGGTCAAAAAGTCCTGGTCATAGCACCTGCCCGTACTTCTCGCTTTTGGTGGTATCCGGTACACTGCATTTTGTCTATTACTTTTATGCTGAAGGATATCCTCATGTACCAGGATCTTATTCGTAATGAACTGAACGAAGCGGCGGAAACGCTGGCTAACTTTTTAAAAGATGACGCCAATATTCACGCCATTCAGCGCGCGGCGGTCCTGTTAGCAGACAGCTTTAAAGCCGGTGGCAAAGTGCTTTCCTGTGGCAACGGCGGCTCCCATTGCGACGCCATGCACTTTGCCGAAGAGTTGACCGGTCGCTACCGTGAAAACCGTCCGGGCTACCCGGCGATTGCCATTTCTGACGTTAGTCATATTTCCTGCGTCGGTAACGATTTTGGTTTCAATGATATTTTCTCCCGTTACGTTGAAGCGGTAGGTCGCGAAGGCGATGTACTGCTGGGGATCTCCACCTCCGGTAACTCTGCAAACGTGATCAAAGCGATCGCAGCGGCGCGCGAGAAGGGGATGAAAGTGATCACCCTGACCGGTAAAGACGGCGGCAAAATGGCTGGCACGGCGGATATCGAAATTCGCGTACCGCACTTTGGTTATGCCGACCGCATTCAGGAGATCCACATTAAAGTGATCCATATCCTGATCCAGTTAATTGAAAAAGAGATGGTTAAGTAAGTCTGGCGTAGGCCGGATAAGGCGTTTACGCCGCATCCGGCATTTGTGCTCTGATGCCTGATGCGACGCTGACGCGTCTTATCATGCCTACAATCTGCACCCGAACCGTAGGCCGAATAATGCGTTCACGCCACATCCGACCTGAAAATTCTTAAATCAATCTTCGCCGGGGGCCATGCGCTCCCGCTGTTGTGGAGGTTACCCATGTGCGAATTGCTCGGGATGAGCGCCAACGTCCCTACCGATATCTGCTTTAGTTTCACCGGACTTGTACAGCGTGGTGGTGGAACCGGGCCACATAAAGATGGCTGGGGCATTACCTTTTACGAAGGTAAAGGCTGTCGCACATTTAAAGATCCGCAACCCAGCTTTAATTCCCCCATCGCCAAACTTGTCCAGGACTACCCGATAAAATCCTGTTCGGTGGTGGCTCATATTCGCCAGGCTAATCGGGGCGAGGTGGCGCTGGAAAATACTCACCCGTTTACCCGCGAGTTATGGGGGCGTAACTGGACTTATGCCCATAATGGACAACTGACGGGCTACAAATCACTGGAAACCGGCAACTTCCGCCCGGTCGGTGAAACCGATAGCGAAAAAGCCTTTTGCTGGCTCCTGCATAAATTAACGCAGCGTTACCCGCGCACACCGGGCAACATGGCGGCAGTGTTTAAATATATCGCCTCACTGGTGGATGAACTGCGGCAGAAGGGCGTTTTCAACATGCTACTTTCGGATGGGCGCTATGTAATGGCGTATTGCTCGACTAATTTACACTGGATCACCCGCCGCGCGCCGTTTGGCGTGGCAACGTTGCTGGATCAGGATGTGGAAATCGACTTCAGCTCGCAGACCACACCGAATGATGTGGTCACGGTGATTGCGACACAGCCGTTGACGGGCAATGAAACCTGGCAAAAGATTATGCCAGGTGAATGGCGCTTATTTTGCCTCGGGGAGTGTGTAGTTTGATGCCAGTTGTGGCTGCACAACTTCGTGGCTTAACGGCTTGCTGACCACGTAACGGCCATTGACCACAGAAACGGTCGGTGGCTTACGGGTTTGCTCAAAGTAGTCGTAGCCCGGCTTCAGTTGCTCCCAGAAGTCCTTAAAGTTGGAATATTTATGGCGCTTCATATTGGCGTCGGTCATGCGGAACGGATAAATACTCACTTGCACGCTCGGCTGACCAAACACCAGCGCACCAGTAACGAACTGGAAGATCTCATCAATACCCTGATTGGTCATCGCGTAGCAGCCGATGGAAACACAATCGCCGTGAATCATCAGGTATTTCCCTTCATAACCATGCGCACGGTCATAGGCGTTTGGGAATCCAATATTAATCGCTTTGTAGTAACGGCTGTCTGGTTTTAACTGATTACGCTGGACGCTATAAAACCCTTCCGGGCTTTTGAAATCGCCCTGACGCTGTTTTGGCCCTAAGCCGCCGGAATATTTACAGATTTTATAGCTGTCGAGCAGTTGATATTGCTCGCCCATTTTGACGTAGAGATCGAGCGTACGTTCTTCCTTGAAGATCTGGATGTAGACAGGGGATCCCATCAACTGCTGCTTATACTCTTTGCTCACTGGCGTGGTCGAGCTACTGCTGCCCAGCAAACCGGCAAACGAAACGCACGGGATCAACAACATCGCAAGAATTAATGCGATTTTACGCATACTGCTTATTCCTTGATAAAACGGTTACACACGCCAGGACGGCAAAATGAATCCCAAATCGGAATAGTCTGGATTTGGAAGGCTCACATTATCACCAAAAGAGTTTTACGCAAGCCTGTCGGCGCAGGGTTTACAAATTTAGCACAGGGGCAGTTTTCAAGAGTCCGAAAAGCGCATGGATTGTAGATTTATTTCTTATTTCCTAAGATTATGAAACCGCAATAGTAATATGCAAATAAGCAATTAATAATCCCGTTTACTCCTCCGGTCTTTTAAAATTCTCACCTTCATTCAGCTGGTTTATGTCCTTCATGTCTTCGTTCTTGCACGGCAGATTTCTGCATCCAGGCGTGTTTTCGTTATGCGTTTTGCTCCCTTTACTCGCCAGCGCCACCACATCACATATCTCTTTTAGCTACGCCGCCCGCCAGCGGATGCAAAACCGTGCGCGTTTATTAAAACAGTACCAAACCCATCTGAAAAAGCAGGCCAGCTATATTGTGGAAGGCAATGCCAAAAGCAGAAGGGCGCTGCGCCAGCATAATCGGGAGCAGATAAAACAGCATCCAGAATGGTTTCCTGCGCCGCTCAAGGCGAGTGACAGACGCTGGCAGGCGTTGGTGGAGAATAATCATTTCTTAAGCAGCGACCATCTACATAACATCACCGAAGTGGCGATTCACCGCCTGGAGCAGCAGCTAGGTAAGCCTTATATCTGGGGGGGCACGCGGCCTGATAAAGGCTTCGACTGTAGCGGGTTGGTTTTTTATGCCTACAACAAGATCCTTGAGGCTAAGCTCCCGCGCACGGCCAATGAGATGTACCACTACCGTCGGGCAACGATTGTGGCGAATAACGACCTGCGCCGGGGAGATTTGCTGTTTTTCCATATCCACAGTCGTGAGATAGCCGACCATATGGGCGTATATCTTGGAGACGGTCAGTTTATCGAGTCACCGCGCACCGGGGAAACCATTCGGGTAAGTCGGTTAGCCGAACCTTTCTGGCAGGACCATTTTTTAGGCGCGCGACGGATTTTGACGGAAGAGACGATTTTGTAGGCCGGATAAGGCGTTCACGCCGCATCCGGCGGTTGTGCGCCGGTGTCTGATGCGACGCTACGCGTCTTATCATGCCTACAAATCTGTGCATTTTTTGCGAGCCGCTTTCCCGATTTAACACAACATCATTGCCGACTTTTCCTTTTCTTCTTACCGTTGAGAAAAAGGAGTCGTTATGTCTGAATATCGTCGTTATTACATCAAGGGGGGAACCTGGTTTTTCACGGTAAATTTACAGAATCGTCGAAACCAACTTTTGACCACCCAGTTTCAGACGCTCCGTAACGTTATTATTAAAGTTAAGCGAGACAGACCTTTTGAAATTAACGCTTGGGTAGTTTTGCCGGAGCATATGCATTGCATATGGACATTACCTGAAGGCGATGATGATTTTTCCTCGCGCTGGCGGGAAATTAAAAAGCAATTTACCCATGCTTGTGGATTGAAAAATATCTGGCAACCACGTTTTTGGGAACATGCTATCCGCAATACCAAAGACTATCGCCATCATGTTGATTATATTTATATAAATCCAGTAAAACATGGTTGGGTAAAACAAGTGAGTGATTGGCCATTCTCAACGTTTCACCGCGATGTTGCGAAAGGGTTATATCCCATCGATTGGGCGGGAGACGTAACGGATTTTAGTGCTGGGGAGCGTATCATTTTATAGCTGTGCGCCGATGCCTGATGCGACGCAGACGCGTCTTATCATGCCTACAAAACCGCGCTCACCCGTAGGCCGGATAAGGCGTTCACGCCGCATCCGGCAGTTGTGCACCGGTGCCGGATGCCTACATCAACGCCCCCATAATCTTCAACTCCAGCTCATCCGGCACTTCGTTATACGACAGCACATGCAGCCCCGGTGCAAACAACCTTGCGTAGCGCGCCAGCAAAGGGCGCAGCTGCGGCGGCACCAGCAGCACCGGATCTTTCCCCGCCGCTTTCATCTGTTCCTTCACCTGCGGCATCGTGATCTGAAACTGGTTGAGCATATTCGGGTCTACCGGCACGCTATCGAGCATCACTTTCCCGCCCTGCTGCGCCTGATTCACCACGTTGGTCAGCAGATTTTCCAGCTCATTATTCAGCGTATACACCGTCAGCTCCTGCTTGCGAACGAACGGATGGGTTATGCTGCGCCGCAGCGCCAGGCGCACATCGGCCGCCAGCAGAATATGATCTTTAGTCACCGCACTACTGGCGACCAACACGGTGGCGATGGTGACGATATCGCGCAGGGAAACGCCTTCAGTCAGTAGCGCCCGGTACACTTTCAGCAACTGGCTGTAATTGAGCGCTGCGCTCAAATCTTCCGCCAGTCGCGGTGCCATCGACGACAAACGGTTATGCAGCTGAGTAATATCGTCATAGTTAAACAAATCAGGAATATAGCTGCGCACAATCTTATTCACATGGGTGGCAATTACGCTGGCGCTGTCGATCACCTGATACCCCATATTCAGCGCCTTCGCTTTCTGCGCGGGCTGAATCCAGGTGACCGGCATCCCGTACGCCGGGTCGTTCCCCAGCACGCCGTCTATCTCGCCGTAGGTTTCGCTGGAGGGCAGGGCCATCAGTTTATCTGCCGGAATATCCGCTTCATCAGCCTTAATGCCGTTGATGAAAATGGCGTACTGGCTGGGCTTGAGGCGGAAATTTTCCCGAATGCGGATCTCCGGCAGCAGCACGCCGTTGCCGTCGGAAATCACCTGCCGTACGCCGCGAATACGCTGGGTGAGCGGGTTGCCCTGCGCTTTATCCACCAGCGCCACCAGTTTGTAGCCGAGGCTTAAACTGATAGGTTCGATCAGCGGAATAGTTTCCCAACTGACCTGTTGCTCGCTGGTTTCTGTCATCGTACGGGTTAGCGTTTCGAGGCTTTTCTCTTCCGCCTCCGCTGCCTGTGGGCGCTTGCTCATCCGCCAGCCGGTAAAACCAAGCAGGGCGGTGAACAGCAAAAACGGCAGGTGCGGCATCCCCGGCACCACCGCCAGCACAAACATGATCCCGGTGGCGGTGTAGAGAACCGACGGGCTTGCCAGCAACTGATTACGCACGTCATGGGCGATATCACCGTTATCGCTGACGCGGGTGACGATAATCGCCGCCGCGGTGGAGAGCAGCAGGGAAGGGATTTGCGCCACCAGCCCATCGCCGATAGTCATCAGCACATATTGCTGGAAGGCGGCGTCGGCGCTCAGGTTGTATTTGAAGATGCCGATACAGACGCCGCCGATCAGGTTGATCGCCAGAATCATCATCCCGGCGATGGCGTCCCCGCGCACAAACTTCGATGCCCCGTCCATCGCGCCGTAGAAATCGGCCTCGCTGGCGACATCTTTACGCCGGGTTTGCGCCTGCGTCTGGTTGATCAACCCGGCGTTAAGATCGGCGTCAATCGCCATCTGTTTGCCGGGCATCGCGTCCAGGGTAAAGCGGGCAGAAACCTCGGAAATACGCTCGGCCCCCTTGGTGACGACGATAAAGTTGATTGTCAACAGCGTCAGTAAATCCGAGCGTGAAAGCATTATCGCCGCGCTGCACGGGCAGTCGATTTTCAATGGTGGCGGGCTGTCGCCGTTAAATAAAATCAGCCCGTCTCATCCGTCAAAACCTGCCACCGTGGCGGTGCCGGAAGAGACGGAGAAAAAAGCGCGCGACGTCAACGAGAAAACGGCGCTGTTGAAGAAGAAATCCGCCACCGAGCTTGGCGAGCTGGCAACCAGTATCAATACCATCGCCCGTGATGCGCATATGGAAGCGAATCTGGAGATGGAGATTGTTCCCCAGGGATTACGCGTGCTGATTAAAGACGACCAGAACCGCAATATGTTTGAACGCGGCAGCGCGAAGATTATGCCGTTCTTTAAAACTTTGCTGGTGGAGCTTGCGCCAGTGTTCGACTCGCTCGATAACAAAATTATTATTACCGGGCATACCGATGCGATGGCCTACAAAAACAATATCTACAACAACTGGAACCTTTCGGGCGATCGCGCGCTTTCGGCTCGTCGGGTGCTGGAAGAGGCCGGAATGCCGGAAAATAAAGTGATGCAGGTAAGCGCAATGGCGGACCAGATGCTGCTGGATGCCAAAAATCCGCAAAGCGCGGGCAACCGGCGCATTGAGATTATGGTGCTGACCAAAAGTGCGTCCGATACGCTGTATCAATACTTTGGTCAGCATGGGGATAAAGTGGTGCAGCCGCTGGTGCAAAAGCTGGATAAGCAGCAGGTGCTTTCGCAGCGAGCGCGTTAAATGCTGAATCTTTACGCATTTCTCAAACCCTGAAATCACTGTATACTTTACCAGTGTTGAGAGGTGAGCAATGCGTAAAATCATTCATGTGGATATGGACTGCTTTTTCGCAGCGGTGGAGATGCGCGACAATCCCGCCCTGCGCGATATCCCTATTGCTATTGGCGGCAGCCGCGAACGACGGGGGGTAATCAGCACCGCCAATTATCCCGCGCGTAAATTTGGCGTACGTAGCGCTATGCCGACAGGGATGGCGCTCAAATTATGCCCGCATCTCACCTTGCTTCCAGGGCGCTTTGACGCCTACAAAGAAGCCTCAAATCATATCCGCGAAATTTTCTCGCGCTATACCTCGCGCATTGAACCGTTATCACTGGATGAAGCCTATCTCGATGTCACCGATAGCGTCCATTGCCACGGTTCTGCGACCCTCATCGCCCAGGAAATCCGCCAGACGATCTTCAACGAGCTGCAACTGACGGCGTCTGCGGGCGTTGCGCCGGTCAAGTTTCTCGCCAAAATCGCCTCCGACATGAATAAACCCAACGGTCAGTTTGTGATTACTCCGGCTGAGGTTCCGGCATTTCTGCAAACCTTACCGCTGGCAAAAATTCCCGGCGTCGGCAAAGTCTCAGCGGCTAAACTGGAAGCGATGGGGCTACGAACCTGCGGTGATGTGCAAAAGTGTGATCTGGTGACTCTGCTCAAACGTTTTGGCAAATTTGGCCGCATTTTGTGGGAGCGTAGTCAGGGCATTGACGAGCGCGACGTTAACAGCGAAAGGTTGCGAAAATCCGTCGGTGTAGAACGTACGATGGCGGAAGATATTCATCACTGGTCTGAATGTGAAGCGATCATCGAGCGGCTTTACCCTGAACTGGAGCGTCGTTTGGCAAAGGTAAAACCTGATTTGCTGATTGCCCGCCAGGGGGTGAAATTAAAGTTCGACGATTTTCAGCAAACCACCCAGGAACACGTCTGGCCGCGGCTGAATAAATCTGATCTAATCGCCACCGCGCGTAAAACCTGGGATGAACGCCGCGGCGGGCGCGGTGTGCGACTGGTGGGGCTGCATGTGACGTTGCTTGACCCGCAAATGGAAAGACAACTGGTGCTGGGATTATGATGTATACTATTTTGTATATTCTGGTGTGCATTATTATGAGGAGATCACTGTATGCATCGAATTCTCGCTGAAAAATCGGTCAATATCACTGAGTTACGTAAAAACCCAGCTAAATACTTTATTGATCAACCTGTTGCGGTTCTTTCTAATAATCGCCCCGCAGGATATCTCTTAAGTGCCAGCGCATTTGAAGCATTAATGGACATGCTTGCAGAACAAGAGGAGAAAAAGCCCATAAAGGCGCGCTTCCGTCCGAGTGCTGCAAGATTAGAGGAAATTACACGCCGCGCTGAACAATATCTTAATGATATGACGGATGATGATTTCAATGACTTTAAGGAATAAGGATGCGGGTATTCAAAACAAAACTTATTCGCCTGCAACTTACAGCAGAGGAACTTGAAGCGTTAACGGCGGATTTTATTTCCTATAAGCGTGACGGTGTTTTGCCAGATATATTTGGTCGTGATGCACTCTACGACGACTCGTTTACCTGGCCATTAATCAAATTTGAGCGAGTTGCTCATATTCATCTGGCAAATGTGAATAATCCATTTCCGCCACAGTTGCGCCAATTCAGCAGAACGAATGACGCAGCGCATTTGGTATATTGTCAGGGCGCGTTTGATGAGCAAGCATGGTTGCTCATTGCCATTCTGAAACCTGAACCTCATAAACTGGCTCGAGATAACAACCAAATGCATAAAATTGGGAAAATGGCAGAAGCGTTTCGCATGCGTTTTTGAATTTATATTATGAATAACATACAAATAAGAAACTATCAGCCTGGTGATTTTCAGCAACTATGCGCTATTTTCCTTCGAGCTGTTACGATGACGGCGAGTCAGCACTATTCTCCACAGCAAATTGCCGCCTGGGCGCAGATTGACGAATCTCGCTGGAAGGAGAAACTCGCGAAATCACAAGTGCGGGTTGCAGTTATTAATGCACAACCGGTTGGTTTTATTACCTGCATTGGACATTATATCGATATGTTATTTGTTGAACCGGAATACACCCGACGCGGGGTTGCCAGCGCTTTGTTAAAACCATTGATTAAGTCTGAATCCGAACTTACGGTGGACGCCAGCATAACCGCAAAACCCTTTTTTGAACGTTATGGTTTTCAGACAGTTAAGCAGCAGCGCGTTGAATGCCGGGGAACGTGGTTTACTAATTTTTATATGCGATATAAACCGCAACATTAAATCCAGCTTGCAATGAAAATAACGCCCGTCTAGTATGTGCGCGTTTTCTTATTCCACAAACTGCAAGGAGGTAAATCATGACAAATCCTTTATCAATGACTCTTTGCAGACCTTTCCAGGATTAATTCTTTTTTCTTGCCCTGGATTCGTCTGCCATTTCCTGATTTTTATTCATAAATGGAATGGTACATGGGCAAATATATTCGTCCCTTATCCGATGCGGTATTTACCATCGCATCTGATGACCTGTGGATCGAGAGTTTAGCGATCCAACAATTACACACCACGGCAAATTTACCCAACATGCAGCGCGTTGTGGGGATGCCAGATTTACATCCCGGACGCGGCTACCCGATTGGCGCAGCGTTCTTCTCTGTTGGTCGTTTTTACCCGGCACTGGTCGGCAATGATATCGGCTGCGGCATGGCGCTATGGCAAACAGATATTCTCGCTCGCAAATACAACGCCGATAAGTTTGAAAAGCGATTATCAGATCTGGATGACGTTGCTGAAGAAAGCTGGCTGGAGGAAAACCTGCCGTCAGCATTTGCACAGCATCCGTGGCGCAACTCGCTTGGCTCCATCGGTGGCGGTAACCACTTCGCAGAACTGCAACAGATTGATCAAATTATCGACGCGGAACTGTTTGCACTGGCTGGTCTGGATGCGCAGCATCTGCAACTGCTGGTTCATAGCGGCTCGAGGGGATTGGGGCAGTCTATTTTACAGCGGCATATTGCCTCGTTTTCGCATCATGGTTTGCCTGAAGGCAGTGACGACGCGCTACGGTATATTGCGGAACATGACGATGCGCTGGCGTTTGCGCGTATTAATCGCCAGCTGATCGCTTTGCGCATAATGCAACAAGTTAAGGCCACCGGAAGTCCGGTTCTGGATGTGGCGCATAACTTTGTTAGCGCGTGCCAAATCGGCGATCAACAGGGCTGGTTGCATCGTAAAGGCGCCACGCCGGATGACAACGGTCTGGTGATTATTCCCGGTTCACGCGGCGATTACTCCTGGCTGGTTAAACCTGTTGCGAACGAAAAAACGCTCCACTCGCTGGCGCATGGGGCGGGGCGTAAATGGGGGCGCACCGAGTGTAAAGGGCGTCTGGCAGCGAAATACACGGCGACGCAACTCTCGCGGACTGAACTTGGCAGTCGGGTAATTTGTCGCGATAAACAACTCATCTTTGAAGAAGCGCCACAAGCCTATAAATCGGCTGAAAGCGTGGTGCAATGTCTGGTGCTGGCTGGGTTAATTATTCCTGTCGCGCGACTGCGCCCGGTGCTGACGCTCAAAAACAGTGGAGGGAAAAAAGGATGATCTTGCTACAACTCTCCTCTGCTCAGGGGCCGGAAGAATGTTGTCTCGCAGTGAAAAAAGCACTGGACAGGCTGATTAAAGAAGCTACCCGACAGGACGTCGCGGTAACGGTGCTGGAAACAGAAACGGGTCGCTACTCTGACACACTGCGTTCGGCGCTGATTTCTCTGGATGGCGATAACGCATGGGCTTTAAGCGAAAGCTGGTGCGGCACTATTCAGTGGATTTGTCCGAGTCCGTATCGGCCTCATCATGGGCGCAAAAACTGGTTTCTGGGCATTGGGCGTTTTACCGCTGATGAGCAGGAACAATCGGATGCAATCCGTTATGAGACGCTGCGTTCGTCAGGGCCGGGCGGTCAACATGTCAATAAAACCGACTCGGCGGTACGCGCCACGCATCTGTCATCCGGTATTAGCGTGAAGGTTCAGTCAGAGCGCAGTCAGCATGCTAACAAACGGCTGGCGCGATTACTGATTGCCTGGAAGCTGGAACAACAGCAACAGGAAAATAGCGCGGCGCTGAAATCGCAGCGGCGAATGTTCCATCACCAGATTGAACGTGGCAACCCGCGACGAACGTTCACAGGGATGGCTTTTATCGAAGGATAATGAAGGATGAAACTGCCGGAAGGCGATTAAACGCCATCCGGCAGCAAATCAAATAATTACTTCGCCGGAATTTCTTTCAGCAGTTCAGTCAGCAGTGTCCAGTAATGGCCAACGCTTTCGATATGAACTTGCTCATCCGGAGAGTGTGGACCGGTGATGGTTGGCCCGATAGACACCATGTCCATTTCCGGATACGGTTTTTTGAACAGACCACATTCCAGGCCCGCGTGGATAATCTGGATGTTCGGCGTTTTGTTGAACAGACGCTGATAGGTTTCACGTACCAGATGCATTACCGGAGAGTTAGCGTCCGGCTGCCAGCCAGGATATGCGCCTTTTGCTTCTGTTTTCGCACCTGCCAGTTTACCCAGTGAATCCAGCATGCTCACTACGTAGTCTTTACCGCTGTCGATCAGAGAACGGATCAGGCAGTGAATTTCTACGTTATTGTCGGTCATGGTCACCACACCGACGTTCAGGGAGGTTTCGACCACACCTTTTGCCACGTCGGAGTTGCGGATCACACCGTTCGGGGTGGCGTTCAGCAGACGAATAAAGGTATCGCGAGATTTCGCAATCAGGGCAGCTTTATCGTTCGCAACAGAGTCCAGCAGCAATGCCAGATTTTTCTCTTTCTCTGCCAGTTCGTTTTTCAGGATCTCCTGATAGGTATCCACCAGAGATTTCAGGGCGTCGACTTTATCAGCTGCGACAGCAATGGTCGCAAAGGCTTCACGCGGGATGGCGTTACGCAGTGTGCCGCCGTTGAAATCAATAAGACGCAGGTCCAGTTCTTCTGCATGACCCGCCAGGAAGCGCACCAACAGTTTGTTGGCATTACCCAGGCCAACGTGGATTTCACCGCCGGAGTGACCGCCTTTCAGACCTTTTAAGGTTAACTTGAAGGTTTCAAAACCAGCTGGAACCGCTTCACGATCTAAATGCAGGTTGGAGGTGAAGTCGATACCTCCCGCACAACCCATGTAGATTTCACCTTCTTCTTCGGAGTCGGTGTTAATCAGAATATCAGCCTGCAACCAGTTGCTCTGTAAGCCAAAAGCACCGTCCATACCGGCTTCTTCGGTCATGGTCAGCAGCACTTCCAGCGGGCCGTGAACCACGTTTTCGTCAGCCAGAACCGCCAGTGCAGAGGCCATACCAATGCCGTTATCCGCACCCAGCGTGGTGCCGCGTGCTTTAACCCATTCGCCATCAATATAAGGCTGGATAGGATCTTTAGTGAAGTCATGCACGGTGTCGTTGTTTTTTTGCGGCACCATATCGAGGTGGGCCTGCAAGACGACCGGTTTACGATTTTCCATACCTGCGGTAGCAGGTTTACGAATCAGGATATTACCTACCTGATCGCGTTCGACATGGAAACCTTTCTCTTTTGCCCAACCAACAATGTATTCAGCGAGTTGCTCTTCATGATAGGACGGGTGAGGAATAGAACAGATTTTGGCAAAAATATCCCACAGCGGCTGTGGAGATAATTGAGACAGTTCAGACACGTTAAGTCTCCTTGTCGATCACCCGCAAAACAGTATTGCAGGTCACAGGGTTAGCAGAAAATGTTGTCAACACAAGACAGGCTTGCGAGATATGTTTGAGAATACCACTTTATCCCGCGTCAGGGAGAGGCAGTGCGTAAAAAGACGCGGACTCATGTGAAATACTGGTTTTTAGTGCGCCAGATCTCTATAATCTCGCGCAACCTATTTTCCCCTCGAACACTTTTTAAGCCGTAGATAAACAGGCTGGGACACTTCACATGAGCGAAAAATACATCGTCACCTGGGACATGTTGCAGATCCATGCACGTAAACTCGCAAGCCGACTGATGCCTTCTGAACAATGGAAAGGCATTATTGCCGTAAGCCGTGGCGGTCTGGTACCGGGTGCGTTACTGGCGCGTGAACTGGGTATTCGTCATGTCGATACCGTTTGTATTTCCAGCTACGATCACGACAACCAGCGCGAGCTTAAAGTGCTGAAACGCGCAGAAGGCGATGGCGAAGGCTTCATCGTTATTGATGACCTGGTAGATACCGGTGGTACTGCGGTTGCGATTCGTGAAATGTATCCAAAAGCGCACTTTGTCACCATCTTCGCAAAACCGGCCGGTCGTCCGCTGGTTGATGATTATGTTGTTGATATCCCGCAAAATACCTGGATCGAACAGCCGTGGGATATGGGCGTCGTATTCGTCCCGCCAATCTCCGGTCGCTAATCTTTTCAACGCCTGGCACTGCCGGGCGTTGTTCTTTTTAACTTCAGGCGGGTTACAATAGTTTCCAGTAAGTATTCTGGAGGCTGCATCCATGACACAGGCAAACCTGAGCGAAACCCTGTTCAAACCCCGCTTTAAACATCCTGAAACCTCGACGCTAGTCCGCCGCTTTAGTCACGGCGCACAACCGCCTGTGCAGTCGGCCCTTGATGGTAAAACCATCCCTCACTGGTATCGCATGATTAACCGTCTGATGTGGATCTGGCGCGGCATTGACCCCCGTGAAATCCTCGATGTCCAGGCGCGTATTGTGATGAGCGATGCCGAACGTACCGACGATGATTTATACGATACGGTGATTGGCTACCGCGGCGGCAACTGGATTTATGAGTGGGCTACCCAGGCGATGGTGTGGCAACAAAAAGCCTGTGCGGAAGAAGATCCGCAACTCAGCGGTCGACACTGGCTGCATGCGGCTACGTTGTACAACATTGCTGCCTATCCTCATCTGAAAGGAGATGACCTGGCCGAGCAAGCGCAGGCTTTGTCAAACCGCGCCTATGAAGAGGCCGCTCAGCGTCTGCCGGGCACGATGCGACAGATGGAGTTTACCGTACCCGGCGGTGCGCCCATCACCGGCTTTTTGCATATGCCGAAAGGCGATGGCCCGTTCCCGACAGTATTAATGTGTGGTGGTCTGGATGCGATGCAGACGGACTATTACAGCCTGTATGAACGTTATTTTGCGCCGCGCGGCATTGCTATGCTGACTATTGATATGCCGTCGGTGGGCTTTTCTTCAAAATGGAAGCTCACCCAGGACTCCAGCCTGTTGCATCAGCACGTTTTAAAGGCGCTGCCTAACGTACCGTGGGTGGATCACACTCGCGTCGCGGCCTTTGGTTTCCGTTTCGGCGCTAACGTTGCCGTGCGTCTGGCATACCTTGAATCGCCGCGTCTGAAAGTGGTTGCCTGTCTTGGTCCGGTAGTTCATACCCTGTTGAGTGATTTTAAGTGCCAGCAACAGGTGCCGGAAATGTATCTTGACGTTCTGGCCAGTCGTTTAGGGATGCATGATGCTTCCGATGAAGCGTTGCGAGTGGAGTTGAATCGCTATTCATTAAAAGTGCAAGGATTGCTGGGACGTCGCTGCCCAACGCCAATGTTATCAGGCTACTGGAAGAACGATCCGTTCAGCCCGGAAGAGGACTCACGCTTAATCACGTCGTCATCTGCTGACGGTAAATTATTAGAGATCCCATTTAACCCGGTGTATCGGAATTTTGACAAAGGCCTTCAGGAAATCACAGACTGGATCGAAAAACGTTTGTGTTAAAAATTTGCTAAATTTTACCAATTTGGTAAAACAGTTGCATCACAACAGGAGATTGCAATGACGTTACCGAGTGGACACCCGAAGAGCAGATTAGTCAAAAAATTTACCGCACTAGGCCCGTATATTCGTGAAGGTAAGTGCGAAGATAATCGATTCTTTTTCGATTGTCTGGCTGTATGCGTCAACGTGAAACCGGCACCGGAAGTGCGTGAGTTCTGGGGCTGGTGGATGGAACTGGAAGCGCAGGAATCCCGTTTTACCTACAGTTACCAGTTTGGTCTGTTCGATAAAGCAGGCGACTGGACGAGTGTTCAGATAAAAGATGCCGAAGTGGTTGAACGACTGGAGCACACCCTGCGTGAATTTCACGAGAAGCTGCGTGAGCTGCTGGCGACGCTGAATCTGAAGCTGGAACCGGCAGATGATTTTCGTGATGAACCGGTGAAGTTAACGGCGTGAATGAAATGTGCCGGATGCATCACATCCGGCAATATTCATTAAAACTGATACGTCATCCCAACCGCGACAATATCATCATTATTAATATTTAATTTGTTATCGCTTTCCAGTTGGTTGATTTTATAATCAACAAACGCTGACATATTTTTGTTGAAATAATACGTAGCACCAACATCGACATAATTGACCAGATCTTCATCACCGATGCCCTCAATATCTTTCCCTTTCGATAAGACATAACCCAGCGATGGACGCAGACCAAAGTCAAACTGGTATTGAGCGACCGCTTCAAAGTTCTGCGTCTTATTGGCAAAGCCGCCAGAGATTGGCGTCATTTTACGTGTTTCAGAATAGAAAGTTGCCAGATAAATATTATTGGCATCGTATTTCAGACCTGTTGCCCATGCTTCTGCACGCTTGCCTGTGCCACGGCTTTGCAGGTTCTGCTCGTTGGTACGATCAGAGTTGGTATAGGCTCCACTGATGGCGAAATCGCTGCCACCAAAGTCATATGTCAATGACGTGCCGAAGCCATCGCCGTTTTGCTTTTTAACGTCGCGGTTTTCGTTTTTCCCTTGATATTGCAGGGTTAAGTTCAGGCCATCGATAACGCCGAAGAAGTCGGTGTTCCGATACGTCGCCAGACCGCTGGCGCGTTTGGTCATAAAGTTGTCGGTCTGCGCCGAGGAGTCGCCACCAAATTCCGGGAACATATCGGTCCAGGCTTCCACGTCATACAACGCGCCCAGGTTACGACCATAATCGAAAGAACCCAAATCTTTATATTTCAACCCGGCAAAAGCGAGACGCGTTTTTTGCTGTGCAGTATCACTCTCCGCTTTATTACCGGCAAACTCAGCTTCCCAACGACCATAACCAGTCAGTTGATCGTTAATTTGTGTTTCGCCTTTAAAACCAAAACGGATATAACTCTGGTCGCCATCTTTACTGTCATTATCACTCATATAATGCATGGCTTTAACTTTGCCATAGACATCCAGTTTATTACCGTCTTTGTTATATATTTCTGCGGCCTGTACGGATACAGATGCCACAATGCCCATCACCACTAATGCCAGAGTGCTCTTTTTCATTTTCATTCCTGATTTTAATTAACGCGCGAATATTCAGCGGGAGAGTCCCGTTGAAAACAGGAAAGTTTTTAACCTGAGATTGTTAAAGATATATTACAGATTAATAATATTCTTAAAATGTGGTAATTTATTAAATCTGTAATAAAAGCGTAAACAACTGCCGCTACACTTGCTGATCCCGCGCAACAAAACGCCATGCTTTGCTCGCAGATGGTTGGCAACCGACGACAGTCCTGCTAAAACGTTCGTTTGATATCATTTTTTCCTAAAATTGAATGGCAGAGAATCATGAGTGACAGCCAGACGCTGGTGGTAAAACTCGGCACCAGTGTGCTAACAGGCGGATCGCGCCGCCTGAACCGTGCCCATATCGTTGAACTTGTTCGCCAGTGCGCGCAGTTACATGCCGCCGGGCATCGGATTGTTATTGTGACGTCGGGTGCGATTGCCGCCGGACGTGAGCACCTGGGGTACCCGGAATTGCCAGCGACTATCGCTTCAAAACAGCTGCTGGCGGCGGTAGGGCAGAGTCGACTGATTCAACTGTGGGAACAGCTGTTTTCAATTTACGGCATTCATGTCGGGCAGATGTTGCTGACCCGTGCTGATATGGAAGATCGTGAACGCTTCCTGAACGCCCGTGATACCCTGCGTGCGTTGCTCGATAACAATATCGTTCCGGTAATTAATGAGAACGATGCTGTCGCTACTGCAGAGATTAAGGTCGGTGATAACGATAACCTTTCTGCGCTGGCGGCGATTCTGGCGGGTGCCGATAAACTGTTGCTGCTGACCGATCAAAAAGGTTTGTATACCGCTGACCCGCGCAGCAATCCGCAGGCAGAACTGATTAAAGATGTGTACGGCATTGATGACGCACTGCGCGCGATTGCCGGTGATAGCGTTTCAGGCCTCGGAACTGGCGGCATGAGTACCAAATTGCAGGCCGCTGACGTGGCTTGCCGTGCGGGTATCGACACCATTATTGCCGCGGGCAGCAAGCCGGGCGTTATTGGTGATGTGATGGAAGGCATTTCCGTCGGTACGCTGTTCCATGCCCAGGCGACTCCGCTTGAAAACCGTAAACGCTGGATTTTCGGTGCGCCGCCTGCGGGTGAAATCACGGTAGATGAAGGGGCAACTGCCGCCATTCTGGAACGCGGCAGCTCCCTGTTGCCGAAAGGCATTAAAAGCGTGACTGGCAATTTCTCGCGTGGTGAAGTCATCCGTATTTGCAACCTCGAAGGTCGCGATATCGCCCACGGCGTCAGTCGTTACAACAGCGATGCATTACGCCGTATTGCCGGACACCACTCGCAAGAAATTGATGCAATACTGGGATATGAATACGGCCCGGTTGCCGTTCACCGTGATGACATGATTACCCGTTAAGGAGCTGGCCGATGCTGGAACAAATGGGCATTGCCGCGAAGCAAGCCTCGTATAAATTAGCGCAACTCTCCAGCCGCGAAAAAAACCGTGTGCTGGAAAAAATCGCCGATGAACTGGAAGCACAAAGCGAAAGTATCCTCAACGCTAACGCGCAGGATGTTGCAGACGCGTGTGCCAATGGCCTTAGCGAAGCGATGCTTGACCGTCTGGCACTGACGCCCGCACGGCTGAAAGGCATTGCCGACGATGTGCGCCAGGTGTGCAATCTCGCCGATCCGGTGGGGCAGGTAATCGATGGCGGCGTACTGGACAGCGGCCTGCGTCTTGAGCGTCGTCGCGTACCGCTGGGGGTGATTGGCGTGATTTATGAAGCGCGCCCGAACGTGACGGTTGATGTTGCTTCCCTGTGCCTGAAAACCGGTAACGCGGTGATCCTGCGCGGCGGCAAAGAAACCTGTCGCACTAACGCTGCAACGGTAGCGGTGATTCAGGACGCCCTGAAATCCTGCGGCTTACCGGCGGGTGCCGTGCAGGCAATTGATAATCCTGACCGTGCGCTGGTCAGTGAAATGCTGCGTATGGATAAATACATCGACATGCTGATCCCGCGCGGTGGGGCTGGTTTGCATAAACTGTGCCGCGAGCAGTCGACAATCCCGGTGATCACAGGCGGTATAGGCGTATGCCATATTTACGTTGATGAAAGTGCAGAGATCGCTGAAGCCCTGAAAGTAATTGTCAACGCGAAAACTCAGCGTCCGAGCACATGTAATACGGTAGAAACGTTGCTGGTGAATAAAAACATCGCTGATAGCTTCCTGCCCGCATTAAGCAAACAAATGGCGGAAAGCGGCGTGACGTTACACGCTGATGCAGCCGCGCTGGCGCAGTTGCAGGCAGGCCCCGCGAAGGTGGTGGCTGTTAAAGCCGAAGAGTATGACGATGAGTTTCTGTCATTAGATTTGAACGTCAAAATCGTTAGCGATCTGGATGACGCCATTGCCCATATTCGTGAACACGGCACGCAACACTCCGATGCGATCCTGACCCGCGATATGCGCAACGCCCAGCGTTTTGTTAACGAAGTGGATTCCTCCGCTGTTTACGTTAACGCCTCTACGCGTTTTACCGACGGCGGCCAGTTTGGACTGGGGGCGGAAGTGGCGGTAAGCACACAAAAACTCCACGCGCGCGGCCCAATGGGGCTGGAAGCACTGACCACTTACAAGTGGATCGGCATTGGTGATTACACCATTCGTGCGTAAATAAAACCGGGTGATGCAAAAGTAGCCATTTGATTCACAAGGCCATTGACGCATCGCCCGGTTAGTTTTAACCTTGTCCACCGTGATTCACGTTCGTGAACATGTCCTTTCAGGGCCGATATAGCTCAGTTGGTAGAGCAGCGCATTCGTAATGCGAAGGTCGTAGGTTCGACTCCTATTATCGGCACCATTTAAATCAATAAGTTAGATAAGTGTGTGCCTAGATTTTCTTGCAGTTTGTCATTTGGGTACACACAGGGGACACAAAGCACAAAAGTGTGTACATTTGGTTTTGGTATCCTCGTGTTTACTTCTTACCGTTGATATAAATTCACTTTCTTGTTGACAAAAATTGTAAGCATGTCGAATGGCAATGTAGACATCGCTATTAGTTGTTTGGCAAGGTATTTATTGAGTGTAAACATAAAAACTTTATCAATATATGCTCAGACTGATGAGGTCAGTATTGATACTAATGTTTTCAAATTTTAGGCCATAAAATGGCTGTCATTCCAATGTCTTACTCCCCTGCTACTGTAGCCCGTCGTTTTTCGATACTGGATGGAGTAACTATTCAGGGCGTGCTTTACCAGATCATCTGGGATCCAAAGACTCCGTTCGCTGCGGTAATCGAAGCTGCACCTTCTGTTATTGATGGTGATATTCGCCATAAGGTTGTTGCTACTCTGGAGCTTCAGCGTCGTCCACAGCTTGAAGGGGTGTTTGTCCGGAAATTCTGGGAAGAACAGGACGTTGCTCAGATTGAAGGGATTGTTGTTGATGGCGCTGTACGTGATGTTGGCCTTGCGACGTTTGTTTATGAAACGATAGCCACAAAAGCAGGCGTTATACTATTAAGTGATAACGAGCAATATGAAGGAGGTAAAGCCCTCTGTCAGCATATAGCGCGTCGTTCAACGAATCTTAAGGTGTTTATCTTAGATACAGATTCCGCACGGTATTACCCGTTTGATGGTGATCGGATCTGCTATGATGGGGAAAGTATTCCTAAATCAGAAATCTGGAGTGAACATCCTGATCGAAACAAACACGGTGTTGTTCTTGTGGCCGAATCTGTTAATGGAAAAGCCGCATAATTTGCCGATTGCCTCGTGTCCCTGGAACTCTGGTATACCGAGGCAGAACAAACAGGGGATAACCGGGCTGTTATCCCATCTATGATCTACTGCCCGGTCAGGCATTTTCCCCATAAAGGTCGAATCACATCTCTATCTTCACTGTAGGGAAATCTTTTATTTTTTTTCTTCTGTTCCAACAGGAATACGTCGATTTCGTTATTGATAATCTCCTTAACAGTGCGGCGATAACGGTTTAGCGACGTATCACTTATATTTGTCTTTGACAGGCGTAAACTGGTATCGGCTTTGATGTCTTCATTTATGCCATCTTTAACTTTTCGTTTTGGCCTATCCGGAATCCCTTCATGCAGATCATAGGCTTTCAGCCCTACAAGTCGTACGGCAACGTCAATCTTCTCTGTTCGTTTTTGTTTATGACTTTCTAACAAAACTTTATTTTTTTCATACCATTTTTGAAATGTTTCCAGCCGCTTCTCATTATCTTTACTGAGCTCCAGAAGAGAATGAAATTCAAAATTATCTGTTATATTAATTTCACTCTCTGATGCCGGAGGTTTTATTCTTGGAAACTCTGTCTCATTCTGGGATGATTTCTTGTATTTCTCCTGCAGACAATGACAAAGATAAATTACTGCATCCTGAAGGGTATTAGTGTGAATCAACCTCAGAAGTTCATCACGTTGTATGGTTATCTGGCAATAATCCTTTTCCCATGCAGTTGTATGCCCGGTTTCTGTATCTTTATCCGGAGTAACTGTTGCGAATTTCCATGTATATCGGATAAAATCTGTTGGTTTAAAATACTCCATGGTTTTGTTGAACCAGTCAATGATTTCATTGGCATAAAGACGGACGTATTCATCGTATATTGACTCAATTTCATACCAGTTGGCGACCCGACACAAATTATTCACGAATTCTGTACGTCCTGTTTTCAACAGTTGTTCTTTCCGTCTGATTACATCCCCGGTATTTTGCTCCGGACAATCTCTGAATATTTTATGTTCCTCTTTAAAGGGGGATAGCCATTCTGGAAAGTCTGTATTATTTTTCTTGTAGAATCCGTTAACTGTTATACCAATAACTCTGGCAAGTATTGCTGATTCATCAATTTCATGATATTGATTCATGTGTGCCAGTAACTCTGAGGTGCAGGAGTGTGCAACAGACAGATCCTGATGGCAATACCCCTGTCGGGTTTCTGCTGGAATTGGTGAACTCCAGGCCTTACATTCAGTCAGAATATTAAATAAATCATCTCCTACAAACTTTGCCAGTTCAGGTGTTTTCCAGGTTCTCGGTCCTGGGCTGATAAAGGTTGATGTTGTCTGTACCTCTTGCATCGCCCCCCAGGTTTTCAGACTGATATTTCCTTCATCAAAACCATTGTATAAATGGCACATCACATTAAGCGCATCTGTAAGAGCAGAAGGAGTGGGTTGGGGGGAGGTAGACTCTTCAATAGTAAGCTTTGGTTCTTCAGCGCTTCTTTGTTCTCTAAAGATTCTCAGGAGCTCTGTATTGGCACGTAATGCAGAGAGTACTCTGTGCTGTTCTTCAAACCAGGGGCGATATTCTGGATCCTGATATAGTTGACGTGCTTTAAAAATGAGCAAAAGGATTTGTTCGGAAACCGCCTCGTATATGCCAGGGAATGGGTGGAGTTCGCCGGATAAAACACGATCATACTGATACTTTTGTTGCATTGTCCGAGTTACCATGATGTCAGAAGTTTCTGCTTGCTACATATTGGTCCGCTGTCAGACAGAATCGATGTTGTCCACTGAAATGAAACGTTAATCCTGAGCCAGCCGCTGATTACGTGGATAGCTTGTGTACATTTGTTTATATCCTGAGATTTTATACATTATTTACGATAATTTTCTCCTGATTGTGATTGTCTCCGTCAGTTACCTCTGCGTCTTCTGTATAAGCGTATTTGCTTCATTTTCCGATCATTCGTAGCCTGCTTCTGTCTGTTCAGCAACAGATTGTCTTTTCCTCCGCTTGTTGTAGCTTATTTTTGTGATGATTATCACAAATTAGATGGAAATATTTCACCTTCCTGCGACTCCTCCATGCCTTGTCTGAATTTGACATGGATTTATTTATATATCCCAACCTAATTTTAGTCAACAAAAATCGTCATAATGGATTTTTAATATTAATTTTTTGTTTTTATTGGTCGCGGCTTGTTTTTATTTGGTTCTATATGTCTTTATTTTTTCTATTAAAAGCCATTTTAACATTGCAATTCAGTATTTTGACCTATAAAAATCATAGTATTACATTTTATTTGCAAGGTGTTGACTGGATGAATGATAGTGACTTTCACTCATTGTTTATCCGGGAAATTTAGTCATTTCATGCTCATGCCGGAAATAAAAAGTATTGATATATCAGGAGGGTAGTATGTGGCTTCCATTAACAGGTGAACAGCGTCTGGTCATTTTGAAAGCTTATGGGATTGAATGCGACAGACTGGTACGTGAAAAGGAACGATATGAGATCACGTCAATTTCTCGTACACAAGCGTGGAAACTTGAACGGGAGGGAACATTTCCACCACGTAAGTCTATCGGAAAGAAATCTTGCGGATGGTTGTTAAGTGACCTTCTCTGCTGGATACAGACCAGATGAACTGTCTGTATTTTCAGTATATCCAGTCTGTATAGCAGCTATTGTTGCTATTGTAGCGGAAATAGCTGCTATAACCGAAAGTTATTACGAAAAAAGGAAATATTTATGTCTTACATCAAACCGGATACTCCGTATCCAGTATATGCGCAACCATCAATGACTGGAAATGCAATAATTGAAACTCAACACAATGAAAAAGCATCTCTGGCTATGACTACAACATCATTATTAACAGCGATGTCAATTGCCTGTCAGAATCAGATTGACGTGTGCAGCCCCGGAAATTTACGTGGGGCCGTTAATATTTACACTATGGTTCTGGCTGATTCCTGAGAAAGGAAAAAGACCGGGGGGAAGGTGTTAGTGAAATAATTTTAGGAGGTGTTAAGAATGAGAAACATGAATGATATTTCGTGGTAAATAACACAGTATGAACTGAATTAACCTTATCGGTTTATTAAACATCAGATCTACAGATATTCTGTATTTCTCAGAACATTAGGTCTGAACAGCAGCTATTTCGCTATTATAGCGGGAGTTGCTGCTACTTTACTAACCCATTAATGAAAAGAGAGGCTTTTATGTGCTTACTTGCACCAGAAAATCCTTATCCGATATATGCACTACCACCGCTGGTGAGAAATGCAATAATTGAAACTCAAAAAAATACACAGGCACCTTTGGCTATGGTGGCGACATCCGCATTAACAGCGATCTCAATTGCCTGTCAGAATCAGATTGACGTGTGCAGACCTAGAAATTTACGTGGGCCTGTTAATCTTTACTCTCTGATTCTGGCTGATTCTGGTGAAAGGAAAACGACCGTGGATAAAGTGTTTATGAAAGCATTTTATCTCAGGGATGAAGCCCTGGCGGAAGAATACGCGAAACTGGTTGAGAATTACAGCACAGAAAAGGAAATATGGGAGCAAAAACAAAAAGCGCTGGAATCAAAATTTCATAAAGAGATTCGTGCCGGTAAAGATTACAAGGCAACAGAATCAGAGCTTGAAACGCATCTGAATAAGTCTCCTGTTCCGCCGCAGATACGTCGAACAATTTTTAATGAGACAACGATAGAGGGAATGTTAAAATATTACTCCGATAGCAATCGCTCTTTTGCTCTTGTATCCAGTGAAGGGGGGGTAATTTTTGACAGCCGGGCCATGAGTAAACTGGGAATTATTAACACTTTGTGGGATGGAGGTTCTCTTTTCATCGACAGGAAATCATCTCCCGGAATTAATTTGAAGGAGCCAAGACTGACGATATCGGTGATGATTCAGCCTGATGTTTACCACAAAGGTTTTTGTACGCGAAAAAAAGAAATTGTGAAAACGTCAGGACATCATGCAAGGTTTTTGATGTGTCAACCAACATCAACGCAGGGGACAAGGATAATAACCGGAGATAATTATTCATCACAGTATCAGGATTTGTTTGAAGAGAGGATCAATGAGCTTATTGATGAAAGTCTGGCGATGAGTGGTGAACGACGTTGCCTTCACTTTTCTCCTCAGGCTGCCAGAATCTGGACGGATTATTACAATGATGTGGAATCGAAGCTGGGGGGATTGGGGCCTTTAAGACATTGCCGGGAATATGCTGCTAAAAATGCAGAGTATATGGCAAGACTGGCAGGACTTATTTACCATTCGAGCGGTGAAGAGGGGGAGATTTCCCCTTACACTGCAGAAATGGCGAGAGAATTAGCAATATGGTACGGTAATGAGTATGTGCGGTTGTCTAATCCGTTAACTTTTGACAACTCTGCCCTGACCGTACCTGTGCGACTCATTCCAGAGGAGCTTGAACTTTTCAACTGGATAAAAAGCTATTGTATTGAGAAGGGGATCCTCTGTATGAAAAAAAATGACATTTTACAGCGTGGTCCGAACCGTTTCCGGAAAAAGGATAAAATCAACTGGTTACTGGATTTACTGTATGAACAAAACAGAGTTGTACCGGTTATTGAGGGAAAAACGTTGTGTGTCGCACCTAACTTTGACCTCTGAATGACTTAATCGTTGAGTAACATATAATCTCCTCTGCTACTTGCGGAGGAGACTAATGCCTTTACCATGTCAGCGTTGTATTAGAAAACTCTGGTACAGGTCAGTCAGTAAATATAACTGGTGTAACCACTATTTACTATTGGATAGAGTGTTGCTCAGGATATTGTCGGCTTTAGTCTGAGGTGAGGTGGGACCTTCATTGTTTTCGTGTTCAATAAATAATTTAGGTTAATTAGTATTATTAATGGGAGTTATGTTATCTGTTATGTTGTCTCTTTCTATCGTAATGTCACTCCTCTTTATGCTGAGTATTCTGTATGTGCGTAATGCGTCTATCCCCATATGCTACAATGTGGTGGTGTATGGGGATTAGTTATGTGTAAATTATGTCACTCACTCATAGCGTAATATTGAGAAAGTTAATCCATTGAGTGTGTGTCTGGTTCGTATTTAACACTAGTTACGTACCAGAACACTATTAGAGTATATTGTCTTTAGTTCGTACGTTATAGCTCCGTTACAGTTTATAAGTATGGGTAAATATAATCTTTTCTGTATGAAATAATCTTCTTATTGTGAGGTTAAATATCTGTAGGCTCTCTCTGCAGAGTCTCTGTTTTTACTTAATGGTACGGCAATACTAATAGCGATGTTGCCTGTGGCTACCCGGTACTGACTTTTGTGAAGATCAGATTATTTCCTGTAAGTAATTGAATGGTACTTCCTTAAACTTAATTCTATGAGGTGTGTTTTTACCATTGTAATTCGTTCTGGTCCTCAGTTTAAGAGAGTCTCACTGTATTCTGAATCATTACCCTATTACTGTAATGAGGTAATACGAAACAGTTTTATCAGGTTGTCTGTGCTGCTGGTTACCTCGTTTATTAATGCCGCGGTACGGCGTTTCTGTACTCTCAGTATTTATGTAATTCCACTTTCCTGTCAGTTTTATAAAGTAAGGTCTATAAAATGTATAATGCTAATCCCAATTACGAAATGGACTTCATGATTCTGAAAGACGTGAATGAACACATGGAAGGTCTGTTTCAACGTTTTTCTAAACTGTTACCTTTCAGAATTGATTTTGCCTACAGGAAAGACACGCCCAGTTTTGGTCATTCCTGTAGGCACAGTATGTGTATTGAAATGCACCGCTTACTTAGTGAAACCCAAACGATGCTGGCGGGATATTACTGGGTAATGGAATATACGTCAAACAAGGGACTTCATATTCATTTTATCGGCTACCTGGATGGGCAACGTCACAAGAAATCTTATCGGATATCCAGGCAACTGGGAGATATCTGGAGGCGGATCACGGAAGGGGAGGGGTATTTTCACCTGTGCAGGGCTAAAGACAAATACCCGGTGCGTATCGATCACGTGATTCACTATAGTGATAAGTCTGCGGTAGACGACTTACGTTACGCCCTTAGCTACCTGGCTAAACAGGATCAGAAAGAACACGGTATTATTCTGGGCCGTAGCAGGCTTCCTGAAAAAAGTAACCGGGGCCGACCACGACATAACTGAATTACAGCTGTATTAGGTATTAGAATTAAGTTTCTGTAAGTTGTTGGGAGGTGCTTGAGTTAATAGGCAGCAGAGGGCGGCTTTGTCATCAGTGTAGGGGACCCGAATTTCTGCCGTGGTGCCTCAGTGGTTCGGATACAGGTAACGATGTCAACGCCATGATGTTTGACTGTCTTGGGGATGCGGACGATTTCCTGGACTGCTTTATCATTCCAGCCCGCATTGTTGGCGGTACATTTTGGGGCTGACGGCACCCAGCGATAATTTTATACGCCGCTCGTTATACCATCTGATGTAAGCATCCACTTGCTGCATGAACTTTTCTGGCGTGATGCCCGACCATTTACGCCCATAATACATTTCCGTTTTCAGTCTGCCGAAAAAGCCTTCGCATGCGGCATTATCAGGTGAACATCCTTTACGGGACATTGAGCGAATAAGACCTGCTGCATTCACTCTTTCCAGCCAGCCTGGCCAGCGATAATGCCACCTCTGTCACTGTGTATCACCGGTCGTTCGCCAGCATTTAACGTTTCGACAGCGCTATCCAGCATAGTGTTGATCAGTTCAGCATCGGGGCGTGTACTGAGAGACCAGCTCACAACTTTTCCATCGAAGCAGTCCACCACCGGTGATAGCCAGACTTTACCTGCAGGGAGCTGGAACTCCGTGATATCTGTCAGCCATTTCTGATTAGGTTGCTCCGCCTTAAAATCTCTGGCGATAAGGTTATCCGGAGCCGGTCCGATTTCTCCGCAATATGAGCTGTAGCGGCGACGACGGTTACGGCTGACGACAAGCTGTTCCTCCACCATAAGTCTGCGTACAACCTTTTCTGATAGCCGACCCCCCTCATGCCTGAGCATCGCATGCAGGCGACGATAGCCATAACACTGGTAATTACTGTTAAAGATATCTGTCAGCATCGTACGTATCGTGGCGTATTTATCACCGGCTTTCAGTGCAGCCCGGTGATAAAAATAACCGCTACGGGCAAGGCCCAGAACATGCAGTAATTCTGTCAGGGGATATGTTTGTCTCAGGGCATCAGCGATCTTTGTTTTTTCTCTGTTGTTCAGGTGACTGATACTGATGCCCGGGTCTTTTTTTATGATTTCCTCCGCCTTTTTCAGAATATCCAGCTCCATCTGCCGGCGGCGTATTTCCTGATTCAGTCGGGCGACTTCCTCCCGCAACGCATCGCGTTCTGCCTCCAGGGAAGGTTCGTTATGTTTACGCATAGTCTGGTAAGCACTGTTGCCGATAATTTCATCTTTCCATTTATACAATACCGCACGACTGACACCAATACGCCTGGCGATTTCACTGGCTGATACTTGTCGTGTACAGAGTGCCATGACAGCCTGACGTTTGACTTCTGGTTCAAAGGGCACAACCGGGTTGGCCTTACTGGTAAATATACGTCGTCTGTCGGGATAAAGTTCATTAACCCAGCGAGCGAGCACATCAGTGCAGGGATAACCCAGGGCTCTGCTGGTAAACGCCAGGCAGCAGCCGTGGTTAAGATAATGTTCAACGGCAACCTGTTTTTGCTCATCGGAGTAACGGTGCTTATGACGAATGGATTCTTTTGCGCCACCACCTGCTTCCCATGAGCGTCTCCAACGACGCAGATTTCTTTTCGAAGGGTAGCCCAGTTCGCGTACGACGGGAGCCAGCTTCTTACCATATTTGAAATAAAGCTCAATGGCGCGGATTTTTTCTTCTTCAGTAAACATGTTTTATCTCCTGAGAGTCCAGGAAATCGTCCGCATCCCCCTTATATCATTGGCGCTGACAGAGGTCACCGGAACATTACGTAACTCCCACTAGACAGTGGTAAACAACGGCACCAATAAGCTGGTTGCGACCTTACTCATTGATGCTCACTACCAAGAGGGGCATAATCTAAAACCTATTTCGTTTAATCGACGTCTCAACCTGCTTAGCCATTTCAGCCAGTGGGCCTGCTTTCCTGATGTTTTCAATGCGTTCTCTGATCTGGTCTGGTTCCCCGAAAAAGTCAGCTAGGTCACTCAGTTTCAGGGCGGTGAAACGTCCTTCTGCAGAGCTGATTCCGTGATAACACAATTGTAACAGTAGTTTCAAAAAGGCTTCATCATCCCGGATTTGTTCCTGAACCCAGGTCCTAACTGTTTCAACGCCACTGATATCACGCCATGTCCAGATATAACCGTTTAACTGAGGGAAACTGGCTAGTTGGTCGGTGATCACTTTCCCATTCAGACGATGTGCCAGAGTTTCACATAAGGAGTCGAGTTGAAAAGATGGTATCCACTTTTGCTGCTCATGTACTGCTCTGTCTCCAACTCTTCCGTGCTGCCACAGCAGATGACGCATATCTTCTGCTATCCAGTACCAGGCCTGACCGTTTTTAAACTGTGTGGACAGGAAGTCGAAAGATTCTTGATCGCTTTCCTTTTGTATCTTATTGATGAGGCGGTCCGTCACGCTCCAGGTGTCTAGGTCATGTATAGAAAACCAGTCATTCTCGTCTTGGTAGCGTTGCAACATTTTATCTCCGGAATCAAAGAAGAACTGCGCCAGTCCACGGCATTGCTCTGGTGTCCTTGTTGCAATCTGTTGTGTGGTGAGCTGGGTCAGAATGTGTTCAAACCAGGTTCGGGAGGACAACCCCTTACTCTGGATATACCCGAGTAGACGTTCTGCAAGCCTATGTTGTTGTTCAGGATATCCGGCGATGTCGAATATCTCATTGAGCATTTCAGGTGAAAGTACATTCTGTGGGGCGGAAAAAGCGAAATAATAGAGCCAGTATGCTTGGCTGCCCAGACGTTTGCCAGCAGTCAGCAGGGCACTATCCTGTTCGGGAGTCGGTACAAAGAGTTTGATGGGCGAGTCAGTTTTCCAGCCGGTGATACCCGGGACCCAGCGAGCAAGGGCATGCACCGCATGGGCTTCGGCAGGGAAATAACGGGCAAGGTGCGACTTTAGGCTCTCCGCCATCTCTGCCTGCTCTAACTCACTTACATGCCCGTCACCGGCGGCTACGACCGCTCGTTCTGACAGATATTCTTCTACCCAGTCATAAAGACCCGCATTTGTTGTGCGCAGCAGTTGAAGGAAGCACAGATCCGGGAAATACACGTAATCCCGCATGCCCGGGTATAGGAAGGTCAGGGCATTCAGTACCATCTGAACCTCCCTGGGGGTTTTTAATGCTGCCCCGTAGACGTCAGCCACTTGTGTCAATTGCTCTAGTACAATACGGTCTGGAGCATGCCCGTTTACTTTTCTGTATAACGCGGCAGCGGCATCCCTAAATTTTCTGCGCAAGACAAAGGTTTCTGGGCGCGGTAAACAGAATGATATCTGAACAATTTTCTGCAGGTATAGGTTGCCGTCGGGTACCCCCAGCCCTAGGCTGATGGCCTGGGATAGGATGGCTTTGTCATAACAGAGAAGGTAGCGAAAGCGAGGAAAGTCACCTACAGATTTAACTAGCCTTATCACCTCAACTGCCTGTGCTGGCTCGAGACGATCCAGATCATCAAGCAGTACAATAAAGCTAAGATCCAGTTCATCTATTTTCTTCGCAATTTCGGTCCGCATCTCTGCTGTGGTTTTCTCCTTTTCCTTCAGCCAACGAGTTTCTGACAGGGCTTTCAACGCGCCACTGGCATCAGGTACGCCGGGAATAACGGCGGCGGCTGAGGCGACGGTTGCGAGATTGCGGGCAGTTGCCCGGGTGTAGTCTATCATCGTCTTGGCCGTCCGTGTCAGGGATTTTCGTCGTCTGAGAGCTGCCCTTTCCTCAGGCGCTAGTCGCTGTTCCTCTTCAGCAGCAATGATGTTGGCGACAGGAAGCAGTAACGATGCCACCAGACTTGTGTTGCTCCCGTCGAGCCAGGGGGATATTGTCAATACAAAAGTACATTCTTCTATTTGTTCGACGAGAGCATTGCGCAGCAGGTTAAGGAGACTCGTTTTCCCTGATCCCCATGGGCCTTCGATACCGATCACTGCGCTACCCTCGCGGCCAATACCCTTAACGGCAACAGCTAACTGGGTAGCTATGTGGATGAAACCATACTGGTCTTCATCGGCGGAACAGATTGCGCGATCTGGATGTTGGCCCTGAAGGTTGTCTGCGTGTGGTTGATTCATATTCACAAATCTCCGTAAATGCAGCCGATGCTGCGCAGTGTCTGTGACGTGGTACTGTTTCCACGCAAGGCCAGCAAAAGACTGACCTGCGGTTAGTTTTCGTTTAGGTAAGTGCTTTTGCGGATGGCTCAGTAACGTATCACAATAAATAATGCCATAGTGTATGAGGGGAAAGTACATACATCTTGTTCCCTCTTCGAAAGTGACAGCCCGGGATAAAGAGGTTACAACGATAAGGGTCTCCCGCCGAAATGATGAATGCTTATGGCTGGGGAAAGCTAAGAGTATGCTGGACGCTTAGAAAACTGCTAAAACTGTGAACCTTGATAAGTTTGTCCCCGCGCCAGATTACTTCCTTTCGAGGTTGCAGTATTATCGGTGAAATTGTGGTACCCGAGAGTAGCTCATTCGTTCAAGCGCATCGCCAATATTTTTTAGCAGGTGCCATCGATCGATCACCTGTCTGGCCTGAGGTGCACCTTCACGTGCTGCTGTCGCATAGACTCCACTGCGATCACGCGAGACAACCTGTATTTCCGGATATTTTCTGAACCAGGTCGCCAGCGTACGCTGATCACGGCCGGGAAGCAGGACGAGGGGACGGTGAGTATCAAGATTGACGATTAACGTACTGTAATGGTGGCCCCGATGCCACGCCCACTCATCAATACCGACATGAGGCGCGCCTGACTGTTTCGTCTCCGGGGTATTGATAACCCTGCGAAGAAGAGTATCAGCACTGCAACGGAGACCCACTGCCGTTGCAGCCCGTTTCCCGGCCTCACCTCCGGCTATTAATCCCAGTTGACGTTGTAAATTTTGTAACGCCTGTGAAGACTGCTGGTGTGAACCGGCGAAGGGAGCAAGCGACTCGGCAAAAAATTTACGTGAACAAGCCGGGTTACGGCAGTACCAGTGGCGGACGGAAAATACAAGCCATAGCGTATGCCCTTAGCAGGGTAGATGCTGTATCCGGCGCCGACGACAACTATGAACAGAGTCGCTACGCTTAAAGCATTCAGGACATTGTGCAGTTTTTCGTTTTCCGTGGAGATGGAGGGTTATACCGTCAGAGCTAATAATTTGTCGACTGCATCGCCATCCGCAAGGTAACTGTAGAAGTGTCTTAAGAGAGTGCATTGAGTTGCCCAAAACTTAAAACAGCTTAGATCTTTGTTCACCAGAAAGTTTCATCCATTTTCTTCCAGTCAGGTTGCGGAAGAACCACTTTTGCACCGTTCGTGATATTAAGCTTTAAAACGGCAAGGTCAATACCCAGTTGTTCCGCCACTATTGTGATAACAGCCTTCGGGGGGAGCTTTTCTGTACGCAGTGTGCGACCGAGAGCACGGACAAGTGCAAGCTGAATGGCAAAACCAAGACGGTTATGAGACCGCCGCTGAGCTCTGGCAAATGCAATATTTTCGCAGGAGAGTGCTCATCGGGGAATTAAAGTTCAGGTAATCCAAAAAGCGTATCGTGCGAGTTTGTCACGCAAGAAATCACAGATTTATAGATTCAATTTTCTTCAACTGTAGGACCTTACGGAAAACAAGTGATTTCAAGGTGAAAAGGCTTAACGTGAGTTATCGCAGAAATGGTTACGGAACATCCTGTATTGTCAAACATGCATTAAATGATTATCATTATCAATTAGTGTGTGCAACAGATGGTTAAGAATAGAACTTTCAGGAGATACAATGCAGTCAGTCAGTAAATCAATCTACCGAGGGAAGTTGCTTGGCAGTTTACCTGCTGTGGGCGAGATTCATAAAGAAATCGCAGTATCAGAAGAAACCGTAACATGGATCTCTCTGCAACGAGAGATTATAGCGAATATTTTGCTGGGAAAAGATCCTCGCTTGCTTGTGATTGTTGGTCCATGCTCAATCCATGACGTTCAGGCTGCCGTTGAATATGCGAAACGATTGTCCGTATTACAGAATAAGTACTTATCGCAAATGTACATTGTAATGCGCACTTATTTTGAGAAACCTCGAACTCGTAAAGGCTGGAAAGGAATAATGCACGAGCCTGATCTAAATGGAAGCTATAATGTTGAGAAAGGGATACGATATGCTCGCCAGTGTTTGTCCTCAATCACAACAATGCGTGTCGCAACCGCTACAGAATTCCTCGATCCTTTCCTTACTCCCTATATTGCTGATTTAATATGTTGGGGGGCTGTTGGTGCCAGAACTACTGAATCACAAACGCATCGTCAACTTGCATCTGGTTTACATTGTCCTGTTGGATTTAAAAACAGCACTGATGGAAATATTAACTTAGCTATTGATGCTATTCTTGCAGCCCGTGAACAACATGTTGTATATATGACATCTTTAACAAAATGTATATCTACCCTATTAACCGATGGCAATCCACATGGACATCTCATATTACGTGGTGGTAGAGAGCCGAACTATGGTTTGTCGGATATAACGAAGGCAGTGAAATTAATGCATGATGAAGGTATCAATCATCGTCTGATAATTGACTGTAGCCATGGTAATAGTGGTAAAGTGGCTGAACGGCAAATCTCTGTTGCTCGTGAAGTCATTGATAATCGGAAAAAGATGCCGGGATATGTAGCTGGAATTATGCTGGAAAGCTTTTTACAAGGTGGAAAACAATCAGACAGCCTTCCGCGAGAGTATGGTCAGTCTGTTACTGATGAGTGTCTTTCATGGCAACAGACAGAACAATTATTATCAACTCTGGCAGCACAACTTTAATTTCAACTATTCAGTATCATTTTTTAAGGGAAAAATGAAATTATTTATCTTAATACACCCAATCTGGGCATCAAAGAAACAGATGTTTTATCTGTACAGTTCATTGTTGGAAGGGAAATAAAATATGACATGAATGGCAGAAGTGTTATCACTCTGACATTAATATTTTTATTAGGAGTTGCAGTATTTCTAATATACCATCTCCAATGGATGTATCTTCCAGGGTATTATCTGTGGGGCCTATGTGTATGTATATTGTCAAACCAGTTAGCTCTTATGCTTCATTCCCTAGCCCTTCTTGGCAAATGATACTGTACTTGCGTAGGTGTCATCTGTGACATGGTTGCGGTGCTATTTTGTCTCTGTTGGCTTAAAAAGAGTAATTAAGACTATGATAAAAAGTTAATTTCCAAAGAACACGGTAGGGCGCTAATCAATAATCGGATGCATGCTAAATCATATTTTATAATATGTCTGTGGAGATGATGCTAAAGTCATCAATAGTTCTTGAGGAATTCATTATGACTATCATTGGTATCGTTCTTGCCAGAAACGTCTTCGCTGTTCACAATGTTGCGTTAAATGAGAAAATGTTCTGGTAAACCCCCGGAGAGCACATGCAGTGCTGCCAGCCCTGATTGTACTTTTACCTCCCTGAGTTATGGGTACCTTGCTAAGGGAGTATTCACCAGTGAACAACATAATACAAAGTAGCGTAAACCTTTTGTTCAAGGTCAGTCAGGGTATCTCATCGGAATGGTGTGCAATTTAACATCGCTGCCCAGCATGAGTTGATAGGCGTGACCGTGATCCGTACCGTGGGATGTGAGTTTCATACAGGTAATATGATCCTACCCACGTAATGTGGACACGGCCCTAAGCGAGATTATGGTTTTCAAATTGTTCCGGGCTGAGACCGCCACAGGCACTGTGACGACGCCAGCGATTGTAATCACACTCGATATAATTAAACACCGTTGCCCGCATTATTTCCCGGCTGCTAAAGCGTTCCCCGTGGATACATTCCACCTTCAGCGAATGAAAGAAGCTTTCCACACAGGCATTGTCATAACAGTAACCTTTCGCACTCATACTGCCACGCAGGTTGTGTCGCTTCAGCAGCGCCTGATAATCCCCTGAACAGTATTGACCACCACGGTCCGTATGAACAATGACGCTTTCCGGGCGTCTTCTCCGCCACAACGCCATTTGCAGTGCATCACAGGCCAGTTGTGCTGTCATTCGCGGTGACATCGACCAGCCAATGACGGCGCGTGACCACAGGTCGATGACTACTGCGAGATACAACCAGCCCTCATCGGTACGCAAGTACGTGATGTCACCCGCCCACTTCTGGTTCGGGCCGCTGGCGCTGAAGTCCTGCTCCAGCAGATTCTCCAATACGGGCAGGCCATGTGCACGGTAGCTGACCGGGCTGAACTTCCGGCTGGCTTTCGCCCGCAGCCCCTGACGACGCAGGCTGGCAGCAATGGTTTTAATATTGAACTCCGGCATTTCGTCAGCAAGGCGGGGAGCACCGTATCGCTGCTTTGCCTCAAAGAATGCCTTATGGACAGCGGCATCGCAGGTGAGCCGAAACTGTTGGCGCAGGCTCATCTGGTGACGACGCCTGAGCCAGACATACCAGCCGCTGCGGGCAACCCGAAGTACACGACACATCGCTTTGATGCTGAACTCTGCCCGATGATTTTCGATGAAGACATACTTCATTTCAGGCGCTTCGCGAAGTATGTCGCGGCCTTTTGGAGGATGGCCAGTTCCTCAGCCTGCTCCGCCAGTTGTCGTTTAAGGCGGACATTTTCAGCGGCCAGTTCGCTTTCGCGCTCTGACGAACTCATTTGTTGCTGCTGTTTACTGCACCAGGCATAAAGCTGAGATTCATACAGGCTGAGTTCACGGGCTGCGGCGGCCACACCGATGCGTTCAGCGAGTTTCAGGGCTTCGTTACGAAATTCAGGCGTATGTTGTTTACGGGGCTTCTTGCTGATTGATACTGGTTTTGTCATGAGTCACCTCTGGTTGAGAGTTTACTCACTTAGTCCTGTGTCCACTATTGGTGGGTAAGATCAGATATCTTACCTGGATAGTTCTCGGTTTTACCATGGTTTACGTTCTTATTCGTCTGGTGACATACGGCTATTACCGGCAAATATCGGAAGAAACTCTTGTCAGGGGGGCCCGGGCCAGCTCCTATTTTATGGAAAGCCTGTATGGTATTGCCACGGTAAAAATCCAGGGTATGGTCGGGATCCGGGGAACACACTGGCTTAACCTGAAAATAGATGCGATCAATTCAGGTATTAAGTTAACCAGGATGGATTTGCTCTTCGGGGGAATAAATACTTTTGTTGCCGCCTGTGATCAGATGGCGATTTTATGGCTGGGTGCAAGCCTTGTGATCGATAATCAGATGACAATAGGGATGTTTGTGGCATTTGGTTCTTTTCGTGGGCAGTTTTCGGATCGGGTTGCTTCGCTGACCAGTTTTCTTCTTCAACTGAGAATAATGAGTCTGCATAATGAGCGCATTGCAGATATTGCACTACATGAAAAGGAAGAAAAGAAACCGGAAATTGAAATCGTTGCTGACATGAGCCCGGTTTCACTGGAAACCACTGATTTAAGCTACCGGTATGACAGCCAGTCAGCACAGGTATTCAGTGGTCTGAATTTGTCTGTGGCTCCGGGAGAAAGTGTGGCTATAACTGGTGCCTCCGGTGCCGGAAAAACCACATTAATGAAAGTATTATGTGGACTGTTTGAACCAGATAGTGGAAAAGTACTGGTTAATGGCACGGATATACGTCAACTTGGAATAAATAATTATCACCGTATGATAGCCTGTGTTATGCAGGACGACCGGCTATTTTCAGGATCAATTCGTGAAAATATCTGTGGGTTTGCAGAAGAAACAGACGACGAATGGATGACAGAATGTGCCAGAGCAAGTCATATTCATGATGTGATAATGAAAATGCCAATGGGGTATGAAACGTTAATAGGTGAACTGGGGGAAGGTCTTTCCGGCGGTCAAAAACAGCGTATATTCATTGCCCGAGCTTTATACCGGAAACCTGGAATATTATTTATGGATGAGGCTACAAGTTCTCTTGATACAGAAAGTGAACGTTTCGTGAATGCTGCCATAAAAAAATGAATATCACCCGGGTGATTATTGCACACAGAGAAACTACGTTGAGAACTGTTGACAGGATTATTTCTATTTAAAATCCACTGGTGTAACTTTGTAAGGAGTTTTGTCTATGGGGGAGGTTAAGAAGGATATAAAAATAACAGTGATTGCTTTTGTTATCAATTATCTGTTCTTTTATATTCCGGTGTCATTATATCTTATTTATTACTATGGATATAATTTTTTTAATCTATATATGTTTTTTTTATCACTTGTAGTTACATTTTTATCGTTGTGGTTAAACGTGAATTTTTACTTCTTCACAAATCTTATAGCGAAGGTGTTGAAATGAGAAAACTATCTGAAAATGAAATAAAACAAATATCTGGAGGTGACGGGAATGACGGGCAGGCAGAATTAATTGCTATTGGTTCACTTGCTGGTACGTTTATTAGTCCGGGATTTGGTTCTATTGTAGGGGCTTATATAGGTGATAAAGTCCATTCATGGGCAACGACTGCAACGGTAAGTCCCTCCATGTCTCCCTCAGGTATAGGATTATCATCCCAGTTTGGATCTGGCAGAGGTACATCAAGTGCCTCTTCGTCTGCGGGGAGTGGAAGTTAAACCTTATATTGTTAATGAAGCACCTGTAACAGGTGCTTCATTATATGATAATGGTGCCTATGTAACGCGGTTTAAGTTAGGCTCTTCCGAACGTTTATCATTTTATGCATACCGCATAGTAACAATGCCAGTCCGTTTAATTTTTATCATATGAGATTGTAACAGAAAATGCTCTGTTAATGAGTATAACTGATATAAGCCAGATATTGTATTCCTGCTATGACTGCATTCATCGACATGTGAAGTAATATGGGCATTAACAGGCCATTCGACTTTATTTTTGCACTAATAAGAACTAACGATACCAGAAAGAGCATCAAAAATGTACGAAAGTCAGTATATTGTAGATGTAATGCAGAAAATATGACTGATGTTACAATAGCAGAGATGCAAATATTGTCATTAAACCAGGATTTAAAAGAGTTAAAAAGACACCCTCGAAATACAATCTCTTCATATACAGGAACAAGAAGTACAGAAGAAAATATATTAATCCATAAAATGGCCCCGGAAAAAGACATTTGCGAGATCATCCATTCTTCCGTTTTCCTCACTGCCAGCAGATAAGGGACAAATAACTGAATAATCATTATTAAAGAGAAAAGAGTAAAAAAAACATCCAGTCGAAAAGAACCTCTTCCTAATCCTTCTCTTTTTCGGAAGAAAATAAAATACAGTGGAACAAGAATTAGAAATTCAGCAAGAAATAATGCTGGAACAAGAAGCCCCCTAGATATAAGTTCCTGCCTGTTTGTAAGGAATGCAGGAATAAAGGTAATAGAAAATGATAAAGTAAACATTGAAAAGCAGCCGGGTGATGACTGTTTTTTTATAGTTGCATTTTTATTTTTTGTTATTTCCATTTATATTTCCTTACTTGTAAAATTCTTCTATTTAACAGGAAGAGGTAACCATAGAATGAATGTTTATTTTCCTGTATCAGAACAGCCATGACTTTTATTTTATAGTTGTTATCAGTGAATGAATGCAAACTAATAGAACAATGAGAAAAATAATGGAGAAAAAGCGACGGACCGGACGCCATAGTTCATATTCTCGTGTATCAGCCTCACGTATCAACCTTTCTGAAATGGTTTCGGTTTCCTTACCTCGTTCCAGAATATGTCTGTAATATTTCCTCATGACATATACCGAAAACTGAAACCAGATTAATATGGATGGACACACAACACATAAACTTCTGATGATATCACCAGGGAAAGTATCTTGGGCGGGTAAAAGAAAGTCATATACTCTGAATAAAATCATCATCGAGATAAATGAGACGCCAGCACCTATCCAGTATTCGATATGGGAAGATGCAGCATTATATGCGTCAGTAAAATTTTTCTTTCTTAATGAAGGTGGAAGTGCTGAAAGTTCAGGAATGCTTTTTCTTGTCCAGTATATTTTCATATAGCAACTCATATAAAAAGTGTTCTACTTTACTATGATGATGACGATTTATAAAAGGCTTATAATGACTACTTCTCCTTTCATTCTCGAATTTCACGATAATGATAGAGATAATCATTATCAATTGACTGTGTCAGTAATTTTGACTTACATCACACTTTCATGGTTTAATCAGGTGATTTATTTAATGAAAAGAGTGTGTTTGTGGATGTATTGTGTATATGTCTTACTGGGCATCTGTTCTTACATTAATTAATATATTGCTATATAAGTATTGGTGGTATTGTCAGTAATATTCTTTTGGTTAATTTAGTTATTATTCCTCACTGATTAATTGTCCTTCCGTTCTTATTGTTTGTAACTTGTGTTTGTATCGTACCTTTCAGGTGTTGATGCGCGCTTTACTGTGTCTGCACCGGCTTGACAAAATTCAACAGGGTTTGAAAAGGAACATTTCGTGCAAATAACCTAAGCCTTAATTTCAGAGCCGGGAGACATCCGGCGTTTTGTTCAGCAGGCGGTGGACCACTGGCCAAATCTGTTGGCATTTCACTTCACGCTCTATTCGGCAGAAGGAAACATCAACGGGCAACAGATTCATGCATTCTGTACTGCCTTTTACCGACAGGTGCAAGAACATATTACTGAGCGTAATCACACTGCCAGTCCAGCACCGCCGGTGGTATTACGCTGGTTGCGGGAACAACATGGAGGAGCAACAATACGATGCCTGTTGCTGCTCAGCCAGGCGAGCATTTGCCATCTGCGGGTCAGTGCCACAGTTGATGAAGAATGTTCGCAAGTGGTGGATTTACTGCAGCAGGCCTGGCGGGGGATAAACGCTGGCGGACAATGTCGGGTGGAAAGGTGTTTTCGGGTTACCTGGCCTGATACATCAGAGCAATACGTTGCGTTAAAAACAGCTGTTCAGTCTCTGATACCACTGGTTATTGCAACAATTATCCGGTGATGATCGGGAGAAATATCAACTCTTCCGTTAATTTTTACAGACTGATAAAGTTTTGTCTGCTGAATCTTTATACGGAATTCTTTTCAGTATGTGTACACGAATTGACTCTATGGCGGATAAATACTGTTTTACCTTGGCGGAATTAATCCTCACGTCTTCGCCAGCAGTGGCAGGATGTCCTGGAGGAGTGTCGGCAGACTGAGGCGGGGCAGAAGAACGGCTGCATATTGCACTGCTGAATGTGGATTACGTCACCAGTTTTGAACTGCCTTTTCGTCTGCTTTTAACCCGGACGCCACAGCTGATTGTTACACTTCGGGAAGCATGGGATATCAGCCAGAAAAATGTGGTGTTCAACGATAAACGGTTTGGCTGCGTGTACAGCCTGAAAGCCAGTCTTTCTGGTGTGCCGGATATATTCCGGTATCATCTGTCTCATCGTATTCGCCGGATGGTTGGGAGTGAAAATACATCATCGCCATGGCAGCAAATTGCCCGGGAAGTGAAAGCGCCCCGTGAACGACTGAAGTATGCGCTGGAAACGGGATTGCAGGTGATCGCACTGAACGGCCTGTTTTGGTCAGACAGTCAGCGTCTGGTGGTGGATATTCTGAGGCTAAGCGCCAACAGACGTGATACAGGAAATCGTCCGCATCCCCATTTACCGTCTTATATCACTGGCGCTGACACTGAAAGCATGGTCGTCAGAGACTCTGTCTGGCAACCAAGGGAGCAGAGGCCGGAGGTAATTGACAGGAGCCTTGCGCCGGGTTACGTATGTTCTCCCCGGACAGACAGGCTCAGTTTGTAGAATCTACAAATTACTACTACTGATGCTGCCGGGGAAAGGCGTAACGAAAAAACAGCCTCCGTTACCGGATAGCAAGGAGGCTGAATGGAGTTTATAGGATTTGCGTTTTTATAATGTCTGGCCATGCGGTAAAACCGGACAGGTTTTATTATCATGTGAGGTATTCTGACATAAAATGCTGGATTTTTATTTTGTGACGAATGCTGCAAAATTGAATCTGCACTCTGATGTAACTTTTATCTGTTTCAGTGAAGTATGCCCACAGATTGAGTTATTAAGTTGTGGAAGAACAGCTCTGTCCCGCCTGCATCTCTCCTTTCAGAAACCAGTATGTTGCCATGCCTCGCCTTAATGGAGAGCGCTGAACCATACCTTCTTTTTCCAGTAATAACAGGTAATAGCGTGCCTGATAATCCGTTACCGCCAGCGCCTCCGCAATTTCTGCGGTTTTCCCTACATTATGTCTGCTCAGAAAACCCATTATTTCATTCTGCATATCATCATCCTCTCTATATAAGCAAAAGGATAATAAGTGGCTGACTTGTTTTTGACAATTCAAATGTGATTATCATGTTTTTATATTGTATTTGGTGTATTTACTTAATATGCTAAACATATTCGCGATTGGATTTCTATCACATTATTTTTATAGTTTTTTCAATGGTAAGGAACGTTGCAAAAAACGATTTTAACGATCTTTTATACTGAATATTCATGCTTATACAGTATTAATAACTAAAACGCCAATCCACTGCGAGATATAACCCTAAAAATAAACAGCTTTACAGATCAAAAGATCGTCAAAATACATATTTACAACATAAAAAACTAAATATATCTTAAGGAGCCAGGCCCTCCTGTATGGGGGATGAATATTAAGGCAGCCCTGTAGGTGGCGGGGTGGGGAGTATCGAATGGCACAGCATGAAGTTATTACCCGGGGAGGGGATGCTTTTTTACTAAAATTACGTGAGAGCGCGCTGTCATCCGGCTCCATGTCTGAAGAACAATTTTTTTTACTGATAGGTATTTCTTCTATTCACAGTGACAGAGTTATTCTCGCTATGAAGGATTATCTGGTCAGTGGTCATTCCCGTAAAGATGTCTGCGAGAAATACCAGATGAATAATGGATATTTCAGTACAACGCTTGGGCGCCTTACCAGGTTGAATGTCCTCGTTGCCAGACTTGCTCCTTATTATACTGATAGTGTATCAGCTATAGCTGAAGCTGCTTCCCTGTAAAATACGGACAATAAAAAACGCCGGGGCAATACATAATACGCGAGAAATATAAGCCTGTAGTCAAATGAGAGTACGGGTGTTATCAACGAGGTATGCTTTCAGCTTCTCTGCTTTTGCTAAAGCATTCGGTGTGGAGACAGGAACACTAACCCATAGCTTATCATCCAGGGAATCTTATCTATAGAGAAGATTCCTGTCGGTTATCCGGAAAATATTATCGGGAGATAATGTCATAAATGCTGCCTGAGTGTATTTCTCACATTGCATTTATGAAGTTCTCCTGAAAAAAGATTCCCGTCGTTCGGGATATTGATTGTGTCTGTTGTGATGACAGATACGGTGTGCGTAGTTCAATTAAAAACAGGAATTAAATATGAAGTTAAAATTCATCTCCATGGCTGTATTTTCAGCCCTGACCTTGGGTGTTGCGACAAATGCGTCTGCTGTCACCACGGTTAATGGTGGTACAGTTCATTTTAAGGGGGAAGTTGTTGATGCTGCATGTGCTGTAAACACTAATTCAGCAAATCAAACGGTTTTGCTGGGGCAAGTTCGTTCAGCTAAGTTGGCGAATGATGGAGAGAAGAGTTCCCCTGTTGGATTTAGTATTGAACTTAATGACTGTAGTTCTGCAACTGCCGGGCATGCATCAATTATCTTTGCAGGAAATGTTATTGCTACACACAATGATGTGCTGTCTCTACAGAATAGTGCTGCAGGTAGTGCAACAAATGTAGGTATTCAGATATTGGATCATACAGGTACTGCAGTTCAATTTGACGGAGTGACTGCATCTACACAATTTACATTAACAGATGGCACCAATAAAATTCCTTTCCAGGCAGTTTATTATGCAACAGGTAAGTCAACGCCTGGTATTGCCAACGCCGACGCCACCTTTAAAGTTCAGTACCAGTAATATCAGAACAGTGTAACGGATATATACCCGGCCAGGGAGGGCTGTTTTTATCCATGCGGGTGTGAGATTAATGAAAATATCGAAAATGGCAGTAATGTTATTTTTGCTGCCTCCCGCTGCACTGGCCGGAAACCACTGGCATGTCATGCTTCCGGGAGGAAACATGCGCTTCCAGGGAAAAATAATTGCTGAAGCATGCAGTCTTGCCCTGTCAGACAGGCAGATGACTGTGGATATGGGGCAACTCAGCAGCAATCGATTTCACGCCGCCGGTGAGTATGGGGACCCTGTGGGCTTTGATATTCACCTTCAGGACTGCAGCACTGTCGTCAGTCAGCGGGTGGGGATTTCCTTTTATGGCGTATCAGATATTCACGAACCGGAGTTGCTGTCGGTGGAAGAGGAGAATGATGCCTCAGACGGAATCGCTATCGCTTTATTTAATGAAAGCGGAGAGCTGGTAAAACTTAATCAGCCTCCGGAGAACTGGGTGCATCTTACCCGCGGAGATATGAAACTGCATATGCAGGCGAGGTATAAGGCCACACATTATCCCGTCGCCGGGGGAAAGGCAAATGGACAGGTATGGTTTTCTCTGACCTATCTGTAACTGGCAGATATAATGCCATTTAATTAAGGCTGTTAATAACATGATGAAGCACATGCGTATATGGGCCGTTCTGGCATCATTTTTAGTCTTTTTTTATATTCCGCAGAGCTATGCCGGGGTTGCTCTGGGTGCCACCCGTGTGATTTACCCTGAAGGGCAAAAACAGGTACAACTGGCGGTAACAAATAATGATGATAAAAGTAGTTACCTTATTCAGTCATGGATTGAAAATGCTGAAGGAAAAAAGGATGCCAGGTTTGTAATTACTCCTCCGTTATTTTCCATGCAGGGAAAGAAAGAGAATACCCTGAGAATTATTGATGCCACAAACGGACAGATGCCGGAAGACAGGGAAAGTTTGTTCTGGGTGAATGTCAAGGCCATCCCGGCCATGGATAAGGCGAAAACCGGCGAGAATTATCTGCAGTTTGCAATTGTCAGCAGAATTAAACTGCTCTACCGTCCACAGGGACTGGTTATTCCGCCAGAACAGGCACCAGGTAAATTAGAGTTCACCCGTGAAAACGGAGGGCTGACTCTGTTTAATCCGACGCCGTATTATCTGACAGTGACTGACTTAAAGGCCGGAAATAAAAGTCTTGAAAACACCATGGTACCCCCACAGGGAAAGGTCACTGTGAATATTCCTGGAGGATACACCGGAGGAGATATTACTTATAAAACAATTAACGATTATGGTGCTCTGACTGAACAGGTGAGGGGGGGGGTGAAGTAACTCAGTTATTTCTGGTACTGGTTGTGTTTGGCTGCTGATTTTATTTTTTCGCTCAGTGTGGGGGGCTGACATGTTTTCCGGAGATGGCGGACAACTCCTGTCTGATAAATCACTGACCGGCTCTGCTGGCGGGGGTAATAACAGAATGAGATTTAATATACTGCCGCTGGCATTTTTTATCGGGATAATTGTTTCTCCGGCCCGGGCTGAGCTCTATTTTAATCCGCGTTTTCTGTCTGATGACCCGGATGCGGTTGCGGACCTGTCTGCATTTACACAGGGGCAGGAGCTTCCGCCCGGCGTGTACCGGGTGGATATTTATCTGAATGATACGTATATCTCAACCCGTGACGTGCAGTTTCAGATGAGTCAGGACGGGAAGCAACTTGCCCCCTGCCTGAGTCCGGAGCATATGAGTGCGATGGGGGTAAACCGTTATGCCGTGCCGGGTATGGAGAGACTGCCGGCTGACACCTGCACATCACTGAATTCCATGATTCAGGGTGCCACATTCCGGTTTGATGTCGGGCAGCAGCGATTGTACCTGACCGTTCCTCAGATATATATGAGTAATCAGGCCCGTGGTTATATTGCGCCGGAATACTGGGATAACGGAATTACAGCGGCATTGCTGAATTATGACTTCAGTGGTAATCGGGTGCGCGACAGCTATGGTGGCACCAGCGATTATGCCTATCTGAATCTGAAAACAGGACTGAATATCGGGAGCTGGCGTCTTCGGGACAACACCAGCTGGAGTTACAGTGCCGGAAAGGGGTACAGCCAGAATAACTGGCAGCACATTAACACCTGGCTGGAGCGGGATATAGTTCCCCTGCGCTCCCGTCTGACGATGGGGGACAGTTATACCCGGGGGGATATTTTTGACGGTGTAAATTTCAGGGGTATTCAACTGGCCTCTGATGACAATATGGTTCCGGACAGCCAGAGAGGGTATGCACCGACAATTCACGGTATTTCCCGGGGAACATCCCGGATTAGTATCCGCCAGAACGGGTATGAAATTTACCAGAGTACGCTACCTCCAGGCCCGTTCGAGATAAACGATATTTATCCGGCCGGGAGTGGAGGTGACTTACAGGTAACCCTGCAGGAAGCTGATGGCAGTGTACAGCGATTTAATGTGCCATGGTCTTCGGTGCCTGTACTGCAACGTGAAGGGCATCTGAAATATGCTCTCAGTGCCGGAGAGTTTCGCAGTGGCGGACATCAGCAGGATAATCCCCGTTTTGCTGAAGGAACGCTGAAGTATGGTCTGCCTGCAGGCTGGACGGTGTATGGAGGAGCCTGGATAGCTGAACGCTACCGTGCCTTCAATCTGGGGGTGGGTAAAAACATGGGCTGGCTGGGTGCTGTTTCACTGGATGCCACCCGTGCGAATGCCCGGTTACCGGATGAAAGCCGGTATGACGGTCAGTCATATCGTTTTCTGTATAACAAGTCACTGACGGAAACAGGGACAAATATCCAGTTAATCGGATACCGCTACTCCACACGGGGCTATTTCAGCTTTGCTGATACCGCCTGGAAGAAAATGAGTGGTTACAGTGTTCTTACCCAGGACGGAGTGATACAGATACAGCCGAAGTATACGGATTACTACAATCTGGCTTACAACAAGCGGGGAAGGGTGCAGGTGAGTATCAGCCAGCAGACGGGGGAATCGTCAACGTTGTATCTGAGTGGCAGCCACCAGAGTTACTGGGGAACGGACAGGACGGACCGTCAGCTTAATGCTGGCTTTAACTCATCTGTGAATGACATCAGCTGGTCCCTGAACTACAGCCTGTCCCGGAATGCATGGCAACATGAAACTGACCGGATACTGTCATTTGATGTCAGCATTCCGTTCAGCCACTGGATGCGTTCGGACAGCACATCTGCATGGAGAAACGCCAGTGCCCGTTACAGTCAGACCCTGGAAGCTCACGGGCAGGCTGCCAGTACAGCAGGGCTGTATGGCACACTGCTGGAGGACAATAATCTGGGATACAGCATCCAGAGTGGTTATACCCGGGGAGGGTATGAGGGGAGCAGTAAAACAGGATATGCCTCTCTGAATTACAGAGGGGGATACGGTAATGCCAGTGCAGGATACAGTCACAGTGGGGGTTACCGGCAACTGTATTATGGGCTGAGTGGCGGTATTCTGGCACATGCCAATGGTCTGACACTGAGCCAGCCTCTGGGAGATACGCTGATTCTTGTCCGTGCACCAGGTGCATCTGATACGCGCATTGAAAACCAGACGGGGGTGTCTACAGACTGGAGGGGGTATGCTGTACTGCCTTATGCAACAGACTATCGTGAAAACCGGGTGGCACTGGATACCAACACCCTTGCAGATAATGTTGATATAGAGAATACCGTGGTCAGCGTCGTGCCCACGCATGGTGCCGTTGTGCGGGCTGACTATAAAACCCGTGTGGGTGTGAAAGTGCTGATGACGCTGATGAGAAACGGGAAAGCAGTTCCTTTTGGCTCTGTCGTTACGGCCAGAAACGGGGGGAGCAGTATCGCCGGAGAGAATGGTCAGGTTTATCTGAGCGGAATGCCTCTGTCAGGACAGGTTAGTGTGAAATGGGGGAGTCAGACCACGGACCAGTGTACTGCAGATTATAAATTACCGAAGGAAAGCGCCGGACAGATATTAAGTCATGTCACGGTTAGTTGCAGGTAAAGAGGCAGGGAAATGGTGAAGGATATTATTAAAACAGTGACATTCTCCTGCATGCTGGCCGGCAGTATGTTCGTTACCTGTCATGTCTGTGCAGCGGGTTCTGTGGTGAATATTACAGGCAATGTTCAGGATAACACCTGCGATGTTGACATTAACTCCCGAAACTTTGATGTCAGTCTGGGAAGTTATGACAGCCGACAGTTTACCGCAGCTGGTGATACCACACCTGCGTCGGTATTTCATGTCGGGTTAACCTCCTGCGGCAGTGCTGTCCGTGCAGTGAAGCTGACATTTACGGGCACACCAGATAATCAGGAGGCGGGGCTTATTCAGATTAACAGCATAAATGGAGCACGGGGTGTGGGGATTCAGCTTCTTGATAAGGATAAACATGAGCTGAAAATTAATGTGCCGACAACAATTGCGTTAATGCCGGGAACACAGACCATAGCGTTTTATGCCCGTCTGAAAGCCACTTATCTTCCGGTAAAGGCCGGTAATGTTGATGCGGTGGTTAATTTTGTACTTGACTATCAGTAAATATAACACAGAGGAAAACAGATGAAACTGAAAGCTATTATATTGGCCACCGGTCTTATTAACTGTATTGCATTTTCAGCACAGGCAGTGGATACGACGATTACTGTGACGGGTAATGTTTTGCAAAGAACATGTAATGTACCAGGGAATGTGGATGTTTCTTTGGGTAATCTGTATGTATCAGACTTTCCCAATGCAGGAAGTGGATCTCCATGGGTTAATTTTGATCTGTCTCTCACCGGATGCCAGAATATGAATACTGTTCGGGCAACATTTAGTGGTACTGCGGATGGGCAGACATACTATGCGAATACAGGGAATGCTGGCGGTATCAAGATTGAAATTCAGGACAGGGATGGAAGTAATGCATCATATCACAATGGTATGTTCAAGACGCTTAATGTACAAAATAATAATGCAACCTTTAATCTTAAAGCCCGTGCAGTGAGTAAAGGCCAGGTTACTCCTGGAAATATCAGTTCTGTTATAACCGTCACCTATACCTATGCGTAAATATTATCCCCTCTTTAAGAAAAGCACTGTCCTCAAGGGCTGTGTTTTATTCACATTTATAATGGCATATTCCCAGCCATCGTTTGCATTGTTGTGCAGAAATAACCAGACCGGGCAAGAATTTAACTCCGGGGATACATCCTTTCGGGTTAATGTCAGTCCTGTTGTGCAATATGATAAATCCATATCTGTATTGGACCTTTCCCAACTGGTATCATGTCAGAATGAGGACTCGACAGGCCAAAACTATGATTATCTGAAAATATTGAAAGGCAGTGGTTTTTCTCCTGCTCTGGATACCAAAACATACGGACGACTCGATTTTACAAGTCGTCCAACGGGGTATGCCAGGCAATTACCACTTCAGTTTGATTTGCAGGTGACAGAGGCGTTTTATCAATATGGTGTCTGGAAACCATTCCCTGCTAAATTATATCTGTACCCTGAACCGGGTGTATTTGGGAAGGTAATTAACAACGGAGATTTACTGGCAACGTTATATGTGAATAAGTTTTCCACAAAGGGGCAGGAGGCAGGGGAGAGAAATTTTACCTGGCGTTTCTATGCAACGAATGATGTCCATATCCAGACAGGTACATGCAGGGTCTCATCGAACAATGTCAAAGTTGACCTTCCGTCCTATCCCGGAGGGCCGGTAACAGTCCCTCTTACTGTACGTTGCGACCAGACACAGTCGGTCAGCTATACCCTGTCAGGTCCTGTAACAGGAAGTGGTAATACTGTATTCGCAAATACGGCAGCATCAGGGGCCGGCGGTGTGGGTGTACAGTTGTCGGACAAAGCGGGGCCGGTTCCGGCCGGACAACCGAGGTCTCTGGGACAGGTAGGCAGCTCTCCTGTGAGTCTGGGGCTGAAGGCCTCTTATGCTCTGACCGGTCAGGCAAGTCTGACGCCCGGTGCTGTCCAGTCAGTGATAAATGTGACTTTTAGCTACAACTAGAATGCAGTTGTGGCGGTAATGATATTACTGCTCTTTATATCCAGTTTTTCATTTAATGTATCACTGTTTGTGGAGAAAAATAGCTAATAATAGTATTGTTTCCGGTGTTGTGACGGAACGAGTTTGTCATATGGTCTTTGTTAAAGATAAACAGAACCAGTATGAGCCGTATATCTGGTTCTGAGCGTTGTCAGTAATCATAAAGATAATGGTAAATCTGAGGGTTTAAAAATCAAATCAGAAGAACTGCGCTTATCCAGCCAGACCTTCTGGTCGGGAGGGGCTCATATTTCCGGAGGAGTAATGTCAGGGGCAGTTAACAGTATACTGGAGGTGAAATCAGGCAGAACAGAATATATCCTCTCACCGGTTTTTGAGCCTGTATGGAATCAGACCGGGAAAATATTTGCTTTTGAAATGCTCTCGGATATCCGTTCAGCAAAAGACGGGAGGAAAATCTGCGCATCTGTTTTTTTCAGAAGTGTACCTCCGGATATTCAGTACAAAATACTCATCAGTCAGTTGAAGACTGCGGAAACGCTTCATAAATGGTGTCTGCAGAAGAAAATAATGCTGAGTGTCAATATTTCCCGGGTGGTAGCCCTGTATCTGAGAAAACATGGCATCCCGGGGCGGCCGGGAACACATATCAGGCTTGAGGTCAGTGAGGACTTTCCGGCAGTGGCGTTAAAACCCGGTGATGACCCCCTGTTACGTTTTTTGTCAGAACGTTTCACCCTCTGGCTGGATGATTTCGGCTCAGGAAATGCAGGCTTAATGTGGGGACTGTCCGGGATGTTTGAACGGGTAAAAATAAGTCATGAGTTTTTTCATTATGCCCTGAAAAACAGGAGTGCAATGCCGCTTCTCCATGCTGTGGCAGACACTGTTGCCTGTCATAACCGGGGCGTGATACTTGAAGGTGTTGAAAATGAAGCGTTGTTCCGTATTGCCAGAGACATGAATGTCCAGGGCTGTCAGGGATGGCTCTACAGGCGTGTGGGAGCTGATGAATTATCCGCGATTACTGAGCTGCATGGATAATCCTTTTTCACAGACTTGTCAGCAGCCAGCATTTATGTTCTTTTATCTGAGGAAATTTATCTGTCCGCTGTGCCGGGATATCTCAGTTATACAGAAATCAGGCAGGAATAAATTGTAGTGGAAAGTCGAAGTTTACCGGATGACTGATGCGCACTTGTACACAGGCAGTGTGTTTCAGTAATATGGAGAATAATGAAATGAATAACACAGACACATTAGA
>OKLL01000168.1_pt1 | contig 36003 bp, 56 predicted proteins | sample 1614761 | NCBI WGS metagenome assembly OKLL01 (sample SAMN04436967, study PRJEB24849) | human gut metagenome | biome: human gut; feature: NICU; material: stool | host: Homo sapiens | place: USA: Saint Louis, MO | collected 2010-03-23
CCTCTTTGGCCTGCGATGACGGACGCCTCGTCGCCACCTTCACCGACGGCGCCACATCGACGGTCACTGGGGCCACCGTGTGTGCCACCCCGAACCCCTCCCCTATCCCGACCGCCACACCGACCCCCTGAGAGGACGCCATGACATTCATCCAGGCCCGCCATCACGGCGGCAATTCCAACGCGCCGATTACCCGGCTGGTCATCCACGCCACCTGCCCCGACGTGGGCTACCCGTCGGCATCGAAGGCTGGTAGGGCAGTCTCCACGGCGGAGTATTTCGCGTCCACGTCGCGGTCTGCCTCGGCTCACTACGTCTGTGACATCGCTGCCACCGTCCAGTGCCTCTCCGAGGAGGCCATCGGCTTTCACGCGCCGCCCAACAGCCATTCCATCGGCATTGAAATCTGCGCCGACGGCGGGTCCCGCGCCTCATTTGAGAAGGCTTCTCACGCATACACCCGCGAGCAATGGCTCTCGCCTCAAGTGTGGCCCGCCGTCGAACGTGCCGCCATTCTCGCCCGCGACATCTGCCGACGCCACCACATCCCGGTCCGCAAACTCACCACCGCACAGGTCAAATCGGGGATGTCGGGTATTTGCGGACACGACAACGTATCCGATGCATTCCATCAGTCCGACCACGACGACCCGGGCCCCTATTTCCCGTGGAATGAATTTATCGCCGCCGTCCAAGGAAAAAACACCAACAAGGGAGAACTCAGCATGTCCGACGTCAATACCCTGACCAAGCTCATCAAGGCCAGCAACGATCAGCTCCACTACGACATTGGCGTCGTCCAGACGCAGAACGGCACCCTCAAAAGCAAGATCGAGAATTTGTCCTGGGTGAAGAATCCTGCCACCGGCAAGAAGTGGTCCACCAAGGATGCGCTGTGGTCTGTCTGGTACTACGTGCTGGAATGCCGCAACCGCATCATGGGTATCGAAAACCGCCTGTCTGAGGTCGAGAAGAAGGTGAAGTGAATGGATAAGCATTTCTGGCGCGGCTGCTTTGAGCGGGCTGTGAAAACGTTTGTGCAAACGTTTGTTGCTACGCTTGGGGTCGGTGCAGGTGTCGTGTACACGGTAGATAGTGTTCGCGGCCTGCCGTGGTTGTCTGCGCTGATTACGGCTGGGGTTGCGGCTGTTTTGTCGGTTGCCACGTCGCTGGGCTCGCCGGGATTTGTGGCCGGTAATCACCCGAGGTTTCCGGACCTGGCAAGCGAGGACCCGGAACTCATCGCGACGGCCCTGGGTGTTCCTGCCGACGATCCCGGCATGATCGAGCCCGCCGACGACACCGCCTCGGCGGACGACGAGACCGGCTCTGTCGCTGTCGCACGTCATGCAGAGGTGTGATTACCGCCGAGCTGAAGCTCCCCGCCTGAGACACAGACATATAAGCCGCCCCCCGACCACACAAGGTGGTCGGGGGCTCTTTTTTGCTATCTCCTCCACACTCGCACGGTGTCGGTGCCGACGAACGGCGACCCCTCGGGGCCGCGAATGAACGGGGCCACCCACTGCAGGCGTCGCAGTTTCCGGCCCGGCCCGTAGGGCTGATGTGTCCAATGCCCCCGCACCACATGGCGGGTTGTCAGTCGCCTGCCAGTGGGGTCGGTGGTGGTGTGCACCTGCCTCATAGGACGCATGTCGACCACAGTCACCCGGTCACGGGGCCGAGTCTGCCCCGTCACCGGGCCTCCCCACCTGCCATCCATGGGGCGCGGCTCTGCCACGGTGGGGGTCGCCATGAGCACCCACGCCGCACTCAGCCAGGAGGCCACCCGCAGCATCGGGCGTGCCCGCTCCAGCGGTAGTCGACCCATGACCCCGCCCGGTTGCACCCGCCGCGCCTCCATGTCCTCAAAATCCATCCGAGCAGGGACCGCCATGGACTCGACCACACTCAACGGCGAGTCCGTGCCATGCAGCGGAGCTGGCAGGCGCTTGGTGCGGGTCATAAGCACCACCCGCACCAACGCCCCGATAGTCGTCCACGCCAGCGCGTCGACCGATATCGGCTCGGTGTGCTCTCTCGTCCCCCCATCCGGCGTGCGCAGCCAGAGAGGATGACCCAGGTCGATCAGAGGCAGAGGCTCAGCTAGGCCGAGGCATCCCCGCGCCTCAGGCATGTCGATCGTGTCGAGACTGGGCACATCGGCAGCAGCGTCAGTGGTGGCCGCGACCATGCCAGCCGACACCCAAATACGCTCACCTGCTGCCAGGATCTCCGAATAATCTCGGCAGGCCACCGCCTCGGCCCCCAGCTCATCGCGGGGACCGATAGCCCCAATCGACTCGGCGCGCATCGACAGACCACCCAGCCGCCGTGACTCGTCAGTGAGCGCCGAGGCCGTAGCCCGGCAAATACCAGGCCACGCCAACGCACCCCACCGCGCTTTTCCTCTCCGTCCCATCAGTCAGTCCACGGCCACTCGCACGCCAACCGCCTCCCACTCCGGTGCAGTGTGCTCATGGTCGTCGCCCCACCATGCCGCGACCGCGTACTCGAGCGCCATATCCGCCGTCGGGCCGAGCTGGCCGAGTTTGTCCAGCAGTGCAGCTGTGGTCTCATCGTCGGGCACATCACCCAGACGGCGCGCATCATAAACCGCGGCAAACATCGCACCCGGCGAGCTCGCTGCGCCGGGGCCAGCAGCGGTGCCCATCGTCGACCGAGCCAGAAGCTCCAGCTCAGCCAGACTCCAGCGCGTCCGCGCCAACTCGGCGTCGAGCAGATCTCTGAATGTTCTCAGCTCCGAGGCAGCCGCCCTCGACAGTGTCCTAGCCTCACCCCTCAGGGCTTCGCGGCGAGTGACCCATTCGGCCACCTCCTCGGGGATCGCGGCATGAATCGTCGGTGATGCCATATCAGGTCTCCTCTCAGGAAAAGCGTGGGCCTCCATTGGCCGGAGGCCCACACGGTTAGGTCAGCATGTTTCGGCGAGGTAGGCGACAGCCTCGGCACGAGTACGGAACGCCGGGTAGCCGTAGGCGTTGACCTCGGCAATCTGCCACGGCGCCCGTGCCTCCCAGCGGAGCTCGCTGGACACCTCGCAATTGGCGCGCCGGACAGGCCAGCTGATGCGGGTGACCTGTCCGAGGTCGTGACTGCCGCGCATGACCCCTGCGCAACCGCTGCGAACACCCGTCAAATGAATCTCACTCATGATCTATGTCCTTTCGTGGTGGTCCGGGGCATCGCTGCCCCGGACCGGTTGGGTTGTCGTGTCTCAGATCGTGTGGCGCTGGAAGATCTCTTCCATGTCAATGCCGTCGATGGCGCCGTCAATGTCGGTGGCCTGGCGTCCGGTGATGGGATCGGCGGTGGTGTCGGCGATGATCTCGTCAGCATCCCACAGGAAGTCCAAGTCGGGGCGGACCGTAGCGGCGGCGGCGTCGAGTGCTGCGACGTAATCAGTCTCGACGGCATCCATGTCGAAGTCGTCGATGAAGTCTCCGGCGTACGCCTCCAGACCCTCGCGAATCTGCATCGGGAGCTCGTAGTCGAGGGCGGTGTGGAGGATGAGGGTATGCTTGGTCATGTCAGAGGTCCTTTCTCTGTCCGTTCCCCCGGAGGTTGCCGCCTCGCGGGGGCCTTTGTCGTGCTGACATGATTAATATTGCCACCATCCGCCACCCAGGTCAAGGCATTGCCGGAATCGCTCAGTATGGATGAGCGATATGGTCGCGACTAGGAGTCACACCTCGCTGTCGTCATGATGGCCCTATGCCGGCGGGGGGTATTGCCGCCGGTACAGTCTGGGTACAGATCCCCCCGACCCCCACATGCTCGACCCCTAGTCAGCGCCGTACCCGGTACGGACACATGGAGGCACTCAGGGGCACTCGATGCCACTGCGTACCACATGAGAAGGCATGAAAAAAGGCCACTTGACTAGGCATAACGCCGTCAAAGTGGCCCTGGCTAGGGGTCGGGGCGACAGGACTCGAACCTGCGGTCTCCTGCTCCCAAAGCAGGCCCCACGCCTAGTCAGACGACCCCGGTACAGTCTGGGTATCGTCCTCAGCCGCCATCATCGCCTCCATCCGGTCGGCGACATCATCCAGCCCGCGATCCCACAGGTGCCCGTACAGGTCCAAGGTCATCGTCGCCGACGCATGCCCGAGCATCCGCTGGACCGCTTTGACGTCCGCGCCACTCGCGATGGCCAGAGATGCCGCCGTGTGCCTCAGGTCGTGGATGCGTAGCCCCTGCCATCCCAGCCTGTCGCAGGCCGGACGGAACCGCCGCTGCCGCCATGAATCCTTGTACAGCCTCCTGCCACGAGCCCCACGCACAAGCGGTTCCGACGGGGTTCGCTTCAGATCGAGCATGGCCAACACGGACGCCGGGACTGGCACATCGCGGGCGCGGCCCGTCTTGGAGCGGTGCACCCGAAGCCGCTTGCGCTCCGAATCGACGTCCCCCACATTCAACGCCATCGCCTCACTGATGCGCAGACCTGTCGTGCCCAGTAGCCAGACGAGGGCCGCCGAATCGTCACGCCCGTGCCCCTTGCCTATCTCCTCGGCGAGCACCCTCAGCTCATCAATGCTCAGCGGGTGCACGTCCCGGCGCACCTCCCGCGGCGCCCTCACCGCTGACAGGTCTGCACGGTCCCCCACAGCCCCCCGGAGACACTGCAATACCTTGTGTCGCAGTGACGCCGACGCCGGGCCGTGCGAGGTGTGCAGCGACGCGATCCATGACTGCACATCGGGGGCACTCACATCCGACGGGCTCACGCCACCCCACTTCTCTCGCACGTACGAGGCCGCGAGCTCTGCCGCCTCGTAACCTTTGGGGCTCAGGCCGCGCTTGCCATCCAGCCACACGCTCACGAGGTCGCCGACCGTTCGCCCATCCTCGGGGCGCGGTGGCTTCGTCGTGAGCCGAATGGCGTTGATCCGGTCGGCCTCAGCCTTGGTGCGACATGCCGTGGTGGGCCAACCAGCCACCACGACACGCCACCGTTTCCCGCGACCATCCCTGCGAGTAGGGTTGCCGTGACGATCCCGCCACAGGTCCTGGACAGCCACGCTCACTTCTTCCAGCGCAGACGGCCATCCTTGGCTACCTTGCACGTCAGGGTCGTTCCCGACTTGCTCACGCCCTGCGAGCCCTCGCTCGAGCAGAACGCTCCCCCATGGACCGTCCTTCCGCTGGATCCGCCCTTCTCCTTGGAGCCGGATTTCTTGTGTCGCTTGGTCGCCTCGGAGGTCGCGGAATGCCGCTTGGCAGGAGCTGTGCGGCGATTGGCCTTGTGAGTGACAGCAGGCTTCTTGCTGTGAGGGGCGTTTGCATGGGCTTTCACTGCAGGAATCGCGGCACTTGTCGGCAGCGTCTGTCCGGGGCAACCGCTCAGGATGCCCGCAATGGCGTCATGCTCGGCGCTGGTCACCCACAGGTGATACTTCTTCTTCACTGCCACCTGACGCGCTACATAGGAGCAGCGGAACCGCTTGTTTGACGGCAGCCACGTCGCCGCATCCCCGTCGCCCTTGGCCTCGTTCGTGGGACCGTCCACGGCCAGCAGGTTGAGCGGATCATTGGCGAATGCCTCTCGACTGTCAGATGACAGCTTCTGGGCTCCGGTCTGCCAGGCGTTGGACAAGGCAACAACGTGGTCGATCTGGACCGCGCTGGAGTGGGGTCCCCGTTGGAAGCGGATGTTGCGTCCGGTGTACGGGTCGGGCAGGTCGCCGGAGAGCACCTTGCAGTCGCCCGTCCCGGCCTCGTACGACTTGTTGACCAGGTCGCGGCGCAGAATGTCGTTACGGGTGTCGCAGCCGTTGCGATCCACGTCAGCCCACGCCTGGCCGAACTGGTCACGCGAGTACCCGGTCTTCGGAGCACGCCCCTTGACTGGCAGCTCGGCAAGCGCGGCAGCAGCAGTGCCCTTCTTGGCGACCCCTGACGCAGCGGCAGTGCCTTTCTTGGCGGTCCCTGACGCATTGGCAGCCGCGACGGCCTTGACGGGCTTGGGGCTGCTCGTCGCGGCTGTGGCCGTGGCCGTCGGAGTTTCCGTCGCCTGATCCTGCGTCTCCACCTGCACGCTCTGAGATGTGGCGTCGCCCGGGCTCGCCGCCTTATCACCGTCGCCACCACCCGCGATAGCGGCAATGACGAGGACGACAAGCACGATGGCTGCACAGCCGCAGCCTTTTTTCTTCTTGTCGCCCTCCGGCTTGTCGCCCTCCGGCGGCGGTGTCGTTTCACTCACGGGATTCTCCTTTAGGGTGTGGGCGCTTCGGTGCGCCAAGACATTTAAGCTATCGCTCGGTTGACCTCTGCGCGCTCACTGGGGGTCAATCCGTCAACGAGGGCGTCGAGCATGGCGCGGTCAGCGCCGCCCCTTCCCCCACCGGGCATTGTGGACCCGCCGACTACCACCCTCAGGCAGGTCAGTCCAGCGGTCACGCACATAGCCCATCGTCAGCTACCGAGCGTGAGAGCTATCCCGGACTCGATGTCACTTTCATGGAGCGACGGGCCGGGTCGACTCCCGATAGTCACCTTGTAGATGCCTTCACCTCGCGGGATTGAATCGAACGTGAACACGAACTGACAGTTCCCGTCGGTGACGATTCCGTTCCCCAGATCCGCGAAAGCGATCGTCTCTCCGGAACCATTGGACACGTCAACCTCGGCGCCAGGCTTGATGTCGTCATATCCCATCGCCCCGGTGCATGACTTGCCGGACTTTGTGAAGTTCCCTTCGCCAGTAAGGTCCAGAGCTCCGATGACGATTCCGGTCGCGCTGCTGGACGCTGACGGAGTCGGGGTAGGTGACAGCGCAGCGTCAACCTCGGCCGAGTTCTTGGCGGCGTGATCAACGTCCTGAGTCTTGACGCCGATGCCGATGCCGGCCCCCACAGCAAGCGCGACAATCCCGATGAGAACCCGGGATTTCCACCAAGGTTCGCCCGCTGACCGACGGGGAGGTCGCGGCTCGCGTGGCGGGTTGGCGTACGGGTCCTGGTCGTCATCCTGTGAGCGCTGGACATAGGGGGACATTGTGACTCCTTTTGTGTGTGTTCTGAGTATGGACCTGCCGTCACCTGGCGCGAGGGTGTCCAATGCGATACGAGCCCCATACGGCCAGTGCGGCCCCCGCGATCCCGAAAACCCATGCAAGTGGTGAATGGCTGAGGATGAACTGCGATCCCATGTAGATAATCCCGACAACGAGGACTGCGATAGCCGCGACTTGTCGGACCGTGCGTTCTGCAGTGGAAACGTCCAGGTCCTTGCCGGTGCGGATCATCTCCAGCACCTCAGTCCTCCTGGCCTCATGCTGTGCTGGGCTGATCGTGCCCGCAGCGAGCTGCCGGTCAAGATTCGCGAGCATGTCGGCACCGATACGTCGAGCCATGATGTCTCCTCCTTGTGTGTGGTATGGCCCTGCTGAGCCGTGCTTGTGCGGTGTGGGGTCAGATTGTGAGCGCGGCCTCGATGGCCTGCCGCTCGGCGTCAGTGAGATGGTCGAGGCGATCACGAAGGACTGCCGGGGTGACCCACAGGTCGGCCGCCGGGTCGGGCATGAGCAGTGCGTCGCGGAGCTGGTGGAGGTCTGGGATCAGCCAGCGTGCCGTCTCCGCCCTGACCTGCCGCTCGACAGCAGCCGGCTGGTGGCTGGTGTGATGGTGATGGATGTGCACGAGCTCGTGGGCGAGGGTGCATCGCCGCTCCGTCTGTGACAGGCCGATGCGGATCCATATCGTCGTGCCGTCGGTGCATCCCCTCCATCCGTGGGGGAGGTCACCCGCCCAGACCACGGTGAGGTCTGGGCGGGTGCGCAGCACCGACCACGGATCACAGGGACTCATCGTCCGGATGCTCCTGGCGGAACCGCTCATCCTCCGTCGGCTCGCTGTCCTCGTAGGCAGCCTTAGTGAACCAGTCTCGGCTAGGCGCCGGGACTGGCGGCCCGTAGGAAGCCACCTGAGCCTCATTCAACAGCTGCCCAGGATCGAACCCGAGCGCCAGGGCCAGCGGCACGAATGTCTCTACCGCTAAGCCGGTGTCGCCCTTGCAGGCTCTGACAACGGTTGTTTTCTTGACGCCACTCTTCACGGAGATCTCATCGTAGGTCCCCACCCTCTCTCTCACTGCGCTGAACCGGTCCGCGATGTACCGCGACACCGGCCCTGTCATCTGGCTCCGTCCCATGCCGCAAATGGTCCCATTTAGGAACTCGTCCTGTCAAGGGCTTGACATGCGATTCCTAATTAGGAATACTGGCGGTCATGAGCAACCCACAAGAGCAGCTGGCAGCTGAAGCCAGGGCAGCCATCGCAAGGGCTGGCCTCCAGAAGAAAGATGTCGCGGCGAGCCTCCGCATCGAGACGCGGACCCTCAGGAACAAGCTCAGCGGGGAGTCGCCGCTGAGCGTTGATGAGATCGGCATCATCGCCCACCTCACAGGGGCGAACCCGGGCGACATGATCAACGCCGCGTATGGCATCAACGGGGAGCAGGTCGCAGCATGACCTCCCACAACGCAGCGACGCCGCACCCGGGCGGGGGTACGGCGTCAGGAACCAACAACGAAGGAGATTCCATGTCCATCATCCCATTTGCCTACGAAGGCCACAACGTTCGCGTAGTCGAGCGCGACGGCGAACCGTGGTTCGTCGCCAAGGACGTCTGCGAGCAGCTCGGGCTCGATAATGTCGGCCAGGCCATCCTCAGCCTCGAGGACGACGAGAAGGGTTCCATCACTATTGCTGATGGAACCCCCGGGAACCCCAACAGGGCCATCGTCTCGGAGTCGGGCCTCTACTCGCTGATCCTCCGCTCCCGCAAGCCTGAGGCGAAGGCGTTCAAGCGCTGGGTCACTCATGAGGTGATCCCCTCGATCCGCAAGCACGGCGGCTACCTCACCCCCGAGAAGGCCGAAGAGATCATCTCCGACCCCGACGTCATCATCGAGCTAGCTCAGGCGGTAAAGCGCGAGAAGGCTGCCCGCCTGGCCATGGAATCCCTCGTTCACGAGCTCGAACCCAAGGCCGACATGTACGACCGCTTCCTCGATGCCGACGGCACCTACTCGATAGGCAACGTCGCCAAGATGGTCGGGCTCAGCCAGAACAAGCTGTTCGACCGGCTGCGGAACTCGGGCATCCTCATCGCCAAGGGGGCGATGCGCAACACCCCTTACCAGCGCTACATGCACCACTTCTCCGTCCGCCCTTACGACTACGAGCGCTCCGACGGGACCAGAGGCACCAGCTACACCACGCGAGTGCAACCCTCAGGAATCCAGTTCATCTGCCGCAAACTCAGCCTCCAACTCATCACAGACGAGGAGGCAGCGGCATGACTGACACCTTGCTCACTCCCCGCCAGGCTGCGGCCCAGCTGCACATGAGCCCTCGCGCTGTCCGCGAGCTGTGCTCATCACGCCAGATCACCCACATCATGACGACTGGCCCCCAAGGCCAGGCCCGCTACCGCATCTCGCAGTCGGCAATCGCGGCGTTCCTGCGCGAGCACACGGTCACCAGGAGGCTGTCATGATCGCCCTCATTGTCGCCGCCGACGGGAGGGCTTTGGTTCTCGTCATGGCGATGGTCGCCGTCATCGTTGGCGCGAAGCTGCGCGACGATGCCGACAAGTCCGCCGACTGGTGCACTCACTGCGACGGGGCCACCGATAGCAAGCCCGGCTCCTGCCCGCACTGCCACGGCACCGGCATCGAACCGGGGGCACGATCATGAGTATCAACCCTGTGTTTTGTCTGGACTGCTGGCAGATCGACTACGGGGTGCCTCCCAAGAATGGCGTGGCGTCAGGCAGCCAGATGATGACGAACCATTGGGATCACTCGTTGCACGTGTTTGGCCCGCCGGATGATTATCCGCCACCAATGGCTGTCGTGCTGAAAAAGCTTGGTTCGGGGATTCCTGTCAATGTCATTGACATGTGGCTATTTGATCTCTCAATCGCCCTTGACGGCATTCAACCCAACAATGGCGTGACCCCTAGACCTCTCGACGACAACGACCCGAGCGGGCGAAAAATCGTGCTCGCTGAACTCGGCATTAAAGCAGGAGGAACAGCATGAGTGCGAATGAACCGCGCGCCATTGTCTGCCTAGATCAAGCATGGGTGAAGCTCATGTGGGTACTCGAATATCTCGCAGAGATTAGCCCTGGCGACCTCGAAGAAATTGACCCCGACGAAGCCGAAGCGCACCAAGCCGCAATCATGGCGTTACGGCGTGACCTTAAAGTCTCGGAGGTGGCCCTATTTGACATATTCAAAACATTAGTAATCAAAGCCGACTCAGCAAAGGCGAGCGACGATTCCAGCGCGAAGGGAGAAACGGCATGAATGACACGGCCAGTGTAGAAATGGCGCTCATGCGGGATGCATTGTCGCATCTCAACATCGCAGCAGAGGCCCTGTCAGCCATTGAGGAGGACGACGCGAACCTGTACCGGAATCGCGTCAGATTGTCGGCTATTTTCACCACGAAGGCCGCCCTCGAAATAGAAGAACTCCTCACCGAATACGAGACCATAACCGACCCGATAGAGGCCGGAGAGTATGAGGGGTGCGCGGAATGAACACCATCGACAAGTGGAGCTACGCCCGCGTGGAGCGGGACTGGCTGGAGCGGATCAGCCAGCCACCACAGGGCCAGGAGCGGCTATGCCCGACCTGCAACGGCGCGGGCGAGGCCAAGCACGTCGAGTTCTGCCGCACCTGTGGCGGAGCCGGGGTCATCATGGAGGGCCGACGATGAGACGCTCAGGGATGGCAGTAGCCCTCGGATCATGGCCGGACGGGTCGCCCGAATGGCTGGAGGCTCGCAGGAGCCGCATCGGAGGCTCCGACATTGCCGCCATCATGGGACTGTCGCCGTGGCAGTCACGCTGGCAGCTGTGGCACCGCAAGCGCGGCACCATCGACGACAAGCCTTCCAGCGACCTTATGGAGGCTGGCCACTACGTCGAGCCAGCAGCGGCCAGCTGGTACGCCGACCATCACCTCCCCGAGGGGACGTGGCTGCGCAACACGGGCACGTGGGTCCACCGGTGCAGGGATTGGCAGCTGGCCAACCCTGACCGGCTCATTGTCGACAATCCGCACTCGGAGCGGCATCCGGTAGGGGTCCTCGAAATCAAGTTCACGCCCAACAATCCGGGCCAGTGGGGCCGCGACGGCACCGACAATCCACCGCCTCACTACTGGGCACAGGTGCAGTGGTACATGGACGTTTTCGGCGTCGGCTGGGCTGACGTTGCCGTTCTGTCGACGTGGGGGTTCCGCTGCTTCCATGTCAAGCGCAACTACGAGTGGCTCAGCCTGGCTCGCCATGAGGCCGAGAACTTCATCGCCATGCTCGAGCTCGGCATCGAGCCCGACGACAGTCACGAGCCAGCAGGCCGCAGGTACGCCATCGAGAGGCTACGCCACCCCGACATCACCGACGAGCAGGTGACCATCGACGACCCTGATGCTGTCAACCTCATCGCCACAGCCGCCCAGTTGCACGCCTCCGCCAAAGACGCCAGCGCCGAGGCCAAGGAGTACGAGGACGCCGCCAAGGACATCCTCGCGAAATACATGGGCAACGCCCGCACCGCCATCACACCAGACGGCACCACGCTGGCCACCCGTCGAGCCCGCAAGGGTCGCGACGGCCAACCCGGAACCCCATTCATCACCCTCAACTAAGGAGCATCGCCATGAGCAAAGACATTGAACCGTCAACCAACAGTGTCGTCCCAGCAAGCCTCGACGATCAGATGAGATACGCCGAAGCCCTCAGCTCAGCCACCATCCTCCCGCCCGCCTTCCAGCGCCAGCCAGCCAACGTCCTCATAGCCATCGCCGAGGCCACCGAGCTGGGTGAGTCCCCGTGGACGATCATGCAGGAGATGGCGATCATCGGCGGAAAGCCGTCCTTCTCCGCCAAGTTCATGAGAACGCGGATCCGCAAGGCCGGGCACCTGCTGCGCGAATCCTTCAACGATGGCGTGGCCCGCTGTGTCATCATCCGCGCCGACGACCCAGAGTTTGAGCACGTGGCCACCTGGGACCGCGCCAAGGCCGAGAAGCACGGCCTGTGGGGCAAGGGGCATTGGGCCAAGAACCCTGAGCTCATGCTCGCCAACCGCGCCTTGTCGGAGTGTGTCCGTGAGGCCTGCTACGAGGTCATGGGTGGGGTCGGATACACCCCCGACGAGGTGCTGGACTTCGCCCCCACTCCCCCATCCCGCCCCGAGGGTGTGACCGTCACCGAGCACCACGACGACCGTCCCGACTGGGGGATCATCCTCGCAGCCATGCGCGACACCGGAGCAGATCAGCAGCATGTCCTCGAGGTGGCCTCCCGGGTGCTCGGCAGGCAGGTGACCACCCTCGGTGGCCTCACCCAAGACGAGCTCAACGCCACCGCCGCCGCACTGGTCGAGGCCCACTCCAACGAGCCCGAGACGCAGGAGCCGGGGCAGCTGTTTGATGCCGAAGTCATCGACGAGAACACCGGCGAGGTGGCCCGATGAATATCACCCGGCAAGACATTTTCGAGGTCGGATACATGACATACCTCGGTGTGTACGAGCATTTCGATGAGGTGGCACGAGAGCTCGACAAGCTCTACTTGCATCCTGGCATGCCTGACGACAAAAAGGAGGCAGTCCTCCAACTGTCCGCCCGGGCCAGCAGCCTCGACCCAGCCGACCGCCACAGCGTCGCACGGCTCATCGGAGACCTGGATGCCCTGACCTCCTGGATCATGAGCCTCCCCCTGGATAGCGAGGTGCAGTCATGATGGACGACTACATCTCGTCGCACATCAACCCTGACATGCTCGCCCTCATCGCACTAGAGAGGGCCAGGCAAGACCGGGAGTTCTCGGACAAACCGATCGATGACGACTACCAGGGTGGGGCCGATCTTGCCGCTGCGATCGTGCACAACATCGCTGGCCTGGTGCGCTGGCTCGAGGCCATCGACTCACAGTATGAGGCCGCCGACGGCGAGCCTGGCCTGCTGGCCTCCATGGTCGACGAGGCGTCCACGAGGGAGCGCTGGCATGACTAGCACTCAGCATCCCCTGCACCTCGACCCCGTGCAGGCCGCGAAATCCCTCGAGCGAAACCTGGTGTGGACCCCTGACGGGTGCGCCACCTCCAAGAGTCGTCAGCTGCACATCCGCACCGCCGACGGCGGGTCTGTGGGCCTCCACGCCTCCCGCGTGGCGCACGCCTCCACTCACGGATGGGTCACCTCTCCGGGCAAGCTCCGCCGCACCTGTGGCACCCCGAGATGCGCCAACCCCGACCATCTGGAGGTCATCGCCTCGGAGTCCGGCGCGGACGACAGGCCGCCCGTTGACCTCGACCAGGTCGCCTACTGGCGCTCCCGTGGAGTGACATGGCAGCTCATCGGCGAAGCCACCGAATGGACCGCCCAGGACGTGGCAGACATCCCCCATATCCGGCATATTCACGAACCCCTCAAAAACGACGCACTCGCATACATCGAGAGGCTTGAACAATGAGCGGAGAAACCCCCATCACCGTGGTCGGCAATCTGACATCCGACCCCGGATTGCGGTTCACAAGCAATGGAACCCCGGTGGCGAATTTCACCGTGGCATCAACGCCGCGCCGATTCGACAAGCAGCGCAACGAGTGGGTTGACGGCGAGCCAATGTTCCTGACCTGCTCGGTGTGGCACCAGTACGCCACCAACGTCGCCGAGTCCCTGGTCAAGGGCATGCACGTCATCGTCAACGGCAACCTCAAGGCCCGCTCCTACGAGGACCGCGACGGCAATCGTCGTACCTCCTACGAGATCGACGTGAACGAGGTGGGTCCGTCGCTGAGGTTCGCCTCGGCCAAGGTGGCTCGCAGCCAGCAGAGCAGCGGACGCCAGCGCGGAACCCAGCCCCAGGGAAACAGCTGGCCCCAGCAGACCCAGCAGTCCACAGACCCGTGGGCTGCCCAGTCCGACGAAGCACCGTTCTGAGGAGGCGACATGCTGAAGGACAAGACCGCGACGTCCATTGAGGCTGGCGGTGTCGCCATCACCGGCGACCAGGCCGAGGCATGCGCCCAGCTGCTGCGTGACCATGACGCCGCAGACCTCATCGACATGCTCATCGACCCGCGCCAGATCGCTCCCGACGACCCAGAGCAGCCGCATGAGCGTCCACGGCGCAACATCCAGGTGTCCACCGCTTTCTTCCGGGCAAGGAGGGTGGCATGAGGCTCGCCATCAACATCGAGGACACCGAGAGATAATGCTCACTTCTATTCGCCTCACCTCTAGCGCTGCCGCGGCGGCACGCCGGAATGTGAGATGGCTACACCATCGCATCTGCGACACATTCGCTGCCGAGCGGATCCTCTGGGCCCAGCCGTCGCCCACGGGCGTCATCGTTCGATCCGACGGGCTGGTCGCCAACGCAGACCTGTCCTGGATGGGCTCCTGCGGAATCCTCCAGGAAGGCGCCCTGCGCGACGGGCCTGCCACTATCAGCATCATCGCCTGCCCCACCATCGCACGCAGGAACCCCGATAGGAAAAGCCGAGGCGCCAGGACGCCGCTCACTGACCCCTCTGACAAGAACGCATGGCTCACCCGTCGCCTCTCTAGCGCCATCGCCGTCGAAGAAATTGTCTGCGAGCCGCTGGGGGTCGTGTTTGCCCACAAGGGGGACACCGTGGCGACCATTAAGCGGACGAGATTCACCGCCTCCGGAAATGTCACCAGCGTCAACCACCTCCGTGACATCATCACCCACGGCATCGGGCCGGGGAAGGCTTACGGCTGCGGAATGGTGGTGGTCGCGCCATGAGCGACGCCACGAGAATCGTTTTCGAGCGCGCCGGGTCGCCAGACATCACCGCCGCCTCGACGGCCAAGCACCTCAAGGATCATCCTGCCGTGTGCGCGATTTGCGGCCACCGGGAACCGGTCACAGCGGACTTCGACCGCGCCCTGGGAAAGAATTTTTCTGACCGATCCCTGCTCGAGGGCGGCACGTCGCGAGTGTGCAAGGCATGCCTGTGGTGCTGCTCCGGCAAGCCCCCGGCAACCCTGCGCATGTGGACCATTATCGCCGACGGGCGGCCATGCCGCACTCATGAGAAGGCGTTTCTGCAGGACACCCCCGGGCTGTCGCTCATCAACCGAGGAAACCCCCAGCCCCTCGTCGACCTGCTGCGTGACCCGCCAGATGAGCCATGGGTGGCGTCAGTATCCCTGTCTGGCCAAAAGCACGTCTTGCCCTACACGCGAGTCAACCACGGGCGCGCCTGGGTGGTGCGCATTGAGGACACCCAAGTGGCCGCCACGAGCGACGAATGGACAACCGTCCATGACGCCGCCATGGAGTTGCGTCGTATGGGCATCCCAGCCGAAGCCGTTCGAGAAGGACGCCCTGCGCTCATCAAAACCGCAGACCAACTCGCCGCATGGCGGGCTGCCGACCAACTGCTGACCGGATGGCACCGGTCCCCCCTGCTCGACCTCGCATTGTGGACCATCACGAAAGGAACGATGTCATGACCACACCGACCCCCGACGAGCTCGACGCTGTCACCGTCGACCTCATCTTCGCCCTGCGATCCAGTCTCACCGACGTGAGCCTCATTGACTTCTGGGGAGGTCGCATCACCACGGCTATTACCACGGCGGCAGCCGGGTCGGAGGACGCCGGACAGGCGATCACCACCGCCTGCCGAAAGCTTCAGATCGAGTCGCCATCCACTCGCTGCGCCGACGACCTTAAACGTATTGGCCAGGTTATTGATGCCGACTACCAAGCATGGGCCTCCCATATCGCCAGGAATGTCATTTACATCGTTGCTCTCGCCATGACGGAGCGCGAGGAGCGCAAGACCACCAAGAAACCCACAAGCACCAAAGCCGCCGCAAATCACGAGGAGATCCCGTTCTGATGAGCATCACCGTCCCCACTACCCAGCCCCAGTACCAGTACCTTGCCACCCTCACGGCGCCGTTCGCCCATGGAGCCGGAAGCTCAGGGAACACCCGACTCCTGCGCACCCACGAGGTTGTCGGCGACGACGACACAACCACCCAGGTGCCGTTCTTGTCAGGGGCATCCATCCGTCATGGAATCCGATCGGCACTGGCGTGGCGCATCGCTTCCACCTGCTGCGAGCCGGGCACTATGACGAAATCTCAGGTCGATCTCCTGTGGTCTGGCGGGGCCATCTCGTCCACCGGGGCCCAGGTCGACCTCGACCTGCAGCGGCGAGTGTCTGAGCTCCTGCCTGCCCTGTCCGTGCTCGGGTATGCTGCCCGCTCCGACATCCATGAGGGGACCGCGCGCGTCTCTGATGCGATCCTCGTCTGCGCCGAGAACGCCTTTCGCCTGCCAGAGCAGATCACAGCGGCTCGACCCCGCAGAGCGGGTGCCTACCGCGGCGAAGAGTTCGGCACCCGCCATGACACCGCCTCCACTCAGGCGAGCCGCATGGTGGCGCCGCCGGACACCCTCGACGGCGGCACGATTGAGTCGACACAAATGATCTTCGACACCCAGGTGCTCCTGCCCGGCTCTCAATTGTGGGGAACGATAGGGCTCACCCCGGCGGCCACCACGCAGCAGCAGCAGTCGCTCCTAGCGGGCATCGGGCTGTGGGCGCGCGACGGTATCGCCCATCTCGGAGCCTCCACCAACGCCGGATACGGGTCGGCGATCATCGACTGGCGCGGCACCACAACCCAAACGCACCTGGACGAGGCTGTCGAATGGCTCGACGCCCACCTCCGTGACCACGCCTCCGCCATCAAGGATCTCATCGCCGAGGTGGCACGATGAGAGTCACCGCACATCTCGACTCGGCGGCGGTCGGGCTAGATGCATGGCCAACCCCGCTGGACGGGCCCTTGTCCTGGGCTTACGCGGCGCGCGCCCTGTCCAGGGGTGAGGACATCCCACCGGCGCCAACCGTCTCTACCGAGGCGGCAGACTTCCCGCTGCCTCTGAGCCGCTGGCGCAGGGGCGACTGGTGGGGATGGCGGTCGTCGCGAGCCCACTTCGACACCATGGCGCACACAGCCATCGAGGTACGCCGCAAGCCCGCCACTGGACCCATGTCGGTATGGACGCTCGACGCCAAGCACCACACCGGACTCGGACCCATGAAGGCCCGCAACGTCACCCGCGCCGCCACTCTGGCACGCACCATTTGGTGGGACGTCGAGGCCACAAACCCGGATGACCTGGCCGACTTGCTTTCCCGCGTCACCCATCTGGGAGCACGGCACAATGCTGGGTCCGGCCATGTGTCCTATTGGAGCCTCGACGACGTCGATGGCGACTGGTCCGACCGCGACTGGCCTCCAGCCGTCGCCTGCCGTGCTCCCTACTGGCATCCCTCCAGGAGACAGCCATGACAGTGACCGACGACACGCTCGAGGCTGTCTGGGCATGGCTTCCAGCGCGACCGGACAGGCGGCGAGCCGTGCACCCGGCCATCGCAGCAGCAGAACTTGGGCTCAGCGTCATCGACGTGGCCACCGCTTTGCAACGGCTCGCCGCAACGGGGCGAGTCGCCTACTCGCGGCGCGGGCAGCCATACCGCACATCACCGATAGGAGGACGAGGATGCTCATCGAGTCGCCACGGCTGACAGCAGCAGACCGCATCAGATGGGCCGAGCTGGAACGCTACGACACCATCTTTGCGGCAGATCGGCGCTGGCCTGTCCGCGAGGCGAAGGCACATGACGTGATCAGATCCTTTGCGGACGCCGGGCCGTGCTACGCATCTACTTCGTGGGGCAAGGACTCGACCGTCGTAGCCCACCTCGCCGCAACAAGTGGCATCAAACTGCCCTTGGTGTATGTGCGGATGCGCACCTACGAATCGCCGGAGTCACTACTCGTGCGTGACGCTTTCATGGACGTGTGGGGAGACAACGTCGACTATCACGAGTTTTGGGTTGATGCCGGTCCACGATGGTGGGACGACATCGAACTCAAGGAGCGCAAAGGCCCACACGCCAAGGGCCAGTTTGATGCACCTGAGCGTGACTTTGGGCCACGTCACATCACCGGCGTGAGAGCCGAGGAATCACGATTACGCGACATGGTCATCGCCAGGTGGGGTGAGGCTGGCCCGGGGGCATGCAGACCGATCGGGCGATGGACTGCGGTAGACGTGTTCGCATATTTGAAACGCCACGATCTTCCAGTGCACCCGGCATATGCGATGAGCTGTGGTGGCCGATACGACAGAAGATGGCTGCGAGTGTCACCCATTGGGGGAATCACTCAGGCGCATCACCAAAGATCCGGATGGGAATCCACCTACTATCCAGACATCATTGGGAAGGCATCATGACCACAACCGAGAACATCGAGAATCTGGTGCATGTCGTAGCGGCCCATCTCATGGTGCTGTCCGGCGTCGATGTCCCGCTGGTGTGGGTCCCGACGGCCCCCTTCGAGACGCCAGGGTGCTACGCGGTCCGCGACGCTTTCCTCGACCAGCAGCTCGCCATCGAGGCCACAGCATGACCGATCAGAGGATCAGGATCGAGGTCCCCGCGAATGAGTGGGTCACGTCGAATGGCAGGCTGCACTGGCGGGAGAAAGCGAGACGTGTCGCCGCTGTCAGACGCCAATCTGCCGAGCTCGCCAGCCAGCAGCTCACCCCAATTGACGGGCCGGTACTCGTCGCCTGCCGTGCCCGATTCCGTGCCGGACGAGGCCTCGACTCAGACGCCTGCGCGCCAACATTGAAAGCCGCTATCGACGGGATGACCGACGCCGGAATCTGGGCCGACGACGACTCCACTCACGTCGGCCAGATCTGCTACCTCCCATCCCGCAAAGACGACCTGCCCAAAGGATGGCACGCCCTCGACATCATCATCAGCACCCAGCTCGTCCCATTCTGAGGAGAAAGAAATGTCAGATCCGGTGCACCACCCGTCGCACTACGACGGGCCACCATGCCCCCACTGCGGAACCCCACTGGAAACCAGATATGTGGTGGAGAATCTGCCATTCTTCCGAGGCAACGCCATCAAATACCTGTTGAGGGCCGGAAGGAAAGAAGGGGCACCCGAAACGCAGGACTTGGAGAAGGCCGCCCAATGTGTCCAATTCGAGATCGAAAGACTGAAGAAGGAATCATGAAAGGCAAGCTCGAGCGCAGCATGAACGGCGACGAGGAAGACATCTTCAAAGCACGCCAATACCTTTTCCGCCGACATCTTCCGGTCCGTGCCGTCAAGCGCATGTGGAACCGGAGCCTCCGTCGCACCTGGCGGCAGCGATACGAGAAGGAGGAGTCGTGAGGATCCGCACGATCAAGCCGGAGTTCTGGCGCTCCGATGACGTGTCCGCACTCGACGTGTTCGACCGGCTCCTGTTCATCGGCCTGTGGTCCTACGTGGACGACAACGGGGTGGGCAGGGACGATGCCGTGGCGATCGCCGCCGACCTGTTCGCCGATGATCTCTCCCGCAAACCGCAGGAGACACTCACCCACATTGCAGGAGGGTTGCAGGCAATCGAGGGGAGAGGGTGCATCGTCCGGTGGACAGTCGAAGACCCCGACGACCGCTACTACGGCAAGTCGTTGCTGAAGATTGTGCACTGGGAACGCCACCAGTCCATCAAACGCCCTAGTCAGGGCCACAAATACCCAAACCCTCCTGCAAATGTGGTGCGACACTCACCCACATTGCAGGAGACCCCGGTGCGACACTCACCCACATTGCAGGAGACCCCGGGGCATGGAACAGGGGAACAGGGGAACAGTTGCCCCCTCACTTCGTTCGGGGGGGTTGCAGGGGGGTGACGTTCACGACGACACCACAGCTGGCTGCGGGTCGGGTTCCCATGTCGTCGCTGACGCGCCGACCCAAACGACGAAGGCCAAGCGAGGCACACGCCTACCCGAGGGCTGGACCCCAGAGCGCTCACAGGCGAACCTCAGGGCCGAGCACGACAGCGGCCTGACGCCTGACGAGCTCTCCAGCCAGCTGGACCGCTTCCGCGACCACTGGGCAGCCCAGCCAGGCTCCAAAGGCACCAAGCTCGACTGGCAGGCCACCTGGCGCAACTGGGTCCGCCGCTCTGCCGAGATAGCTCCCCGCACCCGCCAGTCCGAGACCGACGCCTGGTATGCCCGCGCCAAGGCCAGAGCCAGCCGCCCCAACCCGCTCTTGTCGCTTCTTGCAGACGACGCTAGCCCCAGCAATGACCCTGGCATGCACGCTATGCCGCCTAGGAGCGCCTAACAGGGTAGGGGCTAGGTATTTGTACCCCCGCCACCTGAAAGGCGCTCAGGTCGCCATTCAGACACGAAGGACCGCCATGAACCTCGACCAGACCACCGACCTCGTCCGCCTCATCCGATCGCTCTGCCCAGCACAGGCCATCGACGAGCACACCGCCGAAGCCTGGCAGCCAGTCCTCGCTGACGTCACCCCCACCGACACCACGCGAGCCATCTACGCCATCGCCCGCAACCACGACACCAGGCCGCTCTTCATCGACCCCCGACAAATCCTCAACCAGATACGCAAAACAAAAGCCGACACCTACGAACGAAACCCACCACAAACACCACCACCAACCAACCCGCAACAATATCTACAATGGGCACGCAGTGGAGGAAGAGAAATAGCACGCAACAATGACGACGTACCGGCTATAGAATCCGATATACTATCCCCAGAAAAGTCGCACAAATACCGGGAAGAGATACGCAAAATGCTCGCCCAGTCGCGGATGGCATGAGAGGAGGCGAACCCATGGCGAAAACGGCGCCCCCCAAGCAAGGCCACGCCCCATCGACCCCCCATACCAACCGCTGTGGAGCGAAAACACGCAGCGGAAAGCCCTGCAAACAACGCCCCATCAAAGGCGGGAAACGCTGCCGCATGCACGGCGGTGCAGAGCCCCACGCCCGACGTGCCGCCGCTGCGAACGTCCTCGAGGCCAAAGTCCGGGGACAACTCACCCGCATGGACATCACTCCCGCTGACAGCCCCACCCAACAACTCGCCCGCATCGTCGGAGAACAAGTCGCATTCCTCGACCTCGCCCGCGCCAAACTCGCCGAGGTCACCGACTCATGGACCCGAGCCAACCCCATCACCGGAGCCGAGGAGGTTCGCGCCGCCGTCACCGTCTATGAGCGCGCCCTCGACCGCGCCCACAAGGGACTCGCAGACATGGTCCGCCTCGGCATCCAAGACCGCATCGCCGCCGCCAACCAACTCACCGCACAAACCTATGCGGCAGCCCTCGCCCACATGATCCACCTAGCCCGCACCACAGACGACCCACCAGAGCAGATCATCCTCGCAGCCATCGGAGAGGACCAGTGATCAGACCCCTCGCATGGATCCCCGCCACCGACCCACTCGGTCGCATCCAGCAGATGCCCAACCTCGTCGCCGAACTGCACTCCCTCGACGGCACCCGCAACCCTGACGGCGAGTCCACCCGCACCCGCCACGTGCCAGGATCACGCCCACCCCTGGACGTGTCGCGCCTCGACATCCTGCCCTCCCCGGGATGGGAGCCGCCCATGCTGCGCGCCCTCGCCGGAGAGGCCTCCAGGGTCATCTGGGAGGCCATCGACCCCGACACCCGCGCCGCACACCCCCAACCGTGCGGCCTGACCTGGGCCACCGAGTGCGCCTGGCTGGCAGGCGTGTGGGCCGACTCACGGGCCTGGCTCGACGACTACGACATGGCCATGGTCGATGACACCATTAGCGCCACATACGCCCGCCTGGCCCGCGCCGTAGGCCTCAAGCCGCCCCGCGCCATCGCCTGCCCGGCATGCGGGGCTCCCTGCGAGATCGACGGCTCCGTCCTCGCCTGCACGGCCACCCGCTGGCAGCCCGAGGGCCAACGCCACGAATACCCAGGGCCAGCAGCCATGGAAAAGCGATGGCGATTCGCCCCACCCATGACCGCAGCCGAGCTGGCCGCAGAACTCCCTGTCCAGCGCAAACGCCTCAACCAATGGCACCGGCGCGGCCACATCAAACCGGCGCCGCACACCACCCCGCCACGGTTCTACCCGTGGGATGTCATCGCCCGACTCTGGCCCGACATCACGGAAGCCATCGAGGACAGAGACAAAGCCGCGTAGCGCATGGTATGGTGACGATCAGCGGGGCTTGTGCGCCCAAAACCGAACAAGGAGGCGCAATGACAGCGCCACTCCTGCGCCTCGACCCCGCCACCGCCGCAGCCATGCGCACCATCCTCACCGGTAGCGCCCACCACTGGGACACCCCCGGCGACATGGCCCAGGCGCTCGACCCCACCACCGTCCAAACCCCCGCCCTGCGACTCATCGACACCCAGCTCGCCCAGCTCACAGACACCACCGACGGGCGCCTCATCGTGTCCATGCCACCCCAGGAGGGGAAGTCCCAGCGATGCAGCCGCCGCTTCCCCCTGTGGGCACTCACCCACAACCCAGACGCCCGTATCGCCATCGCCTCCTACGCCCACTCCGTCGCCCGGCGATGGGGCCGCGTCATCCGAGACGACATCGCCGCCCACCCCAAGCTCGGGCTCACCGTCCGCCCCGACCTGTCAGCCCAGCACGAATGGCAGCTCGCCGGACACGAGGGGGGCATCTACGCCACCGGCGTCGGTGGCGCCCTCACTGGACGCGCCGTCGACCTGCTCATCATCGACGACCCCATCAAGGACCGCGAGCAGGCCGACTCTAAGGTGTACCGCGAGCGCGTCTGGGACTGGTGGACCGACGTCGCCTCCACCCGACTCGCCCCCGGCGCTCCCGTCATCCTCATCCTCACCCGCTGGCACGAGGACGACCTCGCCGGGCGACTCCTTACCTCCGACGACGCCAACCGCTGGAGCGTCATCAACATTCCAGCCCAGGCCGACAGCAGCGACGACCCGCTAGGACGCGCACCAGGCCAGTGGCTCCAGTCCGCTCGAGGCCGCACCGACGCCCAGTGGGAGGCCATCAAGCGACAAGCAGGCTCCCGGACATTCGCCTCCCTCTACCAGGGCCACCCATCACCTCCCGGCGGCACCATCTTCAACCGGGACCACTGGATCATAGATGCCCGCCCAGCCTGGCAGGCCGACGACAACCAGCAACGGTGGGTGCCGAGCGGGCAAGTGTTCACCTCCTGGGACCTCACCTTCAAAGGTGGCGAGCACACCGACTGGGTCGTCGGCCAAGTCTGGCAGCACGACGGGTCCACCCTGCGACTCCTCGACCAATCTCGAGGCCACTGGAGCTTCACCGAAACCTGCCAGCACATGCAGCGCCTCGCCGCACGATGGCCACAGGCCACCGCCCATCTCGTCGAAGACAAAGCCAACGGCCCCGCCGTCCTCGACGCCCTCTCCCACACCCTGCCCGGACTCATCCCAGTCCAGCCACAAGGCGGCAAGGAAGCCCGCGCCAACGTCGTCCAGCCCCTCGTCGAAGCCGGAAATGTCCACCTCCCCGGATACGAGCCCTGGACCGGAGACCTCATCGAAGAACTCGCCGGATTCCCCAACGCCACCCACGACGACCAAGTAGACGCCCTCACCCAGGCGATCACGTGGGCCGTCGTCACCCGCCGCAGACAAGGCACCACCCTCACCGCCCTCGGATAGGAGCACATGGCCCATGAGCATCCTCACAGACGCCATCACCCAATGGGCCAACCGACGTGACGCGTACCGCCTCCTGTACGACTACTATCGCGGCAACCACCAACTGCAGTTCGCCTCACGCGACTACCAAACCAAGCAGGCACAAAAGCTCCTCACCGACACGGTCATGTCGCTGCGAGAAAACCTGTGCCCCGCCGCCGTCACCGCATTCACCGACGGTATCGCCATCGAACAGTGGACCACCACCGCCGACGGCCACGACAACGACGGGGCCGCGAAACTCCACGGACTGTCCAGGCTAGAAGGGTTCATCGACCGGGCTGGCTTCGTCTACGGCGACGCCTACGCCATCGTCTGGCCCGGCCCCAACGGGCTCACGCCCACCTTCTGTGACCCCACCACCATGGCCGCCCAGCCCGACCAAGACGACCCCTCACAGCTGGCATGGGCCGCCCGCATCTGGACCGACCACGACGACTACGGGCGCGTCAACCTGTACCTGCCCGACCGGCTGGAACGCTGGATCACCAAGCAGCAAATCACCGGCGATATGCCCGCCCTCGACGACGCATGGACCGGCTGCACCGACAGCGACGGCCCCACCATCGCCCACCAGTTCGGCACCGTGCCCGTCTGCTGGTGGAAACGAGACCCCGACGACCACATGAGCCACGGCCACTCCATCCTCACCGATGTCATCCCCCTGCAGGACGCCCTCAACAAGACCCTCGCCGATCTCATCATCACCACCGAGACCTACGCTCGCCCCTTCTATGCCCTGCTCAACCATGATGTCAACGACGTGCGCAACCCCTCCGCCACTCCCAGACAAGATCAGCGCATCGACCCAGACAAGCAGCAATTTTGGGCCACCAACGGCCCCGGCCCGCTGCTGCGCTTCGACCCGCCCGACCTCACCCCGCTGCTCAAAGTCCAAGACGCCTTCGCCTCGAAGATCGCCCGCGTCGTCGGCATCCCCTACCATTATCTCTCCCAAACCTCTGGCGATGTGCCCTCCGGGGAAGCCCTGCGCATCCTGTCCACCCGCCGCACCGCCACCATCCGGGCATGGCAGCGAGACGCCGAACCCGTCTGGAACGGCCTCCTCCAACTCCTCGGTGTCGAGCCGGGCATCCAGTGGGCCGAACCCATGCCGCTCGACCCCCTCGAGCAGCTCCAGGTCGCCCAGCTTAAGCAGCAGCTCGGCTACGCCCTCGTCGACATCATCCACGACCTCGACGAGCCTGACCCTGACGGTGTCGTCCAGCGAGCCAGCGACGCTGCAGCACAGTCAGCGCAGGCCGCCGGGCGCGCCCTCATGACCGGCACCATCGGCTATGACAGCTAACCAGCACACCCTCACCGAGCTGCTGCGCCAACGCCACCTCATCGACCACATCCAGGACGAGCAAACCCGCCGCCTCGCCGCCCGCTGGGCCTCCACCTGGGACGCCATTGAATCCGAGCTGCGCACCACCACCCTCGCCCTCGCCCAACTCGATGACGACCAGAAAGCCACCGCCGCCATCCGCACCATCAAGGCCCGAGACGCCCTCGCCATCGCCACCGACGGCCTCACCGACTGCCTCGCCGCCTCCAACCACGCGGCAGCCGCCACCGCCCGCCACCTCATCGAGCAGGCCGCCTCCGACCAAGACGCACTCATCGCCACACAGCTACCACCAGGCCACACCATCAACCTCGCCTCCGTCGACGCCAGCCAAATCGACGCGATCACCCTGCGAACGCTCCAGCAAATCACCGTGCGCCACTGGTACCTCAACGCTGCCGCCACCGACGCCATGAAGCACGCCCTCACCGTCGGCGTCGCCCTCGGTCGCAACCCAAAACAGGTCGCCGCACACATGATCGCAGCCGTCCAAGGACACTTCGAGGGCGGACTCGCTCGAGCCCTCGTCATCGCACGCACCGAACAACTCGACGCCTACAGGGCCGCCGCGCAAGCCCACCACGCCGCCAACCGCGACATCCTCCAGGGATGGCAGTGGTACGCCGAGCTCGACCACCGCACATGCCCCTCCTGCATCTCCCACCACGGAGAACTCCATCCCCTCGACGAGCCAGGGCCCCTCGACCACCACCAAGGCCGCTGCACACGCCTACCCCTGACCAAAACATGGAACCAGCTCGGGTTCGACGACATCGACGAGCCCGACTCGGCAGTCAATGAGGGGGATGGATACGCCTGGTTCCAATCACAACCAGAAACCACACAGCGCGACATCCTCGGCCCCAAACGATTCCAAGCCTGGACCGACGGCCGCTACCCACCCGACGACTGGACCACCCTCAAACGCCACTGGTCACCCGACGAGCACGGGGTCATGCGCCAAGACTGGCGCGACTCCTGGCACGTCGGACCAGTCCACGACGACTAGAAGAAAGGACATCCGAGATGGATGACACCACCGAAAACACCGCCATCGACGAGACCACCGACGATTCTGCTAAGGTTGGTGACAGCCAAGGCACCACTGTCGACGCAGGCGAGACGCCACAGACAGAAGGACGCGGCTCTAAGAGCGCAGTCCTCGCCGACCTAGCCAAGGAGCGCGACAAGCGCCACCAGCTCGAGGCCCAATTCTCCCAGTTGCGCGACGGCCTCGCCGCCGCCCTCGGGATCGACCAGGGCGAGACGCCCACCCCCGAGCAGCTCACAGAGCAGCTCACCCAAGCCCAGGCAGAAACCAAGGCGGCACAGCTACAGCTCGCCGTTTACCAGTCCATGCCTGACGGAGTCGACAGGGAAGCCCTCCTCGACTCCAATGCCTTCCGTGAGGCCATCTCCGACGCGACGCCGGATGACATCGCCACCATCATCACCGAGTTCGTCGACGCCCACCCCCGCTTCAAGACGAAGCCCGCCGGTGCAGGCGCACGCGACCTCAACACCCCCGCCACACCATCAGCCCCCCTCGACCCGATTGCAGCCGCCCTCACGGCAGCCGTCGGGCGACGTCACGCCTAAGGAGACCCCATGGCTGTCACCGCCCCCACCAAGACCACCGATTTTGCTGGATACCTCCAGCCGCACATGGCCCAGGACTTCTTCGCTGAGGCCGCCAAGCGCTCCGTCGTCCAGCAGCTCGCCCGCAAGGTCCCGCTGGGCATCTCCGGAGAGACCGTCCCGATTGTCACCTCCAAGCCCACCGCCGGATGGGTCCCTGAGGCGGGCGAGAAGCCCGTCACCGAGGGCGCTGTCGGGCTGCTCAAGATGGAGCCCAAGAAGATCGCCGCCATCGCCGTCGTCTCCTCCGAGGTCGTGCGCGCCAACCCCGCCAACTACGTCAATTTATTCAAGACCGACATCGCCGAGGCGTTCGCGCTCGCCTTTGATGCCGCCGTCCTGCACGGCGTCAACTCGCCGTTCGATCACAACCTCGACGAGACCAAGAAGGCTGTCGAGCTCGGTACCGCCGACGCCGCCCACGGAGGCATCTACGGCGACGCCAACTCTGCCATCCAGCTTATGGTCGCCGACGGCAAGAAGCTCACCGGCTGGGCCTTCGACACCACCGCAGAGCCCCTCCTCAACGGCTCCTACGACACCACCGGACGGCCCCTCCTCACCGAGCCCGTCTACTCGGATAACGCCCTCGCATCCGCCCGCCTGCTGGGACGCTCCGCGTTCATCGGCGACGGTGTCGCCACCGCCGACAAGAAGACTGTCGTCGGCTACGGCGGTGACTGGTCCAAGATCGTCTGGGGACAGGTGGGAGGCATCTCCTACTCCGTCTCCACCGAGGCCACCGTCAAGATCAACGGCGAGCTCATCCCGCTGTGGCAGAACAACCTGGTCGGCATCCTCGCCGAGGCGGAGTTCGGCTGCCTCATCGTCGCCCCCGAGCAGTTCGTCAAGCTCACCAACGCCGCATGAGTGACGCAAAGGTGACCTTCACCACACCAGGCGGCACACAGGTCACCTGCCCCCCAGACCTGGCCGCCAAGCTTGGATGGACGCCCAGGAAGGAGCCCGACAGTGGACAGAAGCAGCGCGATCCTGCACGTGAGCGAGCTCCTCGGCGGCGACGCGCTTGACTCCTCCCAGATAGCCGAGTGCGTCGACAGCTCAGCCATCCCAGACGACCATGGACGCCTACCCGGCGACCCCGACTGGCAGCCCACCTACGACCAGTGGTGGGCTGCCGCCGAGGCGGCAACACTGGCGGCATCCCTGGTAGGCGACCAGCTCACCCACGTCACCTCCGAGGGCACCACCATGATCGTCACCCCCAAGGACTGGGGCACCACCGCCGCCGCATGGCGACGCCGCTCCCGCATCTGGGCCGACACCCACCGGGGAGGGTTCGCCCTCATCGAGGTGGATCAGCCTCACGCCTACAGCCCCACCACGGACCTGTATCGCGGCTGGGGGGACACCTCATGGACCTGACGCGCGCCATCGATACTGCCCGCGACTGGCATGAGCAGCTATACACCGACAAAGCGGTCATCTTTCATACCGTCGACACATCAACCGACGAAGATGGCGAGGAGTACGACGATATGCACCGAAGCGCCCCCATCGACTGCCTTGTGCAGCGCATCAACGGCGAGGCAAGTCAATCCACCTCCGCTGGCGATTCAGTCCGCATCGCCACCCACGTCTGCAAAACCAGCCCCAATGTCTCCATCCAAGTCGGAGACATGCTCGATGTCATCGACAGCTACGACTCCGACAACGAAGATTTCTACAGAATTGTCGACATGGAACAGCAGGCCTGGGCCATCACCCGAAAGGTATACCTGGTGCGAGCATGGCGTTCACGATTGACACCACACAGCTAACCAGCCTCACCGCAGACCTCGGCAAAACCGGCTACAAGGCCACCAAGGAGGCAGGCCAGGCAGTCCGCAAATCCGCCCTCGACGTGGAACGCATCGGTAAACAGCGCTGCCCCGTCGACACCGGAGCTACCCGTGAATCCATCCACACCACCGCCTCGGCGGGCGGCATGTCGGCAGAGATCGGACCCACCACCTACTACGCGCCGTTCCTGGAGTGGGGCACCCGCCACATGGAGGCCCGCCCATTCATGCGCCCCGCCCTCGACGATGTCACCCCCGGCTTCGTGCGAGCCATGGAGCAGATAGGAGGCAAGCTTCTTGACTGACGTCATCACCGACATCGTCACCCTCGTCCCCGGCAATGGCCTGGACGGGCGCCACCCGGCACCCAATATCTACCCCTACGCGGTCGTCACCCAGCGTGACTGTCGACTCGCCACCACTCTCGGAGACAGGCCCCTCTGGCATGTCACCGTCGACGTCATGGCCGTCTCCAACAACCCGGCAGGCACCCGCCTCTACACCCGCCGCGTCGTCGACGCCCTCGACGGACAGCGCATCGACGGATACCGGCTCACCCACGTCACCTCAGGCCCCGTCCTGGCAGACCGAGGAGACCCCACCAACTGGTGCTGGACATGCACCAACGAATTCCGCATTACTACCACAAGGAGGCCCCGTGACTGACACCAAGTGGGTGCGCATCGCAGACAGCACCTGCCAGCGCACCGTCCCCGCAGACGCCGTCCCAGACGGTGCGCGCATTCTCGCCAACCATCCCGCCACCGACCCGCAGGGCCGCCCACTCCCAACCAAGCCCCGCACCGACAGTACCGCCAAGACCGACACCCCGAAAAAGGAGAAGTGACCCATGACTGTTAGCGTTTACAACCCCGAGGGCATTGAGACCATCGAGAACTCCAAGGTGATGATCGTGCCGTCCATCGCCAAGCTTGAGGCCGCAACCGTCACCGAGCTGAAGGCGGGCACCGAGATCACCTGCGCCCTGAAGTCTTTTGAGACCTCCTCGGATGCCTCCGAGTCTGAGGATAAGCGCATCTGCCGCCGCGCCGCTTCCAAGCGTCCCGGCCCTGTCACCTACGGCATCTCCGACACCGACATCATCATCACCGACCCCCAGAAGGAGGACAAGGTGATCGCCGGACTCGAGCCGGGCGCCCACACGATCCTTGTCGAGTTTCCCGCCGTCAAGCCAGGGGCTGACGTCGTCGCAGGCCAGAAGTATTACGCCTGGAAGGCCACCGTCAAGACCAAGACACCCGGCAAGCTCACCACCGACGACGGAGAAATGTTCACCATGAACATCGGCTGGTCAGTGTCCGACCGCACCCTCAACGGCGCTGTCGCCTCCTGAAATCGTGGCCAGGTCTAGGGCTCGCTGGGTGCCAGACCCTAGACCTGGCCGCCCCCACCATCTGGCACTCATCCGGCACCCATAGGAGAACTCCCCCCATGACTGGAACCCCCGACATGCGCACCCTCATGCAGGCCTACGTGGCAGGCACCAACCGTCCCACGAAACATGTGGACATCTGCCTAGACCCAGCCTGTGCACGCGCCTGGAAAGACGCCGACGCCGAGCTGACTGACGCCAAGGCCGCCGTCGACGATGAAGCAGACGAGACGGGAGGCACCATCGGCGCAGCTTCCGCCGCCAAGAAGCGACTAACCGCCGCCACCAAGGCCGAAAAGGACGCCCGCAACCGCCTGGCACAATCCAGCATCCGACTCGTCTTCACCGGGCTCACCACCACCGCCTGGAACGGCCTCATCACAGCACTACGCACCATCGACAACGACGAGGAGCGCACCATCGCCGAGCAGTCCAGGCTCCCCCAGAAGTGCCTCACCGGCGCAACAACCGTCACCGGCAACGATGCAGGACTCACCAAGGAGGACCTGGACCGCCTGCTGGACAATCTTCCCCCCGCCGACGTGTCCCGCTGCTGGGCCGCAGCGCTGGAGGCCTGCACCGAAACTATTGACCTCCCTTTCTGAGTGAGGCGGTAGCCGACCCGCAGATACGCCGCGACATCGACCATGCTCGCGAGTGGTCGATACCCCCAACCGTGTATTGGGGCCGCGACAACGGGACACAGTGGACCCCCGAGGACCGCGCCATCCTCGACGCCCTCGACGACTACCAGTCCACCCTGTGCCCCGGATGTGGCCACCCCATGTCCAGCCATGACGGCAAAACCGCAGCCGACTACACGGCGGCCGCCATCACCTGCCCATCGCTGCAGGCGCTAGACCGGGATCAGGTGGCCCAGGCACGACGCGACGGCCACACAGACCAGAAACCAGACCCAGAGAGGGCTCGCCGCTGGATCCACGGCGACCGAAAACACATCACCGAATGGGCAAAACAATTCCAGTGACACCCCGCACATAGAGGAGACGCTGTGGCTGACAAAACCGTGACAGTGAAGCTGAACGCCGACACGCACGGCTTCACTGCCGCCATGGCCCGCGCAGCCACCGCCTCCAAGCAGCTCGGAAGCCAAGTCAAGGCCCACGGAGCCGACTTCGACCGGATGGCATCCGCATCCACCAAAGCCGGGTTGGCCGTCACAGCAGGTGTTGGTGGGGCCGTCAAGGCTGCCGTCGACTGGGAATCCGCCTGGACAGGTGTGCAGAAAACCGTCGACGCCAGCCCGGCCCAGTATGCACGGCTCGAAGGCCAGCTGCGCTCCCTCTCCAGCGTGCTGCCCGTGTCGCATCAGGAGATCGCCGGGGTCGCCGAGGCAGCCGGCCAGCTGGGTGTCAAGCAGCAGGATGTGGCCAAGTTCACCTCGACGATGGTCAAGCTGGGCACCGCAACCAACATGACGTCTGAGGAGGCGGCCACCAGCCTGCGCCAGTTCATGAACGTCATGGGCACCGCCCCCAAGGACGTGGACCGGCTCGCCGCCACCGTCGTCGACCTGGGCAACAACTCTGCCACCACTGAACGTGACATCGTCGAAATGGGTCAGCGGCTCTCCGGCACCGGAAAACAGATGCGCATGTCCGAGTCGCAGGTGATGGCGTTCGGTGCCGCCATGGCGTCGGTGGGCATCAACGCTGAGGCGGGCGGCACCGCCATGTCCCGCAACTGGATCAAAATTGACAGCGCCGTACGCTCCGGTGGGCAAAGCCTGCAAACCATGGCGCAAGTGTCCGGCATGTCGGCAGCCCAATTCAAAAAGGCATGGCAGACCGACGCCGCCGGGGCAACAAACGCCCTCATCGAGGGTTTAGGTCGGGCCTCCAAATCCGGTCAGGATGTGTCGAAACTCCTCGACCAGATGGGCATCAAAGGCCAGTATCAGACCGACGCGATGAAGCGACTCGCCGGTGCCTCAGCCGGGGCCGGTAACGCCCAAGACCAGCTGGCCAGCTCACTTAAGACCGCAGGCGAAGGCTGGTCACAAAACACGGCCCTGCAGGAGGAGTTTGGCCGCCGCCAATCCACCACCGCCTCACAAATGCAGCTGGCCGTCAACCGCATCAAGGATGCCGCTATCAGTCTCGGGCAGGCCGCCCTGCCAGTCCTCGGGCGAGCGGCCCAAAAGGTCTCCGAGTACGCCAACAAGTTCAACGGCCTCTCGGATCACACGAAGGACATGATCCTCAAAATCGGCGCGTTCGGTGGCGTATCTCTGATCGCCGCAGGTCAGATCGGCAAGGTAGCCCGCGCCGTCAAGGATGTCGGTCTAGCATTCAAGGCCGTGCGCGGCATCGCCGGAATTGCCGGAGCATTCACCGGCATCGGCGGGGCCGCCACCAAGGCCGCAGGCGCCACCGAAGGAGCCGGTAAAGCCCTATCTGGCATCGGTGGGGCCACAGGTGGACTGTCGGGAAAGCTGTTCGGCGTGGCCGCCGGGCTGGGAGCCCTCGCCATCGCCTGGGGACATCAAGACAGCGCCAACCATGCCGCCGACATCGACAGGCAGCTCGGCTCGGTGGCCGACTGGGCCAACCAGGCCAGCATCGGCATCGTTGACCTCGACGCCAAACTCAAGCAGGTCAACGACGGCGGATTCGGGCCGCTGCGTGAAAACCTCAACGGGCTCGGAGACGCCCTCAACCACGCCACCGGCGAGAACCTGAGCTTCCTGGAGCGCCAAGAGGGGCGGTTCGCCTCCCTGGTTGGCTCCGCTGCAGACCTGTCGCAGCAGTCCAAGGCGCAGCTCGGGAAATTCGACGAGGCTCTGTCGGGGCTCGCCGGGTCGCACGCCTGGGGAGACCTGCAGCGCAACTGGGAGCAAATCGCCGATGCGGCCAAGGCCAACCACATCAGTGACGACAAGCTCATGTCGCTGTTCCCGAAGCTCCAGGAGGGTCTGTCTGCGACAGCCCACCAGCTCGGCGTCACCGGGCTGTCCGCCAAGGATTACGCGGGCTGGCTGCGTGGCGAGGTGCCGTCGGCAGTCAACCGTGCCGCCGTCGCCAACGAGAAGCTGGCGAAATCGCTGGGGATCGTCCCAGACAAGAAGCGCGTTCAGGTGGAGACCATCATCAAGGGCGGCACCCACGCCCAGGTGATGCAGCTCAACGCCGAGCTCGCCAAGGTCCCACCCAAGAAGCAGTCCCAAGTCCTCGCCACCGCGAAAACCAAGGGATTTAAGGCGGCGATGGCCCAGGCCAAGGACTTCGAGAAGCAGGCGAAGGGACTCCAGGAAACCACCAAGCACGGCGTGACGGTGGAGATCAAGGGCAACACCGACCCCGGCAAGGTCCACGCCCTCCGTGAGCAGCTGGAAGGGCTCTCTAAGGCGGCCGCTCAAAAGGTGTCCATCACCGCCAAGACTCAAGGGTTGGATGCGGCCAAGAAGCAGCTGCAGCAATTTCAGAACACCGTCTCCACGACGGTGACCAAGCAGGGCATCACCCTCAAGGTCAAGGCCACCGCTACCGCAGACCTCGACCGGCTGCGCGCCAAGATGGAGAAGCTGCCCAAGGATAAGCAGATCAAGGTGGCTGCCACTGCCAAGGCCGACGGGTTTAACGCAGCCATTTCCCGGGCCAACGCCTTCAAAGCGGAAATGGATGGCATCATCCAGTACACCAAGGCTGGTGTACGTGTCCGCATCAAGGGCGAAACTGATTCCAAGGCCGTCGACACCCTCAAAACCGACCTCGAAACGCTCCCCAAAGAGCAGCAGGTCAAGGTAGCTGCCACCGCCGAGTCCAAAGGATTCGACGCCGCATCCAAGCAGCTGCAAGACCTGCGCACGCAAACCTGGTCGATGTACTCCAGTCCGCCGATTGTGGTCAAAGCGACCATGCAGGACGGTGCCTCCCGTAGCCTCAAAATCCTGAGCGAAGAAGCAACCAGCGTCAACGGGAAAAAGGTTCTCGTCACCGCGTCGGCTCCCGGAGCCTATGGCGCCACCGTCCAAATCGACGGCCTCAAATACAAGGTCGACAAGCTTGATGGCAAAAACGTCCTCATCCCGCTGGGGTTGAAGAACACCAACGGCACTCTCTCTGGGCTGCAAAAGGTCGACACAAAGGCCAAGAAGGTCAACGGACGCAAAGCTAATGTCAAGGTTGGCGCACCCGGGTCCGGTAACGCCTTTAATAACCTTCTCAAGGTGTCGGGTGCGGCCAATCAACTCGGCAAGAAGCGCCCCAAAGTCAAGCCGTCAGCACCAACCGCCGCCAAGACCAGCAGTCAGCTCGCCAAGGTCGGATCGACCGCCGACAACGTGGGGCGCAAACGTCCTCGCGTCACCACATCCGCGCCAGGGGCCACCAGGGCGAATGGCCAGATCAAAAACCTAGGAAGCACAGCAAGCCGCGTCAACGGCAAGCGCGTGAGCGTATCCGCCCACGCCAACACCAGTGGGGCACGCTCGGCCCTCCAGGCCCTCACCAGGCCGCTGTTCACGACAGTGACAGCCACTGTGCACACCGTGGGAAGCGCCCTCAAGGGAGTGTTCCACGCCAACGGCGGCCTCTACGAGCGCCATGATGCCCAAATCGCTAAGGCTGGCACCTGGCGTGTTTGGGCAGAGCCCGAAACAGAAGGTGAAGCCTACATCCCCTTCGCTCGATCCAAGCGGGGCCGCTCCCGCGAAATCGCGACACAAACCGTTCAGCGTCTCGGCGGGGCTGTGCAATGGTTCGCCAACGGCGGCATCAGCGGTGGCCAGGCACGCACCATCCTCAATATCGAGGCCCGCCCCACAGGTGAGCTCGTCGACTACATTCAGGCGGTCCAGGACGCCGCCAACGCCACTAGGGCACGCGAGCGCGCCTCTCGTGCCTGGTGGAACGCACGCCGCCGCCACTCCAAGAACGAAAAGAAACTCGGCGACGCCCTCAATGCCGCCAAGGACAAGGAGAAAGAGGCCACCGACAAGGCACGCCAAGCCCAGGAGGCACTGGCCCGTGCAGCGGAGCAGGCGGGCGCGTCCATGGCGAAGGACTACCGGGTCGGCGGGTCCTGGCAGGACTGGGCGGCCTCCATGCGCCAAGGCGTCGAAGAGCTCGACCTGTTCCGGTGGAGGCTCGCCAGGCTGCGCAACCTCGGCCTGTCCCAGGACAACATCGACACCATCACCGCTATGGGGCCGAGCGGCCTTCAGCTGGCAGGCGACGTGCTTGCAGGCGGGAAGAAGGCCGTCAACAGCCTCAACTCTGCCTCCAACTCCCTCAAACGCGTCTCTGACCGGCTGGGGCTCGTGTCGGCCACCCACTTCGCCGACGGCGGATTCTCCAGCGGCTCCGGGCTGCGCATCTGGGGCGAGCCGGAAACCGGAGGCGAGGCATACATCCCGCTGTCGCCCTCCAAGCGTGCGCAGTCTCTCCAGCTGTGGCAGGAGACAGGGCGCCGCCTCGGCGCGCTGCCAGCCCAGGGATCGTCGCGTCCCATCACCCCGCCGGGAACCGCCCAGCCCGGCTACGGCGCGGGCGGCCTCGACCTGTCCGGGGTACACATCACCCTGTCCGTGCCGGGGCTCGCCAACGCGGTAGATGCCAAGATCATCGCCGCCAACCGCTCCACGGCACGCAATCTCGTCAGGAGCACACGATGAGCATGACCATCACCGCCACCTGGGCCGATGATCCACCCCATATGACCATCACGGTCGGCGACACCCCATCCGGCACCGAGCGGATGAGCGTCAGTCGGATTGTGGGGTCTAGTGAGACCCCCGTGCGTGGCGCGGAAAATGTCATCATCTCCGGAAATCAGGGGCTCGTCGTCGACTGGGACGCCCCTCTCGGCGCAAACGTCACATACCGGGCACTCGCCATGAAATCCAACGGAGGCCATCTAGAGAACCGGGTAGCGTCCTTCCAGACAGGCACCATCGACTGTGACACCTGCTGGATATCCAACCCCCTCGACCCGGCAAGTGCCCTCCACGTCGACCTCATGGCAGGCTCCGACGACGAGGTGAGCTTCGATCAGAGCGTCACCCTCTCCACGCCAGGATGGACCACCAACCTGCCCTCGGCGGTCGTCGGAGTCCGCCAGCTCGGCGGCAAGCGAACCCTCGTCATACGCCTGCCCGACCTTGACACCGCCCAGCAATTCGAGGACCT
>OKLL01000184.1_pt1 | contig 31526 bp, 42 predicted proteins | sample 1614761 | NCBI WGS metagenome assembly OKLL01 (sample SAMN04436967, study PRJEB24849) | human gut metagenome | biome: human gut; feature: NICU; material: stool | host: Homo sapiens | place: USA: Saint Louis, MO | collected 2010-03-23
AGAAAGTACAAAAGATATGATTAAAAAAAATGCAAGAACTTATAAAGAAGCAATGGATTTACAAAGAACGATAGATTCTAAAGTCGACAGCATTTTGTTAGATGTCTTTGGTAATGAGGACATCATGAGAAAGGATAATGCGTTTAGATTACTAAGTGCGACTTTATTATGGACGTACAAAGAAATAGAAAAAGAAGCTATGAATCAAGAAATCAATCCATAGCAAAGTTTGTTGTAAATTTTAGATGTATGCATAATGCTCACTTAAAAATATTATACCAAGAAAGGAACATAAATATGAGTAACGATTTAACACAAATGACACAACGCTCTTTAGATGAACAAGTCATCGGAAATTTAAATAGATTGCAAGAGCAAGGGTTAGAAATGCCACCAGGCTATAGCCCGCAGAATGCTTTGAAAAGTGCTTTCTTTGAATTAACTAACAATTCAGGAGGGAACCTTCTTCAGTTGGCAGCTAACAATCCAGAAACTAAAACATCTATTTCTAACGCCTTGCTTGATATGGTTATCCAAGGATTATCACCTGCGAAGAAACAATGCTATTTCATTAAATATGGAAATAAAGTCCAGCTTATGCGCTCATATTTTGGAACCATGGCTGTATTAGATCGAGTAACAGGAGGGGCAGAAATCACGCCTGTTGTAGTCAGAGAAGGTGATGTATTTGAAATTGCTATGGACGGACCAGACTTAGTTGTTGCTAAACATGAAACATCCTTCGAAAACCTAGACAACGACATCAAGGCTGCCTATGTGGTTATTAAATTAGCGAATGGTAAAGAAGTAACAACGGTCATGACAAAGAAACAAATTGATAAGTCATGGAGCAAAGCAAAAACAAAAAATGTTCAGAATGATTTTCCAGAAGAAATGGCAAAAAGAACTGTCATCAATCGAGCTGCTAAATATTTAATCAATACTAGTAACGATAATGATTTATTTGTGCAAGCCGCTAAAGACACACTCGAAAATGAATTCGAACGAAAAGATGTGACACCAGAGCGAGAAGAGCAAGCTGCCGTACTCGAAGAAAAAATATTTACCAACAATAAAAAAGTTATTGAGCAAGAAAACGATATTGAACAAGCCAAACCAGTTGAAAAAGATGATTTAACGAAAGTGGCGGACCAAATTTTAGAAGAACCAGTTCAGGAAACTTTAGATGTGATGGCTGGTTATGAAACCAATCAGAAAGAGAGTGAAGCTGATGTCTCAACGATTGAAGAAGACGATTATCCTTTCTGACGAAAATTATTATTCAACTGAAGCGGACCTAGCTTATATGTCTGTCTCTCAATATAAAAAATTTCTTGAATGTGAAGCTGCAGCTCTTGCCAAGTTAAAAGGCGAATGGACACCAGAGAGTGATCCAAAAGCATTGCTAGTTGGTAATTATGTTCATTCTTACTTTGAATCACCAGAAATTCATGAAGCATTTAAAGAAGAAAATAAAAGCAAGATGTTCTCTTCAAGAAAACCGTTTGGCCTACTGAAAGATTTCCAAATTGCGGAGCAGATGATTGAAAGATTAAAACAAGAAGAAGCCTTTTTAAATATTTATCAAGGTGAAAAAGAAGTGATCGTCACAGGTGAAATTGGTGGTGCAATGTGGAAAGGGAAAATTGATTGTTTGAATTTAGAAGAAAAGTATTTTGTAGACATCAAAACAACCAAAGATATGCATGAGAAGAAATGGGATGAACGTTTAAACAGAAAAGCAAACTTCATTGAACGCTTCGGTTACGTGTTACAAATGGCTGTTTATTGCGAACTGCTTCGGCAACAATATGACAAAAATTTTCTTCCTCTCATTGCAGCCGTTTCAAAACAAACACCTAGTGAAGCAAAACTAATCACTCTTAGTGAAGAAAAAATGATTTACGAATTAGAAGAATTAAAAGAAAACATCGAGCGTGTTGTGCGAGTGAAAAATGGCGAGGAAGCACCAGTTAGTTGTGGAATTTGTGAATATTGTAGAGGACACAACAAAATTACAAATTTTACCAGTATGGACGATTTATAGGAGGTGCATAACGAATGAATACTGGATATATAAAATTGTATAGAAAAGTGACTAATTCATTCGTTTGGACCAATTCTGATATGTTCAAGCTTTGGATACTCTGTTTAATGAAAGCAAGTCATGAAGATAGGAAGTTTTTGTTTAATGGTCAAGAAGTACGCTTGACAAGCGGACAATTCGTCACGGGAGCCCATGCGATAGCAAAAGAGTACAACGAAGGAGCGTCGAGTGACAAAGCGATTGCATGGCGAACGCTATGGAGATGGCTTAAGAAATTTGAAAATGAAGAATTATTGACAATCCAGTCAAACGCTAGATACAGCGTTATAACAATAAAAAATTGGTCTGATTATCAATCAGGTGACAAGCCGTTGACAAGCCAAAGACAATCGAGTGACAAGCCATTGACAACATACAAGAATGAAAAGAATGATAAGAATGAAAAGAATATTAATAACAACAATAAAGGGTCGTCCATTCGTTCAATTTGGGAAAACAACGGATTTGGATTGATGTCGTCTAAAACTATGACCGATTTTGATTATTGGATTTCTGATTTTGAAAAAATCGGAGCTAGTCAAAAAGATGCTGAACAATTAATTGTTAAAGCTATTGAAATTGCTATTGATGCAAACGCAAGAAACTATAACTATATCAATGCCATATTGAAAGATTGGGAACAAAGAGGGTTCAAATCTGTTGATGAACGAGAAGCGGCAAGGAAGCAAAAGAAAACAACCAAGCAACAGAAATCAAATACAGGTCATTCGGATTACGATGATCTTGGATTTTAGGAAGTGAAAGAATGCAGTCAGCATCAGATGGATTTTCGAAAATGATTAAAACGTTGCTTTATATCACACCTGATCCATGTCCTGAATGTGGAGGAAATCTTTATGCTTGGCGTGCAAAAAACAAAGATGGGTCCGATAGATGTCCGCCAACTTGCATGGAATGTGGCTATAAAGCACGCAAAAAAGCAGAAGACCTTGAAACAGAGAAAATGTTTAACGATAGTTTGAAAGCCAGAGCGATTAATTACCTGAAATATAGCTCGCTTTATACCGACAAAAATTTAATTAATTGTCGTTTTAAAACTTACAAAACAGTAGACACAGAAACTAAGCTTGCTTTTGAAATTGCCAATCGAGCCACGACTGAAATTCTTTTGAATAAACCAATTCATATGATTCTTTCAGGCAAAAGCGGTGTTGGTAAAAGTCATTTAGCTATGTCAACGGCATGGGAAGTGTTGGAGAAATCAAACTATGATAAACGCTGCCTGTTCATTAGCTATGCGGAACTCTTAGAACAGCTAAAATTTGCGATGAAAGATGAACAAGCCAGAAAGACAATAACAGGAACCTTAATGGCAGAGATAAAAAGCGCTGATTTAGTTGTTTTGGACGACTTAGGGGCCGAATTAGGCGTTAAAGGTAATGACAGTACCAACTTTAATAACGACACCTTAAATCGCATTGTAGAAGCTCGGCAGAATAAAGCAACTGTTTTTACTACGAACTTAACAGGTAAAGAAATGAGCCAAGCTTATGGGGAGAGAATCCTTTCTCGCATCATGAGTAATTCACAAGGTTTTGTGATGAAAATTGAAGGGACATCAGACAAACGAGTAGCAGGCATCTGAAATGTTATTTTTAGCGAATATATTCAGCGTAGAACAGTTTTACAATCAAGCGAATATAAATAGATGTAAAGAAAGAAAAAAGGCTTAAAACGCATTTTAAAGCCTTAAAAACAAATCGATAGAAAGGGGAATCATTCAATGCCGTATGTAGTAAAAATTTCAGCCTATCTTGGTAAAGATGGTTGGCCAGTAGCTAATTTAAAAGATGCTGTGCTATTTGAGCAAAAAGAGACAGCAGCTATTGCAACAATCGTATCTGGCGGAACTGTTTCAGAAGTAAAGGAAGCCATCATAATGCCAGAAAAACCGAATAGGTATACAGCAAAATCTACCAAAGTAGATTTAAAAAAGGAACCAATTGAAAAAGCAACAAAAGATAACCAAGCTTGGATGAAAGGGGCTAAATGAGAATGAAGTGTGTTAGATGTCAAGATCAGCGTGTGATTTGGGGAAAAGACAGATTTAATTATGCAACACCTATTCCTTGTCCTGAATGCAACAAAGATGGAAAAGCAGTTCGAGCGGAAACTGCTACCAAAGAAAGGGAGTTAAAACAATGCAATCCCCAACAGCCCTGAATAAACGAGGAAACAAAGTCACGATTGATGGTTACACATTTGATAGCCAGAAGGAAGCTAACTTTTATACAAAGTTTGTCAAAAATTGTGGGTTACCTTTTGAAGTTCATCCGCGTTTTAAACTAACCGAACTTACACCAACTGCGGATGGTATAGGCAAAATTTCGGCGATAGCTTACTCACCTGATTTCATCATAAAAAACTTAGATGGGAGTTGGAGACATGTCATTGATATTAAAAACTCTTTTGGCGTGTATGGTATTGACCAATCCGTTAAGCTTCGTTTTCGTCTATTTGCCCTTAGATATGGTCATCCAGTCGAGGCGGTTGTTATTAGATCAAATGATTTTAAAGTCATTACACAAGGCGTAACTAAGCCGCTTAATGAGAAAAAACCATTCATCACAAATAATTTTAACTATCACTGGCGACAAGCCACAAACTACTAGGAGGTTTTACTATGACAAAACAAGTAAATTTTAGACCAGAAGTAAAGAAAGTGACATCTAAATCAAACGGAAATATCGAAGTGCTATTAGTGGTTAGCAACGCTTCATTAAAAGGAAAATATGAAAGTTTAAACGAATTTTTAGGCAAAACAGTATCAACGACCATCGAACCAGAAACAGTAGAATACAAGGTACCAGTTAACAAGCAGACCAATAAGCCGAATGTCGAATATGTTGTAAATAACGACGGGACAGTTGAAGTTCTAAAAGAAGAACAAACTTCTTTAGAAATGGGCGATGATGTGCAAGAAGTCGAAGAAGTTGCTGTGCAAGTATCGAAAGAAACCATTGATGAATTCATCAAGAAGGCAACAACAATCGAATGGCCAGAATCAGTAACAATCAACGTTCGTGGCGTGTTGCATCGGATCGATGAAGGGGAAGCGCTAGAAGAAATTGCGGCTGATCATGATGTTTCAGTTGATAATCTAATCAATCAAGTAGAAATCGCACGCCAACATTTTGCGCCATTTGCTGATTCTTGGAGCAAAAACAAAGAGAACATCATTTTCCCTGAAAAGACAGTTGAAGATGATGAAGAAGAAATCGAAGAATAATCTCGTAGAAAGTGAGTGTTCATTTTGCTTGAGATTTATTATACGCCAACATCCGCTATCATTGCGGATGCTCTGGCTAAAACATATGAAGTCGTTTCTTTAGACAAAGCTAGAAATATTGCGAAGAAATTTAAGGCTAGTTTAAAGCAGAAAACAGACCTTTATGTAATTGAAAGTATTTTGATTGATGCTGGTTATAAAAAAGAGTCAGTGAATTTGTAGAAGGGAGTGGAGGTTTGGTCGACCACAAAGAATTCTTTACTCCTTTGAAATATGAAATTTTTAGATTTATTTGCAGGCATTGGCGGTTTCCGTTTAGGGATGGAATCAGCCGGTCATGAATGCATAGGTTTTTGTGAAATAGATAAGTTCGCACGAACTAGCTATAAAGCAATCCATGACACAACAGGAGAGGTGGAAATGCATGACATCACAACAATATCAGATGAATTTATTCGGGGAATCGGAAGTGTTGACGTTATCTGTGGAGGATTTCCGTGCCAAGCTTTCTCGATTGCAGGAAAACGAAAAGGTTTTGAAGATACTCGAGGAACTCTCTTCTTTGAAATTGCAAGGTTCGCATCTATTCTCAGACCACGCTATTTATTCCTTGAGAACGTCAAAGGACTGCTTAACCACGAAGGAGGGGCTACGTTCGAGACAATCCTCAGAGCCTTGGATGAACTCGGGTATGATGTGGAATGGCAAGTGCTTAACTCTAAAGACTACGTACCACAGAACAGGGAGCGAGTATTCATTATTGGACATCTTAGAGGAAAATGTACCAGAAAAGTATTTCCTTTCGAGAGAAAAAACGGAACAACTGCTAAAAACAATATAAAACCTATCAACAATTCAAAAAAGACTAGGGAATTGCTTAACTTCGATAGTACTAACAGATTTTACGATGTTAATGGTATTAGCCCTTGTTTAAATACTATGCAAGGTGGAGATAGAGAGCCAAAGATTGCAGTGGTAGGAAATGTGAATCCTAGCGGCTCAGGAATGAACGGTCAAGTTTATTCAAGCGATGGTTTAGCACCTACTCTAACAACAAATAAAGGAGAAGGGGCAAAAATTGCAATACCTGTCTTAACTCCTGATCGAGTAGAAAAACGACAAAATGGAAGACGGTTTAAAGATGATGGTGAAGAAATGTTTACATTAACCGCTCAAGACCGACACGGAATAATGGTTAAGGAAGCAACCTCAAAAGGATATGCCGAAGCCTTACCAGGCGATTCTGCAAATATTAGCCATCCTAATTCAAACACAAGAAGAGGGAGAGTAGGCAAGGGGATTGCTAACACTTTATTAACAGGTGAAGAACAAGCCGTTGTAACTAATAATTTTAGAATTCGCAAACTAACACCTCGTGAATGTTGGAGGCTTCAAGGATTTCCTGACTGGGCGTTTGATAAAGCAAAAGAAGTAAACAGCGATAGTCAATTATATAAGCAAGCAGGAAACAGTGTAACAGTGCCAGTCATTGCTGATATTGCCAGTAGATTAGAAAGTGAGTGAACAAAATGATTCCAAAGTTTAGAGCGTGGGATAAACGTAGTAAAGAGATGTGGAAGGTATCAACTTTACACATTGAAGATGAATATGTAGATCTATTCAAAAAAAATATATATGAAAATCCACTTAATGATCCGTCGGCTAAATTTAGAGATGTGATCCTCATGCAATCAACAGGCTTGAAAGACAAGAACGGCGTTGAAATTTTTGAGGGTGATATTTTGAAAATAATAGAAGTAACAAATGAAGGTATTTCAGAATACATTACTGATGTTATTTGGGAAGACTGTTCATTCGTGTTTAAAAGTGATGGTGTAGATTACTATGACTCTTTTTTAGGGTCATTTTCAGGAGATCCAAATAAGACATACCCACTTTTTGAACTATTAGTCATCGGAAATGTATGGGATAACCCAGAATTATTGGAGGGAACAGAATGAGTGAATTAACCAAACTACAAAAAATCAGTGCTCTATCAAAGGACTTAATGAATAAGAAAAAGAACGACACCGATCGATTTGTTCATTTAAGCCATATTCACGAATTGGCAGAGGAGTTACAGCCACAGCTCAATCCAAATCAGCAGATTGTGCTGATTTGGTTGAAAGAATCATGCAAATTAAACGGATTACGTGAAGTTATCGAAATTATGGGGTTTTTATCAACTACTGGTGGAAAAATGAAGTATAAGCAAGTAGCTTATGCATATGGTGATTTAAATGATGATGAATTGAAGCAAGTCTTACAAGCTTTTAGCCAGTGGTCTATTGAACAGGAGGAAAATAATGGTTAAATTATCTATGATGGGCTCATCGAAATACGAATTTGATGGTGATTTAGATTCTGATATTCAAGATAGAATTGAAAAAAACAAGGAAATACAGCAAGAATTTTATGTGGATGTTCTTACTATTTTTAAAAAATACGGAAGAGAAAAGGCAGAAAAACTATTAACGGATTTTGTTGTCTCTTTAAAAAAAGGTGAACTAGAAATTGTGAATGATCAAGTTTCTAAAGTTGATAAGGGACAAATTATTTGGTAGCAAATAGGAGGAAGCGAAATGAACCAAAGACAGAAAAAGAAAAGAATGACAAAAGCCTTAAAAATTTTAAATCAAGCAGAGGTCGTTGAGTGCGACTATGACTCTGGTGGTATTTTATATATTGCAATCGAAAACAGTATTGAAAATATAAACATTCTAAAAAAAGCATGTGGTCTGTTGAATATTAATAAAAAACAATTTTTAAAAGATTGCAATGAACGAGAAATGACTGCTGAAAATTTAGATTTAGCGAGAGGATTGTACCACTTTATACGCAAAGAGCCAAAAAAATTCACCACTTTTCATAGTTATGGGAATGGATTTTCTTTGATTCGTTTTTGAATGAAGGAGGACAGCGATGAATAACCAAAAATTGATTGATGAATTGATATACGAACTAGAAAACGTAAGCAGTAAATCTATAAATAAGGATTTTGAGGATGGGTATAACGGCGGAATAAGACATGCTTTAGAGCTAGTTAAAGAGAAGAAACTAGATGAACCGAAAAAAGTCGTGGTACCGAAGTTTGTTGCGTATTTTATAGAAGACGGCAACAATTACGATAAAATAGCGTTCTTAGCACATCAGAAGTATTTAGGTATCAACTCGCTCATGAGAGAATGCCCTGTTAAAGACTGGCTTATGTCTGTGGACTATGAAACTGTATTAAGTTTAGTCAACGGCTATGAAGTCGAGAAAGAGCAATTGTATTATGTGAAGTTGCCAGAAATTGGGTATATGCGTTTCGGTAAAAAGTATTTCTATTCAACTGATAAAGAAGATGCAAAACGATATACAGAAAACCAAATCAAAGCAATTGATGAGCGTTACTGGCCGTTTGCTGTGAAAGTTGATGGTGAATAGATGAAACGCAACTGGAAAAGAGCAATAAATAAATTTAGTGGCATTGCAATAATGATACTTGTAGCAAAAGCAACCGTGAGCCATTTCGTGTATGGAAATGACATAACAAGCAGTGACCTTGTTTATTTCCTTTCATGCTCGTTTATTTTGGGATTAGGGCTATATTTGGGAGGTTCTAGTGTATGAGTTATCCAGAAGTTTATATCTTAGGAAGGCAAGTTGATGGAGTGTACGTTGAGTATTCAGAGCCATATCTTTCAATAATAGAAGCTGAACTTGATAAGCATCACTATGAAATGGGCCAATCAATGTCACAAGATGCTGGTTCTTGGAAAATTTTAAAGTATGGCAGACCGATAACGGTCGAATTAAACAATAAAAAAGCCAACCGACCACTGGTTGACTAAGAAGAATATTTTACCAGAAAAGTGGTAGCTTGTGATATGTGAGGTTACTTTGCCCCAAACATTGGTCACAATAAAAATATTTTATCATGAGTAAAGAAAGCTGCCAATAAAAAAAGCCGGATTCCTCCGACCGTGGGTAATATTCTCGACACGAATATTATACCATAAACGGGGGAATCAAAGGATGGTACTTTTTGACGTAAAGAAATATGAAACACCAGATGCAAAGGACGTAGATATGGAGCAAACTAAACATAACGTCAGTGTGTTCCTGTCTGCCTATCTTGCTGCTAGATGTCGTGTTGGCCAGCCAAGGGAGCCAAAAGTAACAGCTTCATTCTCTTTGGTTCCACCATCAACGGCTAATAACACTTTTGAAGCCGAGCAGATGTTAATCCAGAAAGAAGAAGCACAAGAAGAGTTTGATTACCTTCATAAGCTTTTTGTTAGAGGCTATTCTGCAATTCAGCATCCGCACAAACCAGATGTTACCGAGCGAAGAAAAAGAATTTTCTATGACCGTTATATCAACGGCAATCCAATCTATCTAGCAGCGCAACGAAACTGTATTAGTGAAGAATCAGTAAAACAAGAATCTAATATGATCATTGTTCAATTTGCTTCGGCACTGGAACTGGTTGCTTTTAAGTAGCCATTTATTACACTTTTTATACCTCTTTTATACACTTTATCTACACTTCATATACCTTTGAAACGGGTTATTATGATAGTGTCAAAAAAATAAGAAATGCGACACACTTACACAAATACATTAACGGAACGATTGCCTACTTATTTTTTTGATTTGAGATTACAAGGAAGTAAAAAAATTCTACTTTCTTCGTTTAGTCACTTGTGATCTCATTTAGATTCTCTCGCAAACTGCAAATTATAAAACTAAAGAAGTGAGGTGGATTTCCTCTCTCTTTTTTCTACAGGTTTGCGAGAGTTAATGGAGCATAGCTTAATCGGTAGAGCAGCGGTCTCCAAAACCGTTAGTATAGGTTCGAGTCCTATTGTTCCAGTAAGTGGCATAAGCTACTTAAATAAAAGAATCGTCAATGAATGTTCGGACAAACAAATTGGCGCTACTACCTTTCACGAGGGCTGCATTTCTATGCAGTCCTTTTTACATAATCTTATAAGGAGGTTGTTACATCTATGAGTAAAAAAGAACAGATTAAAAAGCAACAAGCACAGTTCTTAGAAATCATGAAGAAGGTTCGTGAAGAGAAAGATATAGATGCGCTTGCAGAACTGTTTATTGAAATCATTTCGGTATATGGGCTGAAGATGGATGAGACATCAGCATTACTTTATTACGTTCAGAAAGAAACACTTGAAGCAGATCACAATGCACAGTTCTTAAAAGAACGATTGAAACTTGATGTTACGTCGCTAGGTATTGAAGGTGTGCTGCAAGTGCAACGTGCTTTGGTTAATACTTATCTTTCTAATATTGCCAACAATGATTGATGTATCATCCAAACAAGCACGAGCAAAGTTCTATGGCTCATCAGAGTGGAGAAGATTAAGACAGCAGTGTTTAGAGCGTGACCATTACGAGTGTCAATGGTGTAAGGAACAAGGCAAGCTAACAACTCAATATGATTCAATACTTGAAGTGGATCATATTAAAGAGTTGGAGTATTATCCACAGCATGCCTTAGATATTGATAACCTACGCACACTGTGCAAGGATTGTCACAACAAACGGCACGACAGATTTAACTATAGAGAATCGAAAAGAAAAAAGAAATGGGATGATGAATGGTGGTAAAGAAATGTTTGAAAGATTATGTGGAAGATGGAAGATACACGATTGTTGTTGCTCCTAGTATGAAGTCATTAATGATTAAAATTAAGGAACTATATCCTACGGCAGTAGTAACGACTTCTGATGCTGATGGGATCGGAGGTAAGAAACTCCTGGTTGATAAATGGGCGGCTGATGGGCTAGGTCTCAAAGCAGCATTACCAAAGTACAGAACCCAAGATGTTGTATACGAAAACTTCACAAAGCAATTTGTTGAAGGCGGTAATGTAACTGTTAACTTTTCTTCGAAGTTACATGAGGGATGGGAGAAGGCATTTAATCAAATTAAACAAACTACTAGTGAAAGTTTAAGGAGTTCTTTTATTGGATATGTAGCAGGTATTCATGCTCATCCTTACAAAGAACAAGGTGATGAAGACTACATGGATTATGGCAAGCAGTTTTTCGAAGGTAATGTTTGGAAACAAAAGCGACAGGATATCTTGGATTCGAATAAACCATTAACCAAAGAAGATGTAAGCTTCTATTTAAACGGGAAAGTTCCTAAACTTTACATCAAAGGCCAAGAGGTTGGGGTTGCATCTATGACTGCACATTATGTTACTGACAGTGATATGCCAGGAACAAATGTAATCACATTTGTTTATATGACAAAAGATGATCCTAGAAACAAAGTCTTGTCGATCGATCTTAATAACGGAAGGGTGTTTAATCAATGAGTACTGATGAAAGAACATTTATAAAAGAAGGATCAGCAATTCGAAATCTAAATGAATCCAGCCACGATGCCAGCGCTTGGATTCAAGATACAATTGATAAGTTGAATTCATTTAAGCAACGAGTTGATGATGGTCATGTGATCATAATGGGTGGGGACTACAATGAAACTCATCCAGCACCAGACAGAGAACAGGTAACGTACGATTACATCTCATTGTCGATCGACTTCGTGGAAACCAAATCCCAAAACAGAACTGAATAATAAATGAAAGTGGGGACTAACATACCCCCAGTCGAATTATTTTGGGGTCAAATCCCAATCTAGGGAACCGGTGGATGGGGTCAACTGTCCAAATATAAGAGATAATTTTTTTATTAGGGGGGTGTAGGACATTAGGATAGCAGATTTGAAAAAACAATTATTAAAACAAATTGATGAAAATGATCAGATTGAACTTGAAAAAGTTGAAAGATATATTGATTTAGTAAAGCTTTATCGGAAAATGAATAGTTCAATAACTAAATTCGGAGCAATAGTTGAGGTGGAAAATGGTACGCAAAAATTTGTAAAACCTAATCCTGCAATCGCTGAAAAAGTGAAAATATCTCGTGCATTAATAACGCTTGGTAAAGATTTAAATTTGGATCCACTGGATCAAACGATTACCGCTCCAGATGATGATTATGATGAGAGTGATTTAACATGATACATCAAAAACACGTTGATTTTTATATTAATCAATTCAAAACTGGTCAGATTAAATTCAATCAGGAGCGGAAGGATTTAATTGAATATTTAGAGCGTGATGTACTCAGTCGTGACGATGTTTATTTTGATGATGAGATGATTGATAAATGTATCGCCTATGGAGAGAAATGGTTTTTTCCAATGCAGCCATTCCAAAAATTTTTAATTGCGTTTGTCTTTTTCTTTTTCAAGAAAAATGACCGTCGGGTGTATAGAAAGTTTCTTTGGATGTTTGGACGTGGGGGTGGCAAGAATGGTTTGCTATCTGTGGTTCTAAACTTTTTACAAACCGAGGTACATGGAATAATGGATTACAACATATCGATTGTTGCAAACTCAGAGGAGCAAGCTAAGACGTCATTTGAAGAAATTTACAATACAATCAAACGAAATAAAACGTTGCAGAAAGCTTTTGAATATGGAAAATCAGTTATCACAAGCAAGAAAACTGGCAGCAAACTTAAGTATCGAACGAGCAACGGAGAAACAAAAGATGGTTTGCGAGATGGCGCAGTAGCATTCGATGAAATTCATCGGTACGAATCGAATAAAGATGTAAAGGTCCATATTAGTGGTTTGGGCAAAAAACCAAATTCAAGGGAGTTTTATTCTGGAACTGACGGATATGTTCGAGAAGGGTTCTTGGATAGTATGAAAGAAAAAGCGAAAAGAGTGTTGAATGGTTCAGTCCGTTTCAATGCTCTTTTTCCATTCATTTGTAAACTTGATTCAGAAGATCAAGTGAATAATCCTGAAAACTGGGAACTTGCGAACCCGATGTTTCATAAACCGTTATCTAATTATGCTGAAGAACTGTATGAAACGATCATGGAAGAATATGAGGACTTAGAAGACGATCCAAGTAACAGGGAAGAATTCATGACTAAACGTATGAATTTACCTGTCACAGACTTAGAAAGATCGGTGGCTAGTCGTGAAGAAATTCTAGCGACCAACAGACCATTCCCAACTAACCTAATTGGAAAACAAGCCATTGGCGGTTTAGACTATGCCAGTCTGCGTGATTTCGCCGCCTGTGGACTTTTGTTTCGTGATGGGGATGATTATGTATTCAAGACCCATTCGTTCGTTAGAAAGCAATTTGTGGACATTTACTATGGATATTCTCGTAAGGCTTCTGAAACCACAAAAGAAAAATTTGCGCCGATACGTGAATGGGAAGAAAAAGGATTACTAACGGTCATAGATGGCCCCACAATTGATCCTAAAACAGTCGTTGGTTGGTTTGTTGAACAACGGGAAAAATATGGCATAACAAAAGTAGTAGCTGATAATTTTCGTATGGATCTTTTGCGCCCTTTGTTTTTGAAAGAAGGCTTCGAAATCGAAGTAATCAGGAATCCAACAGCTGCTGATAATTTGCTAGCACCTAGAATTGAAGATGCTTTTGCTAACAATCACATTATTTTTGGCGATAATCCGCTCATGCGTTGGTATACAAACAATGTACTTGTTAAGACCAATGGCGATGGTAATAAATCATATAAGAAGAAAGAAGAGGTAAGGCGTAAGACAGACGGATTCAAGGCTTTTGAATATTGTTTATGGCGTGTTGATGAAATCGTAAATTACAACTATGAAGATGCCTTTGACATATTGGATGAAATTGAGTTTTAGAAAAGAGCTAGGTGCTAGCCTAGCTCTAGTAAATTACTTTTTAGTCCATTTATTACCGGGCTTTTGAGTTGGGGGTAATCTATCACCAGAATCGATTTTAACTTCTCTTGGTTTTGATACTTCGCCACCTCTAGGACCGACTTCTTTATAAGTACCTGGTCTTTGGTTGTCTGTGCCAGGCGGTATTAATTTGTCTGCCATAGTGAGTATCCTCCTTGCTTTATTTCAGTTTATTACAACTGATAACTTTATTATATCACCTATGGTAATGCTTACAAATTAAATCTTAGAAAGGAAGTAATTATTATGTATAAACCGCAATATCTAAACATTGTTAGAACAACAAAATCAGCTTATGGCAACAATATTGCTTATTTCAAAAAGACATTTGTTGCTCATAACGGCTATAAGTGGGATGTACCAACGAAAAAAGAAAATAAATCAGGTCGTCATTTTTTAGGAAAAATAAAATAACGTGTAACTACAACAGAAAGGGGGTGAATGAGTGAGTTTATTCGATGTCTTCAAACTATCAGTAAAAAATGAAGAACCGTCCGACTGGCTTCCAGATTTTGTTGCAGGGGATGAATTAGCTACACGGTCATATTTAAAAATAATGGCTAAAAATACCGTTATAGATTTTGTTTCAAGGACTATGTCCACATTAGAAATAAAATTCAAAAGTACGGGAATGGAAGATTGGGACTATATATTAAACGTTCGGCCTAACTCGGATATGTCTGCTACCACATTTTGGCAAACCTTCTTCTTTCGCTTGTTAGATGAAAATGAAGTGTTGGTTATTTTAAAAGATGACCAACTTTTAATAGCTGATGACTATACAAGAGAACAAAAAACAATCACAGATGATTGCTTTACCAACGTTTACGTTAAAGATCAAGTGTTTACAGAAAAATTTTACATGTCAGATGTTATTTATTTAAAGTACAACAGTAAAGAGCTTGATTCATTTACTAAGGGTTTATTTAATGACTATTCGGAATTGTTCGGACGAATACTAGAAATCTCCATGCGAAATAATCAGATTCGTGGTTCTGTTTCAATTGAAGCCACTGGATCAATGAATGAAGAAAAAGGAAAAGATGGCAAAACACGTTCGGAAAGATTACAAGAGTATGTAAATAAAATTTATCACGCTTTTAGCACTAAAGCAGTTGCTATAGTACCAAAAGTTAAAGGATTTGATTATGAAGAATATACGAACAAACAAGGTTCTTCTAATCAGTCTCTTGAGGAATTAAATAAAATGAAATCATCGTTAATTGATGATGTAGCCAACGCCATAGGGGTACCTACGGCGCTTATTTATGGTGAAAAATCAGAACTTGATTCCAATATCAAAGCTTTTAGAAAACTATGTATTATTCCTTTAATGAAAAAGCTGCAAGATGAATTAACTGCAAAAGTTCTTACACGCCAAGAGTATAAAAATGGCGAACGAATTAAAGTAACTAAAGTTTTACCTGTAAGTATTCTAGAAAATGCAACTCAAATTGACAAAATCGTCTCTAGTGGAACATTCCTAAGAGATGAAGTGAGGGAAGAAACGGATTATGATTCGTTGCCAGATGGAGAAGGTAAGAAGCTAATTATGACTAAAAATTATGCACTCGTGAAAGGGGGTGAGGAAGAGAATGACAAAGACTAAAAACGTGCCGTTTCAGTTTTCTAACGAGTTAGTTGAAGGTAAAAGAGTTTTGACTCTTTCGGGAAATATCAGAAAAAAATATTGGTCCGATGATGATGTTATTGATGCGAAGAGCATCAGGGAAACTTTAGATGGAGTGACAGACGATATTACCATTAAATTAAATAGCCCAGGCGGAGATGTATTTGAAGGTGTTGAAATTTACAATTATTTAAAAGATCACCCCTCAAAAGTAACGGTAGAAGTTACCGGTGTAGCAGCTTCAGCAGCAACATTCATTCTGTCGGCAGCTGATGAAGCAATCATGAATGTAGGGACTTCAGTTATGATTCATGAGGCTTCAACTTTTACATGGGGAAATAAACAAGACATTCAAAAGACTTTGAATGCTTTGGAAACTATCGATGATTCCATTCTTTCAATTTATTCACAAAAAACAGGTCAAACAACAGATCAATTAGAAACATGGATGAGGGAAGAAAAATGGTTCACAGCTGAAGAAGCTGTAGAATATGGTTTTGCAACAGAAGTTAAGAAAAACACCGAAAAAAATTCAACTGATTCAAAGGAAAATATAGCTGAAATGGTGAAAAATGCTGTTGCGGAAGCTATGTCTTTAAACCAACAAGCTGTGACGAATGAAGCAAAACAAGAATCAAAACCAAAACAAAAATCTTTAATAAATAGATTAACTAAAGGAGCATGATTATGACATTAACATTAAAAAACAAAACAGATGAAGCGAAGAAACAATTTAATGCAGTATCAACAAATGAAGAGGCGACACCAGAACAGGTAAATGCTGCTTTAGAAGCATATGTTACTGCTGTTGCAGAAGATGCAGGAAAGCAAGTACGAGCTGAATATGAAGAGCTGAAAAATGTAACAGATAACCGTGTGCTTGAAGCTCGTGGCATTCACACTTTAACTAATGAAGAAACAAAATTTTATAACGAAGTTGAAAAAGCGGGTGGATTTAATGAAGATTTAGTCTGGCCAGAAACAATTTTAGAACGTGTTTTTGAAGGTTTACAAGAAGAACGTCCATTGTTAAAAATTATTAATTTTACCCCTTCAGTAGGTAAAACTAAAATTACACGTTCTCGTCGTAAAGGTGTAGCGGTATGGGGGCCACTTCATAAAGATATTGAAGGGAAATTAGATGCACAATTTGGTGCAACAGAATTTAATCAATTGGCTTTAACAGCGTTTTTCTTAATTTCAAATGACACTTTAGAATTAGGTCCACGCTGGGTTGACCGATACGTTCGTTTATGTTTATCTGAAGCAATCGCAGAAGCATGGGAAAAAGCAATTATCAATGGGTCTGGTCATAATCAACCTATTGGACTAACAAAAGATATGAATGCGGCAATTGATCCGACAAATGGATATGCTGATAAAGAATCAGCAGGGATCTTAACTTTTAAAGATTCACAGACAATGGTTAAAGAATTCGCAATGTTATTGAAGAAAGCTTCTAAATATACCGATAAAGTCGGCGATGACGACGAGGGAGAGGAAAAAACAAGAAAAGTTAAAGGGAATGTATACTTAATTGTTAATCCATTGAACTATTACGATATTGTTGCTCGTGTCACTACGCAAAATGCAAATGGCGTATTCGTTTCAAACTTACCATTTATTTCTGAAGACCATATCATTGAATCTTTAGAAGTAAAAGAGAATAAATTGATTGCTTTTGTTGGTGGAGAATATGATGCTACGCAATCACGTGCAGAAAAAGTCTATGTTTATAAAGAAACATTTGCAATGAAACGTGCAACATTATACGCTGCCGACTTATTGGGCAATGGTGAGCCAGCTGATAACGATGCAGCGCAAATTTATGATATTAAAATTGACGATGGAGAACCAGCAACAAAGTAAACACCCCTGTTGTTAATAAGATAAACCCAACAACAGATGGGGCAACTATCGATTTGAAATAGCACGGGGGGATTAGATGGAATCATATTTAAAGGAGTTCAAAGAAAGAAATCAAATCTTTCATTCGTCAGACGATGACTCTATAAAAGAACAATTAAATGATTCCTTTGAAGATATTCGAACGCTTATAGGAGATTTTGATCCAAAAGTATATCGAAAAGGAAAAGAACTTGTTTTTGAAAGAACTCGTTATGTAAGAAACGAAGCCTTAGAATATTTTTATCCCAACTTTCAGCAAAGTATTATGGATGCTTCCATCGATATTTCAGGAGGTGAAGGATTTGGCAATACATCCTAATTATAAACGTCCCAAAATAGGAGCTGGCGAATTAAAAACGCCAGTTTCTTTTTTTCAGTTTATTCCGAGAGAAGGACCTGAACCTGGCGAAATAGTAAAGAAAGAACTTCATTCATGTAAAGCGCAAATCTACAATCCGTCAATGAAAGATATGGAAATATTAAACGTAAAAGGAACTAAAGAGGGGCTGACAATTAAAATCCGTGATCCACACCAAGACTATATTCCAACAAACAAACATAAAGTTGTTATTGACGACTATAGAGCCTTACCAATAGGAAAAGAATGGGAAATAGTAGACGTTTCACCAGATTTTGAAGATAACCGTTTTATCAAAATCGTTTTAGGGGCTACGTCATGAGCGAAGTTACAGGGTTAGAAGAAATTCTCAAAAATATGGAAGATAAACTAGGACAAGCACGAGTAAATAGAATTTCCAACAAAGCTTTAAAAAAACAAGGCGAAAGAAACAAGCAGATTGTTAAAAAATATATGGCTAGTTATATCGATTCAGGAAAAACACACGACTTAGTTATAAGTAGCGGTGTGAAAAGTAATCCAAAACGAGTTGAGACTGGCTGGGCTTCAAAGGAACGTGCGCCTATCGTCCATTTAAATGAGTTCGGCTATACACGCTATGGTACTTATGTGCGACCTCGTGGAATGGGAAAACTACAGGCTGCAGCTGATGAAATTCAAGCGAAAGCATTTGGAGAGATGAAGTCGAATATGGAGGAATTAGCTAAATGAAAGACATGATGATGGAAGTTTACAACCGATTAATTGATAATCCTCTGATTCGAGAAAAAACTAGTTTTATTAATGACAATGGTAAAACTGAATATCGCATTAAATTTTACGAAGTACCAGAAACTTTGGATACTACCAAACCTTTCATTGTCATTGATAACTTTCTTGGTCCACAAACTAACGCTTATTTTGCCAACAACAAAGCTTTATCAATTAGGTTTAATTATCAAATTAACGTTGAAAGCATGGATAGAATGACAACCAAGCAAATTTCTAAAGCAGTTGAAGAAACAATGAAACAAATTGGATTTGGCCGTCTTGATGGTGGCTTAGATCAGTACTTTAACGAAACAAAGCGTTTTGTGGATGCGAGACGTTACAGAAAAAATACACAAATTCACGACACCGACTACTAAGTTGGTGTCTATTTTTTAGGAGGAAAAAATATATGCAAACTTATGGATTTAGCAGAATCACTATTCAACAATTGGACAATGAATTAAAGCCAGTCGCTGGTAAGAAACATGTCATTGATGGCAAGCCAAAAGAAGGGGCCGCAGCAAGCTTTGAAATTACAGGACTAACCAAAGAACCGTCAAAAGTTTTCGGTTCAAACATTGCATATTACGTGGCACGTAAAGGGCACGGAGATATTGCAGCAAACTTAGGTATCTTAGATGTACCATCAGCCATTGAACATGAAATGTTAGGGCATAAAAAAGCTAGCGAGGAAAGCAAAGTTTATCATATTGGCGAGGATACAGAGCCACCTTACTACGCAGTATTAATCGAATCAGAAGATTTATATGGTGAAAAACTCGGCTTCGGCATGTATGCAGGCACATTCTCATTAGATGGTGTCAAAGGCGAAACATTAAATGATGACGACTTTACGCCAGAGCCTGGCGAATATGTTTATTCTGCTGTTTCTCGTCAAATTAACGGTAAAAAAGTTACTGTCGGTTTTGCAGATAATTCAGAAGCTCTAGCAGAATTGACAACAGAATTATTTGGTGAAGAAACACCAGCGCCGGGAAAGTAGCAAGCCCCACAGTGGGAGCTGTTACTCCCACCACAGATGGGGCCAATATTGAATTAAGTTAGGAGGACAAGAAATGTCGTTTATTCCACCAGAAAAATTTAGACTTTATAAAAAAGGTGAAACTAATCCTGTTGCAGAAGGTGTTTCACCTTTAGCTATTACAGGAATTGCCGCAAATACGGATGTTTTAGCAGGTGACTTTACTGTCACAGGTGTTGCCACCGTTGACGGTGAAGAAAAAGAATCTGATCATGTTGATGTACCAGCATTTAAAACATTACCTATTGCAGTAACAGGAATTACCTTGGATAAGACTGAATTAGCTTTAAAAGTTGGTGAAACAGCAACGTTAACACCTACAATCATGCCAGAAAACGCAACAAACAAAGCGTATAGATTCAGTTCTGAAGATGCAGCGATTGGAACGGTAACGCCAGTGCAAGGAAAAGTAACAGGCGTTTCGGAAGGTATTACAAAACTTGTTGGCACAACTGAAGACGGTAATTTTACAGCAGAATGTACATTAACGGTAACAGCAGCAGAATAAAAATTATTGATTAAGGACGGCTTTAGTTAGTCGTCCTTTTTTTGGAGGTTAAAAAATGGAACGCAAGATTGAACTTACTTTACGCATTGATGGCGAAGAAAAAACTTTTACTCAAGACTTTGTACCTTTCTCAAAACGTAATGACTACATTCGTTTAGAGAAAGAAGTAGAAGAAGCAGCGAAGAAACGTGATAAGGAGCCAATACAAAAAGATTATTTGGATATGCAAATTCAGTTTGTCGCAGATCTGTTTGACGAAAAAGAAGTGACTAAAGAATCAATCATGAGTGGATTAGATTCACTAGACATCGAAAAAATTTGGGAAATCATACGGTACCGTGTTTTGGGATTCTCAAAAGAAGATGATGAAGAAGCAAAAAAAGCAATGACGGAGGAAATTTAACTTGGGATGAACTTTATGAGTTACAAGTTGATTTTGTCCGTAATGCTATCACTAATCTAGGGTGGACGATTCGGGATTTCATGAATACTGATTGCTTGGATATTGATGAAATCTTATTGAAGGCACCAAAGAAAAAGAAAACTAAAAAGAAAAAACAAGAGGTGCGACCATTAAGCGAATTAGTAAAGCGTGGTGGCGCATAAAGGGAAGGAGGTAACTAAATGAGTGGTGGAACGCCGTTAGGAAATATGGTTATAAAGCTAGGCTTGGATAGTTCTGATTTCGGTCGTGGTGCAGCAAATGCTAAAAAAGAAGTTCGATATTTAGCGAAAGAAATGCAAGCTAATGCAAAAATCGCTGATATGGCGGGCAATCAAATGGGCAAGCTTGGCACTCGTTTTGATGGTTTAACTAAAATTATTGGGGCGCAGGAGAAACAAGTTGCTGCATTGAAAAAAGCTTATGACGAGTCATTTGTAGATGGGAAAGCGACAGAATCAACTAAAAGGTTAGCAACTCAATTGCAAGATGCTAATGGTAAACTAGCAAATTATCGATCTCAATTAATTCAAACAGCTGGTCAGATGGCAGAAATGCAAGTCAAAACTACTGGTGCCACTGGCGCCATTTATAACGCTAGTGAAAAAATGATTGCTAGTGGACAAAAAATGGAAAAAGTTGGGGGAGCCTTGACCAAGGGTGTGACTTTGCCAATTCTCGCAGGAGCTGCAGCAGTAACAACGGCCGCTGTGAAATGGGAATCTGATTTTGCGGGTGTGAAAAAGACCAATGATGAAGTTGTTGACTCTACAGGTAAGGTTGTTTACTCATACAAAGATTTAGAAAATGGTCTTCGTGAACTAGCCAAAGAATTACCTTCAAGTCACACGGAAATTGCAAATGTTGCAGAAGCAGCAGGGCAGTTAGGTATCAAAACTAAAAATGTAGTTGGCTTCACCAAGACAATGATTGACTTAGGCGAGTCAACGAACATGAGCGCAGAAGAAGCAGCAACTGCTTTAGCTCGATTGGCCAACATTACAGGAATGCCCCAAACAGAATTTGATAAGTTAGGTTCTGTAATTGTTGATCTAGGGAATAACTTTGCGACAACTGAATCAGAAATAACCGCAATGGGTTTACGTCTTGCTGGTGCTGGTCATCAGGTGGGAATGAGTGAAGCTCAAATCATGGGATTTGCGGCTGCATTGAGTTCTGTAGGGATTGAAGCAGAAGCAGGCGGTTCTGCATTTTCTAAAGTGATGGTTGAAATGCAATTGGCTGTAGAAAATGGAGCCAATGCATTTGCAGGGTTAGAGAGTTTAAGCCAACAAACTGGTGTATCTATGGAACAGGTTTCTAGCGCTGTTAGAAATGGCGGTAAGGAGTTAAAAAACACTGCTGGTGCAATGGGGTTAACTAGCAAGGAATTAAAAACAATGCATAAAGAAGCCACCGATGCATCAGGAAAATTAAATGATTTTGCAGAGGTAGCTGGAATGTCTGCTGAACAATTTTCTAAAGCTTTCAAAGAGGATGCTTCCGGTGCCATTATCAAATTTATTGAAGGGCTAGGAAAAACGAAAGAACACGGACAATCTGCAATTGCTGTTTTAGATGATATGGGAATAACAGAAGTTCGTCTTCGTGATAGTCTCCTTCGTGCCGCTGGTGCCAGTGATGTATTTAAAAGCGCTGTAGATCGTGGAACTAAAGCATGGGGAGAAAACACCGCTTTAACAGAAGAAGCTAACAAGCGATATGAAACTACTGAATCTCAATTAAAGATGCTTAAAAATGAAGCAGTGGACGTAGGTATCACGTTTGGTGGTCCTTTAGTAAAAGCATTGAGAGATGCGCTGCAAGCGACTAAGCCAATGATCAAAACGGTAACGAATTTAGCGGAATCTTTCTCAAATGCTGATCCTAAAACACAGCAAACAATTGTTAAAATGATTGCATTAACTGCTGCAATGGGTCCTGCTATTAAGTTAACAGGTACTTTAACAAAAGGTGTAGGTTCGTTAGGTAAAGGTTTTGTTGAGACAATGGCTGCTATGTCTAAAAAAAGAGCGATTGATGATGTTACAAAAGCTTTTGCAGAAGGTAGTTCTGTTTCTGTTGGATTCGGAAAAGGCATTGCTTCTTCTGGTTCGGCGTTAGGTGGATTAACAGCTAAAATTGGAGGAACCACAACACAAATTGGTTCATTGACTAAAGGGTTTAGTTTATTGAATCCTTGGGTGTTAGGTGCAACTGCAGCGATTGGAGCAGGTGTAGCAGTGTGGAAACTCTGGGGAGAAGAAGCCTGGAATAGTTCCCAACGAACACAACGATGGGGAACTGATGTAGGAAAAGCCACTGACGATGCTTTAACTAAGTTTCAAGGTTATAGCAGAGGTGCTAGTGGAGAGCTTGATTTGCTAGAAAAAGGCATTTCTGGGAATACCGGTACCATTGCTAATAATTTCTCTAAGATGGGTCAATCAATCGAAGAAAATATGACGAAAAAGATTGAGACACTGAAAGACATTGTTAATAGGTTGCCAGATGATATAAAAGAAGCTGGAGATAAGCTAACCCAAGAAGAAGTGCTCAATCAGGAAAAATATTTAGCTGTAGTGAAAGAAAATAATCAAAAAATAACTCAAATTAAACAAGAAGCTTCAAACAATAACCGCAAAATAAGTTATGAAGAAACGATAAGAATTAAATCATTAGCTAAAGAAAGCGCAGAGGCTTATGTTAATTCTTTAGGTAAAAGCGAAACTGAAACCAAAGAAATTTTATCTGCAATGACAGGAAATGTAGCAGAAGCATCAGAAGATCAAGCAAAAACGTGGCTGCAATCTTTAGGAAAGCAAAGGCAACAATCCAAAATAGAATATAATAAGATGCAGGACGATTTGAAAGCAAAATTAGTAGATGCTGGTTATGATTTAAACAGTGAATATGCCAAAGAAATGCTATCCTTATTAAAAGAAAGTGGCGATAGTGCCACGCAGATTACAGAAGATCAGATGTCAACTATTCTAGCCAAATATCCAGAATTAGCTGATCAAGTATTTTTAGCAAATGGACAATTAATTAGTTCAATGGGTGAAGCTGGTCAAGCGGCAGTTGGTCAAAATAAAAAAATGATGGATTCCTTCACCGATATGGCAGAAAAAGTATCAAAAACTGCCGGAGAAAACGCAAAAAAAATAGAACTTATTGCAGACGAAGCAAATGAGTTTGGCGAATTCTGGAATCAATTAATCTTAGATACGAAAACAGGTGAAGTCAAAACAAATGCGCAAGAAGCAGTTAATGAAGCTGCAAGCTCTGAAAAAGGTTGGAATCAACTTATTTATGCTTCTAAAAACGCAGATTTAAAGAGTAATGCTAAGTTGATGATTGCAGAAGCTGCCATCGCTAATGGACGTTGGGAAAAAATGACGTTTACCGAACAACAAGCTTTGTTAGATAGTAACGTTACAAAAACAATGACACAAGCATTGCAAGCAAAAGGCAGCTGGGGTAAATTGAATTTCGAAGAGAAAAAAGCTGTTCTTTATTCAAATACGCCAGAGGTAATGGCTGAAACAATGCTTAATTTGGGATTGTGGAAAGACTATCAGCCGCAGGTTAAAGAATTAAAGGCTAAAAACCAATCTTTTCTTGATGTGTTGAGCCAATCCCAAGATAAAATCGTTCATTGGTCACAAGTCCCAGTAGATATAAAAGAAATTCTTGGTGATAATTACGATTTACTTTCAAAAATATACGGATCAGAGCAATCGTATAATCGTTGGAAAAATTTACCAGATGATGAGAAAAAACTTTTAGCTAATAATTCTGATGTGCTACAAAAAATTATGACTTCGGATACTAGTTTAAAACAATGGAATGCCTTGCCAGCTGATCAGAAAAAAATGCTTGGAGATAATACCGACTTATTAACAAAAGTTATGGCATCAGAAGAAAGCTTTAATGCGTGGAAGTTATTACCTGATCCAGTAAAAAAAATGCTTGGTAATAATGAAGATTTAGAAGCTAAGATAGCCGATGGAACAATTAGCATAGAAGAATATAACGGGATTAAACCACTACTAAAAACACTTTTAGGTGATTCTTCAATTGTTCAAAATGCAAGTCGTGCAGCTGGTGATCAACTAGATATTTATAATAGGAATAATCCTACAAAAAAAATACTTAGTGGAGATTCTTCTAATACCCAAGCTGCAGCTCGACAAGGTGGCAATGCATTGAACACCTACAATGCCAATAATCCAGGAACGAAAAACCTGCGAGGAAATGCAGGTGGAGTTGTCGGTGCGGCTTCAAGTGGTAATAGTAGCTTAAATATTTTCGCAGCAAACAATCCAGTTGAAAAACTATTAAGGGCTAATGATCAAGCGAGTGGACCAGCATCTCAAGCGAAAAATGCAGTAAGTGATTTTAATTCTGGCCCTTCGGTAATTACTAAAACTTTAAACGTAGTAGCTAATTTAGGCGCTGGCGTAGCAAAAATTTTAGGACTCGAAACAGGAACCAATAATCATATTGGTGGTCCGGCAATCGTCAATGACCAAAAAGGACGCACTTATAAAGAATTGGTAATTCCTAAAGGTGGTGTGCCTTTCATACCAGAAGGTAGAAATGTATTCTTACCAGATTTACCAAAAGGATCAAAAGTAATCAAAGCTTCAGAAACAAAGAAACTAATTCCTCATTATGAAAACGGCGTGGGAGTTCCGAGAAACTCTTCAGTTGTTAAAAATCTAATTGCTGTTCAAGATTCACATGAATCAAATGATTTTAGCGAACTTGCTTCTCTAATGCGTGAAATGGTTTCTTACTTGAAAGACGGAAATATAAAAAACATGGAAGTAACACAATATATCACAGGTGCTGACACGAAAACACCGAGAGAAACAGCAATTGAAACAAAACGCCAACTACGTGACTTGGCTAGGGGGTTTAAATAGTGAAACTAGAATTAGTTTATACGAATCAAAATGGGGAGCAACTCGTTTTTAATGAGGAGGCTCCTTATTTTTTGCAAAATGTTGAAGGTTTAGAAGCACCAGAAAATGTCGTGCTAGCAGAAGAAGTATTTGGAGAAGATGGCGCAAAAGTTGTTGGAATCCGCTTAAGCACTCGGAAACCTTTGCTTGAAGGCACTTTAATTGGAAAAACAGAAGAAGAAATTTATCAGTTGCGCCGAGATATGATTCAAAAAATCGATCTAAAACAAACAGGGAAACTAACTCTTAAAGTCTATGACAAGGAGTATGAAACCGACGTATTACCAATCCAAGCGCCTAGTTTCAAATTATACGAGGATAATCCTTATAAGGTTGATGAATGGAACTTATTCTCTTTACAGTTTGAAGCATTCGATTCTTATTTCCGAGATGTATCGTTTTATAACTCACTGGTTCCTTTGGCAACATTAAAGCCAACGCTTATTTTTCCAATGGTTTTTGTTCAAGGCGAGAAGCATACATTTGGGCGCTTTGAATCAGGAAATATCGAAAAGATTGTAAACAATGGCGATGTACAGGTTGGAGCAGTTTTTCATATGAAATGTGTAACAACCGTAACTGATCCGCAGATTTACGATGTGACAAAACAAACCTTCTTTGGATTTAAAGGAACCTTTGAACCTGGAACAAGATTCGAACTTTCAACGGTACGTGGAAATTTGTATGCGAAAAAAATTGTTAATGGTGTAGAAACTAATGCTGTTCCAGAACGTATGGAGGGCAGTAGTTTCTTTCGATTATCTAAAGGAGATAACTATTTACAACTAAAAGCGGCCAACAATTCTCAAAATGGAATTACATGTGAAATGCAATTTACACCATTGGTTAGCGGGGTGTAGCTATGGATTTTATGCCATTACCTTTTGTAGAGGTGTTTCGAAGAAAGTCTGGCTTTGATTATGAGTCAACGGCAGTTCTGGACATATGGAAATCAATGAGTGTCAAAGAAAATTTCAAGTCAGCCAATACTTTTGAAACGGTTGTTCTTTTAAAGTACATGCCAAAAGAATTAATGGACGAAGATACAGTGCTATTAATTAATAATTGCTTTTACTACATTGATTCTATTATCTGCGATGATTTGAGCAGTGGATTAATTACAATTTCTGGGAAGTCTCTTTTTGCAAAAGCTGGTAAGAGAATTGTTTATAGAATTTACAATCAAACAAAAAGACCAGAGCTGATTTGCTACGATCACTTACGGAACGAAGTGGTCTCTCCGTCAGATGCTAAAAGAAAAATAAATTACTTATCTGTTGAACAACCGCCAGCAATTACTAATTCAAACATTAGTTATCAAAACAGTTATGGGAATGTTGAAGAAGAAATAGAGGGGCTGTGTGAAAGTTACAATTTTGGTTTTGACGAAATTCCTATCTCGAATGGGCGTATTGGCTCAACATCAAACGGCCAAGTTGGAACAAATATTCGTTTTAGAAAAAGTGAAGATGTTTCTAGTGTAGTTCAATTTAGTGCAGAGTTTGAAAATGTCACTAATGAATCATTAGAAAAGAACAACTATGATGAAGCGACTACAGCCCTTATTTATGGAGAAGGCGAAGGAAAAGCTCGGAAGCATACTCAAGTAAATAACAATTTGAGTGGCCTCGAACGAAAAGAAATATATGTCGATGCTCGTGACTTACAACAGACTGTTGATGATGTAAAAATGCCAGATGCACAATATATTGCCACATTGCAATCAAGAGGAAAAGAAAAATTAACTGAACAACCAAGAGTTTTGGCATTGAATGGGACTATCAATTTGAATGATAGTCTTTTTGTTTATGGTCGAGATTATAAATTGGGGGATCGAGTAAAACGTATTTCTTCTTTTGGCTATTCAGATACAGTGGTTCTAAATTCTGTAACGCAAACCTGGGATGAGAAGGGATACCATATTGACGGTGAATTCGGTAACCAAAGTAAAACAATTATTGATGTAATCAAGAGAAAAGGAAAGTAGGTGGTTATTTTTGGCGGAATTAAGTTTATTTTATGATGCCGTTTTGCAAGATGATGGCACATACGATCGTGCTTATACATCGGCAGACTGGGCAAAATACTTTGAAAATATCTTTCGCAATGGCGTCATGATGTCAGTAGGTGAAGCATTAAGAATGACTGCAGCTGATTCTGTTGGAATGAGAATTGTTGTAAAAGCAGGTTCAGCAAGCTTAAAAGGTTATCAATATATAAATACGTCTGCTTTTGCATTACCTATTGACGTTGCTTCTTCAACACAAGATCGAACAGATTCAATTGTTGTTCGTCATGACTTGAACGCTAGACAAGCTTATGTAGCAGTCAAAAAAGGCAATGTCTCTGTAGAGCGCTCAACAGAAGTTTATGAAATCCAACTAGCAACGGTCAAAGTACCAAGGAACAGTTCGGCGATTACTGCAGATTTAATCACAGATAAGAGATCAGATGCAAAAGTTTGTGGTTATTCAACACCTTTTGCCAATGTTTCTGTATCAGGATTAGAAGCACAATATGAAGCAATGCTAAAAAAAATTGTAGAAACCAACAAGACAAGTTATGAAAAAATCCTAAATGATTTTAAAAACTATGTTGCAAAAGCACAAACCGATATGGATTCTAATATTGAAGAGATAATCCGTACAGGAAATGGAAAAGTAAATGCTTTTGATGTTTTGATTCATGAATGGTTTGCGGCTTTAAAAAATGAGCTAGATGCTAATCAAGCATCAAATTTACAGAATCAAATCAATGAAATGAAGGCTACTGAAGAACTGCCGACTATAGTGCATGATTTACGCGGCTATCCTAGTGTACAAGTTTTGTATTGGGAATACGGTATTGGCCTATCAGGGCTAGCTAATGAGCCAACAGGTCTAGGTGGTAGCAATGTGAAAAAGATTCCTCACAGTGTAGAATATCTTGATTTATTCAGCTTTAAAGTTAAAGTACCAATGAACTTTAAACTGGTAAATCCAACAGTAACCAAAATAGATAATAGAACTATTCGTTTTATTGAAGCATACAAAGTTATAGAAATTAGGTATTAAGGAGGAAAAGAATGTATACATTTAAAAAAGGTGATGCAGACTATCAAGTCATGCTGAACGAAAACTTTAGCGAAATAACGGATGCTTTAGAAAATGGCGCACTGGTTTCTAAGAAAACCGTTATTAAGGCACAGGACTGGGATGAAATTTTAGACAAAGGAATTTACACCGTCTTCGGTGCTTCTGGCGCAAATAGACCTTATTCGGGTGCAGCTTATGGTGCTTTAGTTGTTTATGCTGATAATACATTTGTAAGTCAAACGTATATGTATAAAGGTGAAACATACACCCGTAGCAGACAAGGGAGCCCTGCAACGTGGACACCATGGAATAAACTTCTTTCAGATAATGAACAACCATTTGAAGTCTATTTTGGAAGATCAGAGGATAGTAGTGATGTCAATACAGGTTTCCAGTATCCTATCGGCAGTATCGTTGCTACTGATAAATATCATAAACCAGAAGATTTACCATTTTCGATTAGCGCTGATAAAAAGAAATTAACTTTTACTAAAACAACAACGATTCATGTTAGCGGTTCAGCGAAGTTTCATGGAAACTCTTCTGGAACAGATTACGCTTATTTTAAAATATTTTGGGGCGCTTCTAATGATCACATGATTCAATACGGTACTCCGACAAACACAGCAATCAATGTGTCAACAACGATTGGGGGAGAAAAAACTCTAACAATCAAGGCTGGGGATTCACTAAGATTTGAATTAGAGAGTCGACCAAACAAAAGTTTATTTAGAACACAGATTGCTTCATTATCTATCAAAGAAGTGAAAAGTATCTAATATGTTTCAAGTAGACATAAGTGGGAGGTGAGTTAGTGGAAAAATATTTTAACCACCTATCAATTGCAGCAAGTATTGTAGGTGGTATTTGCGTTAGCTTTCTTGGGGGAATGGATCAGTTGCTAGATGTTTTGTTATTTTTGATGATTGTTGATTTTGTAACAGGTTGGCTTAAAGCAATCGCTACTAAATCACTATCAAGTAAAATAGGTATGTTGGGAATCGCCAAAAAAGTAATGATTTTATTTGTAGTGGCAGTTTCTGTGAAAGTTGAATGTATAGTAGGGAATAATATTCCTATTAGGGAAATGGTGATTATTTTTTACATTGCAAATGAAGGCATTTCATTTTGCGAGAATGTATTGGAATTCATTCCTTTACCAGAAAAGTTAAAGGATTATTTTATTCAATTACGAAATAAAGACAAGAATTGAAGCGGCTTGTGTCGTTTCTTTTTTTGTTTAAAAAAATAGGAAAGAGGTTTTTAAATGAAAAAGAAAATTTTAGCAGGAGCGCTTGTCGCTCTGTTTTTTATGCCTACAGCTGTATTTGCCGCAAAAGGAGACCAAGGTGTGGATTGGGCGATTTATCAAGGCGAACAAGGTCGTTTTGGTTATGCTCATGATAAATTCGCTATTGCTCAAATTGGCGGCTATAATGCTAGTGGTATTTACGAGCAGTATACTTATAAAACGCAAGTAGCAAGTGCCATTGCTCAAGGAAAACGAGCGCACACTTATATTTGGTACGACACGTTCGGTAGCATGGACATTGCCAAAACGACAATGGATTATTTCTTGCCACGCATCCAAACGCCTAAAAATTCCATTGTTGCATTAGATTTTGAACATGGAGCTAGTCCTGATGTAAACGCAAATACGGAAACAATCCTATATGGTATGCGCCGTATTAAACAAGCAGGATATACACCAATGTATTATTCATACAAGCCTTTTACGTTACAATATGTGGACTATCAGCGAATTATTAAAGAGTTCCCTAATTCTTTATGGATTGCTGCCTATCCTAGCTATGAAGTAACGCCAGAACCATTGTATGCTTATTTCCCAAGTATGGATGGTGTTGGAATTTGGCAATTTACATCCACTTATATTGCTGGTGGGTTAGATGGTAACGTAGACTTAACAGGTATTACTGATAACGGGTATACTGCAATTGACAAACCAGAAACCGAAACTCCAGCAATTGATGCAGGTGAAGAAGTAGAAAATACGCCAAGTTCCGATGTTAAAGTGGGCGACACTGTTAAAGTGAAATTTAGTGTTGATGTTTGGGCAACTGGTGAAGCTATTCCGCAATGGGTAAAAGGAAACAGCTATAAAGTACAAGAAGTAACTGAGAGCAGAGTATTGCTTGAAGGTATCTTGTCATGGATCAGCAAAGGCGATATTGAATTATTGCCAGATGCGGTAACTGTTCCTGATAAACAACCAGAAGCGACTCATGTGGTACAATACGGTGAAACGTTATTCAGCATTGCTTATCAATATGGAACAGACTATCAAGCGTTGGCGGTATTAAATGGATTGACAAATCCAAATCTTATTTATCCTGGTCAAGTTTTGAAAGTAAATGGATCAGTAGTAAGCAACGTTTACACAGTTCAATATGGTGATAATTTATCAAGTATTGCAGCCAAACTCGGTACTACTTATCAAGCCTTAGCTGCATTAAACGGACTATCAAATCCTAACTTGATTTATCCTGGTCAAACATTGAACTATTGATAGTTTTAATATAAAATAAGGATACACTTATTTAAATTCTCTTGAGTCGCCTTCCCAAAGGCGGCTCTTTTTCTAAAAAGCACTTGTAATAAAATATTCGATTTGGTTTAATTATAGTATATAAGTTTACTGTTAAAGGAGAAATAAGTGTGGATTGGAATGAAGGTCCTTGTAGGATAGATACTTTAGAAAATGTTGATTG
>OKLL01000254.1_pt1 | contig 20318 bp, 30 predicted proteins | sample 1614761 | NCBI WGS metagenome assembly OKLL01 (sample SAMN04436967, study PRJEB24849) | human gut metagenome | biome: human gut; feature: NICU; material: stool | host: Homo sapiens | place: USA: Saint Louis, MO | collected 2010-03-23
CCGGTACCCTGCACGAGATATTTAGCTTCACCGCGACCAATTCGCTGCGCAATACGTCCAGCCAGATATGCCTCAATATCTACACCGCTGTCCTGCAGCAGTTCATTGGAGACGCGGATAATTTTGGATGACAGTTTTTTAGCCCCCAGGATTGCGGTGCCGAATGTCACATCCCCCTCCGTTGCTGCAGCGTTTTCTGCAAGCAGTTCCCCCTCCTCAGCTGTACCATCAGAAGTGGACCAGGTAATATCCTGACCGTTTGAAGTATTTAGGATTTGCGCAACGCTCACGATCCCGCCGTAAGCTTTCATGGCATCAATAATGGTATTTCGCATCTGGGTAGGGACCGTATAACCACCTTTATCATCAGGTGTCGTTCCCTGCGCACGAAGTTCTTTAACGGCCTGACGTTCTTTAGCAGTCAGCTCACCGAAGCCATGGCGCAGGAGACGCACTTCTGCCTGCATTTCAGGACTTTCCTGACGCTGGCGCTGTTCAGGCTCCTGTTCATCAACAAAAGACTGATCATGGCGGCGCAATTCCTCTTCACGAGCGATACGCTCATCAAGCGCGTCCAGTTCGGATTTTGCGGCGTTCCACTGAGTGCGCTGCTCTTCGGTCCAGGTGGTATCACCAATTTTATCGTGCAGAGCACGCATATCAGTGGCGATGGTGTTACGTTTTTGCTTCATTTCATGCAGTTTCATGGTTTTTCCTTACGCGTTAAGAAGAGTCAGCAGGCGCTCACGCGCCATTCGTTGATTAATGGCGTTATGTAGCGCACCACTGTCGCGCGCCTCCTGCCAGGCTTTCATCGATCGGACGCCGGAATCGGCCTCCTGATATGCGGGATAGGTCACCGGACTGACATCAAACAGCCGGGAAAACTTTGATATTTCTCGAATAACTACCCCTTCGTCGTCCTCATACCAGTGCTCACCATCACGGGCGACTCGAAAGGCAAAGGACGACTGGTTAATGTCACCGCGAAGCATCGGAGCCAGCACCAGGTCGCGAATGGTTTGCGTATCCGGTGCGGTAATGTCGTATCGCAGACCGCGATCATCTACAGACAGTGACAACGTTCCGGCAGCGCTACGACCAAGGATAAAATTAGGGTCATGGTTAAACAGCCCGCGAACATCATCATTGAGCACATCGTCAAAAGCACCGGGTTTGATAATTTCACGAAACCCCCAGAGAGGTTCCGAGCGACTGTTAAACACCGATCCGTAACCCAGAATGCGGGTGGGCTCATCGGTGCGTTGTTCCGCGCGAACCTCCCCGCTATAGCAGCGTGTTTCACGGTCATTCATTGGTTTTTTCCTCGTCGGTTTTTGGTGCCTTAAAATCGTCTGCCGGGTTAGCCGCGTTCACGCTTACCAGCATTTCATCCAGGCCGTCTACCGGGTTCATATCTTCAAAGGCTCGCACCTCGTTGCGGCTCATCCAGCCATCGGTAATTGCAAAGTGGTAGAACTGAGCACGCTCCTGCGGGGTTCCGCGTAGCAGGCCTGTCAGGTTAAACCGGACGTAATACCCTGCCGCCAGCTCCGCACGAGTAAACAGCCGTCGGTTAAGCTCCTGCTCCCAGTTCGTTACCCACGGCATGATCGTGTAGCGGACAAACTGAATCGCCTGTTCGGAGATATTGGAGTAGGTGGCTTTTTCGAGATCGTTAATCATGTGTGCCGGTACGTTGAAAATCCCGGCTATCATTGAGCGATTTAGCTTGGACATGTCAATGATCTGCGCGTCAATTGGCGATACAGTCAATGCCCTGTAATCCAGATCCGCAGGCAGCAGCATGGTTTTGTTTTCCTGGCTCCGTAGCGCCAGCGCGGCTTTTTGCCAAACCTTTTTGAGCCGTTCCCATCCTTCGCTTTTAATTTCCCCCTTCACCGTGACGATGCCAGCAGGCCTTGCATTCCCACTAAAGAAGCTCTCCGTATACTTCTGACCGCTCATGCCCATACCGATTGTTTCAGCATGCTGCATCACTGGACTAAGCCCCATTTTCTGGTTATTACCCAGCGCGCGAATGTGAACCATATCGTCAGGGCTGATGGCGAAAGCGCCCTCTTCGTTGTAAACCCCATAAGTGTAACGCCCACCGGTATTAATCAGGGTCGTTTCCCATGGCATGCAGCAATCCAGTGCAGTTACTTCGCCGCGGAGGTTACGTTTCACCCAGGTGTACCCATTCCCCCAGCCGAGGATGTGGCGTTGCTTCAGCTCACGCCATTTGTAACTGGTCTGCCAGGTGTTTGGCTCATCATGAACCAGATAAAACGCAGGGTGATCCCGTGCGGGTTCAACCTTACCATTGTGCTTACGCATAACATGCAGTGGCATCTGGGCAAGGTTGGAAGACAATACATAGATACAGGCATACACCGCCGCCAGTTTCATCGCAGTCTCAGGACTGACATAAACATCTGCCCGGAACAACCCATCAGTATCAACAGCATCCCCGGTAATCGGGGTGGAAGGATTTTCCAGTGACTCACTTCTGAACATAGCATCAAGCAGCACGCGTCCCCCTTCTGGCTATAGCCAGGGCGCCGACCAGCAGGAGTCCGCCGGAGAACATGAGAGCCGGGGCCAGACCAAACTGTAGGTAAAACCCAGACGTGAGCAGGCCGAAACCGGCCATACCGATAACATCAGCAATAAGTGATTTCATAGAATTAAGAGATCATCGTCCGGATCAAGAGATGAGAGGAAATCGCCAGGCTCTTTAAGCATTGCCCGTCCGATCGCCATTATCAGCGCCACCGCGCCGTCGATTTTATTTTCGTTCTGCTCCTTGATAGGCTTCACAACATCATCGTTCCCCGGCAGATATTTCCCCACCACGTTGCTGATACACCAGCTCATGATCGGGTTACCGTCGTGATGAAAACGCCCAGACTCAATGGCTGCTTCCAGCTCTTTCATTGGGTCTGACATATTGGTGTAGTTCTGAACGATAGTGATCGGATTAAGACTTTCATCAGCCAGATCATGTGAAAGCCCCGTCGCGCCGAATGGGTCAATCGGAGACTCACTGACCGGGTTGAGTTTGTTTGCTGCTTTGGCCTCTTCAAGGATGTAGCGGTAATCCACTTCAGCGCCATCAGTAACTGTAAGCAGTTCCATTTCAACCCATTTCTGAAATCGCTCCGCAGTACGACGATCTTCATTCTTTTCAACGCTGAATACTGTGTCGTAAGGAACCCAGAAGCGGGGAGCAACGCTGTAGTAATGTGTCTTGCCGTCAATTTCTCTGGTGAACAACCGCGCCATACTGTTCATATCCAGCTTGCGCGCCAGGTCGAAAGACAGAACACATGGCTGTCCTTCGAATTGCTCCAGCGTCAGTGTCTTATCCTCGCAGTTCTGCCAGGAAACCAGGTTGTAGAAAGCGGCACGGGCTGCAACCCAGATATTGAGGTGTTTGGTTTTAAATACGCCAGCCTGGCGAGCATTATTGATAGCACGCTGTTGCTGGCTTAACAGAAAGTCACGGTAAACCGAGACACCCATATTCGGGTTGGCCTTCTCAAGCACTTTAGGATCGGTCCAGTCATCCCCCTCGTCGACGGTATATATCACGCCGAACAATTCCTCATTCGGTACCGTGCCGTTAAGCATCTCAATCACTTCACGCCGTTTGTCGTAGCATGGACCCTCAATGTTGTAACCTGCTGTGGTGATCGCCCACATCAGCGGTTGTCGCCGCGCCCCCATACCCGTCAGCATTGTGGTGTAGAGCGAATCTGTTGGGTGTTCGTGATACTCGTCAACAATCGCACAGTGCGGTGAAGCGCCGTCCCCAGGGTTACCAATCAGCGGCTCAAAACGCGCGCCATCTTCTGGCCGGTTCAGGTTGGACGCATTAACTTCAATCCCGAACGCGTCCACCAGCATCGGGGTGCGCTTACACATCAGACGAGCTGGTCTGAATACTTCCCACGCCTGTTTTTCAGTTGTGGCCCCGGAATATACTTCAGCGCCAAACTCGTTATCACAGGTAAAACAGTACAGCGCCACACCCGCCGAAATGGCCGATTTCCCGTTTTTACGCGGTATCTCCGTGTAAACCTCGCGAAATCGTCGAAGCTTCGACCCTTTCTGGACCCAGCCAAAGGCGCAGCACACAATAAACAGTTGCCATGCCTCCAGAGTGATCGGCATCCGCTTGAATGCCCACTCTCCTTTTGTATGTGGCAACAACTGGATAAATTTCGCGGCCTTTTCTGCCATGTCTTTATCGAAGCGGTAACGAAATTTCTTACTCTTTTCAGCCGCCATGTCATCGATATGACGCTGGCAGGCCTGAATAACAAACTGGCACGCCGGAATTTTCCCCCGCACAACGTTGCGGGCGTATTGATTCGCGGCGTTTACGTTGGGGTACGATTTCCGGCTCATGAGTTGATCATCTTCAGGAATGGGTTAGAGGTTTTCTTCTGTCCGGCAAGGCCAATCAGTCGCTGACGACTGCTGGGGTCAAGGCCAAGCATGGAGCCGGTAGAACTCATCTCCGATTCCTGCTCTTTCTTTGCGGTTAGCTCAGGGTTTTTTATCTTCCCCCCCATAGCACCAGTGATAGACAGCCCGTCTCTGGCGATATTTTTAACCGCCCTACGCCAGAACTCGTAGGCAACACACCAGCGCTCAAGTACGGCAAGATCGGTAACACACAGTAATCCCTGCCCACATAATTCTTTTGTGGTCAGTTCCCACATGATGACCGCCATAGGCAGACCGTCATCCTCAGAAAACCAGTCAGGTGGCGCCACACCTTTAATCGGTGTGAATACAGGTTCCTCTTTATTCAGGGCTCGTTTGCCGGGGTTCCCTGCCAGCTCCTTGCGCGCCGTTGGTTTGGGGCGACGCCCGGAACGCCCCGCCGTTCCAGCCATAAGCGACACTCCTGGTTAAATTTCATTTTTCGCGGGTATAAAAATACGAGGAGGCGGGCAGTCCGGAAGGCGCGCGGTCGCAGAGATTATACCTCCCCCCACCCCAACTGATAATGACATATATTCTCATTTGAGCCGTTCACGCGCAGTCTTCGCTGCGTGACACGACCAACACAGGCTTTCAAGGTTGCTGTCTTCATCAGTGCCGCCGTGGGCCTTCGCTTTGATATGGTCCACGCAGGACGCCTGCTTCACTACTCCCTGCCGAAGATGGTTCTGACACAGCCCTTTGTCGCGCTTAAGTATCCGCTCCCGTATGACTTCCCACTTTGTTCCGTATCCACGCTGCTGCCGTGATTGACCTGGCTTATAGGACTTCCAGCCTTCACCTTTGTGATTTTCACAGTAGCCAGACGGGTCTGTTGTGGTGTTCCGACAGCCGCGAACGCGACAAGCCTTCGGTGTGCGCGGTGGCATATTCACTCCCCAAAAAAACGCATAGCATTATCGCAGGCACTCAGTGAATGCCTGCTGTAATGCCGCTAGTCGTCGAGTTGCAGCACACCGTGCTCAAGTGACTCTGAGTAGGCGATCAGCCCTTTATATTCAGGGATAATCTCGCCATCTTCCGCTTCGAATTCCGGGATTGTCCCAGTGGTAATGGTGTATTGGGGCTGACCATCTTCCTTCGCAAAGGCTGCCAGGTCCTCAATCTGCTTAGCTGTAAGAACTACTGCCATACTCATACCTCTGTTGTTAAAAAGCCCCGCTATTGCGAGGCTCGTGATTGCTCAATCGTTCGAATGTCTGCTTTATCCCTGTTACACATCCCCAACGCCCCCAGTAGGCTCACATTCAGATCAAGACTGGCCCCATAGGTCAGCGGGTCTGGAATATATGGCTGCGGGGTTTCAGCGGTCAGATTGGACGGAACTGGTTGCTGCGGCACTGGTACGTACACCGTCCGCGTATTGCCGCAGCCGGTCAGCAGCTGCAGCAGGAACAGGCCGGCGAGAGCAATCATCACCCGCAACAGCCACTTTGATATCTTCCTGAGTTCTCTGTGACTCCAGTGCGATCTGGTTTTTTGCATGCTGGTTAGCTCCCAGAATCATATTGGTGATGGCAACGGTTTTCAGTACGTTATCCATTACAGCGCGGTTGCTGTCGTTCGCATCCTGTAGCGTGTTCAGGCTGGCACTGATGCGAGTATTTTCATTCCAGAGCCAGGAGAAGATAACCAGCGCAACGATAGTCAGCCACCAGCGCCAATGCGCTTTAAACAAACCAAAGAGAGTGATAAGCGCCATCATGACAGCTCCGCCAGCGACCGGCTGTAACGCACCTTACGGTCAGTCAGTCCATTCTGGCCACCATTGATGATCTGCGTGACACGCACGATGTCGCCCGAATAAAGCAGACAACCACGCATGGTGAAGTACCACGCCGCCGAACGAGCCGCATGTCGCTCTTGCGTCAGAAGTTCTGGCGTACTGACAAGGTCAAGCTTCAGCGCCGAACCGCATTTGGTGTAGTTCTCGCGGCCGGTGATTTGAAGCAGGCCACGACCGCGATATTTCCAGCCGTCACCCTGGCTGTTATTCCCCATACGGTCACCGTAAACCAGATTGGCTATTTGTGGCTGGTGAGCGACCTGTTTACCATCGACACGCCCCAGTATTTCGCACTGGTACGGCGTCAAGCGCTTACCAAAGGTTTTCTTCAGCCCGTCTACCGAGTAGTTGAAGCTCTCGACCAGCGAGGTAAAACCAGCAGATTCATGCCCAACTTGTGCAATGAACATGGCCTGATCGTTAACTGCTGTAATTCCAAACTCTTTCATTGCCGCATCAATGTGCAGAAACCAGCGTGCAGAAAGCCCGGCGCTGATACCAGCCGCCTGCTGAAATTGTTGTTGGTTCATGGGGATCCCTTACTTGGCGTCGCCACCAAAGCGAACGTTGAAAACACGCGTGGCCATTGAGCGCACCTGCTCAACGCCAACGAAACCCAGCGCGCCACCGATAGCGATGGAAAGAGACTGTGGAAGGTTGAAATACTCGAGTGCGGAAACAGCCGTCAGCGTCATGGCGCCACACATCAACCCTTCCAGCACCATCTTTTTCCAGCCACCGCCGACATACGCAATTCGCAGTACAGCCATCGCTACCGATAAAAGGACGGCACCCATTGGCGTATCACCGCGCCACCAGCTATGAAGTAACTCAATTAACTCCGTCCAGGAGTGAGGGTCGTTGTGCATTTTCATGGTCTCTCACCTCCGATAGTTCGGATGGCGCTGTGTGATGAAAGGAGGATCAGGCTTCACGGGCTGGATTTATCAACAATGCGTATCGAGGATGATTCCCGTGATCCTGAATCAGAACGGGCTCTGCGCAAGCGCCTGTCGGATTGGGTTATGAGCCGTCCGTCAGTGAGCCCTGAATATGAAAAAGGCCACCAGAAGGCAGCCTTAATAAATGTGGTGTACCTATTTATTAATCAGATAGTTAAGACTCAAGATCAATTAAATAGCTATTCCCTTTAGACGTAATTCTATTCACTATCCAGCTGTCGTCACAATCAGACGTACTCTGCACAGCATTTACCAGACCCAACTCAGCGAGATCAGAAATAGCAAAATTCACCGCTTCCGCTGGAATGTGAGGAAGATCAGAAGATTGAATTGTTTCACGTGGTCCAAGAGCGCTTGCGCGACTCAGAGTTTCGATATGAACAGATGTTAATTTCATTATGCCGCCTTTGTGTTGTCGTTTTGCTTGCGGCTATTGTAACACATTGATTTTTACGTAGATTGAATGGCCTAGTGCAAAAAAAACCCGCTCGGTGGCGGGTTTCTTAACTCTGAACATACAATGCCCATCGTTAATGTCAAATATACACAAAAACGGCAACATTGCAAACATCATGACGCTAAATTACGCGATATTTATCACATCTTCACTTTTAGTCACCCGATTCAGTTGAGAGCTTGAATAACTCTCCTCCTGGAAACATTTGGTCACCAGGCTTTCATAGAATGGTTTCCAGCTATAACGCCACGTTCGGTCAGGCAGACTCGGCAACTCAGAAAAAACACCTCGATAGGCAACCGATGATTTTGGCCTGCTGTATCCCCGACCTTCACAGCGCTTACATTCTTTGTAAACCGGTACGCCCTGCAGTTCTGTCGCTTTACGGTCAATAGTCTTACCTGTGCCGCCGCACTGGCATCGCTTACTTAACTTTCCTGTGCCATGGCAGCGGGAACATAACGTATGATCAGTGTCAGTTACATCGCGCTTAACCTCAAAGTCAGATGGTGACTGTCTCAGGTCTTTTGCCCATTGTGGCAATCGCATTGTGTAATGACTTTTAGTCACGGTTTTAGTAGTTGTAAGCAACCCTTTACCACTACATTTTGGGCATGCCACGCTATCAGCGGCTGATGAGGAATAATCGTTATAGGCAAACCGGGCAAGAATACGCATGCAGAGGGGAAACTTTTTCCCTGACGCTTTACGAATGGCCATGGGCGCATGCTCTTTCGCGTACTCCGTTAGCCAAGCTATTGACGCCTCCCTGTCCTGGCTGCTGATACCAGCTTTGCCCAGAAACATTGCCAGGCCTATCCCCGCATCGGCCTGAGTCATCCCCAGTGCAGCCATTACATCAGTAACCGTCAGTTGTTCACTGGCTGTCGCTCTGCTGGTATCTGATATGTGCATACCTTTCGGCGCAAAAAATTTCAGTACATTATCCAGGTTCATACGGTCTCCATACGTTTAAGCTTTCGCAATTACGCCGATCGCCAGCGCCCGATCCATAAAACGCAGTAGCAGCTCAAGCTGCGTACCATGCTTCTGCTCGAATGCTGGTACATCGGCGTGTAACTCGTCGTGGCACTCTCTGCACAGAGGGATCACGAAGAGGTCATGGGCTTTTGTTGCTGTACCACCCATACCGTGCCCTACGATATGGTGCGGATCATCTGCTGGCCGTCGGCAACACTCACAGGGTTGTGTTTTAACCCAGCGGGTGTACGTCTCATTTACCCAGCGGCGTCGCTTTGGCCTGAGCATGAAAGACTCTGGCGACTCCGGATCAACAGAGAGCGTTAGGATCTTCTTCGCCTTCTCCTGCACGAGGCTGGTTGCAGACGCGGAAGGCACAATGTCGCTTTCCCTCATGACCGAGCGGATCTTCTCATCCGGAAGGCGTAGCCCCTTGTGCGCAACGCTTTCCGGAATAACATCAGCCAGGTCGTTTCTAACCATCCACCAGCACAGTTCCGGAAGCGTCAGGATATGCGACTCGGGAAAACCAGAATCACGCCGAATGACTTCCAGAATCCAGGATACCAGGTTTCCGGCCGCTATACCTGCAAGCTGTTCGGTATGCTGCCCCGACAAAGTGTGATCGCAATGCCAGCACAGGCGAATGCTTCCTGGTGGGTGCCGCATTGTTGTGAAGTTCTTGTCGTGCCACGTTGAATGTGGCCACTGGCATACAAACCGATTACTCAACCATTGCTCAAGGGAAGAAATCCCACCGGCACGCTGAATAACCCTCTCATTCTCGAAGACCTGACGCATTACCGGATCATCAGCCAGCGGCTGAATGGCTGCCGGAACAGCCCCGGTACTGAATGACGCCATTTCTTCTGGTTCAGGCTCGAGCAGAACGCGACCACGCATGAAGAGGTGCATCAGTTCCGCACCGGGACGGAACAGCACAATCCCCATACGATGGGCGATCTCGGGGGTAAGCAGAGCTCTCACGCGACCTGCCCCCTGGCAATGTGTTCTGCCCACAGTCCACCAATCCAGCGCACGCCTTTCGCCGTGAAACGTGCCTGGCTGAATGCATGATTTGAGGTTACGGATGTGCCGGTTTTCACTTCAAAACGGCCCGCATCAATATGCTGATGCCGTGGGGTCATCGTTCCGCCAAGGCGATACATGATGTCGTTCTCAAGGAGGAATAACCGCAGATCTGGCTCTTTGGCCTTAAGCAGTTTTGCCACCTGGCGGAATGACATTGACCCACTGGCTGTACAGTACCGATCAACAAACGCTACCTTCGGCGCCGCGGCAGCCAGTTCGTTAGTCAACTGCTGTTTTTGTTCTGCAAGGTCAGCTGCAAGACGTAGGGCTTCAGAGAATGATTGAGGAATCGTCTGCTGCTGTGCCTGCTCAAGCTCCTGCCAGCGATCAACCAGACGCGCGGTAAACTCCGGCGACAGCTGCGCGACAACGATATAACTGTCCCGCTTCCCTATCAGATAAACCGATACCGACTGATTGAGGTGATTTTTAACTTCCCCCATTGGGGGGAGTTCAATAACACCGCGCTCTGCCAGGCGTTCAATGGACCGTTTAACATGGTCATGTCGTGATTCCACCAGCTCAGCAATATCGCTGCTGGACATGGTTAATGCTGTTGTTGCTAATTGGCTCATACTTTTCTCCATATCAGGCGGCTGCACCCGCCGGTTCATATCTGCTGATCGTTATCTCTACCCGACCTTTCGGCACTACGGGTCCCCATTCCACCAGCATGCGCTTAATCTGGCTGTCGTCTTCCCAGACACCCGCATGCGTCAGCGCGTCAAACAGGGCTTTGTTGTAATTATCGATATCCCGGCGGCGCGCATCCGGCGGGTACAGAGTGATTTCTACCGCTGCCAGTTCAGTCGATGGCTTCGGGAGACGTCGTAATTGCTCAATGATCGCCACGCAGGCAGCGCTCTGGTATTTACGAGCATCAGCGCTAATGAGGTGACGACCGGCCAGCGGCCCCTTATTAGGGGCGCGCCAGTACGTGTTCACGCTCGGAGGGAACGGGAGCACAAGTTTCATGCCACCTCCTGCTGTTGCACTGCACACAGTTCCGGAAGATTTGCCTCCACCAGCGCCCTGGCGAATGGTGGTGGTACCGCATTACCGCAGCGGGCTACCTGCTTATCTTTTGCATAGCGATTTCCACGGTAGTCCTGATCAATAACGTAACCATCCGGGAAGCCCTGCGCTTTGTAGAGTTCATGCGGCTGCAACATGCGCATTCCGATATCAACGATCTGGTATTTAACCCCATCGATCGTTACCAGCCATTCATCGTCACTTTCCCCGCAATACGTCTCGAGAAATGTGCGTACCTCACCCACGTGTTGGCCACCAGCAGTGATTGTTGGCATTGGCACATCAAGGCGTTGCCCGTCGCGGCATGTTCCACGCAGTTTCACCAGATGAGAGGCAACTACCGCATGATGGTCGACAGTGGTCACTGAATGCGCGGGTTCATCCATACTGACACCAGGCCCCGTATAGTTACCGCCGTAGTGTTTCGCCAGGAACGCGCTCACCGTCGCAAATTTATTTCCGCCTGCAGTAACGGTCCCCAGCGGGTTATCCAGTCGCAGCACACGCGGTTCTTGCCCAGGTCGTTCGCCATAACCCATCTGAATCAGCGTAGGCGTTACCGGTTGAGATTTACCGCCACCACCAGCGGTGATGGTTGCGCTCGGTTCGTCTGCACGGTGGCCGACGCTGGCCCCAAACTGGCGGGCTATCACTGGCGCAACCAGACAGGCTCGGGATTGCTTCAGAATGGTATGAGCAGGTTTATCCAGCGGGCGCGGTTTCGCCTGGTATTCACTACCACCATTACCCGCCAGGAATGGCGTCAGTGCAGCCTCAACAATCCCGAGTGCATGCCCGTTCCCGCCCGGGCGTTTTGACGTGCCAGCGGTTACCGTCGGAACAGGTTCGGTAAGGGGCTGCCCGGTTGCGCCAGTGCGGAATTTTGTCAGGTGTGGAACGGCTAACGCGTAGCCGAGTTTTTTAGTAATGGTCTGTAATGGCTCATTCAGTGACTGTCCGCGAAAAGCGTCATACGCATTTTTTGAGCTCGTGTGGTTGCACTTCACAATAAACGGCGACGCACTTTCGATAACAAAGCGCTGTATGCCGCGCGCGATCCGCTTCAGAGTGTTCTCCGCCAGCGGTTTTTTGCGGTCGAAGATGGACAGGGCCGGAATATTCCAGTCGATACATTCCGCAGCGGTACGCCATGGCATCAGCCTGCCACTTTGCACCTCCAGAGACTTAGGATCCCCATGGGTAATAGCAGGCCACTGGATTGGGCAACCATCGCAACGCATAACCATGAAGAAGCGTTTGCGGATCGTCGGCGCGCCGTAATCACACGCACGTAGTTCGCGATAATCAACATCATATCCCAGCCCATCCACCAGCTTTTGTGCCTGCTCGCTACCTCTTTCGATAGACAGAAACTCACAAACCTCAGCCAGTGCCGGGTGATCAGCAGGAATGCCAGTGGACAGCATGCCGACAAATGCATTGAATGTTTCGCCAGTGCGGGCAGGATCCGGACGCATTTCATCGGCCAGCAGCGGTCCCCACGTTTTGAACTCTTCCACGTTCTCCAGCATCATCACGCGCGGTCGCTTTGCCAGTGCCCAACGCAGAACAATCCAGGCCAGACCGCGTATCTCTTTTTTCACAGGCTTTGCGCCTTTTGCCTTCGAGAAGTGTCGGCAGTCCGGGCTAAACCATGCCAGTCCGACAGGATGACCTCCGGTGGCGGCTACCGGATCCACGTCAAATACGGATTCACAATAATGCAGTGTGTCCGGGTGGTTCGTCTTGTGCATCGCAATGGCGTTTTCGTCGTGGTTTATCGCAATATCCACGCTGCGCCCGATCGCCAGTTCAATACCCGTTGATGCGCCACCGCCACCAGCAAAGTTATCAACGATAATCTCACGCATGGGTTACCCCCTGCATGCTGCCAACAAGACCACGCGCAATTGTAATAATTTCGCTGGTGGCCGTTCGTTCCAGCCAGAGTTGATTGATGTTGGCTTTCAGCTTGTTCTGCTGAGCCTCACTCAATACGTCAACGCCTTCCACCTGGTTAAACACCAGACCAACCTCTAGAGGCCAGATACGTGACTCAGTTTCCGATGGTATTACTGGTTCCTGGGCTGTCCGCACTGCAATTGTTTGCTCTTTACCAACAGCGAATTGAGCCAGCGCCATAAATTCCCGACCTTTTGCCTCCAGTTCTGTGCGGTTGATATAGCTGAACCGCTCACCACGCCACGACTTATCGAATACAGCTATGGCACCGGCAAAAAACGCGCTGGTGGGTTTCTGTTTTTCGTCAGCAGGTACAAACCACACAGGCAGATCGAACCCAATGCGCCCGCGAATGAATACAATGTGATCGGCATCTTCCGGCCACCACGTTTCACTCGGCGCGGCTTTTATCAGGAATACATAGCGACCGCCCTTCTCGCGCTGGGCTGCTGCGTATTTCATGATGTGCGTCATACCAGTGATCGCCTGTTTCTCGTGGTACTGCGAACGGCTATACGGTGGGTTGCCATAGCCAGCGCCACCCAGTTCTGCCAGACGTTCAGACCAGTCCTGCGTCAGCGCGTTATCTTCGGCGGTGTACCATGCCGGGCATTTCGCGTTGTCGGCGTCAGCAAACAAGTCCAGAACTAATGGACCAAATAGCGCGTTGATCCCCCAAAAAAGCAGATCCGGTGTTCGCCACTGATCGCCAACTTCTTTCAATTCGTGGGCTGGTTGGCTACGTAGTTCCGCCAGCGACTGGCAATATTTGTTTAACGTCATCCTCTGAACCCCTCTGGAATCGTTGTATCAACCGGACCAAAAGCCATCACATCGCGCTTTTTCGCACCCCAGTCAGCGCGTTTAGGCCGTCCCTTCTGCTCCCAGCGGGTAGCGCTTTGCAGATAGCTCTCGAATTTCTTCGGGCCGAACAGCGTTTCCGGGCGCATGTACTGGTACTGCTCGTCGTTCTCGTGCCAGTGCTCATGCTTCAGGTCGATAACCAGTTGCAGGTCTGCAACGCTGTATCCCTCACGCAGTCGGGCACGGATGTTCTCCAGGGATGTTTTTGATTTCTGATACCGGGATCCGCTGATCTTGTTCAAATGGGTCAGAACCAAAATTGCCTGATCAGTAATCACGACTTCAGGGTCTGGTTGCGCCGCAACCGGACAAGAGGGTTTTGAAGTTACTTGTGGATCTTGTTTTGATTTTACTGACGGTCAAAACCGCCGTTTTTGACGGATTTCGACGGGTCAGTTTTTGAGGCGTCAAATTTTGATGCGTCAGATTTTGACGTGTCAGAATCTGACAGTTGAGAAAATGCGGCAGCCTGAAGTTTCGCCACATTCAGGCGGTACACGTTCGAAGCATTACGGTTACCATTACGGCGCTGTGTACGCGTGAGCCAGCCATCTTTTTCAAGCTTAGCGATTGCCGTTCTGATAGTGCTCGGCCCTGCGCCAAGCTGGCGAGCAATAGTTTCAATGGACGGCCAGCACACGCCCTCATCGCTGCTGAAATCAGCGAGGCGGGCCATGATCGCGACACTAGACAACTTCATGCCCGACGCCGCGCAACCATCCCATACGTAGCCGGTTAATTTAGTGCTCATGATCGTCCGTTATCTCCCTGAACTTTTGCCTGAAATGCTCAAGTGGGCTGAAGCATTCGTGCGGGTAGCCATCACGCAGATAGATAACGCGCTGTGTTTCTGGCTCCCAGCGGATAACACGGACTGGCACTCCACGGTGATCTTTGAACCTTCGGTTAAGTTCGCGCACAGGCGTTTCGCCCTCCGGTTGTAGACCCCCACAATTGAAACCGCCCTACTGTGGTTACACGGAACCAAGCGGTTTGATAATCTGCGTTCATACCGAAACAACGGAGTACCCGAAACCGGGATCATCCTGAGTTGCGGTAGACGGTTAAAAGCCGTTAAACTGCTCATGCGGATTATTTCTCCATACTCGAAGAGTTGTTCGCCAAGGCGCCCGGAGCTGCACACTCGCGGGCGTCACTCTTTTCAGCGACACAAAAAACTCGATAAAGAAGCGCTACGTGCTCCTGGAACTTCGCAATAACCTGATAGCTGTTTTCCTCAATCTGAGCGCGCTCATCTGCGTCAATCACCCCATCAGCCGTGGCTTTACGTACAAAATTAGAATGACGGCCTATCCATTCGATGGACTCCATCAGGCGCTGGTTGATATCGGCGTTATCCAGATCATCAACATCTGCCAGCGGTACAAATACGCCCTGAGAATGGCGCGCAACGGCATCAGCGATATGAGTTGAACCACCAGCACGTTGTAAAACCATTGCCCAGCCCAGCGGGAAGATCTGATCGCCGTCAACACGAAGGCGGTTAAACAATGCGTTCTCTGTCACGCCCAACCATTCCGCCGCCTCGGCATAACCACCAGGTAGATCGGTGATCGTTTTTTTTATCGCCGCCACCAGCCAGGCTGGCTGACGTTCGACTTTCCAAATAGGTTCGTTACCCACGGTTAACCCCTTAATTCTGTGGTTATAAAAATCAGCTCGTCTGCTACTGTTTAGGGTAAATGTCAGGACGAAGATCAGATTTGCTGATAATCCCAGCAGTTGTTTCCTCCAGCTTTTTAGCCAAGGAAAAACCTGCCTTTTTGTAGCCATTGAAAACTAAACGCAGGTAGCCAGGCGTGGAACCTACGCTTCCAGCTAATTCGCCTTGCTGCTCTTTAGTTAAAGAGTCCCAATACTCTTTCATAATATGTACCTCCTGTGTACATATTACACGAAAGAAATGAACCCACAAGGTACTTGTACCATAGAGGTACACATTGTTTAATTTGCTGATGAAAACTATCCAGGAAATCAGGCGATTAAACGCCCGAAAATTGAGAGATGGTGTTGGGGGTAATAGCTACTTCGCTAACATGATCGATCGTGAACCTACACAAACCAGCCGGTTTATGGGTGAAGGTGCCACCAAAGGTATTGGTGACGCTATGGCAAGGCATATCGAAAAATGTTTTGACTTGCCTCAAGGTTGGCTAGATACCGAACATCAAACTACCAACATTGCTAAATCACCCGACGTTTCAGACGTTAAAAGATCAATTACGATGGTCCCGGTTATATCCTGGGTGCAAGCCGGAGCATGGACGGATGCTGGTTATGCAGAGGTAGATTTGAGTAGTGTAGAAACATATCCTTGTCCCGTTCCGTGCGGGCCAATGACTTATATCTTACGCGTCATTGGTGATTCAATGATCGATGAGTATCGTCCTGGCGATATGATTTTTGTAGATCCAGAGGTTGCAGCTTCTCATGGCGATGATGTTATTGCTTTAATGCATGATTCTGGCGAAACGACGTTTAAACGATTAATAGAAGATAGTGGCGAAAAGTTTCTTAAAGCTTTAAACGCCAACTGGCCAGAGCCATATATTAGGATCAATGGTAATTGCTCGATTATTGGCACCGTTGTTTTCTCAGGAAAACCACGACGGCACAGGCATAAGCCTTAACCCATCATCACAAACCTGCTTCGGCAGGTTTTTTTATCCTTGACAATGTACCCTCAAGGTACATAATGTACCTATACGAAACAGCGAACAGGCAGGACGCCCACGAAGTAGCCGCCGGTGACGTATGAATAACCGGATGATTCGCTGACAGGTGTCTTCGGGAGGGGTTACGGGCTGGAGTGACTACCAGCGTCGACAGCTCTATCCGACGAAACGGAACCGTCTAACCCGCGGTTGTCGGTGAAAAGTACCGTAGGGATGCCAGCTAGTCACTGGCCCCCGCCCGAAGATACCTACCACCGCGCCTGATGTGGTTAAAAGCAGGCTAAAGCAATAACAAGTAACTCCATGTTCTGGCGGACCGGTGTTTTCCCGTGTATTTCCGGTAACCGCCAGCCTTTTTCAGATCACAACATGAAAGCGCACTCCTTCACTTACCAGTTATGGGTGACAGGTGTGAAACAAGCGGAGTGCGCTTCCAGTTGAGTATGGAGAAAGTTCGGCGGTGGCAGCCGCCTTAACGAGGGTAAAACCATGAGTAATGACCGCATGACCGTAGTGCCAGATTTTCTTGGCGAACTGGATGCCGGCGTGTTCATGAACAAAATCGCGGCAGCACTTAACACCACCGCGCTTGGCGTTCTGAACAACGGCAACAAAGGCAAAGTAGTCCTCACCTTTGATTTTGAGCGCATGGGTAATTCCGTTGAAGAGAAGCGCGTCAAGATCAAGCACAAGCTGAACTACAGCACCCCAACACCGCGTGGTAAAGCCTCCGAAGAGGACACAACCGAAACCCCGATGTGGGTCAACAAAGGCGGGAAGCTCACCATCCTGCAGGAAGATCAGGGTCAGCTGTTCGGGATCACTGGCGCGGTGGATGGAAAGCTTAAAGCGGCTCAGTGATCCGCAACAACAAACTCACTGATACCACTTTGATCATCAGTTAATAAGGAATTTTTATGTCTCAGTTAGACAGCGGTACCTTCAAGCAGGTCAAAGACCTGGTTCTTTCCGGTTATCACCTGAATGATATTCATGGCCTGGCTTGCCCGACCGCATTACTGCCAGAGGGTACTGGCGTTGAAAGCCTCGAGCGCTTTTCTCTGGAACGTTTCCGCTTTCGTGGCGAAATGACCACAACCAGTATTGACGACTTCGCACGTTATTCTAAAGGTTACGCCAGCGACAGTGAACCAGCTCGTTGCTTCATTGACGCTGACAACATGACCGCCCGTTCAGTGTTCAACATCGGCACCCTGGATAATCCTGGTCACGCCGATAACGTTGCTTCAATCACCCTGAAGAAAACCGCCCCGTTCCGCGCGTTACTGCAGATCGATGGTCAACGTCTGAAACAAAAGCAAATTGCTGAATGGCTGGAAGACTGGAGCGATTACCTGCTGGCGTTTGATGCTGATGGCAATACGATGCAGATTTCCCAGGCGGCTCAGGCTGTGCGTCGTATCACTATTCAGCAAGCAACACAGCAGGACCATGAAACTGGTGATTTCGCTGGTAAAAAATCGCTGATGCAAAGCGTTGAAGCAAGCAGCAAAGACGTAATGCCTGTGGCGTTCGAGTTCAAATGTATGCCGTATGAAGGCCTGGGCGAACGCCGCTTTAGCTTGCGTAACAGCCTGCTGACTAGCGATGAACCCTGCTTTGTTCTGCGCATTGTCCAACTTGAAGCTCAGGAAGAAGCGATCGCCAACGAATTCCGCGATTTGCTGATCAGCAAGTTCGAAGGCGAATCAGTGGAAACTTTCATCGGTAACTTTAAAGCCTAATTGCTCTGCATTAAATCCCCGGCGCCGCGGGGATTTATTGAAGCGTAATTCCATTAATTATCGCCAACCGGCGAGGGATTCGTGCAACCAAAATCTGCGCGGTGCAGCGCGCCAATATGGAGAAAGACATGAGCTACATTCAGACATTTTCCGGTAAAAAATTTAACTACCTGACCGCCACAATCGACGATATCGATGTTGAGGATATCGCGACTGCTCTTTCCAACATCTGTCGATTCGCTGGGCATCTCCCAGAGTTCTACAGTGTGGCCCAGCACTCTGTGCTTGTAAGCCAGATTGTGCCGCCAGAGTTCGCCTTTGAAGCGCTAATGCACGACGCTGCGGAGGCATATTGCCAGGATATTCCGGCCCCGCTCAAAGCCTTGCTGCCTGACTACCAGCGCATGGAAACTTATATTGATGGTCTTATCCGCTTTAAATTCGGTATCCAGCTTGAGCAAGCTGCCGTCGTGAAATATGCCGATCTAACCATGTTAGCTACCGAGCGCCGTGATCTGGAAATCGATGACGGTTCGAAGTGGGAAATTCTCGAAGGTATTCCCTGCTCTGATCTCGTTCAGGTTATTCCTCTCCGTCCTGGTCAAGCCTATGGCCTGTTCATGAATCGCTTTAACGAACTGGTGGAGCTGCGCCAATGCGCCGCATGAAGGTAAAAGAACTCGTAGCGGAGGCTTTTGCCTCCGTTACTGAATTGCCACCAAAGCATGCACCGCTTATGCGCGAAGTCGCCACCAGACTGGAAGCTACGTTCGCAGCATTAAAAGAGTCTCTGGTGCAACTGGAACAGGAACGTAAAGGTAAAACGCCATGACCGTATTTGAATATCTCCAGGCTCATCCGAATACCACCAGCGGTGAAATCGCCAAAGGTATGAACAAAAAGACACCCGCGGTCGCTGGCGCATTATCGCAACTCTATGGCACCGGCCGGATCGTGAAGTCTGGTGTTCGCAAGGGCATACCAACATACCGTGTTAACGATATGCCGTTTGGGTGCAGTAACAGCTTAACCATGATGTTTAACCAGCTATTGAATAGCGCCAGACAGGGAGCAGCCCAATGAAAGCACTCAACAAACAGGCATACCGAGCTGATGGCGGTGATATTGGAGCAGGGCGTCTCAAAGAGATAGCCGACAACGCATATGGCGATGAAGAAAAGCGCTGGCTGGCGCAACGAGTGCTGGCGCTGCTGGATGAGAATCTCCAACTACAGCGCGACAAAGATTCGCTTGAAGCAGTTGCGATTGCTATGCGTGACGATATGCGGGAGGCGCGTGAAAAGCTGGAAGCCGCAGAGAAGCGCGTAGCAGACCACCGTAAGGTGCTAAACAGCCTTGCAGCTGTAGCCCGTCGCTATCTTCCTGATTATGACGAACATCCTGAAATTCAGGCCGCTGACGAATTACTTGAGAGCGCCGCTGGCATTGGCGTGAAGGGGGAGTGAATGCAGATTTCACCAATCACCTTAAAAGTTGCCAAAGAATTTGTGGCGAAACATCACCGTCACAACAAACCGCCAACAGGACATAAATTTAGTATCGGTCTGAAAAATTCTGATGGTGAATTGATTGGCGTAGCTACCGCAGGAAGACCAATAGCCAGGAATTTCGATGATGGCCTTACTCTGGAGGTTAACCGTACTTGCACAACTGGAGAGCGCAACGCTAACAGCGCTCTTTATGGAGCAATCTGGCGGGCAGCAAAGGCTATGGGTTATCAGCGCTGCATAACCTACACCCAAGCGGATGAATCCGGGGCATCGCTGCGCGCGGCTGGTTTTGTCCGGGTTAAGGAACTTCCCGCGAGAAAAGGGTGGGCAGCATCAAGCGTTGCACTGAAAGATAAGCGAGACCCGGTAGGAAATGGTGGTGTTACACGCGTTCTTTGGGAAATAAGGAGAAGGTAATGGAAAAAATAACCAATGAGCAGTTAGATAGCCTGATTAAATCAGCGGTAAATTCTTCTGGTCCATTGCCTCATGACGAGAAATTCTCACAGATAATTTCAGCATTACGAGAATTGCGTACTCATCGTAATTTAATTAACGAACGGGGAAATTTCTCTAAATCAACTAACAACCACCCGTCGCACGGTCCTGTATCACTCGATCGCCTGCACCAAATACGCGACCACCTGCAGCATGATACCCAGTACTCAAACGGCGGGAACAGAGCTTACATTCTCGCAGATATGTTGAA
>OKLL01000281.1_pt1 | contig 17352 bp, 9 predicted proteins | sample 1614761 | NCBI WGS metagenome assembly OKLL01 (sample SAMN04436967, study PRJEB24849) | human gut metagenome | biome: human gut; feature: NICU; material: stool | host: Homo sapiens | place: USA: Saint Louis, MO | collected 2010-03-23
ACGAGATCGGTCTCGGCATTCCTGCTGAACCGCTCTTCCGATCTTTTTTACTGACGTTGGCTTCGTGTAAATTGAGAAGTCTCGTCCTCTCTAGTGGTTGGTTTCTGTGTTCGTTGTACGGCTTGCTTTTCTGGCTCGCTCTTTTTTGCAACATCAGTCACAACATTTGGCTTCTGAGAAGGGGGAACGGTTGTTTTTTTGTTTAAAGTTGGCGTAGTTCTTTTTGTTTCTTTCTTTTGTTTCTTTTTATTATTTTTATCATTTCCAGTGACTGTCAAATAGATAATCAGAAAAATCATTAGGATCGTTGCAACAATTAATAGAATAAACATGTTAAATGAAATGAACATGCATGGCCCTCATTTCTCGTTTTTTCTTAGTTTACCAAAATTTCAAAATTTCGTCACTCTTTTCTTCAGAAAAAACGAATTTCAAAGGGGTTAAAAGAAACTTTTATAAAAAAGCTTCCTTTTTTGTGTGAAAATGCACAAAATTTCTGGAATCGTTTGCTGTTAAAACCAGATACTGGTAAAATAATTATTGTATAAGAATCATTTTAAAAAACGATTTTTGTTACAAATAACGTATTTGTTGAAAAGGCACTGTGAAGTAGTTAGAGACGACAGCCAAGTGACTTTTAATGACAGCCGCCCGATTGATTTCATGGAGCCTTTTCGTAGAAAACGAGGAGGTTATTTTGCGTGAAAGTGAGTATATTTTCGACATGCGTGGTGGATTTACTTTTTCCAAATGTAGGGCAAGCAATGGTAGAGGTTTTGGAACGGTATGGCTGTGAAACGGTTTTACCAACAAGCCAAACGTGTTGTGGTCAGCCAACGTACAATAGTGGCTATGTGACAGAGAGCACGACAACGCTTAAGAATCAAATTGATAGTTTTGACGGTGCCGATTATGTGGTGGGACCTGCGGGGTCTTGTGTCGGCATGATGAAAGAATACCACAAATTTTTAGCAGATGATCCTATTTATGGGCCAAAAGCACAACGTTTAGCTGAGCGAACTTACGAGTTTAGTCAGTTTCTTTATCGTGTCTTAGGAGTCAAAGATGTTGGCGCAACGTTACATGGGAAAGCCACTTATCATCGTTCTTGTCATATGACGCGAATTTTAAATGAACGAGAATCGCCTTTTGTTTTGTTGGATCATGTGAAAGGATTAGAAATGATTCCTTTAGGACATCTTGAAAATTGTTGCGGATTTGGCGGAACGTTTTCAGTGAAAATGCCAGCTATTTCTGAACAAATGGTGACGGAAAAAATGAACGATGTGATTGATACAGGCGCAGAAATTTTAATTAGTGCGGACATGGGTTGCCTGATGAATATCGGGGGTAAATTCAATCGTGATGGGAAAAAGATTAAGATTATGCATATTGCAGAAGTCCTTAATCACGAAGTGGATGAAGCACGCATGGACCAACCGCAAATCATATCGGTAGGGTAAGGGGGAAGAAATGTGGGATTATCAACGAGCAATAAGCCGTTAAGTGAACGAATTGAAGAAAGTAAAAAAGATGTGTTTATGCAAAAGGCTGTCGCCAAAGCACAAGATGCCCAATGGGAGAAACGAGAAGGTGCGCGGGAAGCTTTAGGCAATTGGCCACAATGGCGTGAACTGGGAGAACAAATTCGCCAACATACAATTCAATATCTGCCTGACTATTTAGAAGAGTTCAGTGATAACGTCGCCAAACGAGGTGGCAAAGTCTTTTTTGCTCAAACCGCCGAAGAGGCCAATGAATATGTGAAACAAGTGGTTCTAGAAAAAAAGGCGAAAAAAATTGTGAAATCTAAATCAATGGTGACGACCGAAGTCGATATTGATCCAATGTTATTGGGATTAGACGATGTCAGTGTGATGGAAACAGACTTGGCGGAATTCATTTTACAAATGGATGACTGGGATGAGCCGTCACATATTGTTTTCCCAAGTATTCATAAAAATCGCGAACAGATTCGTCAGGTTTTTGCGAAAAAATTAGGGTATCAAGGGGATAATGACCCGGTAAATTTGGCACGCTGTGCACGAGAAGTGATGCGCAAATTCTTTTTGGAAGCGGAGATTGGCATTACAGGTTGTAATTTCGCTATTGCGGATAGCGGCTTAATTAACTTAAATACAAATGAAGGAAATGCTGATTTGACCATCAGTATTCCTAAGACACAAATCGTGTTAATGGGGATGGAAAGAATCGTACCAACAATGCGTGAAGCAGAGGTTTTAGATAACCTTTTAGCCAGAAGTGCCGTTGGTCAAAATTTAACAACGTATGTGACGTTTGCTGGGCAAAAAAATGCGGATGAATCCGATGGTCCGGAAGAATTTCACGTAGTCATTTTGGATAACGGGCGTTCAAAAGCGTTAGGAACAGCCTTTCAGCCAGTCTTACAGTGTATTCGTTGTGGGTCTTGTCTGAATGTTTGTCCGGTCTATCGCCATATTGGAGGACACGGTTATGGCTCTATTTATCCAGGACCAATTGGTGCTGTGCTTTCTCCAATTTTAGGTGGATATAAACAGTTTGGGGAATTGCCTTATGCGTCTAGTCTCTGTGGGGCATGTACGGAAACATGTCCTGTGAAAATTCCATTGCACGAATTATTAATTGAACATCGTAAAGTGATGACCGATGATCTGAAAATGAAACATGGATTTGAAGATTTCCAAATGCGTATGGTAGGTAAAGCCACTGGTTCACCAGCAATGTTTAAAGCAGCCATGAAAGTCGATCATGCTGCAGCGGGCATTTTAAGTAAACAAAAAGACATTACTGTTGAAAACATGTACAATCATGGGGGCTACCTTGATAAAGGACCAGGGTTAGTAAAAGGTTGGACCGATGTTCGTGATTTGCCAAGACCACCAAAATCTTCAGAAAACTTCAGAAGTTGGTTCAAAAAACATCAAGAAGGTGAAAAAAATGACTAATGAAGCGATTCAAAATCGAGAACCTTTTTTACAAAATCTACGAGAAAAATTAGGCGTAGAAAAACAGCCTGTTTCGGCTCATCCATTTGAGCCAGTTAATCATTTACCAGAAGAACAGTTGGCAGATAAAACACCAGCAGAGCTATTAACGATTGTGAAAGAACGTGTGGAAACGATTCACACGAACTTAGTGGAAACTACACAAGAAAATTTACTGACGACGATTCAGCAAATTGTTGCTGAGTTCGGTGGAGGCAATCTTTTATTGCCAACAGATGCACGTTTTGAAGCTTATGGATTAGCTGATTTAGCTAAGTCATTAGAGGCTGTTTCTGTTAAGCAATGGCAACCTGGAAGTGAGCAACGAGAAGCGAATATTCAAACAGCTGCTCAGGCAAATATCGCGATTGCCTTTGCTGAGTTTTTACTAGCTGAATCAGGAACGATTGTGGTGGAGTCCAATGTGGGGCAAGGCAGAGCTTTACACTTTTTACCGAAGCATTACATTTCAATTATACCGTTTAGCAAACTCGTTCCACGTTCGACTCAGCCAGCAGCTTTTTATACAGAAAAAATAGAAAAAGGCGAAAAAATCGGCTCAGCGATTCACTTTATTTCAGGGCCTTCTAATTCAGGAGATATTGAAATGCAACTGGTTGTCGGGTTGCATGGTCCTTTAGAAGTTTGTTACGTGGTTGTGATGGATCGCTAAAACGCTAGAAGCATAATCAATTCAGCCCTTTTTAGAATTGATTATGTTTTTTTATGAGCAGGATCAAAAAGCGTACATAAAAATTAATTGGGTGTTAAGCACTATAGGATTGATTTACTTTGTGGTAGAATATGAGACATAAGATAATAAGGTTTTTGGAGGAATGAGTTTGAAATCAAAAGAATTAATTAAAACAGTCGTCTTTTTTGCCTGTTTAGCTTTGGGTCTGTTTTTACTGAGACAATTTGTATTTACGCCTGTCGTAGTGAGAGGTCATTCAATGGATCCAACGTTAGCAGATGGTGAACGGGTAATTACGTTAAAAAACACAGAAATTAATCGTTTCGATATTATTACTTTCCCAGCGCCAGATGAACCAGATAAAAATTATATTAAACGTGTGATTGGTTTACCTGGAGATACAATTGCGTACAAGGATGATACGTTGTACATCAATGGAAAAGAAGTTGACGAACCCTATTTAGATGAATTTAAAAAAGCCTTAACAGATGGTCAACCTTTGACAGGCGATTTTTCATTAAAAGAAAAAGTACCAGCAGATAGCTACTTTGTTTTAGGTGATAATCGACGGAATTCAAAAGACGGTCGTGTCATTGGTTTTATTCATAAAAAAGATATTTTGGGTGAAGTGAAATTCGTTATGTGGCCATTCTCACGGTTTGGTCCAATACCAGAAGTGTCAAAACAATAAAAGAGACAATGAGTAAAAGAGAAGGACGGAAATGTGTAAAAACAAACACATGTTTCCGTCCTTCTTTTGTGGTAAAATAAAGGCAGTGCAAAGGAAAAGGATGTGAAACCATGAGTGTGCAGTTTATTAGAGGAACCGCTGTGGCAGATTTAGAAGCGCCACTTATACAGGCGACAAAACAATGGCTAGAGGAAGACGCACAGCATGAAGTATTCTATTTAGTCCCGAACCATATTAAGTTTGAGCAAGAAATTCAAGTCTTGCAAAAGTTACGTCAATTACAGACAACTACGTCTGATTCAATAACCAGTACCCGTCTGCAGGTTTTTAGTTTTTACCGTTTGGCTTGGTACTATTTACAATATACACCTTTTTACTCGGCAGATGTTTTATCTGATGCAGGCGCTGCGATGATTTTCCGCAAAATTTTAGTAGAAGCAGAAGAAGAGTTACAAATTTTTAGAGGTGAAATTAACAAGCCTGGCTTTATTCAGCAACTATTTCAGCTTTATCAAGAAATGCGCGAAGGCAATATTGAAATTGCGGAGCTTTATCCATTTTTAGAAAAACAAACGGAGAACCCTAAAGGACAAGATTTACAACTTAAGTTTCAAGATTTAACGTTAATTTTTACGCGATTCCAATTACAAATGAGTCAGTATGGCTATGAATCAGCGGAGATTATTCAACATTTAAGCGAGTATTTACAAACGGTTGATTTGTCGAATGTCCAATTCGTTATTTCAGGCTATCAGCAGTTTACTGCCAGAGAATTAAAGTTGATTGAAGTACTAATGGCGCAAGCAGGTTCTGTGAAAGTAGCCCTTTTATTGGACAAACAATATCCGCATGACTTACCTGATCCGCGGTCGTTATTTTATGAAGCGGGACAAACCTATCATCAGCTTTATCAACTAGCAAGACAGAAGCAAATCCCGATTCTTTCAGATTATGTGGAAAAGAAAGAGGTATTAATTACAAACCCAGACTTGCAAGGATTAAATGATTATTGGATTCAATCGCAAGAACACCTGCCTCCATTAAGCACAACTGACCGGAGAGGCGATGGCTTATTTCTGTGGCGTGCTGAAAACGTTAAAGAAGAATTAACACATGTTGCAACCGAAATTCGCCGTTTAGTAGTGGAAGAAGGGTATCGGTACAAAGAAATTCAGGTGTTGACTCGTGATTTAGATTGTTATGAAAATTTATTAGAACCGATTTTTGCGGAACACGAGATTCCTGTTTATGTCGACCGAGATATGGCTATGGATCGGCATCCTTTAGTCGAATGGATTGAATCTTTATTTGCTATTCATTCGTACAATTATCGTTATCGCGATGTGCTCCGTTTTTTGAGAACGGAATTATTTATGCCAATGAATCAACTCGCTATTTCTGAAGAAAGCTTGACTGATTGGTTAAACCAACGGAATGCTTGGCGTAGAAAAGTTGATATTACCGAAAATGTGGTCCTGGCATACGGCTATGAAGGTTATTATTGGTCGCAAGAAAAAGATTGGGAATTTATTCGGTATGATTTTGAAGCGGAAGAGCAAGAAGATGTCGCTACGATGGAAGAAGAGTCAAATGCGATTCGTCAATCGCTTCAACAGCTGTTACCTAGTTACTTTCAAGCAATGATAAGTGCCAAAACTGGTTTGGAAGCAGCGACCGTCTTCTATAACTTTTTACTGCAAAGTGGTGTGGCAACACAATTAAAAATGTGGCGCTTACAAGCTATCGAAGCCGGTCAACTAGAAACAGCTCGTAACCATGAACAGACTTGGGATGCATTGATGTCATTACTAGATGAATACGTCACTGTTTACGGAGAAAGTTCGTTTGATTTTACAACGTTTCAAGAAATATTTGTTAGTGGCTTGGAAGGTTTGCACTATAGTAAAGTGCCGACAGCGATTGACCAAGTACAAGTTCGCGCAATGGATTTAACTCGACCTGGCGCTGCCAAGGTTACTTTTGCTATTGGGATGACGGAAGAAATTTTTCCACAAAAGATTGAAAATAAAACACTATTGTCTGATGAAGAACGTCAGACAATCAATGATACGTTAACGGAAAACCAATATTTACGTGGGACAACCGGACGCAAAATTGCGCAAGAACCTTATGTTGCGTATCTTGTCTTTTCTTCAGCGCGAGAACGGTTATATTTAACCTATCCAAGTGTTAAAGATACCGCTCAAGAAGTCAAACCGTCTCCTTATTTTAAAAATATCCAAAAAGATTTAAACTTGCCCGTTTTTGAAAAAAATGAAACAACCATTTTCGATGATGAAACGACCAGTTTAGCCCATATTAGTACGTATCGGACGTTAATCGGTGAATTAACGCGTTTGAAAAGACAACGGAAAGAAACACAAGAAGGATTGTTGCCTTTCTGGTTAAATATGGAAAAAGCGCTAATGAACCAATCAATTGCGCCGCTAGCCAAGCAAGTTTTCGAAAGTTTAACGCATCAAAATATTCCTGAAAAGATTGATGAGGTCTTAGCAGAACCTTTATATGGTAAAGATATATATACATCCGTTTCTCGGATGGAGAGTTTTTATCGGTGTCAATATCAATACTTTTCTCGCTATGGCTTACGTTTGAAAGAAAGAGATGTCTTTGGGCTTTCGCCAGCAGCTACAGGGGAATTTTTCCATGAAGCATTGGATCAGTTCTTTAAATTATTGATTATGAATCAACGGAACTTATCTGAATTAACCGATCAGGAAGTCAATTTATTGGCGGAGGAAGTGCTAAATAGTATTTTAGGGGATGCGCGTTTTTCTGTATTAACGACCTCTAGTCGCATGAACTATATTCGCTATCAATTGAGTCAAACAATTAAAAAAGTCAGTTGGGCGCTGAAACGTCAAAGCCAACGAAGTGGCATGACGACTGTTCAAACGGAAGTGTTATTTGGCCAAATTGCCGCTAAAAAAGGAATTTCTGGTTTGGAATTACCATTAAAAAATCAAGGGAAGATTCATGTTCGGGGAAAAATCGACCGGATTGATCAATTGGTTACCCCCGAATCAACCTATTTAGGTGTGATTGATTATAAATCGAGTCACCGTAAATTTAATATGACAGAAGCGTATTACGGCTTAGCCATGCAAATGCTGACGTACTTGGATGTGGCTTTAATGGATGCTGTACAATTAGTTGGTCAAGAAGCTAAACCTGCTGGCTCACTTTATCTGCATGTACACAATCCTACGTTATCTTATGAAGGCAAAGACGACATTGAACAACAAATGCTTAAAAAATATCAGTTTGATGGTCTTTTGATGAAAGACCCAGATTTATTGGATCATTTAGACACGAGTCTGCAAGCTAAACAAAGTTCGTTGCTGTTTCCAATTGAAGAATCCGCCAAAGAACAAATTAAACCTGGTCGTCGCCAAGAAGATAAATTTGTGACAGAACCAGAATTAGGCGCGTTGCTTTCCCATAACCGAAATAAATTTATTGAAGCGGGAAATCAAATTATTGGCGGCGAAGTTCAACTTAATCCCGCTTATCAAGGCAAGGAACGGATTGCTTGTCGCTATTGTCCGTTTCGAAGTGTCTGTGATTTTGATGTGATGTTAAAAGAAAATAATTATCATCGTATTGAGAATTTATCCAAAGAGGAAATTATGGCGCGCTTGTTAAACAAAGATGAGGAAGGAGCAACCGAAGATGAGTAAAACAATTCCACTACGTCCAGCCAATGAGCAATTCACCGACAGTCAATGGCAAGCGGTGTTTGATGGCGATGAAAATATCTTAGTTTCTGCTTCGGCTGGCTCAGGAAAAACCACCGTTTTAGTCCGCCGTGTCATTGAAAAAGTCAAAAGCGGCGTCGATATCGATCGTCTCTTGATTGTGACGTACACTGAAGCCGCCGCCCGTGAGATGAAAGAACGGATCCAAGTGGCTTTACAAAAGGCAATGAATGAAGAACAAGATCCAGAAAGAAGACGGCATTTTTCTCGTCAAATTGCTCTTTTGCCAACAGCAAATATTAGCACGTTACATGCCTTTTGTTTAACTGTTATTCGTCGTTTTTATTATTTAATTGACATAGATCCGGTTTTTCGGATGTTAACAGATGAAACAGAAACATTGTTATTAAAAGAAGATGTTTGGGATGCATTACGTGAACAATTTTATGCGGAAAATCAAGAAGAATTTTACCAATTAACAGCGAATTTTTCCAATGACCGTAGTGATGACGGACTCACTAACTTAATTTTTTCTTTTTATGAATTTGCCAAAGCCAATCCTGATCCAGAGGCGTGGATTAATGGCTTAACACAAGCCTACGAAGTAGGGAATCAGCTAGGCGAATCAACGTTATTTCAGACGTATTTAAAACCGCTAGCTGTTGAGACGTTACAACGAACTCTTCAGCGTTACGAAGAAATGGTGACCTTAACAGAAGGCGAAGAGAAACTTCAAAAGATTTGGTATTTAGCTCAAAATGAAAAGGAACAAACAAAACAATTTTTACAATTTTTAGAGAGAAATGATTTAGAGAGCGCCTATAATTTGACTGAATTGTTGAGCTTTGACCGCTACCCAACGGTTCGTGCCGAAGAGTTGAAACCAACCGCGGAACAAGCCAAACAGTTACGAGAACAAAATAAAAAAGCGTTAAATGATTTGAAAAAGCAACTGTTTACACTTTCTCCAGATGCCATGAAACAAGTCTTGAAAGAGGCCACGCCCATTGTTCAAGAAATGGCTCACGTGGGGAAACAATTTATGGAGGCCTATGGCGCAGAAAAACGGCTTAAAAATTTAGTGGATTTTAACGATTTAGAACATTATACGTTAGCTATTTTAGCGAAAAATCAGGCAGATGGCTGGCAAGCATCAGAAGCCTCTCTTTACTATCGCGAAAAATTTGATGAAGTGTTAGTCGATGAATACCAAGATATCAATCAATTACAAGAATCTATTTTGTATTGGTTGCGCCGTCCGCTTAGCACAGAAGGAAACCTTTTTATGGTAGGAGATGTGAAACAGTCTATTTATTCTTTCCGCTTGGCAGATCCTACATTGTTTATTGAAAAATACAATCAGTATGGGCAAGGCAAAGAGGGCAAACGAATTATTCTAGCTGAAAATTTTCGTTCCCGCAAAGACGTTTTAGACTTTACGAATTTAGTATTTAGTCAATTAATGGATGAGCGAGTGGGCCAAATTGCTTACGATGAGTCAGCCGCTTTGGTTCATGGTTTTGATCAATTTTCGGAGGCGGCTGATTATTCAACTGAATTGCTAATTTATGAAAAAAAAGCAACAGAATCAGTTGAATTTCCAGAATTACAATCCCCTGAGTTGTTGATTGAAGATAAGACAGAAGGGGAACTTTACGTTACTGCTTTGAAAATTCGTGAATTAATTGACCAAAATTTCTTAATTTATGATAAAAAGCTGAAAACAGATCGACCGATTACTTATCAAGATATTGTCTTATTAACGCCTACGAAGAAAAATAATTTAACTATTTTAGATGTTTTTAAATCATTAGAAATTCCAGTTCAAGTCAATGATGCTCAAAATTATTTCCAAGCAACGGAAATTCGTACAATGATTGCCTTGCTTCAATTGATTGATAATCCCTATCAAGACATTCCTTTGGCAGCTGTGTTACGTTCACCAATTGTTGGATTAAAAGAAAACGAATTAGTGCTTATTCGTTTGGCTAATAAGGAAACCAGTTACTACGAAGCATTTTTAACGTTTAATCAAAAGATGGAACCAACCATGGAGGAAGCAGTTGTTCAGGAAAAAACTATACGTTTTGCTGAATCATTAGAAAAATGGCGGGAACAGGCTCGACGCAATCAGATTAGCACCTTGCTGTGGACGATTTATCGGGAAACGGCCTATCTTGATTATGTTGGCGGGTTGCCTGTTGGCAAACAACGCCAAGCCAATTTATATGCGTTGGTCGATCGGGCCGCGGCGTATGAAAAAACAACCTTCCGCGGATTATTTCAATTTGTTCGCTTCATCGAAAAAATGCAAGAAAAAGACAAAGATTTAGCAGAACCAGTCGTTTTAAGTGAAGAGAATGCCGTACGCGTCATGACGATTCACGCTAGTAAAGGGTTAGAATTTCCGGTGGTATTCGTTTTAGATATGACCAAAGAATTTAATGTCAGTGATTTGAATGAACGCTATATCTTTGAAGAAAATTTAGGGGTAGGCATTCGTTATTTACAACCTGAAGAACGAGTTATGTACGATACTTTACCATTTTTGGCGATTAAACAAGTACGATTGAGAAAATTACTATCCGAAGAAATGCGGAAGTTATATGTGGCGTTGACACGTGCAGAACAGAAACTTTTTCTGGTAGGCTCCTATAAAGACCAAGCGGCAATGTGGAAAGAGTGGCTGAAAGTTGGCGATGTAGAAACACTGGTGCTACCAGCTGAAAATCGCTTGCAAAGTAAAAGTAGTTTAATGAATTGGGTTGGGATGACATTGGTACGTCATCAAAAAGCCGATGAATATCAGCAAGAAGTAGTAGTAAGTAACGTTCCGCAAGTCAAGAAGCACCCAGCTAACTTTCATATTCAGTGGTTCAACCAAGAACAACTACGAGCAGCCATTCAGCAATTACAATTGCCAGAAAGACAAGCAGAGGATTTAGCCGAAAAAGCGCAATTATCTGCTGACAAAATCAATCGTGGTCTTGCACGGTTAAGTTTCAATTATCCGTTTGAAGTGGCTACTCGGACCACCAGTTATCAGTCTGTTTCTGAAATCAAGCGAGTATTTGATGACCCCGATAACAAAGAAATTGGTAAAATTGAGGTTCGGGAAGACAATACTATTCAAGCGCAACCGTTGATTGTCAATCGAATGATTGAAGGAGATTTAAGTAAGCCTAAATTTTTAGATACGGTTCAAGCGCCCTCAGCAGCTGAAATTGGGACAGCAACTCATTATTTATTACAACTAATTGATTTAAGTAAGCAACCTTCTTACGAGGAAGTGCGAGCTGTTCAAGAACGCTTAGTGGAAAATAAATTGATTTTACCAGCAATTGCTGAAAAAATGAATCTGGAACAAATCGTGGCCTTCTTTGACACCGCCTTAGGAAAACAATTGATTCAACACCATCAAACCGTTAGAAGGGAACAACCTTTTTCTATGCTGATTGAAGCTGAAGAGCTTATTCAAAATTATCCAGAAACGACACAAGATGATTTATTAATTCATGGGATTATTGATGGCTATATCGAATTAGACAATCAATGCATTTTGTATGACTATAAAACCGATCATGTAAAAGGCACCTCTCCCCAAGCGATTTCTGAAATTGTCGAACGGTATCGCGGACAGATGAATCTTTATCGTAGAGCGCTACAAGAGGCGACGCATAAAGAGGTGTCGCACGTCTATTTAATTTTATTAAATGGAGGAGTAATTATTGACATGCAGACAGGAAATGTTGTAGATTTTATAAAGTAGAAAAAATTAGAAGCAGAAACACTTACATTTTGTAAGGAATGTGCTATACTCATTGAAGAGGTGAGGAAGATGGAAAAAGTAAAAACAGAATCGTTTGTACTTTGTCCCAAATTTGAAAAATCATTTTCAATACTTGGTAAAAAATGGAATGGTTTAATTATTGATGTTTTATTAGAACGAGGTCCTCAACGTTTTGGCGAATTAAAAGAAAAAATTCCAATGTTAAGTGATCGTGTCTTAGTAGAGCGATTGAAGGAACTAGAAGCTGAAGGAATTATCACCAAAGCTGTTCGTTGCGGTGAAGGAAATCGCTTAGAATATTTCCTGACCGAAAAAGGCGAAGACTTGCAATTAGCAATGGAACAAATTCAACATTGGGCAGAAAAATGGGTAAAAGACGAAGAATGCAGTTGACCGCAAGCAAAACTTCTTGTAAACTAAACGTAATTAAATAACTAAAAAAACAGTGATGGAAACAAGTAGTTTGAATTGACGTGTTTTAGGGAGAGTCAGCCAGAGACTGGAAGCTGATTTACACAGTCACCAAGCGAAATTCACTTCCTGAGTTTGTTTGTTTTCAAGAAGAAAGCAAACCGGTAATTGCCGTTAAATGAAATGAGTGCATGACAACAATTTGTTATGAATTAGGATGGTAACACGATAGCTCGTTCCTTTGAAAGGAATGGGTTATCGTTTTTTTTAGTTTAAATAAAAGATAGAGGGGAACGCATAATGACATTACAAGCGCAATTAGAAGCTCTTAGAGATAATACGCTCAAAGAAATCGCACAAGTTGCTACTTTAAAAGAATTAAACCAAATTCGCGTAGAAACATTAGGGAAAAAAGGGCCAATCACCGAAGTATTAAGAGGCATGAAAAACCTTTCACCAGAAGAACGACCAGTGGTGGGGGGCTTTGCAAATGAAATTCGTGATTTATTAACAGAAGCAATTGAAGCGCGCAAAGTTGTTTTAGAAAACGAAGCGTTAAATGCGGCACTAAAAGAAGAAAGTTTAGATGTAACTTTACCTGGGAAACAAATGCCTCAAGGTACACGTCATATTTTGACACAAGTTATGGAAGAGATTGAAGATATTTTCTTAGGCATGGGTTATCAAGTAGTGGAAGGATACGAAGTAGAATCCGATCACTATAATTTCGAACGCATGAATCTACCAAAAGATCATCCGGCACGCGACATGCAAGATACGTTTTATATTTCAGATGAGATGTTAATTCGTACGCATACTTCACCAGTTCAAGCTCGAACAATGGAAAAACACGATTTTTCAAAAGGTGCATTACGAATGATTTCTCCTGGGAAAGTATTCCGTCGTGATACAGATGATGCGACACATAGTCACCAATTCCATCAGATTGAAGGCCTTGTTGTCGATAAAAATGTCACAATGGGTGATTTAAAAGGGACGTTAGAAGTCATGATGAAAAAAATGTTTGGTGAAGATCGTAAAATTCGTTTACGTCCTAGCTATTTCCCTTTTACAGAACCTTCAGTCGAAGTAGATGTTAGCTGTTTTAAATGTGGCGGCGCAGGTTGTAACGTCTGCAAACATACAGGTTGGATTGAAATTTTAGGTGCGGGGATGGTTCATCCAGATGTGTTACAAATGTCAGGGATTGATCCAACAGAGTACTCAGGCTTTGCCTTTGGCTTAGGACCAGATCGCGTTGCTATGTTACGTTATGGTGTAAATGATATCCGTAATTTTTATCAAAATGATTTACGTTTCTTAAATCAATTCAAGGTAAAGGAGTAGTTGAAAAATGTTAGTTTCTTATAAATGGTTAAATGAATATGTTAATCTTTCAAACGTTACTCCGCAAGAATTAGCGGACAAAATGTCTGTGACAGGTATCGAAGTTGAGGGCGTTGCTGTACCTGAAGAAGGCTTAAAGAAAATTGTTGTCGGTGAAGTAAAAGAATGTGTTCCTCACCCAAACTCTGACCACTTATCAATTTGCCAAGTAGACATCGGTGAAGAAGAATTGTCACAAATTGTTTGTGGAGCACCAAATGTAAAAGCAGGAATTAAAGTCATCGTAGCGTTACCTGGTTCAAGAATTGCAGGAAATCAAAAAATTAAAAAAGGTAAAATGCGTGGCGAAGTTTCTAACGGAATGATTTGTTCGTTAGAAGAGCTAGGATATTCAGATAATGTCGTACCAAAAGCCTACGCTGAAGGAATTTATTATTTACCTCAAGAAGCAGTGAATGGGACACCTGTTTTCCCTTATTTAGACATGGATGATGCGATTATTGAATTATCAATTACACCAAACCGTGCAGATGCACTAAGTATGAGAGGGGTAGCCTATGAAGTTGGCGCAATTTATCGTCAAACGCCTCAGTTTAATGATCCCGAACTCAAAGAAGATGCTTCAGATAACGTGGAAAATTACGTAACAGTAACTGTTGAAGATTCACAAGATGCGCCAGCGTATCAAATTCGTGTTATTAAAGATGTGACGATTGCAGAAAGTCCTCAGTGGTTGCAAAATCGATTGATGAATGAAGGAATCCGTCCGATTAACAATGTGGTGGACGTGACAAATTATATTTTATTATTATTTGGTCAACCATTGCATGCATTTGATTACCAAAAATTAGATAGTAAAGAAATCTTGGTTCGTCGAGCAACAGCAGCAGAAGAACTAATTACATTAGATGGTGAAACACGTCAATTAACAGAAGAAAATATCGTCATTACGAATGGAAAAACGCCTGTCGGCTTAGCCGGTGTAATGGGTGGGGCTAATTCTGAAATCAGTCAAGAAACAACAACTGTGGCTTTAGAAGCGGCATTGTTCAATCCATTGTCTATTCGCAAAACGTCTAAACAATTCAATTTACGGAGTGAATCTTCAAGTAGATTTGAAAAAGGTATCAACCAAGCGACAGTTGGGCTAGCTTGTGATGTGGCAGCCGCGATGATTGCAGAGTTAGCCAACGGAACAGTGGTCTCAGGCACTGCAGTTGGTTCTGAAGTGGCCGTTAAAGAAGCACAGGTAGCTGTGACTTTAGAACGAATCAACCAATATTTAGGCACTGCATTAGATGAAGCAACGGTGAATGAAATTTTTGAAGCACTCGGTTTTGCTTATGAAGTAAATCAAGGCGCCTATGAAATTACGATTCCACCAAGACGTTGGGATATTGCGATTGAAGCAGATATTATTGAAGAAGTGGCCCGCATTTATGGATATGATCATTTACCTTCAACATTGCCAAGTGGAGAAACAGTTGCTGGAAGTCTAACCAAAGCACAACATGTTACGCGCCAATTAAAGAGCTTACTGGAAGGTCATGGTATGAGTGAAGCCATCAGCTATGCGTTGACAACAGAAGAAAAATCCCGTCAATTTATGATGAAAGAAAGTCAAACAACACGTTTGCAATGGCCAATGAGTGAAGAGCGTTCTGTGTTACGTATGAACTTAATTTCTGGTTTATTAGATGATGTCGCATACAATGTGGCGCGTAAAAATAATAATATCGCCTTCTACGAAGTAGGACGCGTTTTCTACCAAACAGAAGATCCAACAAAAAATTTACCTACAGAAGAAAATCACTTAGCACTTGCTTTAACTGGTAATACAATGGTTAAAGATTGGCAAACAAAAGCAACAGCCGTTGATTTTTATACAGTAAAAGGCTTAGTGGAAAGTATTGTAGCTGTTTTAGGATTAACAGAAAAAATCAGTTATCAAGCGACAACGGCGATTCCAGAAATGCATCCAGGCCGGACAGCATGGATTTATTTAGAAGATGAAGTGGTTGGTTTTGTCGGACAAGTTCACCCAACGACAGCAAAAGCGTACGATATTCCTGAAACATATGTTGCTGAATTAAACTTGCAACAATTAGTAGCTACAGAAGCAGGCGGGGTTACTTATGAAGCAGTGTCTAAATTCCCAGCAGTTTCTCGAGATATTGCTTTATTAGTCGATGAAACAGTTACCAATCAAGAACTAGTTAAAACTATTTCAGATAACGCAGGTAAATATTTGAAAGAGATTCATTTATTTGATGTATATCAAGGTGAAAAACTAGGCGCTGGCAAAAAATCAATGGCATATAGTTTAACTTTCGTTAATGCAGAAGCGACATTAGTGGATGAAGAAATTAACCGTTCAATGGAAAAAGTTGAAAAAGCGCTAATTGAAAAACATCAAGTAGAAGTAAGATAAAATAAAAACAGGAAAGTGGGGCATAAGTCGAAATGACTTATGCCCCACTTTCTAAATCTTAAGATAATCAGCTGAACAAAAGCAGCTCCTTCGGAAATAAGCCGAAATTATCCAAAAATTAAAGAACAATTTCCGGAAATTTCTTCTTATTTCTCGGAGCTAAGCGGTGCTGTCCCGACCTTGTTTTCTTCTCCCGAGTGCGGTCTTAGTGCACTCAGCGTTTTAATAAAATGCGACCAATCAACAGGACGTGGTGGCGCTAGCCAAATAATTTGAGTAATCTCAGGCCAATCGACAAAATGAATATCCGATAAAATTAATTGTACACTTTCATCTACATGTGCTTTGAAAATGATATTCCATTCCGTAATTTTTTCAATATTTTTTTGTATCATACGATTATAGGCTTCACCAAAGGAAAAGTCGACACACAATGTAATCGGAGCCAAAACTTTTTTCAATGGTAACGCATCCACCATTAACAACAGATACCGATAAAATAAAAACTGTCTGGCATCCCAAACAGCGGGATTCGTTTTTTGTTCTTGAATAAATTGTCGACTAGCAGAAAAATACTCTGTATACGTTTCTGCAAAGTAGGTTATATCCATTTTGCGATAACTATAGTTTGCTTCTATTGGAAAATGGAACAATTTAAAATGTACGATTGTTACTTTTTGTTCAAAACCTTGCAGGACTTCCTCGGAAAGCTGAAATTGTATTTTTAAATAGCTTAACAAGTCACGATTCAATTGTTGAATTTCTGCAAATCTTTGGCAAAGTGCTGCTGAAGCTACTTGAAGCCACTCTTCAGCAATTAAAAATAAGAGTAAATAATTGCCTTCGTTTGTTCGTTGTGGTTCTGGGATTTGAAGACTCTCTAACCAATTGAAAACATTCTGCTGATTGTCACCGGCTAATTGTTTTAACACTTGCGAATCTACTTTTTTCTCTACATAAAACTGTTGCTGCGTTCGTACTAAAGAAACCGCCAAAAAATGAAAACATTTAGCTTGTGCATAGCCCGCACGCTGATTAAGATGAACCTTCTCAGAAAAAAATAGCTCAAAGTTCCGAATCTGCTCTAAAACTTTTTTACCGTACAATGAAAAATCACGTTGGTATAATTGTAAAAAAACCAGTGTTGTTACTTCGCGTAAATTGGTTTCATTTCCCACTAAGTGAAATTCTTTATTAATTGTAATTTGGTAATTTTCCAGCATTTTCTTTAATTCCTTGAACTCCTTATAAGCCAATGTGTGACTAACAAAGTGTTCTAAAG
>OKLL01000303.1_pt1 | contig 15890 bp, 19 predicted proteins | sample 1614761 | NCBI WGS metagenome assembly OKLL01 (sample SAMN04436967, study PRJEB24849) | human gut metagenome | biome: human gut; feature: NICU; material: stool | host: Homo sapiens | place: USA: Saint Louis, MO | collected 2010-03-23
CCATCGGGGAATACAAAATCACGATGCCAGCCAGACCGTTCCTGCATCTGACCGAGGATGATATCAGCGGCATGGAAACGACGATTGAGACCTATTTGCAGCGGATTATCGAATAGGCCATTAAGCGAAGCGAGAGCCACCATGACGCGTTTAATGGAAAAGTGGTAGACTGATTCGTCATGCGACCCGTCAGGCGTTTTTAAAAGGGGTTTAAAAACGTTTGTCGTGTTTTCTCCTTTGTTCTCTCCCTCGTATGTCTGTTTCACTTCAATAACTCCCCACTGAAGTCCCTCAGGCTAATCATCTTTTTCCTGCTGCCGTACTCTGGGCGGCATGAAAACATGTATCGCCGCTCTGGCAATTGAAATCAACAAAGCGACTCCCGGTGTCATCCAGTTGTTTCCGGCTGGTGAGTTCCGGGCGATGGATGGCCGTCCTGATGATGTCGCGCACTGGGTCATGACGGCGGAGATTGCTGCTGCGCTGATTGCTCAGGCAGATGCACGTCAGACGCCCTACATGCTGGATTATGAACATCAGGTGCAACGGGCGAAGACCAACGGTCTGCCCGTTCCGGCCGCGGGCTGGTTCAAGCAACTGGAATGGCGGGAAGGTGAAGTCCTTTTTGCTATTGACGTTGCCTGGACTACTCGCGCGGCAGAGATGATTGCCGCCGATGAGTACCGCTATATCTCTCCTTTATTTGCTTACAGCAAACCCGATGGCTATGTGCAGCTGCTGATTAATGCTGCGCTGACCAATACCCCGGCACTTGATGGCATGGATGAGGTCATTCTGGCCGCAGCCTCGCTCCTGAGCGCCACCGACAATCCACAACCAGAGGACTCCACCGCAATGGATGAGTTACTTGAACGTCTACGCTGGATGCTGAATCTGCCGATCACAGCAACCCAGGACGACATTATCGCCGAGCTGAACAAGCTCATTGACCAGCTGTCCGGTGGTCAGGGAACGGCAGCTGCTTCAGTCAGCCTGATTGAGATCCTCGCTCAGCGTGAGCAGTCCATTGCTCAACTGAGTGCCCAGGTCGAGAGTCCTGACCCGGCTAAATGGGTGGCCGTCGATGTCATGAACAGTGCGATTCAGCAGGCAGTCGCAAAAGCAGGTTCGACGAACGAAGCCGCGCTGGCCATCCAGCAGGCAGAAACTCTCGTCACGGTAGCGCTCAGTGATGGCCGACTTCTACCGGCACAGGAAGCGTGGGCGAAGTCACTGGCTAAATCCGACCCGGCAAGCCTTACCGCTTTCATTGATAAGGCACCGAAGATTGCTGCGTTGAGTCACAGCCAGACTGGTGGCCTGCCACCAAAAGGTGCGCCTGAGCGTGAACCTGCGGGTGATGACGACACATTGAATGTCGCGGTCTGCTCCCTGATGGGCACCGACCCCGATGAAATCTCTTCTTTCTATAAAGGAGCGAAGTAATGACCGGTGATCGCAATACCCCTCATCGTGACGAAAAGCTGGGTCCTCAGCCGATGGCTGCTGCGACCGTGATTTATGGTGGTCATATGGTCGCCGTCAATGCGACCGGCTATGCCGTTCCGGCAAGTGCAGGCGCTGCGGTATCCACGCAGACGGTTCTCGGTGTATCTGATGGCTGGGCAGATAACACGGGGGGCGCTGATGGCGATGCACTGGTCATTATTCGCCGTGGTCGGGGCTTCCTTTTTGCCAACAGTACCGCTGATCCGGTAACCCAGGCTGAGGTGGGGAAAAACTGTTACGTCGTGGACAGCGTGACAGTGGCCAAGAGCAGCGACACAGACAAACGTCCGTACGCAGGCAAAGTCGCCGGGATCGAAGCCGACGGTGTCTGGGTCTATTTCTGACAGGAGAATCACAGTGTTAGTCAATAAACAGAACGTTAAATCCATTTTTATCAATCTGAAAGCCACCTTTCAGAAGGCCTTCACCCAGACCCCGTCAGACTGACAAAAGGTCGCCATGGTGGTGCCATCCACCGGTAGCCAGAACGATTACTCCTGGTTGAGTCGTTTCCCTAAGATGCGGGAATGGATTGGTGAAAAGGTTATTAAGTCACTCGCTGCCTTTAACTACACCATCCAGAACAAAGACTGGGAAGCGACCGTTGAAGTTGACCGTAACGATATCGAAGACGATCAGCTCCTTGGTTATGCTCAGCAGGCTCAGGCTGCGGGACAATCAGCGGCAGAACTGCCCGCCGATATTGTCTTTGCGCTGCTGAGTGATGGTTTTAAAAACCTGTGCTACGACGGTCAGTTCTTCTTTGATAGCGACCATCCCGTCAATGGGGCCTCTGTCTCCAACAAGGGGACCAAAAAACTCAATGCCGATACGCTGGCCAAAGCGCAAGCCAGTTATGGAGCCGCTCGTACTGCGATGCGTAGCTTCAAGGATGAAGAAGGCGAATCCCTGCGTATTAACCCGACCGTTCTGGTGGTGCCTCCGGCGCTGGAAGATGTGGCTAACTATCTGATGACGGCAGACCGTTTCCCGGACAACACCCCGAACATCTATAAGGGGACGTCTGAGGTGATGGTCGTGCCAAACCTCAAATCTGATACCGCCTGGTTCCTGCTGGATACCAGCAAGCTGATGAAGCCGCTGATTTATCAGGAGCGTAAAAAGCCGGACTTCGTCGAGCAGACGGACTACAGCAACGATAACGTCTTTATGAATAAGAAGTTCCGTTTCGGTGCCGAAGCACGTGCCAACGGTGGCTACGGTTTCTGGCAGATGGGCTATGGCTCTGATGGGAGTGTTGCGTAATGCCGATTCAAATCACTGCGAAACGCGATGGCTTTCGCCGCTGCGGCATCGCCCACAGCGAAACCACAACCACGTACGGTGATGATCACTTCACCCAGGCGCAGTTGCAGGAGCTGAAGTCTGAGCCAAACCTGATTGTCATTGAGGTGGCAGAAGGCGCGGAAAACGGCAATGTGCATACTGCGCTGGTTGACGCCGGTAATCGTATCGTTGAGCTCGAAGCCGTCGTACTTCAGCTCAATAGCGATGCCAGCGAGTTGAAGTCGAAACTCGATACCGTGACAGCCGAACGTGACGAACTGGCGGCAAAACTGGGGCTGCTGACTGCTACCGGGAGTGATGGCGCACAGGTTGCCGAACCGGCGCAAGATACGAAAGCGGAAGCTGCCGATGAGGCAGGCTCTGCGGACGATAAAACGTCAGGCAAGAAAAAGGGTTAACCCATGTATGCGACCCGAGATGACATGGTGAAAGCGTTTGGCGAGCGGGAATGCATCGCCATCACCGACCGGGATTTAACCGGGATGATTGATGACGATGTTATGAGCGCCGCACTGTCGCAGGCCAGTGCCGAAATCGACGGTTATCTCTGCGGTCGCTACCCGGTGCCATGGTCTGATGAACCCCGAGTTCTGGTGGGTAAGTGCTGCAATATCACGCGTTATCTGTTGTGCGGTGCCGACACCCAGATGACCCAGGAGATTCGTGAACGTTACGAAGACACCATCCGATATCTGGAAAAGGTGGCTTCCGGAAACATTTCGCTGGGGCGTACGGGAGCCGGGGCTGTAATACGCAGCACTTCCGGTGCGAAAGTCGTATCTGGTGGGCGCGTCTTCGGACGCGACCAGACGGACGGAGGCGGATTCTGATGGTTATCACGCAGATAGAGCAGGCTATCGTTGCCCGTCTGAAACAGGGCCTTGGCAGGATGGTCCGGGAGGTCAGCTCCTATGGTGGTGAGATGGATGGCGAGCCAGCTGAGGTTATCCGCCAGTTACCCGGCGTCTGGGTCACGTTTGGTGGTATTCAGAAGACTGAACGCCTCAGCACTGCCCGCAATAAGTTCGTTACCTATGGCCGGTTTGTGGTCATTGTTGGCGATCGAAGCGTGCGCAGCGAAGAGGCCTCCCGCACCGGTGGTGTCGGCAAGGATGAAATCGGTACGTACCGGATGGTAGCCGCCGTCAGACGCCTTCTGTCCGGACAGGATTTTGATCATGCCGGGCTGAAAATTGATGCGTTGCTACCGGGCAAGGTTCGAACTCTGTTTAACACCCAGTATGAACGCAGCGCATTGTCTGTGTTTGCCTGTGAATTTGACACCAAATGGGTAGAGAACGCACTGGAGAATGGTCGTTTCCCTCTGGAGAATGCCCCGGTTGGCCATGAGGATAACCTGTTTACTCCGTATGGCGGCAAAACGACTGAAGATGATCCGGCGTGGTTATCAACCAATTTAAGTTATTACCTGGAGCCCGGAGATGACCGGGCTGATGCAGAGGACATTATTCCCCATGCCAGTAAAAACAGTTAAAGCCCGGGAGGGTATCCGGGTCCCGATGGAGAATACCCCGCGCCGTTATATCACCGACGCAAAGGCCATCACAGTTCCTGAGACCGCCTATTACCTGCGCCAGATTATGAATGGCGATCTGGTTGAGGTTCTCCCGGAGCAAGCAGAGCAGCCTGCCATTACGGATATTCCTGAAAAAGAGGTGAAACGTGTCCAGTCCAAACGTTGAATTTTTCGAAATCGGCAGCAGCATTCGCAAGCCGGGTAAGTACTTTGAGTTCAATACCCGCCTCGCCGTACGCACTCTGCCAGGTAACCTTCAACGGGTGCTGATGATGACGCCAATCCTGCCTACCGGAACGGCTCAACATCTGCAAATCGTTGATATCTACTCAGACGAACAGGCTGCGACATTCTTCGGGCGCGGCTCGCTGGGGCATCTGATGGCACGTGCAGCGGTCAAGTCTAATCCGTACCTGTCGTTGCAGATGATCGGTTCTCGCGGAAGCCAGACACAAATTGCCGCCACAGGAAAAATTACGCTGACCGGGCCAGCAACAGCGGCCGGGGAAGTGAAAGCTACCATCAATGGTACTGATGTGACAGCCGCTGTCAGCGACGCTGATACCGCGCAGGCCATTGCTACCGCGCTGGCCGCAGCTATTACCGCAAAATCCTCGTTGCCGGTAACGGCATCAGCTCAGGCTGCGGTGGTCACTCTGACGGCGAAGCAGCCCGGAACAGCGGGTAATGCGATCACCGTCGTCTCTTCGGCAACAGCTACGGGGGTGACTGCGACCGTAGCCGATATGGCCGGGGGAAGCAGCACGATTGCCGAGCCCGCTGGCGCGGTTGCCGCCACCGGAAAGGTCACCATCACGGGTCCCGCAACCGGTAATGGTACGCTGAGTATTTATATCGGTGATACTCGTCTTGATGTGGCCGTCGCCTCCGGGGATGCCGTGGATATTATTGCCACAGGGCTTATGGCCGCAGTAGCTGCGTCTCCAGACCTGCCAGTGACTGTTACCAGTGCTCAGGGGGTGCTGACATTTACGGCCAAAACTAAAGGGATTGATGGTAACGATATCTCTCTGCGAGCCATTACGGGAGCGGCGGGAACCACAGTGGCCGTGACGGCTATGGCGGGCGGGAGCGGAAATTATGATCTTGCTCCAGTGCTCGCGGCGGCGTTCGCCGGTGGCCACAACATCGTGGTGTCACCTTATAACGATCAGCCCTCCCTGACTACGCTGCGCTCTCATCTGACCAATGTCAGCGGCCCGCTTGAGCAGCGTGGTGCTATTGGTGTCGCAGGCTGGAAGAAAAGTCTCAGTTCCGCGATTACGCTGGCGGAATCGCTTAACGAAGGCCGTATCACGCTGGGGTGGCATAACGGCTCGGTCAAGTTGCCGTGCGAGATTGCTGCTTCCTATGCGGCGGTGATCGCCTCGGAAGAAGACCCGGCCCGTCCACTTAACACCCTGGCTATGGATGCGCTTGACGTAACCGCAATGGAGAACTGGCCCGGTCGTACTGAGCAGGAAAATGCCCTGCATAATGGGGTGACGCCATTTGAAATCGGGCCAGGTGATAAAGTTCAGATCGTCCGCGCTATCACCACTTATACCCGCAACGCTGAAGGCGTTGATGATGTGGCATTACTCGACCTGACCACCATTCGCACACTGGATTACGTCCGCAAGTCATGTCGTGAGCGTATCTCCCTACGATTCCCACGCGACAAACTCAGCACGCGAACACCGCCAAAAGTGGAAAGCGAACTGCTGGACGTGTTGCTGAAGCTTGAAGAGCTGGAGATTGTTGAGAACGTGATGGCCAATCGCGCCGATCTGATCGCAGAGAAAGACTCTCAGGATGCCAACCGCCTCAATGCGCGTATTCCGGCAGATGTGGTGAACGGTCTCCATGTCTTCGCGGGTCGCATCGACCTTTACCTGTAAGGAGTGACTAAAAATGGCACTTGAAGAATACGTTGGCGCCATCGTCATGGAAGTGGATGGCCAGGAGATTGAAGTCACGGACCTCAAGGTCGATACCAATACCGGTCGTAAGCTGGTGAAAACCATGAACCGTACCGGACGAGCTAAGGGCTTTTCCCGTGGTATCGCAGAGATTCAGCTTTCTCTGACCGTGGTGATTCCGGCCTCCGGTGACCTGGACTGGGCAGGTATCGAAGGGTCGAAGATTACTGAGTACCCACTCAGCAACACGGGTAAGCGTACGTCTTACCTGGACTGCTTTACCCTGACCGTGGGCAAAACCTACAGCGTGGATAACGAAGCACGCCGCGATATCACCATGCAGGCATTACGTGAGGTCACTGAATAATGGAAAAACACGAGCTTTTATACGGCGTTAAAGCCGGTGATAAAGTGCATTACGATTTCAGCGTTGGCCTGCCGGTCGTGAAAGATACCATCGAAGCGCTGCGCCTGACGGATGAAGCCTTCGGCACCACGGAAGGTGCTTCAGCCGGGATGTACTACCGTGTGGCGGTTATGGCCAGCGCATTAACCGCTTTGGGTGACTTAGCCAAAGAAGACATCACGCCGGAACTGCTGCTTAACGAGCTCAATGATGATGACTTCGACATCATTGATGCGCAGATTGAAGCCGCTAAAAAAAAGCGGATGCGTTTGAGCAGCGCATCAGCGGCTACCGACTCGCCGTCCTCGCCCTCGGACGATACGGCATAAGCGAGCAACAAGTCGGAAACATGACGCGTCCGGAACTGGACGCGTTTACCGATGCCCTGGCCCGTCTGCACGGCAACAAATCCGATAAAACCTCTTCGCGTACTGTGCGCAGCGTCAAATCCCGACGCAAAAAGAAACCCGTCCGGAGATAACTTATGGCACGCAACCTTCAGCTTGCGCTCTCCCTTTTGGCCCGAGATGGTGCATCGAAAGTCCTGAAGCAGGCAATGCAGGACATCATCAAGCAGACCAGGGCGACGCAAAAAGCAGGTGATGAGCAGGCAAAATCACAGCAGCAAAATACCAGTTCGGCTATTCGTGCATCGCGAACGCTTCAGGATGAGTATCGTCGCGCCAGTTCGGCGCGTTCATCGCTTGGCATCCGTTCCGAGCGTGAAATTCGGCGTGAAATCCAGCAGACACAGGCCGCCTATAATCGACTGACCCGAGCGGGTACGATGTCCGTGAATGAACAAAGTCGAGCCTTCCGAGCCATGACTGAGCGTGTTAGCAGGCTGCGTACTGAGCTGGTTGGTGTCAGTGAAACGATGACCCGAATGCAAAAGATCGAAGCAGTAGGCTCAACTGTTGCAGCTGTTGCGGGTGGTGTTACCGCTGCTGCTATGGTAATCAAAGACCCGGTACAGCGGCAGATGGCATTCGAACGTACAAATGCCGGGATTGCTAATACTGCATTTAATGAATTATCGCCTGAAGAGCGAAAGAAAAAAATTCCGATAATAAATAATGCTATTCGCGAATCCGTCCGTAAAGGAGGCGGAACGCCGGAGGCGGCGCAGTCAACACTTGGCTCGTTATTTGCTGCTGGTCAGGTTGATAATAATACCGCCATGAAAATACTACCTGATATTATGAAATACGCCACTGCTACTGGAGCTAACCCGGAAGATTTAGCGAAAATAGCATCAGCTGGAATAGCAAACTTTGGTATTAAACCAGAAGATTTACCTACATTTTTTGATAAATCTGTTCGCTCTAGTGAGAACGGTAGTTTTGAGTTATCCGATATGGCGGCCAAACTATCAACACAGATGGCAGCGGCCAGTAAATTAGGTATGAGAGGTCTTCAGGACTATGATAAATTACTGGCAATGAATCAGGCAAATGCATTAACGTCAGGCACACCAGATTCAGCTGCAACTAACGTTGAAAACTATTTAAATAAAATCACAAGCGCTGACACACAAAATTCCATGAAAAATTATCGTTTTCGTGGGAAGGACGGCAAGACGGTCCCTTATATGGAGTATCTATCACAACAGCGTTCGCAAGGTGTGAACACTTCTGATGCATTTATGAAGGCAGTGGATAGTATCGTTTCGTCAGATAAAGGCGTGCAGCGCCTACGAGCAGAATCAAAACAATTCCAAGGGACAGAAAAGGGAAATAATGCGGAAGCTGCGCTGAAGGTTCTTATTTCATCGATTACATCAAAGATTATTGCTGATAGAGAAGCTGGTGCCGCACTAACAACAAATATTCTTCAGCGGGAATATATTAAGAACCAAATCTCAGGCACTCGTAATTCTACGGGGGCTGGAGCAGCATCGTTTGATGTAATTTCATCAACAAACGATTTCAAATCCCAGCAACTAGAAGCTGAGAAAATGTTTTCTGAACAGGATTCCATGAAACCTGTTGCGGATTTATATGGTGATCTCGCCAGCAAGTTGGCCGACTATTCAAAAGAATATCCAGAATTAACAACAGCTATTTCAGGGGCGACTACAGCGATTAAAGCAATGTCGGCCGCCGCTATCGCATTCGCGGGTCTGAGCTTCCTCACCGGCGGTGGAGTTAAATTACCAGGTGGTATTAAGTTACCTGGTGGCGGTGCTGGAGGTGGTGGTGTTCTGGGTCGTACCTGGGGAGCAATCACAAAAGGTGGTGGCCCTCTAAAATGGCGAATTGCTGGCCCTCTGGCTGCCGCATATGCAGTCTATGACCTCAATAATACCTATGATGACGCGCGAGATGATGCCGGTAATGCAGGTATGAATACTGGTGAGTTTCTCGTCAATAAAATGAAAGAGCGGGATAAGAATAAGAAGCCACTCTTCGATATCGATCTAGGTAAAGCATTTAGCTCCTGGTGGAGCTCACCTTCTACTATCGGACAGGTTGACCCAGCCACAACAGGCGTGCCGTCATATTTGCTTCCCCAACAGCCAAAAAGTCAGCCTCTTACGATCACGACTAAAGTGATGCTTAATGAACGTGAAATTGCTCAGGCCGTCAATGAGTTCAATGGTGAACAGTCAAACCGCGGTTCAACAGGAGGCCCTCAGTGAGCTGGGAAGAGTCCCTACAGGATGCCTCATTTCGTGGCGTTCGCTTTGATATCGTCAACACCCGTGATAGTGCCAGCCGGGATACTGCTGTTTATGAGTATCCCTATGTGGACGGCGGTGATGTTGAAGACCTTGGCCGCAAGCCACGTAATCTAAGGGTGACTGCCTTATTCTGGGGTGATGACTATGAAACCAGGTTGCAGGCATTTCTGGCCGCGCTCGATGTGCGTGGCAGCGCTGAAATGATCCATCCGGTATTTGGTTCAATGCTGTATATGCAGTGTATCGAATACCAGGCGTCTCATGAAGCAGAGAACGTGGACTACTGTGTGGTCGAAGTAGTCTTTATTCAGGCCAGGCCGGGCATTGCCTTGTTTGGCGCAAGCGACCCAATGTCGCAGGCTGATATCGCCTTCAATCAGGTACAATCGGCGCTTGACGGCATTCAAAATGCTATTGATGACCTCCTGTCGCCACTGCGCACGGCAAAGAAGTGGATGAAGCGTGCCAAATCACTGGCAACGACGGCACTGGGTATGGTTACTGTCCTCAAAGGTGAACTTACCGGCTTTGTCAGCAGTACGACGGATTTTGTTAACTATCCGGCCGCATTTATGAATGACCTTCAGAATGCGCTGTCGCTCACATCGTTATCTTCTAAATCATCCGTCAGCAGCAATCCGGGGAGCTATGCGAAGTCAGCCGATGTTACTGGGGTAGCGGGCATCGTCATGGCTGACTGGGGGCGTGGGCGTACGGCTCTTCAGGATGTGGCCGCTCTGCCAGAGCAAATCGTCACCGGGCAAACCTCTGCATCAGTTACCGTTCCGGGCGGTTCATCTGTTGACGACATCACTACACTGGTCACAGCGGTCAAAGTGCAGGTCGCACTGCAAATGGTACTGGACGCGACAGATATTCTGAGCGATCAGGACCTCGGGGATTTGCTCTCCCCGGATGATATCGAACATATTGCCGGTGATACCCGAACATCATTGCAGACAGCCATCACGCAAATCCGTGATGCGTTCGCCAGTGATACGCAGAATGTCAGTTCCACCGCCACTCCAGCCGGTATTACCTGGTTACCTGTCGTTGACAGTCTCAAGACACTGGCGGTCATCGTTCAGGAACAGGCGACAGCGGTCATGATGCAACGCCCTCCGCTGACAACCCGTGTCGTCAGCGCTGAGACTAACCTGCATTTGCTGGCGCATCTGTGGTACGGAGATTACACCCGCGCCACCGAGCTGCTTCGCCTCAACCCGTCACTACGCAACCCTAATGCCATCAAAACCGGAGACATTCTGAATGCCTACTCCCGATAAAACAGAGCAGGATAAAGTCACGCTTGTCATCGACGGCAAGGTGCACAGTGCCTGGAGTCGCTATCAGATTGATTCTGATTTTCTGGTTCCGGCAGATGCCTGGAGTGTTACGCTGGGTCTGCCCGAAGGTAAATTCCCGGCGGTAATCCAGCGCGGTGCACCAGTGGTGGTAAGAATTGGTAATGATGTAGTGATGTCCGGGCGTATTGATGCCGTACAACGTCGGGTCTCCCGCCAGCAAGTCTCACTCACGGTGACTGGACGGGATGGTTCAGCGGTGCTGGTTGACTGTGCTTCACCGGTATTCACATCCCGTCAGTTAAGCCTGGAAGAAGTGATCGCCCGAATCGTGCGGCCGCTGGGCGTGAAAAATATCCGCATTATGGCCGAGTCCTCTATCCAGAGCGACAAGGTCAGCGTTGAGCCTGGTGAGCGAGCCTGGGATACGCTGGAGCGTGCTGCATCCGCACGTGGCCTGTGGCCATGGTTTGACCCGGACGGGACGCTGGTTATAGGGGGACCGGATTACACCGCAGACCCACTGGCAACACTCATTCTTAATCGTGATGGTAAAGGCACCAATGTCCTTGATCTGAATGACCGGTCATCCATAAACGGAAGTTTTTCGGAGCTGACTGTACTGGCGCAGGGCCACGCGCAGGGTAGCAAGTCGGCAAAGAATGACACTGAAATTATAGACGTAGACGATAGTAGTGATACGGCTTCAGAGCCGATGACAGCTGCGCAGTTGGCGGATGATTCGGCTGATGTTACAGATGATGATGATATCTTAATGACCACCGGGACGCCTGAAACAGGCCAGCATGGTCTGCGTAGCACCGTACGCGATACTACAGTCCCCTATTATCGACCACAAATCATGATGGTTGGAGATGCCGACAACCAGGAGCAGGCTGATTTCAGGGCCAGAAAAGCGATGGCTGATGCACGCCTTAATGGTTATGACCTTACCGCTGTCGTTCAGGGGCATCGCATGGCCAGTGGCAAGCTATGGCAACCCGGCCAGCGTGTACGGGTGCGCTGCGATATTCTGGGCATTGACGATATTTATTTTCTGATGGGGCGAGAATTCTCCGGTGGCCGTCCTGACGGAGCTATTACAACCCTTCGGTTTAAAGAAGACGGCATCTGGATACCTGATGCGTTTCCGAAAAAACGCAAGACGCGCAAACGCCGTACTAAGACTAATAAAGAGCTGGAGATTATCGATGTGGAATAAAATTGACAGCAGAATTAACAGTGCGTTAAACCGCATTAGAAAGGCGTTCAGAGGCGTTTTAACCCGCGCTAACAGTACCGGCGATGTACAGACTGTCCAGGTTAAAGGCGTACATGGTGAGGTGCTTCAGGACGCCGAACTGTACCAGCACTATGGTTTTACGTCTAACCCGCAGCCGGGGACGAAAGCGATCATATTGCCGCTTAATGGCCTCACCAGCCACAGCATTATCATTGCAACAGAACATGGTGGTTATCGTCTCAAGGCGCTGAAATCCGGAGAGGTTGCTATCTATACTGATGAAGGTAGTAATATTGTCCTGAAGCGCGGAAAGCTTATTGAAGCGAACTGCGATTATTTTTTGATGAATGCAAAAAAACAATTCAAAGTTGTGACGGAAGATTTTGATGTGACAGCGACCACGGGGGCACAATTCGACACGCCATTACTCCACGGAACTAATGATGTTTCTGACGGTAAATCATCAGTACAGGCGATGCGAGATACATTTGACGACCACGACCATAAGCATGGTGGCGATGCCGGAACAACAGATAAACCCAATCAGCAAATGTAATTCATGGTATTGTTTATTTTCTCCAGCCTTTAAATACCACTGAACCCCATCAGCATTATTTAAATATTCCATACCGATAGTATATCGGTATGGAAATGCTTATTGACCCTGTGACCGGTGATTATACCGGCGAATCATCCGATACCCTGGCGAATGCTGTTTATATTCGCCTGATGACACCTCTCGGCTCATGGTGGGCGGACCCGTCACTCGGTTCAAAGCTTCATTTACTCCAGCGTGAAAAAGATAAATCCCGCGTTCGTCTGCTGGCCCGGCAATACGCTGATCAGGCTCTCCAGCCATTACTGGATGATGGCCGGGCCAGCAGTATTGTCGTGCAGACCGAAAGCTATCAGCCGGGCTGGTTGCTCCTTCTGGTCACAGTGATGTCCTCGACCAACATTTCACAGACCTGGAAATACCCGGTTAAGGTGAGCTGATGCCATTTACTACTAAAACTGCGGCGCAGGTACGTGATGACCAGCTACGTGATATTAAAAACCTGCTTCAGTTGCCCGACAGTAAGCTTGGCCCTGACAGTGACTGGTACGTTCGCGCATCGGCCGTCGGCAGCGTAGCTGAAGGCTGCTATCAGCACCAGGCATGGATTATCCGACAAGTGTTCCCCGATACAGCTGACCCGGAATACTTGTATCTTCATGCGCGAATCCGTGGCCTGACAAAAAAACCGGCAAACAGTGCAAGCGGTCCTGCAACCTTCACAGGGCAAGCGGGAACGCGAGCCGCAGCGGGGTTGGTATTCAAGCGCGATAACCTGACATGGAGCACCCTTGATGAAGTGGTTATTGGTGACAACGGACAGGGAACGACTCAGGCGGTTTCGGCACTTATCGGTACTGCGGGGAATACTGCTGCCACGACGGCCACGCTAACCAACACTCCTGCTGGATTTGATAGTTCGGTGACTGTGGGAGTTATGGCCGGGGGGACTGAAGAAGAGACTGACGATGAGCTGCTTGCTCGTTTGCTGGAAATTATTCGTCGACCACCCGCAGGTGGTAATAAATATGACTATAAGCGATGGGCGCTAGAAGTATCCGGTGTCACAGCTGCTTATATTTATCCTTTGCGCCGGGGGCTTGGTACGGTTGATATTGTTATTACGTCAGCCGGTGGCTTGCCATCTCAGGATGTCATTGATCGGGTAACTGATCATATTAACGATGTCCGTCCCGTTACGGCTAAAGGTATTCTTGTTCTGGGGCCGACAATTAAGGACTTTGATGTCCGGGTCAAAGTCTCTCTTGACGGCATTACTCTCGCTGATGCCAAAACAGCCATCACCTCGGCATTGCAGGAAGACGACCTACGTCGGGAACCGGGTGATTCTTTCATCCGTAGCCAGGCATCAACCCTGATTTCGCTTATCCCTGGTATCACTGATATTGAGATGGTTACACCAGCAGCGAATATTGTTCCCGTAACTGATGCGACAAAAATTGAATGGCTTCGCCTCGGAAATGTGGAGGTGGAGTCACTATGAGCGCCTTTACCATCCTGAACCTTTTACTGCCAAAGGGTAGTTACGCGACATCCCAGCCCACCCTTTCAGCCTCGCTACAGGCTGAGTCGCATGTATTTGATGATATTGAATCATCTGCCGATATTGTCGAGGGTGCGGTGACCCCTTATCGTGCAGGTGCACTTCTTGCCGACTGGGAGCGCGTTCTTGGGCTAACGTCATCTCCTAATGCCAGTTTTCAGCAACGCCAGCAACGGGTACTGGCAAAACTGTCTGAAACAGGTGGACTGAGCATCCCTTACTTCACTCGCCTTGCAGCCCGCCTTGGCTACGACATTTCCATCGAAGAGCCTAAACAGTTCCGGGCTGGTAGCAGCCGAGCTGGCGACCGGCTCTGGGATAAAGACACTATTTGGGTCTGGCTGGTCAACGTCAGTAATTCGAAAACAATAGCATTCCGTTTTCGCGCAGGTGCTTCTGCTGCTGGTGAGCGGTTGACCTCATTTGGAGACCCTATTATCGAAGAGATGTTTAAAGACCTCAAACCCGCTCATACCTATTGTTATTTTGCCTACCAGGGAAACTCATAATGAAACCGTTAATGCCTCCCATTGATACCCCGGATAAACTCTTCCATGACGGTAATCCTGCAACAGGTGCGGAAGGTACTATTGTCCCGGCAGAACACCTTAATAATGAACAGGCATCTATACGCGATCTTCAAAGCGAGATGATTGCCATTCTTACTGCTGCTGCGATGGCACCAGAATCAACTGCTGGTCAGCTTCTGGCAGCGTTGAATAAACTCTATGCCCCCGGTAACGATACCCTGGGAGCGCTGGCTTCTCTGGTCGGTGCTGCTAACAAACTTCCATACTTTACTGGTCCTAAAGGGGCGGCCCTGACAGACCTGACGGCTTTCGCCAGAACGCTGCTTAGCCGTAGTGATGCCGCAGGTGTTCTCTCAGACCTTGGTATTAAAGAGGCCTCAACAACACAGGTGGGTTTAGTCCGGCTTACATCATCGCGGGTATCGGGTGCAGAGGATATTGCAGCCACAGCTAATGCGGTTGCACAAAACTATACAGATATAAAGGCATTGCAAGGCAAGACCAATGATGCGACCCCAACAAACAAGGGAATTATCCGCGTATCTGATTCCAGAACATCAACGGAATCTGGTGTTGCTGCGTCATCACTTGCTGCGTCACAAAACTATTCTGATATGAAAGGGTTATTTGGTCAGTGTGGAATGAAATCGAGAAATCTCGGTGTCGTATACACCAACAGCCAGTCTTTCGCCATATTTGTAAGCGTCAATGCGGTGCTGTCTGACGGTAGTTCATTTCTGAGCGCCAACGTTAATGTGGATGGTAATTCGGCTAATTTTCGCGGCTCTCAGACAACAAATCTTGCAGGGCAAAGAGCAACTATCGCATTCATGGTTCCTGCCGGTGCGACCTATATTGTGCAGCAGTTTTCAGGAACAGTGTCAGATGTTACCTGGGCAGAGGTGGATAAAAAATGATAACAATGATGAAGTATTACAAAGATGAAAATAACGTCGTATATGCCTACGATGCGTATGGCACACAGGATGCTTTTATCAAAGAAGGGCTTACGCCAATCACCAGAAGTCAGGCAATGGCGATTGTTAACCCTCCACCAACACAAGAAGAACTCATCCAGGCTGCTGAAAATGAGCGACAGCGATTACTGACCGCCGCTGATGCAATTATGCTGGACTGGCGCACCGAGCTGATGCTGGGTGAAATCAGCGATGCCAACAGGGTTAAGCTGTCGGCGTGGCTGGCGTATAAAAATGAGGTTAAAACGGTAGATGTAACAACCAACCCTGAGCATGTTAACTGGCCTGTCATCCCGGAACTTTAGACCATACTGGTCTTGCTACATCAATGCGCATCAGCAAGACCAGCTA
>OKLL01000340.1_pt1 | contig 13414 bp, 10 predicted proteins | sample 1614761 | NCBI WGS metagenome assembly OKLL01 (sample SAMN04436967, study PRJEB24849) | human gut metagenome | biome: human gut; feature: NICU; material: stool | host: Homo sapiens | place: USA: Saint Louis, MO | collected 2010-03-23
ATATAATAATTGTTGAAAGACTATAAAACTTTAAGGTATTTTGCATTATTTTTGCTTAATCTTTTGAAATATCTCAATTCTATTAAAATATGCGAATTAGTATATTACACGTTTTCAAGGTGTTTCATTGTTGATTAATTAGAATTTTAGTGGTATTTTTGTATTTGTAATTAGTACAGATTTTAATTGGAGGTATAACAGTGAGTAAAAAAGGATCAGATATCATAGTAGAAAGTTTAATCAATCACGAAGTGCCCTATATTTTTGGGATTCCCGGTGCAAAAATTGATGGGGTTTTTGATGCATTAGTTGATAAAGGCCCAGAATTAATTTTAGCTCGACATGAACAAAATGCAGCCTTTATGGCACAAGGGATTGGTCGTTTGACGGGAGAGCCTGGCTTAGTTATTGCAACTAGTGGACCTGGTGCCAGCAATTTAGCAACTGGGTTAGTAACTGCGACTGCAGAAGGGGACCCTGTTTTAGCATTGGCTGGACAGGTAAAACGGTCCGATTTGTCAAAATTAACTCACCAAAGCATGAATAATGCTGCATTATTTAGTCCAATAACAAAATTCAGTACAGAAATTCAAGATCCAGAAACATTATCTGAAAATATTGCCAATGCTTACCGTATCGCCAAAACAGCGAAAAAAGGTGCAACATTCTTATCGATCCCACAAGATGTCACAGATAGTCCGGTGACAGGCGAAGCAATTAAGCCTTTGTCGGCTCCGAAACTGGGCCATGCATCAGCAGAAACAATCGCAGCTTTAGCTGAACGAATCAAGCAAGCGAAATTACCTGTTTTACTTTTAGGAATGCGGGCCTCTGCACGAAAAGTTACCGCAGCCATTCGTGAATTGGTTGCTATAACTGGTTTGCCAGTCGTGGAAACGTTCCAAGGAGCAGGCATTATTTCAAAAGAATTAGAAGAACATTTCTTTGGGCGTGTTGGTTTATTTCGAAACCAACCTGGGGACCGTTTGTTAAAAAGAAGTGATTTAGTGATTGCGATTGGGTATGACCCAATTGAATATGAGGCACGTAATTGGAACGCAGAAAAAGATGCGCGCGTTATTGTTATTGATGAAGTTCAAATGGAAATTGATCAATATATGCAACCGGAAGAAGAGCTAATTGGTGATATGTCTAAAAATATTTTGAAATTATCAGAAGCACTTAGTGAACCAATATTAACAGAAGATGCGCAAGATTATTTAGAAACGCTTCAAGAAAAATTAACGATTAAAGAAGTAAAAACAAGTACAATTGAAAATCGATTACATCCATTAGAAATTGTTCAAACGCTTCAAGAAAAAACCACGAATGAAATGACAGTTACTGTTGACGTAGGGAGTCACTACATTTGGATGGCTCGCCACTTTAGAAGTTATGAACCGCGTCATTTATTATTTAGTAACGGTATGCAAACATTAGGTGTCGCTTTGCCTTGGGCAATCTCGGCTGCGCTGGTTCGTCCGAATACACAAATTATCTCTGTTTCTGGGGACGGCGGTTTCCTATTTTCGGCGCAAGAATTAGAAACAGCGGTTCGTTTAAAGCAAAATATCGTGCATATTATTTGGAATGATGGTAGTTATGATATGGTTAAATTCCAAGAAGAAATGAAATATAATCGATCCTCTGGCGTAGATTTTGGTCCAGTTGATTTTGTGAAATATGCTGAAGCTTTTGGAGCCAAAGGGGTTCGAGTACATTCACAAGCAGAATTTGCCGCAGCTTTAGAAGAAGGAATGCAAACAGAAGGCCCAGTGATTATTGATGTTCCTGTGGATTATTCAGATAATCAAGAATTAGGTAAAACATTGTTACCAGATCAACTTTATTAGGAGATGGAAAAATGAGCGAACAATATGTTTATCAACATGGTACGCTAGGCGGTTTAATGGAAAGTTTGATGGCAGGAACGGCAGAAATTGGTACGTTACTCACGCAAGGTGATTTTGGAATTGGGACATTAGAAGGCTCAAATGGCGAAATTATTTTATTGGACGGTATATTGTATCATGCGAATCAAACTGGCGAAATTACTATTTTAGAAGGCGAAGAATTAACGCCATATGCCGCAGTTACTCGTTTTCAAGAAGATGGCGCATTCCCTGTATCAACGGAAACCGATGAAAATATTAAAGCACAAATTTTAGAAAAAATTAGTCCTAATTTTTTTGCGGCAATTAAAATTAGCGGTCTTTTTGCGAAGATGCATGTCCGTGTGGCACCTAAACAAGAAAAACCATATCCACCATTTGTAGAAGCAGCACGCAATCAACCTGAATTTACAGCGGAGAATATTCAGGGAACAGTTGTAGGGTTCTTTACACCTAAATTATTTCATGGTGCTTCTGCTGCAGGATTTCATTTGCACTTTATCAGTGAGGATCACCAATTTGGTGGGCACATTCTTGATTTTGGCATTAAACAAGGGACTGTTTCGTGGATGGAAGCAGCAGAATTGCGGCAGCATTTTCCAGTTCATGATGCTGACTATCGGAATAAAGAAATTGATATTGCAAAAGCTTTGTCCGCAATTGAAGAAGCGGAATAACAAGGCACATTTCTCCACGCCCATTCAAGTTGACCTAGTTAGTCAACTTGAATGGGCTTATTGCTGCTCGTCGCTTTTTGTTGTTATTTTTCAAAAAAAAATAGTATCCTTTTTATAATAAGCAAATAACAATTGGAAAGGATGGCGTAATGGACACACTTTATAGAAGTTGGCAATTGTCTGGTTGGCTTTATCATGATATTTTTGTCATCATTGTAGCAATTATTTTTATAGTAATTAGTGGTATTTTGGTTATTTCCTTAATAAGAAGGCGGAGTACAAGGCGACTGGTTCCCTATGCGTTAATTTTGTTGGTTTATCTTGCAGTGGTACATTTTGCTGGTTTAATCTTTTTCGGAATGTTTCGTTCAGTAACGATTGAAGAGAAAAGTGCGACGTTTTATTCTGAAAAAACGAAAGGCTTAACTTCAATCGAGCGAATGATTATCCCAAATGGACGAACGAATGGCATTAGCACCAGTAACTCATTGTTCCAAGTGATTTCTGTTAATAGTCAGACGGGCGAACGAATGTGGAGTAAACGTTTAGGTTGGCGTGATTATTTAATTGGTCAAACAGATCAATATGTGGTTTTGAATAATGCTGATAACGAGGCCATTTACTTACTCGATACAAAAACAGGGAAAAAACAGTTTTCTGAAGCGGATTTAGTGAAGAAATTCCCTGAATTAAAAGACTATTTAAGCTCTGATTTCGTTGATTATCGTTTTATGGATAATCGCTATCTCTATATTTATGGATTAAACAATCGATATTATCAATTAGATTTGAAAAATTGGCAGTTAAAACAATATCCAACTTTCAAAGAAGTCTTTCAAACACAAGAAGCGCCTAAATGGACGGTAGATTCAAATGAGAGTCAAATTGGTCAAAAGCTGTCATCGGAAGAGCGTACAACAGTGCAAGGAAAACTAGAAGAGCAACTAATAGCACCAGTTTTATTAGGCAAGAAAGATGAAGCAAATTATTATGTTCTGTCATACAAGAAAAGACAAAGTAATCAAGCGATAGTTGGCTTATACAATTGGCAGAAAAAAACATACGAGTGGCAAACACCGTTGCTTTTAACTAAAGAAAATGTACCTATTGAAGCTTTTCAAGTAGAGGATGCGTTATTCATTAAAGTCCCGCGTTATTTATACAAAATTAACCTGAATAATGGTAATCAAGAATATCAGTTTGATTACCGTTGGGGCCAAGTGATTCGTTAAACGAAAAGTGGTAAAGCATGCTTAGACAAATAGAAGGAGCAAATAGTCCTTATGATATAAAAAAACGCTTAGAAGAGTAGTGATTCCGCTAGTTTTCTAAGCGTTTTTTTTATTTTATGCAGGTCCAGAGATTAAATTCCAGATAATCGAACCTGTATATGCGCCAGGAAATAATTGTGAAACAGGGGTTTGGATTGCAAGAGAAATATCGGTCATGCGGCCACTCCACATGCCTTGTCCTTTTCTATCACCAGCGTTACTCATTAAAGTCGCACCGTTACCGATAATAATTGGGTTGGTCGGGAAGTCGGGTGCAGCAGGATCTTCTGAAAAATCCAGTCCATACATTGTATTTGTCATAAAGAAACGCCTTAACGTTTTGTCATAGCGGGCATAGCCGCCTGTTAATTGAAACGTAATGATGCCTAGTAAAGAATGAGCTTCGTTTCGCATGTGTGGGATTTCAGCAGTGACATGCCAACCAGTTAAGGCTCCGCGAACATCCCCCATCCCGAAGTGTCTCATTGTATGAGTATTGCCTTCAGAAGGTCGTATAGGAACTGACGTTAAATCACCAGAAATCGCTTGGGTTTCAAAAGTAAATTCTTTCGGAATAAAGAGCAAGTCAAAACTAGTGTTAGGATTTTCTAAGTCAGGATCAATGGCATCGTCAACCGATTCATCGCCAGGCAGCCCTCCAAGTTCTAGTTCAACTGAAACCGGCGTTTTTCCAGAACGGGTGGCAAAAGAAACCGATGGGTCAAAACTAAAGAGACTGAATACTAGCAACAAGGCTGCCATTGATTGATAAGTGAGTAGATTTTTTTTATTCAAGAAAGTTCCTCCTTTAGGTGCTGATAATATAAGTATACGCAAAAAGAGCTGTTTTTATTTATCAGTAATTTACAGGGAATTCGAAAATATTGAGACAAATAGTTTTTAATATTAGTTGAGAAAGGTGAGTCGACAATTTTTACTTGTTGATTCTGTCTTTTTTGAGCACCATTCGTTATATCAAGCATGCTAAAATATAAAAGAAATCATCAGGTATCACTAATGAAAAGGGAGAGGAGGAGAAAACTTTGAGTAAGTGTTTGGGGTTGTTGATGATTTTATTTGTATTATCTGGCTGTTCAGGAAGTAGGGATTCACAACAGGAAGTCGTTATAGAAAAGTCTGCTAATAATGACAAAGTAAGACAATTTGTCGATCAAAAAAATCCGCATTTAGGAACGCAATTAGAAGCAGAATCTTATACTAAACAGGAAGCGATTGAATTTTTACAAAATGGTTTAGGGATACCAACGAATGACTCGGCGTTTCATTATACGTTTAAGCAGTCAAATAAAGGAAGTTATGTTGTTCAAATTATATCTGAAAAGAATAGTGTCTCAAAAGAGAATGAATTGTTCGGATATTATCAGGTGTATCAAGATGGTATTATAGTGAAAATGATGGAAAAGGATCAAACGTTCCAAGAAAATTAAGTGATAAATAAAAAAGTTGACAAAAAACACAAACAGTCTTGTTTGTGTTTTTTTGTTTAATGTTCGTGTTTTATTTTTTAATAACCTTTTTCGAAAAAATATACGAACGTTCGGGTTTAAAAACGAACAAAAAGATGAAAATGTGTTGAAATATACGTTTTCCTTGCGTATACTGATGAAGTGAAAAAACGAACGAGGAGTGTACGAATGAACAAGAAAGTTCCTTATTTAATTGTGGCACCGGGGCTAGTACTATTATTATTTTTCTTAATGATTCCATTAATTACTAGCATTTTGCCAACCATTTTTACTGATCATGGCTTGACACTAAATCAGTATGTTACTTTTTTTAAAGATGACTATAATGTTTCAATTTTCTGGCGAACGATAAGAGTTTCGTTAATAGTGACGGGTATTTCAATTGTGTTGGGCATTCCAACGGCATACTTTATTGCTGGAGTTTCCAAAAAATGGCGTGGCTTTTTAATGGCTATGACCTTGTTTCCACTATTAACCAACTCAGTTATTCGAAGTTTTGCTTGGATTAACATTTTAGGAAAAAACGGTGTAGTGAATACGTTGTTATTAAAAACGGGCTTAATTGAGCAACCGCTGAATTTATTGTATACAGAATTTGCAATTATTATCGGTTCAGTGTATTTATTTTTACCGACAATGATTATGACCTTAGTTGGGGTTATGGAAAACATTGAAGGAGAAATGCTAGAAGCGGCTGAGACGCTAGGCGCCAATCCAATGACGGCTTTTCGGAAAATTGTTTTACCTTTATCAATTCCAGGCACCATTGTAGGAAGTATATTAGTGTTTACAGGAACTTTAACGGCTTATACAACGCCACAGCTGTTAGGTGGTAACCAAAAAATGATGATGTCGACCTTCTTATATCAAAAGGCTAATACTTTAGGTGATTGGCAATCGGCGAGTGTTCTTGCATTTATTATGATTTTAACAACATTAATTGTGATGAAAGGCCTAGACATGGTCGCTAAGAAAGTAGATCGGAGAGAAGCAAATCATGCGTAAGCAAAAAGGACTATCTGTTATTGCAATTCTAGTTTTTCTGTTTTTATTTTTACCATTATGTTTGATTGTGGTGACTTCTTTTGGAACAGCCGCAGCGATTCAATTTCCGATTAAAGGTTTTACTTTAGATTGGTACGCCAAAGCCTTACAATCGGAAACGTTTATGGACAGTTTTAAGTTAAGTTTGTTGATTGGGGTATTAGCGACTGTTTTAGCATTAATAGTAGGGATTCCGGCTTCCTATGCGCTGGCACGTTATTCCGTTCGTGGGCGCAACTTTATTAAAAGCTTTTTCTTATCCCCAACTGTGATTCCAGGAATTGTGGTCGGGTATACGTTATTTCAATATATTGTTATTAAATTAGGTTTGCCTGTCTTTCAAGGATTGTTAATGGGGCATTTTTTAATTAGTTTGCCTTATATTATTCGAGTGGTTGGGTCAAGTATGGAACAACTAGATTATTCAATGGAAGAAGTAGCTTGGACATTAGGTTGTACAAGATTGCGAGCTTTCATTCAAATTGTTTTACCCAATGTGTCTTCGGGAATTTTTGCAGCCTTTATGTTAGCATTTGTCAATTCGTTTAACAATGTTCCTGTATCGATGTTTTTATCAGGTCCCGGTGTGACGATGCTGCCTACTTCTTTATTAAGTTATATGGAATACAATTATGATCCAACTGTTTCAGCAATTTCTGTATTGTTGATGCTACTAACAATGGGCTTAATGTTTTTAATTGAAAAAACGTTGGGACTAGCTTCCATTGCCTAAAACATGGAAGAAGCACGAGATAGAAAGAGGAGAAAATTTTGACTTTTGTGGATTTAAAAGATATTCGCGTCAGCTATGACGGAAAACAAGATATTTTAAAAGATTTAAATATTTCAATGGAAAAAGGAGAGTTAGTTTCTTTATTAGGACCGAGTGGTTGTGGTAAAACGACTACGTTAAGAGTGATTGCTGGATTAATTAAGCCAAACGACGGACAGTTTTTCGTTGACCAAGAAGAACTAACAAAGGTTCCTGTCCATAAAAGAAACTTCGGGATGGTTTTTCAAAGCTATGCGTTATTTCCCCATTTAACGATTGCAGAAAATGTCGCTTTTGGGTTGAAATTACGCAAAGAAAGCAAACAAACCATGGACCAAAAAGTCACGGAAATGCTAAAAGTATGTGGTTTAGAAAGCTTGGGCGACCGTTATCCAAAACAATTATCTGGTGGTCAAAGACAGCGGGTTGCGCTAGCACGTGCTCTGATTATTGAACCTAAACTATTACTACTAGATGAACCGTTGAGTAATTTAGATGCAAAATTGCGAGTGGCAATGCGGATTGAAATCAAACGGATTCAACAACAATTAGGCATTACGACAGTTTTTGTCACACATGACCAAGAAGAATGTTTTTCTATTTCAGATAAAGTGGCCATTATGAATAATGGCGTGATTGAACAATATGATTCACCAGAAACGATTTATCGTTTGCCTCGTACTAAGTTTGTTGCAGAATTTATCGGTTTTGAAAACTTTTTCTCTGTCGAAAAAATGGAAGCCGGTCATTATCGGACACAAACAAATCAAATAGTGAAAACGACTAATCCTGAACCAAATGTTACAACGACGGTGGCAACGATTCGTCCAGAGGACATTGAGATTGTTTCAGAAGCTGCTACTAATACTGTCGCAGGTACTGTCGCTGTCCGAACATTTTTAGGGAAAAGCTATCAATATGAAGTGGAAACAGCGTTAGGTACATTGCTGGTTAATGGAACAAGTGAACAGTTATATGAAACAAACGAAACCATTCACTTGGCTTTTCCAGCTGAGAAATTAGTTATTTTAGAAAAATAAAAACCATTTTGGAGGAAGATTTAAAAATGAAAAAACGCGTAATTTTAGGGACATTAGTCGCTGCAACGTTATTAATGACTGCTTGTGGAAACAGCGAAGCAACTACGAAAAGCGAGAGCAAAGGTGGAAGTAATGCTTTAGTCGTTTCAACTTTCGGATTAAGTGAAGATATTGTCAAAAAAGACATTATCGCTCCATTTGAAAAAGAGAATGAAGCGAAAGTTACCTTAGAAGTAGGCAATAGCGCAGACCGCTTTACGAAATTAAAAAATAATCCCAATGCGGGAATTGATGTCATTGAATTAGCACAAGCAAATGCAGCACAAGGTGGAAAAGAAGGGTTATTTGAAAAAATTACAGAAAAAGAAGTACCTAATTTAAGTCAGTTAACGCCGGGAGCAAAAGAGGTTTTTGAAAGTGGTGCTGGCGTACCAATCGCTGTAAACAGTATCGGGATTGTTTACAACAAAGAAAAATTAGGCAAAGAAATTAAAAACTGGGATGACTTATGGTCAGCTGATTTGAAAGGTAAAATTTCTGTTCCAGACGTTGCCACGACGGCAGGTCCTTTAATGTTATACGTTGCCAGTGAACATGCTGGTCAAGATATTACAAAAGATAACGGGAAGGCCGCTTTTGAAGCGATGAAAGAATTAAAACCAAACGTTGTTAAAACGTATTCAAAATCGTCAGACTTAGCTAATATGTTCCAATCTGGTGAAATTGAAGCAGCTGTGGTTGCTGATTTTGCGGTTGATATTATTCAAGGCGCAGCAGAAAACGTGACGTATGTCGTCCCAGAAAGCGGCACGTATGCCAACTATAATACAGTCAATATTCCTAAAAAAGCACAAAACAAAGAAACCGCCTTTAAATTTGTTAACGCACGGATTAGTGAAGAATCACAAAAGGCCAAAGCGATTTCATTAAATGAAGGACCTACAAATCAACAAGTAACGTTAAGCGAAAAAGAAGCGAAAAATAAAACATATGGTGCCATTGCCGAACGTGCCAAAACAGTCGATTTTAATTTTATTAATAGTCAACTAGCGGATTGGATTGATCAATGGAATCGGACGATGAATCAATAGTTTTAGAAAAGAGGGACAAAATGAACGTCGATGTATTACTAAAAAATGTGTGGCTGTATCAAACAGTCACTCAAACATTCGTTCAACGAAATGTTGCGATTAAAAATGATAAATTTTATTACATTTATGAAGAAGAGAACGTCAATTTGCAGCCCCAAAAAACAATTAATGCCGAGAATCAATGGATGATTCCCGGCTTAATTGATGCACACATGCATATTGAAAGTTCCATGACGACACCTACTATTTTTTCCAAAGCAGTAGTGCGTTACGGTGTGACAACGGTGATTGCCGATGCCCATGAAATGGCTAACGTATTTGGCTTAGAAGGCTTAAAAGCTTTTATGGCCGCTGAAACAGAACTAGATATCTTTCACGCAATTCCTTCTTCGGTTCCTTCGACCACTCCCGAATTAGAAACAACTGGTGGGATTATCGGCTTAGCAGAAGTAGCAGAATTACTCAAAGAGCCAAAAGTGATTTGTTTAGGGGAAGCCATGAATTTTAAAGGGATTTCCTATGAGCCAGATTCTTTAATTCGTCAAATTATCGATTTGTGTCAAAAACAACGACCAACCATGCCTTTAGAAGGCCACTGTCCTAAAATCGAAGATCAAGAGTTAGCAGATTTTCTATATAGTGGTATCACTTCAGATCATACCCATCAATTTCCTAAAACGTTAAAAGAAAAAATTGAAGCGGGCGTCTTTATTCAATTTCAAAATAAATCAATCACTCCTGAAAACATTCAGGTGATAGTAGACAATGACTTCTACAATTATGCAAGTATTATCACGGATGACGTGATGGCCGATGATTTGCTAAAAGGTCATCTAAATGAAAATGTCAAAAAAGCCGTTCATGCAGGATTGCCTATCGAAAAAGCCATTTATATGGCAACTTATACGCCGGCCAAACGAATGGGTCTCCATGATCGCGGCGAAATTGCACCTGGTAAAAAAGCTGACTTTTTGTTATTAAATGACTTAGAAAGTTTTGATATTACTACGGTTTATAAATCTGGAAAGGTCGTTTTTGAAAAAGGCGAGCCCTTCCATTATCCAGAAAAAATCGAAGAGTTTCCAGCCGCTTACCAACAAACCATCCAATGTAAAAAGTTAACAGAAGAAGATTTACTTTTAAAGGTGGCTACAACAAAAGAAACAGTTCGTTGTAATGTGATTCAAAAACAAGAGATTGGCACATTTACAGAGCGAATTACAAAAGAAATTCCTGTTGAAAATGGGTTGTTGCAATGGCAAAAAGCCAACTGTGCCTTATTAATTGTGATGGAACGTTACGGAAAAAATGGTAATATTTCTTTTTCTTTAATGGATCAACCTCTTTCCGAGAAAGGAGCCATTGCGACAACCTGGGCCCATGATCATCATAATTTAATGGTGATGGGTAATACGATTGAGGATATTCTGTTAGCGCAGAATGAATTATTAGCGATGCAAGGCGGCTATTTGGTTGCTTCGGATCAGCAAGTGATGGCAACTTGTCCTTTACCAATTGGTGGGATTTTATCGCAAGCACCGATTGAACAATTAGGCGCTTCTTTACAAAAAGTTCGACAAGCTATGCAAGCGTTAGGCTATCAAAATATGAATGAAATCATGTCCTTTTCCACACTATCATTGCCTGTCTCGCCAGCCATTAAAGTGACAGATTTTGGGATGATGGATACGAAGTCACAACGTTTCTATCCATTAGTTTTTCCAGAGGATGGAGTTCTTTTGCATGAAAACACTCATTAAAAATGTGCATATACTAACAATGGATGAGCAATTTTCAGAAATCAAAGCCGGCTATTTAGTGATTGAAGAAGACACAATTGTGGAATTAGCACCAATGACCACACTTGATGAAAAGCGAATGGCTGCAAATCAAGTAATCGATGGTCAAAATGGAATTTTAATGCCTGGGATGATTAACACCCATACCCATGTAGGCATGATTCCGTTTCGTTCGTTAGGAGACGATGTGCCAGATCGACTCCGGCGTTTTCTTTTTCCATTAGAACAATTCATGACAAAAGAATTAGTAGGATGCAGTAGTGATTATGCAATTGCCGAAATGTTACTGAGTGGTATTACGAGCTTTTGTGATATGTATTATTTTGAAGATGAAATTGCTAAAAGTTGTGAAAAAATGAGTGTTCGTGCTTTGCTCGGAGAGACGATCATTGATATGCCCACTTGTGATAGTCCGGAGCCTTCAGGCGGTCTTTTTTACGCGGAAACCTTTATTCGCAAGTGGCAAGGCCATCCGTTGATTACGCCTATACTTGCGCCACATGCACCGAATACCAACTCACCAGAAGTGTTGGCAAAAATTATTGAACTTAGTCGGCGATACCAAGTTCCTGTGACCATGCACGTTGCTGAAATGACTTATGAAATGGCTGAGTTTGAAAAAGCCTATCAAAAAACACCAATTGCTTTCTTAGAAGAACTGGGTTATTTGAGCGAGCCGTTTATTTTAGCGCATTGTATTTTGGCAACAGATGAAGATCTTGCGAGTTTAGCTGCGACTAATGGAAAAGCGCGTGTCGCTCATTGTATCGGTGCGAATACTAAATCAGCCAAAGGCGTAGCGCCGATTAAGCAAATGCTTGATCAAGGGATTATTGTCGGTTTAGGCACGGATGGACCTAGTAGTGGGAATACATTAGATTTATTCACCCAAATGCGTATGGTTGCGAATTTTCATAAGACAGCACACCAAGATCGCTCTTTGTTTCCTGCTAAAGAAATTGTTTATCTGGCAACGATGGGGGGCGCTAAAACGTTAGGCTTGGCGGAGCAAGTCGGCTCATTGGAAGTGGGCAAAAAAGCGGATATAACATTAATTGAAACGCAATCAGTTAATATGTTTCCGATTTTTGATGCCTATTCAGCGTTGGTTTATTCAGCAAATGCTAGCAATGTTGAAGCTGTTTGGGTGAACGGTCAACAGTTAGTTGCCAATAAAGAATTACAACAAGCTAATCTCAAAGAAATCAAGGAAAAATTATATCAGGCCATGAATACGTTTGTGAAAGAAGCTAAAAAAAGAGCTGCTCTCTAAACAGAACAAGTAGGACGTATCGGATTGATTAAATAACGCTGGATTGACGTTTAGTGATTCAGGTTCTAATAGAGCGCAGACAAACTTTTAATGAAAGAGTTGTCTGTGTTCTTTTTTGTTATAAACATTTTTCTTTTTCTATATATATTTTTAAGGTAAGTTGTATTATAGTAAGTTTGAGAAGATGAGAATGAGAGGAAAAGCAATGAATATACAACGGTTTATAGAAAAACGCAAAGCACGTGGTTTGTCGCAAAGTGAATTAGCTAAAGGGATTTGTACGCAAGTTACGGTTAGTCGCTTTGAAAAGAATGGTCAAGTCCCAACTTTAAAAATATTGATCCAACTATGTAATCGTTTAGAGTTACCTTTGGGGGAACTCTTCCCGCGCGTAGGGATTAAACAACCTGAAATTCTTGAAAAAATGGAAGAAGCAGAATTCTTCTTGATTACCAGCGAACATGACCAATTGCAAACAATTTTAAAAAATATTCCTTTTGATGAAATCAAAGATTCCCAACTGTTATTAGAATATTATTATTTACAAGGCTTTGTCATGATTTTTCAAAATGCTTCGTTGATGGATTGCTTATTTACCTTTGAAAAACTTCTGTTTGAAGAGCAAAAATACACGAGCGATATTTACCGTTTGTTAGCTTTTACTGGAATTGGCATGGCCTATGCCAAAGAAGGCGAAATTGAGAAAGCCGAATTTTATTTCAATAAGGTCTTCAAGGAAATTTATCTCTATACTATTCAATCAATGGAAGATACTTGGCGAGTATTAAATGTTGTCTTTCACTGTGGTGTTTTTTATGCAGAAAAAGGCGATTTAGAAACAAGTGATGCTTTGTTAGAGTATGCGATTTCCATCTGTTCTGATAATCACGTCACGTATTACTTGGCAAGAGCAGCTTTCCAACTTGCGAAAAATGCCTTAGCTGAAGAAAAGCCGCAAGAGCAAATTTTAGAACTACTACAAGATGCCCGCGCGTATGCAAAAATCAATAAAAACCGCATCTTGTTGGAAGCAATTCAAACATTGAAAGAAACAATTTTATCTAAGGA